>JAESGW010000033.1_pt1 | contig 455185 bp, 469 predicted proteins | sample 9269791 | NCBI WGS metagenome assembly JAESGW01 (sample SAMN16773120, study PRJNA677053) | algae metagenome | isolation source: Aphanocapsa lilacina HA4352-LM1 and co-occurring heterotrophs from near cave... | place: USA: Maniniholo cave, near Haena, Kauai, HI | collected 2009-07-28
ACTGATGTCGGCGTCGAGGCTGAAGTTTTTCGGAGAGCGTTGATTGCGCGCGGATTTCCGCTGCGGATCGTCACAATGGAGACGGGTCGGCCGACGCAATCCTTCCCCGCTCGCCGGGGAAGGTGGCCGACAGCGTCGGTCGGATGGGGTGGCCGGCGGTGCCGGGCCGGTGTCGGGACGTCATCGGACAAGCCGGCGTTTCACCCCCCATCCGTCTCGCTCCGCGAGCCACCTTCCCCCGCAAGAGGGGAAGGAACGGAAGCGCCCGGATGGGGTGGCTTCCTGCCGCTCGCTCATCGCCTGACGGTCAGTTTGATGAAACAGCCACCCCATCCGAGCCGCGCTGCGGCCCGTCGCCCGGGCGCGTCAGACGTCCAGGTCTTCCTTCACGAAGCGGGCGTTGTCCTGGATGAAGCGGAAGCGGGCGTCGGCCTTCTTGCCCATCAGGCGCTCGACCAGATCCTCGACGTCGGCCAGGTCGGTGACGTCGTCCGGCACCGTCACCCGCGCCAGGGTCCGGGTCTTCGGGTTCATCGTGGTGTCCTTCAGCTGGGACGCCATCATCTCGCCGAGGCCCTTGAAGCGGCCGATCTCGACCTTCTTGCCCTTGAAGGTGGTAGCCAGCAGCTCATCACGGTGGGCGTCGTCGCGGGCGTATTCGGACAGGGCGCCAGCCTGGATCCGGTAGAGCGGGGGCAGGGCCATGAACAGCCGCCCCTGCCGGATCACGTCCGGCATGACGCGGTGGAAATAGGTGATCAGCAGGGCGGCGATGTGGGCACCGTCGACGTCGGCGTCGGTCATGATGACCACGCGCTCATAGCGCAGGTCGTCGATGCTGAAGCGCGCGCCGGGGTGGACGCCCAGGGCGAGGGTCAGGTCCGAGAGTTCGGCGTTGGCGCGCAGTTTGTCGGCGGTGGCCGAGGCCACGTTCAGGATCTTGCCGCGCAGGGGCAGGATGGCCTGGGTGGCGCGGTCGCGGGCCTGTTTGGCCGAGCCGCCGGCCGAGTCGCCCTCGACGATGAACAGTTCGGTGCCGTTGGCGCCCTGACGGGTGCAGTCGGCCAGCTTGCCGGGGAGGCGCAGCTTGCGCGTGGCCGAGGCGCGCTGGACCTCCTTGTCCTTGCGACGGCGCAGACGGTCCTCGGCGCGCTCGATGACGAAGCCGAGCAGGGTGTTGGCCTGTTTGGGGCTTTCGGTCAGCCAGTGGTCCAGCGGGTCACGGATCAGCTGTTCGACCAGGCGGGTGCCCTCCGGGGAGGACAGGCGGTCCTTGGTCTGGCCCTGGAACTCCGGATTGCGGATGAAGACGCTGATCAGGGCACCGGCGTTTGCGATGACGTCTTCGGCCGTGATCAGGCCCGCGCGCTTTTCGCCGGTCAGCTCGCCATAGGCCTTGAGCCCCTTGACCAGGGCGGCGCGGAAGCCCGCCTCGTGGGTGCCGCCGTCGGGGGTGGCGACGGTGTTGCAGTACGACGAGACGAAACCGTCCGCCTCGCCGAAGCCGGCCGGCGTCCAGGTGACGGCCCATTCCACAGCGCCCGCCTCGCCCTTGCGCTCGACGCGGCCGGCGAAGGCGGGGGTGACCGTCTCGATGTCGCCGATCCGGTCGGCGAGGGCGTCGGCCAGGCCGCCGGGGAAGTGCAGCACGGCCTCGGTCGGGGTGGCGTCGGTGATCCGCTCCGGCGCGCAGGTCCAGCGGATCTCGACGCCGCGGAACAGATAGGCCTTGGACCGCGTCATGCGGAACAGGCGAGCCGGCTTGAACGCCGCGCCGTGGCCGAAGATTTCCTCATCCGGGCGGAAGCGGATGCGGGTGCCCTTCTTCTTCGAGGGGGCGACCTGCTGGATCGGCGCGATGGGGTGGCCGCGGCTGAACGACTGTTTCCACTCAAAGCCGTCGCGCCAGACGGTCACGTCCAGGACGTCGGACAGGGCGTTGACGACGGAGACACCGACGCCGTGCAAACCGCCCGAAGTTTCATAGGCTTTGCCCGAAAACTTCCCACCCGAATGCAGGACCGTCATGACCACTTCCAGCGCCGACTTGCCGGGGTGTTTCGGGTGAGGGTCGACCGGGATGCCGCGGCCGTCGTCGCGCACGGTCAGGAAGCCTTCGGCGTCGAAGTCGACCGTGATCAGCTTCGCATGGCGGGCCACGGCCTCGTCCATGGCGTTGTCCAGCACTTCGGCGAAGAGGTGGTGCAGGGCGCGCTCGTCGGTGCCGCCGATGTACATGCCCGGGCGTTTGCGGACGGGCTCCAGCCCCTCCAGCACCTCGATGGAGCTGGCGGAGTATCCGGCGTCGACCGTGGCGGGCTGGGCGGGCGCGGGCGTCGACAGCGCCTGCGCCGCGGGCGCGGGTTCAGGCGCGGCGGCCTTGGGGGCCGGCGTGGGCTCGGGCCGAGGCTCGGGCTCGGGCAGATCGAACAGGGACGGCAGGGCGGACGACATGGGCCGATGATGGGACGATTCGGGGACGGCTCCGGTAGACCCCGCGCGGGTCGGCGGCAAGCGGAACGGGGACGGAATCTGGCAGCACGGCGCGGGTGACCACGGCCAGGAACAGAACCCAGGGCAGGCCCTGATGCGCCATCAGGATGCTCTCGGACAGGCTGAGCATCAGGAAGGCGGCGAGGAAGCCCAGCGCCCACCAGCCCTCCTGCACCCCCGCGCGGCCGGAGCGCAGGACGCTGGCGACGATCGCCCACGCCGCCATGCCGCCGACCAGCAGGGCCCCGGGCCAGCCCAGCTGGACGAGGACGTCGATCCAGCCGTGGTGGGCATTGGGCACCAGCCAGCCGGTCTCGACGCGGATCCAGTCGGCCGGGACGCTGTCGCGCTCCCAGAAGGCACCGTAGCCCCAGCCGGTCCAGGGGCGTTCGGCCACGCGGGTCATCAGCGCCTCCCAGATCTCGGTGCGGCCGGTCAGGGACGGGTCCTTGCCCAGCACTTCGAGGATCTCGACCGAGTGGCTGTCCCAGATGAGAAAGCCCGCGCCGGCGGCGGCGACGGCGGCCCAGACGGCGAAGACGGCGAAGGCGGCACCGCCCTGCCGCATGGTCCAGAAGCCGGCGATCATGCCGACGCCCAGCACGAGGCAGAGCAGCGAGGTCTTGGACTGGGTGGCCAGCACCAGCGCCGAGGCGAGGACGAGGGCCAGCGCGGGGACGAGGCGACGCCGGTCCGGCGAGGCCAGACAGGCGGCCGCGGCGGTGGCGACGATGACCATGACCGCGCCCATCTGGTTCTTCTCGTACCAGAGCCCGCGCCACAGGCCCGCGTTGTCGGCCTGGTGCACGCCGTAGGTCGGGAAGGCGAAGACCATGATCAGGCTGCCGACCGCCATGATCAGGCCGGTCCGCATCAGCAGGCGCGGCAGGTGCGGCCCGCGGAAGGCGGCCCCGAGATACAGGGCGAAACCGCAGGAGATGGCCAGGGCGATGGCGCGGCGCGACGTCACCTCGGGGAACAGCGACCAGTATTTCGAGGCCCAGGCCCACGCCACCAGCAGGCCGATCGCCACGATGGCCGGCCACGCCCGCCACAGGCGGTCGATCCGGTAGATCAGCAGCCCCGCTGTCATCGCATAGACCGGCAGCCAGGCCAGCCGCAGGATCGGCGTCTCCTCCTGCGTCGGGGCGAAGATCGGCCCGATCAGGGCGCCGGTCAGCATGAAAAGGATGAACACGCACGCGGTCGTCTCCCACCATGCGGGGGCGGGGTCGAGCGGAGCTGCGGTCAGGGCGGAATCGCGCACCGGGGCAGGGTGGCGGGACGGCGTTAAGGGGGGGTTAGGCTCACGCCCGCTCCACAAACGTATCGATGACCTTCTTCTCGCCGGCCTTGTCGAAGGCCACCACCAGCTTGTTGCCCTCGACCGCCTTCACCAGGCCGTAGCCGAACTTCTGGTGGAAGACGCGCGTGCCGCGGGTCCAGCCGGAGCCCGCGCCGGGGTCGCCGGTGGCGATCAGGCGGCCGTCGCCCTCGATCAGGGCCTGGCGGGCCGGGCGGTCGGTGGGCTGGCGGGCGGCGGCGAAGGCCTGGCCGCGCTTCCAGCCGGGGCTGGAATAGCCGCTGCCGAAGCTGGGGGCCTCGTCCCAGCGGCTCTTGGCCTCCTTCAGCCCGGCGGAGGCGCCGTAGTAGCCGGTCTCGCTCTCGGGCTCGACGTGGTCGATGGGCAGTTCGTCGACGAAGCGGCTGGGCAGCTGGCTGGTCCAGCGGCCGTAGACGAGGCGGTTGGCGGCGAAGGAGATGCGGGCGTCGCGCTTGGCGCGGGTGACGCCGACGTAGGCCAGGCGGCGTTCCTCCTCGAGACCCTTCTCGCCCTTCTCGTCGATGCTGCGCTGGCTGGGGAAGACGCCTTCCTCCCAGCCCGGCAGGAAGACCAGCGGGAACTCCAGCCCCTTGGCCCCGTGCAGGGTCATGATCTGGACCGAGCCGCTTTCGGACCGGTCGCCGTCGCCGCGGTCGAGGTCCATCACCAGCGAGACGTGCTCCAGATAGGCCAGCAGGGTCTCGAACCCCTGCATCGACTGCACCAGCTCCTTGAGGTTTTCGAGACGCGTCTGGCCCGAGGTGCGGTCGGCCTTCTGCATCTCGGTGTAGCCGGACTCCTCGAGAATGGTCTCGGTCAGGGTCCAGTGCGGGGTGTCCTGGGCCAGGGCGCGCCAGCGGTCGAGATCGCGGACGAAATTGGCCAGCGCCGTGCGGGTGCGGGCCTGCAGTTCGTCCGAGGTGATCAGTTCGCGCACCGCCGTCATGGCCGAGACGCCGGACAGCCGGGCCATGTGCAGGATCTTCTGCACGCTGGTGTCGCCGATGCCGCGCTTGGGGACGTTGACGATTCGCTCGAACGCCAGGTCGTCGTCCTCGGACAGGATCAGGCGCAGATAGGCGTGGGCGTCACGGATCTCGGCGCGCTCGAAGAAGCGCGGGCCGCCGATGACCTGATAGGGGATGGCCAGCATGACGAAGCGTTCCTCGAACGCCCGCATCTGAAACGACGCGCGAACAAGGACGGCCATGTCCTTGTAGTTCATGCCGGTTCGACGCGCGGTCTCGATCTCGTCGGCGATCAGCCGGGCCTCGGCCTCGCCGTCCCAGACGCCGCGCACGCGGACCTTGTCGCCGGTTTTGTCGTCGGTCCACAGGGTCTTGCCCAGACGGCCCTTGTTGGCGGCGATCAGGCCCGACGCGGCGCCGAGGATGTGGCTGGTGGAGCGGTAGTTGCGCTCCAGCTTGACGATCCTGGCGCCCGGGAAGTCCCGCTCGAAGCGCAGGATGTTGTCCACCTCGGCCCCGCGCCAGCCGTAGATCGACTGATCGTCGTCGCCGACGCAGCAGACGTTGCCGGTCGAGGACGTCAGCAGGCGGAGCCACAGATACTGGGCGACGTTGGTGTCCTGGTATTCGTCGACGAGGATGTAGCGGAAACGCTTGCGGTATTCCTCAGCGACATCCGCGTGCTGCGACAGGATCGTGAGGTTGTGCAGCAGCAGATCGCCGAAGTCGCAGGCGTTCAGCGTGCGCAGGCGGGCCTGATACAGGCCATACAGCTTCTGGCCCTTGCCGGCGGCGAAGTCCTCGCCAGGCGGCAGCTTCTCGGGCGTCCACCCGCGGTTCTTCCACTGGTCGATCACGCTGGCGAACGAGCGCGGCGTCCAGCGCTTGGTGTCGACGTTCTCCGCCTCCAGCACCTGTTTCAGCAGGCGCTCCTGATCGTCGGTGTCCAGGATGGTGAAGGTCGACTTCAGCCCGACCAGTTCGGCATGGCGGCGCAGGATCTGGGCGGCGATGGAGTGGAAGGTGCCCAGCCAGCGCAGGCCCTCGGCCGAAGGGCCGATCAGGTGGGTGATCCGCTCGCGCATCTCGCGCGCCGCCTTGTTGGTGAAGGTGACGGCCAGCAGCTCCCACGGGCGCGCCCGGCCGGTGGCCAGGATGTGCGCCAGCCGCGTGGTCAGGACGCGCGTCTTCCCCGTACCGGCACCGGCGAGGACCAGCACCGGGCCCTCGGTCGTCTCCACGGCCTCCCGCTGTTCGGGATTGAGCCCGGCCAGCCAGTCGTTCGGCGCGCTCTGCAGCGCGCCTTCGGGCGCGCGGGCGCGGGCGAGATCGGAGATGCGGGGGGCGGATTCGGTCATGCGGCACCCGGAACATAAGGAGCACGACGGCAAAAGTCAGCCGCGACCTGCCGGGAGACGCGCGGAACCGTGGCCTTTCCCTGCCGTTACGGCGGGCAGTCAATCACCTGGAGGGAAGCGACTATGTCCGAACAGTCCAACAGCGGCGGCGGCGGCGGAAACACCGGCCTGGCGTTCATCGTCGGCGCGGTCGTCGTCGTGCTGGCCATCGTGGCCTATTTCATGTTCGCGCGCGGCGGCATGGGCGGCGAGACCAAGGATGTGAACGTCGACGTCAACCTGCCGGAAGTCTCGGCCCCGGCCGCGCCGGGCGGGAACTGACCGATGACGGATCCGAACGTCCCCCCGACCCCGCCGCGCGACGACCGTCCCGAGGTCGTGCACCATACCACGATCAACAATCCGCCCCCGTCCGGCGGCGGCGGGGGAGGCGGGTTCCTGGCTTTCCTGATCGGCGGGATCGTGATCGTGCTGATCATCGTGGCTGTGGTGCTGTTCAACGGTGGCATGGGCACGACCGACGAGACCAACGTCGATCTGAACGTCGACGTGCCGACGCCGTCGATGCCCGAGGCACCCAGCCTGCCGGAGGCCCCCGACGTGCCCGCCATCGAGCCGCCGACCGCGCCCGCGCCCGCGGAGTGACGCCCGGCTGAAACGACGAAGGCCCCAGAGGTTCGCCCCGGGGCCTTTTTCGTTGGCGTCAGTTCAGGCGGTAGCTGACCGTGGTGACGACCCGCACCTTCTTGTCGACCGACTGGGTCTCCTCGCCGATCTCGTCGCGGGCGAGGATCTGGAACGAGCCCTGGGTCGCCTCGCGGATGGGGCCGAGTCGCGAGCCGGAATCGCGCGCGAACTGTTCGGCACCCGTGCGGGCCGAGGCGGTCGCCTCTGCGATCATGGCCGGCCGCACCGAGTTCAGCTTGGTGAAGGCATAGGTCGGGCCATTGAAGTCCTGCAGGACGACGCCCTGACGGACCAGTTCATTGAGCGCCCGCGTCGTCGCCTGCACCCGGTCCACGTCGGTCGTCCGCACGATCACGGTCTGGGCCAGGATGAAGCGCGGCCCCTGCTGGGCGCCGTATTCGCGCGATCGGGTGTCGGCCACTTCGAGCCGCCCCAGCGAGATGGCCTCGGCCGGATAGCCCTGGGCGACGAGGAAGCGGCGCACCGTGGCGAGATCGGCGTCGATCACCGCCTGCACCTCCGATAACACCTCGCCCGAGGCGGTGAAGCGCAGGGGCAGGACGGCCAGGTCGGCCTTGACGTTGCGCTCGGCCAGACCCCGGACGCTGACGTAGCGGTCGCCGACCCGGGCGTTGACGATGCCGGAGCCGATCAGGCCTCCGCCCGCGGCCATGCCGACGGCGATAACCGCGCCCAGGGCGAGGGCGGGGATCAGTCTGGGGTCGCTCATGGGGCATCTCCGAACGCGGTTCGTCGAGGAAGCGCCCGAACCGACGCGCCGTCAATCCTCGGCGAAGCTGCGGTCGCCGGCGGTCCACGACAGCGCCAGCAGGCGGCAGGCCGAGGCGAGGGGCGTGCGGCCGCGCCGTTCGTCGAGGCGCTTCATCAGGCCCGAGATCGGCAGGGACATTTCGGCCGCGACGGCGTCGAGAACGGCCCAGAACTCGGGCTCGAGCGCCACGGAGGTGGCATGACCCGAAAGCAGGATGGATCGCTTGCGCAGCATGGCGTGACCCTAGCAGACCTGAACGGTGTTCACCTGTCCGGATTTCGGCGTAAGGTCGAGGTTCAGGGGATTTCGCTATGACCGCCGCCGCCGATTTCGAGACCCGCGACTTCCGCATGCCGCCCTTGCGCCCGCTGACGGCGCTGCGCGCCTTCGGCAGGCTGGTGCGCGACAAGGAGGACACCGCCCAGGTGTTCGAGATCATGCGGGCGCTGTCGGGCGGTTCGCTGCAGCGTGGCTACGACCGGATGCTGACGACGGTGGAGGGTGGCCGTCAGGCCTATCTGCGTGAGGAGCTGGCGCGGAAGCTGGACGATCCCGACTGGCTGGCGAAGTTCCCCGAAGGTTCGGTGGGAGGCGTCTATCGCGCCTTCCGCGAGGCCCGGGGCTTCACCGCCCAGGGGCTGGCCGACGAGGCGCGCAAGGTCGCGCCGGAGACCGTCGATGCGCCGCACCCGGTCGTCTGGTATTCGCGACGGATCCGCGACGTGCACGACATCTGGCACGTGCTGACGGGCTATGGCACGGACGCTCTGGGCGAGGCCTGCGTGGTGTCCTTCTCGCACGCCCAGACAGGCAATCTCGGCTTCGCCTTCATCGGCTGGGGCGCCGCCGCCGAGATCCGGCGCGAGGTGCCGACTGTCCCGGCGCTCCGGGCCGTCGCCCAGGCATGGCGACTGGGCCGCAACGCCCGCTGGCTGCCCGGCCTCGACTATGAGGCGCTGTTCGCAGAACCGCTGGAGGCGGCGCGGGCGCGATTGGGGCTCCGCGCCCCGACGGTCTATCTCGCTGTGCCGGAAGCGGTGCGTGCCGGGTTGAAGCTGCGCGCCTGACATAAGCCAGCCTTGTGCGTGATCGACGTCGATCCGCGTTGCGGGGGGCGCGTGCCGGGCGCATTTCCGGAGCATGACCGTCCTGACCGACAAGCATCAACCCGTCCGCGCGCCGCGCCTGCCCAGGGCCACCCTGATCGCCATCGGGGCCGTGGCCCTGTGCGCGGTCATCTGGGGCACGACCTGGTACGGCATCACCTGGCAGCTGGGCGTGGTTGATCCGATTGTCTCGGTGACTTGGCGGTTCGGGCTGGCCGCTTTGGTGCTGTTCGCCGGCATGGCGATCGCCCGGCAGCCGATGGGGCTGAGCCAGCGCCAGCATCTGGAAGCCGCCGGGCAGGGGGCCTTTACCTTCGCTGTGTCCTACGCCTTCACCTATCAGTCCGAGCAGCACGTCCCGTCGGCCATCGTGGCGGTGATCTTCGCCGCCCTGGCCTTCCTGAACCTGAGCCTGTTCAGGGTCGCCGCGGGGCAGAAGCCGCACCGGCTGTCGTGGGCGGGCGCGGCGCTGGGCGTGGCCGGGGTGGCTGTGCTGTCGGGATCCGAGCTGCTGAGCGCGCGGCTGGGACCGCAAGCGGCGATGGGGATCGGTTTCGCCCTCGTGGCGGTCACCAGTTCGGCCTTCGGCAATCTGTTCGCCTGGCGGGCGCAGAGGGCCGGGGCACCGCTGCTGGCGTCGACCGCCTGGGCCATGGCCTACGGCACGGGGATGCTGGCGATCTGGGGGCTGGCCACAGGGGCCGAGTTTCGGATCGAGCCGACGGCGGGATACCTGATCTCGCTGGTCTATCTGGCCGTGCTGGGATCGGTCGTCGCCTTCGTAGTCTATTTCTGGATCGCCCGGTCGCGGGGATACGCGCTGGCCAGCTACATCTCGGCGCTGACGCCGCCGATCGCCATGCTGGTGTCGGTCACGTTCGAGAACGCCCGGTTCGGGCTCTGGGCGCTGGTCGGCCTGGCCGTGGTGATCGCGGGGCAGGCGCTGATGATCCGGGCGGCGCGCACGAAGGCCGCCTGACGCTTCACCAGAGCCAGCCGCGCTTCTTCGGGCGGGGTTCGTCGTCGGTGCCTTCGGGCAGGGGGACTTCGGCGGCCTCGCGCCGGCGCTGTTCCTCGAGGAAGCGCTTCTTGCGCAGAACGGCCATGAGCGGGATCAGGCCGTGGGTGATGCGCGGGTCCTTGCGCGGGTCAGTCGTCATCGGAGGCCTCCGGGTCGCGGTCCCTGCGGTGTCCGTCCAGGGCGCGGTCGCGGGCGAGGCGTTCCAGCAGGGTCTGCTGTATCTCCGCCTTCGGCCGGCCATGCGCGGCGCGGTTCTCGGCCGCCTGCGTCTTCGCCACCGCCTTGTCGCGGGCCTTCCGCGCCTTGTTGAAGTTCACGATCTCCGCCATGCGGCGAAATCTAGACCAAAGTGTCCGCGAATTCACTGCAACCGTATGCATCGCGATCGTATTCGTCTGGGGCGGGCCATCGGGATCCGCATGAGGAGACCGAGTTGATCGCGCTGATCCTGAACGTTTTGTGGCTCATCTTCGGCGGCCTGATCGCCGGCGTCGGCTGGCTGATCGGCGGGGCGATCCTGGCGCTGACCATCGTCGGCCTGCCGTGGACCTTCGCCGCCTGGCGCATCGCCGCCTACACCTTCTGGCCGTTCGGGCGCGAGGTCGTGTGGCGGCCCGAGGACGGCATGGACGTCGGGCGCGGCCCGCTGGGCACGGTGCTGAACGTGATCTGGTTCGTGTTCGCCGGCTGGTGGATCGCCCTGGCGCACCTGATCTCGGCCTTCTTCGAGGCGATCACCATCATCGGCATCCCCTTCGCCCTGAAGGACCTGGAACTGGCCAAGCTGGCGCTGGCGCCGGTGGGACGGACGATCCGGGAGAAGTGATCAGCCGGGGCTGATCATCTTCTCGGGCCGCACCGCCTCGTCGAACTCGGCGTCGGTCAGATAGCCGCCACCGACGGCCTCCTGACGCAGCGTCGTGCCGTTCCTGTGCGCGGTCTTGGCGATCTTCGCGCAAGCGTCATAGCCCAGCTTGCCGTTCAGGGCGGTGACAAGCATCAGCGAGTTGTTCAGGCCGCGCTCGATGTTGTCGCGCCGGGGCTCGATGCCCACCACGCAGTTGTCGGTGAAGCTGATCGCCGCATCGGCCATCAGGCGCACGGACTGCAGGAAGTTGTAGGCCATCACCGGGTTGAAGACGTTCAGCTCGAAATGGCCCTGCGAGCCGGCGAAGGTGACCGCCGCGTGGTTGCCGAAGATCTGGACGCAGACCTGGGTCAGGGCCTCGCACTGGGTCGGATTGACCTTGCCCGGCATGATGGAACTGCCCGGCTCGTTCTCCGGCAGGGCCAGCTCGCCCAGGCCCGAGCGTGGGCCGGAGCCGAGGAAGCGGATGTCGTTGGCGATCTTGAACAGCGACGCGGCCACCGTGTTGATGGCGCCGTGGCTCATGACCATGGCGTCGTGGGCGGCGAGCGCCTCGAACTTGTTGGGCGCCGTGGTGAACTTCAGGCCGGTGATCTGGGCGATCTTGTCGGCGACACCTTCGGCGAAGCCGATCGGGGCGTTCAGGCCGGTGCCGACGGCGGTGCCGCCCTGGGCCAGTTGCATCAGGTCGGGCAGGGTCGACTCGATCCGCTCGATGCCCTTGGCGACCTGCTGGACGTAGCCGCCGAACTCCTGGCCCAGCGTCAGCGGGGTCGCGTCCTGGGTGTGGGTGCGGCCGATCTTGATGATGTCCTTCCACGCCTGCGCCTTGTCGTTGAGCGCGTTGTGCAGCTTCTGCAGGGCGGGCAGCAGGCGGTGGACCACCTCCTCGGCGCAGGCGACATGCATGGCCGTGGGATAGGTGTCGTTGGACGACTGGCTCATGTTGACGTGGTCGTTGGGGTGGACCGGCGTCTTGGAGCCCATCTCGCCGCCCAGCATCTCGATCGCCCGGTTCGAGATCACCTCGTTGGCGTTCATGTTGGACTGCGTGCCCGAACCCGTCTGCCAGACGACCAGGGGGAAGTGGTCGTCCAGCTTGCCCTCGATCACCTCGTCGGCCGCGCGGACGATGGCGGCACCCAGGGCCGGGTCCAGCTTGCCCAGCGCCATGTTGGTCTCGGCCGCCGCGCGCTTGACGATGCCCAGCGCGCGCACGATCGGCAGGGGCTGCTTCTCCCAGCCGATCCTGAAGTTGCCGAGGCTGCGTTGCGCCTGGGCGCCCCAATAGCGGTCAGCCGCGACCTCGATGGGGCCGAAGGTGTCGGTTTCGGTGCGGTGTTCGGTCATGGCGCGGACGGCTCTTCAGGCGTGACGGGAGGATGCGCGGGGGTGTAGCACGGAGGGATGAGCGGGCAAGGCGAGGGACGGACCATGCGGGGCGGGATCGGTGGCATGACGGCGGCCGTGGTGGCGCTGGTGGCGACGGCGGCCGCGAGCCAGACGCCGGACCTGCCCCACGACGTGCTGCTGGAGACCGAGGCGGGGGTGATGATTCTGGATCTCGACTATGTCCGGGCCCCGATCACGGCCTGCAATTTCGCGCGCTACGTCCAGTACGGCGACTATGGCCACGGCAGCTTCTTCCGCACCGTCGTCGCGGCAACCAACGCCAATCCCAACCCGATCGACGTGATCCAGGCGGCGACGCCTCGCGGATCGGACGACACCCTGCGCCCGGCCATTCCGCTGGAGCGGACGTCGCTGACCGGGCTGCGCCACGTGGCAGGCGCGGTGTCGATGGCGCGCGACGGTCCGGACACCGCGACGTCGAGCTTCTTCATCGTCACCCAGGACACGCCGTCGCTGGATTTCGGCGGTGGCCGCAACCCGGACGGTCAGGGTTTCGCCGTCTTCGGCCATGTGGTCGTGGGCCTGGACGTCGCGCGCGCCATACAGATGCGACCCGCCGACGGTCAGGAACAACTGACGCCCCCGGTTCGGATCAACGCCGCCGTCATGCTGACGCCGCCGCCCCCGGTCTGCGCCGCTTGACCCCGGGCTGGATCGGGACCGGCAAGGTCCGCGCGCGCGAGGTCGGCGAGGTGGTGGAGATCACCATCGAGGGGCTGACCACCCAGGCCAAATACTACAAGCCGCTGGTCTATGAGTTCATGCGCAAGGAGTGGCGCGGGTCACGGCCGTCCTACGGCGACCACGTGGTCGAGATCGTGATGGAGCACGTCGGCGATCCGCCGTGGATGGACCTGGACAACCTGGCGAAGGCGTTGCTGGACGCCATCAAGGGCTATCTGTTCCACGATGACGCCCAGGTGGCGCGCCTGCTGGTCGAGCGGCACGAAGGCGAGCGCGAACGGATCACCATCCGCGTCTTTCCGCGAAAGGCTCAGGGCGCGGGGTAGCGCTCGAAGGACGGCAAGGCGTCGAGGTCGGCCATCCACCCGACGCGTTCCGCCGTCTGGATCTGCGCCTGCAGGGGCAGGGCTGCCGGGTCGTCGAGGGTGGCGGTCTGCACGTCGATCTGGTCCGGGAAGATCTGCGCATTGGTGTAGAACAGGCCGGCCCCGCAGGTCGGACAGAAATGCCGCCGGCCGTGCTCGGACGAGGCGTATTCCCGCGTCTCGCCGGTGATGTTCACCGCATCGATCGGAGCCAGCGCCCACGCCGTGGCCGGCGCGCCGGAGCATTTGCGGCAATCCTCGCAGTGACACAGCGCGTGGCGTGCATCATCCGGCATCGAATAGCGCACCGCGCCGCAGTGACATCCGCCCTTGAGCATTTCGACCTCCCGATGTTCGCGCAATGTTCTCCCGCGTTGGTCGGGGCGTCAAGCCCCGATCCGCGATCAGCGCCGGAAGGCGTAGGTGGTGGTCAGCAGCGGCCGGATGTCGCCGCCGACGAAGACCTGGGGCTCCGACGCCGGGCGCAGGCCTTCGGCCGTCTCGCGGCGCGACACGCAGGTTCGCGCCAGTTCGGACAGGTGGATGAAGTCGGTCGCGTTCGGCAGGCTTTCGAGCACGCAGCCGTCGAAATAGGGATAGACCGCGTCCTGGCTGCAGCCGAACGAGGACCGGTCGCGGCGGGCGGCCGTCATGATCATGCGGTTCGGGCCCTGCAGCTCGGGGATGAAGACGCCGGAGAAGCAGGCCGAGACCACGACCACGGTCGGGCGCTCACCGCACCACTGGTCGACCAGCTCGCCCATGCGCGACGGGCTGAGCTGACCCTCGGTGCCCCAGGTGATGCCGCGCGTGTTGCCGTGCGACGAGAAGTAGAGGAAGCAGCCGACAGTCGCGCGGCGGGCGACCTCGGTGATGCCGGACAGCACCTCGGAACCGGTCGCGCCGTCCGGGGCGTCGGGACGCAGGGTGTAGTCGACGAAGTGGCGGGGCTCGAACCCCTCGGCCTTGAAGGCTGCGGTCAGATCGCGGCGGGAGTTGTCGAAGGCGACGATGGGGTCGCCCCGGCTGGTGCGCCAGTCGGCGGCGACCACGGCCCCGGCCCAGCCGTCGAAGGTTCCTCCGGAGCCTGCGGCGCCCGGCGTCGTGGCACAGGCGGTCAGGGTCAGCGCGGCGACGGCGGCGACGGCGAACGTGCGGAACATCGGAATCCCTCTCCCAGCTTCGCCGACCATTGATCGCGACGGGAGGGGAGGGGTCAACCCGTCCGGACCTGACGGGCCTATTTCTTCCGGAACTGGTCCAGGGACACGACCTTGGGGCCGTCATCGCCGGTGGGCGGAGGCGGCGGTGCGGGTTCCGGCTCGGGCTCCGGCGCCGCGGCCGGGGCCTCGAACTGCAGGATGAACTGCACCGACGGGTCGTAGAAGCGGGTCACGGCGGCGTAGGGCACGGTCATGACCTTGGGCAGGCCGCCGAACTTCAACATGACGGTGAAGCGGTCGGGCTCGACCGCCAGGTCCCAGTACTGGTGCTGGAGGACGACGGTCATCTCCTCCGGGTATTTGGCGAGAATGTCCGGCGGCAGGCTGACGCCGGGCGCCCGCGTGACGAAGGTGATGTAGAAATGGTGGGCCCCGGGGATGCCCTCGGGCAGGGCGGCGCGTTCCAGCGCGGCCCGGACCACGCCGCGCAGGGCGTCCTGGGCGAGGCCCTCGTAGTTCATCTCGTCGACCGGGGGGGTCTGCTCGGCCATGCTCACCTCGGCTGGGATGCGCACGACATAGCGGCCCTCGCCCGGCGAAGGAAGCGGCAGAGAAGGTCAATGCGGCGAGAAAGTCCCGGGCTTCTGTTGCCAGGCGCCCGGGGAGCCCCGCCCCGGGATCTGAACCCCGAGGACTTAAGTGTTCGAAATCACCCGAACCGCTTACGCGGCGAGAGCGACTTCTCCAGCGAAGTTATCGTTCGCAGTTAGTCAAAGGCCCGATACGGTGGGCCAGGACGGGCGAAAGCAACCTCTTTACACGTCCGTCGATGCTGGTCGGCCCCGCGCTCCCCGCCGATAACGGAAGGGAGATTGGTGGAGCCGCCGGGAATCGCACCCGGGTCCGGTCCGCTTATTACAGGCACGTTTATCGCCATAGTCCGGGCGAACCCGGACAGGGACAATATAGGTCAGGCGGCGTCCGGTTCCAAGACGGCGCGCCGCGAGGCCCCGGCCAGCAGGCCGACCGCCAGCCACAGACCCACGATGGGGGACGCTCCGACGCCGACGAGAGGCTGGGGGAAGGCCCCGAGCGCGGGCGCGATCAGGGTCGCCAGGGTCCAGGCGAACAGGGCCGCCACGGCGGCGCGGAGGTGGCCGTCCGGGCGCAGGCTCCCCCAAGGCGCCAGAGCCGCTGCGACGGACGCAGTCGCCGCCGCCACCGCCACCGCGAGGGCCGGGGTGATCGTCCAGGCGAGAAAGAGAATCTGCTCGACGTGCGGAACCGGCGCCGTGGGATCCGGCCGCGACATGGCGAGGCCTGCCGCGAGGACCGCGGCGACTCCCGCGCCGAACCGGACCCCGCGAGGGCCGGGTCCCAGAACGGCGAGCACCACGGTCGCGCAGGCGAGAGCGGCCGCCTGAGAGGCGTCTGGCTGGATCACGAGGATCATGCCGACGGCGGGCAGGGCGACCCATTTCCAGACGCTCGTAACGAGGCCGGCAGCCACGATCCCGATCGGGAGCATCAGCAAGGCCATGTTGACGGTCAGCGGACCGGCCGAGAGCCAACGCCGCACGCCATCGAGGTCGGGTCCCGTGATGAGGGGCAGGGCGCAGGCGCACAGGACCGCCGCCCCGATCCCCCGCAGGGTCCCGGCGGACGGCGCGCGTCGCGACAGAGCCCAGGCGAGGCCGGCCCCCACCAGCCAGGCGACGGGGTTGATGGCCCAGATGACCGCGGGAACCCCGGCGAGCCAGCAGACGAGCGCGCCCAGAACCACCGCCAGAAGGAACGCCGAGCCCGCGGCGATCAGCGTCCGATCTCCACGATCCATGTTGCGTTCCTGCCTGCCCGCGGCCACGGTTAGCGGAGTCGCGGGGAGTGTTCCATGTCGTCTTTCGTGCGTGCGGTGATCCTGGTTCTTGGCCTGTCGCTCGGGGCCATGGCCGGGCCGGCGGCGGCCCAGCAACTGACCGCTGCCCAGCTCGGCGCGGCCGAGGCGCGTCTGGCCAGTTTCGACGCCCTGCTGGACGCCGGCCGCATGGGTGACGGCGTCGACTTTCTCCCGCCGCCGCTTCTGGCCTCGCTCGCCGCCCGGTACGGGGTCACCGTCGACGAAGCCAGGGCCGCCACCCGGGACTCGGTCCAGGGCATGCTCGAGGAAGTCACCATCCTGGAGTCCGGCCACGACTTTTCCCGGGCCCAGCTCAAGATCACGCCCGACGGACAACGAACCTATCTGCTCGTGCCGATGACCATGACCATGCAGGCCGGGGACATCCGCGCGGCGTCAGCATCGCAGACCCTGATGTTCGAGGATCAGGGGCAGTGGTGGGTTCTGAGCGTCCAGCCGGGCGTGCTGACCGACCTGTTGCGCGAGGCCTATCCCGAGTTCGCGGGCGTCGAGTTCCCGGTGGACGTCTTCGAGGTCCTGGACTGAAGGTTCACGCGCGCGGCCAGTCGGGCGTCTGGTTGCGAAACCAGGTCAGCTGGCGCTTGGCGTAGTTGCGCGTGGCCTGACGGACGGCATCCATCGCCGCCTCCAGCGTGACCTTGCCCTTGAGGTGAGCCTGGAAGTCGCGGACGCCGACGGCCTTCATGGCGGGCAGTTCCGGATCGAGCCGGCGTCGCATCAGGGCGCGGACCTCGTCGAGCGCGCCCTGTTCCACCATCAGATCCACGCGGCGGTCGCAGTTGGCGTAGAGGGCCGCGCGGTCGGGTTCGATCACCAGCCGGTCATAGCGGTCAGGGGCCAGCACCGGACGCGTGTCGGCCTGCCAGTCCGACAAGGCGCGCCCGGTCGTCTCGGCCACGGCGAGGGCGCGGGTCAGACGCTGGCGGTCGCCGGGCGCGATGGCGGTGGCGGCGCGCGGGTCCCGTTCGGCCAGACGGGCGCGGAAGGCGTCCTCGCCCAGAAAGTCGAAGGCTTCCTGCGTCGCCTCGCGCGCCGCGACGGGCACGTCCGGGATGTCGGCGATGCCCTTGGTCAGGGCGGTGAAATACAGGCCCGTGCCGCCGACGATCAGCGCGGGGCGGCCCTCCGCCGCCAGTTCGGTCAGCACCGGCACCACGGCCCGGGTCCACCGGCCGACGGACCAGGCCTCGGCCGCGTCGGCGACGCCGTACAGCCGGTGTTCGGCCCGCGCCTCGTCCTCGGGCGAGGGCCGGGCGCTGAGCACGCGCAGGTCGGCGTAGAGCTGCTGGCTGTCGGCGTTGACGATGACCGCGCCGGTCTGCTGCGCCCGCGCCAGGGCGAGGGCGGATTTGCCCGAAGCGGTCGGGCCGGCGATCAAGGTGACAAGGGCGGTCATCGGGGCGGCTTAGCCCCTCCCGTCGGTCGAGGGAAAGGCGTAGAGCCACGCCATGTTCAGCAAAGACGACGTCCTGACCGCCCTCGACCGCATCCGCGATCCGAAGACGGGGCAGGGGCTGGTGACCTCCGGGCGGGTACAGGGACTGGTGGTGGCGGACGACCGCGCCGGCTTCGCGCTCGACGTTCCGGCGGCGGACGCGGCCCTGTACGCGCCCGTGCGGGACGCGGCCGAGGCGGCGCTGAAGGCCCTGCCGGGAATGGCGCGGACCTCGGTCGTGCTGACGGCCGAGACGCCGCCCGCCGCGCCGCGCCGGCGCACGGCGTCGCTGTCGAACGCGGCGGTAGACCAGACCCGCCCGCGCGCGCCCGTGCCGACGGAGCGTCCGGCCCACGTCCGCAAGGTGCTGGCCGTCGCCGGCGGCAAGGGCGGGGTCGGCAAGTCGACGGTGGCGGTCAATCTGGCGGCGGCGCTGGCGGCGCGGGGTCTGTCGGTCGGCGTGCTGGACGCGGACGCGTATGGCCCCTCGCTGCCGACGCTGCTGGGGATCTCGGGCAAGCCGGACTACGTCGACGGGGCCATCGAGCCGCACAGGGCCCACGGGCTGAAGGCCATGTCCGTCGGCCTGCTGACGCAGGCATCGGACGCCATGATCTGGCGCGGGCCGATGGCGTCGCAGGCCCTGACCCAGATGCTGACCCAGACGCGATGGGGCACGGCGGAGGCGCCGCTGGACGTGCTGGTCGTCGACCTGCCGCCCGGCACCGGCGACGTGCAGCTGACCCTGATCCAGAAGACCCCGCTGGACGGGGCGGTCATCGTCGCCACGCCGCAGGAGCTGGCCCTGGCCGACGCGCGGCGGGCCCACGCCCTGTTCGACAAGGTCGGCGTCCCGACGCTGGGTCTGATCGAGAACATGGCCGGCGAGGTCTTCGGCCGCGGCGGGGCGGAGGCGGAGGCGGCGCGTCTGGGCGTGACCTTCCTCGGCGACCTGCCGCTGGACGGGGCCCTGCGCCGGGCCAGCGACGCGGGCGTGCCGCTGGTGGTCGCGGAGCCGGAGGGGGAGATGGCGAAGCGGTTCGCCGGGTTCGCCGTGACGGTCGCGGCGCGGCTGGACCTCTAGCGGCGTTCCAGCGTGCGGAAGGTGAAGGCGTGGTCGTCCTTCTCGCCGGGCTCGTGGGGCTCGGAGAAGACCTCGACCCAGGCGGTCTCGTCGAAGCTCGGGAACAGGGTGTCACCTTCGGGCGCCGCGTCCACCTCGGTGATGTGCAGCAGGCGCGCGCGCGGCAGGGTCTCGGCATAGAGTTTGGCGCCGCCGATGACGCAGATCTCGTCGACGCTGTCCTCGGCCGCCTGCTCGCGGGCGATCTCCAGCGCCTCCTCCAGCGAGCGGCTGATGAGGGCCTGCCCCATGGCGGTTGTGGCCTCGCCGTCCTCGCCCCAGCCCTCGTCGCGGGTCAGGACGATGTTCAGGCGCCCGGGCAGGGGCTTGAGCGGCAGGCTCTCCCAGGTTGCCCGCCCCATCAGGCAGGGCTTCCCCATGGTCAGCGCCTTGAACCGCTGCAGATCGCTGCGCAGCCGCCATGGCAGCCCGCCATCGCGCCCGATCACGCCGTTGCGGGCGCGGGCGACGACCAGGGACAGGCGGGGGATCACACCGCCACCGCGGCCTTGATGTGGGGCCAGGGGTCGTAGCCCTCGATGGTCACGTCCTCACGGGTGAAGGCGAACAGGTCGTCGCGGGGCGTGAGCGTCAGTTGGGGCAGGGCGCGCGGGGTGCGGGACAGCTGTTCGCGCGCCTGCTCGACGTGGTTCAGATACAGGTGGGCGTCGCCGAAGGTGTGGACGAACTCGCCGGGCTCCAGCCCCACGACCTGGGCCATCATGTGGGTCAGGAGCGCATAGCTGGCGATGTTGAAGGGCACGCCGAGGAAGACGTCGGCCGAGCGCTGGTACAGCTGGCAGCTCAGCTTGCCGTCGGCGACGAAGAACTGGAACAGGCAGTGGCAGGGCGGCAGGGCCATGTCGTCGACGTCGGCCGGGTTCCAGGCCGTCACGATGTGGCGGCGGCTGTTGGGGTTGGTGCGCAGCGAGTGCACGACCTTCTCGATCTGGTCGATCACCCGCCCGTCGGGCGTCGACCAGCTGCGCCACTGCTTGCCGTAGACGGGCCCCAGTTCGCCCTCCGCATCCGCCCATTCGTCCCAGATGCGGACGTCGTTTTCCTTCAGCCAGGCGATGTTGGTCTCGCCGCGCAGGAACCACAGCAGCTCCACGATGATGCTGCGCAGGTGCAGCTTCTTGGTGGTCAGCAGGGGGAAGCCCTTGGACAGGTCGAACCGCATCTGGCGGCCGAAGACGCCGAGGGTGCCGGTGCCGGTGCGGTCGCCGCGCTCGGCCCCGTTCTCAAGGATGTCGCGCAGCAGATGCAGGTACTGCCACTCCGGATGATCAGCCGGAGCGGCCTGCGTCTCGGCTTCCAGAAGGGCGCGGTGGGCGAGGGCGTTCATGGTCGGAGAGTGCCCGTGATTCGCCGGGCCGGGCAGACGGCGATTCGCCCGATGCACAGGAATGTGCGTCAGCCTGTGAACCCATCCGCCTCCAGGAAGGCCGCTTCCTCTGCCGTGGTCTCGCGGCCCAGGGCGGCGTTGCGATGAGGGAAGCGGCCGAAGCGGGCGACGACGCCGTGGTGGTGCTCGGCCCAGCGGTCGTCCGGCTTCCGCTCAATGCGGGTCTGGAAAAGCTCCACCTGACGGTCCTGATCGGCCATGTCCTCGGAGTGCTGCAGCGGCAGGTAGAAGAAGCGGCGGATGTCCCCCTCGATCTCGAGGTCGTGCCCGGCGTCCAGCGCCCGTCGGGCGAACATGCGGCCAAGCGGGTCGGTGGCGAAGGCGTGGCCCGTGTCGCGGAAGGCGTTGCGTGGAAACTGGTCCAGCAGGATCAGCAGGGCCAGCGATCCCTCGGCCGTGTCGGCCCAGGGATCCAGCTCACGCCGGGCGGCGGCGACGTGGGCGTCATGGAAGCGGCGGCGGAACAGGGCGTCGAAAGCCTCGTCCTTCTTGAACCATTTGGTGGGGCCCGCCTCTTTCCAGAAGGCGACGACGTCGGAAGGCGATATGTCTGGGGTCATGACCGAGAACCTAGGTACGCCGCTCCCCGTCTTCCATGACCGCGACTGCGATCTGTCGATCATCCGGGGCAGGCGGGTGGCGGTGATCGGCTATGGCAGCCAGGGGCGGACCCATGCGCTGAACCTGCGCGACTCCGGCGTGACGGACGTCGTGGTGGGGCTGAAGGCCGGGTCCGCGACGCGGGCGAAGGCGGAGGCCGACGGCTTTGCGGTCCTGACGGCCGGAGAGGCGGCGGCGGGCGCGGATGTGGTGGCCGTCATGGTCTCGGACGAAGCGCACCGCGACCTGTGGCGCGACGAACTGGCCCCGGCCATGAGGCCCGGCGCGGCGCTGGTCTTCGCCCACGGCCTGTCGGTGCGGTTCGGACTGGTGGAGCCGCGGCCGGATCTGGACGTCATCCTGGCCTCGCCCAAGGGCATCGGGCCGCGCATCCGCGACCTCTATGAGGCGGGCGAAGGGGTCTTCTGCCTGTTCGGCGTGCATCAGGACGCGACGGGCGGGGCGCACGCGCTGGGCCTGTCCTACGCCGCGGCGCTGGGATGCGGGCGCAGGGGCATTCTGGAGACCACCTTCCGCGACGAGTGCGAGAGCGACCTGTTCGGCGAGCAGGTGGTGCTGTGCGGCGGGGTGGCCGAGCTGATCGACGCGGCCTTCATGAAGCTGGTCAAGGCCGGCTATCCGCCGGAAGTGGCGTGGTTCGAGTGCTTCTACGAGGTCAAGCTGGTGACCGACCTGATGTTCGAGCGCGGCGTGGCCGGGGCGTTCGAGAAGATCAGCAACACCGCCGAATACGGCGCCTATCTGACGGGGCCGCGGGTCATCGGTGAGGCCTCAAGTGCGGCGATGGACGAGGTTTTACAGGAGGTTCGGTCCGGCGACTTCGTGCGGCGTCTGATGTCGGACCATGACGCCGGCTCCCCCGACCTGCTGGCGCGCCGCGCGGCGCTGCGCGGCCGACGGATCGAGGCGGTGGGGGCACACCTGAAGGCGGTGGCGGAAAAGGCGAAGGACTAGTCTGGCCTGACCCGCAGGTCGCCTTCGTAGTCGCCCTTTCCGATCGGCACGCCGCGCGTCCGCAGGATCGCGTAGGCGGTGACCACGTGGAAATAGAAGTTCGGCAGGGCGTAGGTCAGGAGATAGGTCTCAGGCGTGAGCGGCAGAGTCTGCGGGCCCCATGATGACCGGTGAGCATTCTCCGGGTCGGTCGGGCGGTAGATCTCTATGTCGAAATGCCGGCCCGACCAGCCGTTCACCTCGGCGGGGTCGAGGGCCTCAAGCTCCCTGATCGCCGTTTCGACGGTGGCACGGAGGTCTGCGAAAGGCATCGGACCGATAAGGGGAGGCGGGGCGAAGGCGCCGGTGCGGGCCGCCTCCAGCCCCCAGACGGCGTGGTGCCTCAGCGCCTCGATCTGGAAGTGGAAGGGCGCCATGTCCTCGATCAGCCGGGCCCCGACGAAGTCGTCGGGATCGCCGCCGGTTTCGGCGCAGTGCTTCGCGGCCCGCGCCAGCACGTTCCGCAACGCCCGCGTCGTCTGCAGAAAGGTCGGAACGGAGAGGTCGTAGAGGGAGGTCGTCATCTGACGTCCATCTGGGATCACCGGCGACGGACGGTCAACGTCAGTCCGCCACCACCACAGCCTTGGACAGGTCGGCCTGGATCCGGACCACGTCGCCGGGGCGGGCGATCACGCCCGGGACGTGCAGGTGCACCATGTCGTCGCCGAGGCGGGCGCCGACCTCGCTGAAGGCCCCGCCGAAGCGCGTGGTCTCGACCGTCGTCTCCAGCCCCTCGGCCCCCGGCGTCATGTGCTGCGGCCGGATCAGCAGGGCGGCGGGGCCGTCGGGCAGGCCGGGGGCGGGGACCTGTCCCAGCGGGGTGCGGGCCATGCCGGCGGCGACCTGGGCCGGCAAGCGGTTGACCTCGCCCAAGAGGCGGGCCGCGGCGGTCGAGGCCGGGCGGGCCCAGCACACCTGCGGGTCGCCCGACTGGATCACCCGCCCGCCGTCCATCAGCACCAGGTCGTCGGCCATCATCAGGGCCTCGCCCGCGTCGTGGGTGACCAGCAAGACGGCAGCACCGGCGGCCTTCAGCGTTTCCAGCAGCCCCTCGCGGACCTCGGACTTCAGGTGGGCGTCGAGACCGGAGAAGGGCTCGTCCAGCAGGACGGTGTGGGGTTCGCGCACGAGGGTGCGGGCCAGCGCCACGCGCTGCTGCTCGCCGCCGGACAGGGAGTGGGGCCAGGACTTGGCCCGGTCGGCGAGGCGGACCTCGGTCAGGGCCTTGTCCACACGGGCCTTGCGCGCGGTCCCGGGCAGGTGACGCAGGCCGAAGCCGACGTTGTCGCGCACGCTCAGGTGCGGGAACAGGGCGTAGTCCTGGAACACCAGGCCGACGTCGCGCGCCTCGGGCGGCACGGTGCGGCCGGCGGCGGACAGCACCCGCTCGCCGGAGCGTATCTCGCCGGCGTCGACCGGCTCCAGCCCCGCGATGAGGCGCAGCAGGGTGCTCTTGCCCGAGCCGGACGGCCCCAGCAGGCAGGTGATGCGGCCGGCGCGCAGGTCGAGGTCCGCGCCCTCGACGGCGGTCTTTGGGCCATAGCGGCGGGTCACGCCCCGCACGGTGATGGTCGCCTGCTTGCTCATGAACTTCCCGGGCGCGCGTGCGCCACCTTGCGGCTCAGCCATATGACGGGAGGCAGGGCCAGCGCCACAAGGATCAGCGAGGGCCAGCCGGCGTTGGCCAGCCGCTCGTCGCGCGCATAGTTGTCGGCGATGACCGCCAGGGTGTCGAAGTTGAACGGCCGCAGGATGAGCGTGGCGGGCAGTTCCTTCAGCACGTCGACGAGCACCACGATGGCGGCGGTGAACAGGGCCGGGGCGGCGATGGGTAGCTGGACCCGCCAGGCGGCCGCGCCCTCGGTCGCCCCGAGGCCGCGCGCGGCGTGGATCATCGACGGGGTGACGCGCGACAGGCCGGCGTCCACCGGCTCCAGCGCCGCGGCCATCAGCCGCGCGGCATAGGCATAGAGCAGCAGCGTCAGACCGGCCACCACGTTGCCCGAACCGCCGGGGACGACGCTCCAGATCCAGGCGGCGGGCAGCAGCAGGCCGATGGCCATGACCGCGCCGGGGGTGGCGTAGCCGAGGCTGGCTATCCGCGCCGTCAGGGGCAGGCTGCGTGCGGCCAGCGCCAGGGCTGTGGCGAGGACCACGGTCACCACCGCGCCGCCGACGCCCAGTGTCACGGTGTTGCGCGTCGCCGCGATCAGGCGCGGCCAGTCGGGCTGGACGTCGACGGACGACCAGGCCAGCCATCCGGCCGGCAACAGCAGGCCGAGTGTCAGCAGCAGCAGGCAGTAGGCGAAGGCCAGCCAGGCCTTGGTGCCCTTGAGGTCGGTGACGGGCAGGGGACGCCATTTGGCACCGGCCGAGCCATACGACCGGCTGCGTCGGCCCGCGCGCTCGATCCACAGCAGCAGGGCGGCGGCACCCAGAAGCGGCAGGGCGAACTGCGCGGCCGAGGCGAGAGATCCGTAGACGAACCACGCCCGCACCACGCCGGTCGTCAGGGTCTGGACGCTGAGAAACTGGACCGCGCCGTAGTCGGCCAGGGTCTCCATGACCGCCAGCGCGACGCCGGCCGCCAGCGCCGGGCGGGCCATGGGCAGGGCGACGGACAGGAACGCGCGGCGCGGCGAGGCCCCGAGGCTCCGCGCCGCCTCCAGCGCATGGACCGGCAGGTTCACGAAGGCCGCCCGCATGGCGAGGTAGACATAGGGGAAGAAGGCGAAGCCGAGCACGAAGCCCGCGCCCCACAGGCTGCGCATGCGGAATGGCAGGCCGACGCCGACGGCCGCTCTCAGCCAGGTGTTGAGCTCTCCGGCTACGTCGAACAGGTCGGCATAGGCGTAGGCGACCGCGAAGGCCGGCATGGCGAAGGGCAGGGCCAACGCCCAGGCGAAGATGCCGCGCCCCGGAAAGTCGTGCATCACCACCAGCCAGGCGGCGACCGACCCGAGCACGGCCGTGACCCCGGCCACGATCACGGCGAGGGCGACGGAGGTCAGGGCGTAGCGGCCGAGGTCCGCGGCGGCGATGTCCGCTTCGCCTCCCGACAGGGCCGCGGCGACCACGCCGATGAGAGGCAGGACGGCGACCAATGCCGCCAGAAGGCCGAGGACGCGCAAAGGAGACGGCCCCCGCCTGACGACGGGGGCCGATGCGGGATCGACGTGGGTCGCGGTTACCGCCACCCGGCCGCGGTCATGATCGACTGGGCCTCCGACTGACGCCGGCCGTAGACCGAGACGTTCATCGGATTGGCGGTGAAGCCTTCGAACTCACGCACGCCGGCCGGGGCCTGGACGCCGGTCGCGGCGGGGAATTCGTTGTTCATCTCGGAGTTCAGCACCTGGGCCTCCGGCGACGCCAGGAACTCCAGGAAGGCGATGGCCTCCGCCCTGTGCGGCGCGTTCTTCGCCACGCCTCCGCCCGAGACGTTCACGTGGGCGCCCTGGCCGTTCAGCGAGGGGAAGCCCAGCTTGACCCGGTCGGTCAGGGCCACGTCGGCGGCGTCGGTCGAACGGTCCATGCGGATGAAATAGTAGCTGTTGGTGATGGCCACCTCGCAGACGCCGGCGCCGACGGCCCGGATCTGGTCGCGGTCGCCGCCCTCGGGCGGACGGGCCATGTTGGCGACGACGCCCTCGACCCACTGCCGGGTCTTCTCGGGCCCCCAGGCCTCCAGCAGGGCCCCGACCAGCGACAGGTTGTAGACGCTGTCCGACGAGCGGACGCACAGCTTGCCGCGGAAGCGGGGCGAGGCCAGCTCCTCATAGGTGTCGACCTCCTCCGGACGCACCTTGGTGGAGTCATAGGCCACGACGCGGGCCCGGCGGCTGGTGCCGAAGAAGTGGCCGCCCGGTTCGCGCAGGGCGGCGGGGATGGCCGTGGTCAGGGCTTCGGAGGTGATCGGCTGCAGCAGGCCCGCGTCCTGGGCGCGCCACAGGGCACCCGCGTCGGCGGTGACGAAGACGTCGGCCGGGCTGGCGTCGCCCTCGGCCTGCATGCGCGCGATCAGCTGGTCGGGGTTGCCCTCGATGCGGTTGACCTTGATGCCCGTGGCCTTCTCGAACGCGGCATAGACCTGCAGATCGCCGTCATAGTGACGGGCCGTGTAGAGGTTCAACACGCGGTCGCCGGTCGCGCCGTCGGCCTTGGACTTGTCCGCCTGATCACCGCAGGCGGCCAGGGGCAGGGTGAGGGCGGCCATGCAGGCCATCAGGGTCCGACGCAGCGTCATGGGCATCTCCTTTGCTGCCGTCGGACTAGGCCTTTTGCGAATTGATCGCAAGAGGGCGGCGGCAAAGACGCGCAGTTCGCCTCCCCGGAAGGGGGGAGAGACTTTTCCGATCGTGGGGGAAATCCAAATGGTCGGAGTGAGAGGATTCGAACCTCCGACCCCTGCGTCCCGAACGCAGTGCTCTACCAGGCTGAGCCACACTCCGACTTGGAGGCGGGCTTATAGCGAGGCCCCCCGAGGCCCGCAAGCGGCCTTTCAACCGGTTTCGGAGATTGTTCGAGCGGTGCGCCGAAAGATGCATGCGGCACCCTGTTGCATCCCCCAAACGCTTGGCGTATCTGACCGCCCTCCCGCCGCTCGGCGGGTTGCGCCGGACCTGCTGGGGAATGGTGTAATGGTAACACTCCGGTTTTTGGTACCGTCATTCTAGGTTCGAGTCCTAGTTCCCCAGCCATCCGCTTCCCGTCAGGTTCAATCGGTGTTCGCCAGGGTCCCGCCGTGGCAGGGTCGCTTCATCCGAAGCGAGGATAACGCTGCCATGCAGATCCTGACCGCGCTCGTCGCCGCTGCCACCCTCATCGGTTCGCTGGCCGTTCCGGGGCCCGTACGGGCGCAGCAGGGGCCGTACTGGTCGGTGACGGTCGGCGGGGTGTCGCTGAGCTGCCGGGACTACCGGAACATGGCGGTACCGATCTTCTTCGATCGCAACATCGGTGACGCCGCCATCGCCCGGCGGTTCCCGAACGGCGCCATGTACATCGCCTTCAACCCGGACGCGGTGCAGCGGATGACGCCGCTGGTGCAGGTCTTCCTGTTCGCCCACGAGTGCGCGCATCACGCCCTGCTGCCGGGGCACAGCGAAAGTCAGGCCGACTGCTGGGCCGCGTCGGTCGTGCGGCGGCAGGGATTCGTGCGCACCTACGGCCAGTTGGCGGAGATCATGCGGTCGTTCGCGGGCAATCCGGGATCGGCCATGGGGCACCTGCCGGGGCCGCAGCGCGCGGCGCTGATCGCCCGCTGCTCGGCCTACTGAGGCGGCTGTCCCTTTCTTCATTTGACGGCGCCGCTTGCGGGGCGGAAACCTGAGGCCACATCCTCGGGGGAAAATCCGTCATGAACCGTCGCGACCTGATCGCCTCGACCGCCGCCGCCGCCGGCCTCGCCGTCGCGGGGCCCGTCCTTTCACGCCCGTCCGGAGCCTCGATGCCTGTTCCTCCCGTCGCCAAGAAGATCCCCGTCACCATCGAACAGCTGGGGCGGACCCGGGTCGACGAGTACCAGTGGATGAAGGACGACAACTGGCAGGCGGTGCTGCGCGATCCGACCCTGATCAAGGCGGACGTGAAGGAGAACCTGGTCGCCGAGAACGCCTATCGCGAGGCGATGATGGCCTCGACCGTGCCCCTCCAGAACCAGATGTTCGAGGAGATGAAGGGACGGATCAAACAGGACGATTCGTCCGTGCCGAACGCCGACGGACCGTGGGAGTATTTCACCGAGTACCGGACCGGCGAGCAGCATCCCCGCTACATGCGCGTCGAGCGCCAGGGCACCTGGATGCAGGACGGGCAGGTCGTGACGAAGAATTTCGTCCAGGCCCCGACGCCGCAGCTGCTGCTGGACGCCAACGGCCTGGCCGAGGGCAAGGCCTATTCCGACGTCGGTCAGGCGTCGCACAGCCCCGATCACGCCCTGTTCGGCTATTCCGAGGACGCGCAGGGGTCCGAGGTCTATCGCATCTACGTCAAGGATCTGGCGACCGGGGAACTGGTCGGAGATCCGATCGAATCGGCCACCGGCGGCTTCACCTTCTCGCCGGACAGTCAGTGGATCTTCTGGACCAACCGCAATGACAACGGCCGGCCGGACAAGATCTTCCGTCGCCCTGCGCGGGGCGGCGAGACGACGCTCGTCTATGAGGAAGAGGACGAGGGCATGTTCATCGGCGTCGGGCGCACGTCCGACGACCGCTTCCTGATCGTCGGCATCCAGAATCAGGAGACGTCCGAGAGCCGCTTCATCCCGGGCGACGATCCGACGGCCGCGCCGCGGGTGATCGAGCCGCGCGTCGAGGCCCGCAAGTACGACGCCGACCACTGGGGCGACCGCTGGGTGATCCACACCAACGCCGACGGGGCCCAGGACTTCAAGGTGTGTCAGGCGCCGACCGACGCGCCGGGCAAGGCCAACTGGACCGATCTGATCCCGCACACGCCAGGCCGCTACATCGAGGGCACCTCGCTGGTGAAGGACTTCATCGCGCGTCAGGAACGCGCCGACGCCAACACCCGCATTGTCATCCGCGACCGCGCGGGCGCCGAGCACGAGATCGCCGTGGACGAGCCCGCCTATGCCCTGAACCTGGGCGGGGCGTCGGAGTTCGAGACCACGGTCATGCGCTATGGCTACAACTCGCCGTCCACGCCGACCTCGACCTATGACTACGACCTGAAGACGCGCGAGCGGACCCTGCGCAAGGTGCAGGAGATCCCGTCGGGCCACGATCCGGCGAACTATGTGGTCGAGCGTGTCAACGCCCCGGCGCCGGACGGCGAGATGGTGCCGGTCACCATCCTGCGCCGCAAGGACACACCGGTGGACGGGACGGCGCCGCTGCTGCTGTACGGCTATGGCAGCTACGGCATCCCGATGGCGGCCAGCTTCTCGACCAACCGGCTGAGCCTGGTCGACCGCGGCTGGATCTATGCCATCGCCCACATCCGCGGCGGCTCGGACAAGGGCTGGGGCTGGTTCCTGGACGCGCGGCGGATGACCAAGAAGAACACCTTCACCGACTTCATCGCCTGCGCCGAGCACCTGATCCGCACGGGCCACGGCTGTTCGGGCCGGATCGTGGCGCACGGCGGCTCGGCCGGCGGCATGCTGATGGGGGCGGTCAACAACATGCGGCCCGACCTGTGGGCCGGTGTGATCGGCGACGTGCCCTTCGTCGACGTGATCAACACCATGTCGGACGTTAGCCTGCCGCTGACGCCCCCGGAATGGCCGGAGTGGGGCAATCCGATCGAGGACCCCGAAGCCTACGACTACATGTTCAGCTACAGCCCGTACGACCAGGTAAAGCGCCAGGCCTATCCGGCCGTGCTGGCCACCGGCGGGCTGTCGGATCCGCGCGTGACCTATTGGGAGCCGCAGAAGTGGGTGGCCCGCCTGCGCCCGGCGACCAGCTCGGGCAAGCCGGTGCTGCTGAAGATCAACATGGAGGCCGGCCACGCGGGCTCGTCGGGCCGGTTCGACTATCTGAAGGAAGTCGCCCTGGTCTACGCCTTCGCCATCTGGTCGATCGAGGAAGGGTGGCGCGCGGCGTGACGCCGGCCGTCCGACCCGCGGCGGCCGCCGACATGGCCGCCGTCGCCGCCCTGTACGGGCGCGAGGTGATCGACGGCACGGCCAGTTTCGAGCTGGAGCCGCCGTCGGTCACGGAGATGACGGCCCGGTTCGACGCCGTGCGCGATAAGGACCTGCCGTGGCTGGTCGCCGAGGTCGACGGCGCCTTCGCCGGCTATGCCTATCTGTCGCCGTTCCGCCCGCGCGCGGCCTATCGCTATGGCGTCGAGGTCTCGGTCTATGTGGAGGCGGCGGCGCGGGGCAGGGGCGTCGCCCGCGCCCTGATGACCGCCCTGATCGACGCGGCGCGCGACAAGGGTCTGCGCCACGTCATCGCCGCCATCAGCCAGTCGGCCACCAGCGACGCCTCGATCGCCCTGCACCGGTCGCTGGGGTTCGACACGGCCGGCGTCTATCGCCAGGTCGGCTGGAAGCACGACCGCTGGCTGGACGTGACGCTGATGCAGCTGGATTTGGCGCCGGAGGGGAAGGCGCCGACGGGAGAGGGGCTGAGGCTGGGGGGCGGGCTGGCGTAAAGAAAATATAGCTTCTTATCGTGGCGGGAGGATGCCAAATCCCGGATGGGCTGTTCGCTAGATCGAGCGAATGAGTAAGTGCGTTGAGAAGCCACAGGGCGAAACCAAGGACTAGGCGAGGCGAAATGATCAAGATCGCGCTTTTCAATCACAAGGGCGGCGTGGGTAAGACGACCCTGACTGTGAACATCGCCGACGCACTTATTCGGCAGGGAAAGAAGGTACTGATCGTCGACGCTGACCCTCAGTGCAACATCACATCCTTCTACGTCGATGAAACTCATCTTGAGGAGATACTCGGAGGATCCGACGAGGAAGGCGCGGAATCAACGATCTGGTCGGCGCTTAAGCCGGTTGTTGAGGGTCGTGGGGACGTCACACCAATTTCGCATTGGGAAGTTCGCGGCGGGGTCAACATTCTCCCGGGTGACGTGCTGCTGTCGGACTATGAAGAAGAACTGCCCGCGGCTTGGAACGAGTGCTTCGCGCGCCGCCAACGGGGCTACCTCGTGACCACTGCGTTGTCTCGATTGGTCAATATGACGGCGGAGTCTCTCGACGTAGATGTCGTGCTCTACGATGTTGGACCTAACGTGGGAGCACTAAACAGAGTGGTGCTTCTTGATTGTGATTTGTTCATCACGCCTGTCGCCGCTGACTTGTTCTCGCTACGCGCGCTGTCGACCGTGGGGCGGTCGGTAGCGAAATGGATAAGTGACTGGAAAACTATCCGAAATCTCGCGAGTGTCGCTGATCGAGAGGAAATCTTTGAAGGCAAACCTGTCTACGGCGGTTACATCACGTCGGCTTTCAAGGTGAATTCAGGCCACAGCGCCGCGAACCCTCACGCTGACTGGGAGCGAAAGATTGCACCGCGGGTTAGGGATCGAGTTGTATCAGTGCTGAACCGCGTCGATCCAGACTTGGTGCCCAGCTTTGGCGGCAACAAGGTCGGTGCGGTCAAGAACTACCACAGCCTGGCACCGCAAGCTCAGAAGTTCGGCGTCGCCATTGGCGCACTCCGGGGTATGGTCAACCCGGGCCATTACAAGACGGTGGATGACGCTCGCGAGACGTTCGACCAGATTGCAACAGAGGTCATCCGACGCGCCGGGATTTAGCCTAGCCCACCTTCACCCGCGTCGCCGCTTCCGGCAGGTCTTCTCCGAAAGCCCGCTGGTAGAACTCCGCAATCGTCGGGCGTTCCAGCTCGTCGCACTTGTTCAGGAAGGTCAGGCGGAAGCTGAGGCCCAGGTCGCCGCCGAAGATCTCGGCGTTCTGGGCCCAGGTGATGACCGTGCGGGGCGACATGACGGTGGAGATGTCGCCGTTCATGAAGGCGTTGCGGGTCATGTCGGCCACGCGGACCATGGCGGCGATGCGCCGGCGGCCCTCGGCGTCCTGCCAGGCCGGGACCTTGGCGGCCACGATCTCGGCCTCCACGTCGTGGTCCAGATAGTTCAGTGTGGTGACGATGGACCAGCGGTCCAGCTGGGCCTGATTGATCTGCTGGGCCCCGTGATACAGGCCCGTGGTGTCGCCGAGGCCGACGGTGTTCGAGGTGGCGAACAGGCGGAACCAGGGGTTCGGGCGGATCACGCGGTTCTGGTCCAGCAGGGTCAGGCGGCCCGACGCCTCCAGCACGCGCTGGATGACGAACATCACGTCGGGGCGGCCCGCGTCGTATTCGTCGAAGACCAGGGCGATGGGCCGCTGCAGCGACCAGGGCAGCAGGCCCTCGCGGAACTCGGTGACCTGCTTGCCGTCCTTCAGGACGATGGCGTCCTTGCCGATCAGGTCGATGCGGCTGACATGGCTGTCCAGGTTGATGCGGATGGTCGGCCAGTTCAGCCGCGCCGCCACCTGCTCGATGTGCGTCGACTTGCCGGTGCCGTGATAGCCCTGGACCATGACGCGCCGGTCGAAGGCGAAGCCGGCGCAGATGCTGAGCGTGGTCTGGGGGTCGAACCTGTAGGCGTCGTCGATCTCCGGGACGTGGCTGTCGCGGCTGTCGAAGCACGGCACCGTCATGTCGGAATCGACGCCGAACGCCTCCCTGACCGTCACCTTGCGGTGCGGTTCCAGCGTGAGCAGGGGATCGGGCGTGGCGTCGAGCGGAGAGGTCATGCGCCTCCCTTAGTCAGCCACGCCCTTACGGTCCAGCGGGGGATCAGGCGGCGCCGAGCCGCACGTCGACGTTGCCGCGCGTGGCGTTGGAATAGGGGCAGACGGCGTGCGCCCTGGTGATCAGGTCGTGGATCGTCGCGGCGTCCAGACCGTGGTCGACGACGGTCAGGTCGATGTCGAGATTGAAGCCCTCGCCCTTGGTGTTGTGACCGAAGCCGACGGTGGCATTGACCTTGGTGTCCGGGCCGACGGGCGTTCCGGCCTTCCCCGCGACCAGCCGCAGGGCCCCGAGGTAGCAGGCGGCATAGCCGGTCGCGAACAGCTGCTCCGGATTGGTGCCGTCGCCCCCCTTGCCGCCCATCTCGGTGGGCACCGACAAACGCACGTCGATCTTGCCGTCGTCGGTCGCCGAGCGGCCCTCGTCGCGGCCGCCGCCCGAGGCGGTGGCGTGGGCGCGGTAAAGAACTTCCATGTTTTCAATCCTTCAAGAGAATGTGTTCGTTTCGTCCGGGAGCGTACATTAGGGCGCGCCGAATTCGTGTGTTAAGAGGTGGGGGTGCGGTCGGCGGGGTCAAGCCCGCGGACGGCCGCCCTGGCTCCTTCGGGGGTGCGCCCCGGGAGGTGATGAATGTCGAACCAGTGGTTCTGTTACGTGCACGTCGGCGAGGACACGCCGCTGATGTTGCCGCTGGACGCCGAGGACCGCCCGTCGGCCCTGGCGCAGGCGCGCGATCTGTTGACCGAGCGCCCGCAGGCCACCCACGCAGAGGTGTGGGACGGCGATCTGACCGAGCGCATCGAGCGCGCGGCGGCGCTGTAGGCGTCAGTCCGCGGCCTTTTTCGCGGGTTTCTTCTTCGCCGCCGTTTTCGCCGGAGCCTTTTTGGCGGCCGGCTTCTTCGGCGCGGCCCTGGTCTTGCCCTTGGCCTTGGGTGCCGCCGCAGCGCGTGCCGCGAGCAGGGGCAGGGCGGCCTCCAGCGTCAGGTCCTCGGGTGCCGTGCCCTTGGGCAGGGTGGCGTTGATCTTGCCGGACTTCACATAGGGGCCGAAACGGCCGGCCATGACGTGGACGGGTTCGCCCGTCTCCGGATGGGCACCGAGGTCCTTGAGCGGCGTCGTCGCCGCGCCGCGACCGCGCGCACCGCCGGCCCGCTTCTCGGCCAGGAGGGCGACCGCGCGGTTCAGGCCGATGTCGAACACCTCTTCGATATCAGAGACATTTGCATAGGTTCCCGCATGCAGGATGAAGGGCCCGTAGCGGCCCAGTCCGGCCGAGATCGGCTTGCCGTCCTCGGGGTGCGTTCCGACCTCGCGCGGCAGGGACAGCAGGCGCAGCGCCCGCTCCAGCTCCATCCCGGCCGGCGACCAGCCCTTGGGCAGGGAGGAGCGCTTCGGCTTGTCGCCGTCTCCGGCAGTCTCGACGTAGGGGCCGAAACGGCCGATCTTGAGGTGCACCGGCTGGCCCGTGACCGGGTCGGCGCCCAGTTCGCGATCACCGCCGTCAGCGCCGCCCGCGGCCGCGTCCGGCGAGGCCACGGGACGGGTGAATTTGCAGTCCGGGTAGCGCGAACAGCCGATGAAGGCGCCGAACCGGCTGGTCTTCAGGCTGAGCTGGCCCTGATGGCAGAGAGGGCATTCGCGCGGGTCGGAGCCGTCTTCCTTCTGCGGGAAGATGTGCGGGCCCAGCGACTCGTTCAGTGCGTCGAGGATGGCCGTGGTGCGCAGCTCGCCCGCCGCCTGGGTGGCGGCGTGGAAGTCGGTCCAGAATTCGCGCAGCAGCGCCTTCCAGTCCAGATCGCCGGCCGACACCTCGTCGAGGCGCGTCTCGAGCGCGGCGGTGAAGTCGTACTCGACCCAGCGGGCGAAGAACTGCTCGAGGAAGGCCGTGACCAGACGGCCCTTGTCCTCCGGATAGAAGCGGTTCTTGTCCATGCGCACGTATTCGCGGTCGCGCAGGGTGGTCAGGATCGAGGCGTAGGTGGATGGGCGGCCGATGCCCAGCTCCTCCAGCTTCTTCACCAGGGTGGCCTCGGAATAGCGCGGCGGCGGCTCGGTGAAATGCTGGTCGGCGCGGACGTCCTGGACCGCCGCGGTCGCGCCTTCCTTCAGCGCGGGCAGGCGGGCGCCGTCGTCCTCGTCCTCGTCGCCACCGTCCTTCGGCTTCTCGTCGCGCCCCTCTTCGTACACGGCCATGAAGCCGTCGAAGGCCACGACCTGGCCGGTGGCGCGCAGGCCGGTCTGGCCATCGGCGCTCTCGATCTCCACGACCGTGCGGTCCAGTCGGGCGGCTTCCATCTGGCTGGCGACCATGCGCTTCCAGATCAGTTCATAGAGCCGCTGCAGATCGCTCTCGAGGCGCAGGCTGTCCGGGTGGCGCGCCATGTTGGTCGGGCGGATCGCCTCGTGCGCCTCCTGGGCGTTCTTGGCCTTGGTCTTGTAGTGGCGTGCCTCGGCGGGGACGTAGGCCGGACCGAAGCGGTCCTTGATGACCTCGCGCGCCTGGGCCAGCCCCTCGGCGCTGACCTGGACGCCGTCGGTCCGCATGTAGGTGATCAGGCCGCCCGTGCCGTCCACGCCCTCGTACAGCTTCTGCGCCGCCTGCATGGCGCGCTGGGCCGTGAAGCCCAGCTTGCGCGAGGCCTCCTGCTGCAGGGTGGAGGTCGTAAAGGGCGGCGCGGGGTTGCGCTTGACCGGCTTCTTCTCGATCGACCGGATCGTGAAGGCGCCGGACTGGATGGCGGTGCGCGCGGCGGTGGCGGTGGCCTCGTCCTTGACGTCCAGGCGCTGGACGCGTTTGCCGGCGTGCTTGACCAGACGGGCCACGAAGGGCGGGCTGTCGGCTGTGACGTCGGCCTCGATCGACCAGTATTCCTGCGGCTTGAACCGCTCGATCTCCATCTCGCGGTCGACGACGATGCGCAGGGCGACGGACTGGACGCGGCCGGCCGAGCGGGCGCCGGGCAGCTTGCGCCACAGCACCGGCGACAGGGTGAAGCCGACCAGATAGTCCAGCGCGCGGCGGGCCAGGTAGGCCTCGACCAGCTGCATGTCCAGCTCGCGCGGGGCGGCCATGGCGGCCTGCACCGCGGATTTGGTGATGGCGTTGAAGGTGACGCGCTGGACGACCTTGTCCTTCAGCGCCTTCTTCTTCGTCAGGACGTCGAGCACGTGCCAGCTGATCGCCTCGCCCTCGCGGTCGGGGTCGGTGGCGAGGACGACGCGGTCAGCGCGCTTCGCCGCCTCGGCGATCTCGGACAGCCGCTTCGAGGCCCGGGCGTCGACCTCCCAGGTCATGGCGAAGTCCTCGTCGGGCTTCACCGACCCGTCCTTCGACGGCAGGTCGCGGACATGGCCGTACGAGGCCAGGACTTCGAAGTCCGGGCCGAGGTAGCCGTTGATGGTCTTGGCCTTTGCGGGGCTCTCGACGATGACGAGGTTCATGCGGTCCGGGTCTCGGGAAGGGGCGGGAACGTGGTTCGCCGCGGGCGGCATGTCAAATGGCGTCTTGCGCACGGCGGTCGCGAGACGCGCCGCCCGGCCGCTCAGACGCTGACCAGACCCCCGGGCAGAAGGGTGGCGCGACCGACCAGACTCAGCTCCAGCAGGGCCGCGGCCACGGCCCCGACCGGCGCGCCCACCGCCCGCGCCAACTCGTCGCGCGGAGTCGGCGTGGGCGAGAGCAGGGCGGCGACCTGTTCGATCAGGGCGTCGTCGGGCTCCTGATAGTCCGGCGCGTCAACGGACGGCTCGGACAGGGTGCGGATCGTCGAGAAGGCGCGTTCGACGTCGTCGACCCCCTCGCACAGGGCGGCCCCGTTGCGGATCAGGTCGTTGGTGCCGCGCGACCGGGGGTCGAGGGGCGAGCCCGGCACGGCGAACACCTCGCGCCCCTGATCCGCGGCCTGCCTCGCCGTGATCAGCGACCCGGAGCGCAGTTCGGCCTCGACCACGATCACGCCCCGGCACAGGCCGGAGATGATGCGGTTGCGGCGGGGAAAGTCCTGGGCCTGGGCCCGGGTGCCGGGCGGCCGCTCGGAGACGACGCAGCCGCGTTCGACCAGCTGGCCGTGCAGATCAGCATGTTCCGGCGGATAGACGTCGTCGACGCCCCCGCCGAGGACCGCAACCGTGCCGGTGGGCAGGGCCCCCTCGTGGGCCGCGCCGTCGACGCCGCGCGCGAGGCCGGAGACCACCGTCCAGCCCGCCTCGCCCAACTGGGCGGCGAGGCCCCGGGCGATCCGCAAGCCGCCGGCCGAGGCGACCCGCGCGCCCACGACGGCGATGCAGGGCTGGCGGGTGAGCAGGTCAGGATCGCCGAGCGTCCACAAGACCGGCGGGGGCGGGTCGACGGCGGCGAGGGCTGGCGGGAAGGCGGGATCACCGAGAACGAGCAGCCGGGCCCCGGCCGCGGCCCCCGCATCCAGCTCGGACTGGACCCTGTCGGGATCGCACAGCGGCGAATCGCGGCCGGCGCGGGCGATCAGATGCGGCCAGGCCTCGACGGCGGCCTCTGCCGAACCAAAGCGCTGCAGCAACTGACGGAAGGCGACCGGGCCGACCCGGTCGGTGCGGGCCAGGCGCAGGCGGGCGAACCGCTCGCCGGCCGTCAGGGTCACGCCGTCTTCGCCCCGATACGCGGCTCCTTGCCGGACAGCAGGCGGCCGATGTTGGCGGCGTGGCGGATCCAGATGAGCACGGCGGTGAAGGCCGCAAGCGTCGTGATCGGGGCCGGGGTCGGCAGGTCCAGAACCGGCAGCGGGGCCAGCGACAGCGCGGGCGCGATCGCCGAGGCGACGAGGGCCGACAGAGACGAAAGGCGGAACAGCAGGGCGACGAGGATCCAGGTCGCGCCGGCGATGAGGCCCAGCGGCCACCAGGCGGCCATCAGCAGGCCGAAAAAGGTGGCCACGCCCTTGCCGCCCTTGAAGCCCAGCCAGACGGGAAAAAGGTGTCCGAGGAAGGCCGCGCCGCCCGCGATCGCGCCGGCGACCTGTCCCGCCTCGCCCGGGATAAGGGCCCGGGCCACGAGAAGGGCGACCGCGCCCTTGCCGGCGTCGAGGATGAGGGTGGCGAAGGCCAGATCCTTGCGACCGGTGCGGAGCACGTTGGTCGCGCCGATGTTGCCCGAGCCGATGCTGCGCACGTCACCGGCACCCGCGGCGCGGGTGATCAGCACGCCGAACGGGATGGACCCCAGCAGATAGCCGCCGACGGCCAGCAGGCCGAGGGTGGTCAGGGCCGGAACGGCCAGGTCCTGCACGTGAGTCGCTCCCGTCGGATGAACGCGGCCACGATGGCGGGGCCGGGCGGTTCAGGCAAGGCCCGCGCCGCCCGTCCGCGCACCGGGATCAGGCGCGCTTGCCCATCGCCGCATCGAGGCTCCACGGGCCGGGACCCGCGGCGCAGATGTAGAGGAAGACGAAGCAGTACAGGGCGATCAGCTCGCCGCCGTTGAGAATGGGGAAGACGCCGCCTGCGGCATGCACCATCCAGTAGCCCACGGCACAGAGCCCCGAGGCAAGGAAGGCCACGGGCCGGGTGAACAGGCCCAGCACCAGAAGCACGCCGAAAACCAGCTCCAGCGGACCGGACAGGCCGGCGAGGCTGAGGCCGGGGGGCGGAACGCCCTCGACCGCCGGGAAGCCGATCACCTTGGCCGTGCCGTGCTGAAGAAACAGGAGGCCTGAAATGATGCGCAGCACGCTGAGCAACTGGGGCTGATACGCAGAGACCCGATCGAACATGAAACCCTCCCTCTCGATGTTGAGGCAGTCAGACTGAAACGGTTCCGGTTTCAGTTCAAGCGGCGGCGCGGTCGACCTCGACCATCTGCTGGATCGAGACGTAGTCGGTCTTGCCGGTGCCCAGCACGGGCACTTCGGCGACGCGGACGATCTTTTTGGGCACCGCCAGCTCGGGCGCGCCGTGCTCGCGGGCCCACTCTGCCATGCGCGCGACGTCGGCGTCGGCGCGATCGGTGACCAGAACCAGCTTCTCGCCCTTGCGGGCATCGGCGACGGCGACCACGGCGTGGCGGTTGTCGGGCCAGACCGCGCCGGCCAGGCCCTCGACTGCGGTCAGGCTGACCATTTCGCCGCCGATCTTGGCGAAGCGCTTGGCGCGGCCGAGGATGGCGACGTAGCCATCCTTGTCGATGTCGACGATGTCGCCGGTGTCGTGCCAGCCGCCGGGCAGCAGGTCGACCTTGTCCGGATCGTCCGGCGAGAGGTAGCCCTTCATCACATTGGGCCCGCGCAGGAACAGACGCCCGCCCTCGTCGATGCCGTCGACCGGATCCAGCCGCCACTCCATGCCGGGCAGCATCTGGCCGACGGTGCCGGGCCGGTTGCGGTCCGGGTGGTTGACCGCGACGACGGGTGCCGCCTCGGTGGCGCCATAGCCCTCCAGCAGCTTCAGCCCGCGGAACTTGGTGTTGTACAGGTGGTAGGTCTCGTCCTTCACCTTCTCGGCACCGGCGACGACGAACTCGAGGCTGGCGAAGTCGTCCGGCGCCGCGACGCGCGCCCACTGATTCAGGAAGGTGTCGGTGGCGAACAGGATCGAGGCCTTCACCTCGGGCAGCAGTTCGACGATCTGTTTGGCGTGCAGCGGCGAGGGATACTGGAAGGCCTTCATGCCGGTGAGGATGGGCAGCAGCACCCCGCCGGTCAGGCCGAAGCAGTGAAAGGTCGGCAGCGGGTTGAACACCACCCAGTCCGGATCCAGCGCGATGTGCTGGGCGACCTGACGGCAGTTGGCGACGAGGTTCCACTGGCTGAGGAAGACCCCCTTGGGCGCGCCGAAGCTGCCGGACGTGAACAGGATCACGCCGGGCGCGGACGGATCGGTCTTCACCCGGAACCGCTTGGGCATCAGGCCGGCCGTCAGGCCGTAGACCTTGTCGGGCAGACCGATGGTCTTGCGCACGTCGTCGAGCCAGACGATCTCGGCGACCGAAGCCACGTCGGCGACCAGGTCGTCCAGCTTGGCCTGTTCGACGAAACGTCTGGCGGACAGCACCTTCTTCACCCCGGCGGCCTGGATGGCGGCCTTTATGTTCCGCTCGCCGGACGTGAAGTTGATCATCACCGGCACCCGGCCGTGGGCGTGCAGGCCGTAGTAGGTGACGACCACGCCGGCCGAGGACGGCAGCAGGATACCCACCCGCTCGCCGGGCTCGGTCAGGGCCGCGATCTTGCGGCCCAGCACGAAGGCGGCGCGGATCAGGCCCGTGTAGGTCAGGGGCTTGCGGTCCTGATCCTCGAGGATCTCCTTGTCGCCGAAGCGGTCACGGGCCGCGATCAGGGCGTCGAAGACCGTCTCCTGATCCCGGGCGTCGAGCGGCATGCGCAAGTCGGTGTCCTCCCCGCCGGCCGGACGCCGGTCTGGTTCAAGGGGCGCAAACTAGGGCGACCCTTGCCGCTTGAAAAGATGCGTAACAATCCGCGAGGGTTCGGCCCGGACTTGCCTTGATCGGCGACAGGGACGACATAGCCGCTGACATGGTGACCCTGATCGACAGCCTGACGAAGACGGCCGCGGAACTGCGCCACCCGGAGAAGGCCAACCGGCCCGAGACCGCGGTGCTGCGCAAGCCCGACTGGCTGCGCGTCAAGGCCCCGGGGTCGGGACAGTACAACGCCACCAAGGCCATCGTTAAGGACAAGGGGCTGGTCACGGTCTGCGAAGAGGCGGGCTGCCCCAACATCGGCGAGTGCTGGAGCCAGAAGCACGCCACGCTGATGATCATGGGCGACACCTGCACGCGGGCCTGCGCCTTCTGCAACGTGAAGACGGGCCTGCCGCAGCCGCTGGATCCGGAAGAGCCGGGCAAGGTCGGCCTGGCCGTGCAACAGCTGGGCCTGAACCACGTGGTGATCACGTCGGTGGACCGCGACGACGTGTCGGATGGGGGCGCGGCCCACTTCGCCGAGGTGGTCCGCCAGATCCGCCTGCAGGCGCCCGGCACGACGGTCGAGATCCTGACGCCCGACTTCCTGCGCAAGGACGGCGCGGCCGAGGTGATGATCGACGCCCGGCCCGACGTGTTCAACCACAACCTCGAGACCGTTCCACGTCTGTATCTGAAGATCCGCCCCGGGGCCCGCTACTTCCACAGCCTGCGCCTGCTGCAGATGGTCAAGGAGCGCGACCCCAACCAGTTCACCAAGTCCGGCATCATGGTCGGCCTGGGCGAGACCAAGGAAGAGGTCATGCAGGTGATGGACGACATGCGGTCGGCGAACGTCGACTTCATCACCATCGGCCAGTACCTGCAGCCCACGCGCAAGCACGCCGCCATCGAGCGTTTCGTGACGCCGGAAGAGTTCAAGGCCTATGAGGCGATCGCCCGGGCCAAGGGCTTCCTGATGGTGTCGTCCAGTCCGCTGACCCGCAGTTCGCACCACGCCGGCGACGACTTCGCCCGCTTGAAGGCGGCGCGGCTGTCCCGGACCGGGCGCTGAGCGCCGCTTGGCCGTCCACCGCGTCACGAAAGTCCTCCCCTATGCGCCCGAGCAGCTGGCCGCGTTGGTCGCCGACGTGCGCGCCTATCCCGACTTCGTGCCGTGGGTCACAGCCATGCGGACGTGGAACGCGCGCGACGAGGCGGCCGGCGTCAGCCTGATCGACGCCGAGGCGCAGGTGGGGTTCAGCTTCCTGAAGGAGCGGTTCGCCACCTGGGTGCGGTATGATCGAAACCGTCACGTGGTCGAGGTAGGGCTGCTGAGCGGGCCGTTCCGGCACCTGAAGAACCGGTGGGAGTTCTTCCCGGACGCCCGGGGCACCCGCATCGAGTTCATGATCGACTTCGCCTTCAAGGCCCGCCTGCTGGACGCCATGCTCCACGCCAATTTCGACCGTGCCGTCGGCAAGCTGATCGGCTGTTTCGAGGCCGAGGCGGCGCGTCGGTACGGGGCGGCGACGTGAGTTTCGATTTCGACGCCGTCGTGGTCGGGGCGGGGGCCGTGGGTCTGGCGTGCGGGCGGGCGTTGTCGAAGCGCGGCCTGACCGTGCTGGTACTGGAGAAAGAAGGCCACATCGGCGAGGGCGTCTCCAGCCGCAACTCCGAGGTCATCCACGGGGGGCTCTACTATCCGACCGGATCGCTGAAGGCGCGACTGTGCGTGACCGGACGACGGGCGCTCTACGCCTTTCTGGAGAGCCGCAAGGTCGACCACTGGAAGTGCGGCAAGCTGGTGGTGGCCACGGAGGCGGGCGAGGTCGAGCGGATCGAGGCGATCTTCCAGCAGGCGACGACCAACGAGGTCGAACGGCTGGAGCACCTGACCGGTGCCCAGGCGCGGGCGATGGAGCCCGAACTCAACGTGCACGCCGCGATCCTGTCGCCCGAGAGCGGAGTGTTCGACAGTCACGGCTACATGCTGGCCCTGCAGGGCGAGATTGAGGACGCCGGAGGGGCGGTCGTGGTCTCGACACCGTTCGAACGGGCTGAGGCCCTGGCGGGCGGCGGATTCTCCGTGACGGCTGGAGGGGAGGGCGGAGCGACCCTGACCTGCCGCCTGCTGGTCACCGCGCCGGGGCTGCAGGCGCAGGACGTGGCGGCCCGGATCGACGGCTTTCCGGCCGAGCGGATTCCGGCGGGCCACTACGGCAAGGGCATCTATTTCCGGCTGACCGGACCGGCACCGTTCAACCGGCTCGTCTATCCGCCGCCGATACCGGGCGCGCTGGGCACCCACTATCGCAAGGATCTGGGCGGGCAGGGGGTGTTCGGCCCGGACCTCGCCTTCGTGGACACCGAGGACTATTCGGTCGACCCCGACAAGCGGGACGAGTTCGTCCGGTACATCGCTCGCTTCTGGCCGGGGGTGGACGCGGAGCGGCTGACGCCCGATTACGCTGGCATCCGGCCCAAGCTGCACGGACCGGGAGAACTGCAGCCGGACTTCCAGCTGCGCGGAACAGACGATCACGGGATCGAGGGGCTGGTCGCCCTGTTCGGCATCGAGAGCCCGGGTCTGACGAGTTCTCTGGCCATCGGCGAGGCGGTGGCGGACCTGCTGGATGCCTGAGACGACGCTGAGGCTCGCGACGCCGAACGACTCGGCGCGGCTGCAGCCGCTGGTGCACCGCGCCTACCGCGGGGACACCGCGCGCAAGGGCTGGACGCACGAGGCCGACCTGCTGGACGGCAACCGGATCGACGTCGACAGCGTCGCGGCCATCGTCGCCGATGCCGATCAGGCTGTGGTCATGGCGGAGCGGGACGGCACGCCGGTCGGCTGCGTCCAGGTCAGCGGCAAGGGCGGCGGCCTGGCTTATCTGGGCATGCTGTCGGTCGAGCCCGACCTGCAGGGCGCGGGCCTGGGCCGCCGGCTGGTGCGCGAAGCCGAGCGTGTGGCGGTCGGGCGATTCGGCGCAGACCGGATGGAGATGACCGTCATCGTCCAGCGCGCCGAACTGATCGCCTGGTACGAACGGCTCGGCTACGTCCGCACGGGCGAGACGCGGCCGTTTCCGGCGACGGATCCCCGGTTCGGGCTGCCGAAGCGGGACGACCTGGCCTTCACGGTGCTGGAACGGTGCCTGACTTGACCGCCGTGGGACGCGGGCGCATCGGCGCGGGATGGAAATCCGGACGCCACGCCTGACCCTGCGCACCGCCCGCCCGGAGGATCTGGCGGCGATGCACGCGGTGCTGTCCAGCGCCCAGGCGACGCGCTGGTGGTCGACGCCGCCGCACCTCGATCTGGACCAGACGCGGCAATGGCTGGACTCGATGATCGCGAGCGGTCCCGACCATCCCGACTTTGTGGTCGAGTTCGAGGGCCGGGTGGTCGGCAAGGCCGGCTTCTTCAGGCCCCCGGAGATCGGCTACATCCTCCACCCCGATGTCTGGGGACGGGGGGTCGCCCGCGAGGCGTGCGCGGCGGCGATAGGCCATCTGTTCGCCGGGGCCGACCACGCGACCGTCACCGCGGACGTCGATCCGGAGAACGCCGCGTCGATTCGCCTGCTGGAGGCGCTGGGCTTCGTCAGGACGGGGTTCGCGGAGCGGACCTGGAACGTCGGCGGCGAGTGGAAGGACAGCTTTTTCTACGCCCTGTCGCGTGAAGACTGGACGGCGCGCCGCAAGGCTTGAAATCGCCATGACGTTCCGGCATAAGCCCGCCTCCCGCAGCGGCCCGGTTCGGCCGCCGCAGTCGTATTTCCGCGTCCTCCGGCCTTTCCGGCGACGCCCAGCCTGAAGATCGAGACGGACATGGCCGTTCCCAAGCGCAAAGTATCGCCGTCGCGTCGCAACATGCGCCGCGCCCACGACGCCCTCGGCACCAATGCCTACGTCGAGGACAAGGACACCGGCGAGCTGAAGCGCCCGCACCACATCGACCTGAAGACCGGCACCTATCGCGGTCGTCAGGTGCTGACGCCCAAGGAAGACTAGGTCTTTCAGGGTCTCTGACGTTTCTGGACGGCGCGCGGTGGCCCCGCGCGCCGTTTTCGTGCGTTGTGTCGGCATCCAAACTTCCGGAGCCGCCCCATGCGCCTGATCCTGCTGACCGCCGCCGCCTCGTGCCTCGCCCTCGCCGCCTGCGGCGCGCCGCCCGCCGAGGAGCCCGCGGCACCGGCCGGGCCGGCCACTCCGGTCGCCCCCACAGATCCCACGGCCCCGACCGCGCCGGCGGACGGCAATGCCCTGACGGCGACCGGGCTGGGCCCGCTGCGCATCGGCATGACCCGCGCCGAGGTCGTTGCGGCCTGGGGCGAGGACGCCAATCCGGGCGCCGTCGGCGGGGCGGACCCGGCACAGTGCGACGAGTTCCGGCCGGCCCGCGCGCCCGAGGGCACGCTGGTCATGATCGAGAACGACCGTTTGACGCGCATCTCGCTGATCCGCGGCTCCACGCTGAAGTCCGACCGGGGCTTCGGTCTGGGGGCCGAGGCCTCGGCCGTGAAGGCGGCCTATGGCCCCGCCGCGGTGGCCAGCCCGCACAAGTACAGCTCGGCCCCGGCCGAGTACGTCACCGTGTGGAGCCCCCCGACGTCCGGCACGGCCTACGTCCAGGATCCGAACGCCCGCGGTCTGGTCTATGAGATCGGCATGGACGGCCGCGTGTCGGCGATCCGCGGTGGCGGCCCCTCGATCCAGTACGTCGAAGGCTGTTCCTGACGCGGCCGGTGGCGCATCCGGAGGGTCTGCGTTAAACCGCGCGGACCTTCCAGCCACCGGACTCTCCCATGACCGACATCGCCGACATCGTCGCCCGCCAGATCCTGGATTCGCGGGGCAACCCGACCGTCGAGGTGGACGTGGTGCTGGACGACGGCAGCTTCGGCCGCGCGGCAGTGCCGTCGGGGGCCTCGACCGGCGCGCACGAGGCGGTCGAGTTGCGCGACGGCGACAAGGACCTGTGGGGCGGCAAGGGCGTGCAGAAGGCGGTCGACGCCGTCAACGGCGAGATCTTCGACGCCCTTTCCGGCATGGATGCCGAGGACCAGCGCCGCATCGACGAGGCCCTGATCCAGCTGGACGGCACCGAGAACAAGGGCCGGCTGGGCGCCAACGCCATCCTCGGCGTGTCGCTGGCCTGCGCCAAGGCCAGCGCCATCTCGGCCGGCCTGCCGCTGCACCGCTACGTCGGCGGCATCTCGGCGCGCATCCTGCCGACGCCGATGATGAACATCATCAACGGCGGCGCTCACGCCGACAATCCGATCGACATCCAGGAGTTCATGATCCTGCCGACCGGGGCCGAGAGCTTCTCGGAAGGCCTGCGCATGGGCACGGAGATCTTCCACGCGCTGAAAAAGGCGCTGAAGGACGCGGGCCACAACACCAACGTCGGCGACGAGGGCGGCTTCGCGCCGAACCTGGCCTCGGCGCAGGAGGCGCTGGAGTTCATCACCCGGGCCGGGCAGGCGGCGGGCTATCTGGCCGGCGAGGACTTCCACCTGGGTCTGGACGTGGCCTCGACCGAGTTCTTCAAGGACGGCAAATACCACCTGACCGGCGAGGGAAAGACCCTCGATCACGAGGCCATGGTCGGCTACCTGGCCGACCTGTGCGAGCGCTTCCCGATTGTCTCGATCGAGGACGGGTGCGCCGAGGACGACTTCGACGGCTGGAAGGCCCTGACCGAGCGGCTGGGCGACCGGGTCCAGCTGGTCGGCGACGACCTGTTCGTGACCAATCCGGTGCGACTGGCGGCCGGGATCGGCGAAGGACTGGCCAACTCGATCCTTATCAAGGTCAACCAGATCGGGACACTTTCCGAGACTCTGGATGCGGTCGATATGGCACATCGCGCCGGATACACCTGTGTCATGAGCCATCGCTCCGGCGAGACCGAGGACTCGACGATCGCCGATCTGGCGGTGGCCACGAACTGCGGGCAGATCAAGACCGGCTCGCTGGCACGCTCGGACCGCACGGCCAAGTACAACCAGCTGCTTCGCATCGAGGAGATGCTGGGCGATCAGGGCCAGTACTACGGCGACGGCATGCTGCTGAAATAGGCTTCGATCCTGCGGCGAAGCTACGGTTCATTAGGCATTTTCGGTCATCCCTGATCAGGGAATCCCCCGCGCTCAGAAGGAGCGTCCGACTTGCTGGACCGCATGAAGCCGTATCGCGTGACCGTCGCTTTGTTCCTGGCGGTCGTCTATTTGTCCATCCAGGCGCTGACCGGGCAGTTGGGCCTGCTGTCGGCCCATGCGCGCGCCGATGCCCTCGCGGCCCGGGAGGCCGAGGCCCTGCGGCTGGAGCGGGAGCGCGCGGACCTCGAGGTGCGGGTGCGTCACCTTGGCGATGACAACCTGTCGCGGGACCTGCTGGAAGAGCGGGCGCGCGCGCTGCTGGGCTATTCCGACCCGCGCGACGTGGTCGTCGAGGTACAGGCTCCCGCGGCCGTGAAGGGCGAGCTCCGCGCGGCGGCCTGAACTGTTGTTACAGCGCGTGATCCCGGCTTTGCCTTTCCGGAACCAAGGCTGCTAAAGCCCCTTTCCGTAAAGTCAGAAGGCCCCGGCCCTGGGGTCCAGCCGGGAGATGGCGGATGGCGAAAGCCCCCTCCGATAAGACTGCCCAGAAGAAGATCCCCAACGCCCCCCAGGCGTCGAAGGAAGACCTGCTTCGCTACTACCGCGAGATGCTGCTGATCCGCCGCTTCGAGGAGCGGGCCGGCCAGCTGTACGGCATGGGTCTGATCGGCGGATTCTGCCACCTGTACATCGGCCAGGAGGCCGTGGCGGTGGGCGTCCAGGAGAGCGTGAAGCAGGGCCACGACAAGATCATCACCGGCTACCGTGACCATGGCCACATGCTGGCCGCCGGCATGGACCCGAAGGAGGTCATGGCCGAACTGACCGGCCGCATCGGCGGCTCGTCCAAGGGCAAGGGCGGGTCAATGCACATGTTCGACGTCCCGACCGGTTTCTATGGCGGTCACGGCATCGTCGGCGCGCAGGTGGCGCTGGGCACGGGTCTGGCGTTTGCCGGCAAGTACCGTGGCGACGATTCGGTCAGCTTCATCTACTTCGGCGACGGCGCGGCCAACCAGGGTCAGGTCTACGAGAGCTTCAACATGGCCCAGCTGTGGAAGCTGCCGGCCATCTTCATCATCGAGAACAACCAGTACGCCATGGGGACTTCGATCGAGCGCGCCTCGGCGACGACCGAGCTGCACATGCGCGGCGCCAGTTTCGGCATCCCGGGCGAGCAAGTGGACGGCATGGACGTCCTGGCGGTCAAGGACGCCACGGCCCGCGCCGTGAAGCGGGCCCGTGAAGGCGGTGGCCCCTTCATCCTGGAAGTGAAGACCTATCGCTACCGCGGCCACTCCATGTCCGACCCGGCCAAGTACCGGACCAAGGAGGAGGTCGACGAGGTCAAGACCACCCGCGACCCGATCGAGCACGTGAAGAAGCTGCTGGCCGACGCGAAGGCGACCGAGGACGAGATCAAGGCCATCGACGCCGAGATCAAGGCGATCGTCGCTGAAGCCGTGCAGTTCGCCCAGGAAAGCCCGGAGCCGGACCCGTCCGAGCTCTACACCGACGTCTATGTGGAGGCCGCCCAGTGACGCTGTTCGGCGCTCCGGCACGGAACGTCGGTCTGTTCGTGGCCGCGCTGATGGCGGCCACGGTGGTGCTTGCGATTGTGGACTACGTTCTCTCCAGCCAGTTCGGGACGTCAGGGGCGCCCGCCGGTGCCTGGATTGGCCCCTTTGCGGCGGCGACGGTCGTTGCAGGTCACAGCTACGCGAGCAAGGTGGACTGGGTCTGGGTGCCGGCGGACAGACGCCGCTTGGCCACCGCGTATTCGGTCGTGGCGGTCGCCATCAGCGCGATCTTCACGCTGGGGGCAGTCATTCTCGACCCCGCCGCCCTCGGGCGGCTGCCGGCGGTCTGGACGATCCTCATCTTCGTCCTGGGGACAGCCTTTGGAGGGTTGATCTCATATTTCTTCGCGCTTGCGCTTCTGGTTTACGCGGTGCGTCCCAAAGCGAAGAAGGCAGTCTCGAACTCGAACCTCGGCGAAAGCACGAAATGACCGACATCCTGATGCCGGCGCTGTCCCCCACGATGGAAGAGGGCACGCTGACCAAGTGGCACATCAAGGCGGGCGACACCGTGTCGGCCGGCCAGGTGATCGCCGAGATCGAGACCGACAAGGCGACCATGGAGGTCGAGGCCGTCGACGAGGGCGAGGTGCTGGAAATCCTGGTCGCCGAAGGCAGCGAGAACGTGAAGGTCAACACCCCGATCGCGCGCCTGTCGGGCGACGATGCGGGCACCGCGGCACCGAAGGCCGAAGCCGCCGCTGAGGCTCCGAAAGCGACGGCCGAGGGCAAGACCGGGGATCCGGAGAAGGCCCCCGCCACCGGCGGTGCGGCCGAGGAACCGGTCAAGCCGAAGGTCGAGCTCAAGGATCCGGAAATCCCCGCCGACGCCAAGCTGGTCAAGACCACCATCCGCGACGCCCTGCGCGACGCCATGGCCGAAGAGATGCGTCGCGACGAGAGCGTCTTCCTGATGGGCGAGGAAGTCGCCCAGTATCAGGGCGCCTACAAGGTCAGCCGCGAGCTGCTGCAGGAGTTCGGCGAACGCCGCGTGATCGACACGCCGATCACCGAGTACGGCTTCGCCGGCGTGGGCGTGGGCGCGGCGATGTCGGGCCTGAAGCCCATCGTCGAGTTCATGACGTTCAACTTCGCCATGCAGGCGATCGACCACATCATCAACTCGGCCGCCAAGACGCTGTACATGTCGGGCGGACAGATCCGCGCGCCGATCGTGTTCCGCGGCCCGAACGGCGCGGCCAGCCGCGTCGGTGCCCAGCACAGCCAGGACTATTCCGCCTGGTACGCGCAGGTGCCCGGCCTGAAGGTCGTGGCTCCCTATGACGCCGCCGATGCCAAGGGCCTGCTGAAGGCCGCGATCCGCGATCCCAACCCGATCGTCTTCCTCGAGCACGAGATGATGTACGGGCTGGAGTTCGACGTGCCCGACGTCGAGGACTGGATCGTGCCGATCGGCAAGGCCAAGGTCCGGCGCGAAGGGACCGACGTCACGATCACGGCCCACAGCCGCATGGTCGGCTTCGCCCTGCAGGCCGCCGAGACGCTGGCGGAGGAAGGCATCAGCTGCGAGGTCGTCGACCTGCGCACCCTGCGTCCGCTTGATACCGACACGATCGTAGAGAGCGTCAAGAAGACCAGCCGCCTGGTCTCCGCCGAGGAAGGCTGGGGTCCGATGGGCGTCGGTGCCGAGGTGGTGGCCCGGGTGATCGAGCACGCCTTCGACTACCTCGACGCCCCGCCGCTGCGGGTGCACCAGGAGGACGTGCCTCTGCCCTACGCCGCCAATCTGGAGGCGCTGTCACTGCCGGGCGTGGACAAGATCGTCGCGGCCGTGAAGGCGGTCATGGCATGAGCGCTCCGGACGACTTCCTGATCAAGGTTCCCGACAGCGTTGCGGCCGATCCCGAAGCGGTCGAGCTTCTGCGCATGTGGTGGTCCAAGGACGAGCCGGTGATGTCCATCAAGCCCGCCTTCAACGATCCGGCGCGGTTCGGACACATGCTGGTGGTTGCGGCCCGGCACATGGCCCACGGCTATGCCGTGCGGCACGGCCAGGACGAGAAGCAGGCCTACAACCGGATCCTTGAAGGCATGAGCGAGGCCATCAAGGCGAACAACGTCCGCACGGCCGCCGAACCGGACGCCTCCAACGGGAGCGTGCAATGACCGACATCCTGATGCCCGCCCTGTCGCCCACGATGGAAGAGGGCGTGCTGGCCAAATGGCACGTGAAGGTCGGAGACGTCGTCTCGGCCGGCCAGGTGATTGCCGAGATCGAGACCGACAAGGCGACCATGGAGGTCGAGGCCGTCGACGAGGGCGAGGTGCTGGAAATCCTCGTGGCGGAGGGAACCGAGGGGGTGAAGGTCAACACCCCGATCGCCCGTCTCGCCGGCGACGATGCCGCGCCCGCCCCGAAAAAGGTCGACGCCCCCGCGGCCGAACCGAAGAAGGCCGAACCTGCATCTCCGCAAGTCGAGGCCGCCAACACCGCACCGGCTCCCGCGAAAGCCGACGGCGCGCGCGTGTTTGCCTCGCCGCTGGCGCGTCGGATCGCCGCGCAGAACGGCGTCGATCTGAAGTCCGTCAAGGGCACCGGCCCGCACGGCCGCATCGTCAAACGCGATGTCGAGGGTGCGAAGGGCGGAGCCGCGTCGGCCGCGACGGGCGCGTCGGCTCCCGCCGCCGAGGCCCGGAAGGTTCAGTCCCTGGCCCAGCAGGGCATTCCGGACGGCAGCTATGACCTCATTCCGCTGGACGGCATGCGCAAGGCCATCGCGCGCCGCCTGACCGACAGCTTCCGCGACGTCCCGCACTTCCCGTTGACCATCGATTGCGAGATCGACGGCCTGCTGGCTTCGCGCGCAAAGGTCAACGCGATGCTGGAGAAGGACGGGATCAAGGTCTCGGTCAACGACTTCGTGCTCAAGGCCTCGGCCATGGCGCTGAAGGCCGTGCCGGAAGCCAACGCCAGCTATTCGCCCGAAGGCATCGCCATGCACCACCACGCCGACGTGGCGATGGCGGTGGCGATCGACGGCGGCCTGATCACGCCGATCATCCGCGCCTGCGAGACCAAGTCGCTGCGCCAGATCGCAACGGAGTCGAAGGACCTCGCCAAGCGCGCGCGCGACCGCAAGCTGAAGCCCGACGAGTTCCAGGGCGGCACCTTCTCGGTCTCCAACCTCGGCATGTTCGGCATCAAGGCCTTCGCCTCGATCATCAACGAGCCGCAGGGCGCGATCATGAGCGTGGGGGCAGGGGAGCAACGCCCCGTGGTCAAGGACGGCCAGCTGGCCGTCGCCACCGTCATGACCGTGACCCTGACCTGCGATCACCGCGTGGTCGACGGCGCGATCGGCGCGAGATTCCTTCAGGTCTTCAAGGCGATGATCGAAGATCCTGTGACGATGCTGGCGTAAGGACGACACCGTGGCTGAATTCGACCTCATCGTCATCGGCTCGGGCCCCGGCGGCTACGTCGCCGCCATCCGTGCCTCGCAGCTGGGCCTCAAGGTCGCGATCGTGGAGCGCGAGAACCTGGGCGGCATCTGCCTGAACTGGGGCTGTATCCCGACCAAGGCGCTGCTGAAGTCGGGCGAGAAGTACGAGAGCCTGAGCCATCTCAAGGACTACGGCCTGTCGGCCGACAAGGTCGGCTTCGACTTCGACGCCATCATCGCCCGCTCGCGCGGGGTGGCCAAGCAGCTGAACAGCGGCGTCGGCTTCCTGATGAAGAAGAACAAGATCGAGGTCATCGAGGGCACGGCCAGGCTGGAGAAGGGCAAGGATGCGCCGAAGGTCGTGATTGCGCTCAAGGCCGGCGGCTCGCGCACGGTCGAGGCGAAGTCGGTCATGCTGGCCGTCGGTGCCCGCGCCAAGGCGATCCCCCAGATCGGGCTGGAAGCCGACGGCGACCGCATCTGGGCCTATCGCGAGGCGATGGCGCCCAAGAAGATGCCGGCGTCCATCGTGGTCATCGGCTCCGGTGCCATCGGCATCGAGTTCGGCAGTTTCTACCGCGCGCTCGGTGCCGAGGTGACCGTGGTCGAGGCCGTGGACCGCATCATGCCGGTCGAGGACGAGGAAGTGTCCAGGGCCGCGCAGAAGGCCTTCGAGAAGCGCGGCATGAAGTTCCGCACCGGCTGCAAGGTCACCAAGGTCTCCAGGGGCGGCAAGGGCGTGCAGGTGGCCATCGAGGCCGGCGGCAAGGCCGAGACGCTGGAGGCCGAGGTCTGCATCTCGGCTGTCGGCATCACCGCCAACACCGACGGCATCGGGCTCGAGGCGCTGGGCGTGAACATGGACCGGGGCCACATCACCATCGACGGCCACTGCCAGACCAATGTGAAGGGGCTGTACGCCATCGGCGACTGCGCCGGCGCGCCCTGGCTGGCGCACAAGGCCTCGCACGAAGGCATCCACGCCGCCGAACATATCGCCGGCTTCAAGACGCCCAACGTCCATTCGCCCATCGCCGGCTGTACCTATGCCCAGCCGCAGGTCGCGTCGGTCGGGATCACCGAACAGCAGGCGAAGGCCGAGAAGCGCGAGGTGAAGATCGGCCGCTTTCCCTTCAAGGTGAACGGCAAGGCCATCGCCTCGGGCGAGACCGAGGGCTTCGTCAAGACCATCTTCGACGCGAAGACGGGGGCTCTGATCGGCGCGCACATGATCGGCGCCGAGGTCACCGAGATGATCCAGGGCTACGTCACCGCCATCACGATGGAGGCGACCGAGGAGGACATCCACGGCATCGTCTACCCGCACCCGACCATGTCCGAGGCCATGCACGAGGCAGCGCTGGACGCCTATGGGCGGGTAATCCACATCTGATGCCCCGGTTCACGCGCGTCACGGAGCTGGACGGCAAGGTGCACTGGGTCAATCTGGACCACGTGCGGACGCTCAGCGTTCTGAAGCCGATCAAGGGCCTGCCCGTGCGGACGGCGGTGCATGTCGACTCCAGCTGGGTGGAGCGTGTGCTGCATGTGTCCGAGACGCCGGAGCAGATTCTGGCACCGGGCAACATTACGGAATAGACACCTCAGCACGCTTGCCCGCATGGCGTCGCTGGCCCTAGTGTCCGCCCCCTAAGTCGCGTGGGGAGTTCGTGATTTGCCGCATCTGCCGGGCCTCGCCGTGGGGATCCTGTCCCTGATCCTGCAGGATCCGACGACGCCCGCGCGGCAGGACCCGCCCGCGTCGCCACCGATCTTCCAGCCGGGCGCGCCGGGGCAGCCCACGCGCACGGTCACGGCCGCACAGGCCGCAGAGATGGGGCGCACCACCTTCACCGCCGCAGACGTGCGCTTCATGCAGCACATGATCGTGCACCACGCCCAGGCGGTGGAGATGGTGAAGCTGCTGGAGGTGCAGGGGCATTCCCCGCAGGTGAAGGCGTTGGGCCGCCGCATCGCCATCGGTCAGGCGTCGGAAATGGACCTGATGAGCGGCTGGCTGCAGGCTCGCGGCCAGCCGGTGGAGGCGCATGACCTGCACGCCGGCCACGGCGCGCCGGCGGCTCACGGAACCGGCCATGACGCCCACGCGGGCCACGCCGGTCATCAGGCGGGACCGTCCGAGACGCCGCTCATGCCGGGCATGCTGTCGCCGGCCCAGATGGCGCGTCTCGCGGCCGCACACGGCCCCGAGTTCGACCGCCTGTTCCTGGAAGGGATGATCCAGCACCATCAGGGCGCGCTCGACATGGTGGACGAGCTGTTGGCCCTGCCGGACGCGGCCGAGGACACGCTGATGTCGGACTTCGTCACCTCGGTCGTCGCCGACCAATCTTCTGAAATCCTGCGCATGCGCAGTCTTCTCGCTGAACTCTGAACCAAAGGAGCGGCCATGTTCGTTCGCAAGACCCTGCTTTCTTCCGCCGCCGCGCTCGCGGTTCTCGCCGCCGCCGCCGGGGCCCAGGCCCAGCAGGCCGAGCCCCACCGCCCGGTCGTGGCCGCCGATGAGCGGTCCAGCCTCTCCGCCGGCATCCTCGACGCCGGCCAGGCCGCCAAGGGCCTGGCTCTGGAAAGCGCCACGCCGCCGCCTCCCGGCTTCTTCGACCCGGCCATGATTTTCGCCCCGCCGACCACCCAGGCGGAAGGCCAGGCCCTGAACGCCCGCATCCAGGCCAGCCCGGACACCTTCAGCGCCCTGGCGCTGTCGAACACCGACATGGCCATGTCGGGGACGCGGCTTTTCGTCGGCAACTTCAATGGATTCAACGCCTATGACGTGTCGTCGGGCAAGCCGGAGCTGATCCTGTCCGTCGTCTGCCCCGGCGGGCAGGGCGACCTGTCGATCCACGGCAATCTGCTGTTCATGTCGGTCGAGGAGAACCGCGGCCGTCTGGATTGCGGCACCAGCGGGGCAGGGGGCGCGGTCAACGCCGAGCGCTTCCGCGGCGTGCGCATCTTCGATATCTCCGACCTGTCGAACCCGCGCCAGGTCGCGGCGGTCCAGACCTGCCGCGGCTCGCACACTCACACCCTCGTGCCGACCGCGGATCCGAACGTGCTGTACGTCTACAACTCGGGCACCTCGGGCGTGCGCCGGGCCGATGAGCTGTCGATCTGCTCGTCGGGCGAACCGGGCCGCAACGCCGACACGGCGCTGTACTCCATCGACGTCATCAAGGTGCCGCTGGACCGTCCGCAGGACGCCGCCATTGTCAGCCGTCCGCGCATCTTCGCGGATGAGAACGGCCGCATCGACGGACTGTGGACCGGCGGCCGCATCGGCGTGACCAGCCAGGAGACGGCCCAGACCAACCAGTGCCACGACATCACGGTCTTCCCGGAAATCAACCGCGCGGCCGGCGCCTGCGCGGGTAACGGCATCTTCCTGGACATCACTGATCCGGAGAACCCCAAGCGCATCTCCGAGATGTTCGATCCGGACATGGCCTACTGGCACTCGGCCACCTTCGACAACACCGGCGACAAGGTCGTCTTCACCGACGAGTGGAGCGGCGGGATCGGTGCGCGCTGTACGGCGGAGGATCCGACCACCTGGGGTGCCAACCTGATCGCCACCGTCGGCGGTGACGGCAAGCTGCGCGGTCGCGCCTTCCACAAGCTGCCGTCGGCCCAGACCACGACCGAGAACTGCGTCGCCCACAACGGCAACCTGATCCCGGTGCCCGGCCGCGACCTGATGGTTCAGGCCTGGTACCAGGGCGGCATCTCGGTGATGGACTTCTCGGACCCGATGAAGCCGGTCGAGATCGCGTATTTCGATCGCGGTCCGCTGGACGCCGATCGTCTGATGGTGGGCGGCTCCTGGTCGGCCTACTGGCTGAACGGCCGGATCTACTCCAGCGAGATCGCCCGCGGCCTCGACGTGCTGAAACTGGTGCCGTCGGATCAGCTGTCTGCCGCCGAGATCGCCGCGGCCGAGGCCGTGAGCATGGACGTGATCAATCCGCAGACCCAGACGCGCGTCACCTGGGCGGACACGCCGGACGTGGCCATGTCCTACGTCGACCAGCTGGCCCGTTCCGGTGCCGATGCGGCGCTGCTGGGCGAGGCGAAGGGCGTGATCGACGGCTGGCGCGCGGGCTCGCCTGACGCGGCGGCCGGCGACGCGGTCGCGGCCAAACTCACCGCCGCGGCGGGTGCCCGGGGCGTGAACGCCGTCGACGCGCGCCGCATGCGGGCCCTGGCCGGCGTGTTCGAGCGCATCGGCTGAACCTGATCCCGGCCGCCCGTCGAACGCTCGGCGGGCGGCCGGATCACCTCCGAAGGGGCGGCCCATGCACATTCCGGCCTTTCACGCTGCGGGGCTGCCGCTGAACCGCCGCGACGCGCTCCGCCTGAGCGTCGCCGCCGGGTTGTTCGGCTGGGCAGGAGGTGCACAGGCCCGGACACCCGTTCAGGACGCCTGGACACCGCCGGCACCCGACCGGACCCTGATGGTCCCGGTGAGGGGAGGGCGGATTTACGTCCGGCTCAACGGCGACCTTGCGTCGGGCAAGGCCCCGCTGCTGATGATCCACGGCGGTCCGGGCGGGACCCACGCAGGATTTCTGCCGGCCCTGCCGCTGGCCGCCGACCGCGCGGTGATCCTGTACGACCAGCTGGACTGCGGAAACTCCGACGCGCCGAACGACCCGCGCAACTGGACCGTCGAGCGGTTCGTCTCCGAGGTCGACGCGGTGCGGGCGGCGCTCGACCTGCACGAACTGCACGTCCTCGGCCACTCCTGGGGCGGGACCATCGCCCTTGAGTATGCTGCGCGTCGCCCGGCGGGCCTGAAGAGCGTGATCCTGCAGGGGCCCCTGATTGCCACGGCCCAGTGGATCGCCGACGGCTATCGACTGCGCGCGCGCCTGCCGATCGAGGTGCAGCTGGAGCTGATCAAGGGCGACCAGACCGGAAACTACGACACGGCGGCCTATGCCGCCGCGACCAGCGCCTTCTACGCCCAGTTCAACTTCCGCGGCCAGGCACCGGCCTGGCTTGGCCCGTATTCGGGCGGGCTGAAGACGCCGTTCAACGAGCGCCTCTATCGGACCATGTGGGGCCCCAATGAATTCGTCTCGGACGGCACGCTGAAGGACTATGCCGGAGACGACCTGCTGGAACGCATTTCGGCGCCCAGCCTGCTGCTGGTCGGGCGTCACGACGAAGCCACGCCGGAAGCCATGGAGAGCTACGTCGGGCGTCTGCGTCAGGGGGAGACGCAGGTGATCGAGGACGCCTCGCACGGGATCCAGTTGGAGCAGCCGCAGGCCTGGCTGGCCGCTGTGCGCGACTGGTGCGGGCGTCACGACTGACCCGGAGCGGTCAGCGCTTCTTGCCCAGCTCCGCGGCGATGTCCTTGGTCAGGCGACCGACCTTGCGGTGTGCGGCGGTGATCTGATCCCGCGTCACGCCCCAACGCTTCATCCAGTACTCGACAGCCTGGCGTTCCGACAGGTCGAGCCGGTCCTTGTCGATGAAGCCGCGTTTGTCCTTGAGGCCGGCCATGAGGGCTCCTGTTCGCTCTGGACACGAGGTTAGGCTGGTGGAGCCGGGGAAGCGAGCGCGGTGTCCTGGTTGGGCGGTTTCGGTTATCGCCTAAGACATATTATGCGAAATCTGATGCAGGCTCAGAGCGCGACAACGGCGCTCCAGCCGTCGTGCGCCACTTCCACGTTGGCCGGAACGATCTCACGCAGCACGTTGTAATCCATATCGAGATGCAGGTTCGTCAGAACCGCGCGCTCGACCTCGGCCGCCGCGATCCAGTCCAGGGTCCGGTCCAGCTGGGCGTGCGTCGGATGCGGCGTGAACCGCAGCGCGTCCACGATCCAGAGCGCGCTGCCGCGTACGGCGTCCAGCGCCGCCTGATCCAGCGCATCCACGTCGCTGGAATAGCTGATCGGGCCCGTCCTGACCCCGACGCTCCGGATCGGACCATGGCCCTGATCGAAGGTCGCGACGGGAACCGGGCCGCCCGCGCCGTCGATCTCCCACGACGAGCCATGGGGCGGAATGTCATGGGCCTCCAGGAGGGCGGGATAGCCCTGCACGCTGTCGAAGATGTAGGCGAACCGCGTCGTCAGTGCCGCCCGCGTCGGCGCGTCCAGCCACGCCGGAATCCGCCGACGGGCGCGCATGGCGAAGACCCGCAGGTCGTCGATGCCGTGCGTCTGGTCGGCATGGTCGTGGGTGTAGACGACGCCGTCGACGTGGGTGATCCCGGCCGCCAGCGCCTGTTCGCGCAGGTCCGGCGAGGTGTCGATCAGCACGCAGGTCTCGCCGTCCGGGCCGCGCCGCCGCACCAGCGCCGAGCAGCGCGTGCGGCGGTTCCGCGGTTCGGCCGGATCGCAGACGCCCCAGTCGCCGTCGCCGCGCGGAACCCCGCCCGAGGAGCCGCAGCCCAGGATCACGACCTCGAGGGCGGCGCTCATGCGTCCACCGGCCGCGGAATGCGGTCGAACAGGGCGAAGAAGGCGTCGGTCGTGCGTGCCTCGGCCTCCTGCCTGGACCAGCCCCGGACCTCGGCCAGCTTGTCGAGCACATGACCGACAAAGGCCGGCTCATTCCGTCGGCCACGGTGCGGCACGGGGGCCAGATAGGGACAGTCGGTCTCGACGATGATGCGGTCCGCCGGCATGTCCCGGATCACCGCCCGCACGTCCTCGGCCGCCTTGAAGGTGGCGATGCCCGAGACCGAAAACCATGCCCCCAATTCTGCTGCCTGTTCCGCCAGTTCAGCGCCTGACGTGTAGCAGTGCATCAGGAACCGGAACGGCCCTTCGGCCATCTCTTCGGTCAGAACCCGGCCCATCACCTCGTCGGCCTCGCGGGTGTGCACCACCAGCGGAAGACCGGTCGCCCGGGCCGCACGGACGTGGTCACGGAACACCGCTTCCTGAACTGCCCGGGGGCTGAGGTCGTAATGGAAGTCGAGCCCGCACTCCCCTATTCCGACAACCTTTTTTCGGCCAGCCAACTCCATCAGACGGTCTGCGGTGAGGTCCTCATAGTGCCGCGCCTCATGGGGGTGGACGCCGACGGTGCACCAGATGTCGTCGTGGGCCATCGCGAGGGCGTGGGTGGCCTCAAAGGTCGACAGGCGATCCGATATCTCGACCATCAATGCCACGCCGGCCTCGCGCGCCCGGGCGATGACGGCGTCGCGGTCCTCGTCGAACTGCGGCGCGTGGAGATTGACGTGACTGTCGATCAGCATGCGCGCGCCTTGGTCCGCTCGAGGTCGTTCAGCGCCGAGGCCAGCACCTCTCCGCGGTCGAGGTTCAGGCCGGCCGCCCGTTCGGGCCATTCGGTCAGCCGGGCCCAGAGATCGACCCAGTCGGCCGCCCCCTCCCCGCCCGCCAGGGCCCGTTCGCGCACCGCCGCGGCCAGGTGATCCATCATGTCCTCGAACCGACCCGCGCCCTCGGCCCCGCGCAATGTGCCCTGCAGCGCGAGGCGCTCGGACCGGTCCAGTGGGCCCGGAGCCGAGACCCACCGGCGGGCCAGGTCTCCCGCCGCCCGCGACTCATCGCCGATTGCGGCCAGGGCGGTGCCGGGCGAGCCGCCGGACGTCGCGGCCACAGCGCGCGCCTCCGCAAGGTCCAGCCCGATCGTGTTGCGTAGAAGATCGGTGACGGCGGCTTCGGGCCACGGCTTGAACGTCAGCCGACGGCACCGCGACCGGATGGTCGAGATCAGCCGGCCGGGCGCGTGACAGACCAGCAGCAGGATTCCGCTGGGCGGCGGCTCCTCCAGAGTCTTCAGGATGGCGTTGGAGGCATTGGCGTTCAGGTCGTCGGCCGCGTCGATGATCGCCACGCGCCGCCCGGCCCGGGCCGGGCTCTTGGAGAAGAACTCCGGCAGGTCGCGCGCCTGGTCGACCGAGATGTTGCGCCTGGTCTTGCCGCCCTCGACCGCCCTCTCCAGCACCAGCAGGTCGGGGTGGGACTGGGCCGAGATCAGCCGGCTGACCGGGTCGTCCGGCCGCGCGCCCAGGGGCCCACGCGACGGATCCGGTGCCGCGCCCAGCAGGCGCCGGGCGGCGCGATGGGCGAAGGTCGCCTTGCCCCGGCCCTCCGGCCCGCACACCAGCCAGGCATGGTGCAGGCGACCCCGGTCGAGCGCGTCCAGAAAGGCGATCTCGGCCTCGAGGTCGGGAACCAGATCGAAGCGGTCGCGGGGGTGATCGCTCACAGCCGGGCGGCCTCGACCGCGGCCAGAACGCGCGCCGCGACGGCGTCCACGTCACCGTCGGCGTCGATCAGCCGGCACCTGCCGGGATGCGTCGCGGCGATCCGGCGGAACGCCTCCGCCAGCCGGGCGTGGAACTCGGTGCCCTTGCGTTCGAAACGGGTCTCCGCCTCGCCCCGCGCCAGCGCCCGCGACAATCCGCGTTCGGCCGGCAGGTCGAAGATCAGCGTCAAATCCGGCTGATCGGCCCCCACCACGGCGGCGTCGAGGGCCTCGACGAACGCCGGGTCCACGCCGCCCGCCGCGCCCTGATAGGCGCGCGTCGAATCACTGAACCTGTCGCAGACGACCCATTTGCCGGCAGCCAGCGCCGGCCGGATCACGGCGTTCAGATGGTCGTCGCGGGCGGCGAACATCAGCAGCGTCTCGGTCACCGGCGACCAGTCCGCGGCCTCTCCCGAGACGACGAGGGCGCGGATCCGCTCCCCGCCCGGCGACCCGCCCGGTTCGCGCGTCAGGACGACGTCGTGGCCCCGGGCGCGCAGGGCGTCGGTCAGCCGCCGGGCCTGGGTGGACTTGCCGGCCCCCTCCCCGCCCTCGAATGTGATGAAACGACCGCGCGACACCCGTCCTGTATGGCGGGCGCAGGACGCACGGCCAAGGGCCGATGGATCAGAAAGCCGGGCTTTCCCCAGCGGCGTCGACCACGCGGGCCATGACCTCGAACCCGCCTTCGATCGCCGCCCTCTCGCGGCCCAGCCGCGGAGCCCGGCCGAGATAGCGTACCCGCACGCGGCCCACGCCGCGCTCCAGCAGCCCCAGCTCCCGCGCTGCACCACGCGACAGGTCGATGATCCGGCCATCGACGAATGGCCCCCGATCATTGACGCGCAGGATGACGGTGCGTCCGGTCTCGAGGTTGGTCACCTCCACCAGCCCGGGCAGGGGCAGCGTCTTGTGCGCGGCGGTGAGCGCGTTCATGTCGAAGGTCTCGCCCGTGGCCGTCGGCCGGCCGTGGAAGCGGTCGCCGTACCACGACGCCATCCCGACCTCCTGATAGTCGGGGTCCTCCCGCGGGTGATACCAGCGGCCGCGGATCTGGTACGGGCGCATGGTGCCGCTGACGATCGGCGCCGGATCCCGGACGACGGGCGCGCCGGCCCCGCGGTTCGGGCCCATGCCGACCAGGGCGCAACCGGAAATCACCGGTGCCAGCGCCGCCAACGCCAGAAGTCGCAAGGTCTTGCCGCTCATGCGGCGGCAGGATGCGCGGCGTCGGTTTGGACGGGGTTAACGAGCCGTCAGCCCGCGTGGCGCCCCTCGCAGAACTCCTCGACCATCTTCGCGCAGAAGGCGGGCAGGTCGTCCGGATTGCGTGAGGTCACCAGTCCGTTGTCGACCACCACCTCCTCGTCGACCCAGTTCGCGCCTGCGTTCGTCAGATCGGTCTTAAGCGACGGCCAGGAGGTCATCCTCCGACCCTTCACCGCATCGGCGTCGATCAGGGTCCAGGGGCCGTGGCAGATGGCGGCGATCGGCCTGGACGCCGCCACGAAGTCGCGGACGAAGGCGATCGCCGCGGCCTCCAGCCGCAGGGCGTCAGGACTGATCACCCCGCCCGGCAGGACGAGGCCGTCATAGTCTCCGGCCGAGGCATCGGACAGGACGCGGTCGACGTCGGTGCGGTCGCCCTTGTCGTGATGGTGGAAGCCTTGGATCGTCCCCGCCTTCGGCGCGACGATATGCACCTCGGCCCCCGCCGCCTTCAGCGCCTCGACCGGCCGCGTCAGCTCGACCTGTTCGAATCCGTCCGTCGCCAGCACGGCGATCTTCTTCCCGGCCAGTTTGCCCTGGGTCATCCATCTCTCCTCTGTCGGTGTAAGGAGAAAAGACCGGAGACCCGCAGGCGTTCCCCGGAAATGGCGGACAGGGTGGGATTCGAACCCACGGTGGGCTTCCACCCACGGCGGTTTTCAAGACCGCTGCCTTAAACCACTCGGCCACCTGTCCGGTCGCCGGCCCGGCGGAACGATTTCAGGGGCCGGGAAGTCTGGCGGAGACGGAGGGATTCGAACCCTCGGTACCGGTTACCCGGTACGACGATTTAGCAAACCGTTGCCTTCAGCCACTCGGCCACGTCTCCGGCAGGACGCGTCGATAGCGGACCGTCGCGGACGGCGCAACCGGGCCGATCCGGCGGGATCATTAAGGGGATGGTCAGGGGCCCCGTGGCAGGTTTCGGGACCCCCGGAACGGACCCTCGGCCCGCATGACATCGACCGCCGCCCTGCTCTCCTCCGTCACCGCCGCCGAGGCGCAACGCGACGGCGCGCCGCTGGACGTGCACAGCCTGCGCGATCTGGCGGAACGCGGCCTGTCCGGCGACGGCGCGGCGCGACGCGGACCATTCCGACCGGAGGTCTGGCTGAACGCCCGGCAGCGGCACGCAGCCCGGCTGGCCGCCCACTATTTCCGCGCCATCGACGTGGCGCTGGTGCTCGTCGTGACCCTGCTCTGCGCCTGGGCGGTGACGCCGACGGGGCTGGCGGCGGCGACCGTGGCGCAGGCGGCACCCTTCGCCGTCGGTTGCGTCCTGCTGCTGGCGCTTCTCCGATCGCTGGACCTCTACCGCTTTCCGGCGGGCCGGCCGGCCATCCTGCATCTGGCGGCCCTCGCGGCCGTGACGGCGACGGCGACCGCCGCGGCCGTCCTCGCCGGAGCTCTGCTTTCGGGCGGATTCGCCGACGCCCCCTCCCTGACCGTCTGGGGGGCAGTCAGTCTGGTCACCCTGTACGGACTTCACCTCGTCTGGCTGGACCGGGTCTCCGCCTGGAGACGGTCCGGGGCCCTGACGCCGAACGTGGTCGTGGTTGGCGCGACCCGGCACGCGGAAGCCCTGATCCGCGCGGCCCTGAAGCGACGCGACGTGAACGTGCTGGGTGTCTTCGACGACCGTCTGGCGCGCAGCCCGGAGTCCGTGGAGGGCGTGCCCGTGCTCGGCGATTCCGAAGCCCTGCTGAGCCATCGCATCCTGCCCTTCGTCGACCGCATCGTGGTCGCCATCGATCCGAAGGCCGAAGCGCGCGTCAGGCATCTGACCAGCCGGCTGGGCGGCCTGCCCAACGAAGTTACCCTGCTGGTTGACCCTGCCCGCGCGGGCGACCGGGAAGATGCGCTGAACCGGATGGCGGACAGCCGTCTCGCGCCGCTCAACGGGCGCAAGGACGACGATCGTCGGGCGTTCAACAAGCGGCTGCTCGACCTGACGGTCGGGGGGCTGGCCTTCGTCGCCCTGCTGCCCGCCATGGGGCTGATCGCCGCCCTGGTGAAGCTGGACAGTCCGGGCCCGGCCCTGTTCCGCCAGCGTCGCCATGGCTTCAACCAGGAAGAGATCGTCGTGTGGAAATTCCGCACCATGAAGCATGCCTCGGCCGACGCCACGGCCAGCCGCCAGGTGACCCACGACGACGACCGCATCACCCGCCTTGGCCGGATCCTGCGCTCGACCAGCCTCGACGAACTGCCCCAGCTGCTGAACGTCATCAGCGGCGAGATGAGCCTGGTCGGACCGCGCCCCCACGCGGTCGGGATGAAGACCGGCCAGATCGAATCCGCCCGCCTCGTCGCCGACTACGCCCACCGCCACCGTATCAAGCCGGGCATGACCGGCTGGGCCGCCATCAAGGGCTCGCGCGGGCCGCTGCATTCGGCGCAGGACGTCCGCCGCCGGGTCCAGCTGGACGTGGAGTACGTCGAGCGGCAGTCGGTCTGGATGGACCTCTGGATCATGTTCGTGACCGTGCCGGTGCTGCTGGGCGACCGCGCGGCGGTGCGCTGACATGTTCTGGCGGGGCGTCTGGGGCTATTTGCCCGCCAACGTGGTCCAGGGCGTGGTCGGCTTTCTGGCCATCATCCTGTTCACCCGCCTGCTGTCGCCGGAGGAGTTCGGGCGCTACGCCCTCGCCTTCTCCCTCCTGACCATGGCCCACGTCGCCGTCTTCACCTGGCTGGAGGCGTCCATGGCGCGCTTCTGGGCGGCGTCGACGCCCGGCGCGGATCTGCAGGCCCATTTCGCCGGCCTGTACCGGACGGCGCTGGGCCTGACCGCGGTGTTCGTGCCGCTCGCGGCGGTGATCCTCTGGCTGTGGCCTGCGGATCCCCTCTTCCGCATCGCGGTCGCGGCGGGTGTGATGGGCTGTCCGATCCGGTGCCTCGTGAAGCTGGCCCAGGAACGGCTGCGCGCCGAGGGCGAGGTCACCAGGTCGGCCGGCATCGACATGACGGTGACCATCGCCGGACTGGCGATCGGGGTCGGCTTCGCCCTCGCCGGTGCAGGCGGGGCGGCACCGCTGCTGGGTCTCGGACTCGCGCCGCTGCTGGTCCTGCCGTTCGTCCTGCCGGGCGAATGGAACCGCGGGCGCGGAGCCCGGCTGGAGCCGGCGCGCATGAAGGCCTATGCCGCCTACGGCTATCCCATCGCCGCGTCGCTGGCCCTGACCGTGGTGCTGGCCTCGACCGACCGCTTCCTGCTGGCCGCCTTCCTCGACGAAGCCGCTGTCGGCGCCTATCACGCCGGCTATTCGATCGCGAACCGGACGCTGGACGTGCTGTTCCTGTGGCTCGGCACGGCGGGCCAGCCCGCGCTGGTCATGGCGCTGGAACGGGGCGGGCGCGACCGGCTGACCGTCGCAGCGCGCGAGCAGCTGTCGACCTTCTTGCTGATCGGCCTGCCGGCCGCCGCGGGTGTGGCGCTGGTGGCCCAGCCTCTCGCCGACGTCCTGATCGGCGAGGGGCTGCGGGTGGCGGCCGTGACGGTGACGCCCTGGATCGCCCTGTCGGCCCTGCTCTACGGGTTGACCGCCTATTATTTCGGCCAGGCCTTCACCCTGGGCAGGAAGACCACGGCCCTGCTGGGGGCCATGGCCGTGCCGGCCGTGCTCAACGTGATCCTGAACCTGATCCTCGTTCCGCGGTTCGGCCTGATCGGCGCGGCCTGGGCGACGGCCGCCAGCTTCGGCGTCGGCCTGATCGCCACGCTCGTGCTGGGACGCCGCGTCCTCCCCCTGCCGATGGCCTGGGAGTCGCTGGTCCGCTGCGGCGTGGCGACGGCCGGGATGGCGCTGGTCGTCTCCGCCCTTCCCGCCATTGGCGGCGCGGCAGAACTGATCCTCAAGGCCGGCATGGGCGGCACCGTCTACGCGGCGCTGGCGCTGACGATCAACGCCGGCGGGGTTCGTGACACCGCCCTGTCGCTGCTGGCGCGCCGACGCGCGGCAAGGGCCCCCGCATGAGCCCGCGCGCCCGCATGGACGACAACGCGGCCTGGGCCCTCGCGGAGCCGCGCCTGTCGGTCCTGATCCCCTTCCTGCGTGACGACCCCGCGCCCTTGATCGCCGCCCTCGCCTCCGCCCCCGCGCCTGGCGCGGAGCTGGTGCTGCTGGACGACGGCACCGGTGATGCGGCCCTGACCGCGCGCCTTGTCGGCCAGTTGGCGGAGCTGGACCTGCCCGCCCGCCTGATCACCCTGCCGGCCAACGAGGGGCGCTCGCGCGGCCGCAACCGGCTGGCCCAGGCGGCGCGGGGATCGCACTTCCTGTTCCTCGATTCCGACATGCTGCCGGACTTGGTGACCTTCCTCGCCGACTGGCTGGCTTTGATCGCGGCGCAGGACCCCGCGGTCGCGTTCGGCGGGTTCTCGCTGAAGCAGGCCCCCACCGACGCCCGCTTCGCCGTGCACCGCGCCATGGCCGAACGGTCCGAGTGTCTGGACGCCGCCACGCGCGCCCTGGCCCCGGAGAAGTACGTCTACACGTCGAACCTTCTGGTGCGCCGCGACGTGTTCGCGGCCGAGGCCTTCGACCCGGGCTTCAGCGGCTGGGGCTGGGAAGACGTGGAGTGGGCCATGCGCGTGTCCCGCCGCTGGCCGGTGATCCACGTCGACGTGCCCGCCACCCACATGGGTCTCGATGACGTGGCCGCCCTGGCCGGAAAATACGAACAGTCGGCCGCCAATTTCGCCCGCGTGGTCGCGCGCCACTTCGCCGTCGTCTCGACCTATCCCAGCTACCGCGCCGCCCGCCGGCTGAAGCGCGTTCCGGGGCTGAGGGCGATCCGCCCCTGGTTCAAGCGTCTGGCGCTCAGCGAGGCCGCCCCGGTCGCCGCGCGCGCCTTCTCCCTCCGTCTGTACCGGGCGGCCCTCTATGCGGATGAGGTCTGAGATGGCCCGGGTCGCCGTCGTCATCCCGACCCTGCGTCGCCCCGAAAGCCTCACCCGCGCCCTGCGCTCGGTCTTCGCGCAGACCGGGCTGGACCCGCACGCCGTCGAGATCGTGGTGGTGGACAACGATCCGGCCGGCACCGCCGCCGCGCCGGTCGACCTCCTCCGCGCGGACTCGCCCCTTCCGTTGACCTATGTCACCGCGCCGAAGCCGGGCGTCGCCACCGCGCGCAACGCGGGGCTGGCCGCCACGGACGCGCCGCTGATCGCCTTTCTCGACGACGACCAGGAAGCGGAGCCGGGCTGGCTGGCGGCCCTGCTGTCGGCGCAGGCGGCGACGGGCGCGGACGTGGTGTTCGGGCCGATCCGCGGCGTGGCCGAGGGCGCGCCGGACTGGGCGCGGGCCCATCTGGATGCCTTCTTCGGCCGCGAGGGCCCCGACGAGGACCGTCTGATCGACAAGCCCTGGGGCTGCGGCAACGCCCTGCTGGTGCGGGCGACCGCCCTGCCCGGTCCGACCCCCTTCGACGTCGCCGCCGACCAGCTGGGCGGTGAGGACGACGCCCTGTTCGCCCGGGTCAAGGCGTCGGGCGGCCGGTTCGGCTGGGCGGCGAACGCCCGGGTGTCGGAGCTGGCCCCGCCGTACCGCGCCACCATGGACTATGCCCTGCGCCGCGCTTTCGCCTATGGCCAGGGGCCGAGTCAGGAGGCCCGTGCCCGCGGCGACTGGACCGGCGTGCTGAGGTGGATGGCCGTAGGCGTGGTCCAGGTCGCCCTGTGGTCGCTGGCTTCGGCCGCGCTCTGGCTGCTGCGCCGGCCGTCGCGGGCGCGGGCGATGGACAAGGCCGCCCGCGGCCTCGGCAAGGTGCTGTGGGCCCCCGTGTTCGAACCCCGGTTCTATGGCGCGCAGGAACTGGCGCGGCTGGAGCGGATCAGCCCGTCAGCCGGCTGAGGAAGCCCGGCGGCGTCCACGCCGTCCGGTTCAGCACGACGCCAGCGATCCTGCCCCCGACGGCCTCGATCTCCTGTCGCAGGGCCGAGGCCTGGCTGGCGCCCGTCGATTCGGCCGCCACCACCATGACCACGGCGTCCGCCAGCGGGGCCAGCACCAGCGCGGTGTCCGAACGCTCGGCCGCCGGGCAGTCGACGACGACCGTCTCCGCGTGGGGCCGGATCGCATTCCAGTAGGCGGGATCCGGCGAGGCCTCGACCCGCTGGCCGACGCGGATCGCCTCCGCCGCGAAACGGGACACCCACAGCCGTCCGCCGAGGCACGACCGCGCCGTCAGCAGACGCGCCGGCGGCACGATCCGCCCGTCGCGGCTCTTGGCCGGCGGATGAACATCGAAGAAACAGGACCCGTCGGGCGAGGCCAGCGCCGGCTTGCTGAACGATCCGAAGCGGTCCGGTGCGGCGGCCACGGCCTCTTGCTGTCCGGGTTGATCCAGATCGGCGTCGATCAGCCAGACGGGGCGACGCGCCCGTACCGCAGCCAGCCGCGCATACTCCCGCGAGACCGTCGAAGCCCCCTCCCCGCCGAGAGCCGAGACGATCAGCACCATCCGGCCGCCGCGCGCGGGCGCGGGACCGAGAGCGGACCACAGGGCGGCCATCTCGGAGGTGAGGTCGATCATCGAATCGCTGGAACGCTCGCGCACGACGCGAAGGCTAGCATGCCCCGCCCGTTCACCGCGCGGCCTTGACCGGCGCGGCCGCCAGCACGGGCAGGTCCAGGGTGCGGCCGACCGAGGCCGCCGTCGTGAAGCCCCGGCGCGAGAAGATACGGATCAGCCCCACCGACAACGCCGTGAAGCCGGCGAACAGGATCACCGCCGCCAGCAGCGGCAGCTTCAGGCTCTTGCCCCGCAGCGGCGGCGCGGCGCGCTCCATGACCCGCACGTCGTCGGCCCCCGCCATCACCAGACCCTGGTCGGCCATGGCCTGGGCCTCGCGCTGCTGGAACTCGCGCACCGTGGCGCTCTGCACGTCGCGATTGCCCGACAGGGTGGCATTCTCGGACTCGACCGAGGTCAGCCGTGTCTGGCGCGCGCGAAGTTCGCCCAGCTGGGCGTCGAGCACGGCCAGCCTGGCGATCAGGGAGTCCCGCTGGGCCAGCGTCGTCGCCCGCGTCGTCTCCAGCTCGACCCAGATCGGATTGGGGCCCGTCCGGACCTCCTTGACGCCGACGCCCTGGCCGGAGCCCACGTACTGTTCCAGCCCGGCGATGCGCGCCTCGATGTCCTGGATCGGCTGGCTGTCGGGCAGATAGCGGGCCAGCAGCTGTTCGCGCTCGGTCCGCAGCTGCAGGATCTGGTCGCGGGCGGCGACGTTCAGGTCCTGCTGCAGCGCGATCTCGGGCGGCGTGATCGCCAGCTGGGACTCCAGCGTCGCCAGTTGGCGGGTCAGCTGGTTGACCTGGGCCTGGGTCGACAACCGGTCGGCAGACACCGTCTGATAGTTGGCGGCCAGCGCGGCCTTGGTCGCGGCGAAGTCGCCGATGTCCTCGGTGCGCAGAAACTGCTCATAGGCCGCGTCGGCCCTGGCCAGTTCGTCCTCGAACACCAGTCGCTGCGCCGTCAAGGCGGGCGCGCTGGCGTCGGCGAACACCTCCCGACGATGGATCAGATACTGGTCGATGACCGCATTCAGAACGGTGGCGGCCCGCTCGGCCTCGTCCGCCTCATAGGAGATGCCGATGATGGGGCTGCCGGTCACAGCACCGGCAGTCAGGCCGGTCTCCAGTGCCCGAATTGCGGCGACGCGCATCTCGGCCGGCGTGCCGGTGGCCTTGGGCCCGAGGATGGCCGGTGCGCCGAGGGCATCGACCACCCGTTCCTTGACCGCCCGGCTGTTCAGCAACGCGGCCTCGGACTGGGTCACGGTGTCGACGTCCGGCGTCTGGCCGCGTTCCGCCGCGCCCACGCGCGGCTGATAGACGTACTCCTGTCCCACCCCGGCGTAGACACTGCCCCGCGCCGTATAGGTCTTGCCCATGGTCAGGACCACGGTCGTGCCGATCGCGACGACGGCCAGGAAGATCACCAGCATGATCCAGAATTCACGGAACAGCAGGCCGATCACGTCCATCAGGCCGTAGCGCGGTCGGGCGATGACTGTGGCCGTCGTGCGCATGGGCCTGGACGCGAATCCGTGAGACTGAACCTGAGCGTCAGCCTTCGCCCCTCGGCGTTAACCATCGGTTACCCATGTCGGACCACCCTGCCCTCATCGTGATCCGCCGCGTCGGGATTTGCCCATGAAACTCAGCCGCCGGCACCTGATGCTGGGAATGGCCGGACTGTCGCTGGCGGCGTGCGGCGGCGTGCGTGCGCCCCGCATCGGCTCTCCGCTGGCCGGACCGGGGACGACGCCCGGCTTCACCGACATCCCCTTCGCCGACTGGACTGACGCGGAGCCGGAGTACGTCCTCTATCCCAACGACGAGATCGAGGTGGCGATTCCCACGGCACCCGAGCTGACGCGGACACTGAAGGTCGGTCCGGACGGCCGGATTTCACTGCCCCTGCTCGGTCAGGTCATGGCGGCGGACCGGACCCTGGCCGAACTGGAGCAGGACGTCTCGGCCGGTTACGCCTCGCAGCTGGTCCGCCCGATCGTCGAGATCACGCTGAGGCAGGCCGGGCCGATCCGCGTGTGGGTCGACGGCGAGGTCCGCACCCCGGGCGTCTATGAGATGGTCGGGGATATCGACGCCTATCAGGCGGTGATCCAGGCTGGCGGCTTCCTGCCCACGGCGCGGACACAGGAGGTGGCCCTGATCCGGCGCGGGCCGGGTGGCCGGCGGATGCTTCGGGTCCTGGACCTGAGGCCGCGTCGCGGTATGGCCATCGCGGTCCGTCGGGGAGACGTCATCTTCGTGCCGCGCTCGACCCTGGGCGAACTGGCCAACTTCTTCACCCAGATCCGCAACGCCCTGCCGATCGGGTTCAACTACACGATCAACGGGCAGTACCAGCAATTCTGACGGCGGCCGGATGGCCGCCGGGGTTTCGTCAGGCGGCCAGTTTGCTCGTGCCGGCGTCGATCCAGCGGCGCGCCGCGCGCTGGGCCTCGCCGATCTCCTCCCGATCCATCTCCTGCGAGATTTCACGGCGATAGGCGCGGGCGTCTTCCGAGCCCTTCATGGCCGCCAGGTTCAGGATCATATGGGCGGAGACCCGGTCCATCGGGCAGCCGCCCGTGCCGGTCGAATACATCCGCCCCAGACGGAACAGCGCGTCGCCATCCATGTCGGGGGTGGGCAACGGCAGGGTGCCGTCTTCCGCAACGTCGTGCGCCAGTTCTTGCGCGTTCATCACCAGTCCTCCAGGCCGGGACCGTTCTGGCCCCGCTTCCTTGAGCGCGATGAAATACCGCCGGTTTAAAGTTAAAGTTAATGGCGGAAACGCGGCCGAGTCTTTTTCGCCAATGAAGCGTGAATACTCAAAGCCGCGTTCAAACCTTGGAAACGCCTCGGCAATCCCGCCTTAAGACTTGTGCGCTCGCTGGCCGAACAGGACGGCGCGCTGGGCGTCCGCCTCGCGACCGGCCTTGGCCAGATCCCGGGACAGATCCTTGCCCAGCCACCGGCCCGTCTGCATCGCCGGCCGCGCCTCGACCGTCTCGAACCAGCGCTTCAGATGAGGGAACTCCGCCAGGTCCTGCCCCTGCCGCTCCCACGGGACGATCCAGGGCCAGATTGCCATGTCGGCGATGGAATAGTCGCCGGCCACGAACTCCCTGTCGGCCAGGCGCCGGTCCAGCACGCCATAGAGCCGGTGCGTCTCGTCGGTGTACCGACGCACGCCATAGGCCAGATGACGCTGGTCGGCCGTCAGCGCGGGCGCATACTGGCGGAAGTGGTGGGTCTGTCCCGCCATCGGCCCCAGCCCCCCGACCTGCCAGAACAGCCACTGGTCGACCTCAGCCCGGCCGCGGGCGTCGCGCGGGTAGAACAGGCCGGAGCGGACGCCCAGATACTGCAGGATCGCCCCGCTCTCGAAGATCGACAGCGGCAGACCGTCGGGCCCGTCCGGATCGACGATGGCCGGCATCCGGCCGTTGGGGCTGATGGCCTGGAAGTCGGGCTCGAACTGCTCGCCGATGCCGATGTTCACGGGCTTCAGTTCGTACGGAAGCCCCATCTCTTCAAGCGCGATGGAGATCTTCCAGCCGTTCGGCGTGGGCCAGTACCAGAGCTGGATCGGTCGGGACATCGGAAGCCTCCTGCGCAGGCATCGGAAGTGGGGGGACCGAGGGGGTCCTGCAACGCCAGCCGCGGCCGAACCTGACCGTGCCATTCAGGGACGGTTCATGCGGCGGGGCCGACCGTCGCCCATCACCCCAGTTCCGGGCGTTCCGCCGTCCGGTTTTTCGCGAGGACCGTTCATGAACCGCCTGACCCGGGCCGCCATTGCCGCCGTCGTGCTGTCGACGACCGCCGTGCCGCTGGCCGCCGAAGCCCAGAACCGCCGTGACCGCGACGACCGTCGCGACGACCGCCGTGACCATCGTCAGGATCGCCGCGACGACCGGCGCGACTTCCGCGAGGAACGCCGCGACGACCGCCGCGACTGGCGCGGCGGCCAGTACGACAATCGCCGCGAATATCGTCAGGACCGTCGCGACGACAGGCGCGATTTCCGGGCCGAACGCCGCGACGACCGGCGTGATTTCCGCAACGATCGGCGCTGGGACCGCAACAATCGCGACTGGTGGCGCGGCCGGTCGGAGTTCCAGGGCTACAACGGCCGCCGCAACGGCTACTGGTACGCCCCCGGCTACGGCTACCATCGGGTGGAACCGCGCTACTACGGCTACAGCTGGCGCCGGGGTGCGTATCTGCCGTCGGCCTATCACCGCTACTACGTCAACGACCCCTACTTCTACGGCCTGCGCCCGGCGCCGCACGGCCATCGCTGGGTGCACGCCGACAACGACATCCTGCTGGTGGCCCTGGCCACCGGCCTGATCGCCGACGTGCTCTTCGACGTCTTCTGACGCCCTTCAGGAGGTCCCGAAGACCGCGGTCGTCGGGACCTCCGCCCCTCTCGCGCGGTTCAGCCACCGTTCAGCTTGACGGGTACAGCCTCCTCCCAAGCCGCCCGATGAGGCGTGCAGGAACCCACGAGAATGAAGAGAACCCTTCTGGTCTTCTCCGCCCTGACGGCCTTCGCCGTTCCGGCGGCGGCCCCGGCCATCGCCGCAGCCCAGGACCCCGACCGCCGCCGCGACCGGACCGAGGTCCAGACGGAACGTCGCGAGGCGCGCCGAGAGGCCCGTCAGGAAAACCGCGGCGGCGGCTCGGAACAGCGCCCGCCTCGTCCCGAGCGGCCTCCGGCTCCCGATCGTCCCGCCCGTCCTGACCGTCCTGACCGTCCTGACCGCCCGGACGTCACGCCGCCCACCACGCCTCCGGACGCGCGCCGCGATCGCCGTCAGGATCGTCGGGAGGATCGCCGCGACGACCGTCAGGACCGCCGCGAGGATCGGCGCGACGATCGCCGCGATCGTCGGGAAGACCGGCCCACGCCGCGGCCGGAGCAGCGCGAGGACCGTCGGGAACGTCGGGATGACCGCCGCGACGACCGTCAGGATCGCCGCGAGGACCGCCGGGAGGATCGCTTCGAGCGCCGTGAGGACCGCCGCGACTATCGCGAGTTCCGCCGCAACTGGAACCGCGACACGTGGCAGCGCGACTGGTCGCGTCGCCACGGCCGCAGCGACTGGTGGCGCAACGACCGTCACTTCCGCGGCTGGTCGGGCGTGCGCGTCGGCTTCTATTTCTCGCCGGGCTACGGCTACTACAGCGTGCCGCGCTCCTACTGGGGCCGGACCTACAGCGAGGGCGACTACCTGCCCTCGATCTTCTGGCGCTACGAGATCACGGATCCGGCCTACTGGGGCCTGCCGTGGCCGCCGACCGGCACGATGTGGGTCTGGGTAGACAACAACATCTACCTCGTCGACCGCTTCGACGGCTTCGTGATCGAGGCGATCCACAGCGCCTGGCGCTGGTAGGGTCAGTCCGAAACGAGAAAGGCCCCGGATCGCTCCGGGGCCTTTTTCATGTCCGCGACGCCGGATCCGTCAGGCGACGGCAGGCAGACGGGCGACGTTGCAGTGGGTCCACAGCTTGTCCATGGCCGTGACCAGCGCGTCCATCATGCCGTCGTCGTGGTCGGGCGACGGCGTGAAGCGCAGGCGCTCGGTGCCCTTGGGCACGGTCGGATAGTTGATGGGCTGGACGTAGATGCCGTGGTCTTCCAGCAGCATGTCCGAGATCATCTTGGTGTGCACCGGGTCACCCACGAAGACCGGCACGATGTGGCTCTCGGACGGCATCACGGGGATGCCGGCTGCCGCGAACCGGGCCTTCAGCGCGGCCGCGCGCTCCTGGTGCCGCTCGCGCAGCTCCGGATGCGCTTTCAGATGCCGCACCGACGCCAGCGCGCCCGCCGTCAGGGCCGGCGGCAGGCTGGTCGTGAAGATGAAGCCCGAGGCCCAGCTGCGGATGGCGTCGACGATCACCGCGTCGGCGGCGATGTAGCCGCCCATGACGCCGATGGCCTTGCCCAGCGTGCACTCGATGACGTCGATCTGGTCGAGCACGCCGTCCCGCTCGGCGATCCCGGCCCCGCGTGCGCCGTACAGGCCCACGGCGTGAACCTCGTCGAGATAGGTCAGGGCCCCGTATTTCTTCGCCAGCGCGATCGTGCCCTTCAGGTCGGCGATGTCGCCGTCCATGGAATAGACGCTCTCGAAGGCGATCAGCTTGGGCGCGTCCGCCGGCGCGGCGGCCAGCAGCGTCTCCAGATGCGCCAGATCGTTGTGCAGGAACACATGCCGCTCGCACCCGCCGTTGCGGATGCCGGCGATCATCGAGGCGTGGTTCAGGCTGTCGGAGAAGATGATCAGGCCCGGAAGAATCCGCTGCAGCGTGGTCAGAGTCGCCTCATTGGCCACATAGCCCGAGGTGAACAGCAGCGCCGCCTCCTTGCCGTGCCAGTCGGCCAGCTCGGCCTCCAGGTCCACGGCCGAACGCGTGGTCCCCGAGATGTTGCGCGTGCCCCCGGCGCCCGCGCCCGCCGCGTCGACCTCGGTCTTCATGGCGTCCAGCACCACGGGGTGCTGGCCCATTCCCAGATAGTCGTTGGAGCACCACACGACGACGTCCTGCTCGACCCCGTCGGCGCGACGGCGCACGGCGCGGGGGAACTTGCCGCGCACGCGTTTCAGGTCGGCGAAGACGCGGTAGCGCCCCTCCCCCTTCACCTGCTCGACGGCGGACTGGAATGCGGTGCGGTAGTCGTACAATCCGGGTTCTCGGACGCTTTGGATCCTGCCCGTCTTTGACTCCCGCGCCTGGGAAAGTCCACCGCCGGAACCGGTTAAATGGTCGCAATCAACCACTTGCGAACCATTCGCAGGCAAGGTCGTGCGCGGTCAGCGCGGCAGTTCGTCCAGCTTCCCGCGCAGCATCTGCAGGATCGCCGAGAAGTCGCGACCGCCGTAGCCCAGCCCGTCGAACATCTGGAACAGCGCCTCGGTCTGGGCCCCCAGGGGCGTCGACGCCCCGGCCGCCGCAGCGGCCTGCTGCGCCAGCTTGAGGTCCTTCAGCATCATGGCGGTGGCGAATCCACCCTCGTAGCCGCGGTTCGACGGCGCCGTCGGCACCGGACCCGGCCAGGGATAGTAGGTCGTCACCGACCAGCTCTGCCCCGAGGCCTTCGACACGATGTCGAACATCCTGACCGGATCCAGACCCAGTTTCTCGGCCAGGGCGATGGCCTCGCAGGTGCCCAGCATGGTGATGCCGAGAATCATGTTGTTGCAGATCTTGGCCGCCTGCCCCGCCCCGTGCTCGCCTGCGCGGAAGGTGGCGCGGCTCATCGGCTCCAGCGCCGCCTCGATGCGCGGGAAGACCGATTCCTCGCACCCGACCATAAAGGCCAGCGTCCCGGCGTCCGCCGCCATTGTCCCGCCCGACACGGGCGCGTCGGCGAAGACGTAACCGGCCTCGGCGGCCAGACCGGCCACCTTGCGGCAGGTCTCCACGTCGATGGTCGAGCAGTCGAGCAACAGCGCGTTGGTCGGCGCCGCCCCGATGATCTGTTCGGAATATACCTTCAGCACATGCGGCCCGGCGGGCAGCATGGTGATCACCACGTCCGCGTCCTTCACCGCCTCGGCCACCGAGGACGCGACCTGGCAGCCCGCCGCCACGGCGCGCGACACCGCCTCCTTCGACAGGTCGAACGCCTTCACGACGTGGCCGGCTTTCGCCTGATTGGCGGCCATGCCCCCGCCCATGTTGCCCAGGCCGATGAAGGCGACGGTCTGCGTCATGGCGAACTCTCCCTTGATTTGGCGGGAGGGTTAGCGGGTTCCCGGCCGGCTCGCCAGCGCGACCGTTCAGCCCGGTTTGCGGAAGCGATAGACGAACTGGTCGGTGCGATAGCGGATGCGCTCGTCGAACACGTTGATGGTGCGGTCGTCCTCCGGATTGCGGATGGCGTCGCTCTCGCCATCGAAGACGAAGCCCGCGGCCTCGACCTCGCGCTTCAGGAACTCGCCCTCGATCCGGTGCAGCGACTGCACCTCGGTGTTCCCCGTGCCCGCCCGCCCGGCATGGTCGATGACGACATAGTACCCGCCCGGCTTCAGCGCGTCATAGACGGCCTTGTTCATCCGGGTCACGTCCACGCCGAAGGCCGGGATGTGGAAGTCGTGGTACTCCTGCACCATGAACACCGCGTCCAGCGGCTCCGGAAAGGTCATGGCGTCCAGCGCCCCCTCCATGGCCACGACGTTGGGCCAGGTCCCCGCCAGTCCCTGCGCCAGGGGCGTCTCCCGCGTTGCGGTGCGGGTCGGCACGAAGGCGTAGACGCGCCCGTTCTCGCCCACCACGCTGGCGAACAGGCGGGTGAAATACCCTTCCTCAGGCCGGATATCGGCGACCCGGTCGCCGGGCTCCAGACCCACGAAAGCCATCATCGCCTCCGGCTTGCGCGCCGCGTCACGGGCGACCTCGTCCGCCGGGCGCCGGGGGTCGGCCACGGCCGCGGCATAGTGGCCGCCGGCGTCGGAGCCCCACTCCACGGTCCCCTCTCCGTCCGACATCGTCATCATGCAGCCCGTCAGGGCCAGGGCGGCGGACACAAGCAACAGACGACGCATGGCGTTCTCCCGAATGGCGGCGTCATGTGCGCGCCATTCGGCCATCGGAGCAAGCCTCAGGACAGAGGCGTCCATTCCTGATCGACCGGCAGCGGCGCGAACAACGCCTCCACCTCCGCGTCCGAAACGCCCGCCAGCGTCTCCGGCTTCCACTTCGGCTGACCGTCCTTGTCGACGATCACCGACCGCACCCCCTCCTGGAAATCATGGGTGCGGACCACGCGGCCGCCCAGCCGGTACTCCATCGCCATGTTCGACCCGAAATCCGGCATGTCGCGGCCCAGACGCAACTGGCGCAGGGTCACTTTCAGAGACTGCGGCGACTTGGTCTTCAACGTCGCCAACTGGGCCACAGCCCACTCCGTCCCCTCGGCCTCCAGCGCCGCGAAGATCGCCTCGACCGTGTCGTGGGCGAACAGCCGATCGATGGCCTCCACGTGCGGCTCGACGGTCGGCTCTCCGGGATCGTCCTCCAGCCCGTCGGCCACGTCGGCCGGGTGGGCCGGGTCGGTCTTCAGGATGGCGTGGAAGGCCTCAATCGCGTCGGACGGCAGATAGTGGCTGTGGATGCCCAGAAACACCGTGTCCGCCGCCTTCAACCGCGCCCCGGTCAGCGCCAGCCAAGTCCCCGCTTCGCCTGGAAGGCGCGACAGGAACCAGCCCCCGCCGACGTCGGGGAACAGGCCGATCCCCGTCTCCGGCATGGCATAGGTCGTCCGCTCGGTGGCGATCCGCACCTCGGCCGGCTCGCTGATCCCGACGCCGCCGCCCATGACGATCCCGTCCACGATGGCGGTGATCGGCTTGGGGTATTCGAACATCAGGTGGTTCAGCCGGTACTCGGTCAGGAAGAAGGCCCGGGCCTCCGCCGCGTCCCCCGCCCCGCTCTCGGCGATCATGCGGATGTCGCCGCCGGCGCAGAAGCCGCGCTCGCCGGTGTGGTCGATCACGACGGACTTCACCGCCGGATCGTCGCGCCACGCCAGCAGCGCCGCCGTCATCGCCTCGCACATGGCCTTGTTCAGCGCGTGCAGCGCCCTGGGCCGGTTCAAGGTGATGCGGCCGACCCCGGACTGGACGCGGGTCAGGACTTCAGGCTCGTCGCTCATGCGCGCCGCAATAGGCGGCGTCGCCGGAACGGTAAAGGCTCAGCCCGCCGGCGTGACACTCAGCTGGTAGGGAATGTAGAGCATCAACTCCAGCGGCCCGGCCTGACGCCACGTGACCTGCCGCGACAGACCCGTGACCTCGACACCATAGCCCGGCCCGAACGCCGACGCCGTCGTCCCCGCGTCCGCCGCGATGGCGGCCAGCACGACGGGGCGGTACTGGTCCGGGCGGATCACCGTGGGCTCCCAGTCGTCCATCAGGCGCAGCTCGGTGCGGCCGACGCGCTGGGTCGCCTCGACGAAGGCGCGGATGCGGGCGGACGCGGCCTCCAGCGTGTCACCCTCCGCGATCGGCGTCTTGATGACCAGGGTCACGGCGCTGGTGTCGGGCCGGCCGTCGTCGCTGTGGAAGCGCAGCGTCGGGATCATCCGCGCGTCGAAGTCGGCGACGTTGCCGCCGGAATCCACACCCAGCTCGATCGAGACGTCCAGCCCGGCCGCCCGGGCCATGGCCGCCAGGGTCTGGGTGATCTCGCTGCGGCGCTGCGCCGCGTCTCGCGTGTCGCAGGCGACACGCACCGACACGACCAGATTGTCGGCGCGACGCGACACCTGCACGTTCGGGAACTCCGCCTGACTGGAATAGCCGCGGCTGGAGTTGGCGCTGAAGCGGTACTCCTGGGCCTGTGCGGCCCCGGCGATCAGGGTGGCGGCGGCGACGAGCGGGATCATGAAACGCATGGCAAGGGCTCCGTTCTGTTGGAGTCATCCCGTCACGATCAGGCTTCGCCGTATGCCGACGAAAGCTGACGCCTCTTTATTGCCGCATCATCTCGCGCGCGGTGATCACGCGCATGATCTCGTTGGTGCCTTCGAGGATGCGGTGGACACGCAGGTCGCGGACGATGCGCTCCAGCGGATAGTCCTTCAGATAGCCATAGCCGCCGTGCATCTGCAGGGCCTCGTCGGCGATCTCGAAGCACAGGTCGGTGGTCATGCGCTTGGCCATGGCGCACCACTTGGTCTTCTCGGGGTGGCTGGTGTCGATGGCCCAGGCCCCGCGCAGCACCATCAGGCGGCAGGCCTCCAGCTGGGTCGCCATGTCGGCCAGCTTGAACTGGATGTTCTGAAACTCGTTCAGGGACTTGCCGAACTGTTTTCGCGTCGCGACGTAGGCCTGCGCTGTCTCCAGCGCCAGCCGCGCCCCGCCGAGAGAACAGGCGGCGATGTTCAGGCGTCCGCCGTCCAGCCCCATCATCGCATAGCGGAAGCCGTCGCCTTCCTTGCCCAGCAGGTTGGTCGCCGGAATGCGGCAATCGTCGAAGGACACGATCGCCGTGGGCTGACTGTTCCAGCCCATCTTCTTTTCCTGCGCCCCGAACGACAGGCCGGGCGTGCCGAGGTCGACGACGAAGGCCGAGATGCCCTTCGGCCCCGCCTCGCCGGTCCGGGCCATCACCACATAGACGTCGCTGGTCCCGGCGCCCGAGATGAAGGCCTTGGATCCGTTCAGCACCCAATGGTCGCCGTCGCGCGTCGCCGTGGTGCGCATGGCCGCCGCGTCGGAGCCGGAGCCCGGCTCGGTCAGGCAGTAGCTGGCGATCTTCTCCATCGTCGTCAGCGCGGGCACATAGCGGCCGCGCAGGTCGTCGGTGCCGAAGCCGTCGATCATCCACGTCGCCATGTTGTGGATGCTGATGAAGGCCGCCGTCGACACGTCGCCGCGCGACAGCTCCTCGAAGATCACCGCCGCCTCGACGCGGCCCAGCGCCATGCCGCCGTGCTCTTCACCCGCATAGATGGCCGCGAAGCCCATCTCGGCCGCCTGCCGCATGACGTCGACGGGGAAATGTTTGGTCTCGTCCCACTCGGCCGAATGCGGAGCCAGTTCGGCGTCGGCGAAGGCGCGCGCCGCGTCCTGGATGGCGCGCTGGTCGTCGGTGAGGGCGAAGTCCATGTGTTGCTCCCGCGTGGTCGGCCGTCCGGGCCGGCTCGCACGCCGTGCTTCTATCCAAGCCCTCGCGCGTCGTCACCCTCGCCGGCCCACGACCGCGTCTGACGTCGGGCCGTGCCAGTCTGCCTCGATCGCCGGCCCCAACCGGACTCTCCGGACTCTCCGGACCCTGTTTTTGAGTCCGGACGGCACCCCGGCACCCGGAAGTCGCCGGTCCCTGTTCTCCAATGCGGCCAAGCCGCCTATGACGCCGTCATGACCCAGCCGTTCCCGCCCGCCGCCTTCCCCTTTGCCCGCCCCCGCCGCCTGCGCGCCAGCCCGTGGGTGCGTCGTCTGGTCGCCGAGACGACCCTGACGCCCGCCGATCTGGTCTGGCCGCTGATCGTCCATGACGGGGCGGACGACCGCGTGCCGGTGCCGTCCATGCCGGGCGTCTTCCGCCTCTCGCCAAGGGCGGCGGCAGAGGCGGCGAAGGAGGCGCGCGACCTGGGCATTCCGGCCGTGGCCCTGTTCCCCAACGTCGATCCGGCGATCAAGGACGGCGTCGGCACCGGCGCGACCGACCCGGACGGCCTGATCCCGGACTGCATCAGGGCCATCAAGGACGCGGCACCCGAGATCGGCGTGATCACCGACGTGGCGCTGGACTGCTACACCGACCACGGCCACGACGGCGTGCTGGAGGACGGGCGCATCGCCAACGACGCCAGTCTGGAACGGCTGGCCGAGCAGGCCTTCATTCACGCCCACGCCGGTGCCGACGTCGTGGCGCCCTCCGATATGATGGACGGCCGGGTCCAGGCCATCCGCGAGGCGCTGGAAGCCAATGGATTGCAGGATGTTCTGATCCTGTCCTACGCCGCCAAATACGCCTCGGCCTTCTACGGCCCCTATCGGGACGCCGTCGGGTCGGCCAGGGCGCTGGCCGGGGACAAGAAGACCTATCAGATGGACTTCGCCAACACCGACGAGGCCCTGCGCGAGGTGGCCATGGACCTGTCCGAGGGTGCCGACGCCGTCATGGTCAAGCCCGGCATGCTGTATCTCGATATCATACAAAGGGTTACGAAGACTTTTAAAGTTCCGACCTTCGCCTACCAGGTGTCCGGCGAGTACGCGATGATGAAGGCCTCGGTCGCCAACGGCTGGCTGGATGAGGACCGCGCCATCCTCGAAAGCCTGCACGCCTTCAAACGCGCGGGAGCCGCCGGGATCCTGACCTATTTCGCCCCGCAGGCCGCGCGGCTGCTGAACGGCTGAGCTTGTCCTTGACGCCGGCCTCCGACGCTGGGATGACGCCGGTCGCTCAGTTCAGACGCCTTTGGGGAAAGCGCCATGTTCGGGTTCGGCAAGAAGAAGTCTGGCGTTCCGGCATTCGCCAAGGCCGTCGCCGAGCCGGAGCCGGTTCCCTCGCCGCCCCCGGCCGCGCCCCGCGGGCCCACGCCCGAAGACGCCCTGCAGCAGCTCCGGGACGGCAACGCCGCCTTCCTGCGCGGCGAGAACAACCTCGGCCACGTGAAGGCCAATGATCTCGACGAGCTGCAGGCCGGTCAGAACCCCATCGCCACCATCGTCGGCTGCGCCGACAGCCGCACCCCTCCGACCATCCTGTTCAACCAGGGCTTCGGACGCCTCTTCTCGATCCGGGTGGCGGGCAACACCGTCGACCGGCGCGGCCTCGCCTCGATCATCTATGCGGTGAAACACCTGAACTGTCCGCTGGTCGTGGTCATGGGCCACACCGGCTGCGGGGCCGTGGCTGCGGCCGAATCGATCGTCGACGGGGCCGCGCTGGATCCCTCGCTGGAGGAGATGATCGTGCCGATCATCCCGCCGGTGCTGGCCGCCCGCGCCGGCAACGGTTCACCGGTCGAGGAGAACGCGCGCTGGGTTGCCCGCAAGCTGGCCACCGCCGACGCCTCGCTGGCCGACGCCGTCGAGGCCGGCACGCTGAAGATCGTCGCCGCCGTGAAGCAGATGCATTCCGGCGAGGTGAAGTTCCTCGACGTCTGACCTACTCGTCGCGAAGTTCGAGGGCGGTGTAGGGGGCCTGGCCGCGCTCGATGCGGATCAGGTCGAGGACGCCGACGATCTGGTGGGACCGCCAGGTGCTCAGGAAATAGCCGAGCGGGCCCAAGGCGGCCATGGCCCCGGTCGTGATCACCGTCTGCATATGGGCGCGGGCGAAGACGAGAAGACTGTCGCCCGCCACCTCGGCCACGACGGCGAGCACCGTGACCGGAATGGTCAGATAGCCGATGACGACCGCCTTGAGCATCTGCTCCTGCCGCCGCGCGTTCAGGTTGGCCAGCGCAGACAGGGCGTCGAAGGTCGCCCGGTCCACGTCGGCCAGCGCGTCGAACGTCTTGTGGGTGGACGGGTTGGCCCGAAAGCCGCTGAGGAAATCCACGCCGAAATAGCCCCACGCGCCGGGCGTGACGAAGCTGGAGGGGATCAGCATCCAGGCCCCGAACGGCTTGATCAGCGCGCGCCAGAGCTCCCAGAGTCGTTCCCGGTCCGGTCGTTCAGCCGCGCCGCCAGGCTCGACGTGTCCCATCGCGATCCCCCCAATGCCTGCACCTCGGCATAGAACTGATCGACCAGCGCCGTCAGGGCAAGCCGGCTGCCATTTCGCCGCGCCTCGTCCAGAACCAGGCCGAGGTCCTTGCGCATCCAGTCGACGGCGAAGCCGAAGTCGAACTCGCCCCGCGCCATGGTGCTCCAGCGATTGTCCATCTGCCAAGACTGTGCCGCGCCCTGTGACACAGCCGCCAGCACGGCCTCGGGGTCCAGCCCCGCCCGCTCCGTGAAGTGCACCGCCTCCGCCAGTCCCTGGACAACGCCCGCGATGCAGATCTGGTTGACCATCTTGGTCAGTTGGCCCGCCCCGGCGGGGCCCATGTGCCGAATCGCCTTCGAATAGGCGTCCAGCGCCGGGCGTGCGCGATGCAGAGCCTCCGCGTCGCCGCCGACCATCACGCTGAGCTTGCCGGCTTCGGCACCCGCCTGGCCGCCAGAAACAGGGGCATCCAGGAACCCGCGGCCGGTGTCCTCAGCCAGCACCGCCATCTCCCGGGCCACCATGGCCGATGTGGTGGTGTGGTCGACGACGACCGCGCGCGCCGCCGTGGCCTCCAGCCCTGCGGCGACCGTGGCGCGGACATCGTCGTCGTTTCCGACGCAGAGGATCAGAAGCTCGGCGCCGTCAGCGGCTTCGGCCACGCTCGCCGCGGCCCGGCCGTTGTTCGCCTCCGCCCAGCGCGCGGTCTTGTCCGGCGAACGGTTGAAGCCGGAGACCTGATGGCCGGCCCGGACCAGGTGTCCCGCCATGGGCGCGCCCATGACCCCGAGGCCCACGAAGCCGATCTTCATTCCGATATCTCCGGCGAGGCCTGGCCGTAGCGGCCGCGGAAATAGGTCAGGGCTGCCCCGTCCCCCGCCTCGAACCTGTCGACGCGGCCGATGATGACGAGATGATCTCCGACCTCGGAGCGCGCGTGGACGGCGCAGTCCAGCCAGGCGAGGACTCCGGACAGGCGGGGGGCCTGACCTGGCTCAAGTGCGGCGTCCGCGGCGGTCAGGCGGCAGTCTCCCCGCGCGAACCGGTCGGCAAGCTCCGCGTGGTCGGCGGCCAACACGTGGACGGCGAATCTGTCCGCCGCCGCGAAGGCCGGCATCCGCTCGCTGGACAGGGCGATCGACCAGAGGATTAGCCGCGGCTGGAGAGACACGGACGCGAAGGAGTTTGCGGTGATCCCCAACGGCCCTTCAGGCCCCTCCACCGTCATGACGCAAACGCCCGTCGCAAATGCGCTCAGCGCCCGGCGATAGGCCAGCGACGCATCGGCGAGGTCGTCGGGAATGGGCTCTAGGGACATCACATCGGACCTAAGGGTCTTCGCCTCCGGCCTCAAGCAGACAGCACGCCGCAACGCCGAAATGGGAAACGCGCCCTTAACCCTGATCCGCCGATCCTGCGGACGACGCCCCGTCCGCCCGCAGGAAACCATGTCCAACAGCGATCGCCCGATCCTGATCAAGAAGGTCAAGAAGGTGGTCGGCCACGGCCACCACGGCGGCGCGTGGAAAGTGGCCTATGCGGACTTCGTGACGGCCATGATGGCCTTCTTCCTGCTGATGTGGCTGATCAACACGACGGACCCGGAACAGAAGCGCGGCATCGCCGAGTACTTCGCGCCGGCCAGCGTGTCGGCCACCACCTCCGGCTCGGGCGGCATCCTGGGCGGCACCTCCCTCGGCGATGACGGTGCCAAGGGGTCGGGCTCGATGTCTGTCATCACGGAACTGGCTCCCGAGGCTCCGCCGGACGCCCCCCAAGAGGCGGGCCAGTCGTCCAATCTGGCCGCCGCCAGCGAGACAGAGCTGCGGGACGAGATCGCGCGCCGGGAGGCTTCGGAGTTCTCGTCTGCGGCCGCATCCCTGCGTCAGGCGATGCAGTCGATGCCCGAGCTGGCCGAGCTCTCGAAGCAGCTGATCATCGACCAGACGCCGGAAGGCCTGCGCATCCAGATCGTGGATCAGGAAGGTCGGTCGATGTTCGACCAGAACTCCGCCCGTCCGAACTCCCGTGCCCAACTGCTCCTTCGGGCCGTCGCCAAGGTCATCGTCCAGCTGCCGAACCGGATCTCGATCACCGGCCACACCAGCGCCGTGGCCGGGTCTAGCCGCGCCAGCGCGCCGGGCGACTGGTCACTGTCAGCCCAGCGGGCGGACGCCTCGCGACTGGTGCTGCAGGCCGCCGGCGTCGATCCGGATCGCGTCTATTCGGTCTCCGGGAAGGCCGGCTCCGATCCGCTCTATCCAGACGACCCCAGCCTCGCCGGGAACCGCCGGATCTCGATCGTACTGCTCAGGGAAGCGCCGGTCTTGCCGCGGGACACCAGTCTGTGACCCCAGGCGCCCGCCACGCGAATCGCCTTGCGGGCGCCACGGAGCGACGTTCAAATCCCTCCATGAGCGGTGACTCTCCTCGCGGATTCTCACGGAAACGGCCGTGACCCAGCACGTCCCGCGTCGTCAGCTGCGGTTCTACATGACGGCGACCGCGCCCTGCCCCTACCTGCCCGGCCGGACGGAGAGAAAAGTCTTCGCCAACCTGCCCTTCTCCGACGGTGCCTGGGTCAACGACGAACTGACCCAGGCCGGCTTTCGCCGAAGCCAGAACATCGCCTACCGACCCGCCTGCGACGCCTGCGACGCCTGCGTCTCGGTGCGCATTCCGCTTGCGCGTTTCGACCTGTCCCGCAGCCGCGCCCGCACCCTCCGCCGCAACGCCGATCTGGTCCGCCACTTCGTCGAGGCCGAGGCGACTGTGGAGCAGTTCGATCTGCTTCGCCGCTATCTGACGGCGCGCCATCCGAGCGGCGGCATGAGCGACATGGGCTGGCTGGACTACGTCGCCATGGTCGAGGACACGGCGGTGCGCACCCATCTGGTCGAGTACCGCCTGCCCTCTCTCGACGGCGGCCCCGGGCGGCTGATGGGCGTGGCCCTGACGGACGTCCTCTCCGACGGCCTGTCCATGGTCTACAGCTTCTTCGACCCTGGCGAAGACAGGCGCGGTCTCGGGGTCTTCGCCGTGCTGGACCACGTGGTGCAGGCCCGGACTTTGGGCCTGCCCTTCGTGTACCTCGGCTACTGGGTCGAGGGTTCGCGGGCCATGGACTACAAGGCCCGCTTCCGTCCGCTGGAGGCGCTCACCCGCTTCGGCTGGGCACCGCTGCCGGACCTACCGGAACTTCCGTAGGCCCCGCGGCCCCTGCCGCCCGGCCTGGGCACGTTTGCCCAGCCAGTCCTTCCAGTCCGGCCAGTTGCGGCGACGCCCGCCACCGTCCACCCATTCCGGGCCCGCGTCGGCCGAAAACACCGTCACGTCGGCCAGACCTCCCTGCTTGAAGCCCTGCAGTTTGATGCCCTTGCCGCGCCCCATTTCCGGCAGTTCTTCAAGGGGAAAGACCAGCGCCTTGATGTTCTCGCCGATGGTCGCGACGTGGTCGCCCGCGACCCGGATCGCCGCCAGCATGTCGCCGTTCAGCACCTGCTTGCCGCCGCGCTTCTGGGCCAGCAGTTCGTCCTCCGGCGCGATGAAGCCGTAGCCGGCCCTGGACGCCACCAACAGCTTCCCGCCGGGGCGGTGCGCCAGCAGATTCACGATGTCGGCCTTCTCGTCGAGGTCGATCATCAGGCGCAACGGCTCACCGTGCCCCCGGCCCGAAGCCAGCTTGTCGGCACCCACGGTGAAGATGCGGCCGTCGGACGCCGCGACCAGAAGCTTGTCCGTCGTGAAGGCCGGAACGAGGAAGGCCAGGGCATCGCCTTCCTTGAATTTGAGCTCCGACGGATCCTCGACCTTGCCCCTGGCGGCGCGGATCCAGCCGCGCTCGGACAGGATGACGGTGATGGCCTCGCGCGGGATGAAGGCGTCGATCGGTGGCGGGGCCGAGACGTCGACCGCCTCCGCGATCGTGGTGCGTCGCGGCGAGATCAACGCCTTGCGGACGTCCGTCAGCCCGACGGCCAGCAACCTGGTCTGTTTGGCCGGAGAGGCGAACAATTCGTTCAAGCCGGCTAGTTCCTCGGACAACTCCTTGAACTCGTTCTCAATCGCCATCTCCTCGATCCGCGCCAACTGCCGCAGACGGGTGTCGAGAACATAGTCGGCCTGGATCTCGGTCAGACCGAACCGGGCGATCAGGACGGCCTTGGGCGTCTCTTCCTCGCGGACGATGCGGATGACCTCGTCGAGGTTCAGGAAGACGATCCGCAGGCCTTCGAGAAGGTGCAGGCGCGCCTCGATCCTGTCCGCCCGCCAACGCGAGCGGCGAAGCAGAACCTCGCGACGGTGATCGAGGAAGGCGACCAGACACGGCTTCAGACCCATGACCCGCGGCGTGCCGTCGGCGTCCAGCACGGTCATGTTGATGGGAAAGCGGACCTCCAGGTCCGACAGCCGGAACAGGCTTTCCATCATCACGTCGGGCGTGACCGTGCGGCTCTTCGGCTCCAGCACGATGCGGACGTCCTCGGCGGACTCGTCGCGCACGTCGGCCAGCAGCGGCGACTTCTTCTGTTCGATCAGGTCGGCCAGCTGTTCGATCAGCCGACCCTTCTGGATCTGATAGGGCACCTCCGTGACGACGATGCGCCACATGCCCCGGCCGAGGTCCTCGGTTTCCCACCGCGCGCGCAGACGCACGCCGCCCCGGCCGGTCTCATAGGCCTCCAGCAGGCCCGCGTGCCCCTCAACGGCCACGCCGCCCGTCGGGAAGTCGGGCCCAGGGACGAGAGAGACCAGCTCCTGCGTGGTCGCCTCCGGCCGCTTCAGCAGCTCCAGACAGGCGTCGATCAGTTCGACGGCGTTGTGCGGCGGGATCGAGGTCGCCATGCCGACGGCGATGCCCGACGAGCCGTTGGCCAGCAGGTTCGGGAAGCCCGCCGGCAGGACGACCGGCTCCTTGTCCTGATCGTCGTAGGTGGGCCGGAAGTCGACGGCGTCCTGGTCGATGCCCTGCAGCATCAGTGTCGCGGCCGCGGTCAGCTTGCACTCGGTGTAGCGCATGGCCGCGGCGTTATCGCCGTCGATGTTGCCGAAATTGCCCTGCCCGTCGACCAGCGGATAGCGCTGGGCGAAGTCCTGCGCCAGGCGGACGAGGGCGTCGTAGATCGAGGCGTCGCCGTGCGGATGATAGCCGCCCATCACCTCGCCGACGACCTTGGCGCATTTCCGCGCCGCTGCCTGCGGGTTCAGCCGCATCTGGTGCATCGCATACAGGATGCGGCGGTGCACCGGCTTGAAGCCGTCCCGCACGTCAGGCAGGGCGCGGTTGGTGATCGTCGACAGCGCATAGGCGAGGTAGCGCCGGCTCAGCGCCTCGCCCATGGGCTCTTCGACGATGCGACCGCCTTCGGGCGGCGGGGCGTGGATGGTCATGCTGTCCAGAATCAAGAAGCGGAGCGCCAGTCTAGCGCCCCGCTCCCGATAGTCTCAGTCCGGACTGTGGATCAGTTCGCCGGGCGCTGGGCCGTCGGCCTGTCCGGCGAGGCGAAGGGGCTGTCCGCGTACCACAGCGGCCGCTCACCGTCGGCGATCGTCCGGGCGATCGAGGTGTTGACCACGGCGAAGCGCGCGGCGGCGTTCCAGTCGAAGGGCAGCGTCACCTCGTCGGAGACCTTGTGATAGTGGTTCTCGAGGAAGTCGGCACTGGCCACCTCTCCGGGACCGGCCGGACCCGGGTCCAGATAGACCGACGGCACGCCCGCCTTGACGAACTCGTAGTGGTCCGAGCGCACGAAGAAGGCCTCTTCGGGCGTCGGATCGGGCGTCAGGCCCACGCCCACGGCCTCCGCGGCTGCCTTGACCACCACACCGAGCGTCGAATGCTCGGCGCCGAAGGCCACAAGGTCCTCAAAGGCATACGTCAGGATCGGCATGTCCAGATTGACCGCCGCCACGATGTTCTCCAGCGGCACGGTCGGATTGGCGGCGAAGTAGCTGGAGCCGAGCAGGCCCTTCTCTTCAGCCGTCACAGCGAGGAAGATCACCGGACGCTTCGGCGGGTTTTTCGACAGTTCACGGGCAACCTCGATCATCGTCGCGATGCCGGAGGCGTTGTCCATGGCGCCGTTGAAGATCTTGTCGTCGCCTTCCTGCTCTTCATCCACGCCCTCGTGGTCGAGGTGGCCCAGAACGACGACGTATTCATTCTTCAGCTCGGGATCGGAGCCTTCCAGAACGCCGACGATGTTCGGGCTTTCGATCAGCTCCGCCGAGGTCGACAGCGTGCCGCTCATCCGGCCCGGCAGGGCGAAGCCCTGCACGCGCTCGGTCGCGCCTCTGGTCTGGACCTCTTCGGCCGACATCGGCGCGCCCGTGAACAGGGCATCGGTCATCGGCGTGCTCAGATAGCCCTCGAACTGCAGGCCCTTCGCGTCGGACTGAGGCCGGCCCTGAGCGTCCGTCCACTTCATCTGAGGCTCGCCCAGGAAGGTCATCAGATAGGCCCAGGGGGCCGGGCGAGCCTGCGCCGGCAGCAGGGTCAGCACGCCGATGGCACCGCGCTCCGCGGCTGTCGTCGCCTTGGACGACTGGATGTGGGCGCTCAGCTCGCTGGGGAGGCCTTCCGGCATGTCATACAGGACCACGACGATCTTCCCGCGCACGTCCAGACCTGCGTAGTCGTCGATGCCCTCGGTCGGGGCGACCACGCCGTGGCCCACGAACACCATCTCGGCGTCAAAGGCCTGGTCGCCGATCACGGTGCTGTAGAGTGCGGCGTGCTCAGCCTGGTTGAAGACCTGGTCGCCGACCTGCATGCGCCCGCCGGTCGTGGTGATGCTCGCGAATGTGATCGGTTGGCGCCAGCTGGATCCCTGCGCGTCGCCCAGCGGCTTCAGTCCGAACTCGGCGTAGTGACGCTCCACGTACTCGGCGGCGAGGATGTGGCCGGCGGATCCGGTGTCGCGGCCTTCCAGCTCGTCCGAGGCCAGATAGGTGATGTGGCCCTTCATCCGGTCGCCCAGCTGGGCGTCGACGGTCTGGGCCAGAGCCACGGACGAAGCGCCCGCCAGCAGGAGCGCCGACAGGCCGGCTACGAAGACGCGCTTGAACATGGTGAGGTTTCCTCAAATCCCGAGGTGCGCAGCTAACATCGCCCCCCACGCCAAGTCACGCGCGGCCGGATTACATTCCGGTCATCATGCGAGGCCCGCCGCCCTGAGACGTTCGACCATGCGGTACCGCGCTTCGGGCAGCGGCCGGTTCAACGGGTCGAAGACGCAGCGGGCGAGGAAGTGCCCGGTCAGGGCCAGGCCGTCCCGCACGTCGCCGTCCCCCAGCCCGGCCTGCGCGCCCAGCAGAAAGGGCGGCAGCCTCAGCAGCCGGTCGGCATAGGGCGCGCCGGCGCCCGTCGACACCGCGCGACCGGTGCGCGGGCTGACCCAGGCCAGGTCGTCCACCGTCCCGGTGACGGCGCAGCTGGTCAGGTCGAGACCGAAGCCCAGCTCCTCCAGCAGGCCGCTCTCGAACCGCACATAGACGGCTGGCCACAGGTCTCGCAGTCCCAGCGCCGTGGTCAGAGCCTCGAAGGCGAGAAAGGCGCCGGGGTGGGCTTCCCGCTCCGGCAGCGCCGCCTGGGCCACGGCGGCGGCGGACGACAGGCCGAGCAGGGCCAGCGGGTCGTCGAACAAGGCGCTGGGCCCCTCCCCAATCGGCTCCAGCCGCGCGGAGCCCAGGTGTTCGGATGTCCGCGCCCTGAGGTCCACCGCAACGCGCGATCCGGGCTGGAGAAAGGGTTTCATCCGCCGCGAAGCGCCCCCCGCGACATAGGCCGTCCGCCGCCCGTGCAGACGGGTCAGCAGGTCCACCACGGCCCCCGTGTCGCCGTGCGCGCGGGCAGCCAGCACCACGGCCTCGTCTGAAATCTCCATGCTCCGGGCTTAGGCGTTCGGGGCCGTCGCGCAAGACCTCTTGCGCGTGCCCCGCTCCCTCGGCTTATCCTGTGCACGGGGGAGTTGACGCACATGGACAAGTTTTCGGGATCCCGGCGGCGTACATGGCAGTCGCGCCTGCCCAGTTGGCCGTTCCTGGCGGCCGGCGCGCTGGTGGTGGCCGGGGCCGCGTGGTGGGCTTCCGGGGCGATCGAGGCGGAGGCCTTCGGCGACGGCACCGACAGCGGGAGCCTGACCATCTGGATCACGTCCATCGGGGCGCTGGTGCTGACCTCGTTGCTGATGGCCGCGGCCGTCGGGGGGCTGGTGAACGCCGTGATCCTTCAACCCGCCAACCGTCGCCACGGGCTCGCCTATGCGGCAGGCCTCGCCGGCCTCGCCCTGCTGGCCGGTGCCCCGCGGACGGTCGCGCGCACCATCGAGGCAGACCGGGCCGGCTACGCGGTGCGGCTGGTCGAAGCGCTGACCAACTCTCGCAACAAGCAGACCTGGGCCTATCAGGCCGTCCATCGTGAGCTCGCCTTCGCCACGGGTCGCAGCTCCTTCACGCCCCGCGGGCTGGATCGCGACGAAGGGTTCGAGGACGCCCGTCAACGGCTCCAGTTGGCCCGGGATCTGGTGAAAGCGGCGCCGGGCAAGCTGGCCGCCGCAGACGCCGCGGCGCGCGACGTCCTGGCCGGGAACGTCATCGATCGCTATGCCCGGGACGCCGTGCTCGAGCGCTTCGACATCGGGGCCCAGGACAAGGCCCCGCTGCTGACCCGCTACTGGGAGATCCAGTCGCGCCTGCTCGACCTGCTCGACGCCCATCTCAACATGCTGGAGTCCAACCGGGGCGCGTGGAAGCCCATGGGCGGCATGTTCATGTTCAGCAGCCGCGGCGTCTTCAGCCAGTTCGAGGCCCGTCGCCTGGAGGCGCTGAAGCTGATGGACGAAGGCTATGACATCGAACGCCAGCTGTTCGCCATCGACGCCCGCACCAACGAGGGGATCGACGGCGTGATTGAGGACGAGGCCGACGGTGCCCTCATTCGGCGGGAGCGGCGATCACCTCAACGACGCGAGCCGCTCGATCGTTCGGTACGGACAAGCTGAGCACGTACTGTTCGATCTTCCAGCCGTCGTCGGTCAGCCGCAGCACGCCCGAACCGCGCAGATCGCCGTAGCTGGCGTTGGTCAGCTTTTCGTCGAACCAGGCGACGCATCGGCACTCGATCGGCGCGATCGTGACTACGCGGTCGCGCGGCTCGTAGGTCCAGCCCCGCCCCCGGGCGAAATAGGGTTCCGCATAGGCCCGGAAGTCCGTGAGCGGCCAGTGCTCCGTCGCGTCCGTGCCGATGAAGCGCCCGTCCGGGGTGAACTGGGCGAAGTAGGCGGCACCGTCGGCCTGCGACGCCGCCTGGTGCATGCGGTCGATCGCGGCCTCGACGGCGGCGGTTTCGGGGTCGTTCGACAGCGCGGCGACGAGGGCGAGGATCAGGGACATGCAGGGCTCCTTCACACTCGACCCTAGTCGCGATTTTTTATTCAACCGAACGGTTGACTGCGGTCGGATCAGGGGGGTATTCAACCACTCAGTTCAACACGGTTCGCCCATGACCCCCGATCCTCTCAGTCAGAAGTTCGCCGCCCTCGCCGACCCGACCCGCCGGGCCATTCTCGCGCGGCTGTGTGAGGGCGAGGCCTCGGTCAATCAGCTGGCCGAGCCGTTCGACATGAGCCTCGCGGCGGTCTCGAAGCACCTGAAGGTGCTGGAACGGGCCGGACTGATCAGCCGGGGTCGGGAGGCCCAGTGGCGGCCGGCCCGCTTGGAGCCGATGGCTTTGAAAGGCATTGCGGAGTGGATCGAACACTACCGGCGCTACTGGGATCAAAGTTTCGACCGCCTGGAAGATTACCTCCGCAACATTCAGAAAGGAAACGACGATGGCAAACGCAACTGAGACCAACCCCTGCGACACGGACGGCGTGGCCCATGCCTTCGACCTGGTGTTGGAACGCGTCATTGACGCCCCGCCCGAGAAGGTCTTCCGCGCCTACACCGACCCCGCGATCCTTTCGCAGTGGTTCGCGCCCAAGCCGTGGAGCATCAGCGACATGGTGCTGGAGCCCCGCCCCGGCGGCCGCTTCAACTTCACCATGCACGGTCCGGAGGGCGAGGTGTTTCCGAACGCCGGCATCTACCTCGAGATCGTCGAGAACCGTCGCATCATCTCGACCGACGCCCTGACCCCGGACTGGAAGCCCGCCGGCGCGCCCTTCATGGTGGCCCGGATCGACCTGGAGCCGACGGCCGACGGCAAGACGCGCTACAAGGCCACCGCCAGCCACTGGAACGAAGAGTCCATGAAGCAGCACGAGCAGATGGGATTCCACGAAGGCTGGGGTCAGGTCGCCGACCAGCTGAACCAGATCGTGAAGACGCTCTGACATGGGTACCGCGATCGCCCTGCCCGACCTGCCGACGCTGCTGCCGCACCGGCTGGAGTTGACGCGGACCTTCGACGCGCCGCGCGCCCTGGTCTGGATGGCTTGGACCCGGCCCGAGATGCGGGTGAACTGGATGGGCCCGGTCGACTGGCCGATGGTGTCCGGGACCAACGACCTGCGGGTCGGCGGCCAGTGGCGGGCCTGCTTGCGCTCGACGGAGACCGGCGAGGACCTCTGGCAGGGCGGCCATTACCGCGAGATCGTGGAGCCCGAGCGGCTGGTCTTCACCTTCAGGTGGGACGAGAGCCACGAGGACGGCCCGCCGGCCGACACCCTGGTCACCGTCCTGCTGCACGAAACCGACGACGGCCGCACCCGCATGGACTTCACCCACGAGGGCCTGAAGTCCGAACGCAGCCTGACCGGCCACGAATACGGCTGGAACTCCACGCTGGACCGGCTGGAAGCCTGGCTGGCCGCCCATCGGGACTGAACCAAACCAAGGGAGAGACGACCATGAAGATCGTGACCAGCCTCAGCTTCCGCGGCCAGTGCCGCGAGGCATTCGAGTTCTACGCCAAGGTTCTCGGCGGCAAGGTGACTGCCGCCCTGCCCTACGGCGACGGCCCGCCCGACATGCCGGTGCCGCCGCACTACAAGGACTGGCTGATGCACTGCTGGATGGACGTCGGCGACCAGGCGATCATGGGCGCCGACATGGACGAGCAGTGGGCGCCGAACATCGGCAAGCCCAAGAACGGCTTCGACGTCACCCTACACACCGCAGACATCGACGAAGCGCGCCGCTGGTACGACGCCCTGGTCGAGGGCGGGACGCCCACCATGCCGTTCGGCGAAACCTTCTGGTCCCCCGGCTACGGCGGCCTGATCGACCGGTTTGGCGTGCCGTGGATGGTCAACACCATCCCCGCCGAGGGCTGGACCCCCGCCTCGTGAGCGGCGGTCTGATCATCTGGACCTACGATTGGGTCCCGGACATGCCACGCGGCTTCGTGCGGGATCTACGGCTGCGCTGGGCGTGCGAGGAGGCGGGGCTGTCCTACGAGGTCCGCACCGTTCCGCTGACCGACAAGGGACCTGACCACTTCGCGCACCAGCCCTTCGGCCAGATTCCCTTCCTCAAGGACGGCGAGGTGGAGCTGTTCGAGAGCGGGGCCGGCCTGCTGCATCTGGCCAGAAAGAGCGAGGCTCTGATGCCGCGCGATCCGGCGGGAGAGGCGGCGACTCTGCAATGGGTCGTCGCGGCGCTGAACTCGATTGAGATGGTCACCGTGCCGTGGTGGTTCCTCGGCCTGTCCAACCCGGCCCAGAACGGCTTGGACGGCTGGCTGAAAGGGCGGCTCGATCACATGGAAAGCGTTCTGACCAACTGCGAATGGCTGGCCGCCGACCGGTTCACGGTCGCCGATCTGCTGACGGCCGACGTCCTGCGCATTCCGCAGGTCCGCGCCTTTGGAGACCGCCCGGCGACCGAGGCCTACGTGGCCCGCGTCACGGGACGCCCGGCTTTCCGCAAGGCCCACGCCGACCAGATGGCGCATTTCGCGGCGGGCGACGCCATTCGCGCGGAGACGTGACATGGAAAAGGTCAAACCCGGTCTGACGCCCGACGCCTACGCCGCCTCGTTCGACGACTGGCGCGGCGAGGAACTCCGCCGCCTGCGCGCCGCCGCCCTCGCGGTGGACGGCGTGGAGGAGGTCATCAAGTGGGGCCACCTCGTCTATCTGTCGAACGGCCCGGTCGCCTTGATCCGCGCCGAGGGCAAGCGGGTTCTGTTCGGCCTGTGGCGCGGCCAGCGGCTGCGGCAGACGGAGCCGCGCCTCAAGCCCGGGGGCCAGTTCGAGATGGCCTCCATCAGCCTGGCCGAGGGCGAGACCTTGGACCCCGCCGTGGCGACCGGCCTCGTCCGCGCCGGCGTCGCCATGAACGCGGAACTCGGCGACCCCACCAAGGCCGCCAAGGCCTGAGGAGACGCCCCATGCGCAAGGTTCGATTGTCCACCTTCCTGACGCTGGACGGCGTCATGCAGGCGCCCGGCGGCCCGACCGAGGACTGGACCGGCGGCTTCCCCTACGGCGGCTGGCTGGCCCCGCATTTCGACGAGACGGTCGGCGAGATGATGGAGGGCTGGATCGGCCGCGACTACGACCTGCTGCTCGGCCGCAAGACCTATGAGATCTTCGCCGCCCATTGGCCGGAACAGGACGACGAGATCGGCCGCACCTTCAACGCCATCGACAAGTTCGTCGTCGCGGGTCCGGACACGCCCCTGACTTGGGGCAACAGCCACCGGCTGGACGGCGAGCCGGGCGAGGCGGTGCGCCGCCTCAAGGCCACGGGCGATCGCGACCTGCTGATCCAGGGCAGCGGCCAGCTGGTTCAGGCCCTGCTGGCCGCCGACCTTGTCGACGAGATGACCCTGATGGTGTTCCCGGTCGTGCTCGGGCAGGGCAAGCGGCTGTTCCGCGACGGCATCGCCGCCACGGCGTGGCGGATGACCGGGACGCAGCATTCACCGTCCGGCGTAGTCTGCAGCCGCTATGTCCGTTCCGGGTCGGTCGAAACCGCAGCCATCGCGCCTCAGGCGCAGAACGACCGCGAGGCGGCGCGTCAGGACCGCATGCGCCGCGAGGGCTAGCGAGCCAGCGCGGTCGGGAACGGCCGCCCAAGGGCCTCCGCCAAGGCCTGCTGGCTGATCAGCAAGACTTCCGGCTGGCGGTGATAGTTGTTGGACAGCACGATCACCGTCACGTCGCCGTCCGGCTGGTGGACCACCATATTGCGGAATCCCGACCAGCTACCGGTGTGATAGATCTGGCGATCCGGAAACCCGGGTGTCACCCGGTCACCGAGCCGGTTGGCGAACAGACCGTAGCCCCAGTCCCGCCGCGGCCGCCCCCGCTCGGGCGGCGCGTCCGCCGGACCGTGGTCGCGGATCATGTCCTGGTAGCTCTCGTCCGACAGCAGGCCGCCGCCGTGCAGGGCGCGGTTCCAGACCAGAAGGTCATCGACCGTCGAGTAGAGCGCCCCGGCACCGGTGATGACGCTGACGTTGGCGTCCGGCTGGGGCGTGATCCCACCCGCCAGGTCGGCGTAGCCCATGACGATCGTGTCGGACCCGTCATAGCCCGTGTCGTGCATGCCCAGGGGCGTGAAGAAGTTCGCCTGCAACCAGGCGTGAAACTCCATTCCGCCGGCCGATTCCACGACCCCCGCCAGCAGGTTGTAGCCGGCGTTCGAGTAGCGGATCTTCGTGCCCGGCTCGAATTGCAGACGGTAGAAGCTCGAGGCCGTCGTCAGGTCCGTCAGCGTCGTGGGCGCGACGCGTCGCCGACCCCAGTTGGCCTGCGCCATCAGGTCCGGCACGCCCGCAGTGTGGGACAGCAGGTGCCGCAGCCGGATCGGCGCCCAGGCCTCCGGGCAGGGCTGGATCCAGCGGCATAAGGGATCATCGACCGACAGCACACCCTCGTCCTGCAGACGCAGGATCGCCGCCGCGGTGATCTGTTTGCTCACGGACGCCAGGCGGAAGCGGGAGTTCACCTCGACCGGCGCGCCGGCCTCACGATCGGCGAGACCGTAGGCCTGACGAAACAGAACCCGATCCCCCTTCGCCACCAGCACTGCCCCGGAGAAGCGGCCCCGCTCGGCCTGCGCGTCCAGCGCCGCCTTGAGCTGCGGCAGGGCCTCGACGACGACGACGGGCGGCCGGTCGGGCGGGGCGGTCGTCGCCGCCGCAGGTCGATCCTGTGAGGTCCACCACCAGACCCCACCCGCGACCGCGCCGATCCCCAGAACGAGCGCAGCGACCGGACCGACCCAGCGGGTCAGCGGATCAGGCGTCATAGTCCAGCCCGAACTGGGCGTAGAGGGCGCGGCTGTCCTGCCACTTTGGATCGACCTTGACGGTCAGGAACAGATGCACCGGCCGCCCGAGGATTTCCGTCAGGTCTTCGCGCGCCTTCTGACCGATCCACTTCAGCGTCTGACCGCCCTTGCCCAGCACGATCGGGCGCTGGCTGTCGCGCTCGACGTAGATGGTCTGTTCGATCCGGGCCGAGCCGTCGGCGCGGTCGTCGAAAGCGGTGGTCTCCACCGCCGCAGAGTACGGCAGTTCCTCGTGGACGCGCAGATAGACTTTCTCGCGCGTGATTTCGGCCGCCAGCACGCGCATCGGCACGTCCGCGGCCTGGTCCTCGGGGTACAGCCAAGGGCCCTCCGGCATCGCGGCCGCCAGACGGGCCATCAGGTCGTCGACGCCGTCGCCGGTGGCGGCGGAGATCATGAAGACCTCGGAATAGGCACCGCTCGCGTCCAGTTTCTGGGCCAGCGCCAGCAGGGTGTCGCGGCGCATGCCATCGATCTTGTTCAGCGCCAGGATCACCTGTTTCCCGGCCTCGGTCAGCGCCTTGATGATCGTCTCGGTGTCCTCGGCCCCGCGCCGGTCCGCGGCCGAGCCGTCCTTCGTCTCCGACGCGATGTGCGACGCCGCGTCGACCAGGTGCACAACCACGTCGGCGTCGTCCGCCCCGCCCCAGGCCGAGGCGACCATCGCCCGGTCCAGCCGGCGGCGCGGGCTGAAGATGCCGGGCGTGTCGACCAGCACGATCTGGGTGTCGCCATGCATGGCGATGCCGCGCACGGGAAAGCGCGTGGTCTGGACCTTCTGGGTGACGATGGAGACCTTGGACCCCGCCAGCCGGTTCACGAGGGTGGACTTGCCCGCATTGGGCGCGCCGATGATTGCGGCGAAGCCGGCGCGGGTCTGGGTGGCTGTATCGGTCAAATCACGCCTTCACGGGACAACAGGGCGACGGCCGCCGCCTTCTCCGCCTCCTGACGTGAGCGCCCCCGTCCGGTCAAGGGCGCGAGCCCGGGAACCGCCACTTCCACCGTGAAGGTCGGCGCATGATCCGATCCTGCGCGCTCCGTCACGCGATAGGTCGGCAGGCCGCGTCCGCCGCCCAGCGACCACTCCTGCAGGGCCGACTTGGGATTGCTCAGCCCGGGCGATGGCGGGGACGCCAGCTCCTCGGCCCAGGCCCGCTCGAAGACGGCGCGCGCGGCGTCGAGACCTCCGTCCAGATAGACGGCGGCCAGAACCGCCTCCATCGCGTCGCCCAGGACGCCTTCACGCCGACGCCCTCCCTGCTTCGCCTCGCCCGGCGACAGACGCATGGCCGGACCGACGCCCATCCGCTCGGCCGCCCGGGCGCACGCGGCCTTGTCGACAAGGGCATGCAGACGCGACGACATCACGCCTTCATCGGCGTCGGGCAGGTCGCGCATCAGACGCTCAGCCACCAGCAAGCCAAGGACCCGGTCGCCGAGGAATTCCTGCCGCTGGTTGTGCGAGAACGGCCGCCCCCGGGCGTCGTGGAGTGCCCCCTCCCCCACGCTGGCGTGGGTCAGGGCGATCTCCAGCAACCCGGGCCGGGCGAAGGTGTGGCCCAGACGCGAGCTCAGCTCCCGGATGGCCTCGGCCCGTCGGTTCTGGCCGCGGGCGTCAGTCAAGGTCCGAGAAGAACCGGCTGGGCCGCACCTTGCTGAACCAGCTGATCGGGTTCAGCAGCGACGCGCCCGGCGACCAGGAGAAGAGGATGATTTCGGCCTTGCCGATCAGGTTCTCCTCCGGAACCATGTCGACCCCGCCGCCCGTGGCGCTCTCCCGGCTGTCGATGGAGTTGTCGCGGTTGTCACCCATCATGAAGTAGTGACCTTCGGGAACCTGAAACTCGCGCGTCGTATCGTAGGTCTGGCCGGGCCCGAAATCCTGAATGCGGAACGTCCGGCCGTCAGGCAGGGTCTCGCGCACCTGAATTCCGGGGCGCGCGCCGAACAGCTCCGTCACTTCCGCATCGCTCAGGATCACGTCTCGGGCCGGCTGACCGTTGATGTGCAGGGTTCCGTCGATCATCTGCACCCGGTCGCCCGGCAGGCCGATGACCCGCTTGATGTAGTCGACCTTGTTGGGGCCCGTGCCCGCGTCGCGCGGCAGCTTGAACACGGCGATGTCGCCGCGCTCGGGGGCCTTGCCGAAGATCCGGCCCTCGAACAGCGGCGGGCTGAACGGGATGGCGTGCCTCGAATAGCCATACGACCACTTGGAGACGACGATGTAGTCACCCTCATAGAGGTTGGGCTCCATCGACGCCGACGGGATGGTGAACGGCTGGAACAGCACGATCCGCAGCACGACGGCGATCAGCAGGGCGAAGAAGACGGTCTTCAGGATCTCGACGAACTCGTTGCCCGAACCGCCGGAGGACGCCTTCTTCTCCTTGCGGGGCTTGTAGACCGGAGCCGGGGTGGCGTGGTCCGGCGCGTCACCATGATCGCTCCAGATCGGCGAGGCGGCGTCCACGCGGCTGGCGGTCGCGCCGGCCACCGCCGCGGCAGCGATCGGCTCCACCGGCGGTGTGGGCGTGGGTTCCGATGCGTGAACGGCTTCGACGTGCGGCTCTTCGGCCGGGTGGGGTTCATCGACGGTGGGCGCAGGTTCGTCGGCGTCGACCGGAGCCGCGGCCTCGACGGCGGGCTCGTTCTCGATGTGCGGCTCGGCTTCCGTAACGGACCCGACCGGATGGCCGTCGTCCGCATGGGCCTCGACGGACGCGTCCGGCGCGGGATGGGGGTCGGCGGCGTGCGGCTCGTGGCCCGGTTCGTCGTGCGCGTGCGGCTTGTCGGCTTCGGTCATCTCGCGGGTCCCCCACCCGCGCTGCGGCGGGTTTTCTTGGCGTCGCAGGCGTATAGTCTCATTTTGTGACGGGCAAGGCCTCGATCACCACGAAGGCGAGCGCGTACGGGTGCTCGTCGCTCAGCGTCAGATGCACCGTCACCTCATGCCCCGTCGGCGTCAGTCGCTTCAAATGCTCAGCCGCAGGCCCCGTCAGCGCAAGTGTCGGACGGCCCGAGGGCAGGTTCACCACCCCCATGTCCTTCCAGTAGACGTCGCGCCGCATGCCGGTGCCCAAGGCCTTCGCGCAGGCCTCCTTGGCGGCGAACCGCTTGGCGTAGCTCCACGCCGCGTCGGGCTTCCGGTCGGAACGCGCACGCTCGATCTCCGTGAAGCACCGCGACCTGAAACGGTCGCCGAAGCGGTCCAGCGAGTCCTGGATCCGGCGGATGTCGCAAAGATCGGCGCCGACGCCGACGATCACGCTGCGGCCTCCCGCATCACCGCCCGCATCCGTCCGATTGCGGCCACCAGACCCACGAAGACGGCCTCCCCGATCAGGAAATGACCGATGTTGAGCTCCCGGACCTCCGGGATGGCCAGCATGTGCGGGGCGGTGACGTAGTCGAGGCCGTGACCGGCGTGGACTTCGAGGCCCAGTCCGGCCGCGCGGGTGGCCGCCGCCTGCAGCCGCTGGAACTCCACCTGACGGTCGTCTCCGGACAGATGACAGTAGCGGCCGGTGTGCAGTTCCACGACCTGGGCACCGACGGCGTGCGCGGCATCGACCTGCGCCTGACTGGGTTCGATGAACAGGGAGACGCGGATGCCGGCTTCGGACAGGGCCGCCACCACGGGGGCGATCCGGTCTTCGTGTCCAGCCACGGCCAAGCCGCCCTCGGTCGTCACCTCCTCCCGCCGCTCAGGCACCAGGCAGGCGGCGTGCGGACGGTGGCGCAGGGCGATCGCCAGCATCTCGTCCGTCACGGCCATCTCGAGGTTCAACGGCCGGCCCGCCACGGCGCACAGGTCGCTGAGAGCCGCGATGTCGGCGTCGGTGATGTGGCGGCGGTCCTCGCGAAGGTGAGCGGTGATCCCGTCGGCCCCGGCCGCCAGCGCCTCACGCGCCGCCCGGACCGGATCCGGATGCGAACCGCCGCGCGCATTGCGCACCGTGGCGACGTGATCGATGTTGACGCCCAGCCGGACCGCCGCCGTCATCCCGCGCTCCTAGTTCGCCAAACGCCGGCTGCCGGGATCCTCGACCGGCAGTGCCGCCAGCTCGGGAGGCAGGGCGTCGGCGGCGTAGGCCGGCACGTCCAGCGTCGCCAGGGCCACCAGTGGCACGCCCACGTCGGCGCGCCCGCCCGAGCGGTCGACGATGCAGGCCGCTGCGACCACGTCGCCGCCGGCCGCCCGGATCGCCGCGATGCATTCGCGCGAGCTCAGGCCGGTCGTCACGATGTCCTCGACCATCACGACCTTCTGTCCGGGCTCGACGTGAAAGCCGCGCCGCAATTTGAACTCGCCGCCCTCGCGCTCGACGTACATCGACGGGACCTTCAACCAACGCGCCGTCTCATAGCCCGGGATGATGCCGCCGACGGCCGGCGAGATGGCGACGTCCACCTGACCGACCGCCGCCGTGACCTTCTCCGCCAGCGCCTTGCAAAGGCGTGCGCAGCGCTCCGCGTCCATGAAGACGAGGTTCTTCTGCAGGAACACCGGACTGTGCAGACCGGACGACAACACGAAATGCCCTTCGCGCAGGGCGCCCGCGGCGCGGAACTCGTTCAGGACGTCTTCGGAAGTCATGCCGGTCCTTTGCTCCGCTTCGACGGCCAAGCCAAGCCGTTCAGTCGATCACTTCATGCGGCTTGAGGCCGCCGTCCAGCAGTCTTTGCCAGACCTCTTCGGCCGTCTCGGCGTGGCTGTAGAGTTCGAGGTCGGACGGGCGGATCATCTCCGTCCTGACCAGCACGTCGAGGTTCAGGACCGAGTTCCAGAAGGCGCGGTCGACCAGAACGATGGGGATCGGGGCGGCGCGGCCGACGCGGCGGAGGGTCAGGATCTCGAACAGTTCGTCGAACGTGCCGAAGCCGCCGGGAAACACGACCAGGGCGTTTGCCCGCATGGCCAGATGCATCTTCCGGACGGCGAAATAGTGGAACTGGAAGGTCAGGTCCGGCGTCGACCAGGCGTTCGGCTCCTGTTCGGTCGGCAGGGTGATGTTGAACCCGACCGAGGGCGCGCCCGCGTCGGCCGCGCCGCGGTTGGCCGCTTCCATCACGCCCGGCCCGCCCCCTGTGGCGATGACGTTGTCGCGGGCCTGACCGACCTCGCCGATCAGGGCTCCGCCGCGCCGGGAAGCGATACGCCCGAACTCTCTCGCCTGCGCATACCAGCGGCCGTGGGGTTCGGGGTCGCCCTCGCGCGAGCGCGCGGAGCCGAAGACCACAATGGTCGAGCGGACGCCCCAGGCGCGCAGGGCCTCTTCCGCCTTGGAGTACTCGATCTGCAGCCGAACGCCGCGCATCGACTCGCCCATCATGAAGTCGGAATCGAGCGCGGCCAGACGATAGGAAGCGGCGGCCTTCTGGGCCTCGTTGGCGGTCCGCGGTCGCCTCACCCCCGGACGCGCTCGACGGTGTCGACGGCGGGGTTCGCGCGCAAGGCGGCCATGATGCTGGTCGCATGCCGGGCGTCGAGAACCTCCACGTCGATGTCGACGTCGAAGAAGTCCTGCTGCCGGCGCGTCATGTTCAGGTTCAGGATGTTGCCGCCGGCCTCGCCGATCAGGGTCGCCACGGCACCCAGTACGCCGGGAGCGTTCTGGATCGTGGTGCGCAGCCGGGTCGCGGCCAGACCGCTGGTCTCCGCGCGCGGCGTCCACTGGAGATCCTGCCAGATCGAATCGTCGTCGCCGACCTCGGCCAGCCGGCGACAGTCGATGGTGTGCACCGTCAGCCCCTGCCCCGGCTCGAGGATGCCGACGATGCGGTCGCCCGGCAGCGGCGAGCAGCAGGCACCGAAGTGGATGCTCACGCCCGGGGTCAGTCCGCCGCCGTTGACGAACAACCGCGCCTCGTCATCGTTGATGCGCTTGCGCGCCTTCACAGACTGCACCGTGCCCTTCAGCGCGGGGAACAGGGTTTCGGCCACTTTCGCCGGCGAAACCCGGCCCTGCCCGATGGCCGTGAACAGCTCGTCCTCGGTGGCGATCGCCAGGGTTTCCAGGGCGGGGGCGAGGGCGACTTCGCTGAGGCTCTTGCCCACGCGGCCGAGAGTCTGCTCAAGCGTGGCCTTGCCCAGCTTCTGGTACTCGGTCCGCTCGGTCGAACGGATGTTGCGACGGATGGCCGAACGGGCGCGCCCGGTGACCGTCAGGCTGCGCCAGTCGGCCGGCACCTCGCGTTTGGCGCCGCGCACGATCTCGACGACGTCCCCGTTCACCAGCGGCGTGCGCATCGGCTTCAGCTCGCCGTTGATCTTCACGCCCACGGCGGTCTCACCAATGCCGGTGTGGACCGCATAGGCGAAGTCCATCGGCATGGCCCCGCGCGGCAGGGTGATCAGCGCGCCCTTCGGCGTGAAGACGAAGACCTGGTCGAGGTACATCTCCAGCTTGGCGTGTTCGACCCAGTCGTCGTTGCCTTCGTGCCCCTCGCCGCTCTCGACCACCTGGACGAGGTGCCGGAGATTCTGGAGCGGATCGCGGCCGCCGTCCTTTTCCATGGCCTCCCGGTCGAAGCCGTAGGCGTGGTTTTTGTAGGCCCAGTGGGCCGCCACTCCGTCCTCGGCCACGCGATCCATGGCCTCGGTGCGGATCTGCATCTCGATCCGCAGGCCACCCGGGCCCACCACGGTCGTGTGCAGGGACCTGTAGTTGTTGGATTTCGGGGTCGAGATGTAGTCCTTGAACCGGTCAGGGACCATCGGCCAGCGGCGATGGATGACCCCCAGAGCCGCATAGCAGTCGGCATCGTCCTCAACGATGACGCGGAAGGCATAGATGTCGGACAGGGCGGAGAATCCGACCGACTTGCGCTGCAGCTTGCGCCAGATCGAATAGGGGGTCTTCTGACGGCCCAGCACCTGCGCCGCTATTCCGGAGGCAGCCAGAACCGAGCCGACCTCGCGCGTCACCTTCTCGAGGGCTTCGCCGTGTTCCAGTCGCAGCGCATCGAGACGGCGCTGCAGGGCGTTGCGCGCAGTAGGGTTCAGGTGCTCGAAGGACAGCTCCTCCAGCTCTTGCGCGATCGAGTGGATGCCGATCGACCGGCCCAGCGGGGCGTAGACCTCCAGCGTCTCGCGGCTGATCCGTTCCCGCTTCTCAGGCTTCACGTATTGAAGCGTGCGCATGTTGTGCAGGCGGTCGGCCAGCTTCACCAGCAGGACACGGACGTCCTTGGAGATCGCGAGGATGAATTTGCGCAGGTTCTCCGCCTGGCGCGTGTGCTCGGCCTGCAGTTCCAGCCGGCTCAGCTTGGTCACGCCCTCGACGAGGGTCGCTACCTCCTCGCCGAACATGGCGGCGATGTCGTCGCGCGTCGCGGAGGTGTCCTCGACCACGTCGTGCAGCAGCGCCGTGACGATGGTGGCGGTGTCCAGACGATAGTCGGTGAGAATGCCGGCGACCTGGATCGGGTGGGCAAAGTAGGGATCGCCCGAGGCCCGCAGCTGCGAGCCGTGCATCTTCATGGCGTAGACGTAGGCCCGGTTCAGCAACGCCTCGTCGGCCGAGGGATCGTAGGCCTTGACCGCCTCGATCAGCTCGAACTGCCGCATGACCTTGCTGCGCGGAGGCGCGGGCTCGGTCGCTTCAATCCGGGGGTCCGGCGCGTCGACACGCGCCGGAAGAATGGTGACGCCGCTGTCGCCGTCCGGCGTCAGTAGCGCTCCTCCTGGCCGCCGTCCCGGTCGCTTTGCAGCGCGCGGATCAGCTCGGCCTCGGCCATGTTCATGTGCTGCGGCTCGGCCAGCAGGGCGACGGTCTCCGCCTCGTCCTCGGCCTCGGTGCGTTCGTCGACGCGCTGCAGTGTGGTGATGATGGCTTCCGACAGTTCGTCCGGCACCACCGCGTCCTCGGCCAGTTCGCGCAGGGCGACGACCGGGTTCTTGTCGTTGTCGCGGTCCAGCATCAGAGGCGCGCCATTGGCAATGTTGCGAGCGCGGTGACCGGCCAACAGCACCAGGCCGAAGCGGTTGGGAACCTTCTCGATGCAGTCTTCGACAGTGACGCGGGCCATGAAATCCTCGGGCGGCGGAGAGAACCGCGGAAAATAGCGGCTTGCGGCCGATTGTGCAACGCGGCGAAGGCGAAATCGCGGCGTCAGAGGCGTCGGGCGTCCCGCCCGACGGTGACGTGCTCCGCAAGGGCCCGCGCCGTCTCGCCCCTGATCGGGTGCCTCCAGTCCGGCGCAACCTCAGCCAGTGGGCGCATCACAAAGCCCCGTTCGGCCGCACGCGGATGTGGCAGGATCAGCCCTTCCAGGTCTCCGGCCCGCCGCCCGAAGGCGACGAGGTCGAGATCCAGGGTCCGCGGGGCGTTGGCGCGCTCACCCCGCGTCCGGCCAAAGGACTCCTCGATCCGGCCCAGTGCCGCCATCAGGGCGTTCGGCGACAGCTCGGTCCGCACGATCACCACCCCGTTCAGGAACGGCGGATCAGTAGGATCGGGCCAGGCCTCCGATCGCCACCACGACGAGCGCGCCACCACGTCCACGCCTTCGGACCGGAACCGGGCCACGGCGGCGTCCAACGCCTGCCCGCAATCCGCCCATGCGCCCTTGTCATTGCACCCGAGGGCGACGATGACGGCCTCGTCCAGATCGAGGTCGGTCACCGATTCCGGGCCGGCCGGACGCCCATTCTCGCCGGAAGACGTTTCCATGCCGGACATCATGCCAGAACGCGTCGCCCTTTTCATTGATGGCGCGAATCTGCATGCGACGGCCAGGGGACTGCACGCCGATCTCGACTTCAAGCGGCTGCTGGACCACTTCTCCGCACGGGGCCGTCTGCTCCGGGCGCTCTACTACACCGCGGTGATCGAGGGTGAGGAGTTCTCTCCCGTGAAGCCCCTGATCGACTGGCTGGACTACAACGGCTTCTCCGTCGTGACGAAGCCGGCCAAGCGCTTCACCGACGCCGAGGGCCGGTCGCGCCTGAAAGGCAACATGGACATGGAGATGGCGGTGGACCTGATGGAGCTTGCGCCCCGTCTGGATCACGCCGTGGTCTTCACTGGCGACGGCGACTTCCGCCGGGTGGTCGAGGCGGTGCAGGCCAGGGGCGTCCGCGTCACCGTCGTGTCGACACTCAAGACCCAACCACCCCAGATCGCCGACGAGCTGCGACGCCAGGCCGACGTGTTTCTAGACGTCGCCGATCTCCTTCCCGAAATCGCCCGGCCCCGCGCATGACGGCATTCCCGCCCGAGGCCCCGCGCGGCTGCCCCTTGTGTCCGCGTCTCGTCGCCTACCGCCAGGAGAACGCGCGGCGCGAGCCGACGTGGTTCAACGATCCCGCGCCCTCCTTCGGGGACCCTCAGGCGCGGCTGCTGATCGCCGGGCTGGCGCCGGGGCGCACGGGCGCGAACCGGACCGGACGGCCGTTCACCGGCGATCACGCTGGCTGGCTCCTCTACGAGACCTTGCTGGCGACCGGATTCGCGCGCGGGACCTACGAGGCGCGGCCCGACGACGGGCTCGAACTGGTCGACTGCATGATCACCAACGCCGTCCGGTGCGCGCCGCCGGGCAACAAGCCGACCCCCGAGGAAGAGCGTACCTGCCGCCCCTTCCTGATCTCGCGTCTGGACGCCCTGCCCCGGTTGAAGGTGATCGTCACCCTCGGCGACGTGTCGCGCAGAAACGTGCTCCGAGCTCTGGGCAAACCCGCCTCCGCCATGCCAGCCGGCCACGGCGCGGGAGGCCGCGTCGGCGACCTCATCCTGCTGAACAGCTACCACTGCTCACGGCTGAACACGAACACGGGCCGGCTGACGCCGGAGATGTTCCGCGAGATCTTTCTCCGCGCCCGCGACCTCATCGAATCGTGATCGCCGAAACGGAGCAATCGGGGCCCCTGTGGCGCCCCAGCCACGCGAATCAGCCGGCGATGGGAGTATCGTCCAAGGCGTGCAACCGGGCCCTTCCGCGTCGCGTTTCGGGCCTGGAGGAGGCTCGCTATGCGCAAGACGAATGGGGTGTTCACGCCGACCGAACGTCGGGGGGCTTTGTGGGTCGTGATCGCCTGCCTGATCGTGGCGTCGCTCGGTGCCGCGGCGGACCGGTTCATGAGCCCGTCGCTAGGCTGGTACGGCCAGGGCGGCGGCGGCGCGACGCTGGAAGGCGTGATCGAAGCGCAGCCGCTGGGCTGAGCCAGGCCTAGCCCCGGTCCCTCAACAGTCGCGCCTTGTCGCGCGCCCAGTCGCGGTCGGCCTGGGCCTCGCGCTTGTCGTGCAGCTTCTTGCCCTTGGCCAGGGCGATCTCGATCTTCGCCTTTCCCGCATCGTTCAGATACAGGCGCACAGGGATGATGGTCTGGCCGTCGCGCTGGACCGCCCCGATCATGCGGTCGATCTGCTTGCGATGCAGCAGCAGCTTCCGGTGTCGCCGCGGCTCGTGATTGAAGCGGCTCGCCTGCCTGTAGGGCGGAATGTCGGCGTTGATCAGCACCAGCTCGCGGCCCTCGGGCGCGACGTAGCTCTCGGCAATGTTGGCGCGCCCTTCCCTCAGCGACTTGATCTCCGTGCCCAGCAGCTGGATTCCGGCCTCGGTGAAGTCTTCGAGGAGATAGTCGAACCGCGCCCGGCGGTTCTCCGCCAGCGTCTTGGCCTGCGACGTCTTCTCGGCCATCAGGCCACGCCCGCCGCCGCCATCGCGCGGTCGATCAGCGGACGCGCGGCCTCGTTCGTCGGTGCCAACGGCAGCCGCACGTCCTCGCCGCACAGTCCCAGCTTCGCCAGAGCGTACTTCGTTGGCGCCGGCGAGTTGTCGAGGAACAGGGCCTTGTGCAGGGCAATCAGGCGGTCCTGCCACAGGCGGGCGGACTCCAGGTCGCCGCGCTGGACGGCGTCGTACAGCGCCACCATTCCCTCGGGTGCGACGTTGGAGCTGACCGAGATGACTCCGTGCCCGCCGTGCGCCAGATAACCCAGGAAGCTGGGATCGTCGCCGCTGATCAGGGCGAAGCCCTCGCCAATCCCGGCCCGCATGCGGCTGATCCGCCCCATGTCGCCGGTGGCGTCCTTGATGCCGACAACGTTGGGGTGCCCGGCCAGGGCGATGGTGACCTCGTCCGACAGGTCGACGCCCGTTCGCCCCGGCACGTTGTACAGCAGCACCGGCAGCTGCACTGCGTCGGCGATCGCCTCGAAATGCGCCTTCAGTCCGGCCTGCGACGGTCGGTTGTAGTACGGTGTGACCACCAGGGCACCGTCGGCGCCGACGGTCTTGGCGTGCCGGACCAGTTCGATCGCCTTGTCCGTTGAAGGAGAGCCGGCCCCGGCGATCACGCGGACGCGACCGGCGGCCTTCTCGACGCACAGGTCGACGACCCGTTTGTGCTCATCCACCGTCAGCGTGGCACTCTCGCCGGTCGTGCCCATGGGCACGACGCCGTGAACCCCGGCCGCGATCTGGCGTTCCAGCAGGGCGGAAAAGGCGGCTTCGTCGACGGTTCCGTCACGAAGAGGTGTGATCAGTGCGGTGATCACGCCCTTGAACAAGGGGGCGGTCATGGTGACGATGGGTCCTGTCAGGGGGCGCGGCGTGCGCCGCCGTCTCAACGTCTGAAGGTTTAGGGATGGGCCCGCGCGGTCGCAACCCGGTCCGGAGAAGCATGGCCCACAACTTCCTCGCCTCGATCCTGGCCGCCGTCACGGCGCTGTTTGCGCCGTCGCCCGAAAAGATCGCCGCCGCGGTCGCCCCGGCGCAGGAGCGGCCCTATGCGCCGCAGGTCCGCATCCTCTCGGCAGCGGACGCGGAAATTTTTCCCCGGGCCCTCGCCGCCGCGCGCAATCGCGACGTCGCCGGAGCGCGCGCCCTCGCGCAGCAGATGGCCGACCCGACGGCGCGCAAGCTGATCGAATGGGCCGTCATCGACGTTTCCGGCCGGGACATGACCTTCGCCGAGCTGGAGGTCGCCGACCGCGCCTTCGCGACCTGGCCGCGCGCCGAATCGCGCCGTGCGGAAGCCGAGGCCGTTCTGGCCGGATCCTACGCCGCGCCGCAGACGGTGCTGGCCTGGTTCGACGGGCGCGAGCCGCTGACGGCCCAGGGAGCCTTCGCGCTCGCCGACGCCCTGTCGGCCTCGGGTCGCGAGCAAGAGGCCGTGACCTTGGTGCGCCGCTGGTGGACCGGCCAGTCCTTCGAGGCCGACGTTCAGACGCGCGCGCTGGCCCGCTGGAGCCCGGTGCTGACGACCGCGGACCACGACCAGCGGCTGGAGATGCTGATCCTGGGCCCGCACGGTCCCGCGACCCGCGCGATGGTGGATCTTGCCTCCCCGGACAGCCGCGCTGTCGCGCAGGCCGTGATGACCCTGCGCACCGCCTATGCCCCCGACTCGATCGTCTCCGGTCTCAGCCCGTCGCAGGCGGCGCATCCGGCCGTGGTGCTGGAACGCGTGCGCCTGCTGCGCGCGCAGAACCGCCAGTCCGAAGGCTTCGCCCTTCTGGCCGGGCTTCCCGCCGCGCCATCGCATGAGGCAGGTCAGGACACGCTGTGGAGCGAGCGCCGCAACTGGTTCCTCGACGCCCTGCAGCGCAATGACTGGCGCGGTGCCTACGGAGCCATGGCCGGTCATGGCTTCCCGGCGGGCGAGCGCAAGGTGGACGCCGAGTTCTTCGCCGGCTGGGTCGCCCTGACCAAGCTGAACGACCCGGTGCGTGCCGCGCAGCATTTCGAGGCCCTGCGCACCTATTCCTCAACACCCATCACCCAGGGCCGCGCGCTCTACTGGCTGGGCCGCGCGGCCGAGGCCCAGGGCGACATCGCCGGCGCGCGGGCCTGGTACGAGCAGGGCGCGCGCCACATCCAGACCTTCTATGGCCAGCTGGCCGCCGAGAAGGCCGGCATGACCACACTGACCCTGCCCGCGGACCCGGTCGTGACGGACGCCGGTCGCGCGCGGTTCGAGGCCGACGAAGTGGTCCGCGCCACCCGGATTCTGGGGGAGATGAACGAGCAGGGTCTGATGCGGGTCTTCGCCTATCACCTCGACGACCGGCTGCCCGAAGCCGCCGACCTGGCCCAGCTGATGGACCTGGTCCTGGCCTACGGCGACAGGTTCGGATCGATGATGGTCGGCCGCGCCGCCAGCCAGCGCGGATTCCTGATGCCCGAGCGGCAGTATCCCATCCGCATCCCGCCGGACGTCCCGGGCGCGGCTCCCCTACCCTTCACCTTGGCCATCACGCGCCAGGAATCCAGCTTCGATCCGATGGCGCGCTCCTCCGCCGACGCGCGCGGCATGATGCAGTTCCTGCCGTCGACGGCGTCCGGCGTCGCACGCCGCCTCGGCATGCCGTACTCCGCTGACCGGTTGTGGGACCCGGACTACAACATGAGCCTGGGCAGCTATCATCTGGCGGAGCTGACCGGTCAGTTCGGTGGGTCGATGCTCCTGGCCACCGTCGGCTACAACGCGGGGCCGGCCCGTCCTCCCCAGTGGATCGCGCGCTGTGGCGACCCACGCGGTCGCCAGGTCGATCCGGTGGATTTCATCGAGTGCGCGCCCTTCACGGAGACGCGCAACTATATGATGCGGGTCATGGAGAACATGGGTGTCTACAAGGCCAGGCTTGCCGGGGGCTCCGCGCCGCTGACCCTGTCGGACGATCTGGCCCGGGGCGTCGGATCGGGTCCGATCCCCTACGACCAGCTCACGCCCTGACGGTCAGGCGATCGAAGCGGGGACGGCCGTCGACCCAATCGGCCCGAACCCCGAAGACGGCGGCCAGCACGTCGTCGTTCAGGGCCTGACGTGGTGCCGCGTCGGCCCGCACGCGCCCCTCGTGCAGGACCACGATGCGGTCCGCGAACCGCGCGGCCAGATCAAGATCGTGCAGGCTGACCAGCACCCCCTGCCCCGCCTGGGCCCGCGCCGCCAGCCGTTCCATGACCAACAGCTGCCCGTCGGGATCCAGCCCCGCCGTCGGCTCGTCGGCCAGCAGGGCCGCCGCCGGCTGGGCGAGGGCCCGCGCGATCAGCACGCGCGCGCGCTCCCCACCCGACAGATCATTGATGCCGCGATCGGTCAGCGCCTCGGCCTGCATCTCCGCCAAGGCGTCGATGACGCGCCGGTGCGCTCCGGCAGGCGATCCCAGCGCGGCCACGTCCCCGGCCCTCAGGTTCCAGGCCACCGTCCGCTCCTGCGCCAGATAGGCGACCCGCCGCGCCCGCTCCGCCGCCGACAGACCCGTCGTGATCTCGCCCGCCAGCCGGGCCTCGCCGGCGTCCAGCGCGACCAGCCCGGCCAGGGACCGGATCGCCGTCGACTTGCCCGCGCCGTTCGGCCCGCAGAGTGCGACCAGTTCGCCGGCCCGAACCGTCACGTCCACGCCGTCCAGCGCCACACGACCGCCCAGCGTGGCCCGCGCCGCGATCAGCTCCAGCGCGCTCACGACCGCCAGCTCCGCGCCGCGCGGGCGGCAATCAGGGCGAACAACGGGGCGCCGACCAGCGCCGTCAGCACGCCCAGCTTCAGTTCCTGTTCGGTCGGAATCACGCGGACTGCCAGGTCAGCGACGACGAGGATCAGTCCGCCTGCCAGCGCCGAGGGTGCCCATAGCCGCGCCGGGTCGTCCCGCACGAACCGTCTCACCAGATGCGGCGCCACCAGACCGACAAAGCCGATGGCCCCGGCCACCGCGACAGCCGCTCCAGCCGCGAGGGACGCCGCCAGCAATGCGAGGCCCCGCAAGCGCTCCAGCCGCAGGCCCAGCGTCCGCGCCGTGTCTTCGCCCAGGGCCAGACCGCGCAAGCCGGGTCCGCACGCATGCGCCAGCCCAGCGGCGACTGCCGTCGGGACTGCGATCCACAGGACCTCGGTCCAGCCGCGATTCTCGACCGAGCCCATGAGCCAGGCCATGACTTCTGCCGCCGCCAGCGGGGTGGGCGCGAGATTGAAGACGAGGGAGGTCGCCGCGCCCCCGAGGGCCGAAAGGGCCACGCCGAACAGGATCAACCCCGCCGGTGACGCCACCCGGCTGACGAACGCGAGCAAGCAGACCGCGACCAGCCCCGCGCCGGCCACCGCCGCCAGCTCGACCGCGCCCGGTACCGCCGCCAGTCCCAGCACGATCGCCAGCGCCGCCGCCGCGCCGCCGCCCGCGGAGACGCCCAGCACGCCCGGCTCGGCCAGCGGGTTTCGCAGCAGGCCCTGCATCACGGCACCGCCGAGGCCGAGAGCGCCCCCGACCAGCAGGGCGCACAGTGCCCGCGGCGCACGTATGCGCCACAGGACGTCCGCCGGACCCGAGCCCGGATCCACGAAGGCCTCCCGCCATTGCGCGGCCGTCAGGGCCGTCTCCCCGCACGCGACGGCAAGCGCCAGCGCCAGCAGACAGGCACCGGCCAGCATCAGGCTCAGCCGCAATAACCCGGTCATCCCGCCACGATTTCCACGGCTTCGGCGGTGAACCACCCAGGACACGACAGCAGAGCCGCCGGGATCACTTTCGCGTCGCCGGCAGACATGGCCCGGCGCACCACTTCATGCCGCCCCACCCCGTGCCGATCCGACCCCGGCCGGTCGAAGAAGCTGAGCACAAACCGGCCCGGCGGGTTCAAGGCGAGGGCCTCCAGACCGACGGCACCGAAGCCCGGTGCCTTCGTGGCGTTCTCCAGCCCTCCGGCCGTCATGACGGCATCCACCAGGGTTCCGGGCCCGGACGTCCATCCGGAGGCGGTAAGATAGAGCGCCGGCTCGCGCGGGCCGACCCGGCGCCCCGCATCGGCCAGCCGCGCGTCCATCCCGGCAGCCAGACGGGCACCGACCTCGGGCTTTCCAAGTTCGTCCGCCACCCTGAGCACGTTGGCCCGGACGTCGGCCAGACTGGACGCGTCTCCGATGTCCACGACCCTGATACCGCGGCGCTCCAGCGCTGCCAGCAGCCGTGCGTCCCCGCCCCACTGCCGGACCACCACGTCGGGGCGGAAGCCGACCGCCGCCTCCAGTCCGGGCCGGACGCGCCGCCGTCCGCGCGCCTGTTCGGCGAAATAGGAGTCCGCATCGTCCGCGCGCGGCGAGAGCGCGAGTTCGGCGTCCGGCAGCATGGCCAGCACATACTGGTCGGCGCATCCGTCCAGCGACATCACCCGCAGACGACCGTTGTCCGCCTCCGGTGCCGCGACGCATCCGGCGGCCGCCACCGCCACCGCCGCGGCGACCGCCGCCGCCCGCATCATGAGCGGAACAGGCCCTCGAACAGGCCGTCCAGCACGGTCGCGGTCAGCGTTTCGCGAGAGGTCCAGTCGAAATAGGGCTTGGTGATCATCAAGGAGACCACTCCATGACCTCCGGCCCACAGCGCCTGCGCCGTCTCCCGGGCACCGCGCTTCAGCTGTCCCGCGGCCTCGGCCTCCCGCACCACGTCCTCGAACGTCCGGAACAGGCCGATGCCGACTTCCTGTGCGGCCGTCTGGGCTCCTTCGCGCGCCTCGACCGGCCGGGTCAGATAGATCAGACGATACGCATTGGGATTGGCGAAGCCGAAGTCGACGTAGGCCTGGATCATCTTGCGCAACCGTTCGACTGGCGGTGCCGGCTCTGCGATGACCGTCGCATTCGCCGCCGTCAGCGCCTCGAACGCCTCACGACAGATCTCATGCAGGATCTCCGCCTTGTCGGAGAAATGCATGTACAGCGCCGTCGACGACAGCCCGACTTCGTCGGCGATCTTGCGGATCGTGGCCCCCTCATAGCCGTGCTCCACGAAGATGCGTTCGGCGGCCGACAGGATTTCCGCGCGTCGCTCATGCCCGCCGCCTTTCGGCTTGCGGACCGATCGCGCGGCCTGTGCGGGGGCGACGGACAAGGGCGGGGCTCCATGAGATGAGGCCGCGACATAGCGGCATTCGACCCCGGCTCACAACCGGCCGCGGACTTGTCGGACACGCGCAGGCCGCTTACCCGTGGCGTTCGGTACCGGGGAGGACCGAGAGTGGGCGCAGACGGCGAGGACCGCAATCCGCACGTCTTCAGCCTGGCGGCGCAGGACAGCGCTCGCTGGCGCGGACTCTCCGTGTTTCAGTGGCTGGTCCTGCTTCTGGCGCTGCTGGCGCTCGCGGCGGCCGTCGTCCTGGCTCCGGCGGCGCTGGCGCCGGCCGCGGCCCTCACGACCCAGATCGCCTTCGGTGTCTGCGCCGCCTGGCGCATTCTGCTGGCGGTCGTCAGCCTCGGGCGACCGGCTCCGCCGCCGCCGACCGTCTTGCCGACCTATGCCGTTCTGGTCGCCCTGCACGACGAAGCGGCAGTGGCTGCACAACTGGTCTCTGCGCTGGCGCAGATCGACTATCCCGCTGACAGGCTGGAAGGGTTCCTGCTGCTCGAGGCGCACGACCAGGCGACCCTCGCCGCAATCGAGGCGACCGACCGACCCGAGTGGCTGCGCGTCCTGATCGTACCGCCAGGATTTCCCCGGACCAAACCGCGGGCCCTGAACTACGGGTTGGCCCGATGCCGCGCCGAGTACGTGACGGTCTACGACGCCGAGGACCGTCCCGACCCGCTCCAGCTTCAGGAGGCCGTGGCCCGATTCGCCGCGGACCACGGAGGGCGAATGGCTTGCCTTCAGGCACCGCTGCGGATCGTCCGGGCCGGCCCCACGACCTCTCCGTTTCTCGACCGGCAGTTTGCCCTTGAGTACGCATCGCTTTTCGAGGTGACGCTTCCAGCTCTGACGCGTCTCGGACTTCCCTTCCCCCTGGGCGGTACCAGCAACCATTTCCGAGCCGACGTTCTGCGCGAGATCGGAGGCTGGGACGCCCACAACGTCACCGAAGACGCCGACCTGGGCTTCCGGCTGCATCGCGAGGGCTACCGACTGGGCGTCCTCACCCGGCCGACGCTGGAAACGCCTCCCGGCGACCTGCAGGACTGGCTGCCCCAGCGCACCCGCTGGATGAAGGGGTTCATGCAGACCTGGGGCGTGCACACACGGCGGCCCTGGCGACTCGGGGCGCGTGGCGCGCTCAGTCTGATCATGACGCTGGGCATGGCACTGGCTTCTGCCGCGGCCCATGCGCCGTCGGTCGCCTGGGTCTCGGCCTCGATCCTCGTCGCCGCGGCCATGGGCCTGACGCCCGCCATCCCGCAGACGGCCGTGATCGTCCTGTCCGCAGGCGTCCTTTGCGCGTGGCTGACTTCGGCCATCGGCGCACGGCGAGCAGAGCTCGCCTACGGCCCGGTCGAGATGCTCGAGGCACCCGCCTACTGGTCCCTGCTGTCGGTCGCCTTCGGACATGCAGTCTGGCGGCTGATTGCCGAGCCCTTCGCCTGGGACAAGACCCCACATCGGCCGGACGTGGCCGCCGACGCTGGACCGACGCCGGTCCCCCGGCTTATCAGCGGCGCATGAGCCCCACCCTCGCCGCCGATCCCACCACCCTGATCACCCGCCCGTGGGACGAGTTCGGCCTCATGGACTGCGGCGACGGCCGCAAACTGGAGCGATACGGGCGCATCTCGGTCGTCCGTCCTGAACCCCAATGCTTTTGGGCCCCGCACGATCCCACCCACTTCGACCGCGCCGACGCCGTTTTCGATCCGCAAGGCGAAGACGACGAGGGCCGCTGGCGCTTCAAGCGCGCGCCGATCGATCCCTTCGTCATGTCCTGGCGCGACGTCAGCTTCACGGCCCGCCTGACCGCCTTTCGCCACCTGGCCGTCTTCCCCGAGCAGGCCGCGAACTGGGAGTGGCTGGACGCGCGGGTCCGGACACTCGGCCGGCCCCGCATTCTGAATCTGTTCGGCTACACCGGCGTCGCGAGCCTGGTCTGCGCCGCCGCCGGGGCCGAGGTCACCCACGTCGACGCGTCCAAGAAGTCAGTCGCCTGGGCGCGCGAGAACGCCGAACTGTCCGGCCTGTCGGAGGCCCCCGTCCGGTGGATCGTCGACGACGCCCGCAAATACGTGGCGCGCGAGGTCCGGCGCGGATCGAAGTATCACGGCATCATCCTCGACCCGCCCAAGTACGGGCGCGGCCCGACGGGCGAGGTGTGGCGCCTGTTCGAGGACCTGCCGGGCCTGATGGCCGACTGCGCGCAGCTTCTGGCCGACGACGCCGATTTCCTGCTGCTCAACGCCTACGCCGCCCGCATCTCGGGCCTGTCGCTGGCGCACCTGACGGCCGACGCGCTGAAAGGCCGGCCCGGAATGGTCGACTGGGGTGAACTGGCTCTGGGCGAGGCCGACCCCGCCGGCCGGTCGATCGGGCTCAGCTTCTTCTCGCGGTGGACGGCGTGAGCGAGCGGCTTATCACCAGCTTGACCAATGAGACGGTCAAGGCCGTGCGCGCCCTGCACATGCGCAAGGAACGCCAGCAGACCGGTCGATTTCTCGCCGAAGGCCTGAAATTTATCGGTGAAGCCCTTGATCTGGATCGCGCGCCCCGACTGCTGCTGATCGGTCAGGACGCCCGGCCGCATCCCCTGCTGGACCGGGCCCGCTCAGAGACCATCAAGGCCGGCGGCGAGGTGGTGATTGTCACCCACGCCATTCTCGAGAAGATCAGCCGTCGCGAGAACCCGCAGACCGTGCTGGCCGTCTTCGATCAAGAATACCTGCCCGTGACCGAAATCCGACCCGAAAGCGCGCCCTGCTGGGTCGCGCTGGAGCAGGTGCGCGATCCAGGAAACCTGGGCACCATCATCCGGACGGCGGATGCCGCCGGCTGCGGCGGCGTGATCCTGATCGGCGACTGCGTCGATCCCTTCTCGACCGAGGCCGTCCGCGCGACCATGGGCTCGATCTTCGCCGTGTCGATCTCCAAGGCCTCGGTCGAGGAGTTCCTCGGCTGGCGGGCGGCCTGGCCCGGCGCCGTCGTCGGCACCCGGCTGGACGCCACGGTCGATCACCGCGCGGCGGCGACGACGCGGCCTGCCGTGATCCTGATGGGCAACGAGCAGGCCGGCCTGACCGACGCCCTGGCCGCCGCCTGCGACGTCAACGTCAAAATCCCCATGCGCGGCCGCGCCGACAGCCTGAACCTGTCGGTGGCCACCGGCATCATGATCTATGCGGCGACGGAGGGGCTCTAGACCCTCGGGACGGCTCCCAGCGACACGCGACACGACTCCGCCTGGTCGACCACCTCTCGCCTCCGCTCGGCGCTCCAGCCGTCCAGCGTGCGATAGGGCATCGCCAGCCGCACGTTGTCGCGCAGGCGCTTACGATTCCGCTCCAGGAACCCCCAGTACAAGCGGTTGAACGGACAGGCCCCTTCCCCCGACTTTGCCTTCACGTCGTAGCGGCAGCCCCCGCACCAGTCGCTCATGCGGTCGACGTAGGCGCCGGACGCGGCATAGGGCTTGGAGCCCACGATCCCGCCGTCGGCGAAGGTCGCCATGCCACGCGTGTTGGGCATCTCGACCCACTCATAGGCGTCGGCGAAGACGACCATGTACCAGTCGTCGACCTCATCGGGATGCACGCCCAGCAGTAGGGCCAGATTGCCCGTCACCATCAGACGCTCGATGTGGTGGGCATAGGCGTGGTCGCGCGTGCGGCCCACCACGTCGGCGACGCAGGCCATGTCGGTTTGGCCCGACCAGTAGAACCACGGCAGGGTCCGGTCGGCGTCCAGGAAGTTGCGCTGCCGGTATTCCGGGACCTTCAGCCAGTAGACGCCGCGCACGAACTCGCGCCAGCCCAGAATCTGGCGGATGAAGCCCTCCACGGCGTTCAGCGGCGCGCGGCCGGCCCGGAACTCCGCCTCCGCGCGACGGCAGACGTCCAGCGGGTCCAGCAGGCCGAGGTTCAGCGAGGTGGAGGTCAACGAGTGCCACATCCACGGCGCACCGTCCTTCATGGCGTCCTGCCAGTCCCCGAACCCGGGCAGGCAGTCGCGCAGGAAGTGCTCCAGCGCGACCTCCGCCTCCTCCGCCGTCGTCGGCCAGTCGAAAGCGTCCAGCGTGCCGAAGTGGTCGGGGAACAACCGCGCCACGTCGTCCATGGCTTCGCGGGTCACCGCGTCCGGCGGAAAGCGCTTCCGTCCCGGCGGCGTCATGCCCTTCGGCAGCTTCTTCCGGTTCTCGGCGTCGAAATTCCAGCGGCCGCCGATCGGCTCCTCGCCGTCCAACAGCAGGCCAGTCTCGCGCCGCATCTCGCGATAGAAGAACTCCATCCGCAGTTGCGTCTTGTCCGCCGCCCACCGCTGGAAGCGATCGTGTGAACAGATGAAGCGTCGGTCCTCCCGCACCTCGACCGGCACCCCGGCCTCCACAGCCCACGACTTCAGCGCCTCGGCCAGCCGCCACTCGCCGCACTCGGTCATGACCACGCGCACGGGCCGCAGCGCCTCGACGGCCCGCGTCAGCTCACCGGCGATCGAGCCCACGTTCCCGGCGTCGTCGATCCGGACATAGCGCACCCGCACCCCGCGCCCCTCCAGCCGCGCTGCGAACTTCCGCATGGCGGCGAACACCAAGGCGATCTTCTGCTTGTGATGCTGGACATAGGTCGCCTCGTCCCGCACCTCGGCCATCAGGACGACGTCCCGCGCGGGATCGAGATCGCCCAGCGCCGAAAGCCCGTCCGACAGCTGGTCTCCCAGCACCAGTCTCAGCGTCTGCGTCATCCGTCCTCCTGCGCCGCTTGAACGCGCGCGCGGCGCACCCCGCGATGGGGCGCGGAGTCGCAGGTCCAGGTCACGTCCCCCGTGGCTTGGCCCGCGTCGTCGCCTCGGCCTTCGACGGGTCTTCCGGCCAGGGGTGGCGGGGATAGCGGCCGCGCATCTCCGCTCGGACCGCGCTCCACGACCCGGCCCAGAACCCCGGCAGGTCCTTCGTCACCTGCACCGGCCGCCGCGCCGGCGACAGGAGAGCCAGCGTCAGCGGCACGCGGCCGCCGCCTACCGTCGGGTGGGTCGTGACGCCGAAGAGCTCCTGCACCCTGACGTGCACGCGTGGCCCGCCGTCGGCCGCATAGTCGATGGCCGCCGATCCCAGAGGCGTTTCCAGCCGCGCGGGCGCCAGCCGGTCCAGATCGCGCTGCCGGTCCCATGGCACGAGCGACCTCAGCCCCTGCTCCAGCTGGGCGTCCGAGACGGCGTCCAGCGCCTGCACCTCGTCCAGCAGGGGCCACAACCAGGTCTCCCGCGTCTCGAACAGCCCGTCGTCCGACACGTCGGGCCAGCCGTCCTCCAGCCCCGCAAGAAAGGCCAGCCGCGCCCGCAGCGCCGACGCCCGCTCGCCCCAGCGCAGGTCTTTCAGGCCCTTCCGCTCCGCCTCCGCCCGCAGCGCTGCCGCCACCTGCCCCCGGTCCGGCGCGCCGAGGACGGTCTCCTCCAGCACCAGCGCCCCGATGCGCCGCAGCCGACGCAGCTCCAGACGCCCTCCTGGCGTCCGCGTCAGCCGGTCCTCCTCCTCGACCCGGTGCCCCAGATCGACCGGATCCACCGGCACCGCCAGCCGGATGCGGTCGCCCGCGTCGCCGCCCGTCAGGTCCGCTACGGCCAGCCACGGCTCCCGCACCAGCGGGTCGGTCGAGTCGAGGTGCACGCCCCGCCCGGACGCCAGCTGCGCCTCGCCCGCCTTTCCGCGCGCCCGCGCCACACGCTCGGGAAAGGCTTCGGCCACCAGTCGTCCCGGCTCCACGGTGCCGCCCGCGCCGCCTCCCGCCGCCCGCGCCCAGCGCTCCGCCAGCTTCAGTGCGTCCCGCGCCCGCGGCGAATGGTCCCGATCCAGCTCGCGCAGCCGGTCGCGCAGGTCGGTGGACGTCCCGCCCAATCCCGGCTCCGACAGGATCACGGCGATCCGCGCGCCCGTCGCCGCGTCACCTGCGTCCGAGGCGAAGGCCACCATGTGCGCCAGACGGGGGCTCAACGGCACGCCCGAGATCCGCCGGCCGTGCGCAGTCAGAGCGCCCTCCCTATCCAGCGCCCCCAGCCGCGTCAGCACCGCCCGCGCCTCGGCGAAGGCCCCCTTCGGCGGCGGATCCAGCAGGTCCAGCCCCTCGGCGTCGCGGGTGCCCCATCGGGCGAGGTCCAGCGCGAGACCGGTCAGGTCGGCCTGGGTGATCTCCGGCGGCTGGTGTGGGATCAGTCCGCGGGACTGTTCCTCGTCCCACAGGCGCAGACAGACACCCGGCTCGGTCCTCCCCGCGCGGCCGCGCCTCTGTTCAGCCGATGATCGGCTGACCCGCACCGTCGCCAACCGTGTCAGGCCGCCGGCCGGATCGAAGCGCGGAACCCGCGACAGGCCCCCGTCGATCACCACACGCACGCCCTCGATGGTCAGGCTGGTCTCGGCCACGGAGGTCGCCAGCACCACTTTGCGGCGTCCCGCTCCCGCCGGCTCGATGGCCCGGTCCTGATCCGCCTTGTCCATTGCGCCGAACAGGGGGGCGATCTCGACCGTGGGGTCGCCCACCTGCTCCGACAGCAGTCGGGCGGTCCGGTGTATCTCGCCCTGTCCGGGCAGGAAGGCCAGGATCGATCCCGTCTCCTCGGCCAGCGCGGACCGGATCGCCCGCGCCATCGCGGCCTCGAACCGGTCGCGCGGATCGCGGCCCAGATGCCGGGTTTCGACCGGAAACATCCGCCCCTGCGCCTCGATCACGGGGGCACCGCCCAGCAGTCTCGACACGCCCACCACGTCCAACGTCGCCGACATGACGAGCAGCCGCAGGTCGTCGCGCAGCAGCTTCTGGCTTTCCCGCGCCAGCGCCAGCCCCAGATCGGCGTCCAGACTGCGCTCGTGGAACTCGTCGAACACCACAGCGGCCACGCCGTCGAGACCCGGGTCGTCAAGAATCATGCGGGTGAACACGCCTTCGGTGATCACCTCGATCCGGGTGGCGGGACCGATCCGGCTCTGCAGCCGCGTACGGTATCCCACGCGCCCGCCCGGCGTCTCGCCGAGCGTGGCCGCCATCCGCTCCGCCGCCGTCCGCGCGGCGAGACGACGCGGCTCCAGCACCAGCACCCGGCCGTCGCCGCGCCAGCCCGCCTCCAGCAGCGCCAGCGGTACGACGGTCGTCTTGCCGGCGCCCGGTGGGGCGGCAAGCACCACCGCCGGCGACGCCTCCAAGGCTGTCGTCACCGCGTCGAGGACCTCATGGATGGGCAGCCGCATGGCCGGTCCCTAGCGCGCTCCGCCCGCCACAGCCAACCGGCGCGCGCCGTCACGCCGCATTCATCAAACGGAAACCGCGTTGCCATGGGGATCGGGCCCCGCTAGCGTCCGCGCCAGCATCAAGCTGTCCCATTGGGGGGAGGAGTTCATATGTGGCGCGTTAAGTCACTCGACGCCATTCTGGCCACGGCCGAGAAGAAGTCTCTACATCGCTCGCTGGGCCCGCTGCAGCTGACGCTGCTGGGCATCGGGGCCATCATCGGCACCGGCATTTTTGTGCTCACCGCCGCCGCCTCGCAAAAGGCCGGCCCGGGCATGATGTACAGCTTCGTCATCGCCGGTGCCGTCTGCGCCGTCGCCGCGCTCTGCTATTCCGAACTGGCGGCCATGGCCCCGGTTTCGGGCTCCGCCTACACCTACACCTACGCCGTCATGGGCGAACTTCTGGCCTGGATGGTCGGCTGGGCGCTTATCCTCGAATATGCGGTGGCTGCGTCCGCCGTCTCCGTCGGCTGGTCCGGCTATGCCATGGGTCTGGCGGAGAACGCGCTCGGGTTCGACTGGCCAGATCTGTTGTCCGCGGGTCCCGCCTGGACGATGAACGGCTGGATCCCCTCCCCGAACGTCAGCATCGAGGGCGCCGGCTACATCAACGTGCCGGCCATCATCGTCGCCATGCTGGTGACGCTTCTGCTGATGCGCGGAACGACCGAGTCGGCCCGCGTGAACGCCGTGCTGGTGGTGATCAAGGTCGCCGCCCTGACGGCCTTCATCGCCCTGACGATCCCGGCGATGGACGCCGGCAACTTCTCTCCGTTCGCGCCCAACGGCTGGTTCGGCCCCGAAGGCACGACCGGCATGGGCATCGTCGGTGCCGCGGCATCGATCTTCTTCGCCTACGTCGGCTTCGACGCCGTCTCCACCGCGGCGGAAGAGACCAAGAACCCGCAACGCAACGTGCCGATCGGCCTGATCGGTTCGCTGGCCATCTGCACCATCTTCTACCTGCTCGTCGCCGTCGGCGCGGTCGGGGCCATCGGTGCCCAGCCGGTCGTGGGTGCCGACGGTTCGGCGGTTCAGCCGGGCTCGGCCGCCTTCACCGCCGCCTGCGCCCTCGCCCAGAATGCCAACCAGCTGGTCTGCTCGAACGAGGCGCTTGCCCACGTTCTGCGCGAGATCAACTATGAGGCCGTCGGCAACGCGCTTGGCACCGCCGCCTTCGTGGCCCTGCCGTCGGTCATCCTGATGATGATCTACGGCCAGACCCGCATCTTCTTCGTGATGGCGCGCGACGGCCTGCTGCCGGAAGCCTTCTCGCGGGTTCACCCCAAGTGGAAGACGCCGCACATCGTCACCCTGTTCACCGGCATGGCGGTGGCCACGGCCGGTGCCCTGTTCCCGGTCGGTCAGTTGGCGGACATCTCCAACTCCGGAACCCTCTTCGCCTTCTTCATGGTGTCCATCGCCGTGATGATGCTGCGGGTGAAGGAGCCGAACCGGCACCGTCCGTTCCGGACGCCGCTGGTGTGGATCATGGCTCCGCTCTCGGCCGCCGGCTGCGCCTTCCTGTTCTGGAACCTGCCGCACGACGCCAAGATGGTGCTGCCGATCTGGGGCGGCATCGGCCTGGTGATCTACCTGCTGTACGGCGTCCACAAGAGCCACGTGGGTCGCGGTATCGTCGACGTGCCGGAACTCCACCCCGACGCGCCTCCCGGACCGGTTCCGCCCATGCCGGGTGCCCCGTCTCCGACGGACGACCACGACAAGCGTTGATCGGAGGCGATCGATGCAAGAAGGCCCGGGAGAGATCCCGGGCCTTTTTCTTTTGGGCCGGGTGGCCTATCCGGACCCCGGACCTGCGGATGTGGCGGAACTGGTAGACGCACTGGATTTAGGTTCCAGCGCCGCGAGGCGTGGAGGTTCGAGTCCTCTCATCCGCACCATTTCTCCTCGCCCTTGCGCCCGCCGAGCGGCGGCTCGCTGCTTGATGGCGATGCGACGGACGCTTTGTGTTCTTGCTTTGTTCTTCGTTCCTGCTATCTTTCTCCCATGGCCGAGGTGAAGGGCAGAGGCGCGCGATCCAATGCAACGGGACGATATGAAGCCAGGACCGTGCACGACGTCGACGACGGCTGGACTCCCGAAGACGCGTCAGCGCCGCCCCTGCGCACCCAGCTCACGCCCGAGCGCGCCCGCACGATCATTGCCCGGAACCAGAGCCCCGACATCGGCTTCGACCGCTCCATCAACCCCTACAAGGGCTGCGAACATGGCTGCGTCTACTGCTACGCCCGTCCGTCCCATGCCTGGATGGGCCTATCCCCGGGCCTGGATTTCGAGAGCCGGATCTTCTGGAAGCCGGACGCCGCACGTCTCCTGGAACAGGAGCTCTCAAAGCCCCGGTACGTCTGCAAGCGCATCCACATAGGCGGCAACACCGACCCCTATCAGCCGGTCGAGCGGGAGCTCAAATCCACCCGCGCGATCCTCGAGGTCATGCAGCGGTTCAACCACCCGCTCTCGATCATCACCAAGTCGATTCTCGTCAGCCGCGACCTGGACATTCTCGGCCCCATGGGCCGAGAGGGCTTGGCGTCAGCGTTCGTCTCGATCACGACCCTCGACCGATCCCTTGCCAGGGCCATGGAGCCCCGCGCGTCGACGCCTGCCAAACGGCTCGAGGCGATCTCCCGTCTGGCTGACGCCGGCGTTCCCGTGGGCGTTGGCTTCGCGCCGGTCATCCCCGGCCTGAACGATCATGAGCTTGAGGCCGTGCTGGAGGCGTCGAAGAAGGCGGGAGCCTCCACCGCTATGTACGTAACCCTGCGCCTGCCGCTTGAGATCAAGGACCTGTTCCGCCAATGGCTGAGTGAGGCCAGACCCGACCGGGCCGCGCGGGTGATGTCCCTCGTGCGCCAGACCCGCGGCGGCCGCGACTACGATCCCGACTGGGCCCAACGCATGAAGGGCTCGGGACCCGTCGCGGATCTGATCGCCGCGCGTTTCAAGGCGGCCGTCAAACGCCTGGGCCTGGACGGGGCCCGTCACGAACTCGACGCCACCCGCTTCCGCGTCCCTCCCGAAATGCGCCCGCAGATGGATTTGTTCGATGCGGCGTAGGGACGGAAAAGCGGTCCTCGTGCCGCCCGGCGTCACCGGCTGAATGTGGCCACCAGCTCGACATGCCCTGACCACAGGAACTGGTCCACCGGCAGCACCCGTTCCAGCCGATGGCCGGCGGCGACCAATACGGCCGCATCCCGGGCGAAGGTCACGGGGTTGCAGCTGACATAGGCGACGCGCGCGATCGTCCGCGCATCGGCCAGTTGCCGGACCTGCTCGATCGCCCCGGCCCTCGGGGGGTCGATCACGGCCATGTCGCACCCCTTCAGATCGAACGGCGACAGCGGCCGCCTGAACAGGTCTCGGGCCTGGGCGGTGACGGGCTTCAGGCGGTCCGCCGTCTTGCGCCCCGCGCTCAACGCCGCGATCGCGGCCTCTCCCGCGTCGGCGGCCAGAACCGGCGCGATCTCCGCCAAGGGGAAGGTGAACGTCCCGGCCCCGCAGAACAGGTCGGCGATCTTTCCGGCCCCCTGCGCCGCCGCGACGACCTCGGCCACCATGATCGCCTCGGCCTGCGGCGACGCCTGGAGGAAGCCGCCCGGAGGCAAGGCCACCGTGGCGCGACCGAAGCGAACGGTCGGCGCGCGCTGGGTCACCAGAGGCTCCCCGGCGAGGCTCAGCCGGGCCAGATCCGCCCGCGTCGCCGCGGCGATGGCCCGCGCCCGCGCGTCACCCGACAGACCCCCGCCCGTCTTGCGCTCCACCCCCGTCACATCGACGTCCAGACCGGCGTCGGTCGCCGTGACGTGCAGGCTGGGTGCCGACTTGGGATGCTCGAAGAAGGCCACGGCGACGTCGGCCAGCGCCGGAAGCGCCGCCACGATCCGCGGGTCGGCGATGACGCAGGTCTGGATGTCCACCAGCCGCCACGACCGTCGCGCCTTGAACCCCAGCGCCACCGACCCGTCCTGCCGTCGCCGCGCGTGCAGCGCCACGCGGCGCCGCACGTTCGGCGGCGTCGCCGCCGTCGCCGCCACCTCGGTCTCCAGCCCTTCGCGCGCCAGGGCATGGATCACCTGCCCCCGCTTCCAGTCCAGATAAGGCGTGTCGGCCCAGTGCTGCAGCGCGCACCCGCCACAGTCGCCGAAGTGGGGACACGGCGGCGCGACCCGCGCGTCGCTGGCCGTGATCAGGTCGACCACCTCGCCGCGCCCGTCGGACACCTCGGCCTCGACGACCTCGCCCGGCAGGGTCAGCGGAACGAAGACGGTGCCGTCCGGGCCGCGGGCGACGCCATCGCCCTGCCCGGCCACGCGCTCGATGTTCAGCGTCATCGTCATCGCCGGCTTCTCGCCGTGCCGCGCCCCGCGCGCAAGGGCCGAAACCTGAACGAAGATGAACGGGGCGCTCAACGCCCGTTCAGCCGGCCCCGGTCATAACCGTCAGACCGGGCGTTCCCGCCCCCCACTTCACGAGAGAGATTCATGGCCCGCCCGACCCGCCTCGCCGCCCTCGCCTCCGCCGCCGCCGCGGCCGGCGTGCTCGCGACCGCCGCCGTGCCGGCCCAGGCCCAGAACTACGATCCTTACGGCCGGTCCTACGGCTATGGCTACGATCCGGACTACGCCCAGCGCAGCGCGCCGGGCTATTGCGACCGCGATCGCGGCCAGCGGCAGGCCGCCGGTGCCACCTTCGGCGCCGCGATCGGCGCGGTCGCCGGGTCCCAGATGGCCGCCCGCGGTCGTCGCACCGAGGGCAGCGTCCTCGGCGGCGTGGTCGGCGCCCTGATCGGCGCGGGCGTGGGGTCCGGTTCGTCGGACTGCCGCGGCTATGACGACCGCTATGCCCACGACGACCGCTACGACGACCGTCGCTACGGCTACGATCAGGGCTACCAGCAGCCCTATCGCGACGACTACCGCCGCGACCCCTACGCCCGCTCCGGCTACGGCTACGACGCCTACGGCCGGGACGACGGCTGCCGGACCGTCACGGTCCGCGAGCGCGACCGCTGGGGCCGTACCGTCATCTCCAGCCGCGAGGTCTGCGACCGCTACGGCTACTGACCGAATCCCGTCGCCGCTCTTTTCCAGCCCCCCTGTCGATCGGCGACGGGCCGGAAGCCCCCGGTGGAGCAATCCGCCGGGGGTTTTTCCTTTTTCTGACCTACCGCTCGCGCCGCGGGCGCTCGCCGCTTGAGGCCATTTAGCCTACCGCTCGCGCCGCGGGCGCTCGCTGCTCGAGGCCATGTAGCCTACCACTCGCGCCGCGGGCACCCGCTGCTTGAGGCCGGTGTCAGGTCCGCCTCGCCCACAGCAGCCATTCGTGGTTGCCGTCGCCGCCGACGATCGGGCTTTCCGTCGTCTCGCGCACCGTCCAGCCGGCGCTTCCCAGCCACGCCGCGACCCGGTCGAGCGCGGCCTGACGCGCCTCGGCGTCGCGGACCACGCCCTTGCGGCCGACCTCGGCGCGGCTGTCCATCTCGAACTGCGGCTTGACCAGGGTGACCAGGTCCGCGCCGGGTGCCGCCAGCTCCAGCGCCGCAGGGAGGACCTTGGCCAGACCGATGAAGCTGGCGTCGCAAACGATCAGCTCCGGTGACTTCGGGATCAATTGCGACGACAGGTCCCGTGCGTCCGTCCCCTCGAGGTTCACCACGCGCGGGTCTTCGGACACCACGGGATGCAGCTGGGCCCGCCCCACGTCGACGGCATAGATCGTGGCGGCACCGGCTCTCAGACACACCTCGGTGAAGCCTCCGGTCGAAGCGCCGACGTCCAGCACCACCCGTCCCTCAACCGCCACCGGCCAGAGCTCCAGCGCATGCGCCAGCTTCAGGGCACCCCGCCCGACCCAGTCGTGCGCCTCCCGCACGCTCAGCGCTGCGTCCTCATGGACCTTCTGGGCCGGCGACGCTCCGGGGGCCCCGTCGACCGTGACTCCGCCCGCCTCGATCGCCGCCCGCGCCCGCGCCCGGCTGGCGACCAGACCGCGGGCGACCAGAAGCTGGTCCAGACGGACGGTCACCCGAGGGCGGCGAGCCGTTCGCGCGCCGCCTCCAGACGCGCCCGGTCGGCCTGGGCCGCCGCCAGCTTGTCGCGCTGCTCCTGCACCACCTCGGGCACCGCGCGGGCGACGAAGTTAGGGTTATCCAGCTTCTTCGAGAACACCGCGACGTCGGCCTCGATGCCCTTGATCTCCTTGTCCAGCCGCGCTCGCTCGGCCGCCACGTCAACCAGACCGACCAGCGTCAGCGCCGCCGCCCCGCCCCCCGCCACAAACGCCACCGCGCCCGCCGGGGCCTGATCGGCGACCGCGATTTCGGACACCCGGGCCAGTCCGGTCAGCAAATCGCGATGATGCTCCACCCGCACCGTCGTCGCGGCGTCGGGCGACAGGAAGGTCAGCGGCGGTTTCGTCGTCGCCACGCCCATCTCGCCCTTCAACGCCCGGATGGCCTCAACCACCTCGATCAGCCAGCCGACTTCGGCCCCGGCATCCGCATCGACGAAGGCGTCCGGCAGGTCTGGCCAGGCCGCGCCCAGCAGCATCCCCTCGTCACGCGGTGCCCCGGCCTTGCCCAGCTCGGCCCACAGCTCCTCGGTGATAAAGGGCATGACCGGCGCCAGCAGTTTGATCGTCTGGTCCAGCGTCCACGCCGTCATGGCTCGCGTCTCGGCCTTGGCGGCTTCGTCCGCGCCCTGGAACACCGGCTTGGCCAGCTCCAGATACCAGTCGCAGAACACGTTCCAGACGAAGCGGTACAGCGCCTGCGCCGCCTCGTCGAACCGGCCGGCCTCCAGCGTTGCCGAGACCTGCCGTTCGGTCTTCGTCAGCTCGCCCCGGATCCACAGGTTCAGCGTGGACGTCACGCCCGCCGGGTCGAACCCGGCAACGCGGGCGCACGCGTTCATCTGGCTGAAGCGCGCCGCGTTCCACAGTTTGGTGCCGAAGTTGCGATACCCTTCAATGCGCTGTTTCGACAACTTGATGTCGCGCGTGCCGGACAGGATGGCCATGGTGAAGCGCAGGGCGTCGGCCCCGACATCGTCCACGATCTCCAGCGGGTCGATGACGTTGCCCTTGGACTTCGACATCTTCTGGCCCTTCTCGTCGCGGACCAGGCCGTTGATGATCACCCGCTTGAACGGCACCTCGCCGGTGAAGTGCAGGCCCATCATCATCATCCGGGCGACCCAGAAGAAGATGATGTCCGCCGCCGTGACGAGGTCGCTGGTCGGATAGAACCGCTCCAGATCCGACGTCTTCTCCGGCCAGCCCATGGTCGAGAACGGCCACAGCGCCGAGCTGAACCAGGTGTCCAGCACGTCCTCGTCCTGGGTCAGCGGCAGGTCGCCGGCCTGGGCCCGCGCCTCCTCCTCGCTCTCGGCCACAAAGATCTCGCCGTTCGGGCCGTACCAGGCGGGGATGCGATGGCCCCACCACAGCTGGCGGCTGATGCACCACGGCTCGATGTTGCGCAGCCACTCGAAGTAGATCTTCTCATAGCTCTTCGGCTCGAAGATCGTGTCGCCCTGCTCGACGGCCTTGAGCGCCGGCTGCGCCAGCACCTTGGCGTCGACGTACCACTGGTCCGTCAGCCACGGTTCGATGACCACGCCCGACCGGTCGCCGTGGGGCACCATGTGGCGGGTCTTCTCGATCTGCTTCAGCCAGCCCTCTTCCTCGGCGCGAGCGACGATGGCCTTTCGCGCGGCGAAGCGGTCCATGCCTTCATAGTCCGCCGGCACGTCCGGCGTGTCGGCGGCCGTGATGCGCCCGAAGCCGTCCATCACGTTCAGAGCCGCCAGCCCCGCTCGCTTGCCCACGCCGAAATCGTTGAAGTCGTGCGCCGGCGTGATCTTCACCGCGCCCGAGCCCTTGGTCGGGTCTGCATAGTCGTCGGCCACGATCGGGATGCGCCGGCCCGTGATCGGCAGGATCACCGACTTGCCGACCAGCCCGGCATAGCGCGCGTCTTCCGGATGCACCGCCACGCCCGTGTCGCCCAGCATGGTCTCCGGCCGCGTCGTGGCCACGACGATGAAGTCCCGCGTTTCCCAATCCACCGCGGTGCCGTCATCGTCGAAAGCGACCGGGTGCTCATAGGTCACGCCGTCGGCCAGCGGATAGGCGAAGTGCCAATAGGCGCCGTCGACCTCCTTCTGCTCGACCTCAAGGTCGCTGATCGCCGTCTGGAAATGCGGGTCCCAGTTCACCAGCCGCTTGTCGCGATAGATCAGGCCCTCCTTGTGCAGCTGCACGAAGACCTTGCGCACCGCCGCCGACAGGCCCTCGTCCAGGGTGAAGCGCTCGCGCGACCAGTCGCAGCTGGCGCCCAGCCGGCGCAGCTGTCGCACGATCGTGCCGCCGCTCTCGGCCTTCCACTTCCACACCGTCTCGACGAAGGCGTCGCGGCCCATGTCCCGGCGGCCGACGTTGCCCGCCGCCGCCAGCTGGCGTTCCACCACCATCTGGGTGGCGATGCCCGCGTGGTCCGTGCCCGGCAGCCACAGCACCGCCTTGCCGCGCATCCGGTGATAGCGCGCCAACACGTCCTGCAGGGTGTTGTTCAGCGCATGGCCGATGTGCAGGCTGCCCGTCACGTTCGGCGGCGGGATGACGATGGAATAGGTTTCCGCCGCATCCTCGCGCGGCGCAAACAGGCCGCTCTCCTCCCACTGGGCGTACAGGCGGGGTTCGGCGGACTTCGGGTCGAAATTCTTCTCAAGCATGGGGGTCGTCTCGATCATGGCGGCGCGTCTGTCCAGCGCGCGCAAAGGAAAAGGGCGGCTCCGCCGGGGAGCCGCCCTCAAAAGGGTTCGCAAATGTGCGAGGGCTCAGCCGGCCTGGCGGGCGAGGCGTTCGACTTCCTTGCGTACCTCGGCCTTGACGATCGCCGGCAGATTGGCTTCCAGCCAGTCCTTGAGCATCGGTTGAAGCAGCGAACCGACCAGCGCCTCCAGCGAGGTGCTCGTGCCAGTGGGCAGGTCCACCTCGGCCGGCTTGCGCACGGCGGCGGTCAGTCCCGCAAAGGCGCTGATTGCGGCGCCGGCGGCGGCGGCACCCATGAGTCCCTCGGCGGACGGCGCAGGTGCCGCAACCGGCTCCGGCGCTCTCGCGGCGGGGAAGGGCTCGGGCTCGGGCGCGGTCGGCGAGACGTCCAGATCGCCGATCGTCTCTGCGGCAGCCGGCTCTTCATAGCGGTCGGTCAGTTCCAGAACGTCGTCGTCCTGCGTCGAGGTCGGCTCGTCCATCATGGCCGGCGAGACGTCGACCGTCTCGGGCTCATGAGCCGGTTCCGGCGGGGGCGCGGGCTCGGGTGCCGCGGCCTGGGCCGTTTCGGCCGGTGCGTCGTCTTCGGAGATGATCCGGCGGATCGACGCCAGGATTTCCTCCATCGTCGGTTCCTGGGCGGTCTGATCGGTCATGGTTCAACCTTGGACGGAGGCGTCGCGACGGGCCGACGGCGTGAAGGGACGCCCTGTCGTCGCACCATCGGCACGCGGAATCAACGGACGTTTTTCGCCTCTCAGGTTAATACGGCCGCAGTTCGCCGGGCGCGGTCTGGATGACGTCGCCCTTCAATCGCTGGTCGATCGGGGCGTCCGGCGCATCCGGTGTGGCGGTGACCGGCGGCGCGGCGATCCGGTCCAGTGCCTCGATCGCCCCTTCCCACGGCAGCGCCCCGCGGTTGCGCACGCGCTGATAGTTGGCGGTCGGATCGTAGACCTCGGCCCCCGGCGAAAGTACGGTGATGTCCAGCCGACCCATGGCCAGCAGAAGGTTGGCCTGGGCCACGTATTCGTTGCGACGTGCGGTGGCCAGAGACACCTCGGCGTTGCGCAGTTCCAGCTCGCCGTTCAGCACGTCCAGCGTGGTGCGCAGACCGACCTGGGCCTCCTGACGCACGCCCTCGGCGGCGACAGTGGCCGCGCGGACCGCCTCTTCGCCCGCCAGCACCGTGGCGCGCGCCGAGACCAGCTGGGCATAGGCGTTGGACACCGACTGCAGGACGCCACGGCGTTCGCCCTCGATGGCGATCTGGGCGACGTTGGCCTGCTCCAGCGCCTGGCTAACGCGGGAACCGTTCAGGCCGCCGGTGAAGATCGGCACCGAAAGGGTGGCTCCGGCGCGGAAGGCGGTCTCGTCGGCCAGTTCGCCGAGGTTGCCGAGGTCGCTGGTGGAGCCGCCGTAGGACGCGGTCGCGCGGACCGACGGCAGATACTCTGCCCTTGCCAGCGCCACGCGGGATTCAGCGGCGGACAGGCCATAGATGGCCGAGCGGATGGAAGGGTTCTCTTCCAGCGCCACGACGAGCGCCGAGTCGAAGTCCGCCGGGACGCCCGGCAGCTGGGGCAGCGGCGTCAGCGTGCCGGGAGCCTGACCGACCACGGCCGCATAGGCGGCGCGGCTGACCGCGAGCTGGGCCCGCGCATTGGCCAGATCAGCCTGCGACTGCGCCAGACGCGCTTCGGCCTGGGCCACGTCGGTCCGCGTGATCTCGCCGACCTCGAAGCGGGCATTGGCCTCGTCCAGCTGGCGCTGCAGCACCGTCAGATTGGATTCCCGGATACGCAGGATCTCCTCGTCCCGCAGCACGTCGGCGTAGACCTGGATCACCGAGGCCAGAACCTGCTGCTCGACGCCCCGCAGGTTCTCGCGGCCGGCCAGAACATTGGCTTCAGCCACAGAGATGCCCAGACCGATCCGGCCGCCCGACCACAGGGTCTGGGAAAGTCCGATGCTGACGCTGCCGGAGGTCGAGTCGTTGTTGGAGGCCGGCACGGTGATCGTCGTGTCCGGAATGCCGTCGCCGTCGGTGTCGATTTCGCGCGGGCCGCCGGCGCTGTCCGAGAAGCTATAGTTGGCACCGACCGACACGTCGATGGAGGGCCGCAGTCCGGCGCGGGCCTGCGGCACCGACTCGTCCAGCGCGCGCTGGCTGGCCCGCTGTCCCAGCACCGTCGGGTTGGTGCGATAGGCCAGATCCGCCGCCTGCTCGAGCGTCTCCTGTGCGAAGGCGGGCGCGGCCAGTCCTGCGGCGAGGGCGAGGACGGCGGCGGAGACCAGCGCTCTGGTGCGGTTCAACATGTTCAGACCTTGAAACCCGCGCCGGGGGAGCGGCGCCGTAGTGTGACCGAGGTAAGTGCGGAAACCCTCTGCCGCACGCCAGTTAAGTTTTATTCACGCGCGAACAGCCGCGATCCGTCGTCACAGCGCGAATGCCGGGGCGGGACGCAGGGCGTCCAGCACGGGCGGGGCCGCGTCGAACAGCTCCCGGCGCGACAGCCCCTGCTCGCCGCGCACATACAGGACGGCGCGCCCCACCCTGCCGTCGCGTTCGACGAACACGGCGCGACCGCCGGGCTTCAGCGCGTCCAGCCAGGCGTCCGGCCGGGTGGCCACGCCGCCCTCGCTGACGATCAGATCCCACTCGCCGACGTGGGGTTGGGTCAGCGGACCGACGACCGTCTCGACGCCCTGTTCTTCGAGCGCCGCGCCGACAACATCGAATATCGCGGGGTCGGCTTCTTGCGCCGTCACCTTCAGACCCATGCGCGCCAGCACGGCGGCGGCGTAGGGGCCAGCGATCGCCAGGGCGGTTTCGCCATCGCGCGGCACGGCGAACTGCAGCATCTTGGCGACCTCGCGGACCTCCATCAGGCTGCGGCCGGCCGCGATCTCGACCTCGACCTCGGCATAGGCCGAGAACTCGCGCCCCGGGGCGCAGAACTTCTCGCGGGGCACGGCCAGCAGCGCCGCCTGCAGTGCCCGGTCGGTGACGTCGTTGACGCGGACCTGGCTGTCCACCATCGCCTTGCGCGCCGCCGTCATGTCCATCTTTGTCACCAGTCGTTGATTTGCACGGCGCTTATAGGCGAAGGCGCGCCGTTGGGGAACCGTCCATACGGTGGCCGACCACTGATTTCAAAGGCGCGTTGCGGCGCGTGATCCGATCTGATAGCTGACGCCCCTCGCGATGACCCGGGCCGTTTCGACGATCCCGCGGCCTGATGGCGGAGTGGTGACGCAGAGGACTGCAAATCCTTGCACCCGGGTTCGATTCCCGGTCAGGCCTCCATCGCGGGCTACCTCAGATCACCACCACTGATCTGGCCGCGCCGTGAAGCCCGCGGCGCGTTCCAGCGCGTCGGCGACCTGGAACACCGTCGCTTCGTCCAGCGCCTTGCCGATGACCTGAAGCCCCAGCGGCAGACCGCCCGAATCAAGCCCGGCCGGTACCGAGATTCCCGGCAGGCCGGCCAGGTTGGCCGTCACCGTGAAGATGTCGTTCAGATACATCTGCAGCGGGTCGATCTGCTTGTCGCCCAGCGCGAAGGCGGCCGACGGCGTGGACGGCGTCAGGATCGCATCCACCCGGCCCCAGACGTCGTCGAAGTCCTGGGCGATGCGGCGGCGCACCTTCAGCGCGCGGACGTAGTAGGCGTCGTAGAAGCCGGCCGACAGCACATAGGCGCCGATGGTCAGGCGACGCTGGACCTCCTTGCCGAAGCCCTCGGCGCGGCTGGTCTCGTAAAGGTCCGTCAGCGACTTCGCCTCGCCCGCCCGATGGCCGAAGCGCATGCCATCGTAGCGGGCCAGGTTCGACGAAGCCTCGGCCGGGGCGATGATGTAGTAGGCTGGCAGGGCGTATTTGGTGTGCGGCAGGTTGATCTCGACGATCTCGGCACCGCCGTCCTTGAGCCACTGGACGCCCTGGTCCCACAGCTTCTGGATCTCGGGGGGCATGCCGTCGACGACGTATTCCTTGGGCACGCCGATGCGCAGGCCTTTGACGCCCTTGTTCAGCGCCTGCGTCCAGTCCGGCGTCTCGACGTCGAGGCTGGTCGAGTCCTTGGGATCGAACGAGCACATGGAGCGCAGCAGGATGGCCGCGTCCTCGACCGTCCTGGTGATCGGCCCGGCCTGGTCCAACGAACTGGCGAAGGCCACCATGCCAAACCGGCTGGCCCGGCCATAGGTCGGCTTGATCCCGACCGTGCCGGTGAAGGCCGCCGGCTGGCGAATCGACCCGCCGGTGTCCGACGCCGTCGCCGCCAGACACAGGTCACCCGCCACCGAGGATGCCGACCCGCCCGACGAGCCCCCGGGTGTCAGCTCGGCGTTCGACTCCGTCGATTTCCACGGATTGACCACGGGGCCGAAGGCGCTGGTCTCGTTGGACGAGCCCATGGCGAACTCGTCCATGTTCAGCTTGCCCAGCATCACCGCCCCGTCACGCCACAGGTTGGCGGTGACGGTCGATTCATACGGCGGCACGAAGCCACGCAGCATGTTGGATCCGGCGGTCGTCTGGACCCCGTCGGTGCAGAACAGGTCCTTGATGCCCAGCGGCGCGCCTTCCAGCGGCGCAGCCTCGCCGGCCTTCAGACGCGCGTCGGCGGCCCGCGCCATGCCCAGCGCCTTGTCGGCGGTGACCGCGACATAGGCGTTCAGTGTCGGATTGGCGGCCTCGATGCGGGTCAGAAAGGCCGTGGTGATCTCTTCGGACGAGAAGTCGCGCGCCTTCAGCCCGTCCAGCGCGGCCTTCAGGGTGAGTGAGGTGAGATCGCTCATTCCACCACCTTGGGCACAACGAAGAAGCCGTCCGCCGACTTCGGCGCGTTCGACAGCACGGCGTCGACTTTGGCGCCGTCGGTCACGACATCGTGGCGCAGGCGCAGCGGCTGGGCGACGTTGGACGTCATCGGCTCCACGCCGGCCACGTCGACCTCGTTCAGCTGCTCGATCCAGGCCAGGATGCCGTTCAGCTCGGCGGCCAGCGGCTCCAGCCGGTCCTCGGGCGTCTTGATCCGGGCGAGATGCGCGACCTTGCGCACCGTCGCGGCGTCGATGGCCATGCGGCCCTCCTGCACGTGCGGTGAAGGCGCGGGATTAGCCGTGCATCAGGGGAATCTCAAGAACGGCGCGCGATCAGGATCGTCCAGCGGGCCTCACTGCCCTGAAAGCTGCGGCTCCAGACAACGTCCAGGCCGCGGACGGCCATCAGATCCAGCATCGCCCGCGGCCGCCATTTCACGACGCGATAAGTCCCGCCGTCAGCACCCGTCTCCTCTCGCTGCCCCTCCCCTTCCTGAAAGCTCGTCAGGAGGACCGCGCCCGGGTGCAGGGCGGCGGCCAAGCGGCCGACGACCCCGTCCATCGCGTCGCGCTCCATGTGCTGCAGGACGTACAGCGCTACCAGCCCGGCCCAGGGGCCGCCCAGATCGTCGTCGACGAGATCGAGCTTGGTGACGGTCTTGCCCCTGCCGCGCTGGAACGCGATGAAGCCGTCCGACAGGTCAGTGCGTTCGACGCTGACGCCCCCTGCCTCCAGCGCGTCAGCGTCCCAACCGGGACCGGACGCGACCTCCAGAACCCGCGCGCCCGGGCCGACCTCGCACAGGAACCGGCGCAGCGCCCGCCGGGTCTCGGGATGGCCGTCACGCGTGACCTCGGCATAGTCCACCGCATGGTCCTCGTACGCTTCGACCGTGCGGCGGCCGGCCCCGCTCATGCGGCCGGCGTGATCGTCACCGCCTCCGGCGCAGCGCCGTCCGCGCCCGGCGCCCAGCCGACGATCAGCCGATGCGTGCGCGCGCCGATCTCGCTGGTCGCCGCGTCCATGACGCTCTCGTCGACCTCGATCTCGACCCGGCCGGGTGTTGACGACAGCACGCGGTAGTCGAGGAAATCGCCGATACGGAACACCCGCCAGCCTTCGGCGGGGTCTATGAAGAAGGCCACATAGGTGTAGAGGCCGTTCATCGCCGGGTCGCCGCCGCCGGTTCCGAACAGTTTGACTGTCGCGGCCCCCTGCCCCTCCAGCACATCCAGCTCGACGACGTACGCAGCCTGCTGGAGCGATGGCTCGGCATCCGGCGACAGGGTCAGCGCCGGTCCCGCGGGCGTCAGCGGCCCCGATGCCGGGCGCTGATCGGCGGGGGCATCCTGGACCGGCCCGTCGGCCGGCGCGTCGCAGGCCGACACAACCAGTGTGGCCGCAATCGCGGCGGCGATCTTCAACGTCATCATGGGCTCCATACGTGCGGTCGACAGGAGCTTGCGCCTTGACTCCCGGCCGCGCCAGCCTCACCGCCGCAGGGTGATCGATCTGACGCTTGAACAGCTGCGCGACCAGACCCCGCCCAACACCCCGTGGTTCGGTCTGGACCTCGGCGAAAAGACTATCGGCGTGGCCACGTCCGACCCCGGTCGCATGATCGCCAGCCCGCTGCAGCTGATCCGCAAGACGAAATTCACCGACGACGCCCACGCCCTGCTGAAGCTGATGGACGGGCGCGCCGCCTCCGGCCTGGTCATCGGCCTGCCGCTTAACATGGACGGCACCGAGGGCCCGCGCGCCCAGTCGTGCCGGGCGTTCGCCCGCAATCTGCAACGCCTGCGCGCAGTGCCCGTCGCCTTTCAGGATGAGCGCCTGTCGACCAGCGCGGTCGAGAGGTTCCTGATCGAGGATCTGGACCTGAACCGCAAGCGCCGCGCCCAGGTGGTCGACCGCACCGCGGCCGCCTGGATTCTTCAAGGCGCGCTGGACCGGCTGAGGGGCTGATGGGCTCCCTGCTCGCCGGCGTCCTGCCGGTCTTCGTCCTGATCGCCGTCGGCTACGGCCTGCGCAAATCGGACTTCCTGCCGGACGCGACGTGGCGACCGATCGAGAAGCTGTCGATCAACCTGCTCTATCCCGGCTTCCTGATCCCGGCGATCTGGAGCGCCGACATCTCCGGCGGCGGCGCGGGCGCGGCCGGGCTGGCGGCGGTGACCTCGGTCCTGATCATCGCCACGATCACCCTCCTGCTGAAGCCGCTGATCCGCCTGGACGGGCCGGCCTACACCAGCGTGTTTCAGGGGGTGATCCGCTGGAACAGCTTCGTCTTCCTGCCGGTCATCCAGTCGGTCTACGGCCCCGACGGACTGGCGCTGGCCGCCGTCGTCATCGGGGCCATGATCCCGGTGACCAACATCCTGTGCGTCGTGGTGCTGGAGCGCTGGGGTGCCGACCGCAAGCCGCTGTCGGTCCTGTCGCTGGCAAGGGCCATCGTCTCCAACCCTATCCTCGTCGCCTGCCTGATCGGGCTGGCCCTGAACCTGGCCGGCGTGCCGCGCTTGCCCGGCCTGTCGGACACGCTGGAGCTGCTGGGGGGCGCCGCCCTGCCGCTGGGCCTTATCGTGGCCGGGGCCGGCCTCAGCTTCACCGAGGTGGCGCGGCGCAAGGTCACCATCACCGTGGTGACTTTGGTCAAGTTGATCGTCACCCCGCCCCTGATGTGGGGGCTGTGCGTCCTGTACGGCGGCGACGCCACGGCCCAGGGCATCGCCCTGATGTGCGGCGCGGCACCCGGCGCGGCGGCCAGCTACATGCTGGCGCGCCAGATGGGCGGCGACGCGCCCCTGATGGCCGGGATCGTGGCCCTGACGACCGTTGGCGCGGCGGCGGTGATCCCGATCCTGCTGGTGCTGTTCCATCTGGCGTGAGTCTGGCCTATGACGCCGCTTTGATGACCGATGTGGCCGCCGTCCCCGATGCGATCCAGGAGCGGCTGACGCCGTTTCCGACCGACCATTTCCTGTCGGCGACCGATCTCAATCCCCCCGCCGCCCACGCCCTGCTCGACCTCGCCGACGCGTTCGCCGAGCACAACCGGACCGAATCGCCGCGCGCCCTGGACTTGATGGCCGGGCGCACGGTGGTGAACCTGTTCTTCGAGAACTCGACCCGCACCTCTTCCTCGTTCGAGATCGCCGCCAAGCGGTTGGGTGCCGACGTCGTCACCATGCCGGTGCAGACGTCGTCGGTGGCCAAGGGCGAGACACTGATCGACACGGCCGTGACCCTGAACGCCATGGCCCCGGAAATCCTCGTGGTGCGCCACGGCGCATCGGGTGCCGCGCATCTGCTGTCCCAGAAGGTCGGTTGCGCCGTCGTCAACGCCGGCGACGGGCGCCATCAGCACCCGACGCAGGCCCTGCTGGACGCTCTGACGATCCGTCGCGCCTTTGGCGACGTCGGCGGCCTGACCGTCGCTATCTGCGGCGACGTGGCCCACAGCCGCGTGGCGCGCTCCAACATCGCCCTGCTGTCGATGCTGGGTGCCCGCGTCCGCCTCGTGGGACCGCCGACCCTGATCCCCTCGGCCGCGACCCGCTGGGGCTGCGAGATCTCCCATCACATGCGCGAAGGCCTCGCCGGTGCCGACGTGGTCATGATGCTGCGCCTGCAGCTGGAGCGGATGGAGGGGGCCCTCATCCCCTCGACCCGCGAATATTTCCGCTTCTGGGGTCTCGACCGTGAAAAGCTGGCCTGGGCCGCCCCGGGGGCGAAGGTCATGCATCCCGGACCGATGAATCGCGGTGTCGAGATCGACTCCGACGTCGCCGACGACCTGAGCGTTTCGCTGATCCAGGAGCAGGTCGAGATGGGCGTGGCCGCCCGCATGGCCGTGATGGCCGCCCTGACCCTGCGGCGTCATGGAGGCGACCGATGACCGCCTTCGCCGTCGTCGGCGCGCGCCTGCTGGACCCCGCCTCGGGTCTCGACGCGGTCGGTGCCGTCCTGATCGAGAACGGCCGCATCGTTGACGTGGCCGCCGGCGGCTCCGCGCCTTCCGGCGTCGAGAGCATCGACGCCGCCGGTCTGTGCCTGGCGCCCGGCCTGATCGACGTCCGGGTCAAGACCGGAGAGCCCGGTGCCGAGCCCAAGGAGACCCTGAAGTCCGCCAGTCTGGCCGCGGCGGCCGGGGGGGTCACGTCAATCGTCGTCCAGCCGGACGTGGATCCCGCCGTGGACGACCCGGCAATGGTCGATTTCATCCACAGACGGGGCGCCGCCCTCGATCTGGTCCGCGTGCTTGCGGCGGGTGCGCTGACCAAGGGCTGTCTGGGCGAGCGGATGGCCGAGATCGGCCTGATGACGGAGGCCGGCGCCGCCTATTTCACCGACGGCGACCGGACCGTGACCAACACCCGCACGCTGCAGCGGGTGATGAGCTATGCCGGGGCCTTCGACGCCCTCGTCGCCGTGCGTCCTGTCGAGCCGTGGCTGGGCGACGGTGCCGTCGCGACTTCCAGCGACAACACCGCATGGCTCGGCCTGCCCGCCGCCCCGGCCTTGGCCGAGCGCATCCAGCTGGACCGCGATCTCGCGCTGGCTGAACTGACGGGTGCCAGGCTCCTGATCGATTTGATCTCGACCGAGGCGGCCCTCGAGTCTCTGGATCGCGCCCGTGCGCGCGGGCTGGACGTCGCCGCCAGCGTCTCGATCAATCACCTGTGCTTCAACGATCTGGACGCCGGCGACTGGCGGACCTTCTACCGCCTCGACCCGCCCCTGCGCGCCGAGAGCGACCGGCTGGCGATGATCGAGGGCGTGCGCGACGGACGGATCGAGGTCATCACCTCGGCCCACTCTCCGGCACCCGCCGAGGACAAGCGTCGTCCCTTCGTCCAGGCCGCGCCCGGTGCCGTGGGACTGGAAACCCTCCTGCCCGCCGCGCTCGGCCTGCATCACGAGCATGACCTGACGCTGCTGGAGGTTCTGCGGCCGCTCACGCTCGGCCCGGCGGAGTTGCTGGGTCTGGACGGCGGCCGTCTGACCGCGGGCGCGCCCGCCGACCTGCTGATGTTCGACCCGCACGCGCCCATCGTCATCGACGCGGCGACCCTGCGATCCAAATCCAAGAACTCGCCCTTCGACGGTCGCCGGCTGCAGGGCAAGGTGATCGGAACTTGGGTCGGCGGCCGGCGCGTCTTCGGCTGATCAGCCGATCCGCACGCCCGTCATCGAGATCGAGCCGCCCTCGATCACGTCGTTGAAGAAGCTGACCGCATCGCCCGGCCGACGCTGGGCCGCCACATAGAGCAGCGGCAGGAAATGCTCGTCGGTGGGCACGCTCAGCTGCGCGTCCTCGGCCAGTCCGACCCAGTCGGCCAGCGCCTCCACGTCGTCGCGCACGATCGCGGCCTTCACCGCCTCGTTGAACGACGTCGCCCATGGATAGGCGTCGCCGCCTGTCCGCTTCCAGGTCCTCAGATTGTGCACGAAGTCGCCCGAGCCGGCGATCACCACGCCTTCGTCCCTCAGCGCGTTCAACCTCCGCGCCGTCGCCACGTGTCCCGCCGCGTCCAGACGCCGATCAAGAGACAGCTGAACGACCGGCACGTCGGCCTCGGGCCAGACGTGGGACAGCACCGACCACGTGCCGTGATCAAGTCCCCAGGCCCCGGTGGGGATCGCCCCCGTCAACTCGCCTACCCGGCCCGCCAGCTCGGGCGAACCAGGCGCGGGATATTGAAAGGCGTGCAGCTCGGGGGGAAACCCGCCGAAGTCGTGGATCGTCCGGGGCCGCGCCTGCCCGGTGACGCCGAGCCCTTCGGTCTCCCAATGGGCCGAGACCATGACGACGCCCCGCGGCCTGCCGATCTCCTCTCCCAGCCGGCGCCAAGCGTCGGCATACGGCCCGCCCAGGGCGTTCATGGGCGAGCCGTGGCCGAAGAAGACCGCGGGCGGAATCACGCGCCGGCGGCCAGCTTCTTCGCCGTCTCCGCGACGTAGCGGCCCTGCCAACGCGCACCCTCGAGCTCGTTCTCAGAGGGCATGCGCGAACCTTCGCCGCCCGTGATGGTCGAGGCGCCGTAGGGGCTGCCGCCAGTGATCTCGTCGATCCGGTTCTGGCCCGCCCACGCATAGGGCAGCCCGGCGATCAGCATGCCGTGGTGCAGCAGGGTCTGGATCAGGCCGATCAGTGTCGTCTCCTGGCCCCCGTGCTGGGTCGCGGTCGAGGTGAAGGCCGAGCCGACCTTGCCGACCAGCGCGCCCTTCATCCAGATGCCGCCGGTTTGGTCGAGGAAGTTGCGCATCTGGCTGGCCGCCGTGCCGTACCGCGTGCCGGCTCCGATGATGACCGCGTCGTAGTCGCCCAGATCCTCCGGCTTCGCGATCGGGGCTGCCTGGTCCAGCTTGTAGCCGCTCTGCTTCGCAAGCTCGTCGGGCACCAGTTCCGGCACGCGTTTGACGTCCACAACCGCGCCTTCGACCGACCGCGCGCCCTCGGCGACCGCCTCGGCCATCTTTTCCACGTGGCCATAGGTCGAGTGATAGAGAACCAGGATCTTCGGCATGTCGCCCTCCGTCTGAACCGGCGACGCACATTCGTCACCGCATCAGTTGCGGATATGGCGACCACTTCAGGGCCTGCAAGCCCCATGCGTCAAAAAGGACAGACCCGGTCGTAGAAGGCGCGGTCGCCCGGGACGGTTCCCCCCTCTTCCAGCCGATAGCGATGCTCCACCACCATCGCCTGCTGCTCGATGTTCAGTCCGTCCCAGACGCAGTCGGGAACGGGCGCATAGGCATAGGCCGCGGGTCCGTCGCCGGCCTTCAGCTTGGCGACCAGCAGATTGGTCCCGACCTGCGCCTGCCACACGTGCACCAGTTCGTGCACGAAGGTGGCGCGCAAGGGCAGCGGCGCGACGCTGAGGTCCCGGGGCAGGGTCGCTCGGGGCCAGCAGATCCAGTCGATGCCGAACCAACGCCCCGGCACGAAGGCGCGCGGAAACGGCGTCGCCACAACACGCACGCGGCTTACGTCCAGCGCCGCGCCGAACACTCGCGCCGCCAGAGCCGCTTCGCCCTCAGTCAGACGGGTGAGAATAGGCCTCGGTCTCGGGCGTCGGTCCGGTCCATTCCCAGTGCCAAGGTTCGAAAACATAGGGCACGAATCCAAATCGGTGGGCGTTGGCGACAAGCCAGCGATAGGTGGGTCCGCGGCTCATGTGCTGCCGGCTGACGGGGCTGGTCGAATCGACGCCCAGCCCCTGGACGTGGCCGACGTAAAGATCGACCGCCGTTCCCGTCCGGTGGGGGGAACACACCGCGCGCCGCTGGCCGTCGCAGTTCTTCTCGGCCTCGCAACGCGCCGCGTCGGCGGCCGGGTCCCGCCAGCCGGAGAAGACCTGAAGCAGCTCCGGATCAGCCGCGATCTCCGGCACTTCGCGGCGGGCGGCCGCCCGCATGGCGCGATAGGCGTGCAGCACGTCGAAGCGCAGCAGGCGGGTGATCCGGTCGGCGTGTTCCTCGTCCAGCTGCAGATAGCCCAGGTCGCGCTGTGACGCGGCTTCCGGGCACGCCTCGCCGCGCACCCGCGCCATGATAAATGGGCGCCGCTCCTGCCAGAGGCCGCGGAACACCTGAAAGGTTGCGCCGTCGAACTGACCGGTGATGGTCAGGTCGTGTCGCTCCTGGAACCGGGCCAGCGCTTCGGCGAAGGCCGGCGTGCCCGGACCGCACGGCGTGGCCAGCTCTCGCTGGATCAGCGGCAGATAGGTCTCCCAGCCGTATTCGATCGTGCCGAACGGCGACCACGTGAGCCCCCACAGCGAGTTGGCGTTCGTCTCGGCTGAACCGCCCCACATGCCGGGGTGGGACGCGCCGCAGACGTCGTCCTGCGCCCGCGTCTGACCGGCGACCGCCAGGCCCGCCGTCGCCGCCAGAAGGAGCAGGGTCCGCCTCATCGGCGCAGCAAAGCCCTGTTCGCCGCCCGGCATCAAGTGCGCGCTCCCGTCGCGGGGAAAAGGCTGGCAGTGTTTGTGCGGCCGACTCGCGGCCCGGAGCCCTTCATGACGACCGTCGCCCCGCGCCGCTCCAACGCTACCCTCGCCGCCTTCGCCGCCTCCTGCCTGCCATATGCGGCGCTGGGCCTGCCCGTCTACGTCACCCTGCCGGAGTTCTACGCCAGCCACGTCGGCGTGCCGCTGGCCGCCGTCAGCCTGATCTTCCTGATCGTGCGCCTCGCCGACATCGTGGTGGATCCCTTCCTCGGCATGGTCATCGACCGCACCTCAACGAAGTGGGGCCGCTATCGCGCCTGGATGACGATCGGCGCGCCCATCCTGATGATCTCGGTCGCCATGCTGTTCTTCGTCGGTCAGGGCTCGGGGACGACTCACCTCGCGGTGTGGCTGGTGGTCATGTACCTCGGCTATTCCATCAGCCTGCTCAGCCAGATGAGCTGGGCTGCCGTCCTGTCGCCCGACTACGACCAGCGCTCGCGCATCTACGGCTGGTGGCAGGTCGCCAACATCGTCGGCGTGCTGGCGGTCCTTCTGATCCCTGTCGTGGCCCAGGAGGTGATGGGCAAGACCTACGTCGAGGCCGTGCGGATGCAGGGCGGCTTCATCGTCGGCCTGTTGCCCATCGCCCTGCTCGTCACCTTTCTGTTCACGCCCGAACCCCGCAACGTCGCGCCGCCGCCGCACGGGGGCGTGGGGGCGACGCTGAAACTGATCCTCAAGCCGGTGCTGCGCCGGCTGCTGCTGTCCGACCTGCTGCTGGGCGCCGCGCGCGGCCTGATCGGCGTGCTGTTCTTCTACTTCTTCGAACAGGCCCGGGGCTTCGAGCGCGACCAGACCTCGATTCTGCTGCTGGTCTATTTCGTCGCGGGACTGGTCGGAGCACCCGTCTGGGCCTGGCTGGCCACGCGCATGGGCAAGCACCGGGCGCTGGCGGTCGGCAGCGTCTATTTCGCCGCCAGCTTCGCCGCCGCCACGCTTCTGGTCCCGGCCGGCAACTTTCCCGCGGCGCTGGCCGCCATCTTCGGCACGGGGCTGGCGTTCGGCGCGGCGGACCTGCTGCTGCGCGCCATGATGGCCGACGCTTCGGACGCCGTGCGGCTGGACGACGGGGCGGACCGGACGGGCCTGCTGTTCTCGATCCTGAACGCCACGTCGAAGATGGGCTACGCCATCTCGGTCGGCGCCTTCGCCGTGCTGGAGTGGATCGGCTTCGACCCGACGCCGGGGGTGGTGAACGACCCCGGCGTCATCCTTGGCCTGCAATGGCTGTTCATCGCCGCCCCCGTCGTCCTGCTGCTGGTTTCGGCGCTGGTGCTGCGCATCTATCCGCTGACGCCGGAAGCCCACGCCGAGGTCCGCGCCCGTCTCGCCGCTCGCGACGGAGAGCCGGCATGACGAGCCCCATCGATCGCCTGAAACAGATCATGGTCCGCCTGCGCGATCCCGTCGGCGGATGCCCGTGGGACGTCGAGCAGACCTTCGCCACCATCGCCCCCTACACCCTGGAAGAGGCCTATGAGGTCGCCGACGCCATCGACCGCGGCGACTTCGACGACCTGCGCTCGGAACTGGGCGACCTGCTGTTCCAGGTCATCTTCCACGCCCGCATGGCGGAAGAACAGGGGCTTTTCGCCTTCGACGACGTCGCCGCCGCCATCGCCGACAAGCTGGAGCGACGCCATCCCCACGTGTTCGGGGAAGAGGCCGCCCGCCCCGACGGCGCCTCGCAGAAGCTGCGATGGGAGGACATCAAGGCCGCCGAGCGCGCCGAAAAGGCCCAGCACGGCGTGCTGGACGACGTGCCGGTGGGGCTGCCCGCCCTGCACCGCGCCGCCAAGCTGACCAAGCGCGCCGCCCGCGTCGGCTTCGACTGGCCTTCCACCGACGAGGTCTTCGCCAAACTGGACGAGGAGATCGGCGAACTGAAGGCCGAGATCGCCGCCGGCGACGCGCACAAGGCCGCCGAAGAGATGGGCGACCTCCTCTTCGTCGTCGCCAACCTGGCCCGCAAACTGGGCGTCGAGCCCGAGGACGCCCTGCGCAGCGCCAACGCCAAATTCGTACGGCGCTTCCACTTCATCGAGGCCGAACTGGCGAGGGACGGCCGCACGCCGGATCAGAGCGATCTGGCTGAGATGGACGCCCTTTGGGATGCGGCGAAGTTGGCGGAGCGGGCTGGCCTCTGAAGGCATTGGCGGTTGCCCGGGATCGTGACAGCCTGTCGGCGATCACGAAAGTCACCCTATGCCTGCACTCCTCGCAGCCCTGATCGTCGCGTCACAGGTTCCGGGATTCCAGGACCCGCCGCCTGCCACCCGGGTAGAGGATGTCGTGGTCGAGGGGCACGCCCGTCGCCCCGAACCCTTCACCTTCTTCGCAGCGCTCTGTTTCGACGGCAACCGCCTTGACGGCCGCGCGGTGCGGCCGGTCGATGATCCTCGCTGGCTGGCGGTGACGGTCCCTGCCGCAACCGATCAGGGTCTGGTCACTGGCGAGGCCTTTGTCTTCAACGAGGGTGATCTTACCGTCGTCCTGAACATCGCTGAGGGTCTCGATCCAGAACGCGACCGCGTCCAGCGCAACGCCTGCTCCCTCACCATCATCGGCCCGCATGATCAGGAGGCCTTGGAGAGACGCATGTCGGCGCTTTTCGGAGGCGCCGGCACGACCCGGCATCTCGACTTCATGCCGACGGCCTTCCCGACCCATCCCGGCTGGGTCCAGCTAGCCTGGTCCTTGATCCCCGCAAGGTCCAGCTCGAACTGGGCCGTATTCCAGCCGCGAGGCGCGTCCGAGCCCGGCTTCGTGGTCGTCACCGATCCGGGATTCTATCGCAGGTCGCGGTGGGTCGTCGCCGAGCTCCGGCAGGGCGACGACGGCGGTTCAACCGTCAGCCACCTGTCCCTGTTGCACCTGTTTCGTACCGACGACGCGCGCTAGCCCCCGAACGTCCGCTCCCACCGTCCCAACGCAGCCGGGTGCAGCCGTACCGTGACCCGCGTGCGCCCTTCCGCGTCCGTCTCGCGATCCGTGACCCGCCCGTTCTCGTACAGCCACGCCAGCGCCTCACCCTGCGAGGGCTCCAGCGTCAGTTCCATCTCCGGCTCGTCGTCGATGCGGTCGGCGATGGCGCGGCGTAAGCGTTCGATCCCCTCCCCGGTCCACGCCGAGACCGGCACGGCGCCGCCCTCGCCCGCCCGCGCCGCCTGGCCCTCGGCCAGCTGACGCGCGTCGTCGTCCAGCAGGTCGATCTTGTTCCAGACCTCCAGCACGCGTCGCGCCTTGCCCTCGACCGCCGGAATTTGCTTCAGCACAGCCTCCACGTCCTTCGACTGGGCCTCGGTGTCCTCGGACGCGATGTCGCGCACGTGCAGGATCAGGTCGGCGTCGCCCACCTCCTCCAGGGTCGCGCGGAAGCTGTCGACCAGTTCGTGCGGCAGGTCGGAGATGAAGCCCACGGTGTCGGCGATGATCGCCGGCCGGCCCTGCGGCAGCTTCAGCGTGCGCTGCGTGGTGTCGAGCGTGGCGAACAGCAGGTCCTTGGCCAAGACCTCGGACCCCGTCAGCCGGTTGAACAGCGTCGACTTGCCGGCGTTGGTATAGCCGACCAGCGCCACCGTCGGATGCGGGGCCTTGGCCCGCTGCTTGCGCTGCAGGCCGCGCGTGCGCCGCACCTCCTCCAACTCGGCCTTCAGCTTGACGATCCGGTCGGCGATCAGGCGGCGGTCGATCTCGATCTGGGTTTCGCCGGGGCCGCCGGTCGAGCCGGTGCCGCCGCGCTGGCGTTCCAGGTGGGTCCAGGTCCGCACCAGTCGCGAGCGCTCGTACTCCAGCCGCGCCAGTTCGACCTGCAGCTTGCCCTCGCGCGTGCGGGCGCGGCGGCCGAAGATCTCCAGGATCAGACCGGTCCGGTCGATGACCTTGGCGTCCCAGGCCTTTTCCAGATTGCGCTGCTGCACCGGGCTGAGCTGGTCGTCGACGACCACGGCCTCGGCCTCGGCGGCGCGCACCAGGGCGGCCAGCTCCTCGACCTTGCCCGAGCCGAACAGGGTCGCGGGCACGGGCTTTCGCACGCGCACGATCTCCTCGGCGCGCACGTCCAGATCCAGCGCGCGCGCCAGCCCCACCGCTTCTTCCAGACGTTCGGCAGCGGCCCGGTCGGCGCCCTCGCGCCGGTCGGGATGGACGACGACCGCCCGGATCAGCGGAACGGTGTGATCAACGTGCTTGGACAATCAGTCTTCTTCGGCGTCGGGTTCGTACAGCTGCACGGGCCCGGACGGCATGATGGTCGAGATGGCGTGCTTGTAGACCAGCTGGGACTGGCCGTCCCGGCGCAGCAGCACGCAGAAATTGTCGAACCAGGTCACGATGCCCTGCAGCTTGACCCCGTTGACCAGGAAGATGGTCAACGGGGTCTTGGTCTTCCGGACTGCGTTCAGGAAGGTGTCCTGCAGGTTCTGGCGTTTGTCTTGCGACATGGCGGGTTGGCCCCTGTTCTTCTTGGTTCTCCGGCCGAGGGAGCGGCGCGGGGCCGCTTCGCGGCTGCGCCACCCTAGCGGCCGATGCCTCGACCGGGCAACGCCTAGATGGCCTCGTCGCGCGCGCGATCAAGATACAGCTTGCGCAGCCGCTTTGTGATCTGCCCGGGCTTGCCGTCGCCGACCTTCACACCGTCGATGGAGACGACAGGCATCACCCAGGCGCTGGCGGCCGTGTAGAAGGCCTCCTTCGCCGACTTCGCCTCCTCGACCGTGAAGGCCCGTTCGTCGAATGTCACCCCGGTCTCGCGGATCAGATCCATCAGCGCCGCGCGGGTGCAGCCCCGCAGGATATTGGCCTGCATGTCGCGGGTCCGCAGCACACCCTCGGCGTCGACGATCCAGGCGTTGGTCGAGCCGCCCTCGGTCACCAGACCCATCTCGTCGACCATCCACGCCTCGGCCGCGCCGGCTTCGCGCGCCGCCTGCTTGGCCAGCACATTGGGCAGCAGGCCGACCGTCTTGATGTCGCACCGCCCCCAGCGAATGTCGGGCTGGGTGATCACGGCGACGCCCTTCCTCGCCGCGGCGTCGGCCTTTCGCATGTCCATCGGACGAGCTGTCACGACCACGCTGGGCGCGGTCGTTTTGCCCGGAAAGACGTGATCTCGCCGCGCGGTTCCACGCGTCACCTGGATGTAAACCAGGCCGTCACGCACCCGGTTCCGCCGAACGGTCTCCCGCAGGACGCGGGTCAGCGCCTCGCGCGTCATCGGGATGCGGATCTTCAATTCGCCCAGGCTGCGATGCAGCCGGGTCATGTGGGCGTCGAAGTCGGCCAGCCGACCGTCGAACACGGACCAGACCTCATAGACGCCGTCGGCGAACTGGTATCCCCGGTCCTCGACGTGAACCACGGCATCGCGATGCGGGCGATAGACGCCGTTGACGTAGGCGACCCGCGACATCAGCCTTCGCCCCCCGCCGTGTCGTCCAGATCGTCGTCTCCGCCACGCGAGGGGGAGACCCCCAGCGACTTCAGCTTCCGGTGCAGCGCCGACCGCTCCATGCCGATGAAGCCCGCGGTGCGGCTGATGTTGCCGCCGAACCGCATGATCTGCGCCGCCAGATACTCGCGCTCGAACACCTCCCGGGCCTCGCGCAGCGGCAGGGCGATGATCTTGTCGGCACCCAGTCCGCCGCCGCCCGACGAGGCGGACGCTTCCTGGGGCAGCATGTCGGCGGTGATCGGCTCGTGCGGTTCTCCCGACGCCAGGATCAGCAGGCGTTCCACGTTGTTGCGGAGCTGGCGCACGTTGCCCGGCCACGGGTGCACCTGCATCACCGCGACCGCGTCGTCGGCGATGCGGCGCCGCGTCAGCCCCTGCGCGGCGCAGATGGACTCGACGAAATGCTCGACCAGCTCGGCGATATCCTCGCGGCGTTCGGACAGCGGGGGCACGCGCACAGGCACCACGTTCAGGCGGTGAAACAGGTCCTCGCGGAAGCGACCCAGTTCGATCTCGGTCTTCAGGTCGCGGGATGTCGACGACACTACCCGGACGTCGACCTGGACGTCGTGCTCGCCGCCCACACGCCGGAACCGCTGTTCGACCAGCACGCGCAGGATGCGGCTCTGGCTCTCGCGCGGCATGTCCGCGACCTCGTCCAGATACAGGGTGCCGCCGTGGGCGCGCTCGAACACACCGGTCTTGTGCGGCCGGCCCTCCGCGCCTTCCTCTCCGAACAGCTCCACGTCCAGCCGCTCCGGCGTCATCCCGGCCGCCGAGATGGCCACGAACTCGCAACGCGCGCGCGCGCTGGCGTCGTGGATCTGACGCGCCACCAGTTCCTTGCCGGACCCCGGCGGCCCGGAGATCAGGACCCGGCTGTTCGCCGGCGCTACCTTGGCGATGGTCGAGCGCAGGGTCTGCGCCGCTGCCGACTTGCCGATCAGACCGGGCGGGGCCATGACCTGGGCGCGCAAACGCCGGTTCTCGCGCTTCAGCGACGCCGCCTCCAGTGCCCGCTGGATCACCACAACCAGCCGGTCGGATTTGAACGGCTTCTCGATGAAGTCATAGGCGCCGCGCTTCAGGGCGCTGACGGCCGTCTCGATGTTGCCGTGGCCCGAGATCATGACGACCGGCAGGTCCTCGTCGACGCCCTTGATAACGTCCAGCAGCTCCAGCCCGTCCAGCCCGCCGCCCTGCATCCAGATGTCCAGCAGCGCCAGCGAGGGCCGCCGCGCCCGGATCGCCGCCAGCGCCTCGTCGGAGTTGGAGGCCACGCGCACCGCATGCCCTTCGTCCTCCAGCAGACCTGCGACGAGGTCCCGGATGTCGGCCTCGTCGTCCACGACCAGAATGTCAGCGCCTGTGGGTCGCATTTCGCCTCGCTAGCTCGCCGTCGCGTTTGCGGGTGTGGGGGTCCGGGTCACACCCGGCTTCAAGGGGAAAATCAGGGTCATCCGGGCGCCGCGCAGGGTCTCTGCGTCGCCCAGCTTCAGCTCGCCGCCATGGTCCTCGCAGATGCGCCGCACGATCGCGAGACCCAGGCCGGTGCCCTTCTCGCGCGTCGTCACATAGGGCTCGGTCAGGCGGTCGCGGTCCTTCTCGGGCAGGCCGATTCCGTCGTCCTCGACGATGAAACAGGCCTGGTGGTCCTCGACAACGAGACGGGCCAGGATCGCCGCGGCATCGGTAACGCTTCCCCCCTCGATCGCCCGCCGCGCCTGCACCGCCTCGCCGGCATTCTTCAGGATGTTGGTCAGGGCCTGACCCACCATGCGACCGTCCCAATGGGCGATGACCTTGGCCGGCAGCTTGGGCATATCCACCCCGACCTCCGGCTGGGCCACGCGCTGGGCGAAGACCGCCTCCCGCAGCAGTTCGGCCGGGTTCTCCGCGGTGAACCGCGGCGTCGGCATGCGCGCGAACGAGGAGAACTCGTCCACCATCCGGCCGATGTCCCCGACCTGCCGGATGATCGTCTCGGTGCAGCGGTCGAAAGTCTCGACGTCGTCCTCGACGCGGCTGCGGTAGCGGCGCCGCAGGCGCTCCGCCGACAGCTGGATCGGCGTCAGCGGGTTCTTGATCTCGTGCGCGATCCGGCGCGCCACGTCGCGCCAGGCGGCATTGCGCTGGGCCGTGACCAGACGGGTGATATCGTCGAAGGTGAGTACCATCTCGCCGCCCAGGCCGCCCTCGATACGCACGCGCAAGCGCCGCGTCTCGCCCTCGCGCGTGACGTCCACGTCCTCCTCGATGTGGGCCTCGCCGCGCTTCAGCAGGTCGCTGAGTTCCGGAGACACCTCGGCCAGGGTCATCCCGATCAGGTCGGTCTCGTCGATTCCCAGCAGCAGCACGGCGCTCTCGTTCACCGCCGAGATCCGTCCTTTCCGATCCAGACCGATGACGCCCGCGGAAACGCCCGACAGCACCGTCTCGATGAAGCGGGTCCGGCCAACGGCTTCCTCGCTGGCCGCCAGCAGCGCCGTCTGTTGAGCTTGAAGATCGCCCGTCATACGGTTGAATGCATTGGACAGGGCCGCCAGGTCGTCAACGCCCGACGGCTCGTCGACGCGCGCCGACAGGTCCCCGGCCGCCACCTGATCCGCCGCCGAGATCAGCCGCCCGATCGGCACCGAAATCGCACTCGCGGCCGCCATGCCCAGGCCCACCGCGCCCACCAGCACCAGCAGGGCGGTCTCCAGATAGCTCAGCGCGAAAGCCCATTGCAGGCGCCCCCGACTCTCCGCCGCTTGGCGGTAGGCGACAATCGACTGCTCGCTGGTCCGCATCTTGGAGATGAGGCCCGCCTGGAGGGGGCGAACCGCATACAGGTAGGCGTCGCCATATCCGGTCAGCGGGTAAAGCGCGCGCACCGCGTCCGGGCCTTCGGTGACCCCGCTGGGCGCCTCCTCGCCCGCGGCCGCCATTTCGAGGTCGGCGGGCGGCGGTGACCGGTACCGGGGGGCTCCCGGCAGTTCGCCTCTCGCCAGTACGCGTCCCTCACCGTCGATGATGTACAGGGCGGGATATCCGAAGATGTCGGCGGTCTGGGCCAGCAGGGCGGAGAACCAGATTCGGTCCTCGCGGAACCCGGCCATCGCCTCCGGCGCGGTCAGCTCATTCGCCATGGTCGACAGGTCGGATTCGAGCGTTCCACCCACGTCGCGTAGATAGGCGCGCGCGATGTCGGCCCCGTTCTCCACGGCGTCGCTCACGTTCTTGCTGAACCACTGGTCGACCCCGCGGCTGACCAGCACGCCGAATACCAGGGCGATGACGACCGCGGGGGCCACCGCCACGAGCGAGAACAGGGTGACGAACCGCAGATGCAGCCGCGACCCGGCCCGCGACCGGTCGCGCACCAGCGCCAGAACCTGCCGCCCGACGATCGCCGCAAGCGTGCCGATGATCAACAGGTTGAGCAGGAGCGCGGCCAGAACCGCCTGGCTCGTCAGAGCCCGATCCGCCTCAACGCCGGGGGCCGACGGCGCCGTCGCCACCACCCAGATCGCGCCGCCGACGATCAGAAAGGCGAGGACGTAGGCCACCGCGAACAGCGGGCGTCCGCTCAGTCCCGCAAGAAACGGCGACCGCTCCCGCGCGGCAGGCGCGGGGGTCTGGGCGTCCGGCAGGGTCGTCGGAGAGCTCATGCGGACGCGCACTGTCCCCGACCTGTTGCCTGAAATCAACAGATCAGTTGCCGAACGGCGTCACTTTAGATGCCAAAGGATCGCCAACTGCGCCTCGACCTCCTCCGGAGCTTCCAGTCGGCACAGCCTGGCCTTGGCCGCGCGCCGCTCCAGCGGGTCTTCGGGCCAGGGCGCCTGTTCGACGTACCAGCCGAGGTGTTTGCGGAACATCCGCAGCCCCAGGCCTTCGCCATAGAACTCCAGAACGGACCGGAAATGCTCGACCACGAGCGCGTGCCGCTCGGCCGCCTCCGGCTCGGCCTCGGCCGCCCGCCCGTCCAGGGCCGCCTGCATGGCGGCCGCCAGCCAGGGCCGTCCATAGACCCCGCGGCCCAGCATCACGGCATCGGCCCCCGACCGCGCCAGCGCCAGCCGGGCGTCGTCGACGGACTTCACGTCGCCGTTGACAACGACGGGCACGTCCACCGCCGCCTTCACCGCGGCGACCGCGTCCCAGTCCGCCGTGCCCGTGTAGAACTGGCACCGGGTCCGGCCATGAACGGCGATGGCCTTGACGCCCACGTCCCGGGCACGCGCGGCGATCGCCGGGGCGTTCCGGTCCCGATCGTCCCATCCCAGCCGCATCTTCACCGTCACCGGACGCGCCGTGGCCTTCACAACGGCGTCGATGATCCGGACCGCCAACTCGGGCTGCCGCATCAGGGCGGAGCCCGCCGCGGCACCCGTGACTTCCTTGGCCGGGCAGCCGAAATTCAGGTCGATCAGGTCGGCACCGGCCTGTTCGGCCATGCGCGCACCTTCCGCCATGGAGCCCGGATCCCGCCCCACCAGCTGGATCACGGTGAGCGGCAGCCCCTCGCCGACCGCCGCCCGCCGCACCACGTCGGGCCGCCCCCGCGCCAACTCGGCCGAGGCGACCATCTCGGTGGCCACGTAAGGCGCGCCGAGACGGCTGGCGAGCCGTCGGAACGGCAGGTCGGTGATGCCGGTCATGGGCGCCATCAGCACCCGGCCGGGCACCGACACATCGCCGATCTGAAGAGCCTGGATCGTCACCCGGCGCCTCTTACGGCACCTGGGGGGATCAGAACACCCGCAGGGCCGCCCGGAACGCCAGTACGACCAGCACCAGCGTCGCCGTCATGAACAGCGCCCACCGCAGAACGATGAGGTTGACCAGCGCCTGCACCAGACTGTGCACGATCCTGAGACCGACGTAGGCCCAGGCCAGCCACAGGTTAAGGCCGCCGCCCGACCCCGCCACGGCCAGCACCAGGGCGGTGGCGTAGAAGATGGTCGGCTGCTCCATCAGGTGGTTGTAGTTGTCGGCCTTCCACCGCACCCGCGGCGGCAGCGCCTGCGTCAGAGCTCCGGTCGGAACGTCGGGATCCAGCTTGATCCGCGCCTTCCGCATCGCCGGAATGCGCGTGACATACAGCCACGCCCACATCACCAGAGACCAGAGCACCAGCGCCATCACCGGCGCGAGGATCGTTTGCGTCATGGACTGCCCCCTCTCGACACGCCGATGCTGCGCTCGCCGCGTGCCGGACGCAACGCCCCTCGCCAGCCGCCGCGAGGCTGACTAGAAGCGGCGCATGACCTTCTCCGCCGTCGTCGTCGCCGCCGGGTCCGGACGCCGCGCCGGCGGCGCCAAGCAGTGGCGGCCGCTGGGCGGCGTCCCGGTGGTGCGCCGGTCCGTCCTGGCCCTTCTTGAAGCCGGTGCCGAGCCGGTCGTGGTCTGCATCCCCGCCGACGCCCACGACGAGGCGGAGCGCGCCTTGTCTGGCCTAACGGGTTGGACCGCTGTGACCGGAGGTGCCGATCGCGCCGCCTCGGTCCGCGCGGGCCTCGCGGCACTGGCCGACCAGCCCGCCGAGCGCCGGGTCCTTGTCCACGACGCGGCGCGCCCGCTGCTCGATCGGGCAATCATCGAATCCCTGCTGGACGTGTTGGCCTCCGCGGACGGAGCTGCCCCCGTCCTGCCGGTCGCCGACAGCCTGCGTCGCGACGCGGAGGGCTTCATCGGCGAGACCGTGCCCCGCGACAGCCTGCTGCGGATCCAGACCCCCCAGGCGGCCCGGCTGGGCGTCCTCACCGCCGCCCTCGACGCCTGGCCGGATCCCACGCCCCCGACCGACGAGACCGAGGCCCTGCGCCGCGCCGGTCTGACGGTGGCCCACGTGCCGGGCGACCCACGCCTGATGAAGCTGACCCATCCGGAGGATTTCGCCATGGCCGAGGCCCTGCTCGCGTCGTCGGACCGCCGCGTCACCCGCGTCGGCCACGGCTACGACGTCCACCGCTGGGGTCCCGGAGGTGCCGTCTGGCTGTGCGGGGTCGAGATCCCCCACGACCGCGCGCTGATCGGCCACTCCGACGCCGACGCCGGCCTGCATGCCCTTACCGACGCCATTCTCGGTGCCCTCGCCGAAGGCGACATCGGCGATCATTTTCCGCCGTCGGCCCCGCGCTGGAAGGGTGCCGCGTCGGACGCCTTTCTGGCTCACGCGCGCGACCTCGCCACGGCGCGCGGCGGCCGCATCGTCCACGTCGACGTCACCCTGATCTGCGAGCGTCCAAAGGTGAAGCCGCACCGTCAGGCCATGCGCGACCGCATCGCCGCCATCCTCGACCTGCCCCTGCACGCCGTCAGCGTGAAGGCCACCACGACCGAGGGCCTCGGCTTCACCGGTCGCGATGAAGGACTGGCCGCCATGGCGACCGCCACCCTCGACCTGCCGGACTGACGACCTAGAAGGTCGCCCGCACCAGCGAGCCGAACAGGTTCACATAGTCGTCCGTCCACGGCCGCACGTCCGTCGGCGCCAGAACCCGCCACCGCGGGTCGGCCGCGAAGTCCGCCATCCCCGCGTCCGTCGGCGACAGGATCATCGCCTCGGTCGAGGCCTCGGCCATGTCGGGCGCGTCGCGGTTCTCGACGTAGATCTGGTGCCGCTCCGGCGCGCCCAGCGCCCGCGCCGCTGCCAGCGCCGGCAGGGTGATGTCCAGATTGCGGTTGGACAGGTGCAGCACCACCACGCCGTCCGGCTTCAGCAGCTTCAGATAACCGGCGATGGCCTCCTGCGTCAGCAGGTGGGTCGGCACGGCGTCGGACGAGAAGGCGTCGATGATCAGCAGGTCGTACGTCCCGGCCGGCTCGTCCGCCATGGTCAGGCGGGCGTCGCCCAGCACGGTGCGCACCGGCCCTTGGGCGCAGTCGCTGATGTAGGTGAACCACTGCGGATCGCGCGACAACCGGTCCACCATCGGGTCGATCTCGAAGAAGGTCAGCGTGTCTCCCGCCCGCTTGTAGGCGGCCATGGCACCCGATCCCTGCCCCACCACGCCGATGTTCAGGGCCGGCCGGCGGTTCTGCATCATCACCGCCGCCTGACCGATCGGCGTCGTCGGCGCATAGTAGGTCATGGGCGAGCAGGCGTAGCGCGGGTCACGCGCCTGGGCTCCGTGCAGGGTGGTGCCGTGCATCAGGGCGTGGACGTCGCCGCCCAGCCGTTCGTCGGGCGTGTTCGCCACCTGCATCACGCCGAAGAAGCTGCGCTCCGTGTAGGCCGAGTCCGAGCCCTTGTTGATCCACTGCGCCGACAGGGTCATCGCCGTCAGCAGCGCCACATAGGCCAGCGCCCGATCGCGGATCAGGAAGGCGCAGACGGCCGCGGCACCCAGCAACAGCACGGTGATCTGGCGGAAGATCGCCGGCTCCTGGAACAGCGGCCACAGCATCTCGTTGGCGTGCACGACCATGTGGATCATCGGCGGCATGGCGGCGATCACGACGCCCGCCAGCAGGAAATAGGTGTCGCGATAGTCCAGCTTCCAGCCGCGCCCCCACGGTCGGGCCAGGCCGACCAGAACCAGCATCAGCGGGTACTCCCACACATCGTTGAAGATCACTGGGGCCAGCAGGGCTGTGAACGCCCCGCCCACGACGCCGCCCAGCGACATCAGCAGGTAGAACTCCGTAAGCCGGTCCGGTGCCGGCCGCCGCGCGGCCAGCAGTTGGTGACACATCAGGGTGGTGAAGAAGAAGGCCAGGATGCTGATCCCGAACAGCACCAGCCACTCGTCGCTGCGGAACGCCGCCAGGGTCACCGCCACCGCGCCCACCGCCGCCTGCACGACCAGGGTGATCGGCAAGGGGATCCAAGGTTTGGCCTGGAAGGCGATGACGAAGGTCAGCAGGTACAGCGCCAGCGGAATGACCCACAGGAAGGGTGCGGAAGCGACGTCGGTCGACAGGTGCGCGGTCACCCCGAGCATCAGGCTGGACGGCGCCGCCGCCAGGCCGATCAGGATCAGCCGGTCCTTCCAGCTCAGCGGCGCACTGCGTTCCAGTGCCGCCGGCTCGGCCGCCGCGACCTGACGCCGCCAAACGATCAGGGCCATGACCACGACGAGGGCGACGAAAATTCCGTAGCCGCCGGTCCAGCCCCAGCGCTGACCCGACAGGGTCGCCAGCGGCTCGATCAGCACCGGATAGCTCAGCAAGGCCAGGAAGCTGCCGAGGTTCGACGCGGCGTACAGCACATAGGGGTTCTTGCCGTCGGCGTGGCCGGCGCGCACCCGGGCGTACCAGGCCTGCAGCAAGGGCGCGGTCGCCGACAGAACGGCGAACGGTGCTCCCACCGACAGGGTCAGCGTCCCCAGCAGCCAGAGGATCGGGGCCGAGGGGTCCGGACTCCCCAGCATCCCGCTGACGCTCAACGGCAGGAACAGCGCGGCCAGAAGCAGCAAGGCGAGGTGAACCATCACCTGCGTCCGCAGCGAGGCGATCCGCTGCAGCAGGTGGGCATAGCCGTATCCGGCCAGGAGCGCGGCCTGGAAGAAGACCATCGCCGTGTTCCACACCTGCGGCGATCCGCCCAGCATGGGCAGGACCAGCTTGGTCACCATCGGCTGCACCACGAACACCAGCGACGCCGAGGTGAAGATGGCCAGGGCGAACAGGGCGGGCGTCAGCCGGTCGCCCGAGGGGGCGGTTCCGGCGGGAACGTCGGCTGCGCTCATGGAGGCTCCTGCAATCGCGATCAGGCGCGCCGTCGACACGCGGCCCCTGTCGGGCGCAGGTTAGGACGACTCGCCCGCCGCTTGGAACGCTCCATGTTCGATCGCGACATTCTGGACCGCGCCAAGGCCGCGCTCGACGCCGCCCGACGGCGCAAGCTGACCATGGCCACGGCCGAAAGCTGCACCGGCGGCCTCGTCGCCGCCGCCCTGACCGTGGTCCCCGGAACGTCCGACGTTCTGGACGGCGGCTTCGTGACCTATTCCAACGCAGCCAAGACCCGCATGCTGGGCGTTCCGGCCGATCTGATCGCTCGTCACGGGGCGGTCTCGGAACAGGTGGCGGCGGCCATGGCGGAAGGTGCCATCGATCGCTGCGGCGTGGACCTCGCCGTGTCGGTGACCGGCGTCGCCGGCCCCGGAGGCGGATCGGAACGCAAACCGGTCGGTCTCGTCTGGTTCGGCGCAGTGGGGCCCGCGGGGCTCGTCACACTGGAGCGCCGTTTCGGCGATCTCGGCCGCGACGGGGTGCGGCGGGCCGCGCTCATCCAGGCACTGGACCTGCTGCTGGACCGGGCGACCGCATGACCGAGTTCGTCGTGGACGCCCGCGGCCACCGCTGCCCGGTGCCATCACTCCGGCTGCGCAAGGCACTGGAGGCGTCCGGGCCGGGCGCGTCCGTCATCCTGCTGGCCGACGACCCCATGGCCCGCATCGACGTGCCGCACCTGCTCAGCGACGGCCCACACCGGCTGGTGTCGGTCGAGGAGGTCGATGGCGGCCTGCGCTTCAACGTCGAGAGCGGCGGGCCGCCAGACTGACGACCTCGGCGGTGGGAACGTCGTCCGCGCCGTCCTCGTCGAACGACGGCGCGCCCCGGGCGCGGTCGGCGATCTCCATTTCGGTGGCGAAGGCCCCGCCGTAGAAGATGGCGTTGACGTTCCACGACAGCCAGATCAGCAGCACCACGATGGCCCCGACGGAGCCGTAGGTCGCCCCAAGCGGCGCGATCTGCTCGACGTAGATGGCGCACAGCCACGAACTGACCATCGACAGGACCGTGGCGATCAGGCCGCCGATGATCGCCGGGCCCCACGCCACCCGCGTGCGATGGCTCATGGCGTAGCGGTACAGCAGGGTCAGGCCCAGCCCGAGCCCGAGCGCCGGAAGCAGTCCGTCGAACGGCAGGCCCACCCCCGAAGCGTCTCCTCCGCTCGACGCATGCGACATCAGGCGGAAGGTCACGACCGACCCGGACACCACGGTGAACAGGGCGAAGGCGAACAGGGCCACGAAGAAGGCCAAGAGGTTGAACTTCAGAAAGCCGTGCGGCTCCTGTTCGTCATGAATCAAATTAAGTCCGGCCAACAAGGCCTTGAAACCCCTGTGGGCAGCATAGGCGCCCACGATGAGGGCGAAAGCGGACTGAGCGGAGACGGCGCGTGCGGACGTCTGCGCCAGACGTTCGATCTCCGTCAGGAAGATGGACCGCGCCGCCGTGGGAAGGAGATCGGCCAGCGCCGCGGCCTGGGCGCTCACTTCGCTGATGGAAAGACCGACCTTGTACAGGCCGATCAGAATGGCAATGGCCGGGAACACGGCGAGCAGGGCGAAGAAGGACACGCCGCCCGTGTAGAGCATCACGTCCCGGCCCCAGCTGCGGGCGAACGCCCGACCGGAAAGCCTCACCCACCACATCGGCGTCCTGCCGTGCTCGTTTTGCAAACCGACGGTTCCCCGCGTCCCCGATGCGTGAACGTAACGCATTATTTCCGTCACGAAAGGCCTGATCTCCGCTCGCCGTACGGGCGAATGCGGCGTTGCGGCGGCGGGGCGGCCGCGTCTATGGTCCGGCCGCTTCTGGGGCTCGGGAAAGTTGGTGGCGTGAAGGCGGAACCGCGCATTCTTGTGCTGGCGGCCGAGGATTCGGTCGTCGGCCCCCTGTGCCAGGGGCTTGACGGGATCGGCTGGCGCACCGTGACGGCGCGCGGCCTCGGCGGGGCCCTGTCGGCGCTGGGCGACCTGCCGGTCGAGGCCCTGATCGTCGACGCGCGCCTGCCGGAAGCCCGCGACTGGACCGAAGCGCTCAAGATCGCGGCGCGCCCCCGCGCTCTTCCCACCTTGGCGGTCGCCGGAGAAGGCGTCGCCCTTCAGGACCGGCCGACCTTCGATCTTGTCATGTCCGGCGCCGGTCATCCCGCCCAGATCCGCCTGAGGCTGGAAAGCCTCATGCGTGGCGCGGTAGCCGAGGAAGAGATCGCCCTGCGCGCCGCCACCTTCGGCGCGCGTGGTGTCCATCTGGAGCCCGACGAGCCCGACGCCACGCCGCTGCGCGTGCTGGCGGCCGGGCCTCCCGACCGCCGCGTCCTTGCCCTCAGCAACGCGCTCGAGGCCCTGGACTGCGAGGTCGTGGCTGCGCCCACGCCCTACACCGCCTTCGATTATCTTCACGAGCGCGCCTTCGACGCCGCCGTCCTGTGGAGCGGTCCGGACCGCGCGCCGGCCCAGTCCATCGCCGCCGGCATGCGGCGCAACACGCGCCTGCAGCAGATCCCGGTCGTGCTCTATCTGTCCGGCGAGGATCCGGTCGATCTGACCGACCTCTACGGCCGCGGCTTCGCCGACGTGGCCGAGGCCACGGTGCCGGAGCCCGAGACCGCCGCGCGCATCGTGTCGCTGGCCCGCACCTATCGCGAACACCAGGCCGTCCGCCGGGCGCTGGAAGCCGCCCGCGCGTCGGGCCTGACCGACCCGGCAACGGGCCTGTTCACCGACGATCTGTTCGCCGCCCATCTCGGGCGGGTCGTCGACGCGGCCTCGGCCCGCCGTCGGCCCATCTCCGTCTGCGTCCTGCGGGTGTCGCAGAACCAGGAACTGCGGCTGGCGCGCGACGGCGGCTGGCTGAACCGCGCCCTGCCCCAGATCGGCGCCATGATCTCGCGCCTGATCCGCATCGAAGACACGGCCGCGCGCCTGTCGCCCGAGGTCTTCGCCCTCGCGCTGCCCGCTACCGACGCGGTGGAGGGCCGTCTGGTCGCCGACCGCATCGCTGCCGTCGTCGGCTGCACAGCTTTCGACGCGGGCCCCGGCGCACGCCCCTTCACCGTCGCGTTCGATGTCGGTGTGGCCCAGCACCAGGGCCAGGAAGGCCCCGGCACCCTTCTGGAGCGCGCCTCACGAGACGCGGCACCCGGGCCCGCGACCGCCTGATCCCCCATCGACGGCCGCCCATGTCGCCGGCGCACCCTATTTGACAATTCATTCTGTCTATTGAACAACGTCGTCATGACGGCTCGCCCGACGGCCCTGCTGGACGACATGGACGCGGCCTACCTCGCGCTGGCGCCGATCCGACGTCGCATTCTCGCCAGTCTGGTGGAGCCCGCCTCGGCCGCCGGTCTCGCCGAGCGACTCGACATGCCGCGGCAGCGCATCGGCCATCATCTGAGGGCGCTGGAAGCGGCCGGCCTGGTCCAGCCCGCCGGCGAACGCAGGAAGCGCGGCTTCGTCGAACGCCTGTTCGTCGCCGCGCCGAACCTCGTCCTGGACCCCGCCCTGCTCCAGACGCCGCCCGATCCCGCGTCCGTCACCGCCCAGGACCGCCACGCCGTCGACCATCTGATCGGCACGGCGTCCGCCGTGGTCCGCGACGTCGCCCGGATGCGGCAGGCGGCCGAGGCCGAAGGGTCGCGACTGCTGACGCTCACCGTAGAGGCCGACGTCACCTTTGCCACGCCCGCGGACTTCGACCGCTTTTCGGAACAGGTCGCGGCCGCCGTGGCCGATCTGGCCCGCGAACATGCGGCACCGGTCGGCCGGCGCTTCCGCCTGACCGCCGTCGCCCATCCGGCCGTCTCCACCAAAGCCCCACCTACCAGGAACTGAGCCATGACCGACAAGCCGATGCAGGATCGCGTGCTCGTGGAAGTCACCGTCCCGGCCCCCGCCGACGCCGTCTGGGCGGCGCTGCGCGACAAGGACCAGATCATGCAGTGGTTCGGCTGGGACGCCGAAACCCTGTCCGGCGAGGTGGACTTCATCTTCTTCCAGTACGGGCGGGCCGACGACGCGCGCCGCGTGCTGGATTTCGAGGGCGTGCCCGACCGCTATGAGGTCGAGGACCGGGGCGACCACTCGATCGTCCGCCTGATCCGCTCCGCCCCCGCCGCCAGCGCAGACTGGCAGGGCGTGTTCGAGGACATGACCGAGGGCTGGATCGCCTTCACCGAACAACTGCGCTTCATGATGACGCGCCACCTCGGCCAGCCCAGGCGGACGCTCTACTTCGGCGGCGAGCCGAAGTCCGAGGCTCTGAACGGTGCCGCCGCTCTCGACCTGACCGAACTCCCCGCTGTCGGCGAGCCCTGGGCCGCGACCCTGCCGACCGGCGACGCCGTGTCCGGCGAGGTCTGGCATCTGGGTCGCCATCAGGTCGGTCTGACCGTGCGCGAATGGGGCGATGGCCTGCTGGTCGCCATGGGACGCCCGCCGAACGACAAGTGGCCGCGCGGCGGCACCCAGCTGACCCTGACCACCTACGGCCTGAACGACGGCGCGTTCGAGGACCTGCGCGCCCGCTGGACGGCATGGGCGGACGCGCGCCTGGACAAGCGCGACCCGAGCCCTGAGGACGGCTGCGTCTAGGCCGCCGCCTTCGCCACCCGGGCCAGATCGGCGGTGATCCGCTCCGCCGCCTTCAGCCGCTCGTCGGCGTCCGGCCAGTCGCCCTTGACCACCACCTTCTGATCCGGCCGCAGCTTCCAGAAGGCGTGGTTCTTCTGGATCAACCCGACCAGCCCGGCGGGGTTCGGGAAGCGGTTGTCGCGCAGCGTCATCACAGCGCCCTTTGGTCCCACGTCGATTCGCTCGATGCAGGCTTCGCGGCAGTTGGACTTGATGCCGACGATCCGCAGCAGTTGCTTCGCCTCGTCCGGCAGCGGGCCGAAACGGTCGATCAGTTCGGCCGCGATCGCCTCCCGGTCTTCGCCCTTCTCGGCATCCGACAGGCGCCGGTAAAGACTCAGACGCACGTTCAGGTCTGGCACGTACTCTTCTGGAATCAAGACCGCCGCGCCCGTGTTGATGGTGGGCGACCAGCCGCGGTCCTGAACCTCGCCACCCGCCTCGCGCAGGCTGGCGACCGCGTCTTCCAGCATCTGCTGATACAGTTCGACGCCCACCTCGCGGATGTGGCCGGACTGTTCGTCTCCGAGCAGATTGCCCCCGCCGCGCTGGTCGAGATCGTGGCTGGCCAGCTGGAAGCCGGCGCCCAGGTTGTCCAACGACTGCAGCACCTGAAGCCGCCGCTCGGCCGACAGGCTCAGGGGCTTGCTGGGGTCCGTGGTCAGATAGGCGAAGGCCCGCGCCTTGGCCCGCCCGATCCGGCCCCGGATCTGGTGCAGCTGCGCCAGGCCGAACATGTCCGCCCGATGCACGATCAGGGTGTTGGCCGTGGGAATGTCGATGCCGCTTTCGACGATGGTGGTCGACACCAGCACGTCATAGCGCCCGTCATAGAAGGCGCTCATCACGTCCTCCAGCTGGGTCGGGCTCATCTGGCCGTGGCCGACGGTGAAGGTCACCTCCGGCACTTGCTCGCGCAGGAACCGCTCCACCTGCTCCAGGTCCTTCAGGCGCGGCACGACGTAGAAGGCCTGCCCCCCGCGATATTTCTCGCGCAGCAGCGCCTCGCGGACCAGCACCGGATCGGACGGCGTCACATAGGTCCGGACCGCCAGGCGATCGACCGGCGGCGTGGCGATGATCGACATCTCGCGCAGGCCCGACAGAGCCATCTGCAGCGTGCGCGGGATCGGCGTGGCGGTCAGCGTCAACAGGTGCACGTCGGCGCGCAGGCTCTTCAGCTTCTCCTTGTGCTTGACGCCGAAGTGCTGCTCCTCGTCCACGATCACCAGGCCCAGATTCTTGAACCCGACCTGATCGCTCAGCACCGCATGTGTGCCGACCACGATCTCGAACGATCCGTCCTTCAGCCCCGCGCGCGTCTCGGCCGCGTCCTTGCCGGTGACCATGCGCGACAGGTGCCGCACCTTCACGGGCCAGCCGGCAAAGCGCTCGCTGAAGGTCTTGAAGTGCTGCCGTGCCAGCAGCGTGGTCGGGCACACCACGGCCACCTGCATCCCGGACAGCGCCACAACGAACGCGGCCCGCAGCGCCACCTCGGTCTTGCCGAAGCCCACGTCGCCGCAGATCAGGCGGTCCATGGGCATGCCCTTGCCCAGGTCCTCCAGCACGTCGCCGACGGCGTTCAGCTGGTCGTCGGTCTCCTCGTACGGGAAGCGCGCGCAGAACTCGTCGAACAGGCCGTGCGGCGGAGTCACGGCGTCGGACGTCTTCAGCGCCCGCTTGGCCGCCAGGGCGATCAGCCCCTCGGCCATTTCGCGCAGGCGGGCCTTGGCCTTGGCCTTGCGGGCCTGCCACCCGGCCCCGCCCAGCCGGTCCAGCTGAACGCCCTCGCCGTCCGAGCCATACCGCGTCAACAAATCAATGTTTTCAACCGGCAGATACAGTTTGCTCTCACCGGAGTAGAGCAGCTCCAGACAGTCGTGCGGAGCCTCCTGTATCTCGAGCGTCCTTAGACCCTCGTACCGGCCGATGCCGTGATCGAGATGGACGACCAGATCCCCGGCCGTCAGCGCCGACGCCTCAGCCAGGAAGTTCGCAGCCCGCCGCTTGCGCCGCGGCCGGGCCAGCCGGTCCCCCAGGATGTCGGTCTCGCTGATGATGGCGAAGCCGGGCGCGACGAAGCCGTGGTCGATCGGCACGACGGCCCGCAGGATCATCTCCTTCGACGCCCTGCCCACGTCGGCCCAGTCGCGCACGGGAACCAGCGGCTCGACGCCGTGATCCGACAGCATGGCCGCCAGGCGTTCGGAGCTGCCCTCGGTCCAGCTGGCGAAGATCACCTTGCGGTTCTCGGCCCGCAGCGCCTTCACATGGGCGGCCACGGCCTCGAACAGATTGACGCTGTCCTGCGCCCGCTCGGCCGCAAAGGTCCGGCCCAGCCGGCCCCCGGCGTCGACGCCCTGACCCGCGAAAGGGGAAAGCCTGTGCACCTTCCGCCCGGCGAGCGCCGCGTTCCAGTCACTCTCAGGCAGATACAGCCGCTCCGGCGGCAGCACCCGCCACGCACCCGACGACTTCGACGGCCCATCCTTGCTGGCCTTTCGCGAGTCATAGGCGTCGGCGATCAGCGACCACCGCTCTCCCCTGGCCGCCTCGACCTGCGGGTCCAGAAACACCGGCGCGTTGTCCGGCAGATGGTCGAACAGGGTGTCCAGCCGCTCGTGCAGCAGCGGCAGCCAGTGCTCCAGCCCCTGTCGCCGCGCGCCCTCGCTGACGGCGGCGTACATCATGTCGTCGCCCGCCGCGCCGAACAGGTTCAACCAGCCGGTCCGGAACCGCGAAATGCTCTCGGGCGTCAGCAGCGCCTCCGAAACCGGCGCCAGCGTCAGGCTTTCGCGCTTGCCGGTGGACCGCTGCGTCTCGGGATCGAACGTGCGGATCTGTTCCAGTTCCGACCCGAACAGGTCCAGCCGCACCGGCTCGTCGAAGCCGGGCGGGAAGACGTCCACCACCCCGCCGCGCACCGCGAACTCGCCGCGCTCCGAAACCGTGGAGGCCCGCACATAGCCGTTGGCCGCGAAATGCCGTTCCAGCTCGGCCAGATCCACCTCGTCGCCGATCGTCGCCTCGAAGGCCGCGTCCTGCGTCAGGCTGCGCGCGGGAACCCGCTGCGTGGCCGCCGAGATGGTCGTCACCACCAGCAGCGGTGCCTTGTCCCCGGGGTCTCGCCGCCCCAGCCGGCTCAGCGCCGCCATCCGCTCGGCCGACACGCCCGCCGTCGGGCTCAGCCGGTCATAGGGCAGCACGTCCCACGCGGGGAACGTCAGCGTCTCCACGTCCGGCGCGAAGAAGGCGAAGGCCTGGGCGAACTGGGTCGCGCGCGACAGGTCGCGCGCCACGAACAGGGCGATCCCGCCCTCTTCCCTCAGGGCGTCAGCGACGACCAGGGCGTCCAGCCCCTCGGGTGCGCCGCCGATCTCCGCCTCGCCGGCCTTCGACGTCGATCCGTCCATCACCCGGCCCCCTCGGCCACCGCGGCGGACACATGCTCGCGCATGAAGGCCCGGATCCGGACCAGCAGCGGCGTCTCGTGCTCTGCGGGCGTCACCGCGCTTTCGAGGATCCAGGCATAGATCGCGTGGTCGTCGTCCACGTCCAGCAGCGCCTCGAACGCGGTCAGCTCTTCGTCGGACAGATGCGGCCCGACCTGCTCCACGAACGGCCCGAGTACCAGGTCGGCCTCGCGGAAGCCCCGACGCCAGGCACGGAAGGTCAACCGACGCAGACGCTCGGACGGCTCGGGTTCGGAACGCACGACGTGTTCGGTCACAAGAATTCTTGCCCGGTCTCGCTGATCTGGTTGGACCGTCCAGATAGACGTCCCGGGCCGATTTCGCCACCCGCCGCTCGGCCCTATGCTGACCATGATGCGGCCCGAGATTCTGTTCCCCCTGTTCGCCGAGGTCTCCACCCTCAAGGGCGTGGGACAGAAGGTGTTGCCCTTGGTTCAGAAGGTCGCGGGACCGCTCGTCCGCGATCTCATCTTCCTCTCGCCCACCGGCCTGATCCTGCGCCGTCCCATGACCGCCGCGGACGCCGTGGAGGAGCAGGTCGGAGTCTTCACCGTCGTCGTCGACCGCATGATCGCGCCCGGCAAGCCCGGCGTGCCGCTAAAGGTGCGGGCCTCCGACGCCACGGGTTTCGTGCATCTGGTCTGGTTCGGCGGCTCGCCGCAGCAGATCGACCGCCTGCTGCCCCGCAATGAGACCCGGCTCGTCTCGGGCAAGGTCGAGCGCTTCAACGGTGAGGTCCAGATCGTCCACCCCGATGTGTTCCGCGTCGACGGCGAGGACCAGCCGGCCCCCGCCGAACCCGTGTATCCGGCGACCCAGGGCCTGACCTCGCGGCAGGTGCGCAAACTGGTCCGTCAGGCCCTGGCCGTCGCCGCCGGCTTGCCGGAGTGGCAGGATCCCGCCTGGCTGGCCCGCAACCGCTGGGCCGGCTGGCGCGAGGCGATCGAGGCGCTGCACACGCCGCAGTCCCTGCCGGAGCTGGAGCCCGAAGCTCCCGCGCGACAGCGTCTCGCCTACGACGAACTGCTGGCGCATCAGCTGGCGCTCGCCCGCCGTCGCGCCGCGCGTCAGGCCCACCCCGCGCCCGTGATCGCCCCCGGCCCGGCGTCGGACGCGCTTCAGACCGCCCTGCCCTTTCGCCTGACCGGAGCCCAGGCCCGGGCGGTGGCCGAGATCCGCGCCGACCTCGGTGCCGGCACGCGCATGGCCCGCCTGCTTCAGGGCGACGTGGGCTCCGGCAAGACAGCCGTCGCCGCCCTCGTCATGGCCGACGCCGCCGCCTCCGGCTTCCAGTCGGCCCTGATGGCGCCGACGGAGATTCTCGCGCGCCAGCATCATGAGCGTCTCGAGCCCCTGCTGGCCGGGGCCGGCCTCACTTCACTGCTGCTCACGGGCCGGGACACGGTCACACAACGCCGCGCCGCCTTGGCAGCGCTGGCGGACGGCTCCGCCGACGTGGTCATCGGCACCCACGCCCTGTTCCAGGATGCCGTCGCCTTTCACCGTCTGGGCCTCGTCGTCGTCGACGAGCAGCACCGCTTCGGCGTGGAGCAGCGCGCGCGTCTTCAGTCCAAGGGTGACGGCGTGCACATGCTCACCATGTCGGCGACGCCCATCCCGCGCACGCTGGAGCTGACCCAGTTCGGCGATCTCGAGGTGTCACGTCTGGACGAGAAGCCTCCCGGCCGCACGCCAATCACGACCGCCGTCCTGCCCGTCGAGCGCATGGACGAGGTGGCTGCCCGGCTCGGACGCGCCGTGGCCGACGGTGCCCAGGCCTACTGGATCTGCCCTCTGGTGGCCGAGTCCGAAACCGGCGACCTCGCCGCCGCCGAGGCGCGCGCCGCCGATCTCACCCGCCGCCTCGGCCTTGAGGTCGGACTGGCCCACGGCCAGATGCCGGGCCAGCAGCGCGAGGACGTCATGCGCCGCTTCGCCGCCGGCTCTCTGCCTGTGCTCGTCGCCACCACGGTGGTCGAGGTCGGCGTGGACGTGCCCAACGCCTCAATCATGGTCATCGAGCGCGCCGACCGCTTCGGCCTGGCCCAGCTGCACCAGCTGCGCGGGCGGGTCGGCCGCGGGGCGAAGGCCAGCTCCTGCATCCTTCTCTATGGAAGCGGGGAGCAAGGATTGGGCGAGACAGCACGGGAACGGCTGGAGATTCTCCGGACGACCGAGGACGGCTTCGAGATCGCCGAGGCGGATTTCCGCCTCCGGGGCGGCGGCGATCCCATAGGTCTGCGCCAGTCGGGCTTTCCGGCCTATCGGTTCGCCGACCCGATCCGGCACCGCGACCTGCTCCGCATCGCCGCGGACGACGCCCGCCTGATCCTGAATCGGGATCCGAAGCTTCAAAGTCCCCGGGGCGCTGCGCTTCAGATGCTCGAGGCGCTGTTCGACTGGCGGGACGGCCGGACCTCCGACTGACCCCGCCAGGCGGCGACTCTCGCCTGAACGTCACGTTCAATATCGCCATAGAATAGATTGTAGGGCATGGCTTTTCTTCGATCCGCCCAGGACCCGTCCCTGCGAAAGGACTCGCCGCGTGCCTTGGTGTGCCTCAACAGGCCGTCGCGGCACTCCGCGGTGATCAGACCGCCCTGCAACGCCGGATGCGCCTCCCATTCGAGGCCCGTGGCGTTGGTTGCGCCGGCGTGGTCCCGGATCGTGGTCCTCCCGCCGTTCCGCACACCGCTAACGGGGTTCACGCACAAGGCGGCCCGCCCGCCCAGGTCGACCAGCCGCCCGGCGTCGTCCCAGACGAGCGCGCGCCGAAGACGCCGACGGCCCGCCTCCCCGTCCTCGCCGATCGCCGAAAAGGCCACGATGCACCGCGCCTGCTCGCGTCGGTCACAGGCGGGAACGACGGTCGGCACGTCCTCCGCGGCGATCACGGCGTCGACCAGATAGACCGCCACAACACGTCGCCGCAGCGACGGATCGGCGGCCACCCGCGCCTTCACGAGGCGATCGACCAGCTCGGCACCCTGCTCCATCCCGGCCAGCACAATCGGCCCGTCCGGGTGCCGGAGCAGCCAGGCCTCGAACGCCGCCTCCACGTCACGGTACGCGAAGGCCCGCGCCTCCCGCGCGTCGTCGCGCAGCGTCAGGCGCGTGTAGAGGCTCGCCTGCCGGTATCGCGGCGCGCTGACGGGGCCGGCCTTGGCGAACGGCCCCGCGTGGTTGGGCAGCACCACCCGCGCCAGATAGGCGTCGGCCTTGCGCTCGCCGATCGGCGCATTCCAGTGCGGCCCGCCGTCATAGGTCGTGGAATGCACGAAGAAGACCGGCACATCCCCCGCCCCCGGCGCCTTCGCCTCCCAGAGCGCCCAGGCCCCGCGGACGGCATAGTCCGGCGCGGGGGGCGGATCGTAGGTCTGGAACGGGATCTGCGGGTCCAGCCCGGCACGCAGGATGTCGCCCCGCCACACCAGCGCCGCCGCGGTCAGCACGAACACCATGGCGATGCCCGTCCAGCCGACCCACTGGCGCCAGGTCAGCCGCGGCCCCGTCACCGGTAAGGGTCCGCCGTCATGAGGAAGTCCTGCACATAGCGCCGCACGCCCTCTTCCAGAGGCGTCGCCTGCCCCGCGAACCCGGCCTCGCGCAGCCGATCCATTCTGGCCTCGGTGAAGTACTGGTACTTGTCCCGGATGCTCTCGGGCGTGTCGACGTACTCGACCCGCGCCTCGACGCCGGCCGCCGCAAAGGTCGCCTGAGCGAGGTCCAGGAACGAGCGTGCCTGCCCGGACCCGGCATTGAACACGCCCGACACGTCCGGCGTCTCCAGCAGCCAGCAGATGACGTCCACCACGTCGTCGACGAAGACGAAGTCCCGCATCTGGCCGCCGTCGGGATAGTCCGGGTTGTGCGACCGGAACAGCGTCACCGGCTCGCCCGCCGCGACCTTGGGCCAGATCTGCGCCACGACCGACTTCATCGTGCCCTTGTGGCCCTCGTTGGGGCCATAGACGTTGAAGAACTTCAGCCCCGCCCACTGGCTGGGCGCGTGGCCCTCTTCCGCCTGCCGAACCGCGTACTGGTCAAACAGGAATTTGGACCAACCATAAGCATTTAGCGGACGCAGTGCCGACAGACTTTCAAGATCATCGTCGTCGTCGAAGCCCTCTTCCCCGTCGCCGTAGGTCGCCGCCGACGACGCATAGATCAGCCGCGCATCGCGCAGCGCGCACCAGTCCCACAGGTCGCGCGACAGCGAGAAGTTCGTGCGCAGGATCAGGTCGGCGTCCGGTTCCGTCGTCGCCGAGATCGCGCCCATGTGCACGACCGCCTCGATCCGCTCGGCGTACCGCTCCAGCTTCTCGAACAGTTCCTCGGGCGACCAGAAGTCAGCGATGCGGTGCCTGACCAGATTCTTCCACTTGCCCAAGGCGGCGTCTTCCAGCCGGTCGCACACCACCACGTCGCGCCGGTCCTCGGCGCACAGCCGCGCGACGATGTTGGATCCGATGAACCCGGCCCCGCCGGTGACCACGATCATCCGCCGCGCCATCAGTTGTCCTTCATCTTCTCAATCGTGCGGGTGGTCGAAAACCCGTCCTCGAACGTCGCCAGCTTCACCTCGCCGCCCCAGCTCTCGACCAGATCACCGCCGACCACGCCCTCCCGCGTATAGTCCGCGCCCTTGATCAGTACGTCGGGCCGCAGCCGCTCGATCAGGGCCAGCGGCGTCGGATCATCAAAGCTGGTCACCCGGTCCACGCTGCCCAGGCCGCCGATCACCACCGCCCGGCTGTCCAGATCGTTGATCGGCCGCCCCTCGCCCTTCAAACGCCGCACCGAGGCGTCGGTGTTCAGCGCCACCACCAGCCGGTCGCACCACGACCGCGCCTGCGCCAGATAGGCGACGTGGCCCCGGTGCAGGATGTCGAAACAGCCGTTGGTGAAGCCGACCCGCAGCCCCTGCCGCTTCCAGCCCTCGACGACGTGCGCCAGTTCCTCCAGCGGCATCACCTTGGCGTGGGCGCCGGCCGCGTGCTGGCTCATCTCCGCGTCGATCAGTTCGGCGGGCGACACCGTGGCGGTGCCGGCCTTCCCGACCACCACGCCCGAGGCCAGGATGGCGAACTCCACCGCCGTCTCCAGCGACGCGCCCGCGCCCAGCGCCAGCCCCAGCGCCGCCAGACCGGTGTCCCCGGCGCCGGACACGTCGAACACCTCGCGCGCCCGGCCGGGGAAATGCTTCGCCGCCTCGCCACGGCGCATCAGGCTCATGCCCTTGCCCGCGCGCGTCACAACGACCGCCTTCGCCGTCGTCGCCGCCAGCAGCGCCTCCAGCGCCGCCTCGACCTCAGCATCCGTCCCGACCGGAAGGCCGGTCGCCCCCGCCAGTTCGCTGGCGTTCGGCTTGATCAGGTCGGCCGCGCCATAGCGGGCGAAGTCACGTCCCTTGGGATCCACGATCACCGGCACACCGGCTGACTGCGCCGCCTTCAGCGCCTGGCCGAGCAACGCGTCGCTGACCACGCCCTTCGCGTAGTCGGAGATCAGAAGGACCGAAGCGCCGGAAAACGCGTCGCTTTCCCGCGCTTCCAGCAAGGTCGCTTCTTCATCGAGCCGCAGAAGTTGCTGGCCGGCCGCGACGAACCGGGTCTTGACGATGGTGTCCGCGCCGGCCCGCCGTTCGACCGCGTCCTCGACGCCGTCCTCGGCCGCGATCAGCGCCGCCAGCTCATCGCCCGCCGCATCGCGCCCCGACACGGCGCCCAGACGCGCCACCCCGCCCAGCGCCGCCACGTTGCGCGCGACATTGCCGACGCCACCGGGCATGGCGACCCGCCGTTTCACCTTCAGCACGGGGATCGGTGCCTCGGGCGAGATGCGGTCCACCTCGCCATAGACGTAGCGGTCCAGCATCAGGTCGCCGACGCAGGCGACCTTCAGCCCGCGCACGCGCTCCAGCAGCGCCTGCAGTCCACCCAGATCCAAAGTGCGCTCAGCCATGCAGATCAGCTAAAGCGCGACGCGCGGGGACACAACCGCATGGCCTCGCCGGTCGATCAGCGGCCGGACCGCCCGGACCTGAAAAACACAGTCCGGAGAGTCCGGAGAGTCCGGATCGAATGATGATGGCCTCGCGCCTCATCTGCCCATCCTGAAGGCGCCTCGCGTCAAAATCGGTCGTGAGGCCGCCAGTATCAGGCCGCCTTCGCCATCCGGCTCTTGGTCAGGTCGTCATAGGCGATCAGCTCGGCCGCCAGAGCCTCGAACTGGTCCAGTGGCACCATGTTGGGGCCATCCGACGGCGCGTTGTCGGGGTCCTGGTGGGTCTCCATGAAGACCGCGTCCACGCCCACGGCGACGGCCGCGCGGGCCAGCACCGGCACGAACTCGCGCTGGCCGCCAGAGGACGTGCCCTGCCCGCCCGGCTGCTGCACGCTGTGGGTCGCATCGAACACCACCGGGCAGCCGATCTCGCGCAGCACCGGCAGGGCGCGCATGTCGGAGACCAGGGTGTTGTAGCCGAAGCTGGCGCCCCGCTCGCAGGCCATGACGTTGGGATTGCCGGCACCGGTGATCTTGGCGATGACGTTCTTCATGTCCCAAGGGGCCAGGAACTGACCCTTCTTGACGTTGATCGCCTTGCCCGTCGCGGCGGCGGCCAGCAGCAGGTCGGTCTGCCGGCTGAGGAAGGCCGGGATCTGCAGCACGTCGACCACCTCGCCGGCGATGCGGCAATGCTCCTCGGTGTGCACGTCGGTCAGCACCGGCAGGCCGAGGGTCTCGCGGATTTCCGCAAAGATCGGCAGCGAGCCCTCCAGGCCGAACCCCCGCGCCGCGTTCGCGCTGGTGCGGTTCGCCTTGTCGAAGCTGGTCTTATAGATGATGCCGACGTTCAGTCGCGCGCCGATCTCCTTCAACGCCGACGCCATCTCCAGCGCGTGCTGCCGGCTTTCCAGCTGGCACGGCCCGGCGATGAAGACGATGCGCTGGCCGCCGCCGATGGAGACAGGGCGGCTCAGGCCTTCGGTGATGTCGATGACGGCGTTGGGGTTCACGGTGCGACCTTGTGACGGGGGCTCGAAGCGTTGGCGCGCGCACTTGCCGCGCCTATGCGGCGAACAGGTGGCGCGACGGGGCGTTTCCCGCAAGATGCCACGCCCGGAGGGCCAGTGACCACAGAGACCGCGACCCACAGGCCCGTGATCCTCTGGTTCCGCCAGGACCTCCGCCTGCACGACAATCCCGCCCTGACCCGCGCGGCGGAGACGGGAGCCCCCATCCTTGCCGTCTATGTGCTGGACCAGGGCTCGCGCGTCCGGCCCAAGGGGGCGGCCTCGCTGTGGTGGCTGGACAAGTCCCTGCGCGCGCTCGACGCCGCCCTGAAGGACCGCGGCGCGCGCCTGATTTTGCGGCGCGGCGATTCGGAGTCGGAGCTCCGCCGCCTGATCGAGGAAACGGGCGCCGACAAGCTGTACATGAACCGCCTGTGGGAGCCCGACGCCGCCGCGCGCGACGCCGACCTGGCCCATGCGCTCCGGGCCGAGGGCGTCGAGGTCAAGGGCTGGAACGGGTCAAACCTTTGCCCGCCCGGCTCGGTGCTGAACGGCTCGGGCGAGCCGTACAAGGTCTTTACCCCCTTCTCGAAGGCCTTGCTCGGCCTGTGGACCACGCCGCCGCACACGCTCGGACCGCGGGCGATCGAAACGCCGGCCGGCATCGCCTCGGACGACATCGACGACTGGGAGCTTCACCCCCGCCGTCCGGACTGGTCGACGGGTTTCGACTGGACGCCGGGGGAAGCGGGCGCGACGGCGGCCCTGTCCGCCTTCGTCGCCGGCCCCATGGCTGACTACGCCGACGGCCGCGACCACCCCGGGCGGCCGGTGACCAGCCGGCTGTCGCCCCACCTGCATTTCGGCGAGATCGCGCCCTGGCGCGCCGTAGAGCTCGCGCGCAAGGCCGCCGCAGATGGCAAGGCCCCCTCGGCACAGGCCGAAAAGTTCATCTCCGAGATCGTCTGGCGCGAATTCTCGGCCCACCTGCTGCACGCCTTCCCGCAGATCGTCGACCGCGCCTTCCGGCCCCAGTACGACCGCATGCCCTGGCGCGAGGACCCGAAAGGGCTGGAGGCTTGGCGACGGGGCCAGACCGGCTATCCCATCGTCGACGCCGGCATGCGGCAGCTGTGGACCACAGGCTGGATGCACAACCGCGTCCGCATGGTGGTGGCCAGCTTCCTGATCAAACACCTGCTGATCGACTGGCGCGAAGGCGAAAAATGGTTCTGGGACTGCCTCGTCGACGCCGATCTGGCGTCGAATGTTCAGAATTGGCAGTGGGTCGCGGGATCCGGAGCCGACGCGTCGCCGTACTTCCGTATCTTCAACCCGATCACCCAGGGACGGAAATTCGATGAGGACGGCCGATACGTCAGACGCTGGATCCCCGAGCTCAGCCGGGTCCCCGACCGCTGGCTGCATGCGCCGTGGGAAGCTCCGGCCGAGGTCCTGCGCGACGCCGGCGTCCGTCTGGGCGCCACCTATCCCCGACCGATCGTCGAGCACGAGCCGGCCCGCAAGCGGGCGCTGGATGCCCTCAAGGCGATCGACCACGAGCGGCGCGACCGCGAGGATTGACGCATGACCGCCCCCGATCCCACCTATGCCGACATGCGTTCAATCCCCGCCCCGAGCCTCGACGTCGCCGAGCCGACGCCGCGCGTGTTCGGCCTTATGCTGCGCCTGCTGGCCGCCAACTGGACCTTCGGCCGCCTGCACGTCCTGCTGCCCAACGGCGAGCGGCACGTGCTGGAAGGCAAGCAGGAGGGGCTGACCGCGACGCTCGACGTCCGGGACTACCGCTTCGCCCGCCGCGTGCTGGCCAATGGCGACATCGGTTTCGCCGAGGGCTACATGGCCGGCGAATGGGACAGCCCCCGGCTGGCGACCCTGCTGGAGACCCTGGCCCGGAACTACGACCACATCCGCCGGCTGTTCGACGGCAATCCGGTGATGCAGGGGGTCAACTGGATCTCCCACCGGATGAAGCGGAACAGCCGTCGCGGCTCGCGCAAGAACATCCACGCCCACTATGACCTCGGCAACGGCTTCTACGGCGCGTGGCTGGACCCGACGATGACCTATTCCTCCGCCCGGTTCGCCGGGACGGGGACCGATCTGGCGGCCGCCCAGCGCGCCAAGTACGCCTCCCTCGCCCGGATGATGGATCTGAAGCCGGGCCAGACCGTGCTGGAGATCGGCTGCGGCTGGGGCGGCTTCGCCGAGTTCGCGGCCAAGGAGATCGGCGCCCACGTGACCGGCGTCACCATCAGCCAGGAACAACACGACTTCGCCCGTCGCCGGCTGTTCGAGGCGGGTCTGGCCGACCGCACCGACATCCGCCTGGTCGACTATCGCGACGTGGACGGGACCTTCGACCGCGTTGCCTCCATCGAGATGTTCGAGGCCGTGGGCCAGGAGTACTGGCCGACCTATTTCGCCAAGGTCCACGACGTGCTGAAGCCCGGCGGCGTCGCCGGGCTGCAGGTCATCACCATCCAGGACGCGCTGTTCGAGGAATACAATCGCCGGACCGACTTCATCCAGAAGTACGTCTTCCCCGGCGGCATGCTGCCGTCCGAGGGCCGGCTGCAGCCGGTGGTCGAGCGCGAGGGGCTGTCCTGGGGCGCGATCGAGCGTTTCGGTCAGGACTACGCCGACACGCTGAAGCAGTGGGACGAGCGGTTCCAGGCCGCCTGGCCGGAGATCCGCCGCATGGGCGGCTTTGACGAACGCTTCCGCCGGCTGTGGCGCTTCTACCTCGCCTATTGCGAGGCGGGGTTCCGGTCGGCGCGTACGGACGTCGTCCAGCTGGCCCTGATCCGGAGCTGACGGCCGCGCTTGCCGCGCGCCCCCTTTTCCCCTATACGCGCCCGCTTTCCAGGGCTTCGGTCCCGGTGCGGAACACCAAAGGGTCAGGAAACCGTCCTGACCGCCGCTTCGGGAACCATCGTGGACGGACTTACCCGGTCCGGTCGCGCCGACGCCCCCAAGGGAGACTGCCATGGCTCTTTACGAGCACACGGTCATGTCGCGCCAGGACATCAGCGCGCAACAGGCCGAAGCCCTCAACGACACCATCAAGGACCTGATCGAGCAAGGCGGCGGTTCCGTCGCCAAGATCGAGTACTGGGGCCTGCGCAACCTGACCTATCGGGTCAAGAAGAACCGCAAGGCGCACTACTCGCTGCTCGCCATCGACACGCCGCCGGCCGCCATGGCCGAGGTCGAGCGCCAGCTGTCCATCAACGAGGACGTGCTGCGCTGGCTGACGGTCAAGGTCGACGAGCTGGACCTCGAACTGTCGCCGCTGCTGGCCCGCCGCGAGCGCGAACGCGAACGTGAGCGCGAGCGCACGCCCCGCGAAGACGAAACCGCCGAAGTTTCCGAATAAGGATCGCTGACATGACCGACGTGACCCGTCCCGTCCCCGGCGCCCCGGTCGGAAACGCCCCGGCCCGCCGCCCCTTCCACCGCCGCCGCAAGGTCTGCCCGTTCTCCGGCGCCAACGCCCCGAAGATCGACTACAAGGACGTGAAGCTGCTCCAGCGCTACATCTCCGAGCGCGGCAAGATCGTCCCCTCGCGGATCACCGCGGTGTCCCAGAAGAAGCAGCGCGAACTGGCCAAGGCCATCAAGCGCGCCCGCTTCCTCGCCCTCCTGCCGTATGTGGTGAAGTAAGATGAAGGTCGTTCTGCTCGAACGCGTCGAGAACCTCGGCGCCATCGGCGACGTCGTCACCGTCAAGGACGGCTTCGCCCGCAACTTCCTGCTGCCGCGCGACAAGGCTCGTCGCGCCACCAGCGCCAACCTGAAGGCCTTCGAAGTCGAGCGCGCCGCCATCGAGGCGCGCAACGAGAAGAACAAGGCCGAGGCCCAGAAGGTCGCCGACAAGATCGACGGCCAGACCTACGTCATGATCCGCCAGGCGGGTGAGACGGGCCAGCTGTACGGTTCGGTCGCCGGCCGCGACGTCGCCGAGGCCGTGCAGGCCTCCGGCACCAAGGTCGAGCGCTCGCAGGTCGTCCTGAACACGGCGATCAAGACCCTGGGTGTCCACGAAGTGCCGGTTCGCCTGCACGCCGAGGTCTCTGCCGTGGTCAAGATCAACATCGCCCGTTCGGAAGACGAAGCCGAGCGTCAGGCTGCGGGCGAGGACGTCATCGCCTCGCAGTTCTCCGACGAGCGCGCTGCGGCCGAAGAAGCGGCCAAGGACATGCTCGCCGGCGGTGCCGGTCAGCAGGAAAGCTACGAAGAGGCCTGATCGGCGTCTTCGACGGACTGAGTGAAGCGGGGGCGCGTCCGGTCGGGCGCGCCCCTTTCGCTTGCCCGGCCCCGCCCGGTGCGCCAATCAGGGGCCGACTTCGGGCGGATTCCCTTGGATCTCACGACCTCTCTCATCGACGGCCTGCCGGCCCTCAACGTCCTGGCCCTCTGTCTGGCGACGCTGGCCGTATCGTTCGCCGTTTCGGCCATCGGCCCGACCGGAGGCATGCAGATGGCCGCCGTCGCCGCTACCATGCCCGCGGGCCTGCTCATCCCCCTGCACGCCTGGATCACCGGCTTCTCCGCCTTGTTCCGCGCGCTCGGCCTGCGCCGCGAGATCGACTGGCGCTTCGTCGCCTGGTTCGTCCCCGCCTCGGCCGCGGCGGCCCTGCCCGTGGCAGGCCTGGTAGTGACCGCGGATTTCACCTTCATCCAGGCGACCGTCGCCCTCTACATCCTCGCCAGCGCCATCTTCATGGTGGCGCGGCCACAGACGCGGCTGACGATCCGACGCCGCCGGCCCGTCGTCTTCGGCCTGGTCACGGGGGCCCTGTCGATGTTCATCGGAGCGACGGGACCGCTGCTCATGACGCTGATGCACGGGGGGTACGAGGAGAAGACGCGTCTGTCCGCCACCTTCTCGGCCTGTCTGACCTTTCAGCATCTGTCCAAGATCGTGCTGTTCGGCCTGATCGGGGTGTCGCTTCTGGGCTACCCGGTGATCCTCGCCCTGACCCTCGTCGCCGCCGCCGTGGGCACGCTCATGGGTCGGCGCCTGCTCATCCGCCTGCCGGAACGTCTCTACCGCCTGTTGCTGGCCGCCGCCCTCGCCGCGGTCAGCGCCGCCCTGCTGATCTCGCTGATCTTCTGATCAGTCGCCGCCCCGCTGGTTGAACCGCGCGAAAAGCCCGGCGACCAGCAGCGACGTGCCGACCCAGCCGAGCATGCTGTACAGCGCCAGCCACCAGTTCAGGATCAGCCCGTCCCAGCCCGTGTCCGAAATCGTCCAGTGCGCCCGCTGGTTCAGGTCCAGCACGGGGAAGAAGGACTCGATCGCGAAAAACAGGCTGTTGAAGCGTGGGTGCAGCTCGAAATGATCCGCCTCGGCGACGGATGCCTCCACGCCGGGCGGCGACGCGGAGAACTCCTCCTTCACGCAGTCGTTGATCCGATGGGCCCCGGAGATCAGACCCACGAAGGGGTCGGGCGGCGAGACCCTGTTCGCGCACTCGCGCCACCACGGGGAGGCGGCGATCGATTCGTCGGCTGGTGCCGCCAGGCCCCGGCTTGCGGCGACGTTGATCAGCAGGCTGTTGGCCAGCACCAGGGCGACGATGCTGACAACCAGATTGGCCGGCTTGTAGCCGAAGCCCGTCATCCAGCCATAGGTCAGGGCGATGCGTTTCCGCACCCCTCCCGCGGCGTGCCAGACCCGCCGCACGGGCTGCACGAGGGCGCCGACGAAGGTCCGGGAACCGGCGCGCGGCGGCGCCTCGAACTCGATCGAGTGCAGGGTCTGACGCAGCCGGCGCTGGAACTGGACCTCCTTGGCGTCCAGATCGTGCCCCATGGCCTTCAGCACCTTGGCCAGTTGCTCGTAAGGCTGCGGGTGGAAGTCCTCCCCCACGCCGCCGCCGCGACGGGACCGGGGTCCAAAGGCATCGGGCTGCAGCGCCAGCCAGGTGCCGATGCGATAGCCGGCGTCCTTGGGCGAGGTCGACCCGAACCGGTCGTACTCGAACCCGTCCAGCACCAGCCGATGTCGCGTGCGCGGATGAACCTGATCGCCATCCTGGCCGCCCGCGATCTGCACATAGGTGGTCCAGTGATCGACGAACTCCCGAACGCGCAGACCCGACAGGTCCGCGGAGCCCAGCAGCCGGCACTGGCCTTTCCGGCCCGCCTCCTGCTGGTGCTTGGGCCCGATGTAGAGCGTCCCTCCGATCGTGGTGTGGCGCAGGTTCAGGCAGAAGGGATTGTTGACCGGCCTGTCGCCGCGCTTCGCCTCCGGATTCGGCTCGAAGGGAAAATGCTTCTCCCAGTCGCCGTCCCAGTCGGTCTCGCGGATCGGCGCCGGATCGAAGTCGAACACCGCGCCGCGGCAGGTCAGCGACCCCTCGATCCATGCCCCTGACAAATCGACGCCGCGCAGGGCCCTGAATCCCTTGCGCATGTAGACGCTGCCCCGGATCCGCGACCGCATGCCCTCCAGCATCCCGATCGTTGTGCCGTCCATGTCCAGCGCCCGCAGGTCGGCGAACTCGATGTCCAGCGAATCCTCGATCACGCAGTCCTGAAGACTGAGGTAGCCGAGGCTGGCCACGCCCTTCAGGTCGATCTTTCCCCGGACCGTCCAGCCCTGAAAGTCGACGCTGCAGCCGCCCGGCCCGGCCGCGGTGTTCACCGTTTCGGTGATGAAGCGGACGACGTCGCCGTCGATCACGCGCCGACGGGGCTCGGCCTTTACCGGCTCCCCAGCCCGCGCCAGCCGCAGGCATTCCTTCTCGACCTTGCCGAGCGACCGTTCGTCCTGGATGCGCGCCATGCCGACCTCCCGACGGGGAGCCTGGGACTTCCCCCCGTTCCGCGCAACCGTGCTTTGCGAGACGTCATCCACAGACCCGCCGATCCACCCCCAGCGTATCCGACGACCGCTCCTGACGCAGGGATGGCGCAGGGTTAAACCTCGGACCCCCATGAACGCCCTCGCCCCCATCACGCCCGAACTGCCGATCGTCTCGGCACCGCCTCACAATCTGGAGGCCGAGCAGGCGCTGCTGGGCGCGCTGATGTTCGACAACGGCGTGTTCGAGCGTTTGTCGGACCGGCTGAAGGGATCGCATTTCCACGAGCCGTTCCACCAGCGGCTCTATGAGGCGATCGAGGATCATGTTCGCCAGGGCCTGCTGGCCGACCCCACGGTGCTGATGGAGCGGTTCAAGCAGGACCCGGCCTTCCAGCAGCTGGGCGGCGTCCGCTACCTCGCCGACCTGGTGGATCGCGCGCCTCCCGCCGCCAACTCGCCCGACTACGCCCGCGTCGTCTACGACCTGGCCCTGCGGCGCGAGCTGATCCGCATCGGCGGCGACATCATGCGCGAGGCGCCGGACCCGCAGACCGCGGCCATGGACCAGATCGAACAGGCCGAGCAGTCGCTGTACAGCCTGGCCGAAACGGGCAAGCCGTCGTCGGGCTTCGTCGGCTTCTCCACCGCCCTCGCCGGCGCCGTGCAGATGGCGGCCGAGGCCTATCAGCGCGACGGGAAGCTGGCCGGCCTCGCCACCCACCTCGACGACCTCGACCAGAAGCTGGGCGGCCTGCACAAGTCCGACCTGTTGATCCTCGCCGGCCGCCCGTCGATGGGGAAGACCTCGCTGGCGACCAATATCGCCTTCAACATCGCCCGCAACTACCGCTACGAGCCGACGCCCGAGGGGCGGAAGACCGTTGACGGCGGCGTCGTCGCCTTCTTCTCGCTGGAAATGAGCGCCGAACAGCTGGCCATGCGCATCCTGGCCGACGCCTCGGGCGTGCCGTCCGACAAGCTGCGCAAGGGCGACATCGACGCCGTCGACTACGGCCGTCTGCGCGACGCCGCCATCGAGATCGGCGAGGCACCACTGTTCATCGACGCCACCGGCGGCCTGGCCATGTCCAAGCTGGCCGCGCGCGCGCGCCGCCTCAAGCGGATGGAGCACGGCCTCGACGTGATCATCGTCGACTACCTGCAGCTGATCACCACCGGCGACGCCGGCGGACAGAAGAACCGCGTTCAGGAGGTGTCCGAGATCACCGGCGCGCTCAAGGCGCTGGCCAAGGAGCTGAACGTCCCCATCATCGCCCTGTCGCAGCTGTCGCGCCAGGTCGAGAGCCGCGATGACAAGCGCCCCCAGCTGTCCGATCTGCGCGAATCCGGCTCGATCGAGCAGGACGCCGACTGCGTCATGTTCGTCTATCGGGAGAGCTACTACAAGGAGCGGACCATGCCGCAGGAGGGCACGCCCGAGCACCTGCAGTGGATGGAGGACATGGACCGCCTGCGGAACATGGCCGAGGTCATCATCGGCAAGCAGCGTCACGGCCCGATCGGCACCATCCGCCTGAGCTTCGACGCCGACACCACCCGCTTCGGCAATCTCGCCCGCGACGCCCGCTGGGACAACACGAGCTACGAATAGCGACGTCTTCGCAGTTGCGGCATAAGGCGGGGATGAGCCTCGCCGAACTCTCCGTGGACTACGAAGCCCTGACCGCGAACTTCCGCACGCTGCAGGCTCTCACCGGCGTGCGGGTCATGCCCGTGGTCAAGGCCGACGCCTACGGCCTGGGCGCCGCCAAGGTGGCGAAACGTCTGATGCAGGAAGGGGCCCGCGATTTCTTCGTCGCCCGCGGCGATGAGGGATACGCCTTGCGCGACGCGCTCGGCCCCGAGCCCCGGATCTGGGTTCTGGACGGCGTGATCAAGCCTCGCGACCTTTTGGAGATCGCGATCGCCGACCTGCGCCCGGTCCTCAATCATCGCGACCAGGCCGAGGTCTGGAATAAGGTCCCCGGCCGCGCCTGCGGCGTGCACATCGACACCGGCATGAACCGTCTCGGCTTTCGCCCGGAGGACGCCCCGCGCGAGCTGGCTGGCGTCGAGCTGGTGATGAGCCATCTCGCCTGCGCCGACGAACCGGCGCACCCGATGAACCGCACCCAGCGCGACGCCTTCGCCGCAGCGACGGCGCTTTACCCCGGAGCCACGCGGTCCTTCGCCAACTCGGGCGGCTGCTTTCTGGGCCCCGACTACGCCTTCGACGCCGTGCGACCCGGCATCTGCCTGTATGGCGGCGGACCGGAGGGACGTCCCGACGATCGCATCCGCCCGGTGGCGGCGCTGATCGCGAGAGTTCTGCAGATTCGCGACGTGCCGGCGGGCGAGAGCGTCGGCTACTCACGTGGCTTCGTGGCCGACCGCCCCATGCGCATCGCCACTCTCGGGGCAGGCTACGCCGACGGCGTCCTGCGCTCCAACAGCCCCGACGGAAAGGTCTTCGTGGCGGGCGAACTGCGGCCCGTGCTGGGGCGAATTTCCATGGACGTGATGGCGATCGACGTGACCGGGCTGGACGTGTCGATCGGCGACCCGGTGGAACTGTTCGGCCCGAACCGCCCCCTCGACGACGCCGCGGCGGCGGCGGGCACGGTGGCATGGGAGCTCCTGACGTCCGTCGGGTCGCGCGTCGTCCGGACGGAAGCTGAGGCGTCCGCCATGCGCCGGAGGCGAGGTCACGCCTGGGCTCGCCACCTTCGGAGGCCGGAGGAGGACTGATCCCGAAGACCGTCGCCGCCCACGACGGAAGCGGTCGCACCCGCCTCCGGGCCCCCTGCCCCGCGGCACCCGACTCCTGTAAGCCGACGTCATGGCGAAAGACTCCGCAATCTACGTTTGTCAGTCGTGCGGCGCGGTCCACGGCAAGTGGTCGGGCCAGTGCGGGGCCTGCGGCCAGTGGAACACCATCGTCGAGGAGCGCCAGTCCGCGCCGCCCGGCGCGCTGAAGCCGGCCGCGACCAGCCGGGCGCGCGGAGTGCAGTTCGAAAGCCTCGAATCCGAGAACCCCGAGCCCCCTCGCATCCTGACCGGCGTGGCCGAGTTCGACCGCGTGTGCGGTGGCGGCGTCGTGCCCGGCTCGGCCCTGCTGCTCAGCGGCGATCCGGGCGTGGGCAAATCGACCCTGCTGCTCGAGGTCGCCGCCCGCGCCGCCCTGTCCGGCCGGCGTGTCGCCTACATCTCGGGCGAGGAGGCCGTGGAGCAGATCCGCAGCCGCGCCCGGCGCATGGGACTGGAGAAGGCCCCGGTCGAACTGGCCTCGGCCACCGCCCTACGCGAGATCCTCGGGACGCTGAAGCGCGAGAAGTTCGACGTCGTCATCGTCGACTCGATTCAGACCCTCTGGTCCGACGTGCACGAGGCCGGACCCGGCTCGGTGACTCAGGTTCGGGCCTGCGCCAGCGAGATGGTGCGCATGGCCAAGTCCGGCGGCCCGGCGGTGATCCTGGTCGGGCACGTCACCAAGGACGGCCAGGTCGCCGGCCCGCGCGTCGTCGAGCACATGGTCGACGCCGTGCTCAGCTTCGAGGGCGAGCGCGGATACCCCTTCCGCATCCTCCGCGCCGGCAAGAACCGCTTCGGCGCGACCGACGAGATCGGCGTGTTCGAGATGGGCGACGCCGGCCTGCGCCAGGTGTCCAATCCGTCCGCCCTGTTCCTGGGCGAGGGCAAGGACCGCGCGCCCGGCGCCGCGGTGTTTGCCGGCATCGAGGGCAGCCGCCCCGTGCTGGTCGAGATCCAGGCCCTGGTTGCCCCCAGCGCCTACGGCACCCCCCGGCGGGCCGTCGTGGGCTGGGACTCGGGTCGTCTCGCCATGGTGCTGGCGGTGCTGGAGGCGCGCTGCGGTCTGGGTCTGGGCGACAAGGACGTCTATCTGAACGTGGCTGGCGGCCTGCGCATCAACGAGCCGGCCGCCGATCTGGCCGCCGCCGCCGCCCTGATCTCCTCGGCCGTGGACCAGCCCCTGCCGCAGGGATGCGTCGTCTTCGGCGAGATCGGCCTGTCGGGCGAGGTCCGCGCCGTCGGCCGGGCCGAGGCCCGCCTGCGCGAGGCGGCCAAGCTGGGCTTCGATCAGGCGCTGTGCGCGCCATTGCCCCAGGGCGCGGGCGGCGCCATGGACTGCATCGCCGTCTCGCGCCTCGCCGAGGCGGTCGAACGAATCTCGCAGAGACGCTATTGAGAACCGTGGGAACAGGGCGGAGCGCCGCGTGACCGGATACGACGTCTTTGTCCTGATCGTGCTCATCGCCTCGGCGGCCGCCGGCGGCGTGCGCGGTGCCACGCGCGAGCTAATCACCCTGCTCAGCTTCGTGCTGGCCGCCTTCGTCACCCTGATTGCCCTGCCGCTGACGGCACCGATCGGGCGGGGACTGGTCGATCCGGACTGGGCCGGCGTCATCTTTGCGGCGCTGGTCGGCTTCCTGCTCGTCTATTTCGGCATCCGCATCTTCGGTTCGGCCCTGTCGAAGCGGGCCCAGGCCCATCCGCACCTCGGCGGGGTCGACCGCGCGCTGGGCGTCCTCGTCGGTGCGGCGCGCGGCCTTGTGCTCGTCGGCGCCGTCCATCTGGTCGTCGTGGCCGCCATGCCCGGCGAGCGCACGCCCGGCTGGCTGGGCAAGGCCGCCACCTGGCCGCTCAGCGCCGGCGCCGCGCGCGCCATCCAGATCGTCCTGCCCGGAATCGGCGCAGGGCTGGACGCGGTCACGCCGGTGGTCAATTCATCCGTGCGCCAAGGATTTTCCGACCCCGACGCCTTGCCGAAGACAGATTCCCGCAATACTTCGCCGCCGTCCCCCGAGTAGTTTCCGCCGCCATCGGAGCCCCGACGATGTCGCATGCGATCGCCGATCCCGTCGTCCACCGGCCCCACTGGCGTGATCCCGACGACGATCGGCCGCGTCTGGAATGCGGCGTCTGCGGCGTCTGGGGCGCGGACCGTGACGAGGCCTCCTCGGTCGTCGCCCTCGGCCTCCATGCCCTGCAGCACCGCGGCCAGGAGGCCTGCGGCATCGCCAGCGTGGCCGAGCAGCGCTTCCACACTGAACGGCACATGGGTCTGGTCGGCGACGCCTTCGGCGGAGCCAACCTGGCCGAACGCCTGCCCGGTTCGGCCGCCGTGGGCCACACCCGCTACTCCACCGCCGGTGGCAGCTTCCTGCGCAACATCCAGCCGATGTTCGCCGATCTCGACCAGGGCGGCATCGCCATCGCCCACAACGGCAACCTGACCAATTTCCACTTCCTGCACCGCCAGCTGGTCGGCGAAGGCGCCATCTTCCAGTCGACCTCGGACTCCGAGGTCATCCTCCACCTCATCGCCCGCAGCCGGAAGGCCAAGATCGTCGACCGCTTCATCGACGCCGTGTCGCGGATCGAGGGCGGCTACGCCCTGGTCTGCCTGACCCGCACCAAGATGATCGGCGCGCGCGATCCGCTGGGCATTCGCCCGCTGGTGCTGGGCAAGCTGGGCGAAAGCTGGGTCCTGGCGTCCGAGACCTGCGCGCTGGACGCGGTCGGCGCGGAGTTCGTGCGCGACGTCGAGAACGGCGAGGTCATCGTCATCGATCACGAGGGCCTGCGCTCGCTCAAGCCCTTCCCCGTCCGCCCCGCGCGGCCGTGCCTGTTCGAGTACGTCTACTTCTCCCGCCCCGACAGCATCGTGAACGGCCGTTCGGTCTACGGCGTGCGCAAGCGCATGGGCGCGGGTCTGGCGCGCGAACACGCGGTTGAAGCCGACGTGGTCGTGCCGGTCCCCGACTCCGGCGTCCCCGCCGCGCTGGGCTATGCCCGCGAGAGCGGCATTCCCTACGAGATGGGCATCATCCGCAGCCACTATCTGGGCCGCACCTTCATCCAGCCCAGCCAGGGCGCCCGGCAGAAGGGTGTGCGGATGAAGCACAGCCCCAACCGCGCCGTGCTGGAGGGCAAGCGGGTGGTCCTGATCGACGACTCCATCGTGCGCGGGACCACCTCGGTGAAACTGGTCCGCGCCGTCCGCGCCGCGGGCGCGACCGAGGTCCACCTGCGCTCGGCCTCGCCGCCGATCCTGTGGCCGGACTTCTACGGCATCGACATGCCCGAGCGGGACCAGCTGATCGCCGCCCGCATGGATCTTGAAGAGATGTGCCGGTACCTCGAGGTCGACTCGCTGGGCTTCCTCTCGGTCGACGGCCTGTACGAGGCCATGGAGGCCGGCCCGCGGGATCCCAAGAACCCGCAGTTCACCGATCACTACTTCACCGGCGAATACCCGACCCGTTTGCTGGACCGGGAGATCGAGGAAGGCGGCCGCGAGGATTCGGGACGGCAACTTTCCCTGCTCGTCAGCGCTTAAGCCGGGATGATCCAGCTCGGCTATTTCACGCTCGACACGCCCGACCTCGACAAGGCCCGCGCCTTCTACGGTGCCCTGTTCGGCTGGACCTTCGAGGAGGCGTCCTCCCACGCCACCTATGCCCACGTCGCCGACAGCGACCCGCCCTTCGGCATCCGCAAGGGCCAGTGCAAGGTGTTCACGCACCTGTATTTCCGCGTCACCGACGTCGAGGCTCTGAGGAACCGGGCCGTCGATCTGGGCGGCAAGTCCGAGGTCCCGTCAGAGAGCTCCACCGGCCTGTCCGTCTCCGTCGTCGACGATCAGGGCGTCAGCTTCAGCCTGTGGCAGCCCAAACCTGGCCTCTGAGTCTGGCGAACCGCGAGCCGGGCGGCTATCAGCCCGCATGACTTCCGACCAGCCCCTGAAAGACCGCATCGCCCTCGTCATCGGGGCCTCGCGCGGCATTGGCCATGAGGCCGCCCTCGCCCTGGCGAAGGCCGGCGCCCACGTCGTCGCGGCCGCCCGGACCCAGGGCGCGCTGGAAGAGCTGGACGACGCCATCTTCGCCGCCACCGGCAAGCACGCGACCCTGATCCCGTTCGATCTGGTGGACGGCGGGGCCATCGACCGGCTGGGCGGGGCCCTGTTCGAGAGATTCGGCCGTCTGGACGTCTGGGTCAACGCCGCCGCCACCCTCGGGGCCGAGGGTCTGGCCCCGGTCAGCCACGCCGACCCGCGCCAGTTCGCCAAGATCGAGAAGACCAACTTCACCGCCGTCTATCGCCTTATCCGCTCGCTGGAGCCGTTGCTCAAGCTGTCCGATGCGGCACGGGTGATCCATCTGACCACCTCGGTCGCCACCGCCCCGCGCGCCTTCTGGGGCGCCTATGCCGCGACCAAGGCGGGCGCGGAGGTGCTGATGAAGTGCTGGGCCGACGAGACCGAGACCATGCCGATCCGCATCTGCGTCCTGAACCCGGGCGGCATGCGCACGCAGATGCGCGCACAGGCCTTCCCCGGCGAGGATCCGGAGACCCTGCCCCATCCCTCGGAGATTGCGCCCCTGATCGTCGAGCTCGCCGACCCGACCCGCGAGCCGCCGCTGACGCTTACCTTCAAGGACTGGCGCGACGGCCCGACGGCGGCCGCGCTGGTCTAGCCGACGACCAGGGCCGGCCTATTTCTTGGGCACGTGCTTCTGGCCGGTGCGAATCCGGCCAGAGCGCGACACCTGACGCGCCCCGCCGCGCGCGCCCTTCTGCACCGCGACCGACGAGCCCGCCTTCTTGGACGAGCTGGCCTTCACGCCGCTGATGATGCGCGGCTTGGCCGTGCGCGTCTTCTTCTGCTCCAGCGCCTTGCCGGGCAGGTGCGACAGCATCTCGGCCTTCTCGGCCTTCTTGATCACGCGGCGCGGCGCGGTCTTGGCGTCGCCCTTGTAGCGTTCCGGCCCCGACTTGGCGCCGCCCGGCGCATAGGGGTTATCGCCCGCCGACGACTTCACCGTCAGCCGGATCGGGGTGCCGTGCAGGTCGAAGCTCTCGCGGATCGAGTTGATCAGATAGCGCTTGTACTGCTCGGGCATGGACGCGGCGCGGCTGGCCATCAGCACGAAGGTCGGCGGCCGAGCCTTGGTCTGGGCCACGTATTTGGGCTTGATCCGCTTGCCGTCCACGGCGGGCGGCGGGTGCCGCTGCACGGCCATGGCCAGCCAGGTGTTCAGATCCTTGGTCTTCACCTTCACCGACCAGGTCTCATAGGCCTGGATCACTGCGGGCATCAGCCGCTCGACGCCGCGCCCGGAATGGGCCGAAAGGGCCACGAAGGGCGTGCCGCGCAGCTGGGGCAGCTTGTCCTCCGCCAGCCGCTTCAGTTCGGCCATTTTGGCCTGCGGCTCTTCTTCCAGGTCCCATTTGGAGGCGACATAGATCAGGGCCCGCCCCTCGCGCTCGACCAGATCCGCCAGCTGCAGATCCTGAATGTCGAAGGCGTGGTCCTTGTCCATCATCAGCACGACCACCTCGGCGAAGGTGATGGCGCGGATCGTGTCGGCGACCGACAGCTTCTCCAGCTTTTCCTGCACCCGCGCCTTGCGACGCATGCCCGCGGTGTCGACGAAACGGATCGGGCGGCCTTCCCACTCCCAGTCCACCGAGATCGAGTCGCGCGTGATGCCCGCCTCGGGCCCGACCAGCAGGCGGTCCTCGCCCAGAAGGCGGTTCACCAGCGTCGACTTGCCCGCGTTCGGCCGGCCGATCACGGCGATCCGGATCGGCTTGTCGGCCTCTTCCTCCTCCGCGACGAAGATGTCGGCCGAGGCCGCCAGCACAGCCGCGTACAGGTCCGCCATGCCCTCGCCGTGCTCGGCCGACAGGGCGACCGGCTCGCCGAAGCCCAGGGCGTGCGCCTCGCCCACGCCGCCGCCGCTCTCGCGGCTCTCGGACTTGTTGGCCAGCAGGATGATCGGCTTGTGCACCTTCCGCAGCCTGTCGGCGAAGATGCGGTCCAGCTGGGTCACGCCCTCGCGCGCATCCATCATGAACAGGACCAGATCGGCGTCCTCGATCGCCAGCTCGGTCTGCTCGCGCATGCGCGATTCCAGACTTTCGTCGGTGACGTCCTCGTACCCGGCCGTGTCGATCAGCGTCAGATCGATGTCGCCGATGTTGCCCTGCGCATAGCGGCGGTCGCGGGTCACGCCCGGACGGTCGTCGACCAGCGCCAGGCGCTTGCCCACAAGGCGGTTGAACAGGGTCGACTTGCCCACATTGGGGCGACCGACGATGGCAACTTTGATGGCCATGACGCCGATCCAGACCCGTTTGTACGCCTAACGCAAGATGTCGTCAGCGGATGCTGACGAGCTCGCCCCGGTCGGTGACGACGATCAGGGCCCCGTCATAGGCGATCGGCGCGACATATGCAGGCGCGCCGAGGTTGACCGTGCCCTGGATTTCACCCGTCTTCGGGTTCAGCGCTACGGCCTCCCCGTCGGAGTTGACGAGGACCAGACGGTTGGACGCCAGAATCGGCCCGGCCCACGACGGCCGCACGGTACGGTCGAAGAAGCCCAGGAAGCCGCCCTCCTGACGCACGCGACCTTCGTTCAGGTCGCGCGTCCAGTAGACCTGCCCGTTCTCGCGGTTCACGACGGTCAGCTGGCCGACGTTCGAGACGACGTAGACGACATCGCCCACCGGCAGCGGAGCCTGGACGCCGCCGATAGGCAGCTGCCAGCGCGGCTGGCCCGAGCGGGCGTCCAGCGATCCGAGGATGCCCGAATGGCTGACGGCGTAGACGAAGCCGCGCGAGATGACCGGACGACCGGCGATGTCGCGGACTTCCGACAGTGCGCTGGTGCGGCTGGTGCGCGACAGTTCGCGCTGCCACAGCGGCTGGCCGTTGGAGGCGCGAAGCGCCAGCAGCTCACCCGAGGAGAAGGGGGCCACCACCGTGTCGCCCGTGACGGCCGGCGACGAGGCCAGCATGATCCGCGCCGGCTCGACGATGCCGCGATAGGACCAGGCCTGCTGTCCGGTGTTCACGTCGAAGGCGATGATCTGGTTGTCCACGTCGACGACGTACACGCGGCCGCCCGACACCGTCGGAGCCCCGTGGATCGGCACGTCGACGGACGACTGCCACACGACGGCACCGGTCGCGGCGTCCATCGCGGTCATGGTCCGATAGCCCGACGAGGCGAAGACCTTGCCGCCACCGACGGCCACACCGCCCCCGAACCCGCCGCGTTCGTTCTCGGGACGCAAGTTGACGCGCCAGATCTCGCCGCCGTTGCGGGCATCGACAGCCGAAACCGTCGATTCCCCGTCCATCACAAAGATGCGGCCGCCCTCGGCGACGGGGGGCGACATGACCTGGCTGGTCCGGCCCGCGCCGGCACCCACGTTCCGACGCCAGGCGATCGTGAAGTTGGGGGCCGCGATGGCATGCTCGACGGAGTTGTCGGCCGTTCCGCCCGGGTTCGGCCATGCGGTGACCGCCTGCGGACCGGGCAGGAAGAAGTCGCGGCCGGCCAGGGCGGCCGAGGGGACCAGGGCCTGATCGAACTCGATCACCGGAATGCGTTCGCCGGCGCTGGCGACGTCCTCGGCCTGGGGTCCGCGTCCCAGATTGAAGGGCAGTATCCGCTGAACGGTCCCGCACCCGGCGACGATGAGAGCCAGCGCGGCGACCGAACCGGCCTTGAGCAAGCGATCCATGGGCATCTTTCCGAAGATCATCACTGGGCCGGCGCGGCCGGAACGGGCGCGGCCGGGGCGGGCGCCGGAGCGCCCTGGGCAGGTGCGGGCGTGGCGCTCGGAACCGGCTGCCGCAAGGCACCGGGGATCGCGGCTGCAGTGCCGTTGTCGATGGCCGAGATGCCGATCTGGGCGCGCTGGCGCACCGAATCCGGCACATCCTGCCCGAGCTGCAGCTGGACGAAGGTCTGGCGCGCCTCGGCGGTCTTGCCGAACTGAAGACGGGCCATGGCCTGCGTCTCCAGAGCCATCACGCGCTGCGGACGGCCTTCCTTGATCAGCGGCTCCAGACGCTCCTCGATGTCCTCCAGCGTGCCGCCTTCGTCCATCAGGATCCACACCGCCTTAAGCGCCGCCTGGTCGGCCAGGATGGGATCCCGGTCCGCGCGGGCCGCCTGATCCAGCAGTTCCACCGCCTCGTCCGCCTCGCCGCGCTGCAGCGCCAGCCCGGCGCGCTGGTTGAGGGCCAGGGCCTTGTAGGCCGAGTTGCCGACCTTGTGCGCCTCGGTGAAGGCCACCTCGGCGGCGGCCGCGTCATTCGCCTGCAGGGCGTCCATGCCCCGGTCGTAGGCGACGGCGGCCTTCTCGCCTTGCGAGGTCTTGAAGCTGTCCCAGCCCCAGAACCCGAGGGCCACGATCAGCGCCAGCGCCAGGACGGCACCCACGACGGGGCCCCATTTGCGGGCAAGCCGCTTCCACCGTTCGGAGCGCAGCTCCTCTTCGACTTGTTCGAAGACATCAACCACGGATGCGTCGCCCCCACGAAGCGGGGTTCAGGACCCGCTGATTTGAAACCGGCGCGACCCTAGAGGCTCGCCGACGCGCCCGCAACGCGGCGTCAGGCCGAGGCGGGCTTTTTGGAGAAGTATGTTTCGACTTCGGCAGGAAAACGGCGGGCCCGGACGTCTGCGGCATAGCCGGCGACCGCCCGATCGATCTCGCCGCGCAGGTCGGCGTAGCGGCGCACGAATTTCGGCGTCCACTCGAACATCCCCAGCATGTCGGAAACGACCAGGATCTGGCCATCGCAAGCGGCCGAGGCGCCGATGCCGACGGTCGGCTTGTCGATCGCCTCTGTCACTTCGCGCGCCAGTCCCTCGGCCACGCCCTCGACCACCACGGCGAAAGCGCCGGCGTCGGCGGTCGCCTCGGCCTCGGCCAGCACGCGCAGCCGTTCCTCCTCGGTGCGGCCCTTGGCCTTGAAGGCCCCGTCCGTCAGCACCGCCTGCGGCCTCAGCCCGACATGCCCCATCACGGGGATCCCGCGCTGGACCAGATAGGCGATCGTCTCGGGCACCGTCGGGCCGCTTTCCAGCTTCACGCCCTGCGCGCCGGTTTCCTTCATCACGCGGGCGCAGTTGTCGTAGGCGACTTCCTTGCCGCCTTCGTAGCTGCCGAACGGCATGTCGATCACGACCATGGCCCGCGTCGAGCCCCGCATGACGGCCTGTCCGTGCAGGATCATCATCTCCAGCGTCACGCCGACCGTGTTGGGCAGGCCGTGCACGACCATGCCTACGCTGTCGCCGACGAGAAGCAGATCGCAGTGGGGATCGAGGATCGCCGCCGTCGGCGCGTCGTAGGCGGTCAGACAGACCAGCGGCTCGCCGCCCTTGCGGGCGCGGATGTCCGGCGCGGCCATGCGGCGGACGACTTCCTGCTTCTGGGCGGACATGGCGGCCTCCTTGGTGACGGGCCCTCTAGATAGGCACCCGCCCCCGGGGAGTCATCACACGTCCTGGGCCAGCTTCATCGCCCCGGCCGCCGCCACGGCAACCAGAGCCGCCGCGGCGATCCAGAACAGCTGCATCGCGCCCAGCGATCCGACCTCAAGCCCGCTCAATCCCACGGCCTCCAGCGCGCCCTGCGCCAGGCCCTGGGCCTGCCCCGATGCCGCCCTGATCCCCTGATTGACCGCGGCCCCGGCCACCACGCCGGACCCGTCGCCCAAATTCAGGTTGACGGTGACCGCCTCGCGCAGCGCCACCGCGCCGCCCACCACCCCGGCCAGGGACAGGGCCAGGAACCGCACGCGCGAGCCCTGCTCCATCCGCTTCTCCACCTGGGCGGTGAACAGGGGCGCGTCGGCCATAGGCGGCGTGCGCGCAAACAGGCGCTCGATCTCGGGGTCGAATTCGTCAGCCGACATGCTGCGTCCTCCCCAGGGTCCCGGCGGGCGCGAGCCGCGCACGGAGTTTATCCAGACCACGTTTGACATGAGACTTCACCGTGCCGAGTGGCAAATTGAGGGCCGTCGCGATCTCCGGATGCGCCATCCCCGCGCCGTGGCACAGGCTGACGCAGAGACGTTCCGCCTCGCTCAGGGACTTGAGGGCCTCGTCGAGATCGACCCGGTCCCCGTGCTCGATGGTCGGGGCCGTCGAATCGTCTTCCAGTTCCGCGATGTAGCGGGCTTCTTTCGCCACCCGCTTCAGATACAGCCGGGCGGCGATCCGCTTGACCCAGCCCGCGAAGGTGCCTTCGCCGCGGAACTCGGCGCAGCGCTCGAACGCCTGGATGAAGGCGTCCTGCGCCACGTCGTCGGCCAGCGAAGGCTGGGCCCCCATCCGGCGCAGCAGCGCGCGGACGGCCGATCCGTGGCGACGGACCAGCTCGCCGAACTCTCGCCGCCCGCCGGCGGCCGCCTGGGCCGCCAGCTCGACGTCGTGCCGGTCGATCAGAGACTGGACCATGGTCGATCCCCCTGCCGTCCCGCCTCAGTCCTTGTTCTTGTTGAAGAAGCTCAGGACGATGAAGGCCAGGCCGATGGTGATGGGGATGCAGGCGAGGCCCAGCAGACCCTCGTCGACGTTGTCGCTGCCCCAGCCGCCGTTCATGCTGCTGACGATGGAGAAGGCCGAGATGCCGATGCCGGTGGCCAGCCAGATGATGCCCTTGCGGATGTCGCGATTGCGCGACGGCAGGTTCTTCTGAACGTCCTTGGTCATGGCGTCGATCAGCTCGGGCGGCAGGTCCTGCCCCTTGTCGATGGCGTGCCGGATCGTCTGCTGCATCTCGCGCTTCTCGCGCGACTTCAGGTACGACGGGCCGAAGACGATGGCCGTGATGGTGCCGAAAACCGCCAGTATCGCGACGACGGGAATGAAGTCTTCCATGGGACGAACCCCTCTCTTCTCGATGTGCCGCAGCCTGATGCCCCGGCCTTCTGTGAACAAGAGGCGCCCGAGGCGTCCCGTGGATGCGATCGCTCGCGTGAAACTTTCGTAAGGCGCGCACAGCCGTCAGAATACCCTCCCAAAGGAGACGCCGACCATGCACCGCCGCGCCCTACTCGCCGCCCTCGCCGCCACGCCCCTGGCCGCCTGCGCCACCCTGCCGGGCTCGAGCCGCCCTCTGCGCCTGGCCTGTTTCAACATCTGGCACGACCGCGACGACTGGGCGGCCCGCCTGCCGCTGGTCGTCGAGACCCTGCGCGCCGCCGACGCCGACGTCATCGGCCTGCAGGAAGTGCTTCAGGACGCCGCCACCGGCCTGCCCAACCAGGCCCGGACCCTCGCGGCCGCGCTGGGCGGCTATGAGGTCCGCTTCATGTCGACCGATGCGGAGGGCGCGCCCCGCCGCTACGGCAACGCCGTTCTCAGCCGCCTGCCCGTGCTGGAGACGGACACGAAGAAGCTGGAGCCGCTGGACGACTTCCGAACGGCCCTGCGCGTCCGCGTCGACCTCGGCGGCCGCGCGGTCGACGTCGTCAACACCCACTTCCACCACACGGCCGAGGGGGCCGCCATCCGGGCGCGCCAGGCGGCGGACCTGCTGGACTGGATCGGTGCCGGGGCGACCCCGAAGATCGTCATGGGCGACTTCAACGCGCCGCTGACCGACGCGGGCCTGGCCGGGCTCGCCGCCTCGCCCCGCTTCGTCAGTGCCCTGCCCGCCGGTGCCGCGCCGACGACGTTGAATACGAACGAGGGCCACAGCTCGCGCGTCATCGACCACGTCTTCGTCCAGGCCGACGCCTTCGACGTCGTTTCGGCCCGGGTCATGGGCACGCAGGAGGTGAACGGCGTCTGGCCGTCCGACCACTACGCGGTCGAGGCTGTGGTCCGGCTCCGGACCTAGGGCTTCAGGCGCAGTCCCGGCGCACCCAGCAACCGCGCCGCGACCAGCGCCCCGACCACGGCCAGCGCCACGCCACCGATCTCCATGCCGGCGGTCTGCAGCTCCGGTCCTGCCTCGCCGGCGACCTGAACCAGACTGCCCGCCAGCGCCGCGGTCACCACCGCACCCGGCAGGGCCGCCGCTGCCGACAGCCACGCCCGCCGGCGGGCGACCCGGGTCATGACGGCCAGTTCGAACGCCGGATCGCGTGCGGCCGGCCGGGCGCTTCCCAGCAGCAGGTCCAGCTTGCGTTCAGGCGTCATCCGGCCCTCCCAGCGCCTTGAGCAGGCGCGCACGACCGCGCTGGACATGGGACTTCACCGTGCCCAACGGCAAGACCAGCGCCTCGGCGATCTCGCCGTGCGACCAGCCCTCTCCGAGGTTCAGCGCCACGCAGGCCCGCACGTCGGGCGGCAATTCGGCCAGAGCGGCCTCCAGCGCCATCCGGTCCTCGGGCGCGACACCGGTCGGGAGGTCCACCGCCTCCAGAAAGACCCGCTCCCGCACCGCGCCGCGTCGCCGCGACCGGATCCGCGTCTGGGCGATCTTCCAGGCGATACCGCAGACCCACGGCCGGAACCGCGTGGCGTCCTTCAGCCCGTCGAGCCCGGCCCAAGCGGCCAGAAAGGCCTCCTGCGCCACGTCGTCCGCCTCGGCCCAGCCGCTGCCCAGCGCCCGCCGCACGAAGGCCCGCACCGCCGCCTGATGCCGCTGCACCAGCCGGCCAAAGGCGGGATCCGACCCGCCCCGGGCCCGCGCCACCAGATCGGCGTCGTCCGACGCCCCGGACATCTTCCCCCTCCCCGACCGGCCTCACCGCCGCCGCGAGGCCAGGGCCGACACCAGACTGGCAGCCGCCACCGCCCCCATGACGAAGGACACGATCAGGAAAGCCTCACCCGCCCCGTACATGTCCGACCAGGCGGCGTAGGCGAAGCCGGCCGACATGATGGCGAACAGCACCACCGTGAACCACCAGCTGCCCCCGCTGCCGGTCCCCCGCCCCGAAGCCGCGCCCCACATGGCCGCACCCTCCTCGTCCAGCGGCCGGTCCAGCAGCTTCAGCAGGGCTTCGGGCGGGTCCTGCCCGCGGTCGGCGTAGGACTGGATCAGCTTCATCGTCTGCTTCTGCCGGCGATAGTTCAGGAACGGCGTCACGCCCCCTATCAACAGCCAGACCAGCGGAAACATCAGCCACCAGAAATCGCGGAACAGCTCTTCCATCGTCGTCGCTCCCTGCGAGCCCGACGCCCGCGTTCAGCTTTCAGTCGCCGCCGGTGTCGTCGCCGGATGCGCCCGGTTGCGGTTTTCGCCGGCGAGCGCATCTTCTACCCCTGAAACGGAGCCCACCATGACCGAGATCACGTATCGCATCGTCGAGCACGACGGAGGCTGGGCCTATCGCTTGGGCGACACCTATTCGGAAACCTATCCGAACCACGACGCCGCCCGCGCCGCCGCCGAGCGCGCCGCCCGCGAACAGCGCGTCGCCGACCGCACCGCCTGGATCGAGTACGAGACCCCCGACGGCCAGTGGGTCACCGAACGCGCCGACGGCTCCGACCGGCCCGAGACCGACGTCGAGGGCTGACCTCAGCCCAGCGCCGTCTCCCACGCCGCCGGATCGAAGCCGACCAGCGTCCGCCCGTCCTCCAGCGCCAGCACCGGCCGCTTGATCATCGACGGCTGGCCCAGCATCAGACGCACCGCCTTGTCGGCGTCCAGATCGGCCTTGTCCGCGTCGGGCAGCGCCCGGAACGTCGTCCCCTTGCGGTTCAGCACCATCTCCCACCCGTGCGCCGCCACCCAGCCCCGCAGCGCCGCCTCGTCGACGCCCGACTTCTTGTAGTCGTGAAAGGCGAAGGCCGTGCCGCGCTGGTCCAGCCAGACGCGGGCCTTCTTGACGGTGTCGCAGTTGGGGATGCCGTAGAGGGTGATCATGGGCCCGTCCTGCCGTGGGTCGCGCGGCGGGGCAAGTCGCGGCTCCGCCTCTGGCCTTCCCTCCCGTCAGCCGGCTACCTATCCCCGGCATTCGGGAGACGACCATGACCGACCGCGTCAGCATCCGCATCGCCGACGGCGTCGCCGACGTCCGCCTGAACCGGCCAGACAAGATGAACGCGCTGGATATGCCGATGCTGGAGGCGCTGGCCACCGCGCCGGACCGACTGGCGGCGACACCCGGCGTCCGTGCCGTGGTGCTGTCCGGCGAAGGCCGCGCCTTCTGCGCCGGACTGGACATGCAGACGATGGGCGGGCTGGCCGGTGCCGACCTGGACATCGTCACCCGCACCCACGGCCTCGCCAACCTGTTCCAGCGAACCGCCTGGGGTTGGCGCGACCTGCCCGTGCCGGTGATCGCCGCGGGCCACGGCGTCATCTTCGGCGGCGGTCTCCAGGTCTTCTCCGGCGCCGACGTCCGCATCGCCCGCCCCGACGCGCGCCTGTCGGTCATGGAGATGAAGTGGGGCATTGTGCCCGACATGGCGGGGTTCGCCCTGTGGCGCGGCCTGGTGCGCGACGACGTTCTGCGCGAGCTCATCTACACCGCCCGCGAATTCTCGGGCGACGAGGCCGCCTCGCTGGGCTTCGTCACCCGCCTCGCCGACGCCCCCCACGCCGAGGCCATGGCGCTGGCCCGCCAGATCGCCGCCCGCAACCCCGACGCCGTCCGCGCCGCAAAGCGCCTGGCCAACCTGTCGCGCGACGCCGGCGCAGATCAGGTGCTGATGGCCGAAAGCGTCGAACAGGCCGCCCTGATCGCCACGCCCAACCAGATGGAGGCGGTCTTGGCCAATGTGCAGAAACGCCCGCCGGTCTTCACCGACTGACCGGGATTATTCCCACTCGATCGTGCCCGGCGGCTTGGACGTCACGTCATAGACCACCCGGTTCACGCCCCGGACCTCGTTGACGATCCGCGTGGCGGTGCGGCCCAGCACGTCCCACGGGAACTCGAAGAAGTCCGCCGTCATGCCGTCGGTCGAGGTGACGGCGCGCAGGGCCAGAACCTTCTCATAGGTCCGGGCGTCGCCCATGACGCCAACGGTCTTGACGGGCAGCAGCACGGCGAAGGCCTGCCAGATCTTGTCGTAGAGCCCCGCCTTGCGGATCTCGTCCAGATAGATGGCGTCGGCTTCCTGCAGGGTCGCCACCGCGTCCGGCGTGATCTCGCCGGGGATGCGGATGGCCAGACCGGGCCCCGGGAAGGGATGCCGCCCCACGAAGGCGTCGCTCAGCCCCAACTCGCGGCCCAGCGCCCGCACCTCGTCCTTGAACAGTTCGCGCAGCGGCTCGACCAGCTTCAGCTTCATGTAGTCCGGAAGGCCGCCGACGTTGTGATGGCTCTTGATCACGTGCGCCTTGCCGCTGGACGACGACACGCTCTCGATCACGTCAGGATACAGCGTCCCCTGGGCCAGGAAGGCGGCGCCCTCGATCTTGTTGGCCTCGCGGTCGAACACCTCGATGAACACCCGGCCGATGGTCTTTCGCTTGGTCTCGGGGTCCGACTGGCCGGCCAGCGCGCCGAGGAATTCCTTCGATGCGTCAACGTGGATCAGCGGGATGTTGTAGTGATCCCGGAACAGGGTCGTGACCTGCGTCGCCTCGTCCTTGCGTAGCAGGCCCGTGTCCACGAAGACGCAGGTCAGCTGGTCGCCGATCGCCTCGTGGATCAGCACCGCCGCCACCGAGCTGTCGACGCCGCCCGACAGGCCGCAGATGACCTTGGCGTCGCCCACCTGTTCGCGGATCTGGGCGATCTTCTCCTCGCGATAGGCGGCCATTGTCCAGTCGCCGGTCAGCCCGGCGATACCGTGGGTGAAGTTGCGCAGCATCCGGTCGCCGCGCGGCGTGTGCATCACTTCGGGGTGGAACTGGATGCCGTAGAAGCGTCGCGTCTCGTCGCCGATCACTGCATAGGGCGAGCCGGGCGAGGTGGCGATGACGTCGAAGCCCTCGGGGATGGCCGTGATCTTGTCGCCGTGGCTCATCCACACCGGCTCGTCCTCGCCGACCCCGGCCAGACCGTCCAGCAGCGGTGACGCCTTCTGAACCGTGATGGCGGCGCGGCCGAACTCGCGGGTGTGCCCGCCCTCGACCTTGCCGCCCAGCTGCTCGCACATGGTCATCTCGCCGTAGCAGATGCCCAGCACCGGCACGCCGGCGGTGAACACGGCGTCAGGCGCGCGCGGGCTGCCTTCCTCGTGCACGCTCTCGGGTCCACCCGACAGGATGATCGCGGCGGGGTTCATGTCCGCCAGCGCGGCTTCCGCCTTCGCGTACGGATGGATCTCGCAATAGACCTTGGCTTCCCTCAGCCGCCGCGCGATCAGCTGCGTCACCTGGCTGCCGAAGTCGACGATAAGGACGGATCGGTGGTCGCTCATGGGGTCCGTTCGTACAGGGCGAAGAAGAAGCCGTCGGTGTGGGTCGAAGCCGGCGACAGTCGCCGCCGCGCGCCGACCGGCGCGAAATCGGGATGCGCCGCCTCAAAGGCGTCGGCGCTGGCCTCGTTCTCGCGGCTCAGCATCGAACAGGTGACGTAGGCCAGACGCCCGCCCGGCTTCACCAGCTTGGCCGCCTGCGACAAGATCCGCACCTGCAAGGCGTGCAGCCGCTCGACCTCGTCGGCCGTCAGCCGCCAGGCGTCCTCCGGACGCCGCCGCCAGGTGCCCGAACCGCTGCACGGCGCGTCGACGAAGACCAGGTCGGCCTGACCGTTCAGGTCCTCCATCCCGCCTCCGTTCTGCCCGATCAGCCGCAGCTCCGCCTCGACCACGGCACGCGCCAGCCTCGGCTTGATGTTCTCCAGCCGCTTGCCGACGACGTCGGAGGCGATGAGCTTGCCCGACATGCCGGACGTAGTGGCCATAGTGTCCGAAGGCGCGGAAGTCTCCGGCGCATCACCCCCCTGCTCGACCGGCGACCACGTGCGCGCAACGACCGTGTTCGAGGCCCGACCTCCGGCACCGGCGGGGATCATCGCCCCCGCCAGCCCGACCGTCTTGCCGCCACCGCCGGCGCAATAGTCGACCACCGTCATGCCCGGCGCGGCCCCGGCCAGGGCGCAGACGATCTGGCTGCCCTCGTCCTGAATTTCGATGCGACCGGCCTTGAAGGCCTCGAGCGCCTGCACGTTGGGCGGCGGTTCGGACGCCAGCCTTAAGCCCACCGGCGACCCCGGCGTCCGTTCGGGCGCCAAGCCCGCCTCGCGCAGTTCCGCCTCGACATCTTCAACCGTCGCCTTGGCGACGTTGACCCTCAGGTCGATCGGCGCGCGCGGCTGCATCAGCTCGCGCGCCTCTTCGGTCCAGCGGTCGCCGAACGTGGTCTTGAAGTCCTCGACCACGAACTCGGGCAGCCCCGCCGCGACCCAGCCGGGCAGCTCGCCCTGCGCGGCGGTAATCCGGCTGCGCTCCTGCTTGGACAGCGGACGCGGGCCATAGCCGTCGCCGGCGTGCAGGGCCTCGATCTCTTCCAGCGTCAGCCCGTCCAGCGCCGACAGCGACCCGATCACCAGCGCGCGTCCGTCCTCGCGCCCGCCCATGATCCAGCTCAGACGGCCGCGCGCGCGCAGCACCTTGTAGACCCGGTCGGCCACGGCGCGCCGGTCCTTGGACCCGGCATAGCGGTTGGCGGCGCCCCAGGCCTTCAGCACAGCCTCGGCGGGCTGGCGGCCCTGGGCGATGGAATCCAGAACGGAGGCGGCGGCGGCGAGGCGGGCGGCTGGGGTCACGGGTCTCCGATCAGGCGAACAGGGCGGCGATGACCATCACCAGCCCGGCGGTCGCGACCAGCCAGACCAGCGAACGGACGTAGGGCACGCCGAGGGCGTACAGCGGCAGATAGACCACCCGACCGAAGACGTAGAGGTGCGCGCCCCAGTACGTCAGCGGCCCGGCCTTGTCGGCCACATGGGCGAGCAGCACCGCGCCGATGAACAGCGGCAGGGTCTCGAACAGGTTGGCCTGGGCCCGCATCAGCCGGCCGGCCAGCTTGCCGGGCGGCGGGTTCTCGCCGTCGCGCGGTCCTGCGTTCCACTTCGCCCCCAGTTCAGCGGTGCGGGCCATTCCGGCCAGCCCGATCTGGATCAGCGCCAGGATCAGGGCGAAGGCCAACAGGACAAGGTCCGGCGCGAGCCCCGCGAACAGGTTCTGATGTCCGTCCACGACCAGAGTCATCGTTGTCCCTCCTCAGCCCTGCCGGTAGTTCGGGGCCTCGCGCGTGATCATCACGTCGTGCACGTGACTCTCGCGCAACCCGGCCCCGGTGATGCGCACGAACCGGGCCCGTTCCTGCAGCTCGGCGATCGTGCCGGCCCCGACATAGCCCATCGCGGCGCGAAGACCGCCCACCATCTGGTGCAGCACCGGCGCGATCGGACCCTTGTAGGGCGTCTGCCCCTCGATGCCCTCGGGCACCAGCTTCTGGGTCTCGACCTCTTTCTGGAAGTAGCGGTCGGCGCTGCCCGCGCCCATCGCCCCGACCGAGCCCATGCCGCGGTACGACTTGTAGCTCCGGCCCTGGTACAGAAAGACCTCGCCCGGGCTCTCGTCGGTACCGGCGAACATCGAGCCCATCATGGCCACCGACGCCCCGGCCGCGATGGCCTTGGCCAGATCGCCGGAATATTTGATCCCGCCGTCGGCGATGACCGGCGCGCCGGAGTCCTTCGCGGCCCGCGACGCTTCCAGGATGGCCGTCAGCTGGGGCACGCCCACGCCGGCGACGATGCGGGTGGTGCAGATGCTGCCCGGCCCGATGCCGACCTTCACCGCGTCGGCCCCCGCGTCGATCAGGGCGCGCGCGGCGTCATAGGTCGCGATGTTGCCGGCCACGATCTGCAGCCGGTTGTTCTCGCGCTTGATGCGCTCCACCACCCGCGCCACCTGGGCGGAGTGGCCGTGGGCGGTGTCGATCACCACCACGTCGGCCCCGGCGTCAGCCAGCGCCATGGCGCGCTCGAAGCCGCTGTCGCCCACGGTCGAGGCCGCGCCGACCAGCAGGCGCCCCTGCTCGTCCTTGGCCGCGTTGGGGAAGGCTTGGGCCTTCTCGATGTCCTTCATCGTGATCAGGCCGACGGCGCGATAGTCCGCGTCGACCACGATGACGCGCTCGATCTTGCGCGTGCGCAGCAGCTCGCGCGCCTCGTGGCGGCTCGTGCCCTCACGCACCGTGACCAGCTCGCCCGTGGTCATCAGCTCCGCCGCCTTGCGGTGCGGGTCACTCTCGAAGCGCATGTCGCGGTTGGTCAGCATGCCGACCAGCCGTCCCGTCGCCCGGTCGACCACCGGGAAGCCCGAGATCTTCTTCCGCGCCACGATGTCGCGCACCTCGCCGAGCGTGGTTTCCGGGTGGATGGTCACCGGATTGACCACCATGCCGCTCTCGTAGCGCTTCACCTGCCGGACCTGCTCGGCCTGTTCGTCGACCGTCAGATTGCGGTGCAGCACCCCCAGACCGCCGGCCTGGGCCATGGCGATGGCCAGCCGCGCCTCGGTCACCGTGTCCATGGCGGACGACAGCAGGGGGATGTTCAGCTTGATGTCGCGGGTCAGTTTCGTCGAGACGTCCGCTTCCGCGGGCATGATCTCGGACGGGCCGGGTTCGAGCAAAACATCGTCGAAGGTGAGCCCTTCGCGAATCTCCATGAGGAGCCTCCGTTTTGCGGGCCGCGTATTGCCTGCCCCCCTCGGTGAGTCAATGCGGACGGGCATTTGAGGACCAGATTCTTTTATCCACCTCCAAGGTCGTGACGGCAGAATCGGCGTCATGGCTATCCAACCGACCGCGTTGCGAACTTCAGCTCCGGGCAAGTCTCGGAGGATGACAGCTTCACCTCCTCACTCTGAGCCCGTGCCCGACCTCGCGGACCTCACTCACGATCTGGAACGTGCGAAGATCGAGCGGAAGCTCGCCGAGGAGCACGCGGCGACGGCAAAGGCTGTGGCGCAGCGCCAGCTTGCGCCTCTGAGAGAGCTCAGCTTCACCCTACTTCCTTGGGTACCGGCGGCGGCGCTCCTATGCGGCTACTTGAAGTGGTCGGACGTCTGGCATTCAGCAAGCCGCCTGTTCGGTTTCGGGTAGTGGGAACCGCGAGGCCCGTCCGCGAGCTATCGTCACGACAAGAAAAATTGGCTTGCGCGATCGCGCGCGAGACCCACCTTGGGGATGGATGGTCAAGCTTCTGATCTCGACGGCCCGCAACCTCGCGCTCAAGATCGCGAGCTATGGCGTGATGCACCTGGTGGTGGCCATTCTGGTCGCCTTCGCCATCACGCGCGACTGGCGCATGGCCCTGGCCGTGGGCGTGGTCGAGCCCTTCTTCCAGACCATCGCCTATTCCATTCACGACCGCGTCTGGCACCGCATCGAGCGGCGGCGGATGTTGTCCGGGCTGGAGGAGGCGTCGGAGGCCTTCACCGCCCGCCTCGAGGTCATGTCGATCGAGGAGCAGAACCGCGCCCACCACGGCCACTCCCACGCCCTGCCGACCTCGTTCAAGCAGATCGCGCTCAAGACCGTCACCTACGGCGTCATGCATTTCGCCGTGGCCGTCACCGTGGCCTATGCCCTGACCCAGAATTGGAAGGTCGCGCTGGCCATCGGCGTCATCGAACCGCTGGTCCAGACCGTCTTCTTCACCGTCCACGACCGGGTCTGGAGCCGCATCGAGGCCCGCCGTCAGGCCCGCAAGGCCGAACTGGCCGAGGCCTGATCCGCGCGCACTGACGAATCCGCCGCGACGCGCCTATCCTGCGTGTCCCATGCCCATCCGCCGCCTCTCAGCCGAGACCGTCAACCGCATCGCCGCCGGCGAGGTCATCGACCGGCCGGCCGGCGCCGTGAAGGAGCTGGTCGAGAACGCCATCGACGCGGGCGCGACCTTGATCGAGATCCACGCCGACGGCGGCGGCCTGTCGCGCATCCTGGTGGCCGACGACGGCAAGGGCATTCCGCGCGACGAGCTGCCGCTGGCGGTCGAGCGCCACGCGACCTCCAAGCTTGAGCCCGACGACGCCGGCGACGTCGATCTGCTGCGTATCTTCACCCTTGGCTTCCGGGGCGAGGCCCTGCCCTCCATCGGCTCGGTCGCCCGCCTGTCGCTGACCGCCCGCACCAGGGGCGAAGAGGCCTGGGCCATGCAGGTCAACGGCGGCGCGGCGGCGGGCCCGGCCCCCGCCCCCTTCCCCGCCCCACACGGCGCGCGGGTCGAGGTGCGCGACCTGTTCTACGCCACCCCCGCCCGGCTGAAGTTCATGAAGTCGGCCCGCGCCGAGGCCATGGCCATCACGGAAGAGATCAAGCGCCAGGCCATGGCGCACGAGGCGGTGGCCTTCACCCTGCTGCTGGACGGCCGCGCCGTGCTGCGCCTGCCCGCCGAGACCAAAGGCGACGAGGGCCGCCTGCGCCGCCTCGCCGCCCTGCTGGGCCGGGATTTCGAGGCCAATGCGCTCCTGATCGACCAGACGCGCGAGGGCCTGCGCCTGTCGGGCTATGCCGGCCTGCCCACCTATTCGCGGGGCAATGCCGCGCACCAGTTCCTGTTCGTCAACGGCCGCCCGGTGAAGGACCGGCTGCTGCACGGCGCCATCCGCGGCGCCTATGCCGACTTTCTGGCGAGGGACCGCCACCCGGCCGCCGCCCTGTTCCTCGACCTCGACCCGCTTCAGGTCGACGTCAACGTGCACCCGGCCAAGGCCGAGGTCCGCTTCCGCGATCCCGCCCTGGTCCGCGGCCTGATCGTCGGCGCCCTGCGCCATGCGCTGGCCGGGGCCGGTCACCGGGCCTCGACGACGGTGGCGGCGGACGCCCTCGCCGGCTTCACCGCCCACCAATCCCCCGGCTACCGCCCGCCTCCCAGCGCCGCAGGCTTCAGCGGCTGGACCGGCTGGGACGCCGCCCGCCCCGCCCCCCAGATCATCCCCGGCCTCGATGAACGCAGCGCCCGCGTCGAACCGGGTCAGGCTGCCCTACCGCCTACCCCTGCCGCCTACCCCTCCGAGCTCGATTTCCCCCTCGGCGCCGCCCGCGCCCAGCTGCACGGCACCTACATCGTCGCCCAGACCCGCGACGGCCTGGTCGTCGTCGACCAGCACGCGGCGCACGAGCGGCTGGTCTATGAGCGGATGAAGGCCCAGATGGCGACCGGCGCCGTCACCCGTCAGGCCCTGCTGACGCCCGAGGTCGTCGACCTGGACCCCGTCGAGGCCGACCGCGTCGTCGCCCGCGCCGACGAGCTGGCCGAGCTGGGCCTGATCGTCGAACCCTTCGGCGGTGGCGCCGTGCTGGTGCGCGAGACCCCCGCCCTGCTGGGCGACACCGACGTCCAGGGCCTGATCCGCGACATCGCCGACGACCTGGCTGAACACGGCGCGGCGCTCAGCCTGAAGGAGCGCATGGCCGAGGTCTGCGGCACCATGGCCTGCCACGGCTCCGTCCGCGCCGGCCGCGTCCTCAGCGCGCCCGAGATGAACGCCCTGCTGAGGCAGATGGAAGTCACCCCGCACTCCGGCCAGTGCAACCACGGAAGGCCGACTTACGTGGAGCTGAAGCTGGCGGATCTGGAGCGGTTGTTCGGGAGAAGGTGAGCTTAGCCGGGACCTTGGAAGCCTCGTCGGGCCACTGCCGCGAGCACCTTCTGGTTGATGCCTCTACGTTTCTCAGCTTGGGCGACGCTCAGGTTCCGCTTACGCATGGTGTTCTGCAGAAAACCGTACTCCCAATCGTTTAGCACGCCCTTCTCTCTGAAATAGGCAATGGCGTCGGCGTTGAGGCTTTTGTCGGAATCCTTCCTGATCCTCTTCAGTCCGGTGAAGATAAGGTCAGATCGTAGGCCCAAAAAACGCTTCACACAGCAGTTGCCAACTTCGGCATGGCGCTTCGTGATCCGATTAACGATCTCGCAAATTTCGATGATTGGCCTGTGGCCACAGAGACAGGTTTCAGGTTCGTCTGCCTCGAAGATCGTCACCAGACCCCATTCTTTACGGGCCGTCTCCCAGTCCGACGCCTGACTGCGGGCTAAGATTTCTTCCCGAAGTCGAATAAAGTTATAGCCGTCGCCCATCCGCTCAAGCCCCGTCTTCCGCTTGAACGCTCTCAATTCTCAGTTTGGTCACTCTAAAGCCAAACCCACCTTCGAGACGGCGGCGCGCGTTACGCAAACTGACCTTGCTGAAGAATGGGATCTCCAACGAGCGTCCGGGCGGCATGATGATCGCAAAAACGATCTCATGGTCACTTGCCACTGGTCGGACCGCAGTGTCCGCCAGTCTACGATTATGGGGCAGTTTCTCGTTAAGCTTGTCGCGAAAGTCCGCCGCGGAAACGAATAGCTCGCCCGAAACGAGACCTTGATTGAACAAGTGACTGAGTTGAGCGGAACCGCTGTATTTCTTGACATGAACAAGCCGATTGTCGGCAGTAAAGATGTCGCAAAACTCAATCGTGCTATGACCCCCGCCGTAAGGAATCATCTTGGCATCAAGGCAACACGCTCCATCGAGGGCGGCCGTTGCTGCCAAATTGTATTCGCCTTCGCGCCCGCCGTCGAATGGGGGCAATGCCAAATCGCTCTCGGCCATGCCTTCGAAATCGGCAAGAACCCCAGCTGTGAAATCGGCTGCGATCTCGTACCACTTGCCATTGTTCAGAATGAACATCCCGTCCGGCAGCTGCGCTTCCGCGTAGAGGCAGCGATAGGCGTTCCAAGACTCAACCGGCTCATCATTCTTGGCCGAAATGGCGTGGATGCGCTTGCCTTTGATGTCGGCTAGCGTTGGCGCACCATCAAAGATCTCCAGGAACTCCGCGGTCTCTAGATCTGGCTTCAAGGCCGGCCGCTTTGCCCCGCCGAAGCGAAAACCTGCCACATCGGACCAATCGATGATGCTGGGTGGAGCCATCCAAATCTTATCGAGCTCATCCGCAGCGATACGCTCGATTAGCCATTCGTCGAGTTCCGCGACCTTGCGGCTGTCCCGCACGTCCTTGATCTGATCGATCCATTCGAAGCCCGAGGCCCGATAGGCGTCGCTGCCATACAAATCTAGAAGGATGGGCAGATACGTTTTGATTTCGAAGAGGTCGATCTTAACTGACAACGCCAAGGTATCTCGACCCGTGATAGTTTTCCCTAAACGTACATCACGAGACCGCCCCGTAACCGAGTTGAGCAAATCTTGCTCAATATCGATGCCAAAACTCGATGCATCAACCTCACGGCTCATCTGTTCCCGCGATTGTTTCGGAACGGCTCCCAATGCCGTCTTGTCGATGCTTCTCAGATTGTCGGGTTCCACACTGTTTAGAACGACCTTGAGACCGAACCTTTCTTCAACCGCGCCATCGGCGAGCAGATGCCGACCGTGGCCAAAAATGAGCGCGAAAATGCGGTGGGAACCACCATGCTCAACTTCGACAAGCAATACGCCTTTCGAACTCGCCGTTCGGAAATTGAAGCGCTCGTCCAGCGCACCGCCGAAAAAGTCCGCCGCCCAATCGGGGGACCGATCAAATGAGTCTTCGCCGTAGAAGGTGCCCACACCGTCGATAACGTGACCAGCGAGGTCTGGCACGATGTCTTCAAACTTGGTGAAGCTGGTCTTGATCAAACATATCGAGAGCCGATTTGTCTTGTCCGCCATGTCGGTAACCTCCATTGACAACCGACGCTATGCTAAGACAATCGTAGATGGCAATGGTGTAGCTTGTTGGTTGCGAAATGTCTCTTGAGAGCTCCCTCCTCTTCGTCTGCCTCGGCAACATCTGTCGCTCTCCGCTCGCGGAGGGCGCGCTGCGCGCCGAGGTGGCGCGGCGCGGGCTGGCGCTGACCGTCGACTCCGCCGGCACGGGCGACTGGCACGCGGGCGAGGCGCCGGATCGGCGGGCGCAGGCGACGGCGCGGCGGCACGGGGTGGACGTCTCCGGCCTGCGCGCGCGGCAGGCGACGCCCGACGACTTCCGCCGCTTCGACCACGTGATCGCGCTGGACCACGACAATCTGGCGAACCTGCGCGCCCTGGCTCCCGCCGACGCGACGGCGCAACTCAGCCTGCTGCTCGACTGGGTGCCCGGCCGCGCGGGTCAGGCCGTGGCCGATCCCTGGTTCGGCGACGAGGCCGGCTTCGAGACCACCTGGGCCGACGTCACCGCCGCCGCCCGCGCCCTCGCGGACGCCCTGTCGGCGCCCTGATCGCGTTGAACCCGCGATTGGCAACGTCGAGCCGATGCCCCAGTCTGTGACGCGGAGTCGGTGCGCGGGGAATCCATGAGCGTGATGTTTCTGGTGGCCGGGGCTCTGGCGGGCACCTTCTGGGGCCTGGTCGCCGCCCTCGTCCTCAAATGGGGGCGCAAACTGGATCGCCTTCCGCGCTGGCCGATCCTGAACGGCGCCATGGCCGGCCTGCTGATCGGCCTGATCGGGTCGCTGGGCCGCTAGCCCGCCGCAGCCGGCTCAGCCGGCCGGCGGCAACGGGTCCGGCGACGGCTGGCCGGGGTCGCCCGGCAGCTGGCGGATGTAGCGATAGATGGCGCGGCGGTCGGCCTCCGACATGGCGCGCACGCTGGGCCACGGCATGGGCGGCAGGCTCTGGCCCTCGTCCATCAGCCGGACCCACTCGTCCTCGCTCAGCCGCTGCGTCGTCAGGCGCAGGTTCTTGCCGTAGCTGGTGCCCCAGGGCCCGGTGTGCGGCTCGTTCGAGCCCTTCAGCCACTCGGACTCGGGCGGCTCGGCGCCGTTGGTCATGGCGTAGCGCGGCGTGTGGCAGTCGTTGCAGCCGCCGATCTTGACCAGATAGCGCCCGGCCTCGACGTCGCTGGCCGCCACCACGCGCGGCAGGTCGCCCCCGTCGGTCGTCACGGTGACCGTCCTCTCCCCCGCGCCGTCGCACCCCGCCAGCGCCCCGGCGGCGCCGAGGCCCGCCAGCATCAGAATGATCCGCGTCATCGTGAAGTCCCCCTCTTCCCCGCGCGGAGGAGACGTCGCACGACGCCGTTCGTCAAGCGGGGCTCAGTAGAAGAGCGACGGCGTCCACGCCTCCACCACGCCCGTGGCGTTGCCGCCCGAGACCACGTCCCCGCCGGCGATGGCCACAACCCTGCCGTCCAGCCCCACCGCCGCCAGCCCGTGGCGCGGCGTCTTCATGTCCGGCCCGCGCGCCCAGACGTCCTGATCGATCGTATAGACCCAGGTCTCGGCGAACACGCCGCCGCCGCCGCCCTCGGCGCGCGGCCGGAACCACTCGCCGCCGAAGGCCACCAGCCGCCCGGGCACGGCCACCAGCGCCAGCCCGCCGCCCACCTGCTGTCCCGTCGGCGACGGCGGAATGGGAGCCAGGGTGTCCCAGCGGTCGGCCGAGGGGTCATATCGGTCCAGACGCCCCGTGCCCCCGCCCGTCACCGTGCGTCCGCCGGCGACCCACAGCGCCCCGTCCAGCACGGTGCCCGCCGCGCTGTTGCGCGCCATCGGGCACGGCCGCCCCGTCTCCCACCGCCCGTCGGCCAGCACCCAATGCCGGTCGACGTCCGCCTGATCGTTCCAGCCACCGTTGACCATGCCGCCGGGACTGCGCCCGGTGATCAGATGCACCCGCCCGCCGTGGCTCAGGCCCACCGCCTCCGCCTGCGGCACGGGCAGCGCCGGGCCCGCCGCCCATTCCGTCGCGCCGGGCGTCAGTGACCACACCTCCGTCGCATTGGTCCACTCCCCCGCCCCGGACCGGCCATAGCCGCCGATGGCCCAGAGGGTCTCGCCTGTCGCCACCATCATCGGATGGTGCCGCGGCGCGGGCAGACGCGGCCCCTCGCCCCAGCTGCGCCGGGCGACGTCGAACAGCGCCAGCCGGTCCTCGATGTGCAGCGGCTGGCCCGGCACGGCCTTCAGCCCGCCCGCCACGGCGATCCGACCGCCCCACAGGGCCGCATAGATCTCCTGCGCCGGCCACGGCATCTCCGGCCAGGTCTCCCATTCCGGTGCCTGGGCGCGGGCAGCGGGCGCGGCCGCGAGGGCGGCGGCGGAGGCGATCAGGGCGCGTCGGTCGAGCTGGGTCATGGCGGGCAGACTGGCGCCGATCCCGCTCCGGCGCCACCGCAGCGGATCAGCCCTGCGCCCTCAGGAACAGCACCCGCGCCGCGCCCCACTCCCGCGCGTCCAGCCGCTCGTATCCGGGCGTCTCGATCTCCGGTTCATCCACGCCGCGCTCGAACACCACGATGGCCCCCGGCGCCAGCCAGCCGCCCTCCAGCAGCCGCGCCAGCGTCTGCTCGCCCAGCCCCTGCCGGTACGGCGGGTCCAGGAACGCCAGGGTAAAGGCCTCGCCCGACGAGCCCGGCCGGAGGCCCAGATCGGTCGCGCTGCGCCGGTGCACCCGGCTGCGCCCGAACAGGCCATAGGCGTCCATGTTCTCGCGGATCGCGCCCCGCGCCGCGTCGTCGGTCTCCACGAACAGCGCGAAGCTCGCCCCCCGGCTCAGCGCCTCGTACCCCAGCGCGCCCGAGCCCGCGTACAGGTCGATCACGCGCGCCCCGTCCAGCCCCTCGGCCCACGGCGCGTGCTCCAGGATGTTGAAGATCGCCTGCCGCGCGCGGTCGCTGGTCGGGCGGGTGCCCTGCCCCTCCGGCGCCGTGATGGCCCGGCCCTTCAGCGCTCCAGCGACGATCCTCATGCTCAACTCCACTTCTGCGGCGGGGCGCTCGCCGCCAGCGCTTCCAGCCGCTCGCGCAGTCGTGCGGTGAAGCCCGGCCGGTCCTGCCCCTCTTCCCAGACCAGCGGCTCTCCCACCAGCGCCGTGCAGTTCATCGGCACCGGCGTGCGCGCGCCCTTGGGCAGCACTCGGTCCGCGCCCTGGATCCAGATCGGGATCACCGGCGCCGCCGGCCAGGCCTCGGCCAGCCGCGCCACCCCGCCCTTCAGGTCGCCCATGCCCTGGCCCGACCCGCGCGTCCCCTCCGGGAACACCAGGATGATCTCGCCCCGCTCCAGCGCCCGGCGCGCCGGCGCCAGCACGTCCTCACCCCGCTTCACCTTGCGCGAGATCGGGCTGATCCCGATCAGGTTCAGCGACACCCAGCTGATCGCCGGGTTGGCCAGGAAGTAGTCCGCCGCCGCCACCGGCCTGACCTTGGCCAGCGTCTTCGCAGGGAACAGGCTCAGCAGCATGAAGGCGTCCATGTGGCTGGCGTGGTTCGCCGCGATGATGGCCGGCCCGGTCCGCGGCAGCCGCTCACGCCCGACCACGTCCATGCCGGTCAGGAACCGCACGAAGGGCCGCGCCAGCCCGGTCAGGAACGCCTGCCGGACCCAGCTGTGCGGCCGCGCCGCCTCGCCCGGCTCAGTAGGGGGTGAGCGCATAATAGGCCACGAGGTGGAAGAACAGGGGGGCGGTGAAGGTCAGGCTGTCGATGCGGTCCAGCAGGCCGCCGTGGCCGGGGATCAGCCGGCTGGTGTCCTTGACGCCCAGGTCCCGCTTGACCGCGCTCATGGTCACGTCGCCGGCGAAGCCCGCGACCGGCAGCAGCGCCGCCACGATCGCCGCCTGCCAGGTGTTCAGGGGCGTGAACACCGGCGCCAGCAGCCAGAAAGCCCCGGCCGTCAGGACCCAGCCGCCGACGAACCCCTCCCACGTCTTGTTCGGACTGACCGTGGGCAGAATCTTGCGCCGCCCGAACGCCTTGCCGCACAGGAACTGGAAGACGTCGTTGGCCTCGGTCGTCAGCAGCAGCAGGAACACCAGCCCCGCCGCCCCCGCCGGCGCTTCCTCGGCCGGGACCTTCATCAGCAGCGGTAGCACCGCCAGGTTGAAGACGCAGACGATGACCGCCCAGGTGATCGTCGCGACGGTCGCCAGATAGGCCCGCGTCTGGCCCGCGATCGCCATCAGGAACGGCGTCGCCAGGAAGAACCACACCGGAATGGCGACCAGATAGATCCGGTACTGGTCCAGCGCGACCAGCCCATAGGTCAGCGGCACCGTCAGATAGGCCCACAGCACGATCAGCCGGTCCTCGCGCCGCAGCGGCGCCAGCGACAGGATCTCCCTCAGCGCCACGAACGAGATGGCCGCGAACAGCACCGTCATCGCCGCCCAGCCCAGTGCCAGCGCCAGGGCGACGACCGCGATCATGACCCACCACGACTGCACCCGCAGCCGCAGCTCGGTCCAGTCCTTGTCCGGCCTGGTCTTCTGCAGGAACAGAACGGCCAGCGAGGCGACGACCAGCACGACGGCCAGCCCGGCGAACCCCCACAACAGCGGCGGCCGGACCTCTCCCAATCCCGCTGTCAGCAGGTCGCTCATCGCCTAGACTGCTCCCGGAATCAGGCCCGAACCCATTATGGCGCAGCCGCCCGCCCCGACGACCGCTATTCGCTCGACCGTGGCCCATGTCGCCTTCGCCGTGGTGGCCATGGGCGGCTGGGCGGCCTTCGCCAATCGCGATCACGGGGTCGCCCCGATGGCGACGGCCTTCGCGGCGCAAGGTGCCCTGTCGGGACTGATCACCCTGCTGATCAAGCGCTGGCTGGAATGGGCCCACGCCCGCCTGACGGGCCCCGCCGCCCGCCTCGTTCCGCCTCTGGTCAGCTGCCTGACCGTCGCCGGCCTTCTGACCGGCGTCCATGCAGCGGTCGGCACGCCGGAGGTTCTGGCGACCGTCGCCGTGCCGTGGACGGTGTCGACCTTCTACGCCTTCGCCTATGCCCTCAGCCTGGAGCGGACATGATCGAGTCCCGACGTCCCCTGAAGTCGCGCGGAACCGGCTGGGCCCGCGCCGCCGCCGCCGGTCTGGCCCGCATGGGGGCGACGCCCGACGTCATCTCGGCCTCCAGTCTGGTGTTCGCCGCCGGCGGCTTCGCGGCCTTCTGGCTCAGCGCCGACGCAGAGGGTTCCGCCCGCGCCGGCTGGCTGCTGCTGGCCGGCCTGAGCATCCAGCTGCGCCTGCTCGCCAACCTGCTGGACGGCATGGTGGCGGTCGAGTACGGCAAGGGCGGCGCCCTTGGCCCGATCTGGAACGAGCTGCCCGACCGGATCGCCGACGCGCTGTTCCTGATCGGCGCCGGCTATGCGCTGAGGCACTACGACCCGTCGTTCGGGCCCGTGCTGGGCTGGAGCGCCGCCGTCCTCGCCGTCCTGACGGCCTATGTCCGCGAGCTGGGCCATGCCCTGACCGGCGCGGTCGACTTCGTCGGCCCCGGAGCCAAGCCTCATCGGATGGCCGCGCTGACCGCCGGCTGCCTCCTGTCAGCCGTCGCCGCCGTCGCCCTGCCTGACTGGGACCGGGCGGTCCTGTGGCTGGCCCTGGCCGTCGTGGTCATCCTGACCGCCGTCACCGTGCTCCGTCGCACAGCGCGTCTGGCTGCCCGCCTGAAGGCCTGAACTCAGCGCGTCCCGCCGCGAGGACCACCGGGCCGGGGCTTGCCGCCGCCGGGCTTGCCGCGCGGAGGGCCGCCCGGCCCCGAACGCGGCTTGAAGTCCCGCTTCGGCGCGTCGCCGGTCCGGGCCCCGTCGCGAGGTTTGAAGTCACGCTTGGGGCGATCGCCCGCGGCAGCGCCCTCGCGCGGTTTGAAGTCGCGCGTCGGCCGGTCGGATCCGGCTGCCGCGTCGCGCGGCGCAAAAGGCCGCTTGGGCCGATCCGAACCGGCCGCCGCGTCGCGCGGGGCAAAGGTCCGCTTGGGCCGGTCGCCGCCGGCATCCGCCGCCTCGGGCCGCGCGCGGGGCTTGAAAGTCTTCGTGTGCGCGAACTTCGGCTCGGCCTTGGCCCAGCCCTGCTTCTTGGGCGGACGGGCGCGACGGTCGACGGCGTCCGACTGGGCCGTCTCGGCGGCGCGCGTGCGGCTGGGCTTGCGCGACGGGTCGGACATGGCCGAGCCCGACTTGCCCTTGACGATCGGCACGGCACTGCGTCGGCCCGGAACCGGCGCGGGCGTCGCGACGGTGTTGCCGGTCGGCAGGTTCTCGGGCCGGATGTGCTCGGCCAGCAGTTCGCGGATCACGCGCGGGCCGATTTCCTCGACCTCGCCGATCGCCAGCGTGCCCAGCTGGAACGGGCCATAGGCCAGACGGATCAGCCGGTTCACGGTCAGACCCAGGCTCTCAAGGACCTTACGGACCTCGCGGTTCTTGCCCTCGGCGATCGAGACGCTGATCCACAGATTGGCCGGGCCGCGCCCGTCGCCCTCCGGCTTCTCCTTGGCCTTGTCCAGCGTGGCCTCGATCGGGCCGTAGCGGACGCCGTCGACGGTCACGCCGTCCTTCAGCCCGTCCAGCTGCGCCTGCGTCACCCGCCCGCGCGCGCGGGCCCGGTACTGGCGCACCAGTTCGGTCGATGGCAGCTCCAGCGCCCGGCTCAGCTCACCGTCGTTGGTCAGCAGCAGCAGGCCCTCGGTATTCAAATCCAGCCGACCCACGGAGATCACCCGCGGCAGGCCGGCCGGCAGGGCGTCGAACACGGTCGGCCGTCCCTGCGGGTCGTTGTGGCTGGTCACCAGCCCGGCGGGCTTGTGGTGGCGCCACACGCGGGTCGCCTGCGCGCCGACGATCGGCTTGCCATCCACGGTGATCACGTCGTCGCGGGTCACCAGCACGGCGGGCGTGTCCAGGATCTTGCCGTTCACCGCCACCTTGCCGAGGCCGATCAGGCGCTCGACCTCGCGGCGCGAGGCGATGCCCGCCCGGGCCATGGCCTTGGCGATCCGTTCGCTGCGCTTGGGCGGTTCGGCGGACGCGTTCCGGTCGTCGCCGGGCTTGCCGGAGCGCGGGGCGCCCCGCCCTTCGCCCGGCTTGCCGGAGCGTGGCGGACCGGGCTTCCGGTCGTCGAACTTTCCGCCGGCTTGACGCGGGCGGGGCTTCTTGTCGTTGTCGTCGGTATGGCGGACCATGATGAGCGGTTCATGCGCATGGCACTGGACCTCGCGCAAGCGGCGGCTGCGGCCGGAGAGGTGCCCGTGGGTGCCGTCGTGGTGGACGAGACCACCGGTGAGGTGGTCGGACGGGGTGCCAACGCGCCGGTCTCGCGCGCCGATCCGACCGCCCACGCCGAGATCGTGGCGATGCGGGAGGCCTCCGCCGCCACGGGCAACTACCGCCTGACCGACCTGACGCTCTACGTGACGCTCGAGCCCTGCGCCATGTGCGCCGGAGCGATGTCGCATGCCCGAATCGGCCGCGTGGTCTGGGCCGCCGACGACCCAAAGGGCGGCGCGGTGATTCACGGACCCCGCCTCTTCGAACAGCCGACCCTGCACTGGCGTCCGGCGGCCGAGAAGGGGCCCCTGTCGGAGGAGGCCGCGCTCGCCTTGCGGACGTTCTTCCGTGCACGGCGTGGAACGACGGTCTGAGATGGCGCGTTCGGGCTCGAACCAAGGGTAAAGCCGCATGCGACTGGCGACGTCCACATTCCTGATCGCCATTGCTGCGACACTCGGCGCGTGCGGCGAGCCGACGCCGGTCACCGACGACGCCGACGCCGTCCGCGAACGCGCGCTGGAGGCCCAGACCGCCCGGCGCAGGACCGGGGCCGAAATCCAGGAGCGCACGCTCAACCGGATCGTCCGCGCCGTCTACATCTGCAACGACGGTGAGCGTCTTTCGGTGGAGTTCGACAATCCGCGTGAGATGGCGACGGTCCGCACCTCCCTCGGTCAGGCCATCGACATGCACATGGAGCGCGCGCCTGACGGAATCTGGTACCGCGCCAGCGGCCACGACCTGCGCGGGAAAGGCCAGTTCGCGACCTGGTCCGCCGAGGGCCAGGAGCCCACGGAGTGCCGCGCGGTCGACTGATCGCCGGTCAGAACTCCGTCAGCCGCGCGTCCAGCCGGTCGCGCACGCCGGGCCAGTCCGCGTCGGTGATCGCGAACATCACCGTATCCCGGACCCGGCCGGTCCAGGTGATCTTGTGCCGCCTCAAAACCCCCTCCCGCACGGCGCCGAGGCGGGCGATCGCGGCCTGACTGCGGGCGTTGACCGCGTCTGTGATGATCTCCACCCGCACGATCCCGCTGGCAAAGGCGTGGTCCAGCAGCAGGCGCTTGCTCGCGGGATTCACCTCCGTGCCCCGGGCGTCCGGATGATAGACCGTGGATCCCAGCTCCACGCGCCGATGTGCCGGCACGAGGTCGTGCAAGCTGCTGGTGCCGACGATGCGGCCGGTCGACAGCCTGCGCACCGCATAGGCCGGCCCGCCGCCTGCCTGCATGTGCGAGACGCGCTGGTCGAACCACGCGTCGAAGGCCGCGCCGTGACCGTTCGAGACCATGATCGACCACGCCGCCTCGTCGCCCGAGATCGCGGCTCTGACCTCTTCTCGCAGCGCCTCGTCCAGCGGCTCGCAGCGCACCCACGCGTTCCCGAGCGGCCGGGCCGCGATCCTCACGCGCCGCCTTCGGAGACCAGAAACGCCCGCACGGCGTCCGGGTCCGCGTCCTTCTCCACGAAGGCCCGTCCGATCCCCCGCGCGAGAATCAAGGTCAGACGCCCGCCCTCGGCCTTCTTGTCCCCCGCCATCCGCGCCAGCATGGCGTCGGCGGAAAGGCCCCACGCCCGATCCAGTCCGGTCGGCAATCCGGCCGCGGCGAACGCGGCCTCGACCCGGGTCGCCACCTCGGCTCCGCACAGACCCCGCGCGGCCGAGAACCGGAACGCCAGACAACAGCCCACCGCCACCGCCTCGCCGTGGGTCAGGACGGCGTCGTCGAACCCCAGCTCGGCCTCGACCGCATGGCCGAAGGTGTGGCCCAGATTGAGCAGGGCCCGGGCCCCGGCCTCCTTCTCGTCCTCGCCCACGATCTCCGACTTGATCTCGACAGACCGCGCCACGACTCGCATCAACGCCGCCCGGTCGCCGTCCAAAGCCGCAGCGTCCGGTCCGGTCAACCTGTCGAAATAGGCTGGATCGCAGATCAGCCCGTGCTTCAGCGCCTCGGCCCAGCCCGACCGCAGCTGACGCGCCGGCAGCGTCGCCAGCAGGTCGACGTCCGCCAGCACCAGCCGCGGCTGGTGGAAGGCCCCCACCAGGTTCTTGCCCTGAGGCAGGTCGATGGCCGTCTTGCCCCCGACGGAGGAGTCGACCTGGGCCAGAAGCGTGGTCGGGATCTGGACCAAGGCGACGCCCCGCATCCACAGGGCCGCGGCCAGCCCCGCCAGATCGCCGGTCACCCCGCCACCCAGCGCCACGACGGCGTCCTTGCGGTCGATTCCGGCCTCGGCCACGGCCGACAGAACCCTCTTCAGTCCGTCGAAGCCCTTGGTCGCCTCGCCGGGTGGCGTGGTGACGCCCCCATGGCTGAGGCCCGCAGCCTCCAGGCCTTCCCGCAAGGCGTCGCCGTGCAGGCCGTCCACTGTCGCGTCGGCCACCACGAACACCCGCCGTAAGCCGAGTTGGGTCAGCCGCGACCCGGCCTCGCCGACGAGGCCTGTTCCGACGACCACGTCATAGTCCGCAAAGCCAGTCCCGCGCACCGGAACCGTGATCCTGCTCATCGTCCCGACATCCCCTGATCGCGCGCCCAGTCATGGAGGGCCTGGACAACGGTCTCGACCGCCTGGGCGTGAGACCCCGCCCCGACTTCGACCGTCAGATCGGCCTCCGCATAGATCGGATACCGGGCCTCCGCGAGCGCGGCCAGCGTCGTGGCCGGGTCCTTGCCCCGGAGCAGCGGCCGGGTGTCCCTCCGGGCGACCCGCTGCACGACCACATCGAGATCCGCCTTCAGCCACACCGTCAGCGCCCGGGCCTTCAGCAGCGCCCGGGTGTCGGGGTGGATCATCGCCCCGCCGCCGGTGGCCAGCACCTTCCGCTCCCCGTCAAGTAGACGACGGATCACCCGCGTCTCTCCCGCCCGGAACTCGGGTTCGCCCAGCTTGGCAAAGATGTCCGACACGGTCATGGCCGCCGCGGCCTCGATTTCGGCGTCGGCGTCGACAAAGCTCCGCCCCAGCCTCTTGGCCAGACGCCGCCCCACGGTCGATTTGCCCACGCCCATCAGACCCACCAGGGCTATGGTGCGGTCGATGTCGGGAATCGCGGGAACGGCGGCGCTCGGCATGGGAAAGACCGGTCATACACCATGACGCCCCAGATCGAGGCCTTCCTGGAGATGATGGCGGTGGAGCGGGACGCCTCGCCCCACACCCTGTCCGCCTATGCCCGCGACCTCGCCGACGTCGAGGACGGCGCCGGCGGCCTGATGGCGGCCTCCCGCGAGGACATCGAGGCCTGGTACGCGGGTCTGGCGACCCGGGGCCTGTCTGCGGCCACCCAGTCGCGCCGCCGCTCCGCCGTGCGCCAGTTCTACCGCTTCGCCCTTTCCGAGGGGTGGCGTCCCGACGATCCGTCGGCCCGGCTGGACGCGCCGCGGCGGGGCCGCCCCCTGCCCCGCGTCCTGACCCGGGACGAGGTGGGCCGCCTGCTCTCGGCGATCGAAGGGCGGGACGGGGCCTCCGCCCTGCGTCTGAAGGCCCTGATCGAACTGGCCTACGCCTCCGGCATGCGGGTCTCGGAGCTCCTCGCCCTGCGCGTCGAGGCCGTGCGGCGCGACCCGACCCACCTGATCGTCCGCGGCAAGGGCGGCAAGGAACGGCTGGCCCCGCTCAACGCCTCGGCCCGCGTCGCCGTCACGGCCTGGCTCGCCGCTCGCGACTCGCTGCGCAAGACGGACGTCCCGGATTCACCGTGGCTGTTCCCCTCCCCGTCGGCGCGCGCGGGCCGCCTGACGCCGCGCCGCTTCGCCCAGTTGCTGGACCAGGCCGCGATCGACGCCGGCATCGACCCCGCCCGCGTCAGCCCCCACGTCCTGCGTCACGCCTTCGCCACCCACCTGCTGGAAGGCGGGGCCGATCTGCGCGTCGTCCAGACGCTTCTGGGACATGCGGACGTTGGCACCACCCAGATCTACACCCACGTCACCCAGGACGCGCTCGCCGAAACCGTCCGCACCCGCCATCCGTTGGGCCGGGAGGGGAAGTCGTGACGCGGCTTGCCCCGCTCGACCGACCTGACTAGTTTCCGCCGCCTTTCGCAGGGGTCGCTTCGCCCCGCCGCCCGGATCGCCTGATGGCCGCCCACTACCTCGACTTCGAAAAGCCGATCGCCGACCTGGAGGCCAAGATCGAGGAGCTGTCGCTCCTCTCCGCCTCGGCCTCGGCCGGCTCGTTCGACTCGGAGATCGAGGGTCTGCGCAAGAAGTCCGACCAGCTGCGACGCAAGACCTACGCCGCGCTCGACCCGTGGATGAAGACCCAGGTGGCGCGCCACCCAAACCGGCCCCACTTCGTCGACTACGTCGCCGGCCTGTTCGAGGATTTCGTCGAGCTGCGCGGCGATCGTCAGTTCGGGGACGACCAGGCCATCCTCGGGGGGCTCGCGCGCTTCAATGGCGCGCCCGTGGTCGTCATGGGCCAGGAAAAGGGCCATGACACCGCCAGCCGCGTCACCCACAATTTCGGCATGGCCCGGCCCGAGGGCTATCGCAAGGCGGCCCGCCTGATGGACCTCGCCGACCGCTTCGGCCTGCCGGTGATCAGCTTCATCGACACCGCCGGTGCCTATCCGGGTCTGGGCGCCGAGGAGCGCGGCCAGGCCGAGGCCATCGCCCGGTCCACCGAGCGCGGTCTGACCCTCGGCGTCCCTTCCGTGGCGATCATCGCCGGCGAGGGCGGTTCGGGCGGGGCCATCGCCATCGCCGCGGCCAGCCGCGTGCTGATGCTCGAGCATTCGATCTATTCGGTGATCTCGCCGGAGGGTGCCGCCGGCATCCTGTGGCGCGACGGGGCCCGAGCCCGCGACGCCGCCATGGCGATGAAGATCACCGGGCCGGACCTGCTGGAGCTGAAGATCGTCGACCGGATCATCCCCGAACCGGTCGGTGGCGCTCACACGGACCGGGACGCGGCGATCGTCACGGTCGGCGAGGTGCTTGCGGAAGAGCTCGCCGCGCTGCGTGACCGCGCGCCCGAAGCGATCCGTGCCGAACGGGCCGCCCGGTTCTACGCCATCGGCCGGGCCGCCCAGGCCCGTTAACCCTTCGCTCACGAGTCGTGCAGCAACTGTGAAAACGGTTACTTTCTGCAACGATGCGTAGTGAGTTGGTGGCATGGACGGCTTGCGGGACACCGCTGTCATCAACCTTTCCAACGCGGCCACCATGGTGGTGGACGATTCCTCCTTCTCCCTTCAGCTGACCACCGCGTGCCTGCTGGGCTTCGGCATCCGCACGCGCCACGCCATCACGCGCCCCGGCGATGCGATGGAGATCCTGGCGGAGACGCCGATCGACCTGCTGGTCGTCGATTGCGACATGCCGGACATGGACGGCTATGAGCTCGTGCGCTGGCTGCGCCGCACGAAGAACCAGCCCAACGCCTTCGTGCCCGTCATCATGACGGCGGCCCATGTCCGACGGTCCCGGGTCCAGGACGCTCGCGATTGCGGCGCCAATTTCATGATCACCAAGCCCTTCAGCGCGAGGAACCTCCTCGAACGCATTGTCTGGGTGGCGAGGGACGAACGCCCCTTCCTCGAGGTGGGCGACTATTTCGGGCCGGACCGGCGTTTCCGTGACGAGCCGCCCGAGGTCGAACGTCGCTCGGATCGCCTCCGCCTGGCCCAGCTGGAGGCGGAACGGGCCGGAAAGGCGGCGCAGGCATGACCGTCATCACTCACGCGCGTCGAAAGTCCCGACTGGCGACCATGATCGACGCCGCAGGCGGGATCAGCGTGCTGCGCGCGCTGGCCGATGCCCAGACGAACCTTGAGACCCTCAAGCCGCCCAGCATGGCCGAGGTGGCCCGCCAAGCGGAAATCCTGGCCGGGATCGTGCCGCTTCAGGACACGCCGGACGACTCCGACGCCCTCAACCGCCTCTACCTGGCCTGCACCCTGATCATCGACGCGGCCGGACCCTTCGATCTCGACGACGTATGCGAAGCCGTCCGCCGGCTCTGCGACCTCATCGATGCGGTCGCCCCGGACCGTCCGTTCGACTGGCGTGTGCCCCAGGTTTATTCGACGTCGCTGTCCATGATGATCAAGCTGGACCGCGACGATCCGGCCCGCGCGGCGGTTAAGGCCCACCTGGACCGTTTGATCGCGTCGAAGACCGCCTAGGTTTCCGCCGCACCCTGCGTGCGCGCGCCGCGGGTCTGCTTGCGCCACAGGGCGGCGTATTCTCCACCCACCCGGGCAACCAGTTCATGGTGCGCGCCCCGCTCCACGATCCGGCCCGCCTTCAGCACCAGGATCTGATCCGCGTCGACCACGGTCGACAGCCGGTGCGCCACCACCAGAGTGGTCCGTCCGGCGCGCGCCTTGCGCAGCGTCTTCTGGATGGCGGCCTCGGTCCGGCTGTCGAGCGCGCTGGTCGCCTCGTCCAGGATCAGGATGCAAGGGTCGGCCAGCAGGGCGCGCGCGATGCCGACGCGCTGGCGCTCCCCGCCTGACAACTTCAGACCCCGCTCGCCGACCCGGGTCTCCATGCCGTTCGGCAGGGCGCGGATGAAGTCGGCCAGTTCCGCGGCCTCGGCCGCCGCCCAGATCGCCGCCTCGTCCGCGCCGGGGCGCGCGAAGGCGATGTTGGCACCGACGGAGTCGTTGAACAGGGCCACATCCTGCGGGACCAGGGCGACCGCCCGGCGCAGGCTTTCCTGCGTCACTGACCGCGCGTCCTCGCCCTCGATCAGCACCCGCCCCGTCTGGGGGTCCAGCAGGCGCAGGGCCAGTTTGACGATGGTTGACTTGCCCGACCCCGAGGGCCCGACCAGCGCCGTGGTGGTTCCGGGCGCGGCGACGAAGCTCACGTCCTCCAGCCCGCTGGCCCGGGCGTCGTGACGGAAGCCGACGGCCTCGAAGGCCAGCGAGGCACCCCGTGCGTCGGCGGGCCGCGGCAGGGGGCGGGCGTCCGGCGCGTCCGCAACCTGCGGCGTCTGCCTGGTCACCTTCAGCATCTCCTCCATGTCGATGAAGGATTGACGGATTTCCCGGTAGGCGAAGCCGAGGATGTTCAGTGGCTGATACAGGCTGATGAGAATCAGCACCGCCGCCGTGACGTCCCCCGGACCCATCCGGCCGGCCATGGCCTCAAAGCCGGCCATCACGGCCATGACGCCGAGGCCCAGGTTCATGATCGCCGACTGGATCAGGTTCAGCGCCGCCAGAGACCCGTTGGCCTTCAGCGCCGCCGAGACGTAGCTTTCAAGCGCCCGGTCGTAGGATTCCGCCGCGCGGCGCTCGGCCCCGAAGGACTTGACTGTCTCGTAGTTCAGCAGGGCGTCGACCGACAGGCCCGCCGCCTCCGTGTCCGCCGCGTTCATCGCCCGGCGGTGCTCCAGCCGCCAGTTGGCCATGCCGAAGGTGACGACGGCATAGATGCTGACCACCGCCACGGCCAGCGCGCCGAACCGCCAGTCGTAAAGGCCGCCCAGAACCGCCGCCGCCAGCACCAGCTCGACCGCCGTCGGCCCGAGGTTGAAAGCGAGGATACGCAGCAGGAAGTCGACCGCGCGCGATCCGCGGTCCATCGTGCGTGACAGCGCGCCCGACCGCTTGGTCTGGTGGAAGTCCAGCGACAGGTTCAGCGCGTGCGCGAAGGTCTCGGCGGCCGTCCGTCGCTGCGCCGCCGCCCGGACCGGGGCGAACACCACGTCCGACAGCTGCGGCGTCGCGGAGGACAGGAACCGGATCAGCGCCCAGCCGACCGCCAGCGCCATGAACGACATGCCCACGGTGACGCCCGCCGACTGCCCCTCAGCCAGCCGGTTGACGGCGGCACCCAGCGCCAGCGGGGCCAGCACACCCAGTCCCTTGCCCGCCAGCGTCAGACCCAGTGCGCCCGCGATCCGCGCATGCAGCTGCGGCGCGCCCGACCGCGCTACCACGCCCATCAGGTCGCGCAGGGCCGCCCAGGCCCCCGGGCTCAGGTCGTCCGGATTGATCGGCTCCGCGCCCAGCGCCTTGACCGCAGGGTCGGCGCGACGGCGGCCGGAGCGCTCGCCGCGCATCGCCATGCGCCCCATATGGCCCGCGTCGGGCCGGGCGCAAAGCGATTACGCCAGCCGCTTCATGGCCTCGACGATCTCATCGACCGCTTCGGCCGTCGTCGCCCACGAGCAGACCAGCCGCACCGAGCCGTCGTCGAACCGGTGGCAGGCCCAGCCAGCCGCGTTCAGCCGCGCGTGGATCTCCGCCGGCATGCGAATGAAGACCGAATTGGCGTCGACCGGATGCGCCAGAACCCAAGGCGTGCCGGCCTCGACCCCATACGCCAGCCTCGCCGCCATGGCGTTGGCGTGCGCGGCGTGGCGATCCCACGCCCCAGTCTCCAGCAGGCCGAGGAAAGGCGCGCTCAGGAACCGCCCCTTGGACGCCATCTGTCCCGCCTGCTTCAGCCGATTGTCCACGCGACGCGCCAGGGACCGGTCGAACATCACCAGCGCCTCGGTGCACAGCCCCCCGGCCTTGGCCCCGCCCATGACCAGCACATCGACCCCCATCCGGCCGATCGAGGTCAGATCGAACCCCGCCGCCGCCGCATTGGCCAGCCGCGCGCCGTCCAGATGCACGCCCAAGCCCTTTGCCTTGGCCGGTGCGATCAGCTCGGACAGCTCCTGTTCGGAATAGACCGCGCCGTACTCCGTCGCCTGCGTCAGCGACAGGGCGGCCGCCGGTTGCCGGTGACCCATGTCGGGCTCCGACAGGGCCGCCTCCAGCGCCGCCGGATCGATCCGGCCCGAGGGCCCGGGCAGGCCGATCAGGCCGACGCCCTGGCCGAAGAAGCCGGGGGCGCCGGTCTCGTCAGTGCAGACGTGGGCGGCATGGTGCGCCAGCACCGACTCGAACGGAAAGGCCAGCATCGACAGGGCGATGGCGTTGGCCGCCGTGCCGCTGAACACGAACCGGACCTCCACGTCCGCGTCCAACCTGGCCCGGATCTGGTCGGCTGCCAGCCGCGCGGGATCGTCCCCGCCATAGGCGCGGGCGAAGCCGTCATTGTGCCGCGCCAGCGCCTCCAGCGCCTCGGGCGCCATGCCGGCCACGTTGTCGGAGGCGAAGTCGAACCTCATTTGGCGGCCTTCCGGCGCGGCAGCGTCAGCCGCGGCTTCGCGGCGGTCTTGCGCCTGGGCGGATCGACCGGCTCGGGCGGTTGCGGGAAGGGTTCGGTCGGATCGGGACCGGGCGGGGTCGGCACGAAGCCCATCTCGACCTGGTGCGGGAACGGTATCTCGATGCCGGCGCCGTCGATCGCGATCTTCACCGCCTCATGAAGGTCGGCCTGGGTCTGCCACCAATCCTCGGACTTGACCCAGGCGTGGAGCGAAATCTGGACCGCGCTGTCCAGCAGCCCGGTGACGCCCGCCCACGGGACCGGATCGGCCAGCACCTTCTCATGGGCGGCCGCCGTCGTGGCGATCACGTGCCGGGCCTGTTTGAGGTTCGTCGAATAGCCGACCGTGAAGTGAATCTCGACCCGACGCGTCCCCTGTCCGGAGAAGTTGATGATGACGTCGCCCAGAACCTTGCCGTTGGGCACGACGATCTTGTGATTGTTGGCGTTGGAAATCTGGGTGACGAACAGGTCCAGCCGCTGCACCGAGCCGGAGGCTCCGCCCACCTCGATGACGTCCCCGACCCGATAGGGCCGCAGGATCAACAGCACCACGCCCGCCGCCACGTTCGACAGCGTGCCCTGCAGCGCCAGACCCACGGCCAGGGACGCGGCGCCCAGAACCGCGATGATCGAGGTGGTCTGCACGCCCAGTCGCTGCAGAACGGCGATGAAGCCGATCACATAGACGCCGACCCGAACCACCTGGGCGATGAAGCTGACCACGGTTTGATCGTGCCGAAGTCCACCGATCCGGCCGGCGGCCCGCCGCACGACGCGCCCGGCCCACTTCGCCACCACGATCGTGACGGCCAGGATCAGCGCGGCGATCAGCAGGTTGACCGCCAGGTCGCCGGCCATGTCGGTCAGTTTGGCGATCAATGCCGCGTCCACGGCGGTCGCACGTTCTCCGGCGGCCACGGCGCCGGTCACGATCTGGGAGAGGGAAGCCATGCCCTAGGGTCTAGCGCCTCGCCCGCGCAATGGAACCCCGGGGTCAGTAGAAGACGGCCTGCCGTTCGCCCGAAACGACCACCCGCGGCGGTGCCTCGCCGCCCTCGAACGTCGGCCTGCGTTCGGGCGGGGCGGACCGCATCACGCGCTTTTCCGCCTCGGCGCGGGGCTCGAAGCCGAAACCCAGAGAATCGCCGCGAGGGCCGGGTTCGACCGGGATCGCCACCGGAACAGGCTCCGGCCGGGGCGAAGGGGGCACGGGCCCGGGCGGATCCTGGGGATCGGCGTCCCACCACCCCTCCTCGAACTCCACCCACTCGACCGGCTCGGGCGGCGGTGCGGGGCGATGCTCATAGCCATCGGTCAACTCGCCGACCTCAAGCGTCGACCCGGCCTCGACGACCGGCGGCGGAGGTGTGAACAGGGCGATTTGCAGCGCCTCGCCCGTCCGACGTTCGGCACTGCCCGAGCGCATCGTGGCGACACCCGCTGCCAGCCCGAGCGCGATTGCGCCCACGCCCGCCGCGATCGCCAGTCGTCGATGAGATGGGGAGATGTCCATGGAGCTGAAATGCGGCGGGACGCATACGGTTCACCGGGACGCGGCCAGTCGCCCTCCGTCCCGCTCCAGCGCCTCCAGCAGCGCGAGGACGTCCGCCAAGGTGTTGGCCTCGGCGGGCGGTTTGTCCCAGCGGATCCGGCTCACCCGCGGAAACCGCATCGCCACGCCCGACTTGTGACGCGTCGACCGCTGCAGCCCCTCGAAGGCGATCTCCAGCACCATGCCGAAGTCCGGCGTCGCCTTCACCGACCGGACCGGACCGAACCGCTCCACCGTGTTGTCGCGCACGAACTTGTCGAGCTGCTTCAGCTCCTCGTCCGTGAAGCCGAAATAGGCTTTGCCGACGGGCGTCAGCGTCCCCTCCTCCGTCCAGACGCCGAAGGTGAAATCGGAATAGAAGCTCGACCGCTTCCCGTGTCCCCGCTGGGCGTACATCAGCACCGCGTCGACCACATGCGGGTCCCGCTTCCACTTGAACCACGGCCCCTTGGGCCGGCCGGCCACATAGGGGGAATCCCGGCGCTTCAGCATCAGCCCCTCGGCCGAAGCCCCGACCGGGGGATCCGCCCGCAGGGCCGCGAGCTGGCCTACGTCGGCGAACGCTACGTCCGGCGACAGGATCATCCGCTCCGACCCGACCCGCTCGACCAGTCGCGCCAGCCGCTCCCGGCGGACGAAGAGAGGCATCGCACGCAGGTCCTCGCCCTCCTCGGCCAGCAGGTCATAGGCGATCAGCGCCGCCGGATGACTGGCGACCAGCTTCGGATCGACCGTCTTGCGGTTCAGCCGCTGCTGCAGGTCGCCGAACGGCGCGACCAGTCCGTCGCGCAGGACGACCAGTTCCCCGTCCACCGCCGCATCGAATCCGAGCGCCGCCATCAGGTCCGGGAACGCCCGCGAGATCTCGTCTCCGGATCGGGACCACAGGCGCGCCACGTCCGCCTCGCGCACGGCCTGCACCCGGATGCCATCCCACTTCCACTCGGCGAGCCAGGCGTCCGGGACGATGCGCGGCAGGTCGACGACCTCGTCCAGCGCGGTCGCCAGCATGACCGGCCGGAACCGCCCGGGCGCGTCCGCCGCCGGGCGCTCGGCCCGACCTTCCAGCCAGGCGAACAGCTCGACATAGGGGGGCTCGATCCCCTGCCACAGCTCCTCGATGTCGGAGGCGTCGATGCCACCGGGATCGCCGTCCGGTGCCACCCGCGCCGCCGCGGTCTTCGCCAGTCGACCGGACATGCCGACCCGCAGCGCGCCGGTCATCAGTTTCAGCAGGGCCCACCGCCCCTTCGGCGCCAGATCGTCCATCCAGCGCTCGATCAGGGCCGGGACTTCGGCCCGCCCGGCGGTCTTCAGCGTCTCCACCACTTCAGTCAGCCCGGGCTCGCGGTTCGCCCGTCGGGCCGGGTCCGCGGGCCAGATAAGGGCCACCGTCTCTGCCAGGTCGCCGACGTAATCGTGTGACCAACGGAACAACAGCGGATCGACGCGCCGCTCCACCGCCGCCCGGATCATGGCCGGCTTGGCGGCGTCGAAGCTGAGGTCGCCGGTCAGCGCGGCCAGGGCCCAGCCGCGGTCCGGATCGGGCGTGGCCCGCAGATAGTCGCGTAGCAGGGTCAGCTTCGCATTGCGCGACGCCGTCAGCGACAGTCGGTCAAGAAGCTCGGCGAAGGCCCGCATCTCTCCGATCTGGGGACGACCGGGGTTCGATGCGACTCCCGTCAGGCCGCGGCCATCGCCGGTCGGACGAGGTCATCCATGGCACTGACGCCCTGTCGGCCCTGCCCGACCGCGCCCATGACCCGGGCGAGGGCGGCGAAATCGATGGGCTTGTTCAGATAGGCGTCGGCCCCCGCCTCGATCCCCGCCTCGTGATCCTCGATCCGGGCCGAGGCCGACAGGACCACGATCGGCGTCTGGGCATTCGCGCCGGTTCCGGCGCGAATGGCGCGCGTGGCGCTCAATCCGTCCATCACGGGCATGTTCACGTCCATGATGATCAGGTCGAACGGCTGATCCGCGGCCATGTCGACGGCGATTTGTCCGTTCTCGGCGCTGGCCGAGGCATGTCCGGCCGAGCTCATCCACGCCTCGAGGATCATCCGGTTCACCGGGTGGTCCTCGACGACCAGCACGTTCAGGCTGCCTGCCTCCTCGACGTCCGTCTCGACCGCCTCGGCCGCCGTCGCCGTCTCCCATTCCACCACCTCGGCCTCGACCGTGAAGGTGAAGGTCGATCCTTGGCCGAGAGTCGACTCCAAGGTGATGTCGCCGTTCATGATGTTGGCAAGACGACGCGAAATGGTCAGCCCCAGACCGGTCCCGCCGAACCGGCGCGTGGACGAGGCGTCAACCTGGGTGAACGGCTGGAACAGACGCTGCACGTCCTCTTCGGCGATGCCGGCACCGCTGTCGCTGACCTGAAACTCGAAGCGCACGCGCGCGTCGCCGACGCGGGTCGAGCGCACGACGTAGCTGACCTTGCCATTGTCGGTGAATTTGACCGCATTGGACAGAAGGTTGTGGATCACCTGGCAGACGCGCAACGGGTCCCCCCGCACGACGGCCGGCGTCTCGCCCTCGAACCGGGCCTCGAAGTCCAGCCCCTTGGCCTCGGCCTGGGCCTGGAACGGACCTACTACGCGGCGATGCAGATCTTCGATAGCGACGTCGACGACGTCGAACGTCATCTTCCCCGCCTCGATCTTGGTCATGTCGAGGATGTCGTTGAGCAGGCTCAGCAGGTTGTCGCCCGAGGTGCGGATGATCGACAGATACTCCCGCTGGGTCGGCTCCAGACGGGTGGCGTTCAGCAGCTGGGCCGCACCCAGCACCCCGTTCATCGGCGTGCGCAGTTCGTGCGAGATGACGCCCAGGAAGTTGGACTTGGCGTCGTTCGCCGCATTGGCCTTGTCCCGGGCCGCCTCCAGTTCCTCGATCAGGTGGGCCTGGTGCGACTGGAACGCCCGGATCCGCTCCTCGCGCAGCATGGTCATGGTGACCAGCACGAACAGACCCGCTGCCGCGAACGGCATGGCCGCCAGGAAGGGAATGAAACCCTCGGTGCCCCACAGGGAGCCCGCGATGATCAGCGCCACGATGCCGTAGGGCGAGGAAATCACCATCGCCTGCCGCGGCGAGGCGCGCAGCTGCGAGAAGACCAGCACATAGCCGGACACCAGCAGCATCATCGCCATCGAATGCCCGAACATGGCGCCCGAGAACCACGCCAGCAGGGGCGCGATGGCCCAGACCGCGGTCGTCGCGGTCGCTACAGCCGGGAAGATCATGCCCCAGCCCGCGCCGACGCGATCGCTGATGCGACGTTCGAACTCGCCGCGCACGGCCCCCGCGCCGATGGTCCCGGCGAACCAGAGCCCCGCAACCAGCGGATCCAGAATCGAGAACAGGCCCAAGGCCCAGGCCCCGATGATCAGATAGCGCAAATACTGCGTCTGCAGGATCGCCCGCAGGGCCGCGGCGGCCTCGCCCGGAGCCTGCGTTTCGCCGTGTGCGTCCGATTCAACCAAAACGGCGCCCCCTGCCCAAGTCCCTCAACGTGACGCTATTGGCGAAGGTTCTAAGACGAGGTGAACGCCACTACGGCAACGCGCCGGACTCATCTGGCGCGAGGGCGCGGATCGACAGGGCATGGACGGGTCCCGACAGCTCTTCGGCCAGCAATCCGTTGATCATGCGCTGCCGGGCCAGCCGCCCTTGCCCCTCGAACACCGGCGACACAACCAGCAGGTTGAAATGGCTCTCGCCGCCCGGCTTCGCGTCCATCCCGCCCTCGTGATGGTGACCGGCGTGACGCCAGCTGTCGTCGTCGATCTGCAGCCGGGTCGGCGACAGGCCTTCGGTCAGTTTCCGACGAATTTCTGCGGCTATCGGTCCTTCCGGCATACGGCTTCCTTGATGCGGGCCAATTCGACCCTACACTTCGGCCCATGTCCGCCGCGTTTCAATACAGGCCCCGGTTCACCGACATCCGGGTGAAGCCGCCCCGCCCCGAAGAGGAGGCGGCGGCCGCCGACGTCCTGCACCTGAAGCCCGGCGAGAAGCCGTGCCAGTGGCCCGACTGCCGCCGCGCCGCCACGGCCCGCGCGCCGAAGTCGCGCGAGCGCCTGGGCGACTTCTACGAGTTCTGCCAGGCCCACGCCGGCGAGTACAACAAGGGCTGGAACTTCTACGCCGGCATGAGCGAGGGCGAGGTTCGCGCGGCACAGGAGAACGAGGCCATGACCGGCGGTCGTCCGACCTGGGAGATGAAGGCCGGCCCCAAGAGCCGCGAGGCCGCCGCCTTTGCCGCCAAGTTCGGCACGGCCAACACCGACGGCGCAGGCTCTTGGCGCGACGCCTTCGGTCTGTTCGGCCGCAAGGTGAACCCCCAGACCGGTCCGGTCGCCGAGGATCGCCGCATCGGCAAGCTGGAGCGCACCGCCCTGGCCGACCTCGATCTGGAGCCGGGCGCCGACAAGAAGGCCATCAAGGCCCAGTACCACCTGCTGCTGAAACGATTCCACCCGGACACCAACGGCGGCGATCGCGGTGCCGAGGCTCGCCTTCAGCGCGTCATCAAGGCCTGGAAGACTCTCAGGAAGTCCGGGCTCGCCTGACCTTCCACAGGTCCGCCAGAACGCCCGGGACCAGGTCCGGCAGGTCCTCGGCGATCAGGCCGGGCCCGTGAAGGCTCGCCGCTTCGGCGTGGATCCACACGGCGCAGCAGGCCGCCTCGAAGCTCGGCATCCGCTGGGCCAGCAGGCCTCCGATCATCCCCGCCAGCACGTCGCCTGAGCCGGCCGTGGCCAGCCAAGCCGGGGCGGGCGGATGGATCGCCAGACGACCGTCGGCCCCCGCGACCAGGGTCTGCGGCCCCTTGAGTACGACGATGGCGTTGGCCCGCCGCGCGGCCTCGACGGCGGCGACATCGCGGCCGGTTTCAAGGAGCCCGGGAAACACCCGTTCGAACTCGCCCTCGTGCGGAGTCAGCACGTCGTCGCGGTCCAGATGGGCGAACAGCGTCTCCGCCCGCCCTTCGAAGACGGTCAGGGCATCGGCGTCGACCACCATGGCCGCGCCGCTTTCGGCCAGCACGTCCAGCGCCTCGATCGTGCCCTCGTCCACGCCGGTCGCGGGCCCGATCACCGCCGCATCCAGCGGTTCCGCCAGACGGCGCAGCGCCGACGGACCCTCGAACGGGTCGACCATCACGGCCTCCAGCGACGCCGACAGCACGCCGGTGGCCGACGGCGGACACAGCACCCGGACCAGCCCGGCCCCGATCCTCAGCCCCGCCCGCGCCGCCAGACGCGCGGCACCGGTGCGGTGCGCCGGCCCGGACACCACGCCCAGCCGCCCTCGGGAATGCTTGTGCGCGTCCTCCGCGGGCCAGGGGAACAGTCCCGCCCAGAGCTTGGGTCCGTTCACCTCCATTGATGAAATCCGATCACGGATGGGAAAAGAGGCCAAAAGTCGCTTGCCATATGCTGCAATGCACTGTCCCATGCGAGCCCGACGCGTGGGCGCTTTTCGCCGCCTCGGGGACACCATGAAGAAGATCGAAGCGATCATCAAACCCTTCAAGCTCGACGAGGTGAAGGAGGCCCTGCAGGATGTTGGCGTCCAGGGCATGACCGTGCTTGAGGCCAAGGGATATGGCCGCCAGAAGGGCCATTCGGAGCTCTATCGCGGTGCCGAATACGTCATCGACTTCCTGCCCAAGATCAAGATCGAGGTCGTGGTGCCCGACGACATGGCCCAGCCGGTCGTGGACGCCATCGTCACGGCCGCCCGAACGGGCAAGATCGGCGACGGCAAGATCTTCGTCTCCGACGTCTCCGACGTCATCCGCATCCGAACCGGCGAGACGGGTCCCCAGGCCGTCTGATCACCTCCCGCCACGGCCGCCTCCGGGCGGCCGTTTCCCTTCCTCCTCCCCAAGAAACGGACATCGAGACAATGAGCGCGAAGAAGATCCTCGCGGAGATCAAGGAGAAGGACGTCCAGTACGTCGATCTCCGCTTCACCGACACCAAGGGGCGGATGCAGCACGTCACCTTCGACATCGACCTGGTCGACGAGGAGTTCCTTGAGGAAGGCACCATGTTCGACGGCTCGTCGATCGCGGGCTGGAAGGCCATCAACGAAAGCGACATGCTGCTGAAGCCTGACCTGAACGGCTTCTGGATCGACCCCTTCTACCAGCAGACGACCCTGTTCCTGTTCTGCGACGTACTGAACCCGGACACCGGCGAGCCCTACAACCGCGACAGTCGCTCGATGGCCAAGAAGGCGCTGGCCTACGTCCAGTCCTCGGGTGTCGGCGACACGGTCTTCTTCGGGCCCGAGGCCGAGTTCTTCATCTTCGACGACGTGCGCTGGTCCACCCAGCCGCACGACACCGGCTACACCTACGACTCGATCGAGCTGCCGGCCAACACGGGTGCGGAGTACTCCGAGGGCAACATGGGTCACCGCCCGGGGCCCAAGGGCGGCTACTTCCCGGTCAACCCGACCGACAGCGCCCAGGACCTGCGCGGCGAGATGCTGGGTGTCATGCGCGACCTGGGCATGCAGCCCGAGAAGCACCACCACGAGGTCGCCCCCGCCCAGCACGAACTGGGCCTGAAGTTCAGCGACCTGCTGACCATGGCCGACCGCCTGCAGCTCTACAAATACGTCATCCACAACGTCGCCGCCGCCTACGGCAAGTCGGCCACCTTCATGGCCAAGCCGACCTTCGGCGACAACGGCTCGGGCATGCACGTGCACCAGTCGATCTGGCGCGACGGCAAGCCCCTGTTCGCGGGCGACAAGTACGCGGGCCTGTCGGACATGTGCCTGTGGTACATCGGCGGCATCATCAAGCACGCCAAGGCGATCAACGCCTTCGCCAACTCGACCACCAACTCCTACAAGCGCTTGGTCCCCGGCTACGAAGCCCCGGTCAAGCTGGCCTATTCGGCCCGCAACCGCTCCGCCTCGATCCGGATTCCGTGGGTCAACTCGCCCAAGGCCAAGCGTATCGAGGCCCGCTTCCCCGATCCGATGGGCAACCCCTATCTGACCTTCGTGGCCCTGCTGATGGCCGGCCTCGACGGTATCGAGAACCGCATCGATCCGGGTGCGGCCGCCGACAAGAACCTCTACGACCTGCCGCCGGAAGAGCGCGGCAACATCCCCGAGGTCTGCGGTTCGCTGCGCGAAGCGCTCGAGAACCTCGACAAGGACCGCGCCTTCCTCAAGAAGGGCGGCGTCATGGATGACGACTTCATCGACAGCTACATCGAGCTGAAGATGGAAGAGGTGATGCGTCTGCAACTGCACCCGCACCCCGTCGAATTCGACATGTACTACAGCTGCTGATCGGCCCCTCCGCCGCTCACGCAAACGCCCCGGTCGAAAGGCCGGGGCGTTTTGCTTTCGGGAGAGGACGTTGAACCCGGGTGGTGCCTAGACCAGCCGGCTCTGCACCACCGCTGCGCCGATGAAGCTGGCGAACAGCGGGTGCGGAGCGAACGGGCGGCTCTTCAGTTCCGGGTGGTACTGCACGCCGATGAACCAGGGATGGTCCGGCCGTTCGACGGTCTCGGGCAGGACGCCGTCGGGCGACAGGCCGGCGAAGATCAGCCCCTCGGCCTCGATGGCCTCGCGATAGTTGATGTTGACCTCATAGCGATGGCGGTGCCGCTCGCTGATGGTCGTCGTGCCGTAGGCCTCGGCGATCCGCGAGCCCGGTTTCAGAGTCGACTCATAGGCCCCCAGCCGCATCGTCCCGCCCAGGTCGCCCCCGGCCAGCCGCTGCACCCGCTCGTTGCCCTGGGTCCATTCGGTCATCAGGCCGACCACCGGCTCGTCCGTCGGGCCGAACTCGGTTGAGGACGCTTTGGGATAGCCCGCCAGGTTCCGTGCCGCCTCGATCACCGCCATCTGCATGCCGAAGCAGATGCCAAAATAAGGGATGGCGTTCTCGCGCGCGAACCGTGCAGCCTCGATCTTGCCCTCCGCCCCCCGCTCGCCGAAGCCGCCGGGCACCAGGATGGCGTGGGCCCCCTGCAGCCGCGCGGCGCAGGCGTCGCGGTCGCCCTCGAAGGTCTCGGCCTCGACCCAGTCGATGTTGACCTTCACCTGATTGGCCACGCCGCCGTGCTGCAGCGCCTCGATCAGGGATTTGTACGCGTCCTTCAGCACCGTGTACTTGCCGACCACGGCCACCGTCACCTCGCCGTCCGGCTGCAGCCGGCGGCGCACGATCTCCTGCCAGCCGCTCAGGTCCGGCTCCGGCGCATCGGTCATGTCGAAGTGGGCCAGCACCTCCCGGTCCAGACCCTCGCGGTGATAGTCCAGCGGCACGGCATAGATGTCGGCACTGTCCATGGCCTGGATGACGCCGCTTTCGCGCACGTTGCAGAACAGGCCGATCTTGCGCTTCTCCTCCGCCGGGATCGGGAACTCGCAGCGGCACAGCAGGATGTCGGGCTGGATGCCGATCGACCGCAGCTCCTTGACCGAGTGCTGGGTCGGCTTGGTCTTCATCTCGCCGGCGGTCTGGATGTACGGCAGCAGGGTCAGATGCACGAAACAGCTCTGGCCGCGCGGCAGATCCTGGCCCAGCTGGCGGATCGCCTCGAAGAACGGCAGGCCCTCGATGTCGCCGACGGTGCCGCCGATCTCGACCAGGACGAAGTCGACCTCCTCGCCGTCGTCGGTCAGGGCAGGCGAGCGGCAGAACTGTTTGATCTGGTCGGTGACGTGCGGGATCACCTGCACCGTCGCGCCCAGATAGTCGCCGCGCCGCTCCTTCTCGAGGATGGTCTGGTAGATGCGGCCGGTGGTGATGTTGTCGGACTTCGCCGCCGACACCCCGGTGAACCGCTCATAGTGGCCCAGGTCCAGGTCGGTCTCGGCACCGTCGTCGGTCACGAAGACCTCGCCGTGCTGGTACGGGCTCATCGTGCCCGGGTCGACGTTCAGATAGGGGTCGAGCTTGCGCAGGCGGACGGTGTATCCGCGCGCCTGCAGGAGGGCGCCCAGCGCCGCCGAGGCGAGCCCCTTCCCCAGGGAAGAAACGACGCCGCCCGTGATGAACACATATCTAGCCACGGGTGACCACGCTAGCGGCGATTCGGGCCGCTGAACTCAGAAGACTTTGGGGGCGGGAGCGGAAGGCGGGGATAAATCCCCCGCTCACCGTCAGTTGGCCGGGGCCGGGTTCGCCGGCGTGGTCGCCGGGGCCGGGGCGGCCAGATCGGCTTCCAGATCGCCCAGCGACGGCGCGGAGGCCGGTGCGGCCGGTGCGGCGTCGGTCGGAGCGGTCTCGGTGCCGGCCTCGGCGGACGGGGTCGTCGGTGCGGCCAGGGCCCCGATGGCGTCGGCGTCGATGATCGAACCCGAACCGCGGCTCATGTTGCCGACGATGGTCAGGCTGATGGCGCAGATGATGCCCAGCGCCGCCAGCCACCACGTCGTCGTGGTCAGCAGATTGCCCGCGCCGCGCGCCGTCATCATGCCCGACGGGCCGCCGCCCATGCCCAGCGCGCCGCCTTCGGAGCGCTGCAACAGCACCACCGCCGTCAGCGACAGGGAGATCAGGATCATGGCGACGAGAAGAATGGTCTGGAGCATGGCCGCATTCAGATGTGGCGCCGGGGCGCGCGGATCAAGCGGCGGCTGTTAGCACCGTTGTCGACGTGCGGCAAACGGATCACGCCGCCCGGATGATGCCCAGGAAATCCGCCGCCTTCAGCGAGGCCCCGCCGACCAGGGCGCCGCCCACTTCCGCCACCGCCAGTATGTCCCTCGCATTGTCCGGCTTGACCGAGCCGCCGTACAGGATGGGGGCCGTCGCCCCGCCCTGCCCCAGCCGTTCGACCATGGCGGCGCGCACCGCGCGGTGCACCTCCTCGATCTGCTCCAGCGTCGGCGTCAGCCCCGTACCGATGGCCCAGACGGGCTCATAGGCCACGGCGAAGGCGGTCCCGGCCAGGGCTTCGGGCAGCGATTCCATGATCTGGGCCCGCACCACTTCCACCGCCCGGCCGGCTTCGCGCTGGTTCAGCGTCTCGCCGACGCAGACGATGGGCTCCAGCCCTGCGGCGACCGCGGCCTCGGCCTTGCGGGCCACAAGGGCGTCGGTCTCGCCGAACTCCTGCCGGCGCTCGGAATGGCCCAGGATCACCAGGGTCGCGCCCGCGTCGCGCACCATCGCGGCCGAGATGCCGCCGGTGAAGGCGCCACTCGCCTCGGCCCGGCAGTCCTGTCCCCCGACCTCGATCACGGACCCGGCCCGGTCAGACAGCCGCCCGATAAGGGTGGCGGGCGGACAAATGGCGACGCGGCACGCGGCGGGCTCCCCTTCCAGCGCGTCGCGCAGGGCGTCGACCTCGACCAGAGCGGCCGACGTCCCGTTCATCTTCCAGTTTCCAGCGATCAGCTTCACGGATTGTTTCATGGGCCGAGGTCTAGGGCGGCGCCGCGCGGCGGGCAAGGTCAGGCGTCGAAGGTCAGGACAGAGGTCGCCCAGGACAGGCCGACGCCGAAACCCGACACCAGAACCTTCCGCCCGGCCAGTTCCCCGGCGTTCAGAGGCGCCTCCAGCAGCAGGGGAAGGGTCGACGACACCGTGTTCCCATAGCGGTCGATGTTCACGGCCAGCTTCGGATCCGGAATCCCTGCCCGGCGGGCCAGACCCTGGAGCATGTGCAGGGATCCCTGATGCAGGGCGAACACGTCGATCTCGTCCGCCGTCAGGCCATTGGCCTCCAGGCACCGCGTAAGACTGTCCGGAATGCGCGTCAGGACGAAGTTGAACACCTCCCGCCCCGCCATGTGCAGCCGCAGGTCGTCCCTGCCGAGGGCCGCCGTCCGCCCCCCGTCGTCCATGTGCACAAAGGGCACGGCCGCACCGCCCCCGTCGATCCGCAGGGCGTCGCCGCCCTCGCCGTCGGTGCCGAAGTCCGCAATCCCCAGCCGTCCCCCGCCCATGCCCCGGTGCCACAGGGCGACGGTGGCGGCGTCGCCGAACACGCAATTGGTCGCCCGGTCCTCCGGAGCGATGATGCGGGAATAGGGATCACAGGTGACCAGCAGCCCGACGTCACGACCGGTGGCCTCCAGAAAGGCGTCGAGGACGTGCGCCCCGTAGACCCAGCCTGAGCATCCCAACGCCAGATCGAACGCCGCCACCGTAGTCGGCAGTCCCAGAGCCGCACACAGACCCGCGCTGTTCTGCGGCAGACGCCTGTCCGGCGTCTGGGTGACGAAAACGACGACGCCCACCTGATCCGGCGTCGTCGCACCGCCGTCGAACAGCTTGCGACAGGCCGCGGCCGCCAGACCGACGCCGGTCTCTCCGGCTCCCAACACGTAGCGGCGGCGTACCCCGACCTTGTCGGCGATGAACGCCTCATCCGCCCCGGTCATCACGGCGATGTCGGCCGCAGTGTGCATGACGGACGGCAGGGCGGATTCGATCCGGATCAGCCCCATGTCGCGCCTTTCCTGTGATGGACGAACCCGATCATGGCCTCCGCCTCGAATGCGGGCGTCCGGATCGTCAACGCATTGAGGGACTGAATCCGGTCTCCCGCCGACAGGGTGCGGGTCACCGCCGCGCGCATCTCGCCGTCGAGCGGCGAGGCCGGTCGCGTCGGCAGGCCCGCCTGACGCAGACTGGTGAACCAGACGTCTTCCGCCTCCGGCGTCATGGCCCGGTGCAGCCCCTTGGTCAGTTGCACGGCCACGTCCAGCAGATCGCGCAGGCCGGCGGCACCCCCGAAGCTGACGGACGCCGTGGCCGCGGCATGGGAAACGGCGATCGGCGAGGTCTCCACCCGTCCCGGCAGCGCACCTTCCGGCGCGCGCTCCGCTTCCGCTGCGAACGACACGTTCCGCGGGCCCGCGGGCGTCAGGAATCGCGCCTGCCCGACGCCGCCCGCCATTCCGTCGACCAGCCTGATCGTGCGGTCGGTCAGCGCCCTGAACGCCGCGCCGTCCAGCGTTACCTCCACGCCGCCGATCAGACGCGCCGCCTCGGCCAGCATCTGGCTGCCCTGAACATAGCCGCGCCCGTCGTTCAGGCAGACGTCCAGCAGGTCGCCCTCAGAATCCGGCATAGACCGGCAGCCTCCAGTCGATCGGATAGGCCCATGCCAGGATGGCCCAGCCGACCGGGCCCAATGCCCACCAGCGCAGGCGCCATAGTTGCGTCGCCGCCGCCTCGATGCGCGGATCAAAGGCCAAGGAGCGCCTCCATCAGTCTTCCGATGCTTTCCAGATCGCCCGCGCCGGCCACCGCCGACAGCAGCGAGACGTAACTCAGCGTCGCCGCCCAGGCCACCGCCGTCGCCCCCCAACGCACAGGGCCGAAGGCGGGCCGGGGCAGGCGACGGCCCCACTTCATGTGGATCGCCAGCGCGGCCCCGTGCCCCACCCCCCACAGCACGTACCCGGGCGTCGTCGCGTGCCACAGCCCGACCGCCGCGAAGGCGAGGAAGATCGCCGCCCCCGGCCGACCGGTCGCCCGGACCAGCGGCTTGAACAGCCAGGTCGAGATCACCGCGCCGAGCGTCAGATGCCAGCGCTGCCAGAACGCCTGGATCGACGTCGCCAGCAGCGGCAGCCGGAAATTCTCCGGGAGGGTGACACCGAACAGGGCGGCGGCCCCGATCGCGACGTCGCAATAGCCGGCGAAGTCGAGGTAGAGGGCGAGGAAGTTCAGCCAGATGGGGATCCAGGGACCGAACTGGACCCCTCCGGCGACGGCGACCTCCCGCACGGCCGGGGCCGCGATCAGCACCAGCGCCGCGCCCCAGCCGAGACGCGCCACGGCGGTCAGCGCGCGCTCCAGCGTCAAGGTCGGCCGACGCGCCTCGGCCAGGTACGGCGTCGCGCCCACGATCGGTCCCGCCGCGAAGGCGCCGAAGAAGGTCATGGCGTTCAGGGCGGCCGCGGGCTCGAACGGCCGCCCGAGGGCCGTCTCCCGCAGGATGAGGAAGGCCCTCAGGGCGGAATAGCTCAGCCCCAGCCAGGCCAGGGCCGCCAGCGCGGGGTCCGGCTCATACCCCAGCAGGGCCCGGGTCGCGACGTCTCCCGGCACAAGGGCCGGAAGACCCAGCAGACCAAAGACGGCCCAGGCCCCGCGCGCCAGCACCCGCCTTCGCCGCGACTCCGCGCCGGCCCAGGCCGCCGCCCCCCAGCTCGCGGCGAAGATCGCCAGCGTGGCCAGCGGAACCAGCGGATTCAGCAGAAAGGTCAGCGTCAGGGAGGTCAGGATCACGACCGCGGGCCGCAGGGCACGCGCGGGGCCGACGCAGGCCCAGTGCACCGGAACGGTCAGGCAGAGAACGATCAGGAACAGGCCGGGCGGCGCGATCATCGGGCGTCGGCGTCCAGCGCCGCCTCGAACCAGTCGGTGAACTCGGCCCCGCCGGTGGTCGTCAGATGGGCATTGTCATAGAACCGGCCGCGCCGGTCCAGATCGTCGATCAGCGCGCGCGGCGGCACGATCAACTCAGCACCCGTCTCCCGGCGGAAGGCCTCGACCAGCGCCGCGTCAGGAAGCGGTGTGCGCCGGCTGGGCAGATAGAGGAAGACGAGCCGAAAGCCGTGTCGTCTGGACAGGGCCGCCATCCGCCGCACGGCGCGGCGGTCCGCTTCCCGCTGGGGCGCGGACAGGAAGTCCGACGCGTCCGTCTCCCAGCCGTCGAAGGTGGCGGCGAAGGCCGCCGCCTGGGCGTCCGCGGCTGGATCGGGTCGCTCGGTCGCCGCCAACACGTCCGGCGTCATGGCACAGAGATTGCCGCGTGCGGGATCGGTCTCGGGCGACGGCCGGCGCGGGTCGAACCAAGCGCGGGCTGCGAGGATGCTGAACGTCTCGTTCAGCCGCCAGGCCACGATCCCGGCCGCCGCGTGCAGGCGCGCGATCGCGCCCAGCCCCTCCCCGTCCCGCACCAGACTCGCCAGAGGGCGCAGCAAAAGGGCCCCTTGGGAATAGTGGTCGCGGCCGAAGCGCCAGACCCGCCCGTCCCCGCCCGGGTCCAGACTCCGCTCCAGCGCCTGCAGCCGGCCGGATCCGGCATGCAGTTCGACCACCACCAGGTCGGGCCTCGCGGTCGCGGCCATGGCCTCAAGCTGATCGGCGTCGACCCCGACATCCCGGTCGGGACGGCCCAGATTGACGACGGTGTCGTCCGGCAGGCCCCGCGCGCGGGCCATGCGCGACGGATCGAGCGCCTGCCGCATGCGCGACGAGCCGAGGATCAGGACGCGGCGCGGCGTCCCCGATGTCTGCAGGGCGTGAAGGCAGGACCGGGAGTGGGCGTAGCCGTTGGCCCGCATCCATGGCGCGTCGGAAATGGCGATCAGTGTCGCCGAAGCCGCGAAGGCCCCGACGAGGCCCACGATCACCGCGGCGGCGGCCAACCGCCGCAACGTCGTCACGCGCGGATCAAGGCCACCAGGGTCGAAACCCTGAAGTCCGTGTGGTCCTCGGCGACACCGTCCAGCCGACGACCCAGCGCCTGTTCAAGTTCGAACAGGAAATTCATGACGTCGAGCGAGTCCAGCACATCGTCACCGACGAGGTCGGTCGTTGGCCCGACCCTCGAACCCGCGCCCGGCACCGTCTTGTCCAGGGCGTCGCGCACCAGGACGAGCGCTTCGTCTTCGGTCATGTCCCGCCCCCCGGCCGCCGCGTCACGCCGCGCCGTCGGCCTTCTTCTTGCCGGCCTCGGAATAGATCAGCAGCGGCTGGGCCTTGCCCTCGATGACCTCGGCGTTGACCACGACCTCCTCGACACCCTCGAACGTCGGCAGCTCGAACATGGTCTCCAGCAGGATGCCTTCCAGGATGGAGCGCAGGCCCCGCGCGCCCGTCTTGCGCGTGATAGCCTTCTTGGCGACGGCGTTCAGGGCGTCGTCGGTGAAGGACAGCTCGACGTTCTCCATCTCAAACAGGCGCTTGTACTGCTTGACCAGCGCGTTCTTCGGCTCGGTCAGGATCTTGACCAGGGCGACCTCGTCGAGGTCCTCCAGAGTCGCCAGCACCGGCAGACGGCCGATGAATTCCGGGATCAGGCCGAAGCGCATCAGATCGTCCGGCTCGACGTTCTTCAGGATGTCGCCGGTGCGGCGCTCGTCGACTTCCTTGACCTTGGCGCCGAAGCCGATCGAGGCTCCCTCGCCGCGCGCGGCGATGACCTTTTCCAGCCCGGCGAAGGCCCCGCCGACGATGAACAGGATGTTGGCGGTGTCGACCTGCAGGAACTCCTGCTGCGGGTGCTTGCGGCCGCCCTGCGGGGGCACGGAGGCGACGGTGCCTTCCATGATCTTCAGCAGGGCCTGCTGCACGCCCTCGCCCGACACGTCGCGGGTGATCGAGGGGTTGTCAGACTTGCGGCTGATCTTGTCGATCTCGTCGATGTAGACGATGCCGCGCTGGGCCCGCTCGACGTTGTAGTCCGAGGCCTGGAGCAGCTTCAGGATGATGTTCTCGACGTCTTCACCGACGTAGCCGGCTTCGGTCAGCGTCGTGGCGTCGGCCATGGTGAAGGGCACGTCGATGATGCGCGCCAGCGTCTGGGCCAGCAGCGTCTTGCCCGAGCCGGTCGGCCCGATCAGCATGATGTTCGACTTGGCCAGCTCGACGTCGTTGTTCTTCGTCGCGTGGTTCAGCCGCTTGTAGTGGTTGTGGACGGCGACGCTCAGCACCTTTTTGGCGTGGCTCTGGCCGATCACATAGTCGTCGAGGACCTCGCGGATCTCTTTCGGAGTCGGAACGCCGTCCTTGGCCTTCACGAAGCCGATCTTGTGCTCCTCGCGGATGATGTCCATGCACAGCTCGACGCACTCGTCGCAGATGAACACGGTCGGTCCGGCGATCAGCTTGCGCACCTCATGCTGGCTCTTGCCGCAGAAGCTGCAGTAGAGGGTGCTTTTGGCGTCAGTTCCGGCGGCTTTGGTCATCGACCCTTCTCACTCTCGCGTCAGCCCCGTGGGGCGGAACGCGTCTCCTCCGCGTTCGATTCCCGAACAATGGGCGCGAAGGTCTTCAAAAAATGACAATCACCCATCCCGAAGCGGGCCACAACCCCGGGGCGGGGCACGACTCGACGGAAGGGGCGATCAGGATGGCATGCGGGATCACGGTGGCGAATGTCTGACATGGGGTCTGAGCAAGGAACGCGCCAGTCGATCGACGCACGGCCCGTCGTCGCCTTCGATTTCGACGGCACCCTGACGGTTCGCGACAGCTTCACCACGTTTCTGCGCCGGCGCGCAGGCAAGCGCGGGTGGGCGAAGGGGCTGGTGCGCCTGTCCCCGGCGATCGCCGCCTACGCCCGCGACAGGGACCGCGGCCGGCTCAAGGCGGCCTCCGTGCGCGAGTTCCTGCTCGGCGTCCCGCGCGAAACTCTGGAGGCTGAGGCGGAGGCTTTCGCCGGGCGCGTCTGGGACGAGTTCATGCGCCCGGACGCCCTCCGGGTCTGGGCAGACTGGGGCCGCCGCGGCGCCCTGCGCGTCATCGTGACCGCCAGTCCGGAGACGACCGTCGCGCCCTTCGCGCGTCGCCTGGACGCCGGGATGCTGCTGGGCACCCAACTGGCCTTCGACGGTCAGGGCCGGGTTGCCGGGGCCTTCGCCGGGCCGAACTGCCGGGGCGAGGAGAAAGTCCGTCGCCTGCGCGCGGTCTTCGGTGACGACCTGCGTCTGGCCGCAGCCTACGGCGACACGTCCGGCGACCGCGAGATGCTCCAGATCGCCGACGAGCCCGGGTTCCGCGTCTTCACGGGTCGGCCCGCCTGACCCGTCAGTCGCAGAAGGACAGGTCGCCCGCGGGGGTCAGCTGCGGTCCGGAATCGGCACGAACGTAGGCGACATGGGCCTGCTGCCCGGGCGCGACGGTGACCGGATACCCGTCGGTCTTCTCGCGGATGACATAGGCTTCCAGCCCGGTGGCCCGGAACGAGAAACACCGCGGCGTGCTGCCGGTGTTGGTGACGAAATAGTCGAAGCGGCTTCCCGCCCGCCGCTCGCCCCAGAAATCGTAGTCGGTCAGGTACTGCTGGCGCACCTCGAGGATGTTCCCCTCGCCCGGGTGCCGCGCCACCACCTGTTGCTCCGAGCCGGCGAAGGTGCCGTGGAACTGGCTTTCGTGCAGACAGCCGCCCAGCGAAACCGCCGCGACGCCGATAGCGACGAGCCCCCAAGCCGAACCACGCATCGTGCAAACCTCCGTTATGCGGACAGCCTGAACGAAGCCGCCGAGGGCTTCAAGGTCGCCAGCCGACGCGTCAGGAGGCGTCAGGCCGTGGCGTTCATCCCCACGTCTCAGTCGGTGTCGGGGATCCGCGCCTCGTAGGCGCGCAACAGCGACCGGCTGAGCGCGTCGCGCTGGGCACCCGGCGAGACGTAGCCGAAGCGGACCGAGTACAGCCCCTCCAGATAGGCCCGGTCCCAGGGCGACAGGCCCGCGACCTCCGGGTGGTCCGGCTGAAACAGGTTCAGGATGGTTTCGAACCGGCCCAGCTCGGCGTCCGGGTCGATCTGGGCGAGGGACACCAGCGCCACATAGTCCGCCAGCTGACCCAGATCGGCCCCACCCAGCAGATCCACGTCGACGATGACATACGCCCGGTCGATGCGGTCCTCGATCTGCGTGTTCAGCCGCGACGCCCCGCCCACCACGCTGATCTGGGGGGCGTAGCTCATCGGCGAGTCGGTGGAATCGCCCTGCAGGAACATGTCACCGGCGACCCGCACCGCCCGTCGCCCGGTCGCGGAGTCGATCGGCGTGCTGACGTGCCACCACCTCACGGCGCGGTCGCCCTCCTGGAACGCCCGCAACGCCGCGCTGCCCGCCGTCATACCCGTGGCGCGGGGTCGGAAATTCCGTGGCCGCGCGTCGACCAGGGCGGTGGCCAGCGCCGCGCCGTCGTCGGTGCCGAAGATCAGGATGTTCGGCGCGCACCCGGGCTCCAGGGCCCGGATGCCCAGCTCGCGCGCCACGTCCGAGACCCGGTCGACCAGATGCTGGGACACCTCGCGGCTGAAATTGACCGCGCCGACGCAGATACCGTCGTCCCACCGCGCCGTGCCGCGGCCCCGCGCCGGACGCGCCACCTCGGCGACGTAGCCCGCGGCCGCCTGGTCGAGCCGACGCCCCTCGACGACCACGTCCTCGACCCGCCAGACTTCCCCGTCCGCCTGCTGTGCGACGGCGGGAACCGCGCCCGACAGGATTGCGGTGGATGCGGCGATGAAACACAGGACTGGGCGCATGGGGAACCTCCGGCCGTGATGGAGGCCCAGCCGCGCCCGGACGTCAACTGCGACGGATCAGACCGTCTTCACGCCGTCGCTGTCGGCCTGCTCACGGCGGTCGTACACGTGGTCGACGATGCCCCAGGCCTTGGCCTCTTCGGCTGACATGAAGTGATCGCGGTCCAGCGTCTTCTCGACCTCCTCGTAGGTCTGGCCGGTGTGATGGACGTAGATCTCGTTCAGGCGGCGCTTGGTGTAGCGAATGTCCTCGGCGTGGCGCTCGATGTCCGAGGCCTGGCCGCGGAAGCCGCCCGACGGCTGGTGCACCATGATCCGCGCGTTCGGCAGCGCCACGCGCTGATCCTTGGCGCCCGCCGTCAGGATCAGCGAACCGGCGGAGGCGGCCATGCCCATGACCACCGTCGAAACCGGGCTCTTGATGTATTGCATGGTGTCGTAGATCGCGAGCGCCGAGGACACCTGTCCGCCGGGGCTGTTGATGTACATGCTGATTTCCTTCTTCGGGTTCTCCGACTCCAGGAACAGCAGTTGGGCGCAGATCAGGCTGGCCATGCCGTCCTCGAAGGGCCCGGTCAGGAAGATGATCCGCTCGCGCAGCAGGCGCGAGAAGATGTCGAAGGCCCGCTCGCCCCGGCTGGACTGCTCCACCACCATGGGGACCAGGTTCATGTTCATCAGGTCGATCGGATCGCGCATACGGGGGCCTTCTCGGGATGCGGGGCACGACTCAGCGCGCGCCCTCTCGGACGTCAGGATATCGCGTTCCCGCGGTCCGGGCGCAAGGCGGTCAGTCTGTGGCGGGCTCCGCCACGGTCAGGGTGCGGGCCACGTCGCGCGCCACGCCGTCCGCCACCGACCGGGCGTTCCGCCGCAGGGAGCCCCCGGGGCGGTACAGCGCCTCCAGATAGGCCAGATCCCACTCGCTGAGGCCGTCGGACGAATACGGATTGTCGAAGACGTTCAGAACGCTCGGGGCCGAGGACCGGTCGCCGCGGGGATCGATCTGCGCAAGGGCGACGAAGGCCAGATAGTCGGCCAGTTGCAGCGGGCTCACGTCCGGAACGCGGGCGGCGTCCACGATCACGATCACCCTCGACAGGTCGTCGCGCACGACGCCGGACAGGACCGAGGAAAATACGACGTTGGTCGGGGCGGTCGGGTTGCCCTGGTTGTCGACGTCGCCCGGCAGGCGGACGGCCCTTTCGCCGGTGTCGTCGTTGACGGGAACGCTGGTGTGCCACCACCGGACCGGCGCGTCGGATTCGCGGAAATGACGCAGGGCGGAGGCGTCGAGATTGAAGGTGCGCGATCCCAGACGGAACTCGCCCGGATTCGCATCGACCAGGGACGAGGCCAGACCCCGGGGATCATCCGAGAAGACGAAGACCACGTTCGGCGTGCAGCCCGGCTCGCCGGTGACCACGCCCAGCGCCTCCGCCCGGGCCGAAACATGGTCGATCAGGGGCTGGGCTGCGGCGGCCGTCAGGTTCACCGCACCGGCGCACATCGGCGTGCGCCACCGGGCCAGTCCGCGTCCGCGCGGGGCCTCGCCGACGGCGTCCACGAACTCCCGGGCGACCTCGCGAAGCGGACGGCCATCGACCACGATGTCCTCGACCCGGGTGACCGTGTCGTCGGACCCGGCCGCCGGAGGATCCTGCGGCGGCCCCTCCTGGGCCAATGCGGGACAGGCGGCGAATCCGAGCAGGGCCGTCAGTGCAAGTACGCGCATCATCGATCCCCTCGTCGCGTCGCGACGGCGTCCGAGTTTACAAACGGAAATCAGGCGGAAATGCGCTCCGCGCCTCAGCCCTCGTCTTCGTCCTTCAGCAGGTCTTCCTTGCTGATCGGCGCGTCCTTGACCTCGGCCTGGCCGAAGATCAGCTCGCACACCTTCTCCTCATAGACCGGCGCGCGCATCTGCGCGGCGGCGTTGGGGTTCTGGCGATAGAAGTCCAGCACCTGGCGCTCCTGACCCGGATAGTTGCGGGCCTCGGCCATGATGGCGTTGTTCAGTTCCTGGTCGGTGACCTGCACGTTGTTGGCGCGGCCGATCTCGGCCAGCACCAGGCCCAGGCGCACGCGGCGCTCGGCGATCGCGCGGTATTCCTTTTCCAGCGCCTTGTCGGACTTCTTGGCGTCCTCGGCGTCCAGACGACCGGCCTCCTTGTCGGCCTGAACCTGACGCCAGATGCCGTCGAATTCGGCGTCGACCATCTTGGGCGGCAGGTCGAAGCTGTGCTTCTCGTCCAGCTGGTCCAGCAGGGCGCGCTTCAGCTTGAAGCGGGCGGCCCCGGAGTACTGCTGGTTCAGGTTCTGACGCAGCAGGTCCTTCAGCTTGTCCAGCGACTCGAGGCCCAGACGCGTGGCGAACTCGTCGTCGATCTTGGCCGCCGCCTCGGCCTTGATGGCCTTGACCGTGACGTCGAAGGTCGCGGCCTTGCCGGCCAGATGCGCCGCGCCGTAGTTCTCGGGGAAGGTGACGTCCAGCGTCTTCTCGTCGCCGACCTTCACGCCTTTCAGCTGCTCCTCGAAGCCGGGGATGAAGCGGTTGGAGCCGATCACCAGGTCCGCATCCGTGGCCGAACCGCCCTCGAACACTTCACCGTCCACCTTGCCGACGAAGTCGATGGTGACCTGGTCGCCCTCGGCGGCCTTCACGGTCTTGCCGGTCTTGTCCTCATAGGACTTGGCCTGCGAGGCCAGGTCCTTCAGCGCCTCGTCCAGATCGGCGTCGGTCGCCTCATAGACCGGGCGCTCCAGCTTCAGCGTCTTGGGATCGACCGGCGTGAACTCCGGCATGACCTCGAGCGACATCTCGTAGGTCAGGTCTTCCTGGCCCGCGATCACCTTGTCCATGTCGCTGACCAGCTTCATCTCGGCCGGGGCGGCGGGACGCAGCTTGGCGTCGTCCAGTGCCTTCTGGCTGGAGGTGTTCAGCGCGTCGTTGACGATCTCGCCCATCAGATCGCGGCCGAAGGTCTTCTTGACGTGCGCGACAGGCACCTTGCCGGGACGGAAGCCCTTCAGCTTCATCTGCGGCGAGACTTCCTTGATCTTGGCGTCCAGCTTTTCGTTCAGCTCGGCGGCGGGGATGGTCACCGCGATCGTGCGGCTGAGACCTTCGTTCGACTTTTCGACGACTTGCATGGGCGGGACGATCTGACGCTCTGGGGCGCGGACGGACGGGCGGACGCGCGATGGGAAAAGCAAGAAGGGCCGCCCCTTGGAAGGGCGGCACCTCGAAGCCCGCCCTTATGTCGAGACGGGGCGCAAAGGTCAACGCGGGCGGCGTCCGATCCCGGCTTTGCATTCCGGCGGGCAGATGCGAACCTCGCGCGGTGAACACCTCGTCCGATCCCGCCTTCGCCGCGATCCAGATGCTGATCATCTTCGGCGTCGTGCTTTGGTGGGCCTACGCCGCCGGGCTCGTGCTGGCGGCCGTCGTCGCGTTCCGGGCGGCGGGCTGGCTCCGTGCGACCGCCTGGTGGTCGCTGCGTGCCCAGATCGCGCCGGTCGCCGCGCTGATCCTGCTGGCGCTGATCTGCATCCTGCAGTTGACCCTGAACCGCGGCCTCATCACCGAGGGCGCCGGCACGGCTCTTGCCATGGCGTCCCTGATCGTGGGCCCGGCGATGAGCCTCTGGCTGCTGGGCGCACTGCTGTTCGCAAAAGGTCGCGCCGTCGCACAGACGCACAGCGCCTAGAGCCCCAGCGCGTCCATGGCCGGCGCCTCATAGGGCCCATCCTCGCCCGGGTATCTCAAGCGACCATCGAATCGGCCGTCGGCCTTGGCCAGTTGATGGATCAGACTGTGCGCGCACGGCGCGATGTCCGGCCTCTCGCGGAACACCGGATCGGCGAACGCCTCATCGGGCTCGATCAGGGCCCATCCCGCGTCCTGAAACGCCGTCAGCACCTTGGGCAGGAACAGTGCCGTCGTCAGGTTGTGATGGATCAGCAGCGTATGCGCCGGCGACCGCCCCAGCACCTCGCGCGCCAGTCCGTCATAGAAGGCGGCGCGGTCCAGAAGATGCTTCACCAGATAGTCGCCATAGGGCGTCACGTCGGCCCCCGGCTCGCGCTCCAGGCGCGCCAGCAGCCGCTGGTTCACATACCAGTCCGAGGCGTCGATCGTGACGTGGGCGTTCACCAGCCCCCGCGCGTCCAGCACCGCGCGCATCCGGTCCCGACTCTCGGCCGTCCGCCCTTCGGCCAGGTACGGGAACCGGAACCATGGGCGCAGGGTCGGCACCCCGGACAGAAGGTGCGCCGCCCAATCTATGTCCGCGCCCAGATCGCCCGGTTCGGCTCCGCCGTAATAGGCGTGGTTGAAGGTGTGATTTCCGACGGCATGGCCCGCCTCGGCCCAACTTCCCAGATGCACCTGCCCCGCTGTGTTGGCGACGTGCTTGCCGGTGATCAGGCCCGCCGCCTTGACGCCTTCACGCGACAGCGCGTCCAGAATGGCGCGGTGGCGCTGGAAGCCGCTCATCAACGGTCCGCTCTCGAACCGGAAATCGTCGATCGTGATCGCCAGCCGGGGCACGTCGGAAGGGACCGCACGGGCGGACGACGCCGCCACCCCGGCCAGCGCCAGCCCCGCCAACACGTCGCGTCGATGCATCATGCGGCCAGCCTATCCTCATCGTCGCGGCACGACTATCTCTCCCGCCATGACCGACGCCCCCTCCCCCCTCGGCCTGTTCGTCGCGCCCGTGACGGCCTTCCAGCAGAACTGCACCACCGTCTGGTGCGCGGCGACGAAGAAGGCCGCCGTCATCGACCCCGGCGGCGGGGTCGATCCGATCCTGGCCGAGGTCGCACGGCGCGGCCTGACCCTGGACCAGATCTGGATCACCCACGGGCACCTCGACCACGCCGGCGGCGCCGCCGAGATGGCCGAGAAGTCCGGCGCGCCGATCATCGGTCCCCATCCCGAAGACCAGTTCTGGATCGACGGCATCCCGGCCCAGGCGGCGCAGTACGGGCTGGAGCCGATGCGCAGCTTCACCCCGACCCGCTGGCTGGACGAGGGCGACGTGCTGACCCTGGGCGAGACGTCGTGGGAAGTCTTCCACACCCCCGGGCACACGCCTGGCCATGTGATCTTCTTCTGCCGCGCCGCCCGCTTCGCCCAGGTCGGCGATGTGCTGTTCCAGGGATCGATCGGCCGCACCGACTTCCCGCGCGGCGACCTGCAGACGCTGATCGCTTCGGTCACCACCAAGCTCTGGCCGCTGGGGGACGACGTCCAGTTTGTCCCCGGCCACGGTCCGGGCTCGACCTTCGGGGCCGAGCGGCGCTCGAACCCGTTCGTTTCGGACGCGGCGCTGGGTCGCACCTGAACGGACCGACGCCCGGGGCGTTGGTCTCCTGAACCCCGTTTCAGGAGAACGCCGTGTCCGACCCCATGCCCGAACCCGTCTCGCCGCCCGAGGTCCCGGACTCCACGCCCCCGGGGCCCGAGATCGATCCGCCGCAGCCCTCGCCGGACGGCCCGCCCATGCCGGAACCCGGTCAGCCGGGGCGGCCCGCGGCCTGATTCGTCGAAGAGTCAGCGGTTTGCGGCTCGCGCGCCTGTGACCTCAAGACGGGAACGGATGCGCCGCACGCGGATTGTGAAGGCAACCCAAACGCGACAGTGAGGATGGACCCCCGATGTCCCTTCAGCCCCCCAAATCGTCCGGCGTGTCCAAGCGCGGATTCGCCTCCATGGACCCGGAGCGCCAGCGCGAGATCGCCCGCAAGGGTGGTGCCAGCGTGCCCAGCGAAAAGCGCTCCTTCTCCCAGGATCGCGGCCTCGCCGCCAAGGCCGGCCGCAAGGGCGGCGAAGCCTCCCACGGCAGCCGCAAGCCCGGCGAACGCGTCTCTCCGCCCCCGGCAGAGTGACCCGACGGCTCAGGCCGCCAGCAGGGCCAGGGCGACGGACGGATCGGGGCTCACGTCCAGTCGCACCAAGGTCCAGCCGGCGGCCGACGCCGTTTCACGCAGGCTCGCCTCCGTGAATTTGCGCGAGCTTTCCGTGTGGATCGTCTCCCCGGCATCGAAGCCGAACGACCGGCCGCCGACGTGAACCGTCTGCGGCCGTTTTGATTCAAGGTGCATCTCCACCGCCGACCGCGCCGGGTTCCAGATTGCCCGGTGGCGGAACCCGGTCAGATCGAAATCCGCCTTCAGTTCGCGATTGGCCCGCGCCAGCAGGTTCACGTTGAACGCCGCCGTCACCCCTTCGGGATCGTCATAGGCGCGTTCCAGCACCTCGACGTCCTTCACCAGATCGACCCCCAGAACGAACAGGGCGTCCGGGCCCAGCAGCTCCCGCGCCCGCGCCAGGAACCGCACAGCCTCGTCCGGCTCCAGATTGCCGATCGTCGAACCGGGGAAGAAGCCCACGCGACGTCCCGCCGGCAGATCGGCCGGCAGCGTCAGCGGCGACAGGAAATCCCCCGCCACCGTCCGGATCATCAGATGCGGATAGGCCGTCTCCAGTCGCGCCTTGGCCTCGCGCAGGGCGTCCGGACTGATGTCGATCGCGACGTAGGCCGCCAGATCGGGGGCAGCGTCCAGCACCCGACGTGTCTTCTCGCTGGCCCCCGAGCCGAACTCGACCAGCACGGCGCCCGACCCGAAGGCCTCGGCCAGCCGCGGCGCGACCCGCTCAAGCAGGGCCGCCTCCTGCCGCGTCGGATAATAGGCCTCCAGCCGCGTGATGTCCTCGAACAGCTCGCTGCCGCGCGCGTCGTAAAACCACATCGGCGAGGTCGCCTTGCGCGGCCGGCTCAACCCCTCGATCAGAGCCTCCCGGAACGCCTGCGTCTGCACTGGCTCCAGGGGCCGCTCCGCCGTCGCCGGCTCGTCGGCCAGCCGCACGCCCGAGAACGCCCAGCGGGCCCCGGGCGCGAAGAAGTTGCGATAGGTCGTCCGGGCATGCCCGGGCGGCGTCGCCCACGATGACCCGCGCAGCACCTGCTGCCCGCTCATGAATTTGCCGTTGTACTCCGACGCCGTCCCGGGCGTCGGCCGGAAGCGCGGATAGGCCAGATAGGCGCTCGCGGTCCACTGCCACGCCTCGCCGAACGCGTCCGTCAGCAGGCCCGCCTGCGCCGCGACCTCCCACTCCGCCTCGGTCGGCAAGCGCTTGCCCGCCCACCGCGCGAAAGCGTCCGCCTCGAAATAACTCACGTGCCGCACGGGCTCCGACGGATCGACGGCGCGCCGTCCCGCCAGCGTCATCGTGGTCCACAATCCATCCGCCTCGCGTCGCCAGTACAGCGGTGCCGTCCAACCCTCGGCCTTCACGGTCGCCCAGCCGTCCGACAGCCACAGCTCCGGCCGCTCATAGCCACCGTCCTCGATGAAGGTCAGCCACCGCCCGTTGGTCGCCAGTCCGCGCGAGATCGCAAAGGGCTCCACGAACACCTGGTGCCGGGGCTTCTCGTTGTCGAAGGCAAAGCCGCCCTCCCCCGCCCCGATCTCGATCAGGCCGGCCTCGACGCGCGCGAACCCCTGCCCGGCCTCCGGCGCCTGCGTCTGCCGCGGCTCCGCGTCGTACGCCGCGGGCTCCAGCGGCGACCGGCTCATCAGGTGCAGCAGGTCCATCAGGAACAGCTCGCAATGCTGCTCCTCGTGCGCCAGACCCAGATCGAACAGATAGCGCTCGTGGTCATCGCGCAACCCGTCGGAAAGCAGGGCCTCCATCCGCCGGTCCACCTCGACACGATAGGCCAGCATCTCGTCCACTGACGGCCGCGTCACCAGCCCGCGTTCCGGCCGCGCGACCCGCTCGCCCAGCGCCTCGTAATAGCTGTTCAGCACCAGCTTCAGGCGGTCATCGACGGGTGCATACCCCTCTCGCCGGCCCAGCAGCATGGTCTCGAAGAACCAGCTGACGTGCCCCAGATGCCACTTGCCCGGACTGGCGTCGGGCATCGACTGGGCCTGCAGGTCCTCGGCCGTCAGGTTCGCCGCGAGCGCCGGCATCCGTGCCCGCACCTCGCGATACCGGGCCACGTCCTCCGCCCCGTGTCGAGCGGTCTGCGCAGAGGCTTTCATCGGACAGGCTCCCGTGGCGCGGCCCCACCCCCTTGGCGGCCCGCCCACGGCAAACACATCGGCGCCCGATCCGTTGCCTTCAACGCGGCCGACCGACGCGGCCGGAAACTTGCCGCCACCGTGGTGGCAGCAGCCGTCAGCGGACCGGCTTTCCGCCGTGCTTGGCGTACTCCAGACGGGCGATCGTCCGGTTGTGCACTTCGTCCGGACCGTCGGCGATCCTCAGTGTACGGACGGTCGCATAAAGCTCCGCCAGCGGGGTGTCGCCCGACACCCCGGCACCGCCGAACGCCTGGATGGCGTCGTCGATGACCTTCAGCGCCATGCGCGGTGCCGCCACCTTGATCTGGGCGATCTCGCTCTTGGCGTTCTTGGCACCGGCCTCGTCCATCATCCAGGCCGCCTTCAGCACCAGCAGACGGCACATCTCGATGTTGGTGCGCGCGTCGGCGACGCGCTGTTCCCAGACCGAATGCTCGGCGATGGTCTTCTTGAACGCGGTCCGCGACAGCAGCCGCTCGACCATCAGTTCCAGCGCCCGCTCCGCGGCACCGATCACGCGCATGCAGTGGTGGATGCGGCCCGGCCCCAGTCGGCCCTGGGCGATCTCGAAGCCACGTCCCTCGCCGGCGATCAGGTTCTCGACCGGCACGCGGACGTTCTCCAGCACCACCTCGGCGTGGCCGATCGGCAGCTCCTGATAGCCGAACACCGACAGCATCCGCTCGACCCGGAACCCGGGCGTGTCGACGGGCACCAGGATCTGGCTCTGCTGCTGGTGGGTGGCCGCGCCGAAGTCGGTCTTGCCCATGACGATCGTGATGGCGACGTTCGGATGCGCCATGTTGGTCGACCACCACTTGCGGCCGTTGATCACATAGTGGTCGCCGTCGCGCTCGATGCGGGTCTGGATGTTGGTCGCGTCCGACGACGCCACCTCCGGCTCGGTCATCAGGAAGGCCGAGCGGATTTCCCCGGCCATCAGCGGCTTCAGCCAGCGCGCCTGCTGCTCGGCGTTGCCGTACATGTGCAGCACTTCCATGTTGCCGGTGTCCGGGGCGTTGCAGTTGAACACCTCCGCCGACCACAGCCGCCGCCCCATCATCTCGGCCAGCGGCGCGTATTCCAGATTGGTCAGCCCCGCGCCGTGCTCGCCCGGCAGGAACATGTTCCACAGACCCGCCGCGCGCGCCTCGGCCTTCATGGTCTCCATGATCGGCGCCTGGCGCTTGGGATTCTCGTGGACCTGGGCCCAGTATTCCGCCTCGCGCGGGATCACGTTCGTCTCGATGAAGCGCGCGACGCGCTCCTGCCAGTGCAGGCCACGATCGGAATGACGGAAGTCCATGGGACGCCTCCTGATGGCGAAACGGCGCGGCCCCGTCGGGAACCGCGCCGTCGAAAAGTCAGTGCGGAGCCGAACTCAGCGCTTCAGCAGCGGAGCCAGCTTCTGGGCGATCATCATGTCGCCCGCGATCTTCAGCTTGCCCTGCATGAAGGCCATCATCGGATCCAGCTGGCCGTTCGACAGGGCCATGAAGTCGTCCCACGACATCGAGACCGTCGCGTCCGCCGGCTTGTCCTCATTGGTCACTGAGTTCGGGACCGAGGCGCCGTCGATGTAGATCTTGCCCGTGTCGCCCAGATCGATCTTCACGGTCTTGCCCAGACCGGAGTTGTCGCCCACGGCGCCGCGGATGTGTTCGGTGACGGAAGCCAAGTCGGCCATGGTCGTCTCTCCCTGAGATCGGTTGTGGCGTCCGGCCTAGCGCGCCCCCGAAGCGGCGCCAAGATCACGCCGGGTCAAGTTGCCGTCAGCCCCTCGGCTTCGTCGGCCTTCCGGCGCCGCAACTCGATCAGCCGCACGCACCAGATCGACACCTCGTAGAGCAGCACCAGGGGCACGGCCAGCATCAGCTGGCTGATCGGATCGGGCGGCGTCACGATCGCCGCCACCACCACCACCGCGACGATGGCGTAGCGCCGCCCCTCGGACATCAGCCTGGACGAGATGAGCCCGGCCAACCCCAGCAGGGTCATCACAACCGGCAGCTGGAAGCACAGGCCGAACGCGAGGATCAGCGCCGTGACCAGATTCATGTAGTCCGACACCTTGGGCAGCAGCGCCGCCGAAACCCCCTGCTGGTCGATGCCCTGGCTCAGCGAGAACCACATGACGAACGGCAGCATGACGAAATAGACCAGCGCCGCCCCGGTCAAAAACAGGACCGGCGACGTGATCAGGAAGGGCAGGAACGCCCCCTTCTCGTTGCGGTACAGCCCCGGGGCCACGAACCGCCACAGCTGGTAGGCCAGAACGGGGAAGGCCACGATGATCGCGCCGAACCCGGCCAGCTTCATCTTGGTGAAAAGGATTTCCAGCGGCGCGGTGTAGATCAGGTTGACCGTCTGACCCTCGACCGTCGGCAGCGGCTTCAATCCGGCGGTCCCCGCGATCAGGTCCCACGGCGACACCGCGCTGTGGCTCCCACCGCCCGCCGCCTCATGGAAGGCCGCCGCGGCCGCGAACGGCTTCACCAGAAAGATATAGATCGGCTCCGCGAAGGCGAAGCACAGGATGAAACCCAGGATGAAGGCCACCACGCAGATCAGCAGCCGCCCGCGCAGCTCGATCAGGTGATCCATCAAGGGCGCGCGCGACGCCTCGATCTCGGCCTCGTCGCGGTCGTCCCGGCTCACAGGTCCACCGCCTTCTTGCGCGTGACCTTGGGTTTGGAGGATGGGGCCCTCGCCTTGGGCGCTGCGGCCTTGGTCGTCGTCTTCGCCCGGGCCTTGGTGCCCGGACCTCCGGCCTTGGCGGGCGCGGCCGTCGCCGCCTTCGCCCGCGGTCTGGCCGCTTTCGTCTTCACCGGCGCAGGCGCTTCGACGGTCGACGCGATCTCCGACGGACCCGGATCGGCGAACTCCTCGGGGCCCGTCAGAAGCGGCTGCGGGGCCGGTGCCGGCGCTCCCACCGGACGGTTCAGGTCGGCGTTGATCTCCCGGAAGGTCGCCTCGGCGTCGGCTCCCAGCGGCACCATCTGGTTGCGGCGCAGGGCGTCGACCTCCTTGCGCAGCTCATCCAGTTCGGACTGGCGCGCCATCTCGTCGAAGCTCGCGCGGAAATCGTTGGCCATGGCGCGCGCCTTGGCCATCGCCCGTCCGAGCTTGCGCATCATGACGGGCAGGTCCTTGGGCCCCACCACAAGCAGGGCCACAAGTCCGATCACAAGGATTTCAAAGCCGCCGATTCCGGGGCCCAGGCCACCCATCCGTCAGGGTCTCCGACGTTCGTTGGTGACTAGCGCTTCAGCTCTTCTTTTTCGGCCTCGGTGCGCGGCAGGCTGCTCACGCCCTCGGCCGGACCGTCCTTCTTGTCCTCGTCCTTCAGGCCGTCCTTGAAGGCGCGGATGCCCTTGGCCGCGTCGCCCATCAGGCCGGACAGCTTGCCGCGCCCGCCGAACAGAAGGGCGATCACCACGATCACGATCGCCCAGTGCCAGATGCTCATCGCGCCCACGGCGTACTCTCCTCATGCGGACCGGTTCGTCGGCCCAAATCTCTAGCGCCGCATATAGGCGCTTAGGTGGCGCGACGCCAAGCGGACCTGTAGTCACGCGCCCCATGAGTCACGTCATCATCCACACCGACGGCGCCTGCAAGGGCAATCCCGGGCCCGGCGGCTGGGGCGCGGTCCTGCAGACCGGACAGGGGCACGAGAAGGAGCTTTGGGGCGGCGAGCCGGCCACCACCAACAACCGCATGGAGCTGACGGCCGCCATCATGGCGCTGGAAGCCCTGACCCGCCCCTGCCGCGTCGATCTGCACACCGACAGCCGCTACGTCATGGACGGAATCACCAAATGGATCGGGCCGTGGAAGGCGCGGGGCTGGCTGACCGCCGACAAGAAGCCGGTCAAGAACGACGACCTGTGGAAACGCCTCGACGCCGCCCGCGCCCGGCACCAGGTCAAATGGCACTGGGTCAAGGGCCACGCCGGGCATGAGCTGAATGAGCGGGCGGACGCCCTGTCGAACCGGTGGATCGAGGAGCGCCGGGGCTAGGGCTGGGCGTAGAGGCCGTAGGTCCAGCCGCCGTCGGCGTCGCGCTTCAGCGTGATCCAGCTCGCTTCGATGCAAAGCGCGGCGGTCAGCTCGCCGGTCGTCGATTCGGGCAGCTGGACCAACCGGTCACGAAACGCGTCGGAAGGTCCGCGCCCGGCGACGATCTTCTGCAGGATCCACTCGCCGTCGGTGTGGTACTCCACGCCGGCCCCATCTCGGCCGGTGCAGCCGTCGTCATCACACCGGACCGACGCGAACCGGGCGTCGTCCCGCGTCAGCCGCTCATCGAAACGGATGCTGCCGAACGCGTCGGCCTGCGCCAGCGGCACGCAGGCCAGCCCCCCGACGAGCGCCAGTCCGATCACGCCGCCCGCACCTTCAGTGTCGCACCTGACGCATCGGCCACGACCACGCTCTGGCCCGGCAGAGGCGCGTCGCCGTCGATCTCGGCCGCCCATTCGGCACCCGAGACGAAGACCCGACCCCGACCGTCCACGAAGGGCTGAACCACCTGGGCCCGCTGACCGACCAGCCGGCTGGTGCGGTCGTTGACGTCGGCGACCTCGCCCGGATTGACCCGCTGGATCAGCCGTCGCGACAGCAGGGTCGCGGCGGCGGTCGGGAGGGCGAAGATGGCGATCTCCGCCGTCAGGCCCAGCCTCAGGCCCAGCGCCGTCAGCACCGCCACCACGCCCGCGGCCACCGCCGGCCACAGCAGCCACTCGCTCGAGATGGCGGCCTCGACCGCCAGCAGGGCCACGCCGATCGCCAGCCAGATCCACCACGGCTGGGAGGCGTGAAGGCTCAGGATCGCGTCCATCGTCCTACTCCGTCACGGGAACCGAGCCGGCGGGGCGGCGGGGCGGGCGCGGGGGCGCGGGCGGCGTGCTGCGCGGCGCGGGCGGCGGGGTCGACCCGCCCGACTGCTGCTGCCGGCCGGCCAGGCCCACGAGTTCGCCGATGCCGGCGATGGAGCCGACCAGCGCCCCCATCTCGGCCGGCACGATGACCGTCTTCTGCTGCGGGCTGGACGCCAGAAGGGCGAAGGCCTCCACGTACTTCTGCGCCACGAAATAGTTGATGGCGTTCACGTCGCCGCGCGCGATCGCCTCGGACACCATGGCGGTGGCGCGGGCTTCGGCCTCGGCCTCGCGCTCGCGGGCCTCGGCGTCTCGGAAGGCGGCTTCCTTGCGGCCTTCGGCCTGCAGGATCGCCGACTGCTTGGCGCCCTCGGCGCGGGCGATGGCGGCCTGCTTCTCGCCCTCGGCCTCGGTGATGACCGCGCGGCGCTCGCGCTCGGCCTTCATCTGGCGCGCCATGGCGTTGGTGATGTCGACCGGCGGCGTCAGGTCCTTGATCTCGATCCGGTTGACCTTGACGCCCCACGGCTCGGTCGCCGCGTCGATCACGGTCAGCAGGCGCGAGTTGATGTTGTCGCGCTGGAACAGCACCTCATCCAGGTCCATCGAACCGACCACAGTCCGCAGATTGGTCGAGCACAGCTGGGTGATCGCATAGGGCAGGTCCTCGACCCGATAGGCGGCCGCCGAGGCGCTCATCACCTGGATGAAGACGATCGCATCGACCTTCACCATGGCGTTGTCCTTGGTGATCACTTCCTGCGTCGGAACATCCAGAACCTGCTCCATCATGTTCATCCGACGGCCGATTCTCTCGACGAATGGCGTCAGCAGATGGATCCCGGGAGCGAGGGTCTTGGTGTATTTCCCGAAGCGCTCGACCGTGAACTCGCGCCCTTGCGGCACGATCTTCACCACGCTGAACAACAGCACGATCGCGAAAGCGACCAGCACCAGAACGAAAATCGTAGGCAGTTCCATCGACGTCCTCCTATGTCCCCGAAGGCTAAGGCACCCGCGAGCGCCGTTCCATCGAAACCGGACGCCGAAGATTACATCGCCGTAAGAAACCGCGCCGCCGCCAGCCGGATCACCCGCCGCGTCTCGTCCCAGTCCACCCGGGTGCAGGCCGCCTCGATCGGCACGAACTCGGCCTCCGCCGCGTCGTCGCCCGCGACCGGATCGCCCGCGATCCAGCGCGCCGCATAGTCGATCAGCACATAGTGGCGATCATGCCCGGGGAAGATTCCATCGACCACGTCGACCAGCCCCAGCAGCTCGGCCTCGACGCCCGTCTCCTCCCGCAACTCCCGCAGCGCCGTCTCTTCCAGCCGCTCGCCCGGCTCGACCCGTCCGCCGGGCAGGCTCCACTGCCCCAGCCGCGGTTCCCGTCCCCGCCGGATCAGCAGCACCTCGTCGCCGCGGAAGCAGACGACGCCGACGGCGGGGACAGGAGCAGGCAAGATCATGTCTCGCCGTAACTCGCCCCTTCCCACCCCGGCAAGCCTTTGGGACAAGGGGGCATGGACAGCGCCCTCCCCCTCCCGCCTGACCGCCTCAAGACGGCGCTCGCCGGTCTCTCCGACGCCCTGTCCGAGCTCAAGACCGCGCTCGGCCCCGGTGGCTGGACCGAGGACCCGCAGGAGATCGCGCCCTGGCTCAAGGAGTGGCGCGACCGCTGGCACGGCCACACCCCGCTGATGCTCACGCCCCGCTCGACCGAAGAGGTGTCCAGTGCGGTGACGATCTGCGCCCGCCACCGCCTGCCGCTCGTGCCCCAGGGCGGCGCCACCGGCCTGGTCGGCGGCCAGGTCCCCTTCGGCGAAGTTCTGCTGTCGCTGCGCAAGCTGCGCGCCGTCCGCGCCGTCTCCCCGCTGGACGACGCCCTGACCGTCGAGGCCGGCGTGACGCTTAAGGAGGCCCAGGACGCCGCCCTCGCCGCCGGTCGCCGCTTCCCGCTCAGCCTTGCGGCCGAAGGCACCGCAACCATCGGCGGCGTCATTTCCACCAACGCCGGCGGGGTGCAGGTCCTGCGCTACGGCATGATGCGCGACCTGGTGCTGGGGATCGAGGCCGTCATGCCCGACGGCCGCGTCCTCAACGGCCTGAAGACCCTGCGCAAGGACAACACCGGCTACGATCTCAAACAGCTGCTGATCGGCGCCGAGGGCACCCTGGGCGTGGTCACCGCCGCGACGCTGAAGCTGTTCCCCCTCCTCCGCTCCCGCGCCACCGCCGTCGTCGGCCTCGCCTCCGCCGCAGACGCGGTCGATCTGCTGGCCCGCGCCAAGGCCGAGACCGGCGGCGGGGTCGAGGCGTTCGAGCTGATGCGCCGCATCGGCGTGGAGATGGCCGTTCGCAACATCCCCGGCGTGCGCGAGCCGCTGGAGACCACCACCCCGTGGCTGGCCCTGATCGAGCTGGCCTCGGGCGAAGAGGGCGCGGCCGAAGCCGGCCTGCAGCGCCTTCTGGAATCCGCCTTCGACCAGGGCCTGATCGTCGACGCCACCGTGGCCACCAATGACGCCCAGCGCGCCGCCTTCTGGAAGCTGCGCGAGGAACAGTCCGCCGCCCAGAAGCCCGAGGGCCCCGGCTGGAAACACGACGTCTCCGTCCCCGTCTCGCGCATCGCCGAGTTCATCGACGCCGCCGAGGCCGCCGTCCTGGCCTTTGAACCCGGCGCCCGCATCAGCGCCTTCGGCCACGTCGGCGACGGCAACCTGCACTACGACGTCATGCGACCTCTCGACGCGGACCCCGCCGCCTTCATGGCCCGCCAGCCCGAGGGGTCGAAGGTCGTCCATGATCTGGTCGCCGCTTTCGACGGCTCGATCAGCGCCGAGCACGGTCTGGGCCGCCTCAAGACCGACGAGGCGCGCCGCTACAAGTCCGACGTCGAACAGGACGCCATGCGGGCCATCCGCGCCGCGCTGGACCCCCACCGCATCCTGAATCCCGCGGTTCTGTTCTAGCTCGCCGGTTCAAATCGGTGCCGAAGCGGCCTATCTGGCGCCCACGTCGTCCGATCGGGCGTTCCCGGGAGACCGCCTTGCTGTTCGTCCTGTCTCCGGCCAAGCGGCTGGACTTCACCGAAGCCCCCGCCGATCTGCCGGCGACCCGTCACCGGTTCGAGGACGACGTCCGCAGCCTCTCGGTCACCGCGCGGCGCCAGACCCAGGCCGAGCTGCGCCGCCTGATGGGCATCTCCGACGACCTGGCGAAGCTGAACCAGCAGCGGTTCAAGGCCTTCGACCCAGCCTCCGACGAGGGCCTTCAGGCCGTCCTCGCCTTCGCCGGCGACGTCTATCAGGGGCTCGACGCGCGCTCGTTGAACGCCAGGGACCTGACCTGGGCCCAGGACCGCGTACGCGTCCTGTCGGGCCTCTACGGCCTGCTGCGCCCGCTGGACCGGATCCAGCCGTATCGTCTGGAGATGGGCACGCGGCTCAAGACCCGGCGCGGCGCCAGCCTCTACGACTTCTGGGGCGACCGCATCTCGAAGGCGCTCAACGCCGACGCCGAAGGCCACGCCGATCCCACCCTGATCAATCTGGCCAGTCAGGAGTATTTCGGTGCCGTCGACGCCCGCGCGCTCAAGATCCCCGTCGTTACCTGCCATTTCCGCGAGGGTGCCAAGGACGGCGGTGGCGAGACGCGCATCATCTCCTTCTTCGCCAAGAAGGCCCGGGGGGCCATGGCCCGTTTCGCCGTCGAGAACCGGATCGAGCGCGCCGGCGACCTCAAGACCTTCACCGTCGATGGCTATGCGTTCGACAAGGCCGGCTCCACCGATTCGGACTGGATATTCACCCGATAGGGAATAATCTCTCCGGGTCGCCTTCGCGGTTGCGAAAGGCTAGGCTTGGGGAAAGACGCCGACAACGGCGCGCAGGAGACTGACGACCATGCTGCACTGGCCCAAGCGCGGCACCGCGCCCGGTGACTCCACTCCGGCCGCCCCCCGCGACATGAACGACCTGTCCGGCCAGGTGGCGGTGATCACCGGCTCGACCTCCGGCATCGGCCTGGCTCTTGCCCGCGCCGTGGCCGCGCGCGGCGGCGACGTCGTGCTGAACGGCCTTGGCGACCCGTCGGAGATCGAGCGTACCCGCGCCGGCATCGAGGCCGCCTGCGGCGTCCGCGTCCGCTACCACGCCGCCGACATGCGCCGCGGCGAGGAGGTCGCCGACCTCGTCGCCTTCGCCCGGCACGAACTCGGCCGCCTCGACATCCTGGTGAACAACGCCGGCGTCCAGCACGTCGAGGCGATCGAGAAATTCCCTTCCGAGAAGTGGGACCAGATCATCGCCATCAACCTGTCCTCGGCCTTCTACGCCATCCGCGCGGCGGTCCCGATCATGAAGGCCCAGGGCCGCGGCCGCATCATCAACGTCGCCTCGGCCCACGGCCTGCGCGCCAGCCCGTTCAAGTCCGCCTATGTCGCGGCCAAGCACGGCGTCATCGGCCTGACCAAGACCGTCGCGCTGGAGCTGGCGAAGGACGGCATTACCTGCAACGCCATCTGCCCCGGCTTCGTCGAGACCCCCATCGTCGAGCAGCAGATCGCCGACCAGGCCCGCACCCACGGCATCTCGAAAGAGCGCGTGGTGGACGAGGTCATCCTCGCCAAACAACCGACCAAGCGCTTCGTCACCTCCGACGAGCTGACCGGCATCTTCCTCTACCTCGTCAGCGACCTCGGGGCCTCGGCCACGGGCGCCAGCTTCTCCATCGACGGCGGCTGGACCGCCCAATAGCTCCGGAGCCGCCCATGGCCCTGTTCAAGCGCAGAGCCCGGGCCGCGACCGACGCCCCCGCCGCGCCGACCGAGGGCCGCCGTCCGGTGTCGCTCGCCCTTCAGGGTGGCGGTGCCCACGGTGCCTTTCAGTGGGGGGTGCTGGACCGCCTGATGGAGGACGACCGGCTGGACGTGCGGGTCGTCACCGCCGCCTCCGCCGGGGCCATGAACGGGGCCGCCTTGATCTCCGGCCTCGCTGCGGCTGGCCCCGCCGGTGCCCGCGCGGCCCTCGACAAGCTGTGGCGCGAGGTAAACCAGTCCGGCGGCCGCAATGTCTTCGGTGACAGCGCCATCTGGAGCGCGGCCTTCACCCCCGGTTGGCTGAAGGAAACGCCGCTGTGGCGCGCCGGCGAGACGATGGCCCTGTCGATGAGCCCCTATGAGTTCAACCCCTTCAATCTCAATCCGTTGAAGCGGGTTCTTGACTCGGCGATCGACTTCGGGGCGGTCCGCGCCTCCGAGGTCAAACTGCTGGTTGCCGCCACCGCCGTGCGCCGGGCCCGCTCCCGGATCTTCCGATCGGCCGAGATCACGCCCGAGGTGCTGATGGCCTCGGCCTGCCTGCCTCACCTGTTCCACGCGGTGGAGATCGAGGGCGAGCCCTACTGGGACGGCGGCTACCTCGCCAATCCGCCCCTCTGGCCCCTCTTCTACGACGACACGCCCGACGACGTCCTGCTGGTCACCCTCAATCCGATCGAGCGGGCCGAGGCACCTCGCGGAGCCGGCGAGATCATGGATCGGCTCAACGAGATCGTCCTGAATGCCCCCCTGATGGCCGAACTGCGCGCCGTCGCCTTTGTCCAGGAACTGCTGGAGAGCGGCCGGCTGACCGAGGACGCCCGCGGCCGCTACCGCGACATGCGCATGCACGCCATCGACGCCGACGCCTGGCTGGCCGGCGAGACCCTCAGCTCCAAATTCAACACCGAGTGGACCTATCTGAACCGGCTCAAGGCGCGCGGCCGCGAGGCCGCATCCGAATGGCTCGATGCCTGTTTCGACGCCGTCGGCACCCGCTCCAGCATCGACCTCCAGGCCCGCTTCGCCTGAGTCGTGTCGTCCCGGGGGCGGGGGCGCGATACGGTGGCCGCCACCCCTACATTGTGACGGCTTCGTCCGGATTTCCCAGTCCTTTCAGCGCCCGGTGTCGTCGCGCGACGGATCGATCACGCGTGGCTTTGTCAGAGGCGGGGGCGGTCCCGGACCCAGACCTCCCCGAAGCCTGGGGGCTTATCGCTCGCTGATCCCCATGATAGCCATTCAGGAACCGTCATTTCCCGGAGTATGCCCGTGCGTCAGAACGCCTCGTCGATCCGCAAGCTGCTGGGGGGCTCCGCCGCCCTCGGCGTCGTCTTGTTCGCCACCGCGTCGTGGGCCCAGGACGCGCCGCTGATCCAGCCGGGCGCGCCCGGGCAGGCCAGCCGCACGCTCGAGGGCCGCGAGGCCGCGCGCATCGCCGACAACCGCTATTCGGACGCTGACGTCGCCTTCATGCAGGGCATGATCCTGCACCATGGACAGGCGCTGGAGATGGCGGCCTTGGCCCCGTCGCGCACCAACAACCGCCAGGTCCTCGATCTCGCCGCCCGCATCGACGCCTCGCAGGAGGACGAAATCGCCTTCATGCGCGGCTGGCTGACCGAGCGCGGCGAGGACGCGCCGACGCCGATGCCGACGACGGGCGGCGACCATTCCGCCCACGGCGGACACGCAGGCATGGATCATTCCGCCCACGGCGGCGGCCACGCCGGCATGCCCGGCATGGCCTCGCCCACCCAGATGGCCGCCCTCGCGGCCGCGCAGGGGTCGGAGTTTGACCGCCTGTTCCTCCAGCTGATGATCGCCCACCACGAGGGCGCGGTCGTCATGGTGTCCGACCTGCTGTCCCGCGGCGGCTCGGCCTACGATCCCGTCCTGTTCCGCTTCGTCAACGACGTCACCAACGAGCAGCAGGCCGAAATCAACCGCATGACGGCGATGGCGCGCGCCGCCTCCCCCGATCCGCGCACCAACCTGCGCGCCGGCTTCCGCGACGCCGAGGTGGCGGCGTCGAACATGACCCTGCTGGCCAGCCTGCCCAAGCCCGCCGGCTTCTTCGACCCGAACAACCCCGAGGGCCTGCCGCCGCGCGCGGGCGACGAGGTGGGCCGCCGCGCGCCCTTCCTCAGCTTCTCCAACACCGACATGGCCTTCCAGGGCGACCTGCTCGCGGTTGGCAACTATCACGGTATCAACCTGTACCGGATCGGCGAGGATCCGGCGCCGACCCTGATCAGCTCCATCGTCTGCCCCGGCGGTCAGGGCGACGTCTCGATCGTCGGAAACCTGATGCTGATGTCGGTGGAATCGACCCAGGGCCGCGTCGACTGCGGCCGTGAAGGCGTCGGGCCGGAACCCAGCGCCGAGCGCTTCCGTGGTCTGCGCATCTTCGACATCACGGACCCGGTCCGCCCGGTCCAGGTCGGTCAGGTCCAGACCTGCCGCGGCTCGCACACCCACTCGGTCGTGTCGGCTGATGACCGCCGCCTGATCGTCTACAACTCCGGCACCGCCGGCGTGCGGGCGGAGCAAGAGCTGGCCGGCTGCGTCACCGGCGCGCCGGGCGATCCGCGCACCGCCCTGTTCCGCGTCGACGTGATCGAGATCCCTCTGGCCGACCCGTCGCAGTCGCGCATCATCGACAGCCCGACCGTCTTCGCCGACGAGGAAACGGGTGCCGTCGCCGGCCTGTGGGCGGGCGGGAACCACGGCGCGGGCACCCAGACCACGGCCCAGACCAACCACTGCCACGACATCACCCTGTTCCCGACCCGCAACATCGCGGGCGGCGCCTGCTCGGGCAACGGCATCCTGTTCGACATCTCCGACCCGCGCGCGCCGAAGCGGATCGACGCGGTCGTCGACGAGGGCTTCGCCTACTGGCACTCAGCCACCTTCAACAACGACGGCGACAAGGTGCTGTTTACCGACGAGTGGGGCGGCGGCGGGCGTCCGCGCTGCCGCGTTCAGGACCCCATGACCTGGGGCGCCAACGCCATCTACGACATCGTCGACGGCAAGCTGGTCCACCGCGGCTACTACAAGCTGCCGGCGGCCCAGACGGACCTTGAGAACTGCGTCGCCCACAACGGCTCGCTGATCCCGGTCCCCGGTCGCGACCTGTTCGTCCAGGCCTGGTACCAGGGCGGCCTGTCGATCAGCGACTTCACCGACTCGTCCAACGCCCACGAGATCGCCTATTTCGACCGCGGCCCGGTCAACGCCGAGCGTCAGGGGTCGGGTGGCTACTGGTCGGTCTACTGGTACAACGGCAAGATCTACGGCTCGGAGATCGGACGCGGTCTGGACGTCTTCGCCCTGACCCCCAGCGAGCATCTGACCGCCAACGAGATCGCCGCGGCCCAGATGGCCGACGAGGGCGGCACGGTGAATCCGCAGCAGCAGTTTCCCGTCCGCTGGCCGGCCCACCCGGTCGTGGCCCGCGCCTATCTGGACCAGTTCGCCCGCGACGGCGGCATGGACGCGCGCCAGATGGCCCAGATCACGGCCGCCCTGGATCAGGCCCAGCCGCTGATGGACGCCGGCCGCAAGGACCCGGCCGTGGCCGCCCGCCTGCGCGGTCTGGCCGACGCCATCTCGCCGCGTGGAACGGACCAGACGGCCAAGCGCCTGCGCGGCCTGAAGGAGACCCTGACCGGCATCGCGGCGGTGGTGGGGTAGGAGCGAAAGCCGGGGGTCAGCCGTTGCGCTCGACGATGACCCTCAGCACAGCCTCGGCCGCGATCTCCGACGGGTCGCGGCCGCCCCGGCCCATCAGGTCCAGCGCCGAGGTCTGACGCGCCGCCTGATCGGCTCGCGCCGCCGGGTCGTCCAGCAGCCGCCCCACCTCGTCCGCGAAATTGCCGGGCGTCGCGTCCTTCTGGATCAGCTCGCGTGCGATCTCCTCGTCCGCGGCATGATTGAACAGCGTCGCGTACTTCCCGGTGAAGAACGGCCGCATGATCGCATAGCTCAGCGGCTGGAAGCGGTAACCGATGACCATGGGCGCCCCGGCCAGCGCCAGCTCGGTCGAGACCGTCCCGCTGGTCGCGAGCGCCACCGTCGCCGCCTTCATCGCCGCGTACTTCCCGGCCTCGTCCACCTCGTGAACCGGCACGCTCCAGCTGGCCAGCTCGGCCCGGACCTGATCCGCCACGGTCCCCGCGACCACGACGGCCACCTCCAGCTCCGGCCGCGCCGCCTTCAGCCGCGCGACCGCCGCGCCATAGACCGGCGTCATCAGCCGGATCTCGGCGGGGCGGCTTCCCGGCAGGACCAGCAGCAGCGGCGCCTCCGCCGCGATCCCGCGCGCCGCCCGGAATGCGGCCGGATCGGCGCCGGTCATGTCGACGTGCAGGGCCTGCGAGCCGACCACGGTCGTCGCCAACCCTTCCTTCTCGAACCACGGGGCATCGAAGGCATACAGCGCCAGCAGATGATCCACCGCCCGCGCCAGCGTCTTCGCCCGCCCCGGCCGCGAGGCCCACACCTGCGGCCCGACGTACTTGATCAGCGGCACGTCCGGCAGAACGTCCCGGATCGCCTCGGCCACCCGGATCGTGAAGCCCCAGCTGTCGATCAGCACCACGGCGTCCGGCCGTTCCGCCTGCGCCAGCGCCATCGTCTCCGCCACCCGCCGCTTCACCGTGCCGTAGGCCTTCAGTCCCTCCAGCCAGCCGTGGATCGACAGTTCGGCGATGTCGAAGGGACTGGCGACGCTCGCCTCCGCCATGCGCGGGCCGCCCACGCCGACGAACGTCACGTCGGCACCCAGCCGACGCCTCAACTCCACCGCCAGACCGGCGCCCAGCGCGTCCCCCGACGCCTCGGCCGCCACCAGCATCACCTTCAGCGGCCGGCTCATCCCTCTCCCCAGACGTACAGGCCCAGCCGGTCCGCCGCCTCGACGACGGCGGTGCGGTCGATCAGGATCAGCCGGCCCGCCTTGCCGCCGACGCCCGCCAGCCCCGCGGCGGCGGCAAGCTCGATTGTCCGCGCCCCGATCACCGGCATGTCCACCCGCAGGTCCTGGATCGGCTTCGGTGCCTTTCCCAGCGCGCCCTTCAACGCCCCCGCGGCACCGCGCAGGTCGGCCGGCAGACCGGCGACGCGAGACAGCATCGCGTCCGTCCCTTCCTGCGCCTCGACCGCCAGCACCAGACCGTCGCACACGACGGCCCCCTGCCCCACGTCCAGTTCGCCCGATTTCTCGGCGACGTGCAGCGCCTTGCGCAGGTCCGCCAGCTGCGTCGCGTCGGGCGTCACCCGGCCCAACGCCCCGGCCGGCAGGGTGTCGCCGCCCAGGATGTCGTCCGCTCCCTCGACGGCGTAGCCCTCGCCCTCGAACACCGACAGGATCTTGCGCAGCAGCGCGTCGTCGCCCTGGCTGGCCGCCTTGACGATGCCAGGCAGCAGGGTCGCTCCTTTGAGGTCGGGCTTCAGCGACTTGAAATCGGGACGGCTGACCGTGCCGGCCAGACACACGGCCTCGCACTTGGCCTTCTTCATCGCCGCCAGAATGCCGCCGATCTGGGCCATGCCCATGTCGACGCCGTCGCGCGCGGCCAGCGTCGGATCGGCGAAGCCCGCCAGCCGGATCACGAACAGAGGCCGTCCCTCGACGTCGCATCGCGCGGCCACGGCCAGCGGCAGGTCCCCGCCGCCCGCGATCAGGGCCAGCTTCGACGCGCTCATTCGCCCGCCCTCACTCGCCCGGAAGCGCGACGGGACGTCGCGTGTCCTCGCGGATGAAGGCGATGATCTCCTGGATTTCCGGCAGGTCGCCATAGGCCACCTCCGCCGCCGCCAACCGCTCGGAGAACAGGCCGGGGGCCTCGAAGATGTCGCGGTAGGCCGCCAGCAGACGCCGCACCTCGACCTTGCCATAGCCCTTCCGTTTCAGGCCGATCAGGTTCAGGCCGTGCAGCCGCACGTGGTTGCCCCAGGCCGATCCATAGGGGATCACGTCGCGCGTCACCGCCGAAAGGCCGCCGACGATGGCGCCCTGCCCCACCCGCCCGAACTGGTGGACCGCGCACAGCCCACCCAGAAACACCCGGTCGCCGATCCGCGCGTGTCCACCCAGCGTCGCATTGTTGGCAAACGTCACGCCGCTGCCGACCACGCAGTCGTGTCCGACGTGGGCACCCGTCATGAACAGACAGCCGTCGCCGACGGTGGTCAGCTTCCGGTCGCCCGGCGTGCCACGATTGAAGGTCGAATGCTCCCGGATGGTGCAGTTCGCGCCAATTTCCAGCGCCACCGGCTCGCCCTTGTAGCCGCCGTGCTGGGGGTCGCCGCCCATGACGCAGAAGGGATGGATGGTCGTGCCCTTGCCCACCGAGGTGTCCTGCTGGATCACCACGTGGCTGGCCACGCGAACGCCCTCGGCCAGCGTCACGCCCGGCCCGACGATGGACCAGGCACCGATCTCGACGCCGTCGGCCAGATGCGCCCCGGCGTCGACCTGGGCTGTCGGATGGATGGCCATCAGGTGGCCGGCTGGTCCACGGTCACGACCATGGCCATGAACTCGGCCTCGGCCGCCAGCTTGCCGTCGATGAAGGTCTCACCGCGGAACTTGTAGGCGTCGCCGCGCGCCCGGGTCACCCGGACCTCCATGCGCAACTGGTCGCCCGGCCGCGCCGGTTTGCGGAAGCGCACGCCGTCGATCGACATGAACATGATGACCTTGTCGGCCACCGCCACATCCATGGTCTTGGACATCAGCAGCGCGCCCGTCTGGGCCATGGCCTCGACGATCAGCACGCCCGGCATGACCGGGTCGATGGGGAAATGCCCCGGAAAGAAGGGCTCGTTGTGCGTGACGTTCTTGATGCCGACGATAGAGGTGGCGGGCACGAAGTCCTCAGCCTTGTCGACCAGCAGGAAGGGATACCGGTGCGGCAGGCGCCGCATCACCTCGGCGTAGTCGATGTTGGCGTCGTCGCTCATCCGTCCGTCTTTCCGCGAGCCTTTCCGGAGGCCTGTTTGGCCAGCCAGATCGCTTCGCGCAAGGATTCCCGAAGCGGCTTGGCCGGATAGCCGGACCAGGTCTCGCCCGGCGGGACGTCCTTCAGGATGCCCGCCCCGGCGGCGATGCGCGCGCCCTCGCCGATGGTGATGTGGTCGCCCACGCCCGCACGGCCACCGAACACGGCACCGTCGCCCACGACGACCGAGCCCGATATTCCGGTGAACGCCGCCATCAGACAGTTCCGCCCGATGACGCAGTTGTGGGCAATCATCACCAGGTTGTCGATCTTCGTGCCCTCGCCCACGACGGTGTCGTCAAAGGCACCGCGGTCGACGCAGGAGTTCGCCCCGATCGTCACCCGGTCCTGAAGGATCGCGCGGCCCAGCTGGGGCACGTCGACGGGGCCTTCCGCAGACACGGCAGCGCCGAAGCCGGCCTCGCCGATTCGCACGCCCGCCGACAGCTTCACCTCGTCGCCGATCAGCGCAAAGAAGAGGCTGACGTTCGCCCCGATCACGCAGTCGCGGCCGATCTGCACGCCGGGGCCGATCACCGTGTTCGACCCGATCCGCGTCCCCCGGCCGACGCGCGCGCCCTCTCCCACGACGACCCCGGGGCCGAAATCGACCGCACCGTCCTCGGCCGCCGAAACCGGCTCGACCGCCCGGAAGAGGCGCGGACGGATCAGGGCGTCGGCGGCCCGCGACCATGCGGCATGCGGCGTGCGGGTCACCACGACCGCCGCGGTCGGCGGCGCGTCATCTGCCGCGTCAGGACGCACGAAGACCGCGCCGGCGCCGGTCTGCGCCAAGGCGGTCCTCAACTTGCGATCGGAAAGGAAGGCGGCAGTGCCCGCATCGGCCGAGGCCAGGGGGGCCACGCCCGAGATCATCCGGTCCCCGCCCCTCAGAACCTCGCCGCCGACCAGATCGGCAAGCTCCTGAACGGAGCGCGGCGGCAGAGCCTCGAAGAAGCGGGAATCCGGCAAGCGTGGTCCTTACTGGTTCGGGACCTGAACCGGCGGAGTCATGCGCGAGAAGCTGAGCGACGGCAGTGCGCCGTTCAGGCGCTGGATCACCACATCGGTGATGTCCATGGCCGGGTTCATCTCGATCACCGCCTCGCGCGACAGCAGAAGACCGCAGCCGCGCTCCTGATAGACGGCGACCAGGATCGGATCGGTCGCCTGGGCGATGGCTCGCAGTTGCATGTTCAACGTGTACTCCAGCTCCTGCTGGCGCTGGGATTCCAGTTGCTGGGCTTCGCGGATGCGCTGTTGAACGGCCTGCGACCGTTGGGCGAACTCCTGCTCCGGGATGGTGCCGCGGCCCTGTTCCAGCGCCGTGATCTCGGCCTGGATGGACTGTGCGTAGGGCTGCAGCTCTCCGGAAACCTGGTCAGACAGCGTTCGCATGCCGGTCTGAACCGACTGGCCGACGGTCGATTGTGCCAGCAGGCGCTCGTTGTGGAACACGCAGACACCGGGAATGACCGGGCCGGGGTTGGCGGGGCCCTGGGCCTGGGCAGCGGCCTGGCCGGCGAACAGCAGGGTCAGGGCGAAGGCGCCGGAAGCAAGGGTCTTCATGTGATTCAGCCTTTGGGTACGCCCCCTGTCGAGGGGTCAGAACTGTGTGGAAGTCGAGAAACGGAAGTTCTCGGTCTTGTCGAACGGCATTTCCGAGAACGGTTGCGCCAGGTCGAACCGGATCGGTCCCATGGGGGAGCGCCAGTGAATGCTGACGCCGACGGAGCCGCGGAAGTCGATCTCGTCGTTGATCCGGGTGCTGGGAAGGCCAGTGGCGGTGTCGACGGTGTATCGCTCGTCCAGCAGGCCGAGCGTGCCGACGTCCACGAAGGCGGACGTCCGGATGCCGTACTCTTCCGGCAGACCGTTCGGCAGGGTCAGTTCCACCGTGCCGACGACGTAGAAATTGCCGCCGAGGGCGTCGGTCGTCAGCAGGTCGCGCGGCCCCAGACCTGCGGTCTCGAAGCCGCGGAAGCTGTTGCCCCCCTTGAAGAAGCGATCGTTGATCCGGATCGGGTCGCCGGCCCAGCCGGTGACGTAGCCGGCTTCCACCCGGGTGGTGACGATCCATTCGGGCGCGAACCCGTGGAAGGCGGAGATCTCGCCTTCGGTCTTCAGATAGTTGACGTCCCCGCCGATGCCCGCGAGGTCCTGACGCAGCGTCCCCGACCAGCCCCGTGTCGGGCGGACCGGATCATTACGGCGGTCGACCAGAAGAGTGTAGCCGATCGAGGAGTTGACGAACGATCCAACCTGGTCGCAGAGCGCCGACGACCCGGCACCTCCACCGCAGAAGCCGAACGGCACGATGATCTCGTCCTCGCGCAGGAAGTAGCGGCCGCTGATCGCCGTGTACCCGTTGAGAGGATAGGAGATCCGCAGACCGGCACCCGTCGAGCGATAGTCGTACGAGGAATATTCACTGAGGTCGTACCGCGAATGGAACAGGTCGAAGCCCGCTCTGAGGTCCCGACCGAGGAACTTGGGCTCGGTGAAGCGGAAGTCGATGTTCTGACGCAGCGAGCCCCATTCGGCGCGCGCCACGACGTTCTGGCCACGGCCGCGGAAGTTGCTCTCCGAGATGCCGAGGTTCAGGACGAACGAGTCGTAGGAGCTGAAGCCGGCACCGACCGAAAGCTCGCCCGTCGGTTGCTCCTGAACGGTGACGTTGACGATCGAACGGTCAGGCTCCGACCCGCGCACTTCCTCGACCGTGACGTCCTTGAAGAAGCCGAGGCCTCGCAGGTTGTTGCGGGAACGCTCGACCAGCTGTCGGTTGAAGGCGTCGCCTTCGGTCAGCATCAGCTCGCGGCGAATGACCGGGTCGATCGTGCGGGTGTTGCCGATCACGTTGATCCGCTCGACATAGACCCGCTCGCCCTCCCGGACGTTGAAAGTCACGTCGATCGTGTCCGTCTCGGGATTGACCTTGAAGGCGGGTTCGATCTCGACGAAGGCGTAACCGGCCGACCCGGCTGCGTAGGTCAGGGTGTCCGTCGCGGCCTCGATCCGGTCGCTCTCGTAGAGGTCGCCCGACTTGAACGGCAGCAGCCGGGTCAGGAACTCGCCGTTCAGCCGCTCGTTCTCGGTCGCGACCTTGACCTCGCCGAAATTGTACTTGTCGCCCTCGTCGACCGTCAGCGTGATCGCGAAAGCGTCGCCGCCCGGGGTCAGTTCCGCCACCGCCGACACGACGCGGAAGTCGTAGTAACCCCGGTTTGTGTAGAAATCACGCAGCTGCTCGCGGTCGTAGTCGAGCCGGTTCGGGTCGTAGTTGTCGTTCTGGGTGAAGATCCGCCACCAGACCGATTGCTTGGTCAGCATGACCTCGCGCAGGTCGCTGTCCGAGAAGGCCTGGTTGCCCATGAATGTGATTGACTGCAGACCCGTCTCCGGGCCCTCGTCGATCTCGAACACCACGTCGACGCGGTTCTGCTCCAGACGCACGATCTTGGGCGAGACCGTCGCGGAGATCCGGCCGGACAGGCGGTACAGTTCGACGATCTTGCCGACGTCCTCCTGAACCCGGGCGGCGGTGTAGATGCCGCGGGGCCGGATGGTGACCTCTTCGCGCAGCTTGTCGTCGCCGACCGAGCCGTTGCCCTCGAAGATCACCTGGTTGACGATCGGGTTCTCGACCACCTCGACGATCAGCACGCCGTTCTGCACGCCCATCTGCACGTCGGCGAAGAGACCCGTGCGCGACAGCGTCTGCACCGCGACATCCAGCACCACCGCGTCGACCACGTCGCCCGGACGGATCGGCAGGTACGACAGGACCGTGGCGTCCTCGATGCGCTGATTTGCCCCTCGCACCTCGATCCGCGTCACCTGAACACGGTCCTGCGCGACCGGATCCTGCGCCAGCGCCGGGGCGGGCTGAACGGCAGGTGCCGGCGGCGTCTGCTGGGCGAGGGCCGGACCGGCCAGGCCGGCCGCGACGACCAGGGCCAGGGCGCTGGCGCGGCCGAGCGGTCGGAAGGGTCCGCGAACTTGGGAAGAGGTCATGCTTGTTACCGTCGGGGGCTGGCGTCGGCTCACGAGGCGAGCCCGCCGAGGAAGGCGAAGAGGTTCAGTTTCTGCAGATCGTGCCAGGTGGCGAACAACATCAATCCCGCCAGCAAGGCAAGACCGACGCGGAACCCCGTGTCCTGTACCTGCGCAGGGACTGGCCGTCGAGCAACAGCCTCATAGGCGTAGAACATCAGGTGCCCCCCATCGAGAACCGGAATCGGGAGCAGATTTACAAAGCCAATTCCGATCGAAACTAAGGCGGCGAACTGAAGAAGCGTCAGCGCGAGGTTCGCCGACTTGATTCCCGCGCCTCCGTCGCCTTCCAGCGCCTGCTGGGTGGCTCCGCCGGCCGCCTTGGCGATGCCCAGCGGTCCGCTCAGCAAATCTCCGGATTCGCGCCCCGTGAAGATGCGGCCGAGATAGGTCAGCGTCGTATTCAGCGTCGCCCCGATCTGGGCGACGCCGCGCTGCAGGGCCTCGATGGGGTTCAGCGGTCGGTAGCTGTAGTCGGAGCGGACCATCGGCCCCAAGGACATGCCGATGCGGGCGATGCGCACGCGCCCGGCGATCTGGTCCTGTTCCACGACCCGTTCCGGCGTGGCCACGAGGGTCAGGGTCTCCTCGCCCCGGCGAACGCCGAAGGTCAGACGTTCGTTGGCACTGAGCACGACCTTCTGGGTCACTTCGGACGCCTCGATCACGGGACGTCCGTTGATCGAGGTGATCAGGTCGCCGCGCCGGAACCCGGCCTCGGCCGCCGGCGTGCCCGGCGTCACCTGGACGATGCGAGGTGCCGCGATCTGTTCGCCCACCACCGAAAACAGGATGGTGAACAGCACCGCCGCCAGAATGAAGTTCGCCGCCGGCCCCGCCGCCACGATCAGAGCGCGCTGCCAGATCGGCTTGAAATGGAAATAGTCGCGCTCGGCACCGGGGCCGTGCTCCGCGATCAGGCGGGCCTTCAACTCGGCGAGACCGGCCTGGTCCGGCACGCTGGACGCGTCCAGGTCGCCGGAAAACTTGACGTAACCGCCCAGCGGCAGGGCAGCCACGCGCCATTCCACGCCGTGACGGTCCGTCCGGCCCCACAGTCTCTTGCCGAAGCCGAGCGAGAACTGGTCGATCTTCACGCCAAAGGCGCGAGCGACGAGGAAATGCCCCAGTTCGTGAATGGTCACGATCAGGCTGAGCACCAGCACGAAGGGCACGATGTGCAGGAGCAGCGAGCCCAGCAGGTCCAAGATGGCGTTCATCGCTCCTCCGCCGCTCAGGTCGACAGACGGTCGACGACCGTCCGCGCCAGGCGTCGCGCCTCGGCGTCCACGGCCAGGGCTCCTTCGCAGTCGCCGCCGGCCGGGAGCATCCCCCCTGTCGTCGCCGCATCGAGCGTTTCGGCGACGACTGCGGCAATATTGAGAAAGGCCAGTCTGCGGTCAAGGAAGGCCAAGGCGGCCACCTCGTTCGCGGCGTTGAAGACCGTGGGGGCCGAACCGCCCGCGGTCAGGGCCTGGCGCGCCAGCCCCAATGCCGGAAACGTTTCAAGATCAGGGGCTTCGAACGTCAGACGGCCCAGCGCCGCAAGGTCCAGCCGGGGCGCGGGCCAGGGCAGCCGATCGGGCCACGCCAGCGCGACCGCGATGGGCGTGCGCATATCCGGCGGTCCCAGTTGCGCCAGCGTCGAGCCGTCGCGGTGCTCGACGAGGCTATGGACGATGGACTCAGGGTGCACGACCACGTCGATGCGATCGGCGGGCATGTCGAACAGATAGGCCGCCTCGATCGTCTCCAGACCCTTGTTGGCCAGGGTGGCGCTGTCGACCGAGATCTTGGCACCCATCGACCATTTCGGGTGGGCCACGGCCTGTTCGGGCGTGATCGCGGCCAGATCCTCGCGGCGCCGACCGCGGAACGGCCCCCCGGAGGCCGTCAGCACCAGCCGGGTCACGCCTTCGGGGCGGGCGGAGTCGAACACCTGGAAGATGGCCGAGTGCTCGGAATCGACGGGGATCAGCCTCCCGCCGGCGGCGCGCACGCGGCCGATCAGACCGGGGCCGCAACAGACCAGACTTTCCTTGTTGGCCAGCGCCAGCACACCATCCCGACCCGCCGCCGCCCAGGTGGAGCGCAGCCCGGCCGCTCCGACGATCGCGGCCATGGTCCAGTCCGATGGCCGCGTGGCCGCCTCCACCAGGGCGGACTCGCCCGCCGCCGCCTCGACGCCGGATCCCTTCAGCGCCTCGCGCAGATCCTCCAGCCGGTCCTCGTGGGCCGTCACGGCCAGCCTGGCCTTCCAGTGCCGCGCCTGTTCGGCCAGCAGTCCGACGTTGGCACCGCCGGTCAGGGCCTCGACCTCATAGGCGGCGGCACCCGACGCCTGGGTTTGCGCCATCAGGTCCAGCGTGGAGACGCCGACCGATCCGGTCGCCCCCAGGACGGTGACCTTGCGGCGGATCACGCCGGGGCGCCCGTCATCATGAACAGCAGACGGCATCCCGCCAGGACGGCCGCCGCGAACATCAACCCGTCCACCCGGTCCAGCAGGCCGCCGTGGCCCGGGATCAGCCCGCCCGCGTCCTTGACGCCAAAGCGCCGCTTCAGCGCAGATTCCCAGAGGTCACCGGCCATCGTCGCCAGCGCGCCCGCGAAGCCCAGACCAAGTCCCCAAACGGGGTTCGGAAGACCCAGTCCTCCCGGAATGAAGGCGGCGACGAGCCAGCCGGTCAGCGCACCGGCGACCAACCCTCCGATGAAGCCCGACCAGGTCTTGTTCGGCGAATACCTGGGCCACAACTTTGGCCCCTTCAGCACGCTGCCGACCACGAAGGCCATGACGTCCGACGCCCAGGCCACCACGAAGACCAGAATTGTCCAGCTCAGGCCGATCGCCGAGTTGCCGTCGCGCAGCCAGATCAGCAGGATGGCCGGCCAGCCGAGGTAGAGGACGCCATAGGCGGCGTCGACGCCTTCCTGACCGATCCGCTTGGCGAACACCCCGGCCAGCGCCGCGGCGAACACCAACAGCACCAGCGCCGGAGACATGGCACCGACGTGCGCCGTCGCGGTCACGGCGAACAGGGCCGCGCCAACGGCCCAGGCCATGGGCGTCGATCGGCCGGGCGCGCTCATCTGGGCCCATTCTCGCGCCAGCACGGCGCAGGCGGCGAGCATGATGGCCAGGAACCAGGCCTCACCCGCCCAGATCGCCAGGACGGCCAGGGGGGCCAGCACCAACGCCGACACCGCGCGCAGACCCAGATCCCGGAGCGACGCCATCAGGCCGACACCGCGGGACGCCCGCCGTAGCGACGCTCACGGTCGCGGAACGCGGCCACCGCCTCGGCCAGCGCCTCTTCTCCATAGTCGGGCCAGAGAACGTCCTGGAAGACGAACTCGGCGTAGGCGGCTTCCCACAGCAGGAAGTTCGACAGGCGCCGCTCGCCCGACGTCCGCACGATCACGTCGACGGGGGGCCCGTCGCCGGTGGACAGCGCCCGACCGAATGACTCCTCGTCGAAGGCCGCGCCTTCCGCGGCCAGATTGCGGGCCGCGTCGACGATGTCCGCGCGACCGCCGTAGTTGAACGCCACCTGCAGGCGGAAGCGGTCGTTCGCGGCCGTCTCGGCCTCGGTGCGGGCCACGATGTCGGCGATGTCGGGCGGCAGGCCCTCGCGACGGCCGAGGATGCGGACCTTGACCCCCTCACGTTTCAGCCGCGCCAGATCGCTGCCGACGTAGGCCCGGACGAGGCCCATGAGATCCGACACCTCTTCCGCCGAGCGCCGCCAGTTCTCGGTCGAGAAGCCGAACACCGTCAGGCACTCGATCCCCAGTTTCGGCGCGGCCTGGACCGTGCGCTTCAGCGCCTGCACGCCCTCACGATGGCCGACGGCGCGGGGCAAGCCCCGACGCTCGGCCCACCGGCCGTTGCCGTCCATGATGATCGCCACATGGCGCGGGCCGGGGCCCGGAGAGGAGGAAGGGTCGCTCATTCGCGGACGCGGTCGCCTCAGACCTGCATGATCTCCGCTTCCTTGGCCTTCAGGGCCTCGTCGATGCGCTTGATGGCGGCGTCGGTGTCCTTCTGGACCTCGGCCTCCATCTTCTTCTGCTCGTCCTGGCTGATGTCGGACGCCTTCTCGGCCTTCTTCAGGTCGTCATTGGCGTCGCGGCGCACGTTGCGGACGGCGATCTTCTGCTGCTCGGCGTACTTGCCGGCCAGCTTGGCCAGGTCGCGGCGGCGCTCCTCGGTCAGGGGCGGGACGGGGATCCGCAGGGTCTGGCCGTCGACCACGGGGTTCAGACCCAGGCCGGCGGAGCGGATGGCCTTCTCCACCGCCGTGACCATCGACTTGTCCCACACGTTGACCGAGATCAGACGCGGCTCCGGAACGCTTATGGCGGCCACGGCGTGCAACGGAGAGGTCGAGCCGTAGGCGTCGACCTGGACGGGATCCAGCAGGCCCGCGTTGGCGCGGCCGGTGCGCAGACCGTTGAACTCCTCCTTCAGAGCGGCCACGGCCTTGTCCATGCGGTCGCGGTAGGTCTTGAGGTCGGGTTTGGCCATGAAATCTCTCGCGTCTTCTTGATCTTGTCAGGCGGATTTGGCGTTGCGGATGACCGTGAACGCGCCCTCGCCACGCAGGGTCCGCCGGAACGACCCCTTTTCACGGATCGAGAACACCACGATCGGGATGTCGGAGTCACGCATCAGCGCCACCGCCGAGGCGTCCATCACCTTCAGGTCGCGGGCCAGGACGTCGTGATAGGTCAGCTCATCATAGCGGGTGGCCGCCGGGTCTTTCTTGGGGTCGGCGGTGTAGACGCCGTCGACGCTGGTGCCCTTCAACAGGGCGTCACAGCCCATCTCGGCGGCCCGCAGGGCGGCACCGGAGTCCGTCGTGAAGAAGGGGGCACCGACGCCGGCGGCGAAGATCACGACCCGGCCCTTCTCGAGATGACGCAGGGCCCGACGGCGCACATAGGGCTCGGCCACGGCGTTCATCACCAGGGCGCTCTGCACCCGGGTCTGGACCCCGATCTTCTCCAGCGCCGCCTGCATGGCCAGGGCATTCATGACGGTCGCCAGCATACCCATGTAGTCGGCCGAGGCGCGATCCATGTCGCCCGCCGCCTTGGACAGGCCGCGGAAGATGTTGCCGCCGCCGATGACCAGACAGATTTCGACGCCCTCGCGCGCGACCTCGGCCACGGCCTGCGCCACCTCGGCCACCGTGGCCATGTCGATGCCGTAGCCCTGGTCCCCCATCAGAACCTCGCCGGAGACCTTCAGCAGGACGCGCTTGTATCGAAACTCGCTGGGCGCGTCGGACATGGGAAATCCATCTGTGGGCGGAGACGCCGGAATCGGCGGTCCCTTATAGACGAAGGGCGCGCCCGGCTTCAAAGCCCGGCGCGCCCTCGGCGTTCGGCTTTTCGGCCGATCAGCCCTTCATCATCGAGGCGACCTCGTCGGCGAAGTCCGGTCCCTCGACCTTTTCGATGCCTTCACCCAGCGCCAGACGGACGAAGCCGCCGATGTGGAGGCCGGGGTTGCCCAGCGCCTTGCCCTCTTCGGCGACCAGCTGCTCGATGGTCACGTCCGGGTTCATCACGAACGGCTGCTTGGTCAGCACCACGTCCTTCTGGAACTTGTTGATCTGACCCTCGACGATCTTGGCGATCATGTTTTCCGGACGGCCTTCTTCCTTGGCCTTCTCGGTCAGCACGGCGCGCTCCTTCTCGATCGCGGCCGGATCCAGATCGTCCGTGTTGAGCGACAGCGGGCTGGTGGCCGCCACGTGCATGGCGATCTTGCGGCCCAGTTCGCGCAGCTTGGCCTTGTCGCCCGCGCCGTGCAGGGCGACCAGCACGCCGATGCGGCCCACGCCCGGCGACACCGCGTTGTGCACGTAGGTCGCGACCACGCCTTCGTCGACCGACAGGCGGGCGGCGCGGCGCAGCTGCATGTTCTCGCCGATCGTGGCGATCATGCTGGTGACCTCGTCCTGGACCGTCTTGCCGGCTTCCAGCTCGGCACCGTGCAGGCCTTCGACCGAGGCGTGGTCGAGGCCCAGCTGGGCGAACTTCTTGGCGGCGTTCTGGAACAGCTCGTTGCGGGCGACGAAGTCGGTCTCGGCGTTGAATTCGATCGCCGCGGCGACTTCACCGGCACCGATCTCCTTCGAGGCGACGGCGACCAGGCCCTCGGCCGCAACGCGGTCGGCCTTCTTGGCGGCCTTGGACAGGCCCTTGGCGCGCAGCCAGTCGATCGCGGCGTTGATGTCGCCGTCGGTCTCCTGCAGCGCCTTCTTGCAGTCCATCATGCCGACGCCGGACTTGGCGCGCAGTTCCATGACGAGGGCGGCGGTGATCTCGGCCATTTGATAGCTCCTTGGTCTTCGTATGCGGGAACGGCCGGGCTGATATCAGCCCGGCCGCGCTCTTTTGTGTCAGGCGCGGCCTGGGTGAGCAGGCCGCTCCGGCGTCAGCCGGCGGCCTTCTCGGTTTCGACGGCGTCCAGGGCCTCGGTCGTGGCGGCCTGGGCCTCGGCATCCGCGGTCGGCTCGGCTGCGGCGGCCGGGGCTTCAGCGGCGGGCGCTTCGGCTTCAGCGGCGGCTTCCAGCTCGGCGGCGACGTCTTCCGTGCCGGCCGGGGCGGCTTCGGCCTCGGCCGCCGGGGCCTTGGCTTCACGCAGCATCGGCTCGACCGGCGCTTCCGACGCGCCCAGGTCCACGCCCGAGGACGCGGCACCCGAGGCCAGGCCGTCCAGGACGGCGTCGGCGATCAGGTCGCAGTAGGTCTGGATGGCGCGGGCGGCGTCGTCGTTGCCCGGGATCGGATAGGTGATGCCGTCCGGATCGCAGTTGGTGTCGAGGATGGCGATGACCGGGATGTTCAGCTTGCGGGCTTCCTGGATCGCGATCGCTTCCTTGTTGGTGTCGATCACGAACATGATGTCCGGCAGGCCGCCCATGTCCTTGATGCCGCCCAGCGACAGCTCCAGCTTGTCGCGCTCGCGCTGCAGGGTCAGCAGTTCCTTCTTGACCCGGCCCTCGCCGCCCGACTCCAGCAGGCCGTCCAGCTCGCGCAGACGGGCGATGGAGCCCGACACGGTCTTCCAGTTGGTCAGCGTGCCGCCCAGCCAGCGGTTGTTCATGTAGTACTGGGCCGAGCGCTTGGCGGCTTCGGCAATCGGGTCCGCGGCCTGACGCTTGGTGCCGACGAACAGCACGCGGCCGCCCTTGGCCGCCACATCGCGCACGGCGACCAGCGCCTGGTGCAGCAGCGGGATCGACTGCGACAGGTCGATGATGTGGATGTTCGAGCGCGAGCCGAAGATGTAGCGCTCCATCTTCGGGTTCCAGCGGTGCGTCTGGTGGCCGAAGTGGGCGCCCGCTTCGAGCAGGGTGCGCATGGAGAATTCAGGCAGAGCCATCTGCGGTAAGTCCTTTATCCGATTGATCCGCCGCAGGCGCTTTAAAGACCTAAGTCCTCGGAACGGAGCGGACCGGATGTCTCCCGGCACGCGCCACGCCTGCGTGTGAAGTGGGCGCGCATGTAGGGGAAACCGGCCCCCATGGCAAGGGCAAGGTCGCGCGCGCGGCCGACCGGTGATATGTGAGACGCTCGGTCAGTCCGGGGAGGGCGACGATGCGGAAATCCTGGATGGTGAGCGCGGGGTTGCTCGCGGCAGGACTGCTGGCGGGCACCGCCCTGACGCAGACGCGCCCGCAGCCGCCGCTCGACCCGAATGCCCCGCCGGCACCGACGGCCGTGGTCCTGACGCCCGACCGGGCGGAGGCCGCGGCCCTCGCTCGCGCCCGGCAGGATCCCTTGGCGGCTCGCCTTCGCGGCGTTCTGGCCCAGAGCCCGGCGCGCGCCGCGGCACCGCAGATCCAAGCCTCGGCCGTGCCGGTGCTGGGCCCGTCCGATCCGGCGCTGCTGGCCACCGCGCGGTTCCATCCCGGAGACCGGCAGTACACCCTCGTCGTCCGCGACGGGGACACGATCATCGAGATCTTCGGCACGACGCGGGCCCTGCGGAGCCCGGCGGCCGGCCCCCTGCCCCCGCCGCTGACGCCCCCCGCCACCCGCGCCGTGACGCGCGGCCCGACCGCGATGGAGCGGTCGCTGACGCAGGCCGGTCAGGCGGGGCTGACGCAGGTCCGGGCCGAGCGCACGGAGTATGGCGTCGACGTCAGCTTCGGTCGCTTCGGTGCGGCCTACAATGTCAGCTTCATCTGCGGCGCGCCGGGGGGCGGCGACTGTACCGAGGCGCAAGCGGTCGCCTTCGCCGCCTCCATGGTGCTGCTGGGAGGCGGGCAATGAGACGCGCCCTGCCCCTGCTGGGTCTGCTGCTGCTGACCGCCTGCTCCCCGTCGGGCTGCACGCCGGCCGATGCGGGTCCCGACGGCACGGCGCCCGTGCCGCCCGGCGACGTCGTGCCGCCGCCCGGTGAGCCGACGCCGCCGACCGAGCCGGAAGCGCCCGCGCCCGAACCCGTCAGCTGGCCGCACGAACCCGGCGGGTCGCTGCACCCGGGCTCCGGCTCCGGAGCGACCGATCCGACCCTGTGGGCACCCGGCATGCGCTTCCCGATGGAGGCGGCACCCGCCTATGCCAACTCGCAGGTCTACGGCTACGGCGGCTTCATGGCCCCCGGCCCGGGCGGCCAGTGCGACGCCCGCAACTACGCCTATCCGTGGCGCGACAACTTCTGTGAGAGCCGGTCCTGGACCAACGGCATGTGCCCGGCCGGCAAGGGCCATCAGGGCCAGGACATCCGCCCGGCCACCTGCGTCAAGAAGGTGCACTGGGTGGTGGCGGCCGAGGCCGGCGTGGTCACCTCGATCGGCAGCTATTCGGTCTTCATCCGCGGCGACAGCGGGCGGCTGTACCGCTACCTGCACATGGACCGCGCCCACGTGCTGACCCTCCTGACCGAGGGCCAGCGGGTCGCCCGCGCCCAGCGGATCGGCCGGGTGTCCGACGACTTCGGCGGTTCGGCCACGACCATCCACCTGCATTTCGAGATCAAGGCACCGGTGGTCTCAGGCTCCGACGACCTGGGCGTCATTTTCGTGCCGACCTATTCCAGCCTCACCGACAGCTACGGCCGCCTGCTGAACGCGCCGCCGCCGACGCCGGAGACGTGATCAGGCGTCCTCCAGCAGGGTGACCCCCGGGGCGGTCTTCAGCGCGCCGCGGACCGCGGCATCGAGGCGATAGCGGCCCGGCAGGCGGATCTCGACCTCGCGGCGGCCTTCCAGCGCGGCCACCAGCCAGACCTCGCCGCCGCGGTCGTCGGCGCGGACGCGGTCAAGACGGGCCTTCAGCGCCCCGGCGTCGGCGGCGCGCGACGACACGTGGACGCGCAGGCCGGCATTGGCATCGTCGATGACGCGGTCCAGCGGCGAGACGTCGTCGCCGAAGTAGCGCACCTCGCCGTCGGCCGCCTTGGCGCGGACCTTGACCAGCACGGTCGCGCCGGTCTCCAGCCGGTCGCGGCATTTGCGCAGCTGCTCGGGCGGGAACAGGCATTCGAACTCGCCGGTCGGGTCCGAGAAGGTGACGAAGGCGAACTTCTCGCCCGTGCGCTGGCTGGCGCGCTCCTGCCTGCGGCGGACGACGCCGGCCATCTGGAAGGCTTCGTGCCCGCTCTCGGCCAGGGCCTGGACCTCGGCGGCGAAGGTGACGCGGCGGCGCTTCAGGGCCGAGGCCATGTCTTCCAGGGGGTGGCCCGAGAGGTAGAACCCGACAGCCGCCAGTTCCTGATCCAGGGCGTCCGGCCCGCTCCACGGCTCGACGGCCCTCAGGCGCGGGCGGGCGGCGTGGGCCTGATCGGCGCCGAACAGCGACACCTGGCTGGAGGCGCGCTCGGCTGCCACGGACTGGCAGTAGGCGATCAGGACGTCGGCCTGTTCGACCAGCTGGCGGCGGTTCGGATGGATCGAGTCGAAGGCCCCCGCGCGGGCCAGGTTCTCCAGCGCCCGCTTGTTCACCGCGCGCGGATCGACGCGCTCGAGGAAGTCGAAGACGTCGGCGAAGCGGCCGCCGCTCTCGCGCACCTCGACCACATGGCGCATCGCTTCCAGCCCGACGTTGCGGACGGCGCCGAGGGCATAGAGGACGGCGCCCTCCTCCTCGTTCCAGGCCACGTCGAAGTCGGCGGACGACCGGTTCACGTCGGGCCGTTCCACCTTCACGCCGAACCGGCGCGCGTCCTGGTAGAAGACCGCCAGCTTGTCGGTGTTGGACAGGTCCAGGCTCATGGACGCGGCCATGAACTCGACGGGGTGGGTCGCCTTCAGCCAGCCGGTCTGGAACGAGATCAGGGCATAGGCGGCGGCGTGCGACTTGTTGAAGCCGTAGCCGGCGAACTTGGCCACCAGATCGAAGATGCCGCCGGACTGGGCCTCCGGGACGCCCTTCTCCGAGGCACCCTTGATGAAGCGCGCCCGCTGGACGTCCATCTCCTCCTTCTTCTTCTTGCCCATGGCGCGACGCAGAAGGTCGGCTTCGCCGAGGCTGTAGCCCGCCAGGATCTGGGCGATCTTCATCACCTGCTCCTGGTAGATGATGACGCCGTAGGTCTCCGACAGGGTCTCCTGCAGGGTCGGGTGGAGGTAGTCGACCTCCTGCCGGCCGAACTTGCGGTCGATGTAGGTGTCGATCATCTCCATCGGCCCGGGCCGGTAGAGGGAGATCAGGGCCGTGATCTCCTCGATGGAGCCGCAGCGCATCTTGCGCAGGGTGTCGCGCATGCCCTGGGATTCCAGCTGGAACACCCCGACCGTCTGGCCCGACGCCATCAGCTCATAGGTGGCCGGGTCCTCAAGCGGCAGGCTGTTCCAGTCCGGCGCGGCGCCCCGGCGCTCCAGGAACTGGCGCGCGCGATCGAGAACCGTCAGGGTCTTCAGGCCGAGGAAGTCGAATTTCACCAGCCCGGCCGGTTCGACCCACTTCATGTTGAACTGGGTCGCCGGGATGTCGGACCGGGGATCCTTGTACAGTGGCACCAGTTCGGTGAGCGGTCGGTCGCCGATGACGATACCCGCCGCGTGGGTCGAGGCGTTGCGGTACAGCCCCTCCAGCTCCAGCGAGACGGACAGAAGGTTGGCCACGGCCGGCTCGGCGTCGCGCGCCTCCTTCAGGCGCGGCTCGATCTCGATCGCCTGTTCCAGTGTGGTCGGATTGGCCGGGTTGTTCGGCACCATCTTGCAGAGGCGGTCGACCTGCCCCAGCGGCATCTGCAGCACGCGGCCGACGTCGCGCAGAACGGCGCGCGCCTGCAGGGTGCCGAAGGTGATGATCTGGGCCACCCGGTCCTGGCCGTAGTGCTCCTGCACATAGGCGATGACCTCTTCCCGCCGCTCCTGGCAGAAGTCGATGTCGAAGTCGGGCATGGAGACCCGTTCGGGGTTCAGGAACCGCTCGAACAGCAGCCCGAACCGAAGCGGGTCGAGGTCGGTGATGGTCAGCGACCACGCCACCAGCGAGCCGGCGCCCGAGCCGCGCCCCGGGCCCACGGGAATGCCGTGCGCCTTGGCCCATTTGATGAAGTCGGCCACGATCAGGAAGTAGCCGGGGAACCCCATCTGGGTGATGATCCCGACCTCCCACTCCAGCCGGGCCCAGTAGTCCGCTTCCGGCGCGGCGGGCGTCACCTGTTTCAGACGCGCCTTCAGTCCCTCGCGGGCCTGATGCATCAGCTCGTCCGGCTCGGACCGGCCGTCGCCGGTGTCGAACCGCGGCAGGATGGGCGCGCGCGTCTTGACCAGGAAGGCGCAGCGGCGAGCTATCTCCAGCGTCGAGTCGCAGGCCTCGGGCAGGTCCGCGAACAGCTGGCGCATGGCCGCCGGCGTCTTGAACCAGTGCTGATCGGTGATGCGGCGCCGGTCGTCCTGACCGATGAAGGCCCCGTCGGCGATGCACAGAAGGGCATCGTGGCTGCGGGACTGCGTGGACCGGGCGTAGTGCACGTCGTTGGTGGCGACCAGAGGCACGTCATGGGCATAGGCCCACGCCACCAGACCGGCCTCCGCCTGCGCCTCCTCCGGCCGGCCGTGACGCTGAAGCTCCACGTAGAAGCGGTCGCCGAAGACGGAGGCCATCTCGTCGAGAGCGGCGGTCGCGTCAGCCTGCCGGCCCTGCACGAACAGGGGATCGACCGGGCCGTCGGGGCCTCCGGAAAGCAGGATCAGTCCGGCGTTGCGCTCCACCACCCGCGCCCAGGGGACGCAGGGCTCGACGGCGTCGTCGGCATGGAGGTAGGCCGCCGACGACAGGTCGCACAGGTTCAGCCAGCCGGCCTCGTCCTGGGCGATCAGGACCACGGTGGCGCAGCGGGCCCAGCGGGCGTTCACCTGGCCACCGATGCCGGTGACCGGCAGGGCGCAGGCGATCAGCGGCTGGACCCCGGCGTCGCGCGCCGCCTGACTGAATTCGAGGGCACCGAACAGGTTGGCCCGGTCGGCGACGCCCACGGCGGGCATGCCCGCCTCGGCCGCCATCTTCGGAATCTTGCCGGACTTCAGCGCGCCTTCCAGCAGGGAATAGGCCGAGCGCACGCGCAGGTGCACGAACCCCGTCGATCCCGCCGCCTCGTTCACGCCGTCCCCCGCTTCATCGCGGGATCAAACCCCGAGTCGGCCCGGGACGGCGACCGGCATGTGGACTCCCGAGACTCCCGAGACTCTGATGAAAAAATCGGGTGCACAGAGTCTACCGGGTCCACTCGCGACGCTTCGATCGGGGCACCGACGCGCCCCGCGTCAGGCGTGCGCGATCAGCGCGGCCTGCCACACCATCCAGACGAAACCGCCGCACGACGCCAGCGCCATCGCTTCCCGCATCCACCGAGCCATCGGACCGTCCCCAGAAATGATGTTCCGGCTATGTTCTATGTTGTCGCTTTGTTCTCGTCAAGTCCCTGCCGTGATCACCGCCAGCCGCCCACCACCACGGCCAGCGAGCCGCCGCGCCCGAACGCGCGGGCGAACGCGGCATTCCTGACGGCGCGGATGCCCAGCGCCGGGTCGAGGACGATCATGTGGTCGGCGTCGTGGCCGACGACCACCCAGTAGTGGTCGATGCGCGCCGCGGTCAGGGGTTCAAGCAGGCGCGCGGTGACGTCGGCGGCCATGGACTCGACGTCGCCCACCAGCGGGGCACCCTCGGCGAAGAGGCGGACAGTGGCCAGATAGCCGGCGGAAACCGACACGCGCGCGATGGCCGGCCGCCCCGCCGCCAGCTCGGCGCGGATCGCGTCCGGGGTCGACCCGACGGCGGCGGCGACCATTCCGGCGCTCTCGAGAAGGTCGACGACCTCGGACAGGCTGTAGCCTGCGGGCGAGGCCGGCGGCGTGGCCGCATGGATGTCCAGGCCCGTCGGGATCGGCCGCGTCGGCGACGGCGGGTCTGCCCGGTTCCAGTAGTCGACGACCGCGGCGACGGCATGGGCACCGCAGCTGTTCGAGCTCATCTGCCGATCGAGGCGCACGTCGAGCAGGAGGGTCGACGCCGGCACCAGCCGGACCGTCGCGCGCGGCACCGCGTTGCGGGACGGCGCGGCCGCGAATGCCGCTCGATCCGGGTTCACCGGGACCGAGGCGCACGCCGACAGCAGCAGAAGGCTCCCGATCGCGATGCTGGCCCGCCGCAAGGGGGCGGAGGCGCGCATCGGACCCGGAGCCTTCCGTGACTTCATGCTCAGACGACGGCGACGATGACCGCGCACACGACGAGGAAGCCGATCGCGAACATGGTCCAGCCGTCCTGGCCTTCCATGCGGCCCGCGGCCTGACGCTGTTCCTGGACGTCGGCGGCGCGATGGCCCGCGACCAGGGTTTCCTCGTCGACGGACCGGGCGGCCGGCGCGGCGAACTGGGCCTCGGTGGTCACGGGATCGGTGCTGGTGGTCGGCTCGCCCGCGAGGGCGGCAGGCGCGACGGCAAGGGCGCCGATCATGGCGAAGGCGGCAAGGGCATTTCTCATCGGACATCTCCGGGATTCATCGGCGCGAGAAAGCTACGCAAAGGCCGGCCGAGCGGGCTTCGAGCCGAACCATTCCGCACATCGGTCGTGTCGGCAAGCGTACGCAACGTCAGCGGCGCGTTTCGTCAGGAACCGACGGCATTCGCTCGCCCGCAGCCGGGACGTCTGCCACAATGCCGGGCGCGCCGACCACCACCCGCCGATCCGGCGACAGGCGCCGCCAGGAGCCCGGCCATGGCCAAGGGGCAGGTTCGAAAGAACAAGGAAGTCCGCAAACCCAAGGCGGAGAAGCCGAAGCCCGCGATCCAGGTGGGGACGTCGCCGTTCACCCAGCCGCCGGGCAAGAAATAGGCGCGGGCGCTACGGTTCGGCCGCGCGGCCATAGCCCACGCGCATCAGGGCGGCCACCAGGCCGGCGGTGTTCCGGCTTCGCGTTTTGCGCAGCAGGCTGGCGCGGAAGAACTCGACCGTGCGCGGGCTGAGGCTGAGATCCTGGGCGATCTGCTTGGTCGTGCGTCCGGCAACGAGGCCGTCGGCGACCTGCCGCTCCCGCCGGGTGAACATTCCCAGGTCCTGGGTGGCGCGTTCGGCGAGCATGCGCGACGCGCGGGTGATCGCCTCGCGCAGCCTGCCGCCGGCGACGGGCTTGAGAATCACGTCCTCGACGCCCAGCCGCATGGCGTCGACGGTTGTCGACACGTCGACGTAGGCGCTGACGAGGATCACCGCGTGCCGCTCAAGCGCCCGCAGGGCGGCGATCAGGTCGAGCCCCTCGATTCCCGGAATCTTCAGGTCGGCCACCAGACAGCAGGGTTCCGCGTCCGAGGCGAACATCAGGGCGTCGAGGGCGTCATGGAAGGCGTGCACGCAGAACCCGGCGGCCTCGAGTTCCAGGCGCAACAGTTCCAGCAGCGCGCGGTCGTCCTCGATCAGGATGACGTCGATCGGGGGCCGGTCGATCCCGACGCCATGCGAGGGGCGGTCGGCAGGGTCAGGGGCGGAAGATGCGGAGGTGTCGATCATGAGGTCGGGGGGCCCGCCCCGAATTGGGTGAGGCCAAGATTCATTTCCTAGGGACCGGCGCGCGAGGGGGATACTTCGTAGTCCTACGCAATTGTCCTGAGGCGTGCGACGTCGCCATTCCGGTGCATGACGTCACCTGACGAGGACACCGGACGGCTCGTGATCACGACCCGCTGGCGGGTGGCGGGGGCGACCCTGCGCCGCGACGTGCTTGCGAGCCGTGACTGCCTGCTCAGGTGCGGGGCGGTCCGCGGCGCCGTGGTCGAGGTCGACGGCGGGCTGCTGTACGTGATCGAGGGCAAGCCTGCCCGCCTCGGCACCCTCAAGACGGTCATCGCGGGATCGCGGACCGAGGCCCTGCATCGCGTGCTGCTGGAAGACGTCGGCCCTCCGCTGGGCTTCCGCACGACGTGGCCCCGAACGCCGCGGCTGACCGCGGCCGAGACGGCCTGGGCCGGGATGCTGCTGGACGGGGAGCCCCCCGCAGGGGCCTTGGTCGCCCTGCTCCACTGGGCCGCCGCCCGGGCTGCGGAGAATCTCACCGACTTCGCCCTGCTGCCCGCGGACGGGGACGCCTTCCCGCCTGCGCGCCTGCACTGAGACGCCTCAGTAGGCGTGGCTCTGCGCCGGGCGCTCTTCCAGGTGGCCGTCCTTCAGGGCGAAGACCCGGTCCATGTGGCCGGCCAGCTCCATGTTGTGCGTGGCGATCAGGGCGGCGACGCCGGTGGCCTTCACCCGCGCGCGCAGGTCGTCGAAGACGGCCTGGCTGGTCGTGGGGTCCAGGTTGCCGGTCGGCTCGTCGGCCAGCAGCAGGCGCGGCTGGTTGCCCAGCGCTCGGGCGATGGCGACGCGCTGCTGCTCCCCGCCCGACATCTGGGCCGGCTGGTGCGTCAGGCGCTCGCCGAGGCCCAGCGAGGTCAGGGTCTCCTCGGCGCGGCGGCGGGCCTCGGCTTCCGGCACGCCGGCGATGCGCATGGGCAGGGCCACGTTGTCGCGCGCGTCGAACTCCGGCAGCAGATGGTGGAACTGGTAGACGAAGCCGATCTTGAACAGGCGCAGGCGCGTGCGCGTGCGTTCGTCGAGGGCACCGACGTCCTCGCCGTCGATGGCGATGGAGCCCTCGGTCGGGCGTTCCAGCAGGCCGGCGGCGTGCAGCAGGGAGGACTTGCCGGATCCTGACGGACCGATCAGGCCGACGACCTGGCCCGGCAGGACGTCCAGATCGACGCCCTTCAACACCGTCAGCCCGCCGGAGCCGGTGACGTAGGTGCGGGTCAGATTGCGGACGGAGAGGACAGGCTCACTCATAGCGCAGCGCCTCCACCGGATCGAGGCGGCTGGCCCGCCACGAGGGCAGGAAGGCCGCCAGACAGGAGGCACCCACGGCCAGGATCGCCACCCAGAAGACGTCGCCCATGTCGACCAGCGCCGGTACCGCGTCCAGCATGTAAACCTCGGCGTTGAAGAGCTGGACCCCGAACAGGCCCTCGAGGAAATGCTGGATGGCCGCGATGTTCAGGCAGAACAGCAGGCCCAGGGTGATCCCCGCGGCCGTGCCCGCGATGCCGATGGTCGCCCCGGCGATGAAGAAGACGCGCAGCATGGACGAGGGGCTGGCACCCACGGTCCGCAGCACGGCGATGTCGCGGGTCTTGTTCTTCACCAGCATGACGATGCCGGAGATGATGTTCAGTGTGGCGATGACCACGAGCATGCCCAGGATGATTCCCATGGCCACACGCTCCACCTGAAGCGCGCCCCAGAAGGCGGCCAGGCTCTGACGCCAGTCGGTGATCAGGGTGCCGGGGCCCGCGGCCTCGCGCACGGCGGGCAGATAGCGCTCGACGCGGTCGGGCTCGTCGACCTTCAGCTCGACGACGTCCCACAGCCCCTCCTTGCCGAAGAAGAGCTGGGCCTGTTCCAGCGGCATGAAGACGTAGGCCCGGTCAAAGTCCGCCGCGCCGGAGGAGAAGACGCCGCCGACGACGTAGGTCTTCTCCTGACCACCCAGATTGCCGAAGGCGCTGTCCGCGCCCGTGGGCGAATACAGGGTGATGGGCGAGCCGACGCCGACGCCCAGCTGCTGGGCCAGCGCCTTGCCGATCAGCACGCGGTCCCCGCCCCAGTCGCCCTGACCGAAGGTGCGCTTCGCTGCGGGATCGAGGCTGGCGAAGACGAACTTCATCGAGTCCAGATCGCCCGGACGAATTCCGCGCACCAGTCCGCCGGTGATCTGGCCGCCCGCACGGAACATGGCCGGCGATTCCGTCAGGGGAGTGACGCTGACCACGCCGGGCAGATCGGACAGCGTGGCCAGCCGCTGCTCGCGGTCGTCGGCGTTCAGCACCTGTCCGTGCACGTACATGTGGCCGTTGAAGCTGAGCATGCGCCCCAGCAGCTCGGCCCGGAACCCGGCCATGATGCTCATGACCGAGATCAGCACGGTGACGGCCAGCATGATGCCAATGAAGCTGATCCAGGCGATCAGGGCGACGCCGCCTTCCTTCCGCTTGGCGCGGAGGTAGCGCATCGCCAGGCCGACCTCCCAGGCGGAGAAGGGACCGGCCGCCTTCATGCCGTCAGCCTTTCGATGGCTTCAGCCAGCGGCACGGAGAGCTTCTCGCCCGTCGCGCGGCGCTTCATCTCGACCACGCCGTCGGCCAGCCCCTTGGGTCCGATGGTCAGCTGCCACGGCACGCCGATCAGGTCGGCGGTGGCGAACTTGCCGCCCGGCCGCTCGTCGGTGTCGTCGTAGAGGACGTCCCTGCCGGCCGCCTCCAGCTTCGCCACGGCCTCCTCGCAGGCGACGCAGACCGCCTCGTCGTTGGTGCGCAGATTGATCACCACGACGTCGAACGGCGCGACCGCGTCCGGCCAGATGATGCCGCCCGAATCGTGGCTGGCCTCGATGATGGCGCCCAGCAGGCGCGACACGCCGACACCGTAGCTGCCCATGTGGACGGGGGCGTCGCCGTCCGGGCCCTGCACGTTGGCCTTCATCGGCGCGGAGTATTTGGTGCCGAAGTAGAAGATGTGGCCCACCTCGATGCCGCGCGCGGTCAGGCGGTCGGCCTCGGCCGTCTGCGCCTCGAAGGCGGCGGCGTCGTGCATCTCTTCCGTGGCGGCGTACAGGCCGGTGCGGCCGTCGACGATCGACTGCAGATCGTCCCAGTCCACGTCGGCTCCGGGCGCGGGCATCTCGACCAGCTTCTTGTCGCAGAAGACCTGGCTTTCACCGGTGTCGGCCAGAACGATGAACTCGTGGCTCAGGTCGCCGCCGATCGGGCCGGTGTCGGCGCGCATCGGCACGGCCTTCAGCCCCATGCGGGCGAAGGTGTTCAGATAGGCCACGAACATGCGGTTGTAGGCCTTGCGCGCCGAGGCCTCGTCCACGTCGAAGCTGTAGGCGTCCTTCATCAGGAACTCGCGGCCGCGCATGACGCCGAAGCGCGGGCGGCGCTCGTCGCGGAATTTCCACTGGATGTGGAAGAGGTTCAGCGGCAGCGCCTTGTAGCTCTTCACATAGGCCCGGAAGATGTCGGTGATCATCTCCTCGTTGGTGGGGCCGTACAGAAGTTCCCTTTCGTGCCGGTCGGTGATGCGCAGCATCTCCGGGCCATAGGCGTCATAGCGGCCGCTCTCGCGCCACAGGTCGGCCAGTTGCAGGGTGGGCATCAGCAGCTCGACCGCCCCGGCGCGCACCTGCTCCTCGCGCACGATCTGCTCGATCTTCTTCAAGACCCGCAGGCCCAGCGGCAGCCAGGCGTAGATGCCGGCGGCCTCCTGTTTGATCAGACCGGCGCGCAACATCAGCTGGTGCGAGACGATCTGGGCGTCCGAGGGCGCCTCTTTCAGCGTGGGCAGGAAGTAGCGCGACAGGCGCATGGTCGGGAATCCGGGCAGGCGGGAGGTGGGCCGCCAGCTTTAGCCGGGTCAGCGGGGCGAAAGCTAGGCCGCCCTCACGTCAGGTTCGGCAGGGGCAGCCAGCCCGTGCCGATCAGGACCATGATGAAGACCCAGACGATGGCCGAGACCCAGGTCGTGGTGAGGAACTTCTTCTTCAGGTTCGGCTGCGTCGGCGCGCCCCACTGGGCCCCGTCGGTCGGGCGCTCCTGATCCCGCTGGTTCATGCCCAGCGGCAGGACGGCGAACAGCACGGTCCACCAGCAGGTGATGTAGACCGCCGTCATGGTGATCGGGCCGATGGGGAAGTCCATCAGTGCGCCTCCTTCGGCGTTTCCATCAGTTCGATCAGGACGCCGCCCATGTCCCTGGGATGCAGGAACAGGATCGGCGTGCCGTGGGCGCCGATGCGCGGTTCCCCCGTCCCGAGGATGGTCGCGCCCTTCGCCCTCAGGGCGTCGCGGGCGGCGAGGATGTCCTCGACCTCGAAGCAGACGTGGTGCTGACCGCCCTTCGGGTTCTTCGCCAGGAAGCCGTGGATCGGGCTGTCGTCCCCCAGCGGCTCGATCAGTTCGATCTGGCTGTTGGGCAGATCGACGAAGCAGACCCGCACGCCCTGTTCGGGCAGGTCGAAAGGCGCGTGCGCCCGGGTGGCACCCAGCAGGTCGCGGTACAGGGCCACCGAGGCCGCGATGGAGGGGGTGGCGACCCCGACGTGATTCAGGCGTCCGATCATCCGCAGGTGACCGCCGCGCTCATGTCCAGTGAGTCCCGCAACTGCCAGTGCCCCAGTTCCTCGACCTCGGCGATCCGCCATTCGCCCGCCGCCGTGCGACACAGGGTGAAGGCCATGGCATGGCCCAGCCCCACCCCGGTCACCAATACCGTCGGGGCGTCCGACGAAGTCTCCACAAGCGTGAAGTCCCGATCGCCAGGCGGCAAGGGATAGCTGGCCATGGTCAAATTCCGGCGAAAGTCGTGAAACTCGCTGCTGTCGTCGAGGGCGGCAGCCACATCGGCGGCCAGATATCTCGCGCGCGCCTCGACGCTCCGAAGGGCGTCGGGGTCGCCATAGAAGGCCTGAACGACCTCGGACGGGGACGGCGCGGCCGGCCCCTCCACAGGAGCCGCCGCCAATTCGGTCGACGGCGGTTCGGCGTTGTCCGCCTGGCCGCACGCAGTAAGGACGGCGGCGATCGTCAGCGCGGCGAGATGGCGCATCGTGCAGCTCCTGTGACTTTCGATTGGCCGATATGACGCCAGCACGACCTCGAGCACAAATGGCCGGTCACAGCCTGAGCACGATCGTCTCGACGATCGGTCGACGATCCCAGATGTGCTGGCTGGCCTTCTTCAGCGTGCGCGCGACGGCCTGTTCGACGACCATCTCGTCCTCCAGCGCCTCGCCCTTCAACTTGCGGACGGCCTGTTCGACGCGCTCGGCCATGTCGTCGAGGATGTCGCCCAGCGGACGGTCGGCGTCGCCGGGCAGGCCCAGGCCGCGCACGTCGATGTCGCTGACGATCTTGCCGCGCTTGTCCAGGGCGAAGCTGACGATCAGCACGCCGTTGTTCGAGGCGTGCTTGCGCTCGCGCAGGGCCTCGCCCGCCTCCTCGACGAGCATGCCGCCGTCGACGAACAGTCGGGCCGAGGGCACCTCGTCGATGATGGCCGCAGGTCCGGGGGCCAGACGCACCATGTCGCCGTCGCGCGGAGTCACCGTTTGCGGCACCTGCATGTCCTTCGCCAGCAGGGCGTGCTCGGCGATGTGACGGCGCATGCCGTGGGTCGGCACCGCAATCTGCGGACGCACCCACTGGTACATGAGCTTCAGTTCGTCGCGGCACGGGTGGCCGGAGACGTGGATACCGGGATGATCCTTGTCGGTGTAGATGCGCACGCCGCGCTCCGACAGGCGGTCCTGCAAACGGCCGATCGGCACCTCGTTGCCGGGAATGATCCGCGACGAGAAAATGCAGTGGTCGCCCGGTCCCAGCTTGATGAAGGGGTGGCTGCCGTCGGCCACGCGCGACAGGGCGGCGCGCGGCTCGCCCTGGCTGCCGGTGCACAGATACAGGATCTCGTCGGCGGGCCAGATGCGCGCCTCCTGCTCGGTCAGGAACGGCTTGATGTCGGCCAGCATGCCGACGGACTTGGCCGCCGCGGTGATGCGGTGCATCGAGCGGCCGGCCAGGGCGACGCGACGGCCGGCCTTTTCGGCGGCGTGGATCACGCTGTCCATGCGCGCCACGTTCGAGGCGAAACAGCCGACGGCCACGCGGCCCTTCAGTTCGGATATCAGTTCGGCCAGCGCCGTGCGCACCCCGCCCTCGGACCCGGCGATGCCGTCCTGAAAGACGTTGGTCGAGTCGCAGACCATGGCCAGGACGCCCTCGTCCCCCAGCCGCTTGAGGCCCTCGATGTCGGTGTTCGACCCCAGCACGGGATCGTCGTCCAGCTTCCAGTCGCCGGTGTGGAAGACGGTGCCCAGCGGCGTCTTGATCGCCAGGCCGCTGGGCTCGGCGATCGAATGGGTCATGGTGACCATCTCGATGTGGAACGGCCCCAGATCGATCGTGCCGCCGACCGGCACGATGTGGATCGGGGCGTCGTCGATGCCCGCGTCGCGCAGCTTCTCGCGCACCAGATAGCCGGTGAAGGGCGTGGCGTAGAGCGGCGCCTTCAGGCGCGGCCACAGCCAGGCCAGGCCGCCGATGTGGTCCTCGTGGGCGTGCGTCAGCACGATGCCCAGAATGGTCTCGCCTTCCAGGGCCGTGGGGTCGGGCACGATGATGTCCACGCCCGGCGTGGTCAGGTCGCCGAAGGTCACGCCGACGTCGACGATGACCCATTTGCGGTCGTGCGCCGGGCCGAAGCCGTAGGCGTTGAAATTCATGCCGATCTCGTTCGACCCGCCCAGCGGCAGGAAGACGAGCTCGTCGTTTTTTGTTTTTGTCATGCGCCCATGTGGGTGTTGCGTCGGTGAATTTCGAGGAGGCCGCGGATGGTCAGGTCGGAATCGAACACGTCTATGGCGTCGGTGGCGCCCTCGAACAGGCTGGCCACGCCGCCGGTGCCGATGACGGTCATGGGACGCGCCCACTCCGCCTTGATGCGCGCCACCAGCCCTTCGATCATGGCGACGTAGCCCCAGAAGACACCGGACTGCATGTTCGACACCGTATCCTTGCCGATGACCCGGTCGGGCTTCTGGATGGCGATGCGCGGCAGCATGGCCGCCGCCTCGTGCAGGGCCTGAAGACTGAGGTTGATGCCCGGGGCGATGACCCCGCCCTCGAAGGCGCCGTCGGCGGCGACCACGTCGAAGGTGGTGGCCGTGCCGCTGTCGATGACGATCAGATCGCCGGGATATTTCAGATGAGCCCCCACGGCATTGACCAGACGGTCGGCCCCCGCCTCTGTCGGCTTGAGGATCCGCGCCTGGATGCCCAGGTCGACGCCGGGATCGCCGATGACCAGCGGCTCGGCGTTCAGCCAGCGCCGCGACAGGTTGCGCAGGTTGAAAATCGACTGCGGCACCACGGACGAGATGATGCAGGCGTTCAGCGCCTTCAGCGCCAGTCCGCGCATGCCCAGCAGTTGGGCCAGCCACACGGCGTATTCATCGGCCGTGCGGGTGCTCTCGGTGGCCGTGCGCCACTGGGCGATCCAGTCCGTGCCGTCGTGGACGGCGAACAGGGTGTTGGTGTTGCCTTGCTCGATGGCCAGAAGCATCAGGCCGCCTCCCCGAAGAACACGTCGCCGGCGGAAATCAGCCGGATGGATCCGTCGGCCACCCGCAGCCGCAGGGAGCCGTCGTCGGCCAGACCTTCGGCCAGACCCTCGACGGTTTCATGACCGAGACGCGCCACGGCCGGACCGCCCAGCCCCTGGGCGCGGGCCGCCCAGGCGTCGCGGATGGGGGCGAAGCCGTACCGCTCCCACCGCTCCCACCAGGCGTCGAAGGCCTCGGCCAGCAGATCCAGCGCGGCGTCGCGGGAGGGGGCATAGGCGAGGTCCGGGCGCAGGGCCTGAGCGATCGCGATCGCGGGCCGCTCCACGTCATCCGGCGCATGGGCCAGGTTCACGCCAATGCCGACCGCCAGCCACAGCCCCCCTGCCGGATGCGCGCCGGATTCCAGCAGGATGCCGCAGGCCTTCCGGCCGTCGATCATCACGTCGTTGGGCCATTTGATGCGCACGCGCTCGGGCTCAACGAAGGCGGCAATCAGCTCATGCGCGGCCAGGGCGGCGACGAAGGTGACCTGCGCGGCCTCGGCCGGCGGACGGCGCGTCATGGCCAGCAGGGTGGCGGCCAGATTGCCCGTCTCGCTGGACCAAGCCCGGCCGCGCCGGCCTCGCCCCGCTGTCTGGCGTCGCGCGGTGATCCAGACGGGCGTCAGCCGCCCGGTCTCGGCCAGACGCCGCGCCTCGGCATTGGTGGAGTCGACCTCGTCGAGACGCAGGATCTCGACCTGCGACGCCGTCATCCGGCCGCGCCGTAGCCCCCGGCCGCGATCCGGGTCAGCGGCTCAAGCCAGGTCAGGCCGACGATGACCAGCGGGAAGGCGAAGGCGGCCGAGGCCAGGGCAATGGTCCGGGCCTCGATCGGCGCGGCGTCCGTCGTCTCGACGCCTTCCGGGGCCGGGTCGAACCACATCAGCTTGATGATGCGCAGATAGTAGAAGGCGGCCACGACCGAGGCGACCAGACCCGCCGCGGCGACCTGCCAGTAGCCGGCGTCGGCGGCCGCGCCGAAGACGTAGTATTTGCCCCAGAAGCCCGAGAACGGCGGCATGCCCAGCACCGACAGCGACAGCACCGTCAGGGCGATGGTGGTGACCGGCCGGTCCTTCTTGAGGCCCGCCAGATCGGCAATCCGGCGGATCGGGCGGCCGCCGCGCGACAGGCTGAGCAGGATGGCGAAGAAGCCGAACTGGTCGATGACGTACAGCGTCATGAACATCAACATGGCCTGCACGCCCGCCTCGGTGCCGGCCGTGATGCCCAGCAGGGCGTAGCCGATGTTGGCGATGGACGAATAGGCAAGCAGCCGCTGCAGGTCCTTCTGAGCGAGGCCGCCGAAGGCCCCGACCGCGAACGAGATCAGCGAGATCAGCACCAGTACCTGGGCCCACTGGTCGTGGATGCCGCCGAAACCCTGGTCCAGCGCGCGGGCGATCAGCACCATGGCGGCCAGCTTGGGCGCCGTGGCGAACAGGGCCACGACCGGCGTCGGCGCGCCCTCGTAGACGTCGGGCGTCCACATGTGGAACGGCGCGGCGGAGACCTTGAAGGCCAGGCCGCAGATCAGGAACACGAGGCCGAAGATCAGGCCCGGGCCCGGGTCGGCCGAGGCGACCGCGGCGATGTCCTCGAACCGCATCGAGCCGGTGAAGCCGTAGACCAGGCTGGCCCCGTACAGCAGCAGGCCCGACGACAGCGCGCCCAGCACGAAATACTTCAGCCCCGCCTCGGACGCCTTCAGGTCGTCGCGGTGGAAGGCGGCCAGCACATACAGCGCCAGCGAGTGCAGTTCGATGCCGACGTAGAGCGAGATCAGGTCGCCGGACGAGGCCATCATGGCCATGCCGACCGAGGCCAGCACGATCAGGATCGGCAGTTCGAACCGGGCGATCCGCTGGCGGTGCATCCAGCCGTCCGCCAGCACGATGGCCACGGCGGAGCACAGGAAGATGGCGATCTTGGCAAACACGGCCAGTCGGTCGGAGACGAAGGCGCCGTCGAAGGCGACGCCCAGCGGCGAGGTCGCCGCCACGGCCGAGGCCGCGACCAGCAGGCCGACCGACAGGATCGAGATCAGCCGCGCCGACTTCTCGCCGAGGAAGGCCCCCAGCATCAGCAGGACCATGGCCCCGATGGCCAGGGTCAGTTCGGAAGCCGCGATCTGAAGCGCGCCGTTCAGGTCCATCATCATCTCAGCCCCCGATCGCGGCGCGATAGGCGCTGGTCACGCCTTCGACCGACGCGGCGGTCACATCCAGAACGAGGCCGGGCTGGACGCCCAGCCACAGGGTGCCGACGATCAGCGGCACGAAGATCGCCAGTTCGCGCGTGTCGATGTCGGTGATCGCCTTCAGCGCCGGGTTGGTGATCTCGCCGAACATGACGTTGCGGTACAGCGTCAGGGCGTAGACCGCCGAGAAGATCACGCCCGAGGCGGCGAACAGGGCGGCCCAGGTCGAGACCTCATAGACCGCGGTCATGGTCAGGATCTCGCCGATGAAACCCGAGGTGCCCGGCAGACCGACGTTGGCCATGGTGAACATCAGGAAGATGGCGGCGAACCACGGCATGCGGCTGGTCAGGCCGCCATAGAAGGCGATCTCGCGGGTGTGCATGCGGTCGTAGACCACGCCGACACAGAGGAAGAGTGCGCCCGAGATCAGGCCGTGGCTCAGCATCTGGAACAACGCGCCCTGCACGCCCTGCTCGTTACCGGCGAAGATGCCCATGGTCACGAAGCCCATGTGGGCTACCGAGGAATAGGCGATCAGCTTCTTGATGTCGGTCTGCCGGAACGCGACCAGCGAGGTGTAGACGATGGCGATGACCGACAGGGCGAAGACCAGCGGCGTGAACTGCTGCGAGGCCAGCGGGAACATGGGCAGGTTGAACAGGATGAAGCCGTAGCCGCCCAGCTTCAGCAGGATGCCGGCCAGGATGACCGACCCCGCCGTGGGTGCCTGGACGTGGGCATCGGGCAGCCAGGTGTGCACCGGCCACATCGGCATCTTCACCGCGAACGAGGCGAAGAAGGCCAGCCACAGCAGCGGCTGGGCCTGGGCCGAGAAGGCGTACTCCTTGAGCGCCGGGATGCTGGTGGTGCCGGCCTCGAAGGCCATCCACAGCATGGCCAGCAGCATCAGCACGGACCCGAGCAGGGTGTAGAGGAAGAATTTGTACGCCGCGTAGATGCGGTTCGCTCCGCCCCACACCCCGATGATGATGAACATCGGCACCAGGGTGCCTTCGAAGAAGATGTAGAACAGGAACAGGTCCAGCGCCGTGAACACACCGATGACCAGCGTCTCCAGCACCAGGAAGGCGATCATGTAGTCGACGACGCGGTCCTTGATCGTGGTCCAGCTGGCCAGGATGCAGATCGGCATCAGGAAGGCGGTCAGCAGGACGAACAGGATCGACACCCCGTCCACGCCGAGGTGGTACTGGGCGGCACGGAACCACTCGTAGCGTTCCACGAACTGGTAGCCAGCGTTTGACGGGTCGAAGATGGCCGTCAGCCAGCCGGCGACGGCCAGCGTCGACAGGGTCGTGCCCAGCGCAATCCAGCGCGCGGCGTTCGCGGCCCCCTCCCCCTTCGCGGCGAAGCGCGCGAGCAGGATCAGGGCGGTGCCGACCAGCGGCAGGAAGGTGACGAGGCTGAGGATGTGATCGGTCACGGCCATGGGCTCAGGCTCCGAAGGTCGCGATGACGAAGGCCAGCAGGCCCGCCACGCCGAGGAGCATCACGAAGGCATAGTGGTAGACGTAGCCGGACTGGATCTTGCCCAGCCGGGCGGCCGACTTCAGCGAGGCCCAGGCCGCACCGTTCGGGCCCAGTCCGTCGATGATCTTCACGTCGCCGACCTTCCAGAACAGGTCGCCCAGCGCCTTGGCACCCTTGACGAAGACCACGTCGTACAGCTCGTCGAAGTACCACTTGTTGTAGAGGAAGCTCCACAGCGGGCCCTTGGCTTCGGCCATCCGCTTCGCCAGCCCCTCGCGCAGGACGTAGTAGTAGAGGGCGAAGGCCGCGCCGATCAGGGTGACGACCAGCGGCGCCCACTTCACCCACTTCGGCACCTCGTGGCTGTCGTGCAGCACGTGATTGTCGGCACCGGAGAAGATGGCCCCGCGCCAGAACTCGCCCTCGTGATGGCCGATGAACCACGGCGCGAAGACGAAGCCGGCCGCGACCGCGCCGAACGCCAGCAGGATCAGCGGCACCAGCATGACCGGCGGGCTCTCGTGCGGATGCAGCGGGCCGTGGTGGTGATGATCGTCGTGGGCATGGTCGTCATGCGCGTCAGGCAGCGGCTCGGAGTGCGTCTCCAGCTGGGCGTCCGAGGCGTGATCGTCATGGCCGTGGGCGTGGGCGTGGGCGGCGTGCGCCTCTTCGGTCCACTGCGGCTTGTTGTGGAAGGTCATGAAGATCAGACGCCACGAGTAGTAGCTGGTCAGCGCCGCGGCCAGCAGGCCGACGATGAAGGCGAAATAGCCCGCGGGCGAGTGGCCGGTCGTGGCCGCCGCATAGGCGCTCTCGATGATCGAGTCCTTGGAATAGAAGCCGGCGAAGCCCCCGATCTCGGGGATGCCCAGGCCGGTGATGGCGATCGTGCCGATCATCATGACCGCATAGGTCACGGGAAGCAGCTTCCACAGCCCGCCCATCTTCCGCATGTCCTGCTCGTGGTGCATCCCGTGGATCACGGAGCCCGCGCCGAGGAACAGCAGCGCCTTGAAGAAGGCGTGGGTGAACAGGTGGAACATGGCGGATTCGTAGACGCCCACGCCCGCCGCGAAGAACATGTAGCCCAGCTGCGAACAGGTCGAATAGGCGATGACCCGCTTGATGTCGTTCTGCATCAGACCGACCGTCGCCGCGAACAGGGCCGTGACCGCCCCGACGATGGCGATGATCAGCGAGGCGACCGGCGCGTACTCGTAGATCGGGCTCAGCAGGCAGACCATGTAGACGCCGGCGGTGACCATGGTCGCCGCGTGGATCAGGGCCGACACCGGCGTCGGGCCCTCCATGGCGTCGGGCAGCCAGGTGTGCAGGAAGAACTGTGCCGACTTGCCCATGGCGCCGACGAACAGCAGGGCACCCGCCAGATCCAGCGCCGACCAGGTGTGGCCCAGGAAGTCCCAGCCGCGCCCTTCCCAGGCAGCGATCTGCGGGAACAGCTCGGCGAACTGGATCGTGCCGAACATCCAGAAGACGGTGATGATGCCGAGCGCGAAGCCGAAGTCGCCGACACGGTTGACCACGAAGGCCTTGATGGCGGCGGCGGACGCGGTGGGCTTCTTGTACCAGAATCCGATCAGCAGATAGGACGCCAGGCCCACACCTTCCCAGCCGAAGAACAGCTGCATGAAGTCGGCAGCGGTGACCAGCGCCAGCATGGCGAAGGTGAAGAGCGACAGATAGGCGAAGAACCGCGGCTTGCTGTCGTCCTCGGCCATGTAGCCCCAGGAATACAGATGGACCAGCGAGGACACGCTAGTGACCACGACCAGCATCACCGCCGACAGGGCGTCGATGCGGATGGCCCAGTTCGATTGGAAGTCGCCCACGTTGATGAAGGGCGCGATCTGGACCGTGAAGGCCTCAAGCCCGAACCAGGTGTGCTGGACGAAGACGGTCCACGCCACGGCGCACGAGGCGAACAGCAGGCCCGTGGTGACGGCCTGCGACGCGACGTTGCCGATGCGGCGGCCGAACAGGCCGGCGATCGCTGCGCCCAGCAGGGGGGCGAAGACGCCCAGGATGACGAGAAGCTGCAGGTCCACGATCAGCCCTTCATCACGGACGCGTCGTCCACGGCGATGTCGCCGCGGTTGCGGAAGAAGGTCACCAGAATGGCCAGGCCGACGGCGGCCTCGGCGGCGGCGACGGTCAGGACGAACATGGCCATGATCTGCCCCGACACCTCGTTCAGGTGGGTCGAGAAGGCGACGAAGTTGATGTTCACCGCCAGCAGGATCAGCTCGATCGACATCAGGATGATGATGATGTTCTTGCGGTTCACGAAGATGCCGAACACGCCGATGGTGAACAGGATGGCGGCGACCGCCAGATAGTGGGCCAGGGTGACGACCATCAGCGCAGATCCTCCGGGTTCAGGCCCGAGCCGGTCTCGATGGACTTCAGCTCCATGGCCTTCTTCGCGTCGCGGCCGACCTGGGTCGCCACCTTCTGCCGCTTGATGCCGGGCTTGTGCCGCAGCGTTAGGGTGATGGCCCCGATCATGGCGATCAGCAGCACGATGCCGGCCGCCTGGAAGAAGTAGACGTAGTCCGTGTAGAGCACCCGGCCGATGGCCTCGATATTGGTGCGGTCGGCCGTCGCCACCGCCGGGCCGACGGCGTCCGCCGCCGCGCCGCCCGTGGCCACCGTCACGGTGATGACGATCATCTCGGCCAGCAGCACCGCCGCCACGATAGCCGCCAGCGGGAAGTATTTGGCGAAGCCCTCGCGCAGCTTCACGAAATCGACGTCCAGCATCATGACGACGAACAGGAACAGCACCGCCACGGCGCCGACGTAGACGACGACCAGCAGCATGGCCAGGAACTCGGCCCCCAGGAGCACGAACAGGCCGGCGGCCGAGAAGAAGCTGAGGATCAGCCACAGGACCGAGTGCACCGGGTTGCGCGCGGTCACGACCAGCAGGGCCGAGACCACGGTCACCGCGGCCAGCAGATAGAAGGCGATGCCGGCGATCACGTCCGAGCTCCACGGTTCAGGGGCGCGCGCGAGTCGGTGCGCCCCGCGATGCGGCGCCCTTCTAGCGCCGGGGTTCCGGCGGCGACAAGGCTGATGACCGCCCGGATCAACGCCATGACGCGTCCAGCTCCAGGTTCTTGGCGATCTGCCGTTCCCAGCGGTCGCCGTTGTCCAGCAGGCGGGCCTTGTCGTAGTACAGCTCCTCGCGCGTCTCGGTGGCGAACTCGCTGTTGGGGCCCTCGACGATGGCGTCTACCGGGCAGGCCTCCTGGCACAGGCCGCAGTAGATGCATTTCACCATGTCGATGTCGTAGCGGGTCGTGCGGCGGCTGCCGTCCTCGCGCGGCTCGGCCTCGATGGTGATGGCCTGGGCGGGGCAGATGGCCTCGCACAGCTTGCAGGCAATGCAGCGTTCTTCCCCGTTCGCATAGCGGCGCAAGGCGTGCTCGCCGCGGAAGCGCGGCGACTGCGGGCCGCGTTCGAACGGATAGTTCACCGTCATCTTCGGACGCAGCAGGTGCTTGAACGTCAGGAAGAAGGCGCCGACGACGTCGACCAGCAGGGCGCCGCGCAGGGTCTGGCTCACGCGGGCGATCATCGGGGGCAACCTTCGGTCATCGGGATCAGGGTCATCGTCGTCAGTTCCGCGGGCAGGCTTGCATGTCGCGGTCGTAGTCGCGGTCGGCGTTGCGGTTGGCCGCGGCCTGGCAGCGGCGGTCCTGCTCGGCCTGGCGGTCGGCGCGCTCCACCCGCTGCTGGGCGGTCTCGTTCGGGTTCGGCTGGATCGGCCGCGTCCAGTTGCAGGCGGACGACGCCAGGGCCAGCGTCAGGATCAGGATCGCGCGCATCATGCCCCCACCGCGAACACGCGCCAGGCGGCGACGCCGGCGACGGCGACCAGCGAGGTCGGCAGGAAGATCTTCCAGCCCAGACGCATCAGCTGGTCGTAGCGATAGCGGGGCACAAAGGCCTTCACCATGGCGAACATGAAGAACCAGAAGACGATCTTGGCCGAGAAGACCAGCAGATAGAACAGGTTGGCGACCCACTGCGGCCAGTCCGGCAGGCCGATCAGGGCCACGTCAAAGCCCGGGTTCCACCCGCCGAAGAACAGCAGGCTGATCATGGCGCACATGAAGACGATGTTGACGTACTCGCCCATCATGAAGAGCAGGTAAGGCGTAGACGAGTACTCGACCTGATAACCGGCCACGAGCTCCGACTCCGCCTCGGGCAGGTCGAACGGCGGCCGGTTGGTCTCGGCCAGGGCCGAGATGAAGAAGATGATCGCCATCGGGAACATGATGAGGATCAGGGGCCAGGTCCCCTCCCCGCCGCCGAAGGCGAACCAGTTCCAGATCCAGCCTTCCTGCTCCGTGACGATGGTCGTCAGGTTCATCGTCCCGGCCAGCAGGATCACGTTGATGATCACCAGGCCGATCGAGACCTCGTAGGAGACCATCTGCGCCGCAGACCGCAGCGAACCGAGGAAGGGGTACTTCGAGTTCGAAGCCCAGCCGCCCATGATGATGCCGTAGACGCCCAGCGAGCTGATGGCGAAGACGTACAGGATGCCGACGTTCAGGTCGGAAATGACCCAGCCCGGCGCGAACGGGATCACCGCCCAGGCACCGAAGGCCACGATCACGGTCAGGACGGGTGCCAGCAGGAACACCGCCTTGTCCGAACCGGCCGGGACGACGACCTCCTTCAGCACGAATTTGAAGAAGTCGGCGAACGACTGAAGCAGGCCGAAGGGGCCGACCACGTTCGGGCCTTTGCGCATCTGCACGCCCGCCCAGATCTTGCGGTCGGCCAGCAGCAGGAAGGCGACGGCCAGCAGCACGCCGATCGTCACCAGCAGGATCGCGCCGACGGTGCCGAGGGTCCAGCCGAGAGGAGAAGTCCAGAAACCGGTCATGCGCTCACTCCGCCGCCAGGGCCAGGCGGCCGCCGACGCGGCGCGCCGACAGCTCGGCCATGGTCGGGCTGGCGCGGCCGATGGGGTTGGCCAGATAGGGATCGCGGACGTGGCTGCGGAACGGCACGTCCTCCACGTCGCCGGGGCGGCCCAGCTTGGCCGGGTCGAAGGCGGCCGGCACCGGCTTCCAGTCCAGCTGGCCGAACGTCGGATGCGCGGCGATCAGCTTTTGGCGCAGCTGGGTCAGGCTGTCGTACGGCAGAGTCTGCCCCACGCGCTCGGACAGGGCGCGCAGGATGGCCCAGTCCTCCTTGGCCTCGCCCTTGGGGAAGACGGCGCGTTCGGCCATCTGCACCCGGCCCTCGGTGTTGACGTAGAGGCCCGACTTCTCGGTGAAGGCGGCGCCCGGCAGGATGACGTCGGCACCGTGCGCGCCGCGGTCGCCGTGGCTCCCCAGATAGATCTTGAACGCCTTCGACGCCGAGGCGTCGATCTCGTCAGCGCCCAGCAGGAACAGCACGTCCAGCGCGCCCTTCTTGACCATTTCCGTCGCAGACAGGCCGCCCTCGGTGGGGACAAAGCCCATGTCCAGCCCGCCGACGCGCGCGGCGGCGTGATGCAGGACGTTGAACCCGTTCCAGCCGTCCTTGACGACGCCCAGCTTCTTCGCCAGCGCGCCCAGCGCGTTCAGCACCGCCGGCCCCTGCTCGCCCGCCAGCGCGCCCGCACCGATCACGAATGCCGGACGCTCCGCCTTCGACAGGGCGTCGGTCGCGGCCTTGGGAAGCTTGGCCAGGGTCGCCGCGGAGGCGCCCAGACGTTCGACGTCATAGGTCAGGTCGCCGGTCTCGCCGATCAGGCCGATCTGCGTCGTGCCGGCCAGCCAGCCCTTGCGCAGGCGCGCGTTCAGGATCGGGGCCTCAACCCGTGGATCCGTGCCGATCAGCAGGACGGCGTCCGCCTGCTCGATGCCGGCGATGCCCGAGTTGAACAGCCAGCTCTCACGCGGGCCGTGGCCGAGCGCGGAGCCGTCCTGACGGCAGTCCGTGTTGGCCGACCCCAGGGCGCGGAACAGGTCCAGCGCCGCCTTCATCGACTCGGCGTCCTGCAGGTCGCCGGCGATCACGCCAATGCGGTCGGCGGCGGCGGCCGTGATCGCCCTGGCCGCGGCGTCCAGCGCCTCGTCCCACGTCGCCTCGATCAGCTTGCCGTCCTTGCGCACCCAGGGCCGGTCCAGCCGACGGTACTTCAGCCCGTCGACGGCATAGCGCGACGCGTCCGACAGCCACTCTTCGTTGATGCCCTCGTGCACGCGCGGCAGGGCGCGCATCACCTCGGCACCCTTGGCGTCGATGCGGATGGCCGAGCCCAGACCGTCCATGACGTCGATGGTCTCGGTCTTCTTCAGTTCCCACGGCCGGTAATGGTACTGCCACGGCCGGTGGGTCAGGGCGCCGACGGGGCACAGGTCGTTGACGTTGCCCGACAGTTCGCTGTCGACGGCCTTCTCCAGATAGGTCGTGATCTCGGCGTCCTCGCCGCGCGAGATCATGCCGATGTCGGGAACGCCGGCCACCTCGGTGATGAACCTCACGCAGCGGGTGCACTGGATGCACCGCGTCATGAAGGTCTTGATGGTCGGGCCCATCTGCTTTTCTTCGACCGCGCGCTTGTTCTCGGCATAGCGGGAGCCGTCGCGGCCATAGCCCATGGCCTGGTCCTGGAGATCGCACTCGCCGCCCTGGTCGCAGATCGGGCAGTCCAGCGGGTGGTTGATGAGCAGGAACTCCATCACCCCTTCGCGCGCCTTCTTGACCATCGGCGTGTCGGTGAAGATCTCCTGGCCCTCGGCGGCCGGCAGGGCGCAGCTGGCCTGCGGCTTGGGCGGTCCGGGCTTCACCTCGACAAGACACATACGGCAGTTGCCGGCGATCGACAGCCGCTCGTGGTAGCAGAAGCGCGGGATCTCATGGCCCGCGCGCTCGGCGACCTGGAGCACGGTCATGCCGGGCTCGAACTCGGTCTCGATGCCATTGACCTTGGCGACGGGCATCAGGCGGCCTCTTCTTCAGGTTCGGCGGCGGGTTCGGCGGCGACGGGGAAGGTCTCGGCGGACACGGCGCCGTCGGGCAGGGTCGTCGTGACGGTGATCTCGCGCTCCGAAACGGTGAACCGCACCAGCGGGTCGCCCGCCTGGTTCATCCAGCGATTCTGGTCCTCGTCGGGGCGGTCCAGCGGCTTCCAGATGATCATGTCGCCGTCGACCCGGCACTGGGCGCTGCGTTCGCCGCCGTCGACCGGCGCGCGCCAGGTGGCGTCGACGATGCCTTCGCGCACGCCGGCGATGGTCACGGCCGCCAGTTGCTGGCCGTGGATGGCGGCCACGCCGGCGCGGCAGACTTGGCGCAGGCGCGCCTCGGTCAGGGCCACGGCCACGGGCGCCGTGCCGTCCTTGGGCGGCGGCGGCGGCGCGGCGGGCGGGGCCTCGGCCTTCTCGCTGCGCCCGCAGGCGGCCAGCGAGAGGGAAGCCAGCAGGATGACGGGAAGCGCGCGCATCATTCGGCCGCCACGGCATGGCCGGCGAAGTTGGCGCGGCGGCTGCGGTAGGAGGCGATGCGGTCCTCGATCTCGTGGCGGAAGTGGCGGATCAGACCCTGCACCGGCCACGCCGCGGCGTCGCCAAGGGCGCAGATGGTGTGGCCCTCGACCTGGCCGGCCACGTCCAGCAGCAGGTCGATCTCCGACGGATCGGCCTCGCCCACGGCCATCCGCTCCAGCACCCGCCACATCCAGCCGGTGCCTTCACGGCACGGCGTGCACTGGCCACAGCTCTCGTGCTTGTAGAAATAGCTGATCCGGGCGATGGCGCGCACCAGGTCGGTTGACTGGTCCATGACGATGACCGCCGCCGTGCCCAGGCCCGAACGCATGTCGCGCAGGCTGTCGAAATCCATCAGGGCGACCTCGGCCATGTCGCGGGTGATCAAGGGCACCGACGATCCGCCCGGGATCACGGCCTTCAGATTGTCCCAGCCGCCGCGCACGCCGCCGCAGTGCTCTTCCAGCAGCTGCTTCAGCGGGATCGACATCGCCTCCTCGACGTTGCACGGGCGGTTCACGTGACCGCTGATGGTCATCAGCTTGGTGCCGGTGTTGTTCGGCCGGCCGAAGCCCGCGAACCAGTCCGCCCCGCGACGCAGGATGGTGCCCACCACCGCGATCGACTCGACGTTGTTCACCGTGGTCGGGCAGCCGTACAGGCCCGCGCCCGCCGGGAACGGCGGCTTCAGTCGCGGCTGGCCCTTCTTGCCTTCCAGCGACTCCAGAAGAGCCGTCTCCTCGCCGCAGATGTACGCGCCCGCGCCGTGGTGGATGTAGACGTCGAAGTCCCAGCCGTGGACGTTGTTCTTGCCGATGAGTTTGGCCTCATAGGCCTGGGCGACCGCCGCCTCCATGCGCTCGCGCTCGAAGACGTACTCGCCGCGCAGATAGATGTAGCAGGCGTGCGCCTGCATCGCGAAGCTGGCGATCAGGCAACCCTCGATCAGCAGCTGCGGATCGTGGCGCATGATCTCCCGGTCCTTGGCGGTTCCGGGTTCGGATTCGTCGGCGTTCACGACCAGATAGTGCGGCCGGTCCCCACGCAGCTCCTTGGGCATGAAGGACCACTTCAGCCCGGTCGAGAACCCCGCCCCGCCGCGGCCACGCAGGCCCGAGTTCTTGACGTTGGTGATGATCCAGTCCCGACCGAGGTCGAGCATGTCCTTGGTGGCGTTCCACGCGCCGCGTTTCTTCGCGCCCTCCAGACCCCAGTCTTGGAGCCCGTACAGGTTGGTGAAGATGCGATCCTTGTCTTCGAGGATTCCGACCATGGTTTCAGTCATTCTCCCGCATACGGCGGCGGTGGTGGCGGGTGCGCATGAAGATGGCGGCCAGCATCAGGGCCCAGCCGGCGGCGAGGGCGGCATAGCCGCCCCACTGCACCGCCTGCGCCGCCCCGCCCGCCTGCGGCGACGCATAGACGGCGATCGCCCCCAGCACGACCAGGGCGAAGCCGATCAGGCGCGGCGTGCGCGCGACGGCGCGCAGCTCGGCCCGATAGGCGGCGACGCCCGCGTCGGTGCTGAAGTCCGGCTTCGTCATGCCTTCACCGGTTCGGAGTTCGGCAGCTTCTTGATCGGCTTGGCGGCCGAGCCGTCGTACAGGTTCGGATCGGTCAGGGTCAGGGCCCCGCCCTCCGGCGCGGAGTTGACGCGACCGACGCGCGGTCCCGGCTCCGGCGACTTGCCCGCGGCGAAGTCGTCGATGATCCGCTCCATATCCTTCGCGGTCAGGTCTTCGAAATAGTAGTCGTTGATCTGGGCCATCGGCGCGTTGGCGCAGGCACCGAGGCACTCGACCTCCTGCCAGGTGAAGCGGCCGTCGGCGCTGAGCTTGTCCTTGGGCCCGATCTTCTTCTCGCAGACCTTCATCAGGTCGCCCGAGCCGCGCAGCATGCACGGCGTGGTGCCGCACACCTGGATCAGGGCGGTCTTCCCGACCGGCTCCAGCATGAACATCGTATAGAAGGTCGCGACCTCCAGCACCCGGATCACGGGCATGCCCAGCAGTTCGGCGATTGCCCGCATGGCCGGTTCGGAAATCCAGCCGTCCTGCTTCTGGACCAGCCACAGGATCGGGATCACCGCGGACTGGCGGCGATCGCCCGGATACTTGTTGATCCACCAGTACGCCTTTTCCTTCGTGTCCTCTGAGAACACGAAGGAATCTGGCTGGACCTTGGCGAGACGACGCACACCCATCAGACGTCCATCTCCGTGACCACGACGCCCTTGCCCATCATCTTCTTCCTGATGCTGACGATCTTCCTCTGACCTTGCCGGCGCAGCAGGAAGCAGTGATGCACGGCCTCGCCATAGGGCGCAGTGGCCGAATAGTTTTCCAGCTCCCAGCCCTGTGAGAGCCAGGTGGTGAGCGCGCGATCGGTCATCGGTTCACGCTCATCTCGACGATGCAGCCGCCCTCGACGCGGTAGACGGTCAGCCCCTCGAAGGTGCCCAGTTCGCCGCCGGTGTAGGCCTCGGTCTGGGCCACCATGTCGCCGGCAGCCATGCGCTGCAACGGACGCATGACGTAGGGCGGGTCGATCACGAAGATGCGGGTGCCGTAGTTGGCGATCACCTGGCCCCCGGTCAGGTCGCCCTGTCCGTCGAACACGCGCGCCTGCGACGACAGCACGGCGCTGACGGCCGCGACGTCACGGGCGTTGTAGGCGGCCACGAAGGCGTCGACCGCCTCGACCGGTGTGCGCGCGACGGCACCTGGCTCGCACACCGTCAGAACGGAAATCAGGACGGCGGCGATCATCGGCGCCCTCCGAGCCAGCGGCCCAGACGCTCGCGCCAGATCTCCCGGTCGGCGCGGACGAGAGCGCCCGTCGCGAACGAGAACGGCGGCAGACGGCGCGCGGCCAGACGGCCCAGGAAGATGGCGCCGATCATCCACGGGATGCTGCGCAGATTGGCCTCGATGAAGCCGCGACCATCCTCGAGATAGCCCAGCCGGTAAGCGCCGCGCACGAGCGTCACTCCGGCGGCAGCGGGCGCCTGCAACAGCGCCGAGCCCATCAAGAAGCCGCCCGCGCCCAGCCGTGCGCGACGACGCGGCGAGAAGGCAAACTCTACCGCAACGCCGAACGCGAGCAGGGCGGCGAACCACCAGACCTGCGTCGCGGTGAAGACCGGATCCACGACAAAGGCGCTCACTGCCCCTCCTCCGTGTCCGCGAGGATCCACGACCTCGCGATGGTGCAGCCCTCGACCTGATAGATCACCACGGCGCGCATCATCTCGGTTCCGTCGACGGCGATGATTTCCTCATCGATGACGAAAGGGCCGTTGGCGATGCGCTGGCCCAGGGTCAGCGTGAACTGGCGGTCCGTGAAGCTGGAGGCATAACCCGCGCGCATCTCGGCGTGGCCGGTCATCACCGGCGTGCCCGGAAAATTCGAGACGACCGCTTCCGGAGCGTACATGGCGACGAACGCGTTCAGGTCGCCGGCCTGAAAGGCCTGCAACTGGCGCTCCACCACTTCCACCGGATCGCAGTCGAACATCATCGATCGACTTCCCCGAACACGATGTCCAGCGAGCCGAGGATGGCCGAGACGTCGGCCAGCATGTGGCCGCGGTTCATCCAGTCCATGGCCTGCAGGTGGCGGAAGCCCGGTGCCGAGATCTTCACCCGGTACGGCCTGTTGGTGCCGTCCGAGACCAGATAGATGCCGAACTCGCCCTTGGGCGCCTCGACCGAGGCGTAGACCTCTCCCACCGGGGTGCGGAAGCCCTCGGTGTACAGTTTGAAGTGGTGGATCAGGGCTTCCATCGACCGCTTCATCTCGCCGCGACGCGGCGGGGCGATCTTGTTGTCCTCGATCATCACCGGCGCGCCGGTGCAGTTGCGCAGCCGGTGGATGCACTGCTCCATGATCCGCGCCGACTGCCGCATCTCTTCCATGCGGCACAGGTAGCGGTCCCAGCAGTCGCCGTTCTTGCCGACGGGCACGTCGAACTCCAGCTCGGCGTAGCACTCGTACGGCTGGTTCTTGCGCAGGTCCCAGGCGATGTCCGAGCCGCGCAGCATCACGCCGGTGAAGCCCCAGGCCAGGGCCTGCTCCTTGGACACCACGCCGATGTCGACGTTGCGCTGCTTGAAGATGCGGTTCTCGGTGACCAGCGCGTCGATGTCCTTCATCGCCGCCGGGAACTCCTGGCACCAGCGGGCGATGTCGTCGATCAGCTCGCCCGGCAGGTCCTGGTGCACGCCGCCCGGCCGGAAGTAGTTGGCGTGCAGGCGCGCCCCGCAGGCGCGCTCGTAGAACACCATCAGCTTCTCGCGCTGCTCGAAGCCCCACAGTGGCGGCGTCAGGGCACCGACGTCCATCGCCTGGGTCGTCACGTTCAGCATGTGCGACAGGATGCGGCCGATCTCGGAGTACAGGACCCGGATCAACTGGGCGCGATAGGGTACCTCGATGCCCAGCAGGCGCTCGATGGCCAGGCAGAAGGCGTGCTCCTGATTCATCGGCGCGACGTAGTCCAGCCGGTCGAGATACGGCACGTTCTGGAGATAGGTCCGCGCCTCCATCAGCTTCTCGGTGCCGCGGTGCAGCAGGCCGATGTGCGGATCGACCCGCGTCACCAGCTCGCCGTCCAGCTCCAGCACAAGACGCAGCACGCCGTGGGCGGCCGGGTGCTGCGGGCCGAAATTGATCGTGAACTTGCGGTCGTCCATCTCGCGGGCGTGCGAGGTCCGGCCGTCGTGCGGCGCGTCGTCGAACACGTCCGTGCCCAGAACGGCCGTGGGCTTCGGCGCGGAGGTGGGGGTTCCGTCGGCCATGGTCAGCCCTTCACCTTCTCGTCACCGGGCAGGACCGGTGCCGGATAGTCCGCGCCTTCCCACGGCGACAGGAAGTCGAAGTTGCGGAACTCCTGCGCCAGACGGACCGGCTCGTAGACGACCCGGCGCTGTTCCTCGTCCCAGCGCACCTCGACGTGGCCGGTCATGGGGAAGTCCTTGCGCAGCGGATGCCCCTCGAAGCCGTAGTCGGTCAGCAGGCGGCGCATGTCGGGGTGGCCCGAGAACAGCATGCCGTACATGTCAAACGCCTCGCGCTCGAACCAGTTGGCGCAGGGGAAGACGTCGACGGCGCTGGGCACCGGCTGGACCTCGTCGGTCGCGACCTTGACCCGCACGCGGGCGTTCCGGGTCATCGACAGCAGGTGATAGACCACCTCGAACCGCGCCTCGCGGTCGGGATAGTCGGCCCCGCAGACGTCCAGCAGCTGCTGGAAGCCGAAGCGGTCGCGCAGGTCGGTCAGGACCTGGACGATCTTCTCGCGCTCTGCGACCAGCGTCAGCTCGCCGAAGGCGAGCTCGGCCGCCACGTCCAGCTCGGCCACCATCTCGGCACCCAGCGGCGTCAGCGCCTCTTCCATCTGGACGATCGCGTTCATCGGTCGATCGTCCCCGTGCGACGAATCTTCTTCTGCAGCTGCAGCAGGCCGTACACCAGCGCCTCCGCCGTCGGCGGGCACCCGGGCACGTACACGTCCACCGGCACCACCCGGTCGCAGCCGCGCACGACGCTGTAGCTGTAGTGGTAATATCCGCCGCCGTTGGCGCAGCTGCCCATCGACAGGACGTAGCGCGGGTCCGGCATCTGGTCGTAGACCCGGCGCAGGGCCGGGGCCATCTTGTTGGTCAGGGTGCCGGCCACGATCATCAGGTCGGACTGCCGCGGGCTGGCGCGCGGGGCCATGCCGAAGCGCTCGAGGTCATAGCGCGGCATCGACGCCTGGATCATCTCCACGGCGCAGCAGGCCAGGCCGAAGGTCATCCACATCAGCGAACCGGTGCGGGCCCAGGTTATGACGTCATCCAGCGAGGCGGTGATGAAGCCGCGCTCGCCCAGCTCCATGTTGACCTGTTCGAAGAACTTGTCGTGGAGTGCGGGATCATAGCCCTCGACCGACGAGCGGGCCGACAGGCCGTAGGGGCTGGAGGGCACCGGCGGGGTCGCGCCCGGAACGATCACTCCCATTCCAGGGCTCCCTTCTTCCACTCGTAGATGAAGCCGACAGTCAGCACGCCGAGGAAGACCATCATCGACCAGAAGGCGAACACCATTCCCGCCTGCGACAGGTCGAACAGCGACACCGCCCACGGGAACAGGAAGGCGACCTCAAGGTCAAAGATGATGAAGAGGATCGACACCAGGTAGAAGCGCACGTCGAACTTCATGCGGGCGTCGTCGAACGCGTTGAAGCCGCATTCGTAGGCGGCCAGCTTCTCGCTGTCCGGGTTCTTCGGCGCGACCACGAGCGCGGCCACGGTGAACAGGATGCCGATCACCCCGCCAAGCGCCAGGAAGATGACGGCGGGGAGATACTCAAGAAGGAATTCGTTCATCGAGTGGGACCTCGGTCGCCCGGAAAGGGAGCGGGCGGAATCGCGGCTTTCTAGACGGACTGACACCGCCGTTCAAACCCCGTCAGGACGGGAATTTCTGCGACTCGTTCGCATGTTGCGAGATGTCGCACTTGCGGATTCCGGCGCGACCGTCTCCCTTGCGTGACCCCGTCGTCACTGGAGACCCTCGATGAAGCTCGGCGCCCGCGTCCTCGACGCCGTGGAAAGGGTCGGCAACAAGCTGCCCGACCCCGTCTTTCTGTTCCTGTGGTTTATCCTGGCGCTCATGATTCTGAGCATGGTCGGCGCGGGGCTGGGCTGGCAGAGTGTCAATCCGGTGACCGGCGACGTGCTGCAGGCGAAGAGCTTGCTGGCCACCGAGAATCTCCAGAAGCTTTTCATCGAGATGCCCAAGACCCTGGCGGCCTTTCCGCCGCTGGGGATCGTGCTGACCGTGGTCTACGGCGCCGCAGTAGCGGAGCGCGCCGGCCTGTTCACCACCGCCTTCCGGGGCATGCTGCTGAACGCCCCGCGCTTCATCCTGACCCCGGCCGTGGCCGTCACGGGCATGGTGTCGCACCATGCGTCGGACGCGTCCTACGTCGTCGTGATCCCGCTGGCGGCCGTGATCTTCGCGGCAGCCGGCCGCCATCCGCTGGCCGGGCTTGCCGCCGGTTTCGCCGCGGTTTCCGGCGGATTCGCCGGCAATCTGTTCCCCGGGGCGTCGGACGCCCTGATCCTAGGCATCACGGAGCCGGCCGCCCAGCTGATCGATCCGAACTACAGCGTCACGATCGCGGGCAACTGGTTCTTCTCGATCGGCATGGTCGTCGTCTTCACCCCGATCATCTGGTTTCTGACTGACAGGGTGATCGAGCCCCGCCTCAAGGCCCGTGCGCCGATCCAGACCGAAGGGCCTACGGCCGACGAGAAGACGCCCCTGACGCCGGCGGAGAAGCGGGGGCTGGCTTTTGCGGGTCTGACCTTGCTGGGCATGGTCGCACTGTGGACCGCGATCGTCCTGCTACCCGGCTCGCCGTTCATCGACGCCGAGGCGGAGCCGAACCAGCGGTTCAACCCGCTGTATCAGTCGCTGGTCGCCTTCTTTGCCATCCTGTTCTTCCTGGCGGGCGGGGCCTTCGGCATCGGCGCAGGTACGGTGAAGAGCCACCGCGACATGGTCGTGATGATGCGCGACGGGATCGCCCAGATGGCCCCCTACATCGTGCTGGCCTTCTTCGCCGCCCACTTCGTCGCGATGTTCAACTGGTCCGGCCTGGGTCCCATCCTCGCCGTCAGCGGCGCCGAGTATCTGAAGAGCGTGGCCTTGCCGACGCCGCTGCTGCTGATCGCCGTCGTGCTGGTGTCATGCTTCTTCGACCTGTTCATCGGCTCGGCCTCGGCCAAGTGGTCGGCGCTGGCCCCCATCGTGGTGCCCATGTTCATGCTGCTGGGCATCAGCCCGGAGATGACCACCGCCGCCTACCGCATGGGCGATTCGGTCACCAATATCGCCACGCCGCTGATGAGCTATTTCCCGCTGATCCTGACCTTCGCCCAACGCTGGGATCCGAAGTTCGGTCTGGGCAGCCTGATGTCGACCATGCTGCCGTACGCCGGGGTGTTCCTGATCGCGGGTCTGGCCATGGTCGCCATGTGGGTGGCGCTAGACCTGCCGCTGGGGCCCGGCGTGGGCGTGCACTACGAGCCGCCGCCCCCGCTGGAGGCCGCCCGCCCCCCCGCGGACGGCGGTATCCTGGGCCCGCAGACGCCGCCGCTGGCCGCCGCCCGTTGATCGGCGAAAAAACGGTCGGGGCCGCGCTTGACGGGCGCGCGGCCCCCGCCTAAACGACGCCCCTCGCCGCGGCGCACCAGCGCTTCGGCCGGGATGTGCGGGTGTAGCTCAGTTGGTTAGAGTGCCGGCCTGTCACGCCGGAGGTCGCGGGTTCGAGCCCCGTCACTCGCGCCATTCCTGACGGACGTCGGAATGGCCACCGCCCATCCCCTTATTCACCCGCCCGAGTAGCCGCCGATGATCGGCAGCACCTCGCCGGTGATGTAGCTCGACATCTGCGGCGACGCGAGGAAGACGTAGGCGGGCGCGATCTCCTCGGGCTGGGCCGGGCGCTTCATCACGGTTTCCGCGCCGAATTTCGACGTCTTGTCCGCATCCTTGTCGGCGGGGTTCAGCGGGGTCCAGACGGGTCCCGGGGCCACCACGTTCACCCGGATGCCGCGCGGTGCGAGGTGCGTGCCCAGCGATCGCGCGAAGGCGTGGATGCCGCCCTTGGTCAGCGAGTAGTCGAGCAGGTCCTTGTTGCCCATGATGCCGGTCACCGACCCCGTCATGACGATGGCGCCGCCGGACTTCAGATGCGGCACGGCGGCCTGGCAGATGTTGAAGTAGCCGTAGAGGTTGGTCTTCAGCGTCCGGTCGAAGTGGTCGAACTCCAGGTCCTCAAAGGTGCCGACGTGTTCCTGGAAGGCGGCGTTCGGCACGACCACGTCCAGACGGCCGAAGGCGTCCAGAGCGGCCTGCACCGCCGCCTTCGCGAACGCCGGATCGGCGACGTCGCCCTTCAGCACGATGGCGCGGCGACCTTCGGCCTCGACCGCGGCCTTCGCGTCCTCCGCGTCCCGGTCCTCGTCCAGATGGCAGATGGCGACGTCGCAGCCTTCGCGGGCAAAAAGTACGACCACGGCGCGACCGATACCGGAGTCGCCGCCGGTCACGAGGGCCGCGAAGCCCTCCAGCTTGCCCGATCCCTTCCAGAACGGCGCGTCGTACATAGGCGCGGGGTCCAGTGCCGCCTCGTCGCCGGGCTTGGTCTGATGCTGTTTCGGGAAGGGCGGCTCCGGATAACGGCGGGCCCCCGCCTGCACCGCGCCGTTGTCGCCCCCGTCACCCGATTTCGCATCCTTCGCGTCGATGCGCGCCTGCACCGCGCGCTCGTGGTCCGCCACCTTCTCGGCGCGGGGATCGAAGCGGTCGTCCATGTCTGCCTCCTGCGGGGTTCGCAGGGGCAATGCGCCTGGCGCGGGGCCCGTTCCGAACGGCTCAGCTCAACAGGTGGACGCGGCCCCGTAGCGGGTCACCAACGCGGCCGGCACAGCGCTGTTCAGATCGATGCGCATTATGCGGTCGTACTCGCACTCCGGCATGTCGGCCGCCTCAACGCCAAGGGCCCGCGCGATGAGCGGAATGGTATTGCTGTGGCCGACGACCAGAACCACGGCGTCCTCCGGTTGCGCGCCGATTTCGGCGAGGATTCCGGCGACGTGGGCGTCGACGCCGACGTCCAGACCGATCGGGCGAACAGTCGTCCCGAACGCGGCCACCGTCGGGGCGGCCGTCAAGCCGGTGCGTTGAAGCGGGCTCACCAGAACCAGGTCGGGGCCTGAGGCACCGAAGGTCGCCGCCAGGGCCTGGGCCCGAACCGTCCCCGCATCCGACAGTACCGGATCCCGGGAAGCGTCTGCCTTCTCCGCGTGTCGCGCCAAGACGACGGTCTGGGCAGAGGCGGCGGAAGCGAGCGCCCAGAGTCCCGCGACCAGGGCCACCTTGATCGACAGGCTCATGTCATTTCTCCTCTCCGGCCGACCGGAACCCGGCCTTGCCGCTGACATCAGCATAGGTCTCGCACAGGCCCTCGAACACCCGATCCCACGCGAAGCGCTCGACCGCCTTGCGCCGCGCCGCCGCGCCGACCGCTTCCACGTCGCGCGCGAACAGGGCCTCCACCGCATCCGCATAGGCCTTGGGGTCGGCCTTGCCCGCCAGTTGGCCGACCGTCGGATCGACCGTCTCCTTCACCCCGCCGGCGTCGATTCCGACGACCGGGCGACCGCAGGCCATCGCTTCGAGGACGATCAGCCCGAATGGCTCCTTGTCGTTGGCGTGCACGAAGGCGTCGCAGCTGGCGATGATCTTCGCCACTGTCTTGGGATTGGCCTCGTACGGCAGGGAGATCACGCGATCCTCGTGCGGCAGCCCCTGCCCCGCCCCGACCAGCACGAGATGGTAGGGATCGCCCAGCTTCTGGACGGCCTGGATCAGAACGTCGATGTTCTTCTCCCGGGCCGGACGCCCCGCGAAGCACAGCAGGCGGGCCGACGCCGGCAGGCCCAGTCGTTTCAACAGCCAGTCGCGGTCCCGCCGGTCGGGCCGGAAGGTGTCGACTTCCACGCCCAGCGGCTGGATGACGATGTCCCGGATCCCCGCCTCCTCCAGGCGTCGCGCGATGTAGCGACTGGGCGAGATGACGCGGTCGAACTGACCGAACAGGCGCGCCCAGCGCAGTTCGACCGGCTTCTTGGCCCATTCGCCGAAATGCAGGGCGGCCAATCCGGCCGGGTCGGAATGGCAAAAGCCGATCACGGGGCAGCCGGCCCGCTGACCGGCCTCCAACGCCCCCTGCCCCGGCGTGTAAGGGTCGCCGGCCTCGATCAGGTCCGGCTCGAGGGACGCCACCCAGGCCGCCCACCGCCGCACCGACTGCGGCCAGCGATAGCCGTCGCCGAACGGGAGCTTGGTCGCGTGCAGGTGGACGATGCCGTCGTCGCCCGCCTTGTGGTGCGCGCCGGGCACGACCAGCGTATGTGCGATTTCCGGGCGATGGGTCTCGAGCCAGGCCTTCTTCGACAGAAGGTAGCGCTTCACGCCGCCGGACTTCGGCGCGTACAGCATGGTGGTGTCGACCATACGGGGACGCGGGTCCTCCGCTGCCGCTCTGGTGGCCCGGAGCGTGTCGGACACTTCCTCGTCCCAGCCCGGAAACAGGCGCAGCTCGCCTTCCTGAACCTCCAGGCCGGCGAGGTTCATCAGTTCCTGCTCGGCGGCGCTGACCCCGATGCGGCCCTTGCGGACCCTCTTCTGGATGCGCCGGGCCTTGCGGACCTTCGACATGTGAGACTTGACCATCAGCGCGCCGTAGCGCCGCGCGGGACCAAGCTCAAGCGCCGTCCTTGTCGTCTCCCGACGCGGCGATTCCGGCCACGGGCCGTCCGCGCCGCCCCAGGGCCTCCCTGAGAAGAACCTCGACCTGGGCGTTGACCGACCGCAGCTCGGCGGCGGCCAATCGCTCGACCGCCGCCATCACCTCAGGAGAGGCCCGCAACAGGAAGGCTTTCTTCGCCTTGCCCGCCATCAGCCGTAGAGCGTGCCCGTGTTGACCACGGGCTGGGCCTCGCGGTCGGCGCAAAGGACCACGAGCAGGTTGGAGACCATGGCCGCCTTGCGGTCCTCGTCCAGTTCGACCACGCCGCGCTCGCCCAGATCCGTCAGGGCGCTCTCGACCATGCCGACGGCCCCCTTCACGATCAGGCGACGCGCGGCCAGCACGGCCTCGGCTTGCTGACGCTTCAGCATCGCCTGGGCAATTTCCGGCGCATAGGCGAGGTGTGCCAGCCGGGCTTCGTCAACCACCACGCCGGCCACCGAGACCCGCGACGCCAGTTCGCCGCGAAGCCGGTCCGCCACGTCCTCGGCATCCGCGCGCAGGGTCAGCTCGTGCTCTTCGCCGTGGTCGTAGGCGTAGTGCGAGGTCAGGTCGCGCAGGCCGGTGTCCACCTGAATGTTCACGAAGGCCTGGTAGTCGTCGACGTCGAACAGCGCCTGGGCCGAATCCTCGACCCGCCAGACAACGTTGGCGGCGATCTCGATCGGATTGCCCCGCTTGTCGTTCACCTTCAGCTTGTCGCTGGTCAGATTGCGGGCGCGCAGGCTGATCTTTTTGCGCGTGTACCAGGGCAGGACCCAGCGCAGGCCCGTCGTGCGGTCCGTGCCGCGGTAGTCCCCGAACAGCAGAATGGCCGCCGCCTCGTTCGGCTGCAGGGCGTAGAACCCGCACATCAGGAACAGGCCCAGCGTAGCCAAGCCGATTCCGCCCACCAGGAAGGGCCAGGCTTCCGGGTTCTGGGCTACCAGCACGGGCCCTCCGACGACCATCGCCAGCGTGAGCAGCAGGATCGGGATGCCCCCGGCCGCCCTCGCTGCACGCTCGGTGGAACGCTCTCTCTTTTCAATCATCGAAACCCCCTTTGACGATGTCGAAGTGATATCATTTTGCCATCGGCGTTCGCAAGCCCGAATGGGGGGAGCGGCCTTGCATTCGCCTCAAATTCGGGAAACTTGGGACAAACGTCCGACGGGGCTGCTAAACGGCCCCGGAAATCGTCTCGTGCGCCGTGAGGGGTGATCCCGGTTATGCGTCTTTTCTATGCGACCGCTGCGGCGCTCGCGCCTCTTCTCTTCGCCGCAGGCGCCCAGGCCCAGGTCGTGATCAGCACGCCCCGGACCACGCCCGTGCAGACCTCCAACGCGGGGGCCGGCGGTGCCGCGTCCAACGTGGAAATCGCAACCGGCGGCGCGGTCAACGTGACCTCCGGGGTCGCGGTCACGGTGGATTCCGACAACACCCTGGTCATCTCGACCGGCGGCTCCGTCAACATGACGAACGCAGCGGACGGCGCGACCGGCGTGCTCGTGGCCGGCGGCGTGAACACGACGATCACTATTTCCGGCACGATCGGCATTTCAGACACTATCACGTCGTATCCGGACACGGACGGAGATGGCGACGTTGACGGCCCCTGGGCGACCGGATCGGGCCGCTACGGCCTGCGTCTGGCGGGGCCCGTGACCGGAGACATCCGCGTCGAGACCGGGGGCTCGATCCTGGTCGAGGGCAACGATTCGTGGGGTATCGCGATCGACGACGGCCTCGACGGAAATCTCCGGATGCTCGGTGACGTGCGCCTGTTCGGCGACCGGACCACGGGCGTCGGCGTCACGGGCACCCTCGACGGCAACGCCTACATCGGCGGAACCGTGAACGCGTTCGGCGAGGATTCGATCGGCGTCCGGTTCAATGGCGACGTCACCGGCCGCGTGAACATCCAGTCGAATATCACGGCTTCCGGCTACCGGTACACGACCCGGCCAGCCGACAGCATCATCGAAAAGCTGGACGCCGACGACCTGCTTCAAGGCGGCCCTGCGCTCTGGATCGGCGCGAACGTCGCCGACGGACTGCTGATCGACGGACTGCCGACGGAAACGGATGCGAACTCCACCGACGACGACGGGGACGGAGTGACCGACAGCCAGGAGCTGTCGGCAAGGATCCAGAGCTTCGGCGAAGCGCCCGCGGTTCTCGTGGGCTCCATGACCCAGGCCGTCAGCCTGGGCGTCGTGGGCACGGGAACCAATGCCTATGGGTTCATCAACAATGGCCTGATCACCGGTCAGGGCATCTACGATGGCGTCGCCGCCCAGGGCGTGCGGCTGGGCATGGACGGCGGTCAGGCCGTGACCATCGACGGCGGCGTCCGCAACGGCGGCCAGATCGCCGCACTGGCGTTCGAGGCCGACGCCACGGCCGTGCGGGTCGGAGCCGGCGTCTCGACGCCGCGACTGGACAGCAGCGGATTCATCACAGCCGGCGCGTCCAGCGAAACGGACGTCGACGTGACCGCCGTGCTCATCGAGGCCGGCGCGGATCTGCCATCGTTCTCCAACAGCGGATCGCTGCTGGCGTCGGCGGGCGGCGGCGCGGCGACGGTAACCGGGATCCTGGACCTCAGCGGCACCCTGACGTCGATTACCAACAGCGGCTCGATGCAGGCGACGCTGAGCACCAACGCCGATGGCGATCCGGTGACCGGGACGACGACCCTCATCGACGTGAGCGCCAACACGACCGGCGTGACGATCTTGCAGGAAGGCGTGACGAGCACGCCCGGATCGGGCGACGCAGACACCGATGGCGACGGCGTGCCGGACTCAAAAGAACCGATCATGGTTGGGGACATCCGCCTTGGCTCGGGCTCGGATGTGATCGACGTGCGGAACGGCGCGGTGATCGGCGACATCGCCTTCGGCGACGGCGCGGACCGACTGACGATCACGGGCGACGCCTCCGTGACGGCTGCCCTGTCGGACACCGACGGCCTGCTGGACGTCGAAGTCCTCGAGGGCGAGTTGATTGGCCGACACGACTCCGCGGTCCAGCTGTCCAACCTGACCGTCGGAGAGGAAGGCCGCCTGATCGTCACGATCGACCCCGACGCGGGAGAGATCAGCGGTTACGACGTCTCGGGAACGGCGACTTTCCAGGACGACGCCCAGTTGGGGGTCCGGTTCCGGTCCCTGATTGATGCGCCGGAGCGGTTCACGATCGTCGACGCCGGGACGCTGGTGCTTGGAGACGTCGCGTTCGACTCCATTGAGGAAAACTCCCCCTACCTGTTCCGGGTCGAGGGCGGGGCGGACGTCGCCTCGGGTCAGGTGTACGTGGACGTTCGCCGGCGTACGGCCGAGGAGGCGGAACTCATCAGCGCCGAAGCCGGCCTGTTCGACGCCTTCTACGGCGCGCTGGAGTCCGACGACGCCTTGCTGAACGCCTTCCTTGCGCAGACCGACCGGGCAGAGTTCATCGATCTGTACGAGCAGCTTCTGCCTGAGCACTCGGGCGGGCCCTTGCTGTCGCTGGCCGGCGGCGTGGACGCGGTGACCCGTGCGCTCGTCGGCCGCAACGCCGCGGCCGCGCCGGGCCAGGGCAGCGCCTGGCTGCAGGAGATCACCTTCTACGCCGACAAGGACAAGACCGACACCTATGGCTTCCGGTCCGAAGGCTTCGGCGTGGCCGGTGGCTTCGAGATGGGAACCGACTACGGCAATCTCGGCGTCAGCCTCGCCTTCACCTCGGCCGATCTCGAGGACCCTGAATCCGCCGCTGAGGAGGTCGTCTCCGCCAGCCTGATCGAGCTGGGCCTCTACTGGCGCGCGCAGGGCCAGTACTGGACCACCTGGGCTCGCGCGGCGGGCGGCTACGCCACGTTCGATTCGACCCGCCGGTTCGTCGGCTCGGGTCTGAACCTGACCAACACCTCCAGCTGGAACGGCTGGACCGTCGCCCTGGCCGGCGGTGCCTCCTACGAGCGCAACTACGGACGCTTCACCCTGCGTCCCGAAGTCTACGCCGAGTATTTCTCGCTCAGTGAGGACGCCCACGTCGAATCGGGCGGCGGCGGCGCTTTCGATCTGGAAATCGACGAGCGCGAGGGTCACATGTTCTCGGCCACCGCGGCCATGAACGTGTCGATGGCGATGGGACAAGGCAGCTGGCTGAGGCCGGAGGTCCGCCTGGGCTGGCGCCAGAACATCTCGGTCGATCCCGGTGTCACCATGGGCCGGTTCGTCGGGGGCGGATCGGACTTCGCGATCACACCGGACGGAATCGAGGGCGGCGGCCCGATCGTCGGCTTCCGCCTGAACGTCGGCAACGAGCTGGGCATGCTGTCGGTCAGCGCCGACGCCGAGATGATCGACGACTACGTCCGCTACATGCTTCTGCTGCGGGCCAGCTTCCGGTTCTGATCCGGACGGACCGTCAAAGACCAAGGGCCGCCGGAGACATCCGGCGGCCCTTTTCTTTCGTCGCGGCCCGTGGTCGCCGAGGCGTCACGGGCTGAGGGATGGTAGGCGGCGACGGGTTCGAACCGCCGACCCTCTCGGTGTAAACGAGATGCTCTGACCAGCTGAGCTAGCCGCCCTTAGTCGTCAGTGACTGACCGTCACCGTGGCACCGTCGGCCAGCGGAGCGGGGGGCAGAGGTTCGGCGGCCTCGTCCCATTCCACAGCCGTCAGCGTGCCGGTCAGAGCCCACTTCAGCGCCTCATCGGCGGTCGAGATGGGCACGATCTCCAGCGCCGACTTCACATTGTCGGGCACGTCGGCAAGGTCCTTCTCGTTCTCCTGCGGGATCAGCACGGTCTTGATGCCGGAGCGCAGGGCCGCCAGCAGCTTTTCCTTCAAGCCACCGATGGCGGTAACGCGGCCGCGCAGGGTGATCTCACCGGTCATGGCGATGTCCTTGCGGATCGGAACGCCGGTCAGGACCGAGACCATCGCGACCGTCATGGCCACACCGGCCGAGGGGCCGTCCTTGGGCGTCGCGCCGTCGGGCACGTGGACGTGGATGTCGGTCTTCTCGAACACCGGCGGCTTGACGCCGAAGGCCAGCGAACGGGCCCGGACATAGGAGGCGGCGGCGGAGATGGACTCCTTCATCACCTCCTTCAGGTTGCCGGTCACGGTCATGCGGCCGCGTCCCGGCATCTTGATCGCCTCGATGGTCAGGATGTCGCCACCAAACTCCGTCCAGGCCAGGCCGGTGACGATGCCGACCTGATCTTCCTCGTCAGTTTCGCCGTAGCGGAATTTCCGCACGCCCGCGTATTCGGCCAGCTTGGCGTCGTCGATCGTGATCGACGTGGCACCGGTTTTGGCCATCTCGCGCACGGCCTTGCGGGCCAGGCCGCCCAAGGCGCGCTCCAGAGAGCGCACGCCGGCTTCACGGGTGTAGTAGCGGATCAGGTCGCGCATCATAGCGTCCGGCACGACCAGCTCGTCGACCTTCAGGCCGTGATCGGTCAGCAGCTTGGGCAGGACGTGACGCTTGGCGATCTCGACCTTCTCGTCCTCGGTGTAGCCCGACACCCGGATGATCTCCATCCGGTCCATCAGCGGCTGCGGCATGTTCAGGCTGTTGGCCGTGGTGACGAACATGATGTTGGACAGGTCGTAGTCGACCTCGAGGTAGTGGTCCCCGAAGTTCGAGTTCTGGGCCGGATCCAGCACCTCGAGCAGGGCCGAGGACGGGTCGCCGCGCCAGTCGGCCCCCAGCTTGTCGATCTCGTCCAGCAGGATGAAGGCGTTGGTCGTCTTGGCCTTCTTCATCGACTGGATGATCTTGCCCGGCATGGAGCCGATGTAGGTCCGGCGGTGGCCGCGGATCTCGGCCTCGTCGCGCACGCCGCCCAGCGACATGCGGACGTATTCACGCCCGGTCGCCTTGGCGATCGATTTCGCAAGGGAGGTCTTGCCGACGCCCGGAGGGCCGACGAGGCACAGGATCGGCCCCTTCAGCGAGCCGGTGCGGGCCTGGACGGCCAGATATTCGATGATGCGTTCCTTGACCTTCTCGAGGCCGAAGTGGTCCTCCTCGAGGATGTCCTCGGCCTTCTGCAGGTCGATGGGCTTCTGGCGCGCCTTGCCCCACGGGATCGACAGCAGCCAGTCGAGGTAGTTCCGCACGACCGTGCTTTCGGCCGACATCGGCGACATGTTGCGCAGCTTCTTGACCTCGGCGTCCGCCTTGGCCCGTGCCTCCTTGGACAGCTTGGTCTTCCGGATGCGCTTCTCCAGCTCCATGACCTCGTCACGGCTGTCGTCGGTCTCGCCCAGCTCGCGCTGGATCGCCTTCATCTGCTCGTTCAGATAATATTCCCGCTGGGTCTTCTCCATCTGGCGCTTGACGCGCGAGCGGATCTTCTTCTCGACCTGCAGGACCGAGATCTCGCCCTCCATCAGGCCGTAGACCTGCTCCAGCCGGCCGGCGACGTCGAAGGTCTCCAGCAGCTTCTGCTTGTCGGCGATCTTGACCGACAGGTGGGCGGCGACGCTGTCGGCGAGCTTGGACGCGTCGGTGATCTGGGGGATGGAGCTGAGCGCCTCGGGCGGGACCTTTTTGTTCAGCTTCACATAGTGTTCGAAATGCTCGATCACCGCGCGTGACAGGGCCTCGGCGCGCGCCGGGTCGGCGATCTCGTCGTCGAGGACGACCGCTTCGGCCTCGAAATACTCGGTCTGGTCCGTGAAGCGGGTCAGGCGGGCGCGGCGCTTGCCCTCGACCAGCACCTTCACCGTGCCGTCGGGCAGTTTCAGCAGCTGCAGAACCGTGGCCAGCACGCCGATCGGATAGATGGCGTCGGCAGAGGGATCGTCGTCGACGCTGTTCTTCTGCGTCGCCAGCAGGATCTGCTTCTCTCCCTTCATGATCTCGTCGAGGGCGCGTACGGATTTCTCGCGGCCGACGAACAGCGGCACGACCATGTGCGGAAACACGACGATGTCCCGGAGCGGCAGGACGGGGAGGACTTTGGACTCGGACATGATGCGGACTTCCTGGAGCCCGGGTTGATCCCGGACCCGTCGTGCCGGCGTGGGGGGCAAGAGGCCCGACCGTTTCGACTCGACCCGCCTTGTGGCGGCCTTCGCGGAAGTATGTGGTCCGGAACCGTACGCGTTCAAGCTTGACCGGTCAGGGGACTGGGGATCAGCGCAGATCGCGCAACACTATCTTCGCCGCGTTGTGGCCCGGAGCGCCGGTGACGCCGCCGCCGGGGTGGGCGCCGGCGCCGCAGAGGTAGAGCCCGGGCACGGGCATTCGGTGGTCGGCGTGGCCGAGCACGGGGCGGGCGCTGAACAGCTGGTCCAGCGTCAGGCGGCCGTGGAAGATGTCGCCGCCGATCAGGCCGAAGCGGCGCTCCAGATCGCGGGGGCCGAGCGCCAGCCGGCCGACCACCGAAGCCCTGAAGCCGGGGGCCCATGTGTCGACGGTGTCGATCATGAGGTCGGCGACGGTCTCGCGGTCGTCGTCGGACAGGTCCGGCGCGACGTGCTGGCAGAACAGGCTGGCGACGTGTTGGCCCGGTGGCGCGAGGGTGTCGTCCAGCGTGGACGGGATCAGCATCTCGATGATCGGGTCGCGCGACCAGCCGTCCAGTCTTGCCGAGGCGTGGGCACGCTCCATGTAGTCCAGGCTGGGGGCCATGATGATGCCGGCGGTCAGGTGGTCGCCCGGCTCGGGCATGGCGGTGAAGCGCGGCAGCTCCGACAGGGCCACGTTCATACGGAAGGTGCCGGAGCCCGAGGCGTAGCGGGTCATCCGTTCTCGGAAGTCGTGGGGCACGGCGGCGGGGTCGACAAGGCGGTCGAACAGCAGGCGCGGGTGCAGGTTGGAGACCACGGCACCGGCACGGACGACGTCGCCCGCCTCCGTCACCGCGCCGACCGCCCTGCCCTGTTGGGCAAGCACCTCGGCCACCGGCGCATCGAGGCGGACATCCACGCCCCGTTCAGCGCAGGCCGCGGCCATGGCCTGGGTGATCGCGCCCATGCCGCCGATCGCGTGGCCCCAGGCCCCCTTCTTGCCGTTCACCTCGCCGAAGACGTGGTGCAACAGCACGTAGGCACTGCCGGGCGTGTAGGGGCCGGCGTAGTTGCCGACCACGCCGTCAAAGCCGAACAGGGCCTTGATCGGATCGCTCTCGAACCAGCCGTCCAGCCAGTCGCCGGCGGATTTCGTGAACAGGTCCAGCAGGTCGCGACGCCCCTGAACGTCCAACGCGGCCGCCTGGCGACCGAGCGCGCCGGCGGAGAGCAGATCCGGCAGGGCGTTCAGCCAGCCGCCGGAGCTCATGTTGGGGGGCGGGCGCAGGATCCAGTCGCGCAGCACGTCGGCGACGACCTCCAGACGGCGCTCGTATTCCGACAGGCGGTCGGCGTCCTTCTGCGAAAAGCGCGCGACCTCGGCTTGCGTGATCCCGTCGCCCGCCAACAGCCGGTCGCCGCCCGGCAGGGGCAGGAAATTGGCGACCTTGCGCAGCACGACCCGCAGCCCGTGACGGGCCAGGTCCATGTCGGCGATCACCGTGGGGTTCAGCAGGCTGACGGTGTAGCTGGCGGTCGAGTTGCGGAAGCCGGGGTGGAACTCCTCCGTCACCGCGGCGCCGCCGACGACGGACCGACGTTCCAGCACGGTCACCTTCAGGCCGGCGCGCGCGAGGTAGAAGGCGCAGACGAGGCCGTTGTGGCCCCCGCCCAGGATAACGACGTCGGTTTCGGTGGTGGGCAATGGCTGCTCCCTGACGGGATGCGTCTACCACGCGCTGATCAGGCCGCCAGCAGGTCCATGACGCTGAAGCCGATGTAAACCAGCGTCGAGGCGGCCAGGGCGACGATCATCAGGATTTCGACCCGGTCGGGACGTCGGGGCATGGGCGATCCTCCGTCCCGGAGCATGCCACGATTCGGCGAAGCACCACCTTGGGTAGAATCTGCGCTACCCCGGATTGCCTGCGACCCAACGCCGGTGAAGCAGCGGCGCGCCCAGCCAGTAGCACAGCTCGGCCGGCCGCTCGACGTCCCAGACGGCCAGGTCGGCGGCCTTGCCGGCCTCCAGCGTGCCGATTTCCGCCGACAGACCGAGGGCCGTCGCGGCGCGGCGGGTGGCACCGGCCAGAGCCTCTTCCGGCGTCAGGCGGAACTGGACGCAGGCGAGGTTGAGGGCAGCTGTCATGCTGGCGACCGGCGAGGTGCCGGGGTTGCAGTCGGTGGCGACCGCCATGCGTACGCCGTGGCGGCGGAACAGGTCGATGGGCGGGGGCGTGGTCTCGCGCAGCATCAGGTAGGCCCCCGGCAGCAGGACCGCGACGGTGCCGGCGGCGGCCATGGCGACCACGCCCGCCTCGTCTGTGTGCTCGACGTGATCGGCCGACAGGGCGCCGTGGGCGGCGGCCAGCGCGCCCCCTGCCCCGTTCGATAACTGGTCGGCATGCAGCTTGACCGGCAGGCCCAGCGACCGGGCCTTTTCGAACAGGCGCGCGACCTCGTCGGCGGTGAAGGCGATGGCTTCACAATAGGCGTCGACCGCGTCGACCAGCCCCTCGGCATGGGCGGCGGGCAGGACGTGGTCGATCATCAGGTCGAGGTAGGCGGCGCGGTCCTGACGATGTTCGGGCGGCAGGGCGTGGAGGCCGAGGAAGCTGGTGGAGACCCGGATGCCCCCTTCCGAGCCCACGCGGCGGGCGGCGCGCAGCATCTTCAGTTCGTTGTCGGCGTCCAGGCCATAGCCGGACTTGATCTCGACGGTGGTGACGCCGGTCTCGGTCAGGCCGCGCAGGCGGTCCAGCGCGGAGGCAACCAGCGCGTCCTCAGTCGCGGCGCGGGTGGCGGTCATGGTCGAGACGATGCCGCCGCCCTCGCGCGCGATCTGCTCATAGGGCACGCCGGTCAGACGGCGCTCGAACTCGTGGGAGCGGTTGCCGCCGAAGACCAGATGGGTGTGGCAGTCGATCAGGCCGGGCGTGATCCAGCGGCCTTCGAGGCGCTCGGTGACGGCGGCGTCGTGGGCCGGCAGGTCGGCGCGGGAGCCTATCCAGGCGATGCGGCCGTCGTGGATCAGGACGGCACCGTCCTCGATCGCGCCGTAGGGCTCGCCGCCCTCGACCATGGTGGCGAGGCGGCAGTCGGTGAGGAGGAGGTCGATGCGTTCAGCCACGCGACTGCAACCCCGCCAGCAGCTCGCAGAACCAGCGGCCGGCGGTGAGGGAGCCGAGGTCGCCGATCTCCAGCGAGTGGTCGTACTCGGTGAGGTCCACGGCGCGGACCTTTGCGTGGGAGCCGATGACGCGGGTCGCCTCGAAGAACTCGTGGACGGGGACACCGCCGGGGCGGGCCCCGGGGCTGGCGGGCCACTGGGAGCGGTCGATGACGTCGATGTCGAAATCAACGTAGATACGATCCACAAGGCCGGACAGGCGGTCCAGTTCCTCGGCCACCAGCACCGCCAGTCCCCGCGCGCGGCATTCGGCGACGGTGCGGACGCAGATGCCGGCGGCCAGCGCCTTCTCATGCGCGCGGCGGGTGTTGGCGAAGGGGGCGAGACCGACCTGGCTGATGCGGCGACCATCGAGGCCGTCGTCCAGCAGGGCCTGGATCGGATTGCCGTTGGTCAGGCCCTGATCGGTGTCTCGAAGGTCGAAATGGGCGTCGAGCGTCAGGACGCCGACGCGGTCGAGGCCCAGCGCGTGGACGCCGGGACGGGTGACGGCGTTGTTGCCGCCGATCAGGACCGTCAGGTCGCGGTGGGCGTGGGCGGCGACGGCGTCGCGGACGGGACTGAAGGCGTCGGCGGGGGAGACGGCCTTCAGCGGCACGTCGCCGGCGTCGTGGACGGTGGTCGTCACATCGAGGCCGGTCTCGACGTCGTAGGTCGAGAAGCGCGGCAGGACGGCGCGCAGGGCCCTGGGCGCCAGATCGCAGCGGCCGGGGGTCAGGGAGCGCTCGTTCAGCGGCGCGCCGATCAGGGCGACGCGCGCGTCCGGGTGATCGCCGATCAGGTCGGCGACGGAGCGCCAGGACAGGGCTTCGGAGGCTTCCATCGTCATGGGTCGCCAGCGTAGAGACGCGGGCATGAGCGAACAACACATGTCCAACGCGCGCGTCGTGCGCGCTCCCCGCGGACCGGAAAAGACCTGCCGCACCTGGGCCGCCGAGGGCGCGCTGCGGATGCTGATGAACAACCTGGATCCGGACGTGGCCGAGCGGCCGCAGGACTTGGTCGTCTATGGCGGGATCGGCAAGGCGGCGCGCGACTGGCCCAGTTTCGACCGGATCGTCAGCGAACTGGAACGGCTGGGCGAGGACGAGACGCTGCTGGTGCAGTCGGGCAAGCCCGTGGGGGTGTTCCGGACCCATGCCGACGCGCCGCGCGTGCTGATCGCCAACAGCAACCTGGTGCCCAAATGGGCGACTTGGGAGCATTTCAACGAGCTCGATCGCAAGGGCCTGGCCATGTACGGCCAGATGACCGCCGGGTCGTGGATCTACATCGGCACCCAAGGGATCGTTCAGGGCACCTATGAGACCTTCATGGAGGCCGGGCGCCAGCACCACGGCGGCGACTGGGCCGGCAAGTGGATCCTGACGGCCGGACTGGGCGGCATGGGCGGGGCGCAGCCGCTGGCGGCGACCATGGCCGGCGCGTCGTGCATCGCGGTGGAGTGCCAGCGCAGCCGCATCGAGTTCCGGATCCGTACGCGATACCTCGACGTCATGGCCGAGAGCGTGGACGAGGCGCTGGCGCTTCTGGAGCGGTCGTTCGCCGACAAGAAACCCCTTTCGATCGGACTGTTGGGGAACGCGGCGGAAGTTCTGCCTGAACTGGTGAAGCGCGGCGTGCGGGCCGACCTGGTCACCGACCAGACCAGCGCCCACGATCCGGTGAACGGCTACCTGCCCGCCGGCTGGACGGTGGCGGAGTGGGAAGAGAAGCGCGAGAGCGATCCTGCGGCGGTCGAGGCGGCGGCGCGGGCGTCGATGGCGGTGCACGTGCAGGCGATGCTGGATTTCCACGCGGCCGGCGTGCCGACCACCGATTACGGCAACAACATCCGGCAGGTGGCCTTCGACGAGGGTGTGCGCGACGCCTTCGCCTTCCCCGGCTTCGTGCCCGCCTATATCCGCCCGCTGTTCTGTCGCGGGATCGGGCCGTTCCGCTGGGCCGCGCTGACGGGCGATCCGGACGACATCCGCAAGACGGATGAGGCGATGAAGCGGCTGTTCCCGGGCAACGCCGGCCTGCACCGCTGGCTGGACATGGCGGGCGAGCGGATCGCGTTTCAGGGCCTGCCGGCGCGGATATGCTGGATCGGTCTGGGCGACCGGCACCGGGCGGGGCTGATGTTCAACGAGATGGTGGCGTCCGGCGAACTGTCGGGGCCGATCGTGATCGGGCGGGACCATCTGGACTCGGGCTCGGTCGCCAGCCCGAACCGGGAGACCGAGGCCATGATGGACGGGTCGGACGCGGTGTCGGACTGGCCGCTGCTGAACGCGCTGCTGAACACGGCCTCGGGCGCGTCGTGGGTGTCGCTGCACCACGGCGGCGGGGTCGGCATGGGCTATTCGCAGCACTCCGGCGTCGTGATCGTGGCGGACGGCACGCCCGAGGCGGCGCGACGGCTGGAGCGCGTGCTGTGGAACGATCCGGCGACGGGCGTGATGCGCCATGCGGACGCGGGCTATGACATCGCCAGGGAGGCCGCGCGGGCGAACGGGTTGAACCTGCCGAGCGTGGAGTCGTGACGATGACCCAGATCATCATCGGCGACGCCCCCCTGACCCTTCCCGGGTTGCGCGCGGCGCTCGAAGGGCCCGTGACCATCTCCCTGACCGACGCCGCGTGGCGGGACGTCGAGGCGGGGGCAGCGACGGTGGCGGACATCCTGGCCAAGGGCCGCACCGTGTATGGGATCAACACCGGCTTCGGCCTGCTGGCCAACACGCGGATCGCGGCGGAAGACCTTGAGACACTGCAGAAAAATCTGGTCTTGAGTCACGCATGCGGGGTCGGGACACCTCTGTCGCCCGGCGTGACCCGGCTGCTGATGGTCCTGAAGATCGCCAGCCTGTCGAGAGGGGCGTCGGGGGTGCGGCGCGACACGCTGCAGGCGCTGATCGATCTGGTGAACGGCGAGGTCCTGCCGGTGATTCCCGCCAAGGGCTCGGTCGGGGCGTCGGGCGATCTGGCACCGCTGGCGCACATGAGCTGCGTCCTGATCGGCGTGGGCGAGGCGATGGTCGGCGGGCGCGCCGTGCCGGCGGTCGAAGCGCTGAAGTCCGTGGGCCGCGCGCCCGTCGTGCTGGGCCCCAAGGAGGGACTGGCGCTGCTGAACGGGACGCAGTGCTCCACGGCGCTGGCCCTGGCGGGGCTGTTCGCGACGGAGGACGCCTTTGCGGCGGGCTTGGTGGCCGGCGCCCTGTCGGTCGATGCGCTGAAGGGGTCGGACGCGCCGTTCGACCCGCGCATTCACGCCCTGCGCGGCCAGCCGGGGCAGATCGTGGTGGCGGGCGTGCTGCGCGAGCTGCTGGCCGGGTCGGCGATCCGGGACAGCCACCGTGACGACTGCGAGAAGGTGCAGGACCCCTACTCCCTGCGGTGCCAGCCGCAGGTCATGGGCGCCGGTCTGGACGTGCTTCGCGCCGCGGCCGCGACCCTGGTGCGCGAGGCCAATGCGGTGACCGACAATCCGCTGGTCTTCTTCGCCGAGGGGGACGTCATATCTGGCGGAAACTTCCACGCAGAACCTGTTGCATTTGCTGCAGATCAGATCGCCTTGGTTCTGTGCGAGATCGGCAATATCTCGGAACGGCGCACCTCGATCCTGGTCGACCCGAAGATGAGCGGCCTGCCCGCCTTTCTGGTGCGCGAAAGCGGGCTGAATTCCGGATTTATGATCGCCCAGGTGACGGCGGCGGCTCTGGTCGCCGAGAACCGGATGATGAGCCATCCGGCCAGCGTCGACACGGTGCCGACCAGCGCCAATCAGGAGGACCACGTCTCCATGGCCACCCATGGCGCGCGGCGCCTGCTGGAGATGGCCGAGAACACGGCGACGGTCGTCGGGATCGAACTGCTGGCCGCGGCGCAGGGCATCGACTTCCAACGGCCACTGCGGAGCTCGGGGCCGCTGGAGCGGGCCTGGTCGATCGTGCGTGAGGCGGCACCGGAGTACGCGTCGGACCACTATTTCGCACCGGACATCGCGCGCGCGACCGCACAGGTGCGCTCAGGCGTCTGGCGCGCCTTCATGCCGGAGCTTCTGACGACCTGAGATCGGCGCGGCAGCACCTCAGTCGGAGGACTGAGGTTCTGTCACCGGGCAATGGTGCCGAAGCCGGGCATGCCGCGCGCCTTTCAAACCGAGGCGGCACGGACCGCTCTCGCCCGGCTCCTTATCCGGACGACGCGATTCATCCGGTTCAGAACATGTCCAGGCATTCCTGCCGGGCGTCGGTGAAGTCCTGGGGGGTCTCGGGGTCCATCAGGAGCATGGCACCGAGTCCGGCGATCTGGTTCTCGACGTCGTCTTCGCTGAAGCCCAGGCCGGCGCCTGACCGGTTTGCGGCGGTCGTGAAGACAGCACCTTCGTCGAGGCGGGCCATGAGCTCGTCCTCTTCGAAGCCCTCCATGGTGACGATCAGATCGAGGGTATCGACCGCCGCGCACAGGACGTTGAGCAGATGCGCGTCGCCGCCCTCCCGCTCGGCGAGGTCGTCGACCCAAGCCATGTCCAGCTCGCCCTCGTCGCCGTGGTCGGCATGGTCGTCATGGCTCATCTCGTCCATGCTGGACGGGTCGCCGCCCGCCGTCAGGCTCAGGGTGTAGTCGCCGGTCTCGCCGCCCTCGAGCGTATTGGCCTTGATGAACCAGGCCCCGCCGTCGGTGGCGAATTCGAGGTGGGAATCCAGACCCTCGTCGCCGTCGTCGTTGTAGAATTCGACCGGGACGCCACAGTCCGAACCCCGGCCCACGCCGACGAAGGCGTCAAAGTCAGCGGAGCGATAGTCGACCGTGTAGTTGCCGGCCGGCGCGCGGAAGACCCAGCAGTCGTAGTGGCTGCCGTCCTCCTCGACGATCGGGTCCGACGTCGTGATCGATCCGTTGACGGTCTGGCCGACCGAGATCGACTGGGCCGCGGCAGCGCCGGCGACGAGAACGGCCGTCAGCGAGACGGCGGCGAAGAGAGCGGTACGGCGCATTGTCTTGAGATCCCCCGGCCGTAAGCGGCCATGAAGAGACGCTACATCGTCCGCATGACGCCGTCATCTGACGCTGTCTGACGCCATTGGGGCCGGCGTCAGGGCTTCGGCGCGTGGGCCACCGTCAGGACATAGGCCCCCGCCTCCTGGGGTCCGAAGCTGCCGGCGCGGATGACGTAGTCGCCGTCCTCGTCCGGCTCCCAGTCCAGGCGGGCGTGGGTGTCGGACAGGGAGTCGTCGTCGCTGCCCAGAACCTCGAAGCCGCCGTCGTCCTTCTCCCGGCCGACCATGACGAAGGAGTCAAAGGCGTTGGAGGCCAGCTCGATGCGCAAGGGCTCGCCCGCCTTGGCGTGGATGCGATAGCTGTCGAACCAGCTGCCATCGGCCGCCGCGTCGTCGGCCTCGGACAGCATGCCCCTTACAGAGGTCCCGACCAGCAGGCTGCCGGGCTCCGGCTTGGGCCCGCGGTCGATCAGTTCGAGGGCGTACAGGCCGTCGGTGTCCGGTGCCAGCGGCGAAACGCGCAGGATGTAGTCGCCGTCGGACGGCAGGGTGAAGTTCAGGCGGGAATCGGTGCCCTCGCCGAGGCCGTCGTCGTCCGAGGCCAGGTCGCTGAATTCCCCGTCTGCCGAGGAAATGCGGAGGAAGGCGTCGAAGTCGCCCGACCGCAGGATCGCCTGGACACGCTGACCCTCGACGCCTGAGAAGACGAAGGAGTCGTAGCCGCGGTCGTCGGTATCCCGCGGGTCCGCCTCGTCGATCGCGCCCTCGACGCGGGCACCAAAGGTCAGCGGTTCGGCGGCGCGCTCCGGCGCGGCCTCGGTCAGGGCGACCGTGTAGGCGCCGACGCCACCCGGCGCGAAGGACCGGACCTCGACCCGGTAGTCGCCGTCTGACGGCAGGGTGAAGAGCACACGGGAGTCGGTGCCTTCGGGGCCACCGTCGTCGTCCTCGACCAGCACCTGCGACGGATCGGCGTCGGCGCGCAGCTCGACGTAGGCGTCGAAGGCGGCGGAGGCGACGTCTACCTGGGCCCGCTGGCCCTCGCGCCCGGAGAACCGATAGACGTCGACCACCGCGCCGTCGGCGTTCAGGCCATCGGTGAGGGCCAGGTCCCCCGCCAGCGTCGCGCCCCATTCCAGGGCCATGGCCGGCGCGACGGGCGGGGCCTCGGCCACCGTCAGCGCATAGGCACCGTCGTCGTTTCCGACGGGCGTGACGCGGATCAGGAACTCGCCGGAGGACGGAGCCTCGAACACGAGGCGGGAGTTCAGCCCCTGCCCGTCGTCGTCATTGACGGCCAGTTCGGCGAAGTCGCTGCCGGTGCCCTGACCGACCTGCAGCATGGGGTCGAAGGCGTCGGAGGTCAGGGTCACGAGCACCCGCTCTCCCTCTCGCAGGCGAAGGGCCCAGGCGTCGTAGCGGACGCCGTCGTCCGTCTCCGGGTCACGGTCTGACAGTTCGCCGTTGACCGTGCGGCCGACGCGGACACCCGTCGGACGCGGGGCTCGCGGCGCGGGCGGACGCTCGGTCAGGGTGAGGGCATAGGCACCGAGGGCCTCGCTCTCGAAGCCCCGGGCGCGGACGACCCAGTTGCCGGCGGGCGCGGTGAAGCGCAGGCGGGCGTCGGTTCCCGACAGCGAATCGTCGTCGGACCATTCGGGCCCTTCGGCCTCGGCGTCGGCCGGCCAAACCTCGAGCCAGGCGTCGAAGGCGGTCGAGGTCAGGGTCAGTTCGACCCGCTGGCCCTCGCGGGTCGAGAAGGTCCAGGCGTCGTAGCGGTAGCCGCCGTCCTCGACGCGGGCGTCCTCTGCGGTCAGCTCTCCCGTCGCGGTCCTGCCAAAGGACAGGGCCTCCTGCGCGGCGGTAGGGGTCGCGGCCAGGAGCAGGGCCGACAGGGCCGCGCCCAGGAGCGGATCAGGACGGGTCATGCGGCGCTTCTCCGGAGGAACGGCGCGATCATAGACGCCAGCCCCCCGCCCCTGTAAATCGCCGGGCGTCCCCGACTGCATTTCTCCAGAGGCCCGGCCCATGTCCGCAGACCCCGCCCGCGCGCGCGCCATCGACGGCAAGACCTTCGCCGCCGGACTGGTGGACCGGGTTGCGGCCGCGGCGGAACGACTGCGCGAGGCCACCGGCGTGCGGCCGGGGCTGGCGGCGGTGATCGTCGGCGACGACCCGGCCAGCCGGATCTATGTGAAGTCGAAGGGCGAGCGGGCCGAGGCGGCGGGCTTCCACTCCGAAACCGTCCGGCTGCCTGCGGAGACGACGCAGGCGGACCTGCTGGCCGTGGTCGAGCGGCTGAACCGGGACGAGACGATCCACGGCATCCTGGTGCAGTTGCCGCTGCCGCCGCAAATCGAGGCCGAATCGGTGCTGGCCGCCATCGACCCCGACAAGGACGTGGACGGGTTTCACGTCATCAACGCCGGGCGGCTGGCGACCGGGGGACGCGGCCTGGTCCCATGCACGCCGCTGGGGTGTCTGATGCTGCTGAAGGCGGAGCTGGGCGACCTGTCCGGGCTGGAAGCCGTGGTGGTGGGCCGGTCCAACATCGTCGGCAAGCCGATGGCGCAACTGCTGCTGGGCGAGAGCTGCACGGTGACCGTGGCGCATTCGCGGACGCGCGACCTGCCGGAGGTCTGCCGCCGCGCCGACATTCTGGTCGCCGCCGTCGGCCGGCCCGAGATGATCCGGGGCGACTGGATCAAGCCGGGCGCAACGGTGATCGACGTGGGCATCAACCGCGTGCCCTCGAAGGACCCGGCCAGGGCCGCCGAGGGCAAGACCCGGGTGGTCGGCGACGTGGCCTTTGACGAGGCCGCACAGGTCGCCGACCGGATCACGCCGGTGCCCGGCGGAGTCGGTCCGATGACCATCGCCGTGCTGCTGGCCAACACCTATGCCGCGGCGTGCGCGACGGCTGGTATCGACGCCGAACCGCTGGACGCTTGAAGCGGCGTCACGAACGGCTGATATATCCCCGGAAGCGGCGATCCGGCCGCATTCGGGAAGGGCTGTCTCGATGATGCGTGTGAACCCCCGTCTGGCCGCGGTCGCCGCGGTCGTGGTCATGGCCCCGGCGGTGTCGGGCTGCGGCGTGAACGCCATTCCGACCAACGAGGAAAACGCCAAGGCCAAATGGGCCGACGTCCAGGCCGCCTACCAGCGGCGCGCCGACCTCATCCCCAATCTGGTGGCCACGGTGCAGGCCGCCGCCGTCTCCGAACGGACCACGCTGACGCAGGTGATCGAGGCGCGCTCGCGGGCGACGTCGATCCAGCTGACGCCGGAGATGTTGAGCGATCCGGCCGCCATGCAGCGCTTTCAGGCCGCGCAGGGCGAACTGACCCAGGCGCTGAGCCGGCTGATGCTGGTCGTGGAGCAGTATCCGCAGATTCAGTCGAACCAGAATTTCATCGCCCTGCAGAGCCAGCTGGAAGGCACCGAGAACCGCATCAACGTGGCGCGGCGCGACTACAATGAGGCCGTCCGCGTCCACAACACGGCGCTGCGGACCTTCCCGACTGTGCTGTGGGCCAACACGATCCACGCCGGATCGGGCCCGATGCAGCCGTTCCAGGGCAATGAGGCGGCGCAGAGCGCCCCGACGGTCAGCTTCGACATGGCGGCGCCCGGGGCCGCGCCGGGTTCCGCCCCGCCCGCGGCCAAGTGATCGCGTCCTTCCGATCGGCCGCGGCGGCGCTGGTCGTCGCCGTCGCCTGGCTGTGCGCCGCCGTTCCTGGTCTGGCGCAGGAGCTGCAGTTTCCCGCGTTAACGGGGCGAGTGGTCGATCAGGCCAACCTGCTGTCGCCGGCGAAAGAGGTTGAGCTGACGCAGCGGCTGGAGGCGCTGGAGCGCGACACCTCCGATCAGCTGGTGGTGGTCACGGTCGACGGCCTGCAGGACCGCGACATCGCCGACTACGGCTACCAGCTGGGCCGGGCCTGGGGCATCGGCCAGTCGGCGGAGAACAACGGCGTCCTGCTGATCGTGGCGCCGAATGAACGCAAGGTGCGGATCGAGGTCGGCTATGGTCTGGAGCCGATCCTGACCGATGCCCTGTCGGCACTGATCATCCATGAGCAGATCCTGCCCGCGTTCCGCGACGGCGGGTTCGAGCGCGGAATCACGCAGGGCGTCGACGCCATCGAGGCGCAGCTCAGGCTGGATCCGGAGGAGGCCCAGGCGCGGGCGGCGGCGGCCGAAGCGCCCGACGCCGAGGTGCCGGTGGCAATCATTCTGTTCCTCGTCTTCGCGGTCTTCATGGTGGTGATGTCGTTCGTCAGCGCGGTCTCGCGCGCCGGGCGGCGGCGCAAGGGCAAGGGCGGCAAGGACGACGATGGCGACGGCATGACGCCGATCCTGATCTGGGCCGCGGCCGAGGCGCTGCGCGGCGCGTCGCGCGGCGGCGGAGGCGGCTGGAGCGGCGGCGGCGGATTTGGCGGCGGGGGCGGCAGCTTCGGCGGCGGCGGCGCCTCGGGAGGCTGGTAATGAAGATGACTCCCGATGATCATGCCCGCGTGGCCGCGACCATCGCCGCGGCCGAAAAGGCCACCAGCGGCGAGATCTTCTGCGTCTTCGCCCGCCGCGTCTCTGGCTACTGGGACGTCATGTTGGGCTGGGCCGCGGCGGCGGCGCTGATCCTGCCGTTGCTGGCCATTCCTCTGGGCCTTGATCCGACAGACCTGCCGAGCTTCGCCCACGGCTGGAGCGTTGGCCATGCGGCGGCCGCCGGGTCCGAGGCGGGAGCCGCCATCGCCGTGCACGCGGTGCTTCAACTGGCGACCTTCCTGGCCGTTCTGCTGCTGGGCCTGATTCCGGCGGTGCGCCGCTGGCTGACGCCGCCGTCGATCCGGCGCGACCGCGTTCGGCGGGCTGCGCTGAACCAGTTCCTGGCCCACGGCCTGCACGTGACCGAGGCCCGCACCGGCGTCCTGATTTTCGCCGCCGACGCCGACCACCGGGTGGAGGTCATCGCCGACAAGGGCATCCACGAAAAGGTAGACGAGACGGTCTGGGCCGAGGCCGCCGCGGCGCTGGTCGCCGGCATGAAGCGCAAGGCGCCCGGAGACGGCTTCGTACGCGCGGTCGAGCTTTGCGGCGGCGTGCTGGCGGACCACTTCCCGCCGCGGGCCGACAATCCCAACGAGGTCGCGGACCGGCTGGTGGAGATCTGAGCGCCCCCTGACGGCCATGATCGGCCTTTAGGCGACGCGTCCCTCATGCCCCGTCTCGTCACCTACAATGTGCATCGCTGCGTCGGCGTCGATCGGCGGCTGGACGTCGACCGCATCGTCGCCGTCATCGCCGAGCTGGAGCCGGACGTCGTCTGTCTGCAGGAACTGGACGTCGGCCGGGCCCGGACCGGCTGGGTGGATCAGGCCAGTTCGATCGCCGAGAAGCTGTCGATGGCCGTACGCTTTCACGCCGCCATGCGGGTGGAGGCGGAACTTTACGGCGACGCCATCCTGACGCCCCATCCGGAGCGGCTGGTGAAGGCTGGTGCCCTGCCGACTTTGCGCAACGTGCCCGGACTGGAGCCGCGCGGCGCCCTGTGGGCCCAGATCGAACTGGGCGGGGCCACGGTCAACGTGATCAACACCCATCTGGGGCTCGTCCCGCGCGAACAGCGGCTGCAGGCGACGGCACTGACCGGCAGGGAGTGGGTGGGCTCGGACCTGTGCACGGGTCCGACCATCCTGTGCGGCGACTTCAACGCCACCTCGCTGACGCGCCCGTACCGGATCCTGTGCGGCACGGGTCTGGAGGACGCGCAGAGACAACTGGGACTGAAACCCTCGGTGAAGACCTTCCCTTCGGCCTATCCCGCGATCCGGATCGACCACGCCTTCGTCAGCGAGGAAATCCGGATGACGCGCGCCCACGCTCCATTCTCGCCCCTTGCCCGGATGGCGTCGGATCACTTGCCGCTCGCGTTCGACTTCGAGGTGGTGGCCTAGCCCAGGTCGAGAGCCGCCTCGCCCCGCAGGATCGCCTCAGCGCGCGCGGAGTGGCCGCCATCGTCGGCGTGGAGCGTCAGGGGCGGCAGCAGGACGAGGGGTGCCTTGCCCAGCCGGATCGCCTTGACCAGCACGCGCTTGGCAGGACGGTCCGCATACGGATGGATCGGCTGGATGCGGAATGAACCTGCTTTCGCCCCCAGAAGGGACAGGATGTCCGCCAGCCGATCGGCACGGTGGATCATGACGATCGCGCCGCCGTCCCTGACCCCGGCCAGCAGGAAGTCCGTCCACGCCTGAAGGCCATCGTCGGCCATCCAGGCCGCGCGCTTGCCCGGCGCCGGCGCGCGCAGGGCCGAGGCGTCGTCGAAAAAGGGCGGATTGCTGATCGCCCAGTCGGCGCGGGGCCGATCCTGCGGGCCAAAGCCCGCCGCCACGTCGGCGATCAGGATCTCGCCTTCCAGATCGTTGAGCGCCAGGTTCCGGGCGGCCAATGCGGCCATCAGGGCCTCGCGCTCCACGCCCAGCAGGCGGACGCCCGCGCGGCGCGCACCGACCTGGCAAAGGACGGCACCGGCACCGCAGCCCGCCTCCAGCACCGTCTCGCCAGGCCCGGCCGTGACGGCGGCGGCCAGAAGGGCGGCGTCCATCCCGGCGCGGTAGCCGTCGCGCGGCTGGAACAGGCGCACGCGCCCGCCCAGCAGTCCGTTCTCCTCGACCTCTGGTGCGACCGTCACGCGCTTGACCCGTTCATGGGGCGTCACCATTGTGCGCCGCGTCGTCATGAGGCAAGGCGACGCCGCGTTTCTCCCCGTTCTTGCCCGAAAGTATCCGCCTTTGGACGCCGTCACCGCGCCCCTTCCCCGCCCCGCCGGTCAGGTCGACGACCTGGTGCGGATGGCCGGACCGGACATGGCGGCGGTCGACGCCCTGATCCTGGACCGGATGAAGTCCGACGTGCCGGTGATCCCGATGCTGGCCGAGCATCTGGTCGGCGCAGGCGGCAAGCGGCTGCGTCCCCTGCTGACGGTGGCGGCGGCGCGGGCGACCGGGGCCGAGGGGGCACTGGGCGCGCCGCTGAAGCTGGCCGCCGCGGTCGAGTTCATCCACACGGCCACCCTGTTGCACGACGACGTCGTGGACGTGTCGGAGCTTCGGCGCGGCAAGGTGGCGGCGCATCTGATCTGGGGTGCCCCGTCCAGCGTGCTGGTCGGCGACTTCCTGTTCGCGCGGGCCTTCGAATTGATGGTCGAGACCGACGACATGCGGGCGCTGGGCATCCTGGCCAAGGCGTCGTCGGTGATCTCGGAAGGCGAGGTGCTGCAGCTGACGCGCGCGCACGATCTGAACCTGGACCGGCAGACCTATCTGACCATCATCGGGGCCAAGACCGCCGAGCTGTTCGCGGCGGCGGCGGAATCGGGCGCGGTGGGCGCGGGCGCGTCCGAGACCGCGGCCGCGGCGCTGCGCGACTACGGCATGGCGCTGGGGCTGGCCTTCCAGCTTGCCGACGACGCGCTGGACTACGGCGGCGCGGCGGAGGCGCTGGGCAAGAATGCAGGCGACGACTTCCGCGAGGGCAAGGCTACCCTGCCCCTGCTGCTGGCCGTGTCGCGCACCAAGGGGCGCGAGGACGCCTTCTGGGAGCGCACGATCACCAAGGGCGAGCGGACCGAAGACGACTTCCGCCGCGCGCGAGAACTGGTGATCGGGACGGGCGCGCTCGGGGCCACGCTGGACGAGGCCGGAGCCTTCGCCGACCGGGCCAAGGCGGCGCTGAACGCCCTGCCCCCCTCGGGCTGGAAGACCGCACTTGAGGACTTGGCCGACTTCGCGGTCAGCCGGGCGGCTTAACGCAAGGACGCGCAGAACCGCTGGATCCGGCGGCAGCCTTCCTCCAGCACGTCTTCGGACGTCGCGTAGCTGATGCGGAAATAGGGGCTGAGGCCGAAGGCCGAGCCCTGAACTACAGCCACGCCCTCGGCGTCCAGCAGCGCCGAGACGAAGGCGTCGTCGCCGTCGATGACCGTGCCGTCCGGCGCCGTCTTGCCGATCAGGCCTTCCACCGACGGATAGACGTAGAAGGCACCCTCCGGCACGGGGCAGCGGACGCCGGTGGCCTGGTTCAGCATGGACACCACGAGATCGCGGCGACGCTCGAAGGCCGCGGCGCGCTCGGCGATGAAGTCCTGCGGGCCGTTCAGGGCCTCCACCGCCGCCCACTGGCTGATCGACGAGGGATTGGACGTGGTCTGGCCCGCGACCTTGCGCATCAGGTCGATCAGGGGCTTGGGGCCGCCGGCATAGCCGATGCGCCAGCCGGTCATGGCATAGGCCTTGGAGACGCCGTTGACCGTCAGGGTGCGGTCGATCAGGTCGGGCGCGACCTGGGCGAAGGTCAAGTACTCGAAGTCGCCGTAGATCAGGTGCTCGTACATGTCGTCGGTCATGACCCACACCTGCGGGTGGCGGCGGACGACGGCGGCGAGGGCCTCCAGCTCGGGACCCGTGTAGGCCGCGCCGGTGGGGTTGGCCGGGCTGTTGAGGATCAGCCACTTCGTGCGCGGCGTGATCGCGGCCTCCAGCGCCTCGGGCCGCAGCTTGAAGCCGTCGGCTTCATGTCCGACGACGGTCACGGGCTCACCGCCGGCCAGCAGGACCATGTCGGGATACGACACCCAGTAGGGTGCGGGCACGATGACCTCGTCGCCCGGCGACAGGGTGGCGACCAGGGCGTTGTAGAGCACTGCCTTGCCGCCCGGGGCGACGTGGATCTGGTTCGCCGCATAGGTCAGGCCGTTCTCGCGCGCGAACTTGGCCACGATCGCGGCCTTCAGCTCGGGCAGGCCGTCGACGTCGGTGTATTTGGTCTCGCCACGCGTGATGGCGTCGATTGCGGCCCGTTTGACGTTCTCCGGCGTGTCGAAATCCGGCTCGCCCGCGCCCAAGCCGACGACGTCGCGCCCTTCCCGCTTCAGCTCACGCGCCCGGGCGGTGACGGCCAGGGTGGCCGACGGCTTCACGCGGGCCAGGGCGGAGGACTGAAGCTGGCTCATGGTCGGGATTCTCGCGTGCGGGGGAGGCTCCGGCTGTTTACGGGCGGGGGGGCGTGAGGGCAAATGGGTGGAGGCGAACGGGGATCTGGTGATGAGGACGAGGCACTGGGCAGGGTGGGTGGCGGCCGCGTGCATCGTTGCGGCGGCGGCGCCTTCAATCGGGCAGGACGTCGAGCAAGATGAGACCCCCTTCGATCGCGACTGCATGGACGACTATGGCCGCGACCTATGCCAGCTGGAGAAGTGGTCGGAGATCGTCGCGAGCTTTGACCTTGAACCCGCTGAAGTCGTCCAAAGCCAAGGCTGGCGGGGTGTCCGGGTATTCACCATCGACGGCTATTCGCAGGACATGCCGATGGTGTCCGTGCTGCACAAAGAACGCAGCCAGTACGGCGAGATACGCGACCCGCAGTTGGAGGTTCGCGGCCCTCGCAGGGGGACTGAGCCCGCGCCGGTGCTGAAGCGGGCAGCGTGGCGCGCGCTGGCATGGGAAGCGGATGGGATCGCGAGGCTCGTATCCGATGCGCCGGTGCGTCAGTCGGACCGACAGCAAGACGACACTGCGGTGCCCGCTGGCGAAGAAGAGGAGATCACCATCTGCCTCCATGCCTGGGTGACGGTGACGGAAGCTTTGACCGACGACGGGGTAATCCGACGCATTCGGAATGCTTGCGGAGAAGATCCCCTGTTCGATGCTGGCTACGACCTGTCCGGGCTGGCGCTCAGGGGCTTTCCCCATTGCAACCACCTCGACCCTGACGCCTATCGAAACGAGTCGACCCAGCTTCGACATTGCCTGACCGTGAGCGGTAACGACCTCGTCGCCGGGGCCGATTTGCTGCGCCATGCGGGCGAAGTCCCTTACGAGGACTACCGAACAGGCGCCACGGCCGCACAATGGCGTGCCTGGCTTGGAGACGGCCATGCCGCGCGCTTGGATTGGGGCGGTCGGACGGTCTTGGAACCGGAGGCCGACGCCGCCCGGTTTCTGGCCGAACAGGAGGCTGCCCTCGGCAGACACGACGTCTTTCAGGCCCGAGTCATCGGCATTGGCCCGGCTAGGGGCATGATCACCGGCGAGGTCGCCTATCGCATCGATCCGGACGGCGACCGACATCAGTACATGAGGGCGGATTATGAGCAGACGTGGATCCGGTTCCCGGACGGCAAATGGCGCCTGGATTCTTGGACCGTCCAGCCGTTCACAATGCTCGACCTGACCGACGAATGATCCGCCGCGTCCTCGACTTCGTCCTGAACATGGAGGCCGCGCGGTGGCGGGCGGTGCTGGCGACGGCCGTGCTGCTGCTCGCGGTGGTGGGGCTGTTCCTGGTCGGCAAGCAGGCGCTGGGGCTGCACGCCGAGGAAAAGCTGCGCGACTGGCTGCAGGGCTATGCCGGGAGCCCGTGGGCCTTCGCGGCCACGGTGGCGCTGTTCGTCGGCGTGGCCTTCATCGGGGCACCTCAGTTCATCCTGATCGCCGCCTGCGTGGTGGCCTTCGGGCCGTCGCTGGGGTTCTGGTACAGCTGGGCGGCTACGGTGATCTCGGCGGGCGTGACCTACTGGCTGGGGCGCGGACCGACGGCGCGGACGCTGGAGCGACTGGGCGGGACCACGGCGGAGCGATTGAAGCGGTTCGTCGGCAAGAACGCCTTCTATGCCAGCTTCATGATCCGCAACGTGCCGTCGGCACCTTTCATCGTCGTGAACATGGCATTCGGGGCGACGCGGGCGAACTTCTGGGCCTTCCTGTCGGGGTGCGCGCTGGGCGTGCTGCCCAAGACGGCGCTGGTGGCGTTCTTCGGCGGGGCGGTCGCGGCGGCGGCGACGGGCGACGGGACGTGGACGACGCTGATCCTGGCCGGGGTCGCGGTGGTCTGGCTGGGCGTCATGCTGCTGGTCCGCGAGTGGGTGAAGCGGCGGGAAACGAATCGCAACTGACCCGGTTGCGTTTTATGCGGAGCGGTTCCATCTGGACCGCGTTCCCGTTCACGAAGGAGATCGCCCCATGACCACGACCCTGTTCGTCTCGCCCGGTGCCTGCGCCATGGCCTCGCACGTCGCCCTGCTGGAAGCCGGCATCCCGCACGAGACGCGGGTCGTTGACCTGAAGAAGGGCGAGCAGCGGACGCCGGAATTCCTGGCGGTCAATCCGGCCGGATCGACGCCCGCGCTGAAGACGGATCAGGGCGTGATCACCCAGAACGCCGCCATCCTGGCCTGGGCCGCGCAGACGACGCCGGAGAAAGCCCTCGCGCCGGTCGACGACGCCTTCGCCTTCGCCCGGTTCAACGCGTTCAACGGCTGGCTGGCATCGTCCCTGCACCCGGCCCTGGGCAAGGTGCTGTTCAGCCGGCCGCCGCTGGAAGGGGCCGCAAAGGACGAGGCGGTCGAGGCCGCGCTCGGCAAGCTGGATCTGGCCGAGCGGGATCTGGTCGAAGGGCCGTGGGTGTTCGGCACGACCTGGACCCTGTCTGACGGCTATCTGATGGTGTTCGAGCGCTGGGCGCGGCAGGCAGGCCTGCTGGACACCGCGCGGTTCCCGAAGCTGAATGCCCACCTCGACCTCGTGCAGACGCGCGAGGCTGTGAAGCTCATGCTGTCGGATGAGGGTCTGGCCCCGGTGTAACGTTGCATTCGGAAAGTGTTCCGAACCCGACGTTGATACCTTGGCCGGCATGTTTCGCGTGGAGGTGGAGCGATCGATGGACACCGACGCATACCGGGCGGAGCACAGACGGATCCTGCGACGGGCGGCGGATTTGCGCGGCCGGTCGCAGGACGTCCGCACGGCGGGCGACGCGGCCGAAGCCCGCGCCATGATCGTGCGCCTCGACCGTCTCATCCGCCAGCATCTCGCGCGGGAGGACACGCAGTTCTATCCGCACGTTCAGGCGTGGGGCGACGCCCGGATGAGGGCCATAGCGGACGCGGCCGTGGCCGACATGGGGGGCCTGGCCGGTGCCTGGACCGCCTTCGTCGTCGCCAACGGCGCAGGCGACATCCTGCAAAACCCGTCCCGCTTCAAATCCGGATGTGCTTCCGTACTGGGCGCGCTGGCCGCCCGGATCGAGGAGGAGGAGGAGCGATTGTACCCCATGGCAGAATCCCTGCCGGCTCCGGAAGCCGGAGCATGAGGCGGCAGCGGCGACGGGGGTTGTAATCCCCCGCGCACAAGGGCAAACGGGCCCTCGGTCGGCACGACGAAATCGATCAGGACGGATCGCGCGAGGGGATGCGTGCGGAACGGGGCGTCGTCGCAGCGGGCCGGAACGCTGATCGCCCCTCAAAGGCCCCAATCCGAACGGTATCCCACGCCCATGCACCTTTTCGGCATGATCTCGAACGACATCGCCATCGACCTCGGCACGGCGAACACCCTGATTTACATGAAGGGCAAAGGCATCGTGCTGAACGAGCCCTCGGTCGTGGCGCTGAGGAACGTCGGTGGACGGAAGATCGTGCACGCCGTGGGCATCGAGGCCAAGCAGATGCTGGGCCGCACGCCCGGCCACATGGAGGCGATCCGCCCCATGCGCGACGGCGTCATCGCCGACTTCGAAGTCGCCGAAGAGATGATCAAACACTTCATCCGCAAGGTTCATAACCGCAAGGGCTTCGTGAACCCCAAGGTGATCGTGTGCGTGCCGTCGGGCGCGACGGCCGTTGAGCGCCGCGCCATCAATGACTCCTGCCTCAACGCCTCGGCCCGCCGCGTGGGCCTGATCGACGAGCCGATGGCCGCCGCGATCGGTGCCGGCCTGCCGATCCACGAGCCGACCGGCTCCATGGTCGTCGACATCGGCGGCGGCACCACCGAGGTGGCCGTGCTGTCGCTGTCGGGCATCGTCTATTCGCGCTCGGTCCGGGTTGGCGGCGACAAGATGGACGAGGCGATCATCAGCTACATGCGCCGCAACCATAACCTTCTGATCGGCGAGACGACCGCTGAACGCATCAAGAAGGACATCGGCACGGCCCGCATCCCGTCGGACGGCGAAGGCCTGTCGATCGAGGTCAAGGGCCGCGACCTGATGCAGGGCGTGCCGCGCGAGGTCCGCATGAGCGAGCGCCAGGCCGCCGAGGCCCTGGCCGAACCGGTCAGCCAGATCATCGAGGCCGTGAAGGTCGCGCTGGAGGCCACCCCGCCGGAACTGGCGGCCGACATCGCCGACAAGGGCATCATGCTGACCGGCGGCGGCGCGCTGCTACGCGGCCTGGACGCGGAGATCCGCGATCACACCGGCCTGCCGGTCTCGGTTGCCGACGATCCGCTGAGCTGCGTGGCCATCGGCTGCGGCCGCGTGCTGGAGCATCCGCGCTGGATGAAGGGCGTGCTGGACTCCGCGCTCTGATTTGAACCGCGCAGGCGGTTCCCACGCGGCACGGTTTTTGCGATAGGCTGGACGGATCGGCGGCGTCGGTCCGTCGATTCTCAAACCCCTTTTCCGGAAGGCGCGCCGTGGCGTTTCGCGACGGACCGTTCGAAAACCTGAAGGTGCCGGCGATGCTGGGCGCCGGCGTAGCCGTGATCGCCGCCGTAGTGGCCGCGATTCTGCTGCTTCTGGCCGACCGCCGTGCCGACGCGAGCCCCCTGACGCCGGTGCGCGCGGGAGCCGAGGCGACCCTGGGTCCCGTCAACGGGGTTCTGGCCTATCCCGTGCGGTGGGTCGGTCACGTCAGCGACTGGATCGGGAGCTATTTCTTCGCCGTCTCCGAGAACCGCAAGCTGAAGGCAGAGATCGCCGAACTGCAGGCGGTGCGTGACGCCAACATCGCCCTGACCAACGTCAACCGCCGTTATGAGGCGCTGCTGGGCATCCGGACCCAGCCACCCGTTCCGATGGCGTCGGCGCGGTCGATTTCCGACGCGCGCGGGCCGTTCGCCAACGCCCGCCTGATCGACGTCGGCTCGGGCGAAGGGGTGAAGATCGGTAACCCCGTGATCAACGAGCACGGGCTGGTCGGTCGGGTCGCCGGGGTGTCGCCCAACGTGTCGCGGGTGGTGCTGCTGACCGATGCGGCCAGCCAAGTCCCGGTTCTGATCGACCGGTCCGACGCTCGCGCCATTCTGAGCGGAGACGGCAGCGGCAACCCCCGGCTGGAGTATGTGCGCGGCGAGGACGCGCTGAAGGTCGGGGATCGAGTGCTGAGTTCCGGCGACGGCGGCGGCATGCCGCGCGGGATGCCCGTAGGCGTCGTTGCGCGCGGGGTGGACGGATCCTGGCGCGTGAAGCTGTTCAGCGACCGCGGGGCCATCGACTACGTCCGGGTTCTGAAGTTCGAAGACTTCGGCCAGTTGGTCGAACCGGAGGCGTTGAATGCCCCGCCGCTGGCCGCGCTGGACTCCAACGCCTCGGCCCGGCCGCCGGAGCCGGCCCCCGTGCCCGCCGCCCAACCGGCGATTACGACGCAGGAGGCGACGGAGTGAGACGCTCCGCGGTCACTGTGCGGACGGGCGGAGCCATGCAGTGGATCGGATGGCCCGCGCTCGCCGCAGCGGCCGGCACCCTGGTCCTGGCCACGCCGGTCGAACTGTTCGGCCTGCATCTTCCCGAGCCGATCCTGCCGCTTCTGCTGGCTTTCGCCTGGCCGCTGATCCGGCCGTCGCTGGTGGCGCCGGCCGTGCTGTTCGTCCTGGGCCTGCTGCTGGACGTGGTGCTGTACCAGCCGCTGGGTCTGTGGCCGCTGTGCCTGCTGCTGCCCTATGGCGTTGTGCTGCTGTCGCGGTCGTTCCTGGCCGGACAGGAGACGCGCGTCCTGTTCTTCTGGTTCTGCCTGACCAGCGCTGCGGCCTTCCTTCTGGCGTATCTGATCGTCACCCTGACGGGAGGGCGCGCACCCAGCCTCCTCGCCCTGCTGGGACAGGTGATCCCGACCCTGCTCCTTTTTCCCCTGTCGAACGCCCTGATCCAGCGCTTCGACGACGTCGATTCCCGATACCGATGAGCTCCGAACCGTCCATCTTCTTCAGCGATCCGAACGAGCGGCAAGGCTCGTTTCTGCGGCGCACCCTGGTGGTCGGTGGGCTGACGACGCTCGGCGTCGTGGGGCTGGGCCTGCGGCTGGGTCAGTTGCAGGTCGTCCAGGCGCGTGAGTTCGCCACCCTCGCGGCCGCGAACCAGTTCAATTTCCGACTCGTCCCCCCTCCCCGCGGCGTGATCAAGGACCGGAACGGCGTCGTCATCGCCGGCAACCGTCCCAGCTTCCGCGTGCTTGTGGTGCGCGACGAGACCAAGGATCTGGACGGGACGCTGGACCTGCTGGGTCGCCTTCTGCCCGACACGCTGGAGCGGCGCCGCGGCATCATCCGCGACGTCAACGCCGCGCCCCGCTTCACCCCGGTTCCGGTCAAGAGCGACCTGAGCTGGGAGGAGTTCGCCCGGGTCAACCTGTACGCCAACGAGTTGCCCGGCGTGATGGCGGACATGCACGAAGCGCGATTCTATCCGCACGGCGGCGCCTTCGCCCACGTCGTCGGATATGTCGCCAAGCCGAACGAACGCGATGTCGAGGCCTACCGCGAACGGGGTGAGGAGGTACCTACACTGCTGTTCAATCCCAGCTTCCGCGTGGGACGGCAGGGAATTGAACGGTCGCTGGACGACTCCCTGCGCGGCGAGCCCGGGGGCAATCGCGTGGAGGTCGACGCACGGGGGCGCGTCGTCGGTGAGGACGACGCCAACTCCCGTCCCCCGGTGCCGGGGGCGGAAGTGGTTCTGACGCTGGACGCCGACATCCAGAACAAGGCCCTCGAAGTCTTCGGCGAAGAGTCCGGAAGCTGCGTCGTGATGGATGTGCGCAACGGCGACATCCTGTGCATGGTTTCCGCTCCGTCGTTCGACCCGAACCTGTTCGTCAGTGGCGTGCCCAGCCCCATCTATCGCGCCTGGGCCGACTACGAGCGCCGTCCGCTGACCGACAAGGCCATCAACGGCGTCTTCGCGCCGGGGTCCACCTTCAAACCGGTGACAGGGCTGGCCGCGCTGCTGCGCGGGGCCAACCCGGACCGACGCATCTTCTGCAACGGCGGCTTCTATCTGGGGCGACGGTTCGCCTGCCACGACACGCACGGCTCGCAGGACATGCGGGACGCGATCAAGAACTCCTGCAACGTCTACTTCATGACCCTGGCCGTTGAGATGGGCCCGGACGCCATCGCCGACGTCGCGCGCGGCATGGGGTTTGGCCAGACCTTCGATCTGGGGATCGGCAACCAGAACCCGGGGCTGGTGCCGGACACGGCCTGGCGTCGGCGCAACCCGGTGCGCGGCGACGGCAAATGGTATCCGGGCGAGACGCCCAGCTATGCCATCGGTCAAGGTGCCCTGACGGTGAACGCCCTTCAGCTGGCCGTGTACACCGCGCGGCTCGCCAACGGACGCAAGGCGGTTCAACCGCGCCTGATCAAGTCGATCGGCGGCAAGGAGCAGCCGCCGTCGGCCGAGGTGAAGGATCTGCCCTACGATCCGGCCCTACTGGCGATCCTCAGGGAGGGGATGAACCGGGTGACCGACGTGGGCGGCACCGGATTCCGCAACAGTCAGCTGGGCCTCGGTGCCGTGCGCATGGCGGGCAAGACCGGCACGGCGCAGGTGCGCAACTACGGCTCCGGGTCGCGCAAGTCGAACATCTGGTCGCAGAAGGACCACAACCTGTTCATCGCCTACGCCCCGATCGACAATCCCCGCTATGCGGTCTCGGTGATCGTGCAACACGGCGGCATGGGCGGCGGGACGGCTGGCGCGCCCCGGGCGCGCGAGGTCATGCGCGTGGCCCTGCTCAAGGATCCCGAAATCCGCGAACGCATCGAGCAGTCCGGCTTCGCCGAGACGGAAGATCCCGGTTCGCACGAAGCCAACGCCCTCGGCGCCGCCCAGCCGGCGACGGCCGCAGATCCCGCCTCGACATCCGAGGCGACCCCGCCGCCCTCGCCCACGCCGGAGCCGCCGCAGTGACCGCCTCGGCCCTGACCCGCCCGGGAGAGCGCGACCGGCTGTCGGTCAAGGTGCGCGAGATTGACTGGACGCTGGTCGTTCTGTTGTCGGTCGTGGCCGGCACGGGCGTGGCCATGCTGTACTCGATCGCCGGCGGCCAGTGGCAGCCGTGGGCGGCGGATCAACTGATCCGCTACGGCGTCGTGCTGCTCATGGCGCTGGTCCTGGCGCTGGTGCATCCGAAATGGTGGTTCCGGGCCGCCTACCCGATGTACGCCGTGCTGCTGGTGCTGGTGATGGCGGTGGATTTCACGCCGCTGGGCTACGTCGCGGGCGGCGCGCGGAACTGGCTGAATCTGGGCTTCATCCGCATCCAGCCGGCGGAGTTCATGAAGCTGGGCCTCGTGCTGGCTCTGGCGCGCTGGTACCACAACCACACGGCGCAGGAGGCGCGCTTCAGCTGGAAGCTGATCATCCCCGCCGCCATGATCGGCGTGCCCTTCCTTCTGGTCGCCAAACAGCCCGATCTCGGGTCGGCCATGATCATCGGTCTGACAGGCGCGGCGGTGATGTTCGTGGCCGGTCTGAGCTGGAAGATCATCACCGCGGGCGGCGTGCTGGCGGCAGTGGGCACGCCGCTGTTCGTGATCTTCGGCATGCACGACTATCAGCGGAACCGGGTGCTGACCTTCCTTGATCCGACGAAGGATCCGTCGGGCACGGGGTACAACATCATCCAGTCCAAGATCGCCCTGGGGTCCGGCGGCTTCCTCGGGCGCGGCTACGGTCTGGGCAGTCAGAGCCAGCTGGAGTTCCTGCCGGAACGGGAAACCGACTTCATCTTCTCGACTGTGGCTGAGGAGTTCGGCTTCGTCGGCTCGTTCTCGCTGCTGCTCTGCTATGTGGGCATCATCCTGATCGGCCTGCGCATCGCCAGCCTGTCCTACAGCCACTTCGGCCGGATCGCGGCCAGCGGCATGGTCGCTTTCTTCGCCCTGTTCGTGCTGATCAACGGGGCCATGGTGATGGGGCTGGCACCGGTCGTCGGCGTGCCGATGCCGCTGCTGTCCTACGGCGGCTCGTCGATGATGACGATCATGTTCGGTTTCGGTCTGGTTCTGTCGACGCGGGTGCACCGCTATTCGGAACTGCCCAAGGGCCACGGGCTTTTCTGAGGATGACCGACGCCAAGCCCGTCGTGGCCCCGCCCGACATGTTCGACGACTGCGCCGACAAGCCGTGCCCCGAGCCGGTCCTGCCCGGGGCGCCTCCGGAGCGCCTGAAGGCCATGACCGACGGGGTCGGCATGCGCGAGAGCCCGGCGGAATGGGCCTTCGTCCGCCTGTCCAAACTGATCGAGGATTTCGAGAAGGGCCTGGACAAGGACGAGGAGGTGGGCGCGACCGTGGTCGGCCTGCCCGGGGACGCCACGATGAAGTTCGACGAGGTCGGCTTCTGGAGCCCGGACCTGATCCTGTTCAGCGGCCGCAACGCCGACGGCAAGCCGACGCGCGTGGTGCAGCACTACAGCTCGCTGAACGTCATGCTGAACGTGTCGAGGAAACCCGAGGAGCGTGAGGCGCGCCGCATCGGCTTCCAGCTGTCGGAACTGGTCGAGAAGACCAATCCCAAACGGAGGGCCAAGGGCTCCACCCCCTAGTCGGAGAGGTTGGCGGCCCAGTCGGTGGCCCGGATGAGGCTGTCGACGATGCCCGGCTCGGTCGAGGCGTGGCCGGCGTCGGCTATCACGTCCAATTTCGCCTCCGGCCAGGCGCGGTGAAGGGACCACGCGCCCGAGATCGGCGTGACCACGTCAAACCGGCCCTGGGCGATCCAGGCGGGAATGTGCCGCATTCGCGCGACGTTGCGGAGGATCCAGTTCTCTTCGGGGAAGAAGCCGCCGTTCATGAAGTACCAGCACTCGATGCGGGCGAAGGCGACGGCGAACTCGGGGTCGGCGAACTTGTCCGGTCGCGCGTCCGGGCCCTGGACGCTGACGGTCTCGCCCTCCCAGCTGGACCAGGCCACGGCGCAACGATCGCGCTCCGCCTTGTCCGGCCCGGTCAGCCGCTTGTAGTAGGCACCCATCAGGTCGTGCCGCTCGTCCTCGGGGATGGGCTCCACGAACCGCTCCCACGCGTCGGGGAAGATGTTCGAGGCCCCCTCCTGATAGAACCAGCGCAGTTCAGGCTTGGTCAGCAGGAAGATGCCGCGCAGCAGTAGGGACTGGACGCGCTCGGGGTGGGTGATGGCGTAGGCCATGGCCAGGGTGGAGCCCCAGCTGCCGCCGAAGGCCGCCCAGCGGTCGATGCCCAGCAGTTCCCGCAGGCGTTCGATGTCCTCGATCAGGGTCCAGGTGGTGTTGTCGTCCAGCGAGGCGTTGGGCTTCGACTTGCCGCAGCCGCGCTGGTCGAACATGACGATCCGCCATTTCTTCGGGTCGAAGAAGCGCCGCATCCCCGGATTGACGGCCCCGCCGGGGCCGCCGTGAAGGACGACAACCGGTCGGCCCTGCGGATTGCCGGATTCCTCGTACCACACCTCATGCGGACCGCCGGTCGACATCCAGCCGGAGGCATAGGACTCGATCTCCGGATACAGGTCGCGGCGGGGACGGTCGGGCGAGAGGAAGGCCATGGAAATCCTGATTTTTCCTACCATTGCCGCAGCGGTACTTACCGAAATGTGACCGCTTTGGGGCCGACGCTACGCCCGACCGCCCGGTTTGCGAAAATGGAATCGCCCGGCGACGTCAGCCCAGGGTCAGGCTAGACCGCGGGTCATGGTCGAGTCTCCAACCCGCAGCCCTGTAACGGCAAAGCTTAGGCTTTCAGTCGGCTATGTGTTGCTGTTCGGCGTCACCGGGGTGAGCCTGCCCTACGCCGGGCTGTGGATGCGGGATCGCGGTCTGACGGGCGCGGAGATCGGCGTGCTGCTGGCCGTGCCGATGCTGGCGCGGCTGATCACGGGGCCGGTCCTCGCGGTCTGGGCGGACGGGTTCGCACGCAGACGAACGCCGATCGCCCTGCTCGCAGCGGCGGCAGCGGCGGGGTACGGCGGGGCCCTGTTCGTCGAAGGTTTCGGACCGTGGATGGCGTGCTGGTTCGTGGGCGCGACGGCCGCGGCGGCCCTGCTGCCGCTCAGCGACGTGCTGACGCTGCGGCTGGCGCGTCGCGAGGGGTTCACCTTCGCCCTGCCCCGCGGCTTCGGTTCGGCCGCCTTCGTGGCCGCCAACGTCGGCATGGGCGCGATCCTGGCGCGAACGTCGTCGCAGGCAGTGGGCGTGTGGATCACGTGCGGCGCTGCCGCACTGGCGGCGTTCGCCCTGGTCGGCCTGCCCGGCGAGGCGGTGGCGGACGGCCCAAGGACGCGGGCGCGCGACCGTTTCCGGGGCTTGGGCACCCTGCTGGCGTCGGTTCCGTTCCTGGGCGCCGTCGCGGCGACGGCGGCGCTGCACGCCTCGCACGCCTTCTACTACGCCTTCTCCGCCGTGCTGTGGACCGCGCAAGGACTGGGCGCGACGGTCACGGGCGTGCTGTGGGGCTTCGCCGTGATCATGGAGATCGCCTTCATGTGGGTGGTCGAACCGTGGCGGAGGCGGGTCGGGATCAGTCCCTGGACGCTGATCCTGATCGCGGCGGGCGCGGGCGTCCTGAGATGGGCCGCATTGACGACGGAGCCCGGGTTGGGCTGGCTGGTCGCCTTGCAGGCGCTGCACGCGCTGAGCTTCGCGGCCTCATATCTGGCCGGGCTGGAACTGGTCGACCGGTTCAGCCCACCTGAATCCCACACCGCGGCACAGACCCTGTCGTCAGCGCTGTCGTCGGGGGTCGTGATCGGGCTGGCGACCCTGATCTCGGGTCCGCTCTACGACGCGCATGGCGCACAAGGGTACTGGGCGATGGCCGTGCTGGCGGCGGCAGGCGGCGGAGTCGCGATCGCGATGCGGCGGCGGGCCCCCGCCTGAGCCGCCGTCAGTGCGCGGACCCGCGCCCGCCGGGAGACAGATGGCGCGCGATGGCGGTCATGGCCAGGCCGAGGCCCGCGTCGGCACGGGCCGGATCGCCCGAGGGGACGCGCAACAGGGCCACGGCGGGCGCGTCGACGCCATCGGGCAGGCCGCACATGGCGCGGAACAACAGATAGCTGGCGGCGTCGGGCTCGGCATCCGAAGAGACTTCGGCGGGTTGGCCTGCGTCCGTCAGTGCGCGGACGATCTCCTGTGCCGAGGCGGTCGCGCGAACGACGCCGGGACCGGTGGGGTGAAAGCGGCCCTTGCCGTTCAGCGCACGGTTCTCGGCACGCGTCTGGATGCGAAACCCGTCCGTGCGTGCTCTGCCCAGGATCAGGAGGGCGCGGCAGGCGGGATCGCGAAGTCGGCTCTCCAGAGCGCTCGCCAGGGCTTCCGGGTCGGAAGCGTCGAGGCGGCGGGCGCGGGCGGAAGCCAGACCGTCCGTCAGGGCCGACGCGCCGCCCAACGCGGCGTCCACTGCCGGATCGCAGACGCAGACGACGATCTCCGGACGCGTGTCGGAGCCGGCGGGCGGAAGGTCGGGCATGGAAGAGGGACCATGACGGTTGTGTGACGGCGAGGCGGACCCTCACGCGCCACCCCCCCGTCCGTCAAGCCGGAAACGTCGGGCGGCAGTCAAAGGTGATCAGGATTCACCCCTCAGGCGAGATCGCCGACCGCGGCGTCCAGGAGCATGAAGGCCCGTCCGGCGTCGGACGCAAGCCGGTTCAGCACGACCGCCGGATCGCCGGATCGGGCATGATCCGCGAGCAGGCGCGCCGTCTCCCGGACATAGGCCTCGGCATCGGCGCGAAGGGCCGGGTCGCTCATGACGCGACGGGACACGCTGCGCACGGCGGCGGGCGCGACGCGACGGACGACGCCACGAGCGGCGGCGGCATCGCCCCGACCGATGGCCGCCGCCGCTTCCTCGATGCGCGCGCGCGGCAGCAGGGCATTGGGGTCCACCCCCATGCGGCGGATCGCATCGACGACGCGCGCGGACAGTCCTTCGGCGTCGGCAGCCGGCATGACTGGCGTGTCCAGATCAAGCGGTGCATCGCCCTCAAGGTCCGCCCAGTCCAGCGGCGCGGCGGGTGCCGGCGGAACCGTCTTGCCGGCGTTCAACTGAAGCCGGCGAAGGCCGAAGGAGCGACCCGACGGGGCCGGAGCTTCCGTGACGGGTTCGGAGACGGGAGGCGGCGCGGGACGCGACGGTTCGGCATCGCGCCGCCGTCCCTGGGAGTCGCCCGAGACCACGCCCATCAGGCGCACGGCTTCGGTCAGCATCTCGTAGTTGCGGCGAACCCGCTCCTGGAAGGCGGCGTCCAGCGCCTCGGTGTCCTCGGCCGCCTTGCGCGACGCCTCGGAGAGCGCCTTGAGGCCGTCCTCGACCACGGCACGCACAGCTTCGGCCCGTTGCCGGGCGGCCTCGGGCAGCTGGGCGGCCTTGCCGTCCAGTTCGACCATCGCCCCCTCGACCTGCTCCAGCATGGCACCGAGGCGATCGGCCAGAGCCTCCATGCGCTCCTGCGCCCGCTGTCCGGCCTCGTCGACCAGCCCGGCGCTTTCGCTGACGAGACGGCGAGCCCCTGCAATGCGGGCGTCGGCGGCCTCGTCGGCCTGTTGGGCCGCGGCGAAGAGGGCTTCGCCGAGGCGGTCGGCGCGGTGCTGGGCTTCCTCGGCCGACTGCTGGGCGGTCGAACGGGCCGCTTCTGCGGTCGCCTGCAGCGCCTCGAGGGCGCGACGGGTCTCCTCGATCTGGACGTCCCGGGCCTCCGCAGCCAGGGACTCGAACTTGTCGAGCGCGACCTTGGTAGCCGCGTCGAAACCGTCGGCCTCCCGCTGGGACATTTCGACGAGCGCGCGGAACTGATCGGTGGCGGCCTCGATCAGATCACGGACGGTATCCACGGCGCCGGCCGAAGTCTCGGACAGTTCGCCCGCCGCACCGCGGGCGGCGGAGAGCTGCTCGCTCAACTGGGCGCGCTGGCTTTCGACTTGGGCAGAGAAGTCCTCCTGATCCGTCCGCAGGGCGTAGGCCGCGGTCACGAGGGCGGCGCGCTGTTGTCCCAGACCCTCCTCCACCGACTGGATCTGTTCGGCCACGCCGGCACCGGCGTTCTCCAGCCGGATCGTCTGGCGTGACAGATCGTCGGCGGCGGCGCGGGCGGCGTCCTGGGCCTCGCCGGCGGCAGCGGCGAGGTCGGCGGCGCGGGCGGCAAGGGCGGCCTCCGCTTCCCGCAACTGCGACTGGGCGAGGTCCGACGCGTCCATGACCATGCGGGACTGGCGTTCGACCGCCTCGACCACGACCAGGGCCTGGCCGTCCAGCTTCTGGTTCAGCTGTTCCATGGCCTCGCGCTCATGGGACAGGGCCTCGGACAGGCGTCGCGCGGTTGTCGCGGCGGTCTCTGCGGCGTGGTTGAGGCGTTGGGTCTCTTCCGACAGGGCCTCGCGCAGCAGGGTCATGTCGCGGCGTGCCCGTTCGGCGGACAGGGCGGCCTGGTCGACGTCCTGTCGGAGCAGGGTGAGGACGCCGCCCGCCTCCTGCGCCGCGAGAGCCGTCGGAGCCAGCAGGGCCTCGGAGAGGTCGCGGGCCCGGCGCGTTTCCGCAGCAAGACGCGCGGAATCCGTCAGGGATCGGGCCAGAAGCAGGGCCAGGCCGACCGGAGCGAGGGCGATCAAGGCGTAGACGGCGAGGCGCAGCGGCTCCAGCTGCACGGTGCCGAAGCCGGTCTCGTAGGCCGCCAGAGCAGCGACGCCCGCTGCCCAGAGCGCCGAGGCGACGCCGGCGATCCAATAGGGCGCAGGGCTGGGGCGCGCGGAGGCCGGTGCGTGGACCACCGCCGGGGGCTGCGCGACCGGATCAGCGACCGGGGCGGGAGCAATCCCGGCCGGCGGACGGATGGTGTCGACGGCGACGTCGGCCTGGACCTCCACCGCGGCGGCGCGCCGGGCAGCGTCGGCCTCGCGGCGGGCGGCCTCCTCGGCCAGACGGCGACGTCGGCGTTCGGACATGGGCCGCTCCGGCGGGGCGGACGCGGCGTCGGCGTCACGGCTGGCGTCGACGGCCGGTTCCGCTGCGGCGCCGTTCGACGCGGGCGCCTGGGCGGCCGTCTCCGCTTCCGGGGCGGTGAGGTTGAGCGGCGGCCGTTGGCGGTTCTTCATCGGATGCGGATTTCGGGCTCTGGGACGCGGACGGGCGACCCTAGCCACTCACCCGCTCGCCGCAAAGGCGAACGCGGCCGAATCCCGCAATCAGCACTTCCGCGAGGGCGCGGAGATCAGGACCGTGCGGGCGGGGGTCGGCGGGCAGTCGTCCTTGACGCGGCGAACCTCGGGCTCGTCCGCACGACGGTCGCGCAATTCGACGCCGAACTGCGACAACGCCGCCATGGCCAGGGCGGCGACGATACCGGCGATGAACTCGATCAGCGCATGCATCGCCGATCCTCTCCCCTGCTGCGAGCGGCGTTATGCGCCAATTTCCCCGGACGGACAATCTCCGGCCCGATGAACAAAGCGTCACGATTGACGATCGAGGTTCGCTTGTGTGACGCAGAACACGGCACGAATTCCCCTCCGGGCCGTTAGGCGCAGCCATGACCACACCCCCCGTGCCCGGCGACGACGCCCCTCTCCTGCCCCGCCCCGGCCTGTGCTGGCGCACGACCTGCGCCGCCCGCGCGGCCACACTGATCGACGGTCAGGCCTGGTTCGACGCCCTGTCCTCCTCCCTCGAGAAGGCGCGGCGGTCGGTGGTGATCCTGGGCTGGCAGTTCGATCCGCGCACGCGGCTGGACGCCGACAGCCGCCACGGCGACCGCCATGCCGAGATCGGGCACCAGCTGCGGATGATGGTGAAGTCCCGTCCGGATCTGGACGTACGCCTGTTGATCTGGAACTCGCCGATCCTGATCGCGGCGTCGCAAGGCTTCTTCCCTCACCGGGCGCAACGCTGGTTCCGCAAGCGGTTCGTGGAGTTCCGACTGGATAGTCCCGGCCCCATCGGGGCCTGTCACCACCAGAAGATGGTCGTCATCGACGACGCCGTCGCCTATTGCGGCAGCGGCGATCTGGGTCCCGATCGCTGGGACACGATGGACCACAAGGACGCGGACCCCCGCCGGGTTCAGCCGACCGGCACCCTGGCACCCGCCCGGCACGAGACGATGTGCGTGGTCGGCGGGCCGGCGGCGCGGGCCCTGGGCGATCTGGCGCGGGAACGCTGGTTCCGGGCAACGTGGGAGCGGACCCTGCCCGATCCGGAGGGCGTGTCCGATCCTTGGCCGGACGGCGTGGAGCCGGAATTTCGCGACGTCCCGGTCGGCATCTCGCGCACGGAGCCGGCCTTCGGCGGGCGCGGCGCGGCGCGTGAGGTCGAGGCGCTGCACCTCGAGGCCATCCGGTCGGCGAAACGTCGCATCTACTTCGAGAACCAGTACTTCACCTCGCCGGCCATCGCGGCCGCACTCGCCCGGCGACTGGAGGAGCCCGACGGTCCCGAGATCGTACTGGTGTCGACGGGATCGAGCCCCAGCTGGTTCGACGGCATCACCATGGACACGGCGCGGTCCGAAGTCCTGTACCGTCTGGAGCAGGCCGACGCCCACGACCGCTTCTACGCCTTCAGCCCCAACACCCGGCGCGGCGAGCGGATCATCGTCCACGCCAAGGTGACGGTGATCGACAACACCCTGCTGCGGATCGGCTCGGCAAATCTGAACAACCGGTCGATGGGCTTCGACACTGAGTGCGATCTGTCGATCGAGCCGGACACGGAGGCAGGACGGGCCGCAGTCGAGGCGTTCCGGCACCGCTCGATCGCGCACTTTCTCGGGGTCGACGCCGACGCCTTCGCCGCCGCCGAAGCCCTGTTCGGATCCATGGGCAAGGCGATCGAGAAGCTGAACGCCGGACGCATGTCGCCGCTGGGCGCGACCCCGCCGACGGCGGTCGAGCGGGTGATCGCCGAATGGCAGCTGGGCGATCCGGTCTCCACGGCCGATGCCTGGCGGCCGTGGAAGCGCCGCAACGTGTCGCAACGACCGTACGACGAGCGGCGGCGCACCCTGTCGCGCCCGTGAGCACGTCGCGGTAAGGGAAGCGCATGACCCTGCGCCCGCTCTTCGTCACCCGGATCTATGAGGCCAGCCTGTCCGGGGCGGCCGGCTTCGACGCCTTCAACGCCGAGCTGGCGCACGCCTGCCGGATGCTGGCGGCTGAGGACAGTGCCGGGCGGGCGTGGTGCAAGGCGCACGGCTATCGCGGCTACACCTCATACGGCTCGCTGAACGACCTGCCCCAGCGCCTGCCGGAGTTTGCAGAGTTAAAGCGCCAACTGGACAAACACGCACAACTCTATGCCCTAGCTTTGAATTTCGATCTGGCCCGGAAGCCGCGGCTGGACAATCTGTGGGTCAACATCCTGAAACCGGGCGGGGGGCACTCCGGCCACATCCACCCGCACGCCTTCCTGAGCGGGACGGTCTACGTCGAGGTGCCAGACGGCGCTTCGGCCCTGAAGCTGGAAGACCCGCGGCTGCCGATGATGATGGCGCGCCCCGGCGTGCGGGCGGACGCGCCGGAGGCGGAGCAACCCTTCGTCTATCTGGCGCCACGCCCCGGCACAGTCCTGATGTGGGAAAGCTGGCTGCGCCACGAGGTGCCGCCCAACGCCGCAAAGAGTGAGCGGATCTCGATCAGCTTCAACTACGCCTGAAGCCTCCCGGAGCACCGCTGGGCGACGTCCGGGAGGAGACGCGGTCGCGTCAGGCTTCGTAGGAATCGCGGACCATGCGGTCCAGGGTGCGGACGCCCCAACCCACGGCCCCGTCCGGCACGGTCGGGTTTTTGGAGTCCTTGACCCAGGCCGTGGGCGCGATGTCGATGTGGGCCCAGGGCACGCCGTTGGTGAAGCGCTGCAGGAACAGGGCGGCGGTGATCGAGCCGCCGGCGCGGCCGTTGCCCATGTTCTTCACATCGGCGATCGGGCTGTCGATGTGGCGCTCGTAGATGGCCGGGATCGGCATGCGCCAGGTGTTCTCGCCGACCTTCGGGCCCGCCTTGGCGATGTTCTCGGCCAGTTCGTCCGAGTTCGAGAAGACGCCGGCGTACTCCAGGCCCAGCGAGACGATCATGGCCCCCGTCAGGGTGGCCAGATCGACCATGAATTTCGGCTTGAAGCGCTCCTGGGTGTACCAGAGGCAGTCAGCCAGAACGAGGCGACCCTCGGCGTCGGTGTTCAGGATCTCGACGGTCTGGCCCGACAGGGTCTCGACCACGTCGCCCGGACGGATGGCGTTTCCGTCGGGCATGTTCTCGACCAGGCCAACGACGCCGACCACGTTCACCTTGGCCTTGCGGCCCGCAAGCGCGTGCATGAGGCCGACCACGGCGGCCGAGCCGCCCATGTCCCACTTCATCTCCTCCATGCCCTCGGCGGGCTTGATGGAGATGCCGCCGGTGTCGAAACAGACGCCCTTGCCGACAAAGGCGATGGGCTGATCGCCCTTGGCACCGCCGTTCCACTTCATGATTGCGACCTGGCTGTCGCGCACGCTGCCCTGACCGACGGCCAGGAGAGTGCGGAAGCCCAATTTCTCGAGCTCCTTCTCGCCCAGCACCTCGACCTCGAGCCCCAGCGTCTCGAGCGCCTTCACGCGACGGGCGTACTCCTCCGGATAGAGGATGTTGGCCGGTTCGGAGACCAGATCGCGGCTGAACTCGACGGCCTCGGCGACCGGAGCGAAGTCGGCGTCATAGGCGGCCTGCGCGGCCTTCGGATCGGCGGCGACGACGCGGATCGTCTGGACCGACGGGGTCTTCTCGGGCTTCAGCGTGGTGCGGTACTTCAGGAACCGATAGGCGGCCAGGCGGGCGGCGAAGGCCGTGCGGGCGGCCTGATCCGCCGACAGGTGCGAGACGTCGATGGCCAGCGCATCGGCGCCCGACATCTTCAAAGCGTGATAGGCGGCACCCGCGGCGGCCTCCAGCGCCAGATCATCGACCTGCCCGGCCTCGCCCGCGCCGGTGACGACGATGGTCGCCGCATCGCAGCCGGACACGCCGGCGACCAGCTGGGTCGAATTCTTCGCGCCGGTGAAGCGGCCGGCGTTCATGGCGCGCGACAGGGCACCGCCGGTGGCCGCGTCCAGCTGGACGCCCGCGCCGGCCAGGCTGCGGCCTTCATGCGCCAGAACGGCCAGAACCGGGGCGGTGCCCGCGGAGGCGGCGAACTCGATCTTCATCGGAGACTCCTGCCGGAGATACGCCCGGCGTCTGAAACAATCCGCGCACTGTCGCGGAAAACGAGGGCCATGTATTAGGGCGTTCCCCGCACCCCCCGCAACGGGGCGATTTCCTTTCGTCCATGACGCTGATTCAAGGCTATCTTTTCCGGCAGATCGCCCGTCCCGTCGTCGGGGCGTGCGCGGCGCTGGCCGGAATCGGCATCCTGAGCCAGTCGCTGGAACAGCTTGAATTCGTGGTCGAGCGGGGGGCGAGCCTCTGGGTCATGGTCAAGCTGACCAGCCTCGCGGTGCCTCAACTGCTGGCGGTCATCCTGCCCATCGGCCTGTTCGTCGGTGCGCTGATCGCCCTGACGCGGTTGCAGCGCGAACAGGAACTGATCGCAGCGTTCGCGGGCGGGATGACGCGATGGGCCGCCATCCGGCCGGCGGCGATGCTGGCGCTGATCGTCGCCGCGACGACCCTGCTGATCAATGTCGCGGTCCAGCCATGGGCCCAGCGCGTGGCCCGGGACGAAGCCTTCGCCGTGCGTTCGGACCTGGCCGCCCTGCTGGTCGAGGAAGGCCGGTTCGTGAAAGGACCGAGCGGACTGACGGTCTATGTGCAGGAGATCGAGCAGAACGGCCTGATGACAAACCTGTTCGTCTACATCGACGACGGCAAGTCGGTGTCCACTTGGAACGCAACCGAGGCACGCTTCAGCCGCATTGCCGGTGAGCCCTATCTGCTTCTGGGTGAAGGATCGTGGCAGCGGTATTCGTCGGACGGCGTGCTGAATCATCTGCAGTTCGACAACCACGCCTTCCCCCTGACGGGTTTCGTCGACGAAGCGGATCAGGCGGTGCGATACAAACCGTCGGATCTCTACCCGACCCAACTTTTCAACCCGTCACCGGCAGTATTGCAAAGCGCAGGCACGCGCGGAGAGTTGCTGGCCGAGGGGCACTCACGCCTGTCGTCACCGCTCTATGCGCTGGCGGCGATGGCCATGGCCCTGACGGCAATCCTGGGCGGATCGTTCAGCCGGACCGGCTATGGCGTACGCGTCGCGAAGGCGGCCGGGGCATTCCTGGTCGTGCGGATCGCCGGCTACGGGATCGTGGCCGCGAGCGCCTGGAATCCGTGGGTCAACATCCTCCAGTATGCGCTGCCACTGGCCGCCGCCGCGATCACGTTGCGCCTGCTGTTCCGCGCGCTGAAGCCACGCCGGCGAAAGGCCGGGCGGCTCACGGCAGAAGCGGCAGCGATCGCATGACCGCTCCGTCCCGTGTCCGGATTGGCCGCATAGAGCGGTACGTGCTGTCACAACAGGCACGGTCGCTGCTGGTCGCGCTGGGCGTGATCGCCGGCTTGATCATGCTCATCGACTTCGTGGAGATCTCGCGCGGCGTCGGCTCCGACGTCGACCTTTCAGGCGTGCGGCTGCTCGGACTCATGCTGCTGAAGTCGCCCGCGGTGATCCTGCAACTGACGCCGTTCGTCTTTCTGTTCGGCACCCTCGGAGCCTATGTGGCCCTGAACCGGCGAAGCGAACTGATCGCGATGCGCGCGGCGGGCGTTTCAGCCTGGCGATTCGTGCTTCCGGCGGCGCTGATGGCGCTCGTCTCCGGCGTGGTGATCGTTGCCGCCCTGAGCCCCCTGGCCTCCTATGCGGATGGGGTGTTCCAGCGCGAGCGGACGCGCCTCTCGGGTCAGGCGGTCGGGGTCGGCGCACCCGAGGCTGTATGGCTGCGCGAGGGCGACGACCAGCGCCAGGTCATCATCAGGGCGGATCGACAGGACCGCGCCGGCGGGCGTCTGCTGGGCGTCAGCTTCTTCATCTACGCCAACGACGCAAACGGCGGGCGGCGGTTTGCCGAGCGCATCGACGCGGCGTCGGCCACGCTCCGAGCCGGCAGCTGGAGGCTGGTGGACGCTGTCGGCGCGCGGATCGGGGAGCGAGGCGTGACCTATGCCACGCTGGACCTGCGCTCCAGCCTTGCGGACGAGGAGGCCTTCGACCGCTTCGCCCGGCCGCAGTCGACGCCCATCTGGTCCCTGCCCGCCCAGATCGCGCGCGTCGACGCGGCGGGGTTCTCCACGACCGCCTACCGGCTGAGGCTGCACCAGCTGGTGGCCACACCCCTGGTGCTGGCGGCCATGTCGATCCTCGCCGCGGCGTTTTCCCTGAGACTGATGCGGCTGGGCGACCTGGCGCGCATGAGCGGCGCGGCCGTGGTGCTGGGTTTCGCCTTCTTCTTCGTCAATCAGATGTCCGCCGCCTTCGGCTCGGCGGAGGTGATCGCGCCGTGGGTGGCGGCCTGGCTGCCGCCGCTTTTGGCCCTCCTCGCCGCGCTGACGCTGCTGGTCTACACAGAGGACGGCTAGCGCCGCGCGGCGTCGTCGCTTAGGGAAGCCTGGGGGCGACGCAGTCAGGAACACGGATCAGACGACCCAGATGCGCGCCGGCCTTGCTCCTCTCCGAAATCACCGATCGCTGCTTCTTGCGGGCGTGGGAGCCTGCCTTCTGGGAGCCGGTGCCGCGCAGGCGCAGGAGGCGACCCCGCCGTCCGTGGACGACGGTCTGGACGACCGGGCCCTGTATCTCGACGCGGCGGACGTTGCCAGGGTTGGGGACCGTCTGGAGGCCTCACGAGAGGAAGGCGACCGCCTTTATGCGAGGTTCCAGAATCACGCCTTGAGGACCCGACGGCTGACTTACGACCTCGCAACCGGGATCGCGACGGCGCAGGGCGAGGTGGAGCTGACGGCCCCGGACGGAGCCACGGTCTTCGCTGACTATCTGGAATTGACGGACGGTGCCCAGACCGGCGTGGCCGTCAACTTCGCGACCCGTCTCCAGGATGGGTCCAGCCTGATGGCCGCGACGGCCGTCCGGCGGTCCGAAACGGTCAACGAGCTGAACTACGCCGTCTTCACCCCCTGCCCCATCTGCGACGAAGAAGGACGGCCGAAGGAACCGACGATCTCGATCCAGGCCCAGCGCGTGATCCAGGACGAAAGCCTGCGGGCCGTGCTGTACCGGAACGCCGTCTTCAAGGTGAAGGGCGTGCCGGTACTGTTCCTGCCGTTCTTCGCCCATCCGGACCCGACGGTCGAGAGGGCGTCCGGCTTCCTGGTGCCGGAGATCGGGTTCGACCAGGAGCGGGGCCTGAGCTGGGAGCAACCCTATCTGATCGTGGTCTCGCCGTCCGAGGACTGGTTGATCAGTCCCCAGTTCAACAGCGAGGTCGAGCCCCTTCTGAACCTGCAGTGGCGGCGACGGTTCGCCGACGGGACCGTGATCGCGCGCGGCGGCTACACCTATGCCCGGAACTTCGGTGACTTCGACGCGGACGACGACGGCGTCGACGACGTACCCCAGCCTCTGGACCGCGAACACCGCAGCTATGTTCTGGCTTCCGGGGCCTTTGATCCGGCGGGGCCGTGGCGCTGGGGCTTCACCGGAGAGCGGACGTCAGACAAGACGCTATTCGATCGCTACGATGTGCGCGACCCCTACGCAGACAACGGGCTGTACCATGGCGACGAGCGCCGCCTGATCAGTCAGGTCTATGCGGAGCGTCAGACGCCCCGGTCCTATCTCTCGTTCGCCGCCTTCGCCATCCAGAGCCTGCGCGTCACGCAGTTCAACGACACGGCACCCGGCCTGAACCGCTTCGAGCCCGACGGCGCGCTGCCGATTGCCGCGCCGCTGGTCGAGGGGCGCTGGGAGCCCGGCGGGCCGGTGTTCGGGGGGCGGCTGAGACTGAGCGGCTCGGCCGTCGCCCTTTTCCGCGACGATTTCACCGGCGCGCCCGTGCTGCGGCCGGAGGCGCTGCCGATCGGCCCGGCGCCCGCCGAAGGCGTCGACAGTCGAAGGGTGACCGGGCGGGTGGAATGGCGGCGCACGCTGATCTCGGCAGCCGGGGTGCGGTGGGAGCCCTTCGTCGACGGGCGGATGGACGTCTATTCCATCGCCGACCTGCCGGCTCCCGGGCTGGAAGCGGATCAGACGGTGACACGAGGGCGGGCCACGGTCGGGCTGGACGTCAGCTGGCCCCTGATCCGTACCCTGTCGGGCGGTGCCGACCTGATCTTCGAGCCTCTGGGCCAGATCTCTGCGTCCACGGACGCCGACCTGGATCCGCGTGTTCCGAATGAGGACAGCCAGGTCCTCGACCTCGACGAGTCCAGCCTGTTCCGCATCGACCGCTTTCCCGGCGAGGATCTGTACGAGGGGGGTCTCAGGTTCACAGGGGGCGCGAGGGCCACGTTGCGCTGGAGCGAGGACAGGCAAGCCTCCCTGTTCGTAGGCCGCAGTTGGCGGGCCGCCCCGGAGCCGGGTCTGCTGACCGCGTCGGGCGACGATCCGTCGGTTCTTTACGACGCCACCGGACTGGCGGAGGAGACTTCCGACTGGGTCGTGCAGGGGACGTTCGAGCCGCATGACGGCGTGCGCGCATGGGGGCGGGCCACGATCGATGATTCGGGCGAAGTTCGGCGAGCCGAAGCAGCGGTCGAGGGTCGCTGGGGCCGCCGCAGCGGGGGTTCGGTGATCTATGTCATGGACAACAGCAACCCGGTCGATGGACCGCTGAACCGCAACTATGCCTTCGTCGAGGGCTCTGTGCAGCAGTTCGTGGTGGGGAACTGGGGCGTTGCGGGCTCCGGCGTCTACGATCTCGACCGCGACCTGTTCGTGCGCTCAGAGGTTGGCCTGCTGTTCGACGACGATTGCGTGCGGTTCGAGATCGGATTCCGGCGCGACAACACGCGGGTCAGGCCCAGCGGCGCGTCGGAAGGTGCCTATGTCCGCCTAACGCTCGCCACTTTCGGCGGTACAGGCTAATAGCGGGGCGACCGGCGCCGGTGAGGGGCGCGACCGGCCGATTCTCCGTGATCGGCGCGTGCGGCGAGGCCGCCATAAGGGTTCAGGACGAACGATGCGAGTGATGCGTTTTGCGACGGCCGCGGCGATGACCGCGCTGATGGCCGGAAGCGCTGCGGCCCAGACGGTGCCCGCGCGGCAGGATCCGCCGGCCCGGGGCGCGACGGCGGCGGGCACGCTGCAGCCGACGGAGGCGCGCCGTGAGCTCCGAATGGTGCAACGTCCGGATTTCCAGATCGCCGACGGCGTCGTCGCCACGGTCAACGACCAGATCATCACGGGATTCGACCTCCGCCAACGCATGTTGCTGATCATCGCCATGAGCGAGGTCGAGCCGACCGCCGAGGATCTGCCCCAGATCGAGCGTCAGGCGCTGGAAAGCCTGATCGACGAGCGCCTGCAGGCGCAGGAAATCGCGCGCTACCCGGACCTCAAGGTGACCGACGAAGAGGTGACCGAGGAAATTGAGGCCATGGCCGCCGAACTGCGCACCACGGGAGAGGCATATCTGGACCTGCTGGGTCAGGTCGGCATCCAGCCGCAGACCATTCGCGACCAGGTTCGCGTCTCGATCGGCTGGCGCCGCCTCTACGGCGGCCGGTTCGCCAGCCGGGCACGCGTGTCCAGGGCCCAGGTCGATCAGGCCATGCGGCAGGTCGAGGAGGCGTCGACCAAGCGCCAGTATCTGATCGGCGAAATCTTCATCGAAGCGGCGCAGACGCAAGGCGGTATGCAGGGCGCGGTGAACGGTGCCCAGCAACTGATCCGTCAGATGATCCAGGGCGCGCCTTTCCAGAACGTGGCGCAACAGTTCTCTGACGCGCCCTCCGCGGTGAGGGGCGGGGACGCCGGTTGGGTCGTCGAGGGAACGCTGCATCCGGCGCTGCAGCAAGCCATGGACAATCTGGACGTCGGTCAGCTGTCGAACCCCATCGTCGTCGATGGCGGCGTCTACATCATCTACATGCGAGACAAGCGGCAGGGTACCGCGACGCAGCTGGTCAGCCTGCGACAGGTCATGATCGAGCTCCCCGAATCCGCGTCCGCCGAGGTGGTCGCGGCGGCAGGCGGGCGTCTGGGCACGCTTCAACCCGAGCTGACGTGCGACAACATGCTGGGCCGTGCAACTTCGGAGGCCGGCCTTCTCGGCACCGATCTGGGCGAAAGCGACCTGCAGAGCGTGATTCCGCAGTTCCAGGAGGCCGTGGCCGAGGCACCGGAAGGCACGATCGTGGGCCCCGTGCGCACGCCTCTGGGGGTCCATCTGGTCGGCGTCTGCGGCCGCCGCGTCGGCTCCGCGGCCCTGCCCAGCCGGGAAGATGTGGAGGGCCGCCTCCAGCGCTCCCAGCTGTCGATGCTGGAGCGTCGCTACATGCGCGACCTGCGCGCGGACGCCCTGATCGAACGCAAATGATCCCGCCGCTGGCCCTCTCCCTGGGAGAGCCGGCGGGCATTGGACCCGAGATCGTCGCCGCGGCCTGGACGGCGCTCAGGGACGAAAGGGTGGCTTTCGTCGTGATCGGCGACGCGTCGCTCATTGAGGCGGCAGGCATCCCGGTCGCCGACGTGTCGGAGCCCGCGGAAGCGGCGGGCGTGTTCCGCCGTGCGGCCCCCGTGATCCATTCCCCCACGGCGGCACCGGTCATTCCCGGCACGCCCGACCCCCGCAATGCGGCCAGCGTCGCCGACTGGATCGCCCGCGCCGTCGACCTCGCCATGGACGGGCGCGCCGCCGGGGTTGTGACCGCGCCGATCGCCAAGGCGCCGCTGTACGCCTCCGGCTTTCCTTTCCCCGGCCATACAGAGTTCATCGCCGAGCTGACCAGCGATCTGCCTTACGACGGCACGCGCGGACCGGTGATGATGCTGACGGCCCGTGACTTGCGCGTCGCCCTGGTCACCATCCATTCCCCGCTGAGCGAAGTGCCGGAACTGATCACGCGGGAGCGGGTGATCCGCACGGCGCGCGTGACGCACGAGGCGCTGAAACGCGACTTCGGGATCGCCCGGCCGCGTCTGGCGCTGGCGGGACTGAACCCGCACGCCGGCGAAGGCGGCGCGATCGGTCTGGAAGAGATCGAAGTTCTGCGTCCGGCCGCGGCCCTGCTGCGGGCCGAAGGAATCGCGATCACCGACCCCCTGCCCGCCGACACGATGTTCCACGATGAGGCGCGCGCCGGGTATGACGGGGCGATCTGCCTCTATCACGATCAGGCCCTGATCCCGGTCAAGACGATCGACTTCTGGGGCGGGGTCAACGTGACCCTGGGCCTGCCGATCGTGCGCACCTCGCCGGATCACGGCACGGGGTTCGAGATCGCCGGCAAGGGCGTGGCGCGCGCGGACAGTCTCATCGCGGCGATCCGGCTGGCGGCCGACATGGCCAGGCGGCGGCGCGGCCTCGCATGACCTCCACCCTCCCCTCCCTTCGCGAGCAGCTGGACGCCCACGGGCTGGCGGCGAAGAAAAGCTTCGGCCAGCACTTTCTGCTGGATCTGAACGTCACGCGGAAGATCGTCAGGTTGGCGGGCCCCTTCGACGGGCGGCCTGTGATCGAGGTCGGCCCGGGGCCGGGCGGGCTAACGCGGGCCCTGCTGGAAAGCGACGCCGGCAAGGTGGTGTTGGTCGAGAAGGACCCGCGCTTCGTGCCGCTGTTGCAGGAGCTGGACGACGGGTCCGGACGGCTGTCGATCGTCGAGGGCGATGCGCTGAACGTGCGCGAGGACCAGCTTGTCGAGGGTCCGGCGCATCTGGTGTCGAACCTGCCCTACAACGTCGGCACGCCGCTGCTGATCAAGTGGCTGACCGGCCCCTGGACGCCGCACGCCCTGACCCTGATGTTCCAGAAGGAGGTGGCCGAGCGGGTGGTCGCGCGGCCGGGAGAGGATGCCTACGGCCGGCTGGCCGTGATCGCCCAGGCGGTGGCGGAGGCGAAGCTGGTCATGCACCTGCCCGCTGCGGCTTTCACGCCGCCGCCCAAGGTGGCCAGCGCCGTGGTGCATCTGGTCCCGCGCGCGGATCGGCCGGATCGAACCCTGCTGAAGGCGCTCGAGCGGGTGACGGCCGCCGCATTCGGTCAGCGGCGCAAGATGCTGCGCTCCAGCCTGAAGCAGCTGGGCGGGGCGGAGCTGTGCGAGACCGCGGGGATCAGTCCGGAAGACCGGGCCGAGGTGATCGATCTGGACGGATTTCTGCGGCTCGCGAGGGCGTCGTCCGGACTGGGTGAGCCGCAGCCGACGCCGGCGGCTGACGCAGGCCCGACCCTGACGCGCCGGACGCGGTCCTGACGCCTAGACGGCCTCGTGCAGCAGGGCGTCGCGGTAGCCCTCGACCCAGAGATTTCGGCGCAGGCGGCTGCGTTCTGCATGGTAGATGTGCGCCAGCTCGGCGTAGCTGCGGTCGAAATCGTCGTTGACGAAGACGTAGTCGAACTGGTCGCAACGCTCGATCTCGCCCTTGGCGTTCTGGATGCGGCGCTCGATGACGTCCTGCGCATCCTGGCTGCGGGTCACGAGACGGCGGCGCAGCTCGGCCAGGCTGGGCGGCAGGATGAAGACGCGGACGGCGTCCTGCGGACATTTGCGGGCGACCTCGGCGGCCCCCTGCCAATCGATGTCGAACAGGACGTCGCGGCCCTCGGCGAGCGCCCGGTCGACGGGTGCCCGGAGCGAGCCGTAGCGGGCTCCATGGACGTCGGCCCATTCCAGAAAGGCGTCCTGGTCGATCAGTCGCTGGAACTCGGCGGCATCGACGAAATGATAGTCACGATCGGCGACCTCGCCAGGACGGATCGGACGCGTGGTGACCGAGACCGACAGCTCCAGCCCGCCGTGATCGGCCATCAGGCGGCGGCACAGGCTGGTCTTGCCGGCGCCGGACGGGCTGGCCACGATCAGCAGGACGCCCCGGCGCGGGGTGCGGTCATTCGACATTCTGAACCTGTTCTCTCAACTGTTCGACGGCGGCCTTCAGGTCCAGGCCGACGGCGGTGAGCGGCACGGTGGCGGACTTGGAACACAGGGTGTTCGCCTCGCGCATGAACTCCTGCATCAGGAAGTCCAGCTTGCGGCCCGCGGGCGGGGTCGTCAGCAGCAGGCGGGCCGAGGCGACGTGGGCGACCAGTCGATCCAGTTCCTCGCGCACGTCGGCTTTCGCGGCCAGGGCGGCAGCCTCGAGGAAGATCCGCTCCTCCAGACCCGGTGCGTCCGGCGCAATCTCGGACATTCGGCGCGTGAAGCGCTCACGCACGGCCTCGATCTGGGCGGCGGCTTCACGCTCGGCGTCGGCGACCAGACCGTCGATGCGGTCGATCAGGCCGGTCAGGACGGGCAGAAGCTGGGCACCCTCGTGTCGGCGGGACGCCTGAAGCGCGTCGAGCGCCGTCTCGACGGTGCCCGCGATGGCTGCCTGCAGCGCTTCCAGAGTTTCGACGTCGGGACCGGCGTCGTCGGCGGAGATGACCCCTCGCAGCGCCAGAAGTCCGTCGGCGGTCGGCGGGGCGGCCCCGGCCTCGACCAGTTGCCGGGCGAGTGTCAGGTAGCGGTCCAGCGCCACGGAATCGACGCCGACGGAAACCGCGCCCGTGTCAGGTTTGGCCTGCACGGTCAGGGACACCTGGCCTCGGGCGAAGCGCGCCTGTCCGGCGGCCTTGGCGAGGCGCTCGAGATCGTCGAAGCCCGAGGGCGTGCGGAGCCGGACTTCGAGGTTCCGGCCGTTGACCGAGCGCGCCTCCACCGACCACGTCCACCCATGGCCCGCGCCGTCGGCCCGGCCGAAGCCGGTCATCCCCGAGATCCGCCCGTCCGCGCTCATCGCGGTGCCTGTCCGGGCGGCAGGATGGTGACCTCGGCACCGGCGTCGGGAGCCATTTCGCCGGTCGGCGCGGCGGCGGCGGCCTCTCCTGTCGTCACCGCCGCGACGGGTTCTGCCGGCAATCCGGCACGGCGACGCTCGATCGCGCGCCAGCGGGCCACGTTCTCAAGATGCTGCTCGTAGGTCGGGGCGAAGACGTGCCCGCCCGTCCCGTCGGCGACGAAGAACAGGTCCTGCGTCACCGGAGGGTTCAGGACCGCCTTGATCGCCTCGCCGCCGGGGTTGGCGATGGGCGTCGGGGGCAGGCCGTCGATCTGGTAGGTGTTCCAGCGCGTGGGCGCGTCGATTTCGGAGCGGCGCAGGCCGCGGCCCAGCGGACGCCCCTGGGTGATGCCGTAGACGATCGTGGGATCGCTCTCCAGCCGCATGCCGATACGGATCCGGTTCGAGAAGACGGCGGCAACGCGCGGTCGCTCGGCGGCGACCCCGGTCTCCTTTTCGACGATGGAGGCGAGGATCACGGCCTCCTCGGGCGAGGAGACGACGCTGTTGGGCCCACGCGCGGCCCACAGCTCGGCCAGGTTGCGATCGTGGGCCAGGCGCATGCGCCGGATGACTGACTCGCGGGTCTCGCCCCGGCTGATCTCATAGGTGTCGGGCCACAGGCTGCCTTCGGGCGGCGTCTCGACCTCGCCGGTCAGCAGCGGATTGCGCATCAGGATGTCGACCGCCTGGGCCGAGGACCAGCCTTCGGGCAGGGTGACGTAGTGGCGGACCACCCGCCCGGAGACCAGCAGGCTGACGACCGAGCGCAGCGACGCCCGACTGGGCACCTCGTACTCGCCGGCGCGGAGGCGGCGGTCCGCGCCGGTCAGCGTCACGGCCGCCTTGAACATGTCCGTCGAGCGGATCACCCCGGCCTGCTTCAGCTGCTGCGCGATGGCCGAGACGCCGGCGCCGCTGGGCAGGGTCACGATGGTGGCGTCGCCGGTCCGGGCCGACGGTCCGGGCGCGTAGAAGACGCTCCACACCACGGCCAGAAGACCGATGAGAAAGACGCTGAAGGTCGCCGTGGCCGCCAGCAGGGCGATGGCGAAGGGCTTGCGGTCGCCGCCGCCGATGCGCGGGAACTTCAGCGCCACGTCAGTCCACCTTGCGGAAGATCAGCGAGGCGTTGGTGCCGCCGAAGCCGAAGGAGTTGGACATGGCGACGTCGATCTTCATCGGTTTCGCCTTGTGGGGGACGAGGTCGAGCGCCGTCTCCTCCTCGGGGTCGTCGAGGTTGATCGTCGGTGGCGCGATCTGGTCGCGGATGGCGAGAATCGAGAAGACCGCCTCGATGGCGCCCGCGGCACCCAGCAGGTGTCCGGTCATCGACTTGGTCGACGACATGGCAGCCCTCGCCCCCTGCCCGAGGAAGCGTTCCACGGCCCGCAGCTCGATCCAGTCGGCCATGGTCGAGGTCCCGTGGGCATTGACGTAGTCGACGTCCGACGGGGCGACGCCCGCACGTTTCGCCGCCGCGACCATGGCCCTGTAGGCCCCATCGCCGTCCTCGGACGGGGCGGTGATGTGATAGGCGTCGCCGCTCATGCCGTAGCCGACAACCTCGGCGTAGATCTTCGCGCCGCGCGCCCGGGCGTGCTCGTACTCCTCCAGCACCACGATCCCGGCACCCTCGCCCATGACGAAGCCGGCGTGGCCGCGGTCGTAGGGGCGCGACGCCTTCTCCGGAGTGTCGTTGTAGGCGGTGCACAAGGCCTTGCAGGCCAGGAAGCCGGCAATGCCGATGGGCACGATCGACCCTTCCGCCCCCCCGGCCACCATGACGTCGGCATCGTCGAGCGCGATCATTCGTGCCGCGTCCCCGATGGCGTGGGCACCCGTGGCGCAGGCCGTCACGACCGAGTGATTCGGGCCTTTCAGCCCGTGCCGGATCGAGACCTGGCCGGAGACCAGGTTGATCAGCGACATGGGGATGAAGAAGGGACTGACCCGGCGGGGCCCCTGCTCCTGCAGGACCAGGGCGGTCTCGGCGATGGGGCCGAGGCCGCCGATGCCGGAGCCGATCATCACGCCGGTGCGGCACTTGTCGTCTTCGCTTTCGGGCTTCCAGCCGGCGTCCGCCAGGGCCTCGTCGGCCGCGGCGATGCCGTACAGGATGAAGTCGTCGACCCGCTTGCGGTCTTTCGCGGACATGACGGCGTCCGCGTCGAACACGCCCGGCGTCTCCGGCGTGCCGCCGCCCCGTCCGGTGGTCCACGGGACTTCGCCGGCGATGGTGCAGGCGTAGCCTTCCGTGTCGAAGCCGGTGATCGGCTTGATGCCGGACCGACCCTCGAGAATGGCTTTCCAGCCGTGCTCCACGCCCGTGCCGTGCGGGGAGACGAGGCCCAGTCCGGTGACGACGACGCGGCGCATGAGGTAACTCCTGTCGATTCGATCTGCCTAAACGCCGATGGCCGCCGGACCCGCCCGACAGGGACGCGCCGCGGCGGCCATCAAGCCGTCAAGGACGGACGGGAAATCAGCCCGCCAGCTTCTCGTCGATGAACTTGACTGCGTCGCCGACCGTCTGGATGTGCTCGGCGGCGTCGTCGGGGATCTCGATGTCGAAGGCTTCTTCGAAGGCCATGACCAGTTCGACGTTGTCGAGCGAGTCGGCGCCCAGGTCGTCGATGAAGGAGGCCTTTTCGGTGACCTTGTCGGGGTCGGCGTCCAGATGGTCGATCACGATCTTGCGGACGCGTTCCAGGGTGTCGGACATGGGTGTCTCTGTTCTCTAAGCGCCGCGAGCGGCGGGGTCTTCGGTCAGGCCTGCCGTCTCACGACGGCGACGACGGCGCAAGTCCGTCGGGGACTCAACGCCGAAGCTCGATTTCGGTTTAGCACAGGCTGCGACGGGGGAAACAGCCTGTTGCAGGGCGTGATCAGATCATCGCCATGCCGCCATTCACGTGCAGGGTCTGGCCCGTGACGTAGGCGGCCTCGTCCGAGGCGAGATAGACGGCGGCAGCGGCGATCTCGTCGCCCGTGCCCAGACGGCCGGTCGGAATGTTCTTCAGGATGGTCTCCCGCTGCTGCTCATTCAGCACGTCGGTCATGGGCGAGGCGATGAAGCCGGGCGCGATGCAGTTGACCGTGATGCCGCGCGATCCGACCTCCTGGGCCAGCGACTTGGAGAAACCGATCATGCCGGCCTTGGACGCCGCATAGTTGGTCTGACCCGGATTGCCGGTGACGCCGACCACCGACGTGACGCCGATGATGCGGCCCGCGCGGCGCTTCATCATGCCCTTCATGGCGGCGCGCGAGAGGCGGAAATAGCTCTCCAGATTGACCTTCAGGACGTCGGCGAAATCCTCGTCCTTCATGCGCATCAGAAGCCCGTCCTTCGTGATGCCCGCGTTGGCGACCAGAATGTCGAGCGGGGCGCCCGCCGCCTCTTCCGCCCGGCCGACCAGGCCGTCGACCGAGTCCGCATCGGACAGATTGGCGGCGGCGGCGAAGGCGCGCTCGCCGAGGTCTTTCGCCAGATCCGCCAGGACGGCCTCGCGCGTGCCGGACAGGATCACGGTAGCCCCCTGGGCGTGCAGCGCGCGCGCGATTGCGCCGCCGATGCCGCCGGTGGCCCCGGTCACGAGGGCGGTCTTGCCGGAAAGGTCGAACATGGGTGTCTCCGCGAATGTCCCCCGTCCTTAACGCCGGGAGGCGGCGCGGGGCAAACCGGAGATCACTCCTTCTTCGCGCGCGGGTCGGCGGGCGTGTAGCGGGTCAGGTCCAGATTGCACTTGCCGCAGCGCTGGCGCGGGCGGAACAGGCGGCGTGAGCCGTCCTCGTTGCGGCCGAAGACGTGGTGACTGCAGCGGGGGCAGCGCGGGAAGGCGAAGGCGGCGGCGGCGGCGAGGACCAGCCCCATGGCGCCCGCGGTCAGATGGCCCGGCAGGTCGCCGCTGTGGAGATGGGTTCCGATCCAGACGGCGGCGAGGATCAGTCCCAGATAGACGGGCCAGCGGAGCCAGCCCCAGGTGACGGCGGCGGAATGGGCGGTAATGCGTGCGCTCAAATTGAGAACTCACTCCTGACACGAACAGATACGCGGTGGCGATGCGCTCAGACGCGGGCGAAGGCCTCAAGGTCGGCGGGGGTATTCAGCGACACGCTCTCGGCGTCGGGCGCGATGCGTTTGGCCATGCCGGCCAGAACCTTGCCGGAACCGATCTCGACGAAGCGGGTCACGCCGCCCGTCCCTGCCATCCACTCCATCGACTCGCGCCACCGGACGCGGCCGGTGACCTGCTCGACCAGCAGGCGGCGGATCGTATCCGGGTCAGTTTCCGGACGGGCCGTCACGTTTGCGACGAGGGGGACGACGGGCGCGGCCAGCGTCGCGGCAGCGAGCGCGTCGGCCATCTCCTCGGCGGCGGGGGCCATCAGGGGGCAGTGGAACGGTGCCGACACGTTCAGCGGGATGGCGCGGGCCCCCAGTTCCTTGGCCTTCTCGATGGCGCGGTCGACGGCGGCCTTCTCGCCCGAGATGACGACGTTCCCCGCGTTGTTGTCGTTGGCCACGACGCAGACGCCGACCTCGGCACCCGCGGCGGCCGCGGCTTCGGCGAGAGCCAGGTCGGTCCTGGGACCGATCAGGGAGGCCATGGCCCCCCTGCCCAACGGCACGGCCCGCTGCATCGCCTGACCGCGGAGCTTCAACAACCGGGCTGCGTCGGCCAGCGACAGGGTCCCGGCCGCGCACAGGGCGGAGTACTCGCCGAGAGAATGGCCGGCGACGAAGGCGGCGGCACCGACGCCCACGTCGAACTCGGCCTTCAGAACCCGCATAACGGCGACGGAGACGGCCATCAGGGCCGGCTGGGCGTTCTCGGTCAGGGTCAACTGATCCTCGGGTCCCTCGCGCATCAGCAGCGACAGGCGCTGTCCCAGGGCGTCGTCGACCTCGGCGAAGACTTCGCGCGCCACAGGAAAGGCGTCGGCGAGCGCCGCGCCCATGCCGACCGCCTGGCTGCCCTGGCCGGGGAAGAGGAATGCCGTGGTCATGAGGACCCCTGTAACCGGTTCATGTCGGGCGCTCCCTAGGCGGAACAACGGATGTGATCAACCTCGGGAAGCACCCTCATGCCAAGGCGGCGATCTCGCGACCGGCAAGGACCGCGAACAGCACTGCGGAGACGACCAGCAGGCCGTTCGACACCCACCCGGAGCGCCATTCGGCGGGCGTGCGCGGCGAGTTGAGCAGCCAGATCAGCGTACCGGCCAGGAACGGCATGAACAGGCTGCCCAGCACGCCGTAGGCCACGATAAGGGCGAAGGGCCGGTCCATGAACAGCAGCAGCATCGGCGGAAAGGTCAGCCACAGGGCATAGGCCCGGAACGCCGGACTGCGCGATCCCTTCAGGGCCTCGTCGTCGGGCCGCCCGGCGAGGTGGGCGGTGAAGTCGGCGAACATCAGGCTGACCCCCTGCCAGACGCCGATCAGGCTGGAGAAGGCGGTGGCCCAGAAGCCGACGAGGAAGGCGACCGCAATGGGGCGGTTGAACCGGTCCTCGAGCACCTGCGCCAGGTCCAGCAGGCCGCGGTCGCCGTTCTGGAGCGCCGTACCGGAGGCGTGCAGCAGTTCCGCGCCGACAACCAGCATGGCCAACACGAACAGGCCGGTCATGGCGTAGGCGACCCGATTGTCGATCCGCATGGTGCGGACGAAGGCGGGCCCCTTCCAGCCCTTGGCCGCCAGCCAGTAGCCGTAGGCGGCGGTCGTGATGGTGCCGCCCACCCCGCCGATCAGGCCGAGCACATAGAAACCCGAGCCGCCCGGCAGGGTCGGCCACAGCCCGGTCAGCAGACGCGGCACGTCCGGCGCGACGATCACCGCCAGACCGACGACGGTGACGAACATGATCCCGACCAGTCCGGCCATGATCTTCTCGAACAGGCCGTAGCCCCCAAGGAAGGTCAGGCCCAGACCCAGCACCCCCATGGCCATGCCCCACGACTTCAGGTCCAGCACGGGGAAGAGCGCGGTCAGCGGCAGGGCCGATGCGGTCATGGCGGCAGCACCGTAGACGAAGCCCCAGATCACAACGTAGACGCCGAAATAGGCACCAGCCCAGTTCAGCCGCCCGACCCGCGGGCCCGGAAGGTCGGACCAGCCCTCGAACATCGTGCGGCCCGAGGTCAGGGTGAATCGGCCCACGCCCTCAGCGAGGGCGATCTTTAGCACCGTGCCGAGGATCGCCGCCCACAGAAGCACGTGACCGAAGCGGGCGCCGGCTACGAGGGTGGCCACCAGGTCACCCGCACCCACGCCCGTCGCGGCCACGACGATACCCGGGCCGATCAGGGACACGGAAGGGGCCCGCTGCGACGAGTCGGTCATGTGCCTACGCTGGACCGCGGGGTGGACGGCGTCCAGTTCAGTCGCGCTTGCCGTCCGGAATGAAGGCGCCGGCGATCCAGCTGACCACACCGGTGACGATCGCCGCGCCGATGCCGGCCCACAGTCCCGTGACCGCGAAGCCATCCAGGAACATGGCGGTCAGGCCGATCATGGCGGCGTTCACGACCAGCAGGAACAAGCCGAACGTCACCACGGTGATCGGGAAGGTGACGACGACGAGGATGGGCCGCACCACCGCATTGACCAGACCGAGGATGATCGCGGCGGCGATCAGGCTTCCGGTCGAGGTGAAGTCGACGCCCGGGATGATCTGGGCGGACAGCCACAAGCCCAGCATGGTCACCAGGGCCTGGACGATGAAGCGGATCATGGGCAGACGGTCTCCGTTACGGTCACGCTTGTGATAGCGCATGAAGGCGGCTTCGGCTCCCCTCGTCCGAACTGTTTTGCTAGTCAGAGGCGAACAGGAGAGCCCGATGAGCCTGACCGGCACCTATGACCCCGACAACATCTTCGCGAAGATTCTGCGCGGCGACCTGCCCTGCGTGACGGTTTGGGAGACGGACCGCGTCCTGGCTTTCATGGATGTGTTCCCCCAGTCCGAGGGCCACGTGCTGCTGATCTCGAAGGTGTCGAAGGCCCGCACGCTGCTGGACGTCGAACCGGAAGTGGCGACCGAACTGGCAGACGGCGTGCGACGCACGGCCCGGGCGGTCACGAAGGCGCTGAACCCCGACGGAGTCTCGGTGATGCAGTTCAACGGCGACGCTGGCGGCCAGACGGTGTTCCACCTGCATTTCCATGTCGTGCCGCGCTGGACCGACCGGCCGATGAAGGGCCACGGCCACGCGCCTATGGTGGAAACGGACGCGCTGAAGGCGCTGGCCGCACGGATCGCGGCGGCCATGGACTGACGCGCCGACGCTGGGCATAAGCGGCGAACGCCTGTTTCCGGGCCGGTTTAGCTCAGTTGGTAGAGCGCCAGTTTTGTAAACTGGATGTCGCGGGTTCGATTCCTGCAACCGGCACCACCCCCTCCCCTCCCCGGGGCGACGATGTCCGAACCACTGACCAACAAGCTGGGTCACCGAATCCGCTCGCGCGGAGCGCGCACGCGGGACGCCCTGCTGACGGCGGTGCGCGACCTGCTGGAGGAACGCGGGCCCGGTGCCGTCCGCATCGCCGACGTGGCGCAGCGTGCGGGCGTCTCGGCACCCAGCGTCTACACCTATTTCAAGACCGTGGACGAGGCGGCGCTGGCGCTGTGCGAGGCGGCGGTCCCGGACACCGAGGCGCTGGCCGGACTGCTGGAGGGCGACTGGTCGGGGGACGAGGCGTTCCGGGCCTGCCGCACCTTCGTGGAGGCCATGGCGGCCGTCTGGGCGGCTCACGGCGCGGCGCTTCGCGTCGAGCGGCTGATGGCCGACCGGGGCGATGCCGCGTTCGCGGACAGCCGCATCCGGCGCCTGCGGCGGCTGCATCTGTCGTTGGAGCGGCGCATCGCCCGGGCACGGGCGGCGGGCTTCCATCCCGCCGGTCTGGACCCGCGGTTGGCCAGCTATGAGGTCGTCAGCCTGGTCGAATCGGTCGGGGCGGGGTTCGGCCTGCTGCGGCGGGCAGACGACGACGCGGCCATTCTGGACACGACAGCTCACATGGTCGTGAGGCTGACCACGGGGCGCTAGAGGCCGATCGGACCGTACAGCCAGACCAGCCAGGTCGCCACGGCGAGGAAGACGCCGAACGGCATGCGGTCGTCGCCGCGCACGGCCTTGCGCAGAAGAAGGCGCGCGGCCACCACACTGAGCCCCGCGAGCGCGCTCCAGAGCAGGACGGAGGGCAGACCGATCGCGCCGACCCAGGCCCCCGATCCTGCGAACAGGATGGGATCTCCGTCGCCGAGGCCGGTGCGGCCTCTGAGCCGGGCATAGAGGAAGCCGATGCCCCACAGCAGGCCGAAAGCGAGAGCCGCGCCGAACACCCGCATCGCTGCCTCGTCCCAGCCCGTGAGAACGCCCTGGAACAGGCCGGACAGGATCAGGGGGATCAGCAGCACGTCGAACATCTGGAACCGCTCGGCATCGATCGTCGCGATCAGCAGCAGCTGCCAGGCCAGCACGGCGCCCGCGAGGGCCGTCAAAAGATCGGGCGCAGCCAGCGCCGCCCAGACGCCGAGTCCGGCGGCGGCCAGCTCGATCAGCGGGTGCCGCGGCGAGATGGCGGCGCCGCAATCGGCGCACCGACCGCGCAGGGCCAGCCACGACGCGACAGGAATCAGGTGATGCGGGCGGATCGGTGCCGCGCACGACCGGCAGCGTGAACGCCCGCCCACGACGCCCTCGCCTTGCGGCAGACGCACGGAGACCAACGCAAGAAAGCTGCCGACGATCAGCCCCAGCGCGCCCAGCAGGGCAGCGACGACGACGGGATCGGGCGTCGGGGAGAAGTCCATGTGCGGGCGTAACAGCCGCACGGGCGCGGCGTCCAGCGCCCTTGCCCGGCGCGCCGGAGCGGGCCATCACAGGCGCATCCGGGGAGACCGCCATGATCCGCAACGCCGTCCTGTTCGCCGCGACCGCCGCCTTGCTGGCTGGCTGCTCCTCCGGGACCGATAGCGACGCGGGCAAGGCCGACGTGCCTCCTCCGCCGCCCCTGACGGAGGCGCAGAAAGTCGCCGTGTTCGAAAGCCTGCCGGAACCGTGGGCGCAGGGCGATCTGGACAATGGCCGGCGCGCCGCGGCCCGCTGCCGGTCCTGCCACACCTTCACGCCGGGCGGGTCGAACATGACCGGGCCGAACCTGCACGGCGTCTTCGGCCGCGAGGCGGGCGGCAAGGTCGGCTATAACTACTCCAACGCCCTCAAGGAGGCGTCTTTCGCCTGGGACGGCGAACGGCTGGACCATTGGCTGGAGAACCCGAAGCAGTTCCTGCCGGGTAACAAGATGAGCTTCGCCGGCGTGCCGGACGCGACGGACCGCCGCGATCTGATCGCGTGGCTGATGGTGGAGACAGCGCCGCCGCCGGCCGGCTGACGCCTACTCGGCGGCTTGGGGCACGGCGTCGTTGGCCGTGACCTCCCTGGCCTCCCACTCCTCGATCTTGCGGGCGGTGTACTCCGGCGAGCGGGTGAAGCGCGCCAGCAGGCCATAGATCACCGGCACGACGAACAGGGTCAGGATCGTCGCGAACAGGGCCCCGGCGAAGATCACCACGCCGATGGTCTGGCGGCTGCCCGCCCCCGCGCCTTGCCAAAGCACCAGCGGCAAGGCGCCGAACGAGGTGGCGATGGAGGTCATGACGATCGGACGCAGGCGCAGGGCCGAGGCCTCGATGATGGCCTCGCGCACCGAGCGACCCTGGTCGCGAAGCTGGTTGGCGAACTCCACGATCAGGATGCCGTTCTTGGCTGCCACCCCGATCAGGATGATCAGGCCGATCTGGGAGTAGATGTTCAGACTGGAACCGGCCATGACGAGACCGAACAGGCCCCCGGCGGCGGCGAGGGGCACGGTCAGCATGATGACCGCCGGGGTGATCCAGCTCTCGAACTGGGCCGCCAGCACCAGGAAGACCAGAAGCAGGGCCAGGCCGAAGGCCGCGGCCACGGCACCACCGGCCTCGTTCTGATCGCGCGCCGCGCCGCCCCACTGGACCGCGCCGACGCCTGTGGGCTGTTCGGCAATCTCGCCCTCGAGGAAGGTCATGGCGTCGGCCAGGGTCGTGCCGGGGTTGAGGTCCGCCGAAAGCGTAATGGCGCGCTGGCGGTCGAGACGACGACGGTCCGGCGTGGCACCCGAGGTCTGCGTCTGCACCACCGCCGACAGGGGCACCAGGGAGCCGGAGCCCGTCTCGACGTAGAGCGCCTCGAGGTCGGCCACCGTCCGCCGGTCGTCCCGCTCGGTCTGCAGGATGACGTCGTACTCCTGCCCGCCCTTGATGTAGGTGGTGGAACGGCGGGAGCCGAACATGGTCTCCAGCGTGCGGCCAATCTGCTGTGACGAGACGCCGAGCGCGGCGGCCTTCTCGGGGTCGACATCGACCAGAAGACGCGGGGCGTTCGGCTCATAGTTCAGTCGCGGCCGCGAAAAGCCGGGATTCTCCTGGGCTGCCGCGAGGATCGGCTGGATCCAGGCGAAGATGTCGCCGTAGTCCGAGCCGGTGACGACCATCTCGATCGAGTTCGAGTTGCCGGCGCCACGCTGGAAGCCGCCCGGGACCGAGGCGTTGACCTGGGCGTCAGTCTGGCTGCGGAGCTTGCCGTTCAGCTCCTGGGCGATGTCATCGGCCGACCGGTCGCGCTCCGACCAGTCCTTCAGGGTCAGAACCGCGTTCCCGGAGTTGAAGCTGCCGCCCCCGAAGCCGGGTGCCGAGACCAGATAGGCGTCCACCTCTCCGGCCTCCCGGTACTCGGCGAGGATCGGCTCGAGACCCAGCATGATGCGCCGGGTGTAGTCGAAGCCCGCGCCCTCCGGACCCTGGACCCGCACGGTGACCCGGCCACGGTCCTCGGCGGGGACCAGTTCGTTGGGCAGGCTGCGGAACATCAGGAAGGCCCCCAGCCCCACGGCGAGGACGAGGACGCCCACGCCCACCGCGGCGGCGCGGCGGCCCATCATCATGTCGAGCGAGCGTTCATACGACCGCCGCACCGAGTCCATGGCGCCGTCCACCTTGCGCACCAGCCAGCCGGACGAGGAGGCCGGCTTGAGGATTTTGGACGCCAGCATGGGCGACAGGCTGAGCGCCAGGAAGGCCGAGAAGGCCACGGCGGCAGCGATGGCGGCGGCCAGTTCGACGAACAGACGACCGACGTAGCCGGGCAGGAACAGCAGGGGCGCGAACACAGCCAGCAGCACCACGGTAGTGGCCACGACCGCGAAGAAGACCTGACGCGCGCCGCGTTCGGCCGCGACCAGTGGCGGTTCGCCGTGATCGAGGCGGCGCTGGATGTTCTCGGTCACCACGATGGCGTCGTCGACGACGAGGCCAATGGCCAGAACCAGCGCGAGCAGAGTCAGAAGGTTCAGCGAAAAGCCCAGCGGGGCCAGCACGATGAAGGTGGCCAGCAGACAGATCGGCGCGACGACGGTCGGGATCAGGGCGGCGCGGGCACTGCCGAGGAAGATGAAGTTCACGAACGCCACCAGCACCAGGGAGATGCCGATGGTGATCCAGACCTCTTCGATGGCGTGTTTGGTGAAGACCGAGTTGTCCGAGCCGACCACCAGCTCCGTACCGGGCGGAAGACTGCCCTGAACCTGCCCGATCATCTCCTGCACGCCCGCGGAGATGGCGAGGTCGTTGGACTGGGCCTGACGCGTGACCGCGAGGCCGATCTGGTCGAGGCCATTGCCGCGGAACAGGCGGCGGTCCTCCACCGCGCCTTCCTCGATACGCGCGACGTCGCCCAGGCGGGTGACGTAGGTGGCGGGCCCCTGCACGGCGTTCGTCGATCCCGCCTGCGAGGCCGAGCCGTCGTTGCCGATAGGCATCTGCGCGAAGTCGGCGGCGGTGGCGTAGTTGCGCGCCACCCGGACCGTGTAGTCCTTCTCGCCGGATTCCAGGGCACCTGCCGGGAGTTCGACGTTCTGGCTGGTGAGGGCGCTTTCGACGTCGGTCACGGTCAGCCCGCGGGCGCTGAGCGCCGCCGCGTCGAGCCAGATCCGCATGGCGTAGCGCTGCTCGCCGTAGATCTGCACCTGTGCCACGCCGGGCACGGTGGCGAGGCGGTCGATCAGGTAGCGGTCGGCGTAGTCCGTCAGCTCAAGCCGGTCCATGGTCGAGGACCGCAGGAACAGGATCATCACCGGCTGGCTGTCGGAGTCGGCCTTGGACACCTCGGGCGGCTGGGCCTGATCCGGCAGACGGCCGAGCACTCGCGAGACGCGGTCGCGCACGTCGTTGGCGGCGTCGTCGATGTTGCGGTCGAGGCTGAACTCCATCGACACGTTGGAGCGACCGTCGCGGCTGGTGGAATTGATCCGCTCGATGCCCGGGATGCCCGCGACCTGTTGTTCGATCGGCTCTGTGATCCGGCTCTCGATCACCTCGGCCGAGGCCCCGGCGTAGCTGGTGGACACCGAAACGATCGGCGGATCCACGTCCGGCAGTTCGCGCACCGGAAGGAAGAAGAAGGCGGCGGCCCCGACCACGCACAGCACGATCGCCGCGACGGCAGCGAAGACGGGTCGGCGGACCGCGACGTCGGAGAGCATCATCGGGCGGCAGCCTTGGCGGGAGCGGCGGCGCGGGCCGCGGGCTGACCGGCGGGCGTCACCGGCGCGCCGGGCTGGATGCGGTTCAGACCTGAACCCACCAGTTGGTCGCCCGCGGACAGGCCAGACAGAATCTCGACGAAGCCGCCCTCGACGGCCCCGGTCTCGACCTCGACGCGCTGGGCGACCGTCCCGCGCTCGCCAGCGGCGATGCGGAAGACGAAGGCGCTCTCGCCCTCATACTGAACAGCGGCTTCCGGCACGGCCAGGCTGGTGCGCACGCCCTGGGAGACCGAGACGTTCATTGACATGCCCGGGCGGATGCGGCCGCCGGGATTGGGGATTTCCGCCCGCGCGATGACGGCGCGGGTCGACTCGTCGACGCGGGTGTCCAGAAGGGAGATCCGGCCGTTGAAGGTCTGATCGCCGAAGGCGTCCGCGCGGGCGGTAATCGGCGTGCCCGGCCGCAGGACGGTGACGAACCGCTCCGGGATCGGGAAGTCGACGCGGACGGTCGAGACGTCGTCCAGGGTGGTGATCACCGTGTTCGGGCCGACCAGGGTGCCGGAAGTGATGGTGGTCAGACCCAGGACACCGCCGAAGGGCGCGCGGATGACCCGGTCGCCGAGTCTGGCCTGGGCGGCCTGGAGGCTGGCGCGGGCGACCTCGAGGTCGGACAGGGCCTGTTCGGCCAGGACGCGCGGCGCGACCCCTCGCTCGGCGAGGGCATTGGTGCGCTCGTAGTCGCGCTCCGCCTGGGCCACCCGGGCCCGGGCCTCGATGATCGCGGCGTCCTCCTCGCGAGCTTGCAGCTCGACCAATGGCTGGCCGGCGCGGACGTACTGGCCGTCGCGGAACAGGACCCGGGTAATGAGCTCGCTGGCCGGGGCGGTGATGTTGACCGACCGCAGGCCGCGGGCGACGCCGAGTACACGGAGCTGGTCAGAGAATTCGCGCTGGCCGACCACGGCCACGGCCACAGCCTGACCCCGGCCGCCACCCGGGCCTCCGGGACCGCCGGGACCGCCTCCCCCCTCCTCCCCGGCGAAGGAGATGCGCATGACGGCGGCGACGGCCATCAGTCCCACCAGCACGGCGGCGGCGACGAGGAGAAAGTGACGCTTGATCACGCGGCGAGGCCTCAGGAGGATTGGAGTCGTGCCGAACGGCGCGCACGACCTGGGCCATGACGCACCGGATGTCCACTTAACGCTCCGACAGGAAATTCCCGTCGCGCCATTTCGTCACAACTTGTGTTTCAGAAGCGTCGCCATACGCCGAGGACCGGTCCGGAGGCCGCGGGCGTCTCGCGACCCCAAACCGCGCTGCGCCAGCCCACCTGCAGGCTCCAGTCGCCCCAGTCGCGCACCAGCGACGTCTCGACGTTGAGCCACTGCGGTCCGCCGTCGTCGGCGCGCCCTCCGAACACCTGCGCCAGCACCATCCAGTCCGGACCGTGACGCACCCCCACCGTCAGATCTCCGCGCGTTTCGTCGGGCAGGCCCTCCCGCATGCGGCGGGCTGCCTGAACCTCGACAAAGACGGGTCGCGCCGCGACCCGGAAATTGCGTCCGGCCGCGAGGCGGACCTCCCAGTCGCGCTCGCCCTGCCCCGGCGCGGCATACCCGGCGTTGCGCCCCTCGCCGCCATCAGCGACCGACGCCTGCAGGGACACGGCACCGCGGTCGTCCCGCCAGACCTGCCAACGCACGCCCACCTCCAGCGGGCCGCGCCCGTCGTAGTCCACGAAGGCGTCCTCACCGCTCTGCCAGTCACCCTTGAACAGGACGGCGAACCGGTCCGCCACGCCGTATTCGACGAACAGGGACGCCGCGTCGTCGCGACGATCGGCCGGTAGTGGCGAGAGATCACCGGCGGGGTTGAATCCCTCTTCGGCGCGCATGGCCTCGAACTTGAGGATCGCCTGCCCCACGCCCCGCGGCATCACCCAGGCCTGGGCGAGCGCGGGCTGAGCGGCCACGGCGAGCGCCCCGGCCACAAACAGGCCGGGAAGGCGTTTCACGCGTCGTAGCCCGGAGACTTGCGATCCAGCACCCGCAGCGCCCCCGGCCAGGCGAGGGCGGAGATGAAGCCGATACCCTTGCCCTGCTCCTTCGTCTCAGCCTGGGCGGCGTCCGGGGCCATCAGGACATGCTCGCGCCCGCCCGACAGGGCCGCCACCTGCTGCGCGCAGGCGCGCTCGAGAAAGAACATGCCCACCCAGGCGGCCGCGGCCGTCTGGCCCACCGCGAGCGTGCCGTGATTACGCAGCAGCATCAGCGGCTTGTCGCCCAGATCTGCGACCAGCCGCTCGCGCTCGTCGTGGTTCAGGGCGAGGCCCTCATAGCCGTGATAGGCAACCTGATGCTGCAGCAGACAGGCGTTCTGGCCGATCGGCAGCAGTCCCTCCTGCTGCGCGGCCACGCCCACGCCCGCCACCGTGTGCAGATGGATCACGAAATGGGCGTCCTCGCGGGCTCCGTGGATCGCGGAGTGGATGGTGAACCCCGCCGGATTGATGAAGCTGGTCGTCTCCTGGACCACGTTCCCGTCCAGATCGACCTTCACGAGAGATGAGGCGGTGATCTCCTCGAAATAGAAGCCGTATGGGTTGATCAGGAAGTGATGCTCGGGCCCCGGCACGCGGGCGGAGATGTGCGTGAAGATCATGTCGTCCCAGCCGTGCAGGGCGACGAGGCGATACAGGGCGGCCAGATCGACCCGCGCCTGCCACTCGGCTTCCGACACTCGCGACTTCAGGGACTGGGCGTGACCGTCCGCCATGGCGACCTCCTGAGCTGACCGGCGCGAGACCGTCGCTCCGCCGGCGCGGGGCGTCAAGCAGGCCCTCCCTGGCTCGAAACATCTGGTTAACCCGGTCTTCACCGTGAATCGCCCAAATGGCAGGACCGGCCAAGCTTTGGCCTGATGCGGAGTTCGCCGTGACCGCCGTCGCCCGGATCGCCCCTGCCCCCACCCCTGCGCCAAGCGCTGCGGAATTGATGGCGCTGGCCCACAGTAGGGCGGCCGACGATCGGGAGCGGCTGCTGCTTGGCGTCGTCTCGCTGTGCGAGACCAATCCGCCGGAGGGCGGGCTCTCGCCGGTGCTGGAAGACATCTTCCTGACCTTGGCGCGGCAGGCAGAGCGCGACATGCGCCAACTGCTGTCCAGCCGGATGGCCGAGGCCGAGTGGGCGCCGCCGGCGCTCGTCAACATGCTGGCCCTGGACGAGATCGAGATCGCGCGGCCGGTGATCGCCGCCAGCCCGCTGTTGAAGGACGAGGCGCTGATCCATCTTCTGGTCGAGGCCAGCCTCGAGCATCAGGTCGAGGTGGCGCGCCGCCCGCGTCTGAGCGGACGCGTCAGCGACGTCATCATCGAACGCGGCGAACCCGCGACGCTGACGGCGCTGGCCGGCAACCGGACCGCCGACGTCAGCCCCGAAGGCATGCGTCGTCTGGTCGACCATTCGCGCCGGATCGCCGCCCTGCGTCTGCCCCTGACCCGTCATCCCCGGATGAACGAGACGCTGGCGACGCAGATGTACATGTGGGTCGGCTCGGCCCTCCGTCAGGCGATCGGCGAGCGGTTCGAGGTCGATGAAACCCGGCTGGCGGCCGCGGTGGAAGAAGCGGCGACGGCGATCATTCCCGGACACCCGCGTGGGGCCGTCGCGACGGAACCGCTGAACGCCGAGCGGGACGAGATGGAGCGGCGGCTCGTCGACAAGCTGCACGCTTCCGGTCAGCTGAGGGCTGGCTTCCTCGTGAGAGCAGCCCGCGAGAAGCGCCTGTCCCTGTTCCGTCACGCCCTGGCGACGCTCAGCGGGTTCACCGTTTCGGAAGTGGACGCGGCCCTGGCCCATGATTCCCCCGAGGCGCTTTACTGCGCCTGTGTGTCGGTCGGAATCGACCGGGCCGTCTTCCCGGCCCTGATCCACGAGATCCGCCAGTTGAACGGCGGCCTGCCCGGTCACGCGGGCGGCGAGGTGTGGAACCGCGGAACCTTGGCCGCTCCCGCTGCCCAGCGGGCGTTCAGGACCCTGCTGGGGGCCTCCGCGAAAGCGCAGGTTTGACAAGGGCGCACCTCTCCGGCTTGCCTGAGGCGTGACCGTCCTTCCCCGCCTCGCCTTCTCCGCCAGCGACCGCCCCGAGGCCCAGGCCGCTTTGGCCCGCCTGACTGCGCGCTATGGACAGATCGACGAGCGAGACGCCGATGTCATTGTCGCCCTGGGCGGCGACGGCCTGATGCTGGAAACCCTGCATCGCAACCTGGAACGCCGGACACCCGTCTACGGGATGAACCGGGGTTCGGTCGGATTCCTGCTGAACGACTATGTCGAGGAGGGACTCCCCCAGCGCGTGGCCGAGGCGGTGGCCACGGCGATCCACCCGCTGCAGATGGACGCCTGGTCCGAGGAGGGCCGGGTTCAGTCCGGCCTGGCCATCAACGAGGTGTCCCTGCTGCGTCAGACCCGCCAGAGCGCCAAGTTGCGCATTGAGGTCGACGGACGCGTGAGGATGGAAGAGCTCTCCTGCGACGGCTGCTTGCTGGCGACGCCCGCGGGGTCGACCGCCTACAACCTCTCCGCTCATGGCCCGATCATTCCGCTGGACGCGAACGTGCTCGCGCTGACGCCGATAAGCGCCTTCAGGCCACGGCGCTGGCGCGGTGCCCTGGTGCCGCACAAATCCTGCGTGGCCTTCGAGGTGCTGGAGCCGGAAAAACGTCCCGTCAGCGCCACGGCCGACGGGTTCGAGGTGCGTCGCGTGAGGCGGGTCGAGGTCAGGGAGCGGCGCGACGTCGCCCTGACGATGCTGTTCGACGCCGGCCGGTCTTTCGAGGAACGCGTGCTGGCGGAACAGTTCGCGGCCTGAGGCGGACGCTTCCCGCGCACACGGGTTCTTAACGCCCCGCGGTCAGGCTGGGCGGGAACGTCGTGAGGAGTCCCGCGTGAGCAACCCGGCCCAGGTGATCCAACCGCCCAACACCCTGCGTCTCAAGGTCGGCGGAGGCCTGGGCGCCATCGACGCCCGCGCCATCGCCAAGGCCGAGGAGGCGCTCGCCGCCATGGCCGGCCAGTTCGGACAGTGGTTGCAGGACGAACTCGACAAGCTGGAGGCCGCCCGTGCCGCGGTCCGCGCCAACGGCCTGACGGCGGAGACCGGTGAAGGCCTCTATTTCCGCGCCCATGACCTGAAGGGCCTCGGCGGCACCTACCAGTATCCGCTGGTGACGCGGATCGCCGGATCCCTGTGCAGGCTGCTGGACGACGCCGACAAGCGCCAGCATGCGCCGATGGTGCTGGTCGATGCCCACATCGACGCCATCAAGGCGGTGGTGCGCGACCGCATCCAGACCGACGACCACCCGGTCGGCAAGGCGGTGGTCGAGGAACTGGAAGCCCGCACGGCTGAACACCTGGCCTGACACAGGCCGATTCCAAAGCTGCCGCCGCAGGGCGGAGACTCAGGCGGCGCGAGCCGCCTGATGGGTTTCGGCCGGACGGTCGAGGCGCTCCATGAGCCAGGCCAGGTCTTCGCGGGGCGCGACCGGCCGTTGGGTCAGGAAGCGTTCCAGCATGTGCTGCCGGAAGTCCTCGCCCGTGGTGTCCTTGCCCTCGGCCTGCATGCCCTTGAACGTATCCACGCCGGCGCGGAACGCATGGAACAGGCGCGGCGGAAGGCCCGCCCGGTCATAGATCGCCTTCAGTCCCAGCGGGCCGGCATCGTGAACCATCAGCGCGGCGCGGGCCGGAGGCGTGCCGGCCAGTTCGGCCAGCCCATGCTCCAGGAACGCCATCTGCCCGCGCGCGAGCCCCCGCAGCAGCAGCGAGGCCGTCAGGGCCTTGCGCCCGTTCAGACGCGCACAGAACTGGGCAAGGTCGGGTTCACGTTCGGCCTGATCGATGAGGTCGACCGTGGCGCGCTCACGCGCATAGGCGGCGAGGCGGATCGCCGTCTCCGGCGCCAGGGCGTGCCGTGACGTCAGGTGCTCCCGGACGGCATCGGAGGCCAGTTCGATCAGGCGTTCGGTCACCGACAGCGGAAGGGCCTGCCGATAGGCGACGGCGGCCACCATCTCCGGCGATGTGCCGAAGCGGTCCACGACGCGGTTCAGCCCCCGTTCGCCGATGTCGGCGTCGTCGTTCGCGGCCAGCGTCCGGACGGCTTCCTCGCACGCCACTTCCGCCACAGCCTGGGACACGTCGCGCGAGACGAACGGACGCGCAGCGACCGCCACCTGGCGAACCGAGGATCCGGCGCGAACGATCTCGATCAGATCGTCGTCAGAAAAGGCCGGGGAAAAGCCGATGATCGGCAGGGCGACGCTGTCGACGTCCGCGGCCAGGCGGCGGGCGACGTCGTTGGGCAGCAGGTCGGACGCCTTGAGCGTCACCGCCAGGGCGCGGCGAACAAGCTCCGCGGCGTCCTGGGCCATCAGGCGCAGAATTTTCTGCGCGGCGTCGCGGTCCTCATCCGAAAGCTCGGTCCGGTCCATGCTGCGGCACAGCTTGTGGGCGGCCGCGGCGCGCTCGTCCTCATCGGTAGACTTCACGAAGCGTCGGACGTCGGCGTCGGTCAGGCGGGAGCGGGCGGATGTCATGGTGCCGAAGGTGCTCCGACAGGCTTAACGGCCGGTTTACCGAACGCGCGCGCCGGCATCATGAAGCCGCGCGATCGAGGTCTCCGAAGGCCGCGCGGAACGCCCCGGCACCGTCCTCGTCGCCCTGCCCCAGCAGGAGGGCCAGAAGCGCGCGATTTTGCTCGAGCCGGCCCTGGGCGAGGGCGTCCAGCTCACCGCGGGCGTCGCGGATGAAGCCCCCGCCGGTGGCCTCGGCGGCCGCCGCCGGAGCTCCGCCGCCGGCGTGCCGACCCAGATTGGCGTAAAGTTCCTCGACCGTCGCCGGTCGGCCGTCGCGATAGAAGATCGACCGATTGGCCGCCGCCGCCTGCGGGAACAGGGCCACCGCGCTGGACCCGGGACGGCGCTCCAGCGCCTGCATGAGGGAGGCCGCGCCTGCGGGGCCGAGGAAGTGGGCGGCGTAAAGATCGGTCGCGCTGGGCTCCCTGCCCGTTCGGCCGCGCAGGTAGGCCGCGTTCGAGGCCGTCAGCTCCGCCGCCATGGTCGAGGCGGCGAGCGGGTCGAAGCGCAGATCCATGACGACGTTGCGGGCCGAGCCGCTGACCCGCCAGCGGCCGTCGTCGCCGCGATGGATCAGGTCGGCGTACTGGCCGTATCCGTGCTTGCGTCCATGCTCCTTCAGCGTGCCCAACCAAGTCTGCTCGATGAACTGGAACAGACCGGATGCCGAAGACGTCGGTGCCTTGGCCGACGGATTCATCCCGCTTTCGCGGCGGGCCGTGCGCATGAGGAAATCGAAGTCGACCCCGGTCGAATCCGAGGCGCGGCGGATAGCCGCCTCCACGCCTCCGGGTGCTCGAATCGCGGACAGGGTCACAAGGAGACGGTCGAAGAACGCGGTTAACGAGACCTTAACGCCCGCGCCGAGCCTTTGGACGAAATTCACACTTCGCGGGGCGGCGGGTCCGGCGCGGTGTTGCGCCGGACGCACAAGCACCTGACGTCCCATGACGAATCTTCATGGGACCGGCCACCGCGCCGCAAACTTGCCGCAAGGTGAGCGCGCACTGATTTCTGGGGAAAGGCCGGGGGCGCTTCTGACAGGGAGTGACGGCCATGATGATGATGCGGACGGCGGGTGGACCCGCGGCACCCGTTTGGACGAGGGAGGCCCGGAAGCCGAAGCTTCCGGCGTGGATGTGGGCGGCGGCGGTGCTGTCAGTCGGAGCCCATGTGGGCGCGGGAGCCTGGTTGCTGAACCAGCGCTGGACGCCCCCCACGGTGATCCAGGACCCGGACCCCGACGTGATCGACGTCGTCTTCCAGCCCCGTAAGCCACCCGAGCCCCGGCCGGTCGAGCGTACCGCGGCGAAGCCGGCGGCGGCTCCCGTCCTGAACCCGACGCCCGCGCCGACGCAGCCGACCCCCACCATCGACTACCGGCCCCTGCCCGACGCGACGCCGTCGACGGGGCCCGTGATCGATTTCACCCCCGAACCGACGGCGACGCCCACCGGGACGGGAACGGTAGCCGCTGACCCGGCACCGCCGGGGGTCGTCACCAATCCCGACTGGGTGCGCAAGCCTTCGGGACAGGCACTGCTGGATGCTTATCCGGACCGCGCGCTGAACGCGGGCATCGCCGGATCCGCGCGACTGAACTGCGTCGTGCGCGTGGACGGGACGCTGACGGGCTGCTCGGTGACGGATGAGACGCCGTCGGGCCAGGGCTTCGGCCGCGCGGCGCTGCGTCTGTCGCGCGACTTCCGAATGTCCCCCCGCACGGTCGACGGCCGGGCGGTTGAGGGCGCGCGGGTGAATGTCACCCTGCGCTTCACCCAGCCGGAGCGCTAGGCACCGGCCGGGTCGGGTCCAGAGAGTCGGGACTGGGTCACGACGGGGCGACGCCCGGTCGATCCGGCCCGAGGGCGGCCGCATGGGGACCGGGCGGCCGCCCCTGGACCGCGTCCGCGACGAGTAGCGCTACGAGAGGGGCCAGCAGCCAGCCGTTCCGACGTGGCGCGAGGGCGAGCACGACGCCGTCCATGCTCCCCACGGCGGGCAGGCCGTCCGGCAGGCCCCCGCGCACCCCCACACGCACCTCCGGCTCGCCGGGCGGCAGCCCGGTCATGGCGCGCACGGCCTCAAGCTGGTCCCTCGCGGCAATCGCGTCAGGCGCGAGGTCGCGGCGCCCCACGTCCATGCTGGCGCCGATCAGCATTCCGCCCTGAGCGGGGGCGGCATAGCCCGCGGGCGTCCGGACCACCGTGGTCGCCGTCACGCCCGGGACGAAGGCCAGTTGGCCCCGGATCGGCGTCACCGCTTCGACGAGGGCCGCTACGCGCGAGGGCAGGCCCTCGATCGCCGCGGCGGCACCCGTCGCCAGAACGAGCCGGGAGGCACCAAGCGTCCTGCCGTCGGCGAGGGATACTGTCCAACCGCCCGCCTCCCGGACGACCGCACGGACGACGCCGGTCACCATCGTGGCCTTACGTCCGAGCTCCCGGAGGGCTGTAGCCACGTCCACCCGAGCGTCGTTTGACACGTGGAGACCTGTAGCGGTCCGGCGGGACTCGAAGCCCCGCGCCGTCAGCCGGGCCTCGACTTCATCGCTGCCCGGCCCGCGCCAGTCGGCCCCGTCCTCAATGAACTGGAGCCTGTTTCGCGCGGCGAAAGTCGGCCAAAGGGCCCGGGCGGCCTTCAGGACCTCGACCACCGCCGCGGGCAGGTCGTCCTGCGCCGCTTCCATCGCTGGCGCGATCATCCCCGCGGCCACCGAGGAAGCATTGGGTCCGCCGGGATCGACAACGACGACCGTCAGCCCGCGCGCCGACAGTTCCGCCGCCGAGGCCAGGCCCAGCACTCCGGCACCGATCACGATCACGTCGAAAGAAGAGGACACGGACGGTCAGATCGACCGCCCGGCCCGGATTTGCAAGGCGCTCGATCTACTGCGCGGCGACGGCGGCGGCGCGGGTCTCGTTCAGGCGGGCGGTCAGGGCCGCGTGCTGGTCCCAAAGCGCCTTGGGCAGACGGTCGCCGAATTGCGCGAAGAAGTCGGGGATCAGAGAGGCTTCCTCGGCCCAGACATCCGCGTCGACCTCCAGGAGAGTGGCCAACTGGTCGTCATTGAGGTCCAGACCCGCCAGATCGAGCGAGGCGGCGGTCGGAACCCGGCCCACCGGCGTGTCGATGGCCTCGGCTTCGCCCTCGAGGCGCTGCACGATCCACTTGAGGACGCGCGCGTTGTCGCCGAAGCCGGGCCAGACAAACTTGCCGTCGTGGTCCTTGCGGAACCAGTTCACGAAGTAGAGCCGCGGCAGTTTGGCCGGATCCGACTTACCGCCCATGGCCAGCCAGTGGGCGAAATAGTCGCCCATGTTGTAGCCGCAGAAGGGCAGCATGGCGAAGGGGTCGCGGCGCAGTTCGCCGATGGCGTTTTCGGCCGCGGCCGTGCCTTCCGACGCCACGGTCGAGCCCATGAAGACACCGTGCTCCCAGTCGAAGGCCTCGGTGACCAGCGGCACCGCCGAGGCGCGGCGACCGCCGAACAGGATGGCGTCGATCGGCACGCCCTTCGGGTCTTCCCATTCCGGCGCGATGGTCGGGCACTGGTGCGCCGGCGCGGCGAAGCGGGCGTTGGGATGGGCGGCCGGTTGGCCGGACGCCGGGTCGTGCGGCTGCCCCTTCCAGTTGGTAAGGCCCGTGGGGGCCTCCTTCGTCAGACCCTCCCACCAGACGTCGCCGTCCTCGGTCAGGGCGACGTTGGTGAAGACCGTGTTCCTGGACAGCGTCTCCAGCGCGTTGTGATTGGTGTTGCGGCTGGTGCCGGGGGCCACGCCGAAGAAGCCCGCTTCCGGGTTGACCGCGTACAGGCGTCCGTCTTCGCCGAAGCGCATCCAGGCGATGTCGTCGCCGACCGTCTCGGCCTTCCAGCCCGGCAGTGTGGGCTGGAGCATGGCCAGGTTGGTCTTGCCGCAGGCCGAGGGGAAGGCGGCGGCGACGTACTTCGGCGCGCCCACCGGCGGCGTCAGCTTCAGGATCAGCATGTGCTCGGCCAGCCAGCCCTCGTCGCGGGCCATCACCGAGGCGATACGCAGCGCGTAGCACTTCTTCCCGAGCAGAGCGTTGCCGCCATAGCCGGAACCGTAGGACCAGATCTCGCGGGTCTCGGGGTAGTGGACGATCCACTTGTCCTCGTTGCACGGCCACGGCACGTCGGCCTGGCCCTCGACCAGCGGAGCGCCGAGCGTGTGGACGCAGGGCACGAACTCGCCGTCGGCACCGAGCACGTCCAGCGCCGGCTTGCCCATGCGCGTCATGATGCCCATCGACACGGCGACGTAGCCGCTGTCGGTGATCTCGACGCCGAGCGCGCTGATCTTCGAACCCAGCGGGCCCATGGAGAAGGGCACGACGTACATCGTCCGGCCCGCCATGCAGCCGTCGAACAGGCCGTTCATGCGGGCCCGCATCTCGACGGGATCGGCCCAGTTGTTGGTCGGACCGGCGTCGATCTCGTCCTTCGAGCAGATGAAGGTGCGGCTCTCGACCCGGGCGACGTCGCGCGGGTCGGACGCGGCGTAGAAGCTGCCGGGCCGTTTGACCGGGTCAAGCGCGCGCAGGGTACCCTTGTCGATCAGATCCGCGACAATCGCCTGTTTCTCGGTTTCGGACCCGTCGCACCAATGGACGCGGGCGGGCTTCGTCAGGGCGGCGATCTGCTCGACCCAGGCAACGAGGCCGGCATGAGGGGTCGGGGCCGGGCGAAGGCCGGGGACGTCGATCATACTGCACTCTCCTGAACGGCCCGGACGCTCTGCGTCGCCTCGGGCGTTTCCTCGATGCGCTCTTCACGCGATGTTTCAGGCAGGAGGAACACGGGAGGCGACGCGGCGTCAACCGCGGCATGTTTCAACCCTGCGCGAGGCAGCCGGCGGATCGGACGTGCAATTCGACCGTCGCGAAGCGCGGCGTGGCGCGCTATCCAACCCCCGTGCAGACCCTCGACCCCGCCCCTCCGAGTCCCGACGCCGCCCGGTCCTCTCCGGCGGCCAGCCGCAATCTGGAGCCGATCCTGCAGGTGCTCCGGGCCCATCTTCCGGCCACGGGCCCGGTGCTGGAAGTGGCTGCCGGGACAGGCCAGCACGGCGCGGCCTTCGCCGCCGCCCTGCCCGGCCTTGACTGGACTCCGAGTGATCCGTCAGCCGAGGCGCGCGACAGCGTCGAGGCCTGGCGCAGGGCGGGTCCGACCAACCTCAAGCCCTGTCTTCCGGTCGACGTGCTGGACGAGGCGACCTGGCCGGACGCGACGTTCAAGGCCGTGTTCTGCGCCAACATGATTCACATCGCCCCACCCGCTGCGACCGCCGCGCTGATGCGGCTGGTCGGTCGGGTGCTGACCCGGCCGGGCGGCCTGTTGGTCCTCTATGGACCGTTCATGGAGGCGGAGGTGGAGACAGCGCCCTCGAACCTCGCCTTTGACGAAAATCTCAGAGGCCGCGATCCGGACTGGGGCCTCCGCGACCGCGACGCGGTGATCGCCGCGGCGCGGGAGCACGGTCTGGCCTTCACCCTGCGAAAGGCCATGCCGGCGAACAATCTGATGCTGCTGTTCCGGGCGTGGCCGTGACGGCCTCCCGCACCCACGAAGGCTCCGAGCCCGTCCGCCTGAACAAGTTCATGGGCCAGTCCGGCCTGTGCTCCCGGCGCGAGGCCGACGCCCTGATCGCCGACGGGCTGGTGTCGATCGACGGCGAGACGGTTACCGACGCCGGCCGCAAGATCCAGCCGGGCCAGACCCTGACGCTGGCAGATCAGGCCGCGGCGCGACTGGCCGAAGGGATCACAATCGTGATGAACAAGCCGGTCGGATACGTCTCCGGCCAGCCGGAGCCGGGCAAGACGCCGGCGGTGCGGCTGCTGACCGGGCAGAACCGGATCGGCGACGGAGAGGTCCCGGCCCGCGACGCCTCCCTGCCCCCTATCGGACGGCTGGACGAGGACTCGCGCGGCCTGCTGCTGCTGTCCTCGGATGGCGTGGTGGCCAAGGCGGTGATCGGGCCGGAGTCGGATCTGGACAAGGAATACCTCGTCCGCGTCGCCGGCGACGTCACCGAGAAGAAGCTGGCGACGCTGCGTCACGGGCTGATGCTGGACGGCCGGGTGCTGAAGCACGCGCGGGTGACGCGGATGGAGCAACAGCGGCTGCGCTTCGTGCTGAGGGAAGGCCGGAACCGCCAGATCCGCCGGATGTGCGAAATGGTCGGGCTTGAGGTCATCGACCTGATCCGCATCCGCATCGGCCCGCTGAAGCTGGACAATCTGCCGGAGGGGCGGTGGCGGCTGCTGACCGCGGAGGAACGGGTGGCGTTGGTCGGGGGATCGAAGGCCTAGCCGTTTCGGGCAGCATCGGCGAACAACCGAACGATCTCCGCATCGACGTCCGCGGGCCCTGAAAGATCGACGACGGCGGTCAGGCGCTCGGACCAGCTTTCACGACCGATGGAGGGCGACAGACGTGCCGAGACGCCGGGATCAAGCTTGAGTCCCAGACGCGCCTGACCGCCCTTGAGCGGGCGCATGGCCGCGAACTGAACCGCGCGCGAGAAGGCGGTGTACCCCTTGCGCTGGCCGGAGATGACGTCCGGGTGGCCGGCCGCGACGTGCTCCGCCGCCTGCAGGATGGAGAGGGAGGACGCATCCCTCCAGAGCGCGGCGCGCAGCTCGGCAGGCTCGTCCCAGCCCGGTGCATCGGTGGGGCGGCAAGCGTCGAGTATCTGGGCCGCGTGATTGGCACCAAGGCCATGCTCCGCCTTGAGCCAGGCAGCCCGAGCCCGAGGTGCGGTTTCCGGGCAGGTCACCATCACCTGACGCCACTGATCCAGCGAGCGCCCGGTGTTCTTCTCGAGGTTGGCCCGCACCGTCGCGAACCACTTCTTCTGTCGTTCCGTCAGGACGGGCTCGGCCATGCGCCGACGCTAGCGGAACAGCACCCACCCCGCGAGTCCGCCCATCACCACGACTGCAGGGGCGGCCCACCGGCCCTTGGCCAGCCAGACCAGACCCAAGGCGGCCCCCAGCAGACCGAGCGCCGACGGTTGATCGGCAGCCTGGACGGTGTCGGCGACGGCGCGGCCGAGCTCGAACAGAGTGGCCCCGATCAGCCCCACCACAGCCGCCCCCACGCCTGCGAGCAGGGCGCGGAGGTCTGGAGCCTCGCCCCATCGTTCCAGCCGCTCGTAGAAGAGCAGGGAGAAGGCGAAGGCGGGCAGGAAGACGCCGAAGGTGATCGCCAGGGCACCCGGCAACCCGCCCGCGACATAGCCGGCGAAGGTGCAGAAGATGATCAACGGCGCAGGCAGCATTCCGGCGAAGGCCACGCCGTCGAGAAACGCGCTATCCTCGACCCAACCTCGACCTACCAGATCCTGTCGGGCGAACGGGATGGCCGCATAGGCCCCGCCGAATGTCAGCAGTCCGGCCTTCAGCCCGGCGAACAGAAGCCACGGCCATTCCGCCGCGCCGGTCGGAGTGAGGCTCGGCACCAGGGTCGCTTCGTGCCCGGCCCATGTTTCATGCGCCACGGCGGCCGCGACGCCGACGGCGAGCACCAGCCATGCGGCCGGCCACCGCGGTCCCCACAGCGCGACGAACAGGCCGGCGACGGGCAGCACGATCCAGAACGGCACGCCGAGCATCGAGACGATGAAGGCGATACCGGCCACCGCCGCCAGCATTCGGGTCTCCAGCAGATGACGGCCGATACGCTCGGCCCCGCGCGCGATCAGGGCCAGCACGACGATCTGCACGCCAAGGAAGGCGGGTGCCCAGACCTGTCCGACACCGAAGCGGACATAGAGCCAGGCAAGGGCCAGTATCAGCAACGTGCCCGGCAGCATGAAGCCCAACCCTGCCAGCAGGCCACCGATCCGCCCGCGAGCGCCGACGCCCAGATGGACGCAAAGCTCGTGGGCCTCAGGCCCGGGCAGGACCTGCATGACGGCCAACAGCCGGTTGAAACGGACGCCTGAGATCCAGTTTTCGCGCTCAACCAACTCGCGCCGGATCATTGCGATCTGAGCCACGGGCCCGCCGAAGGCGAGGACCCCGAAGCCAAGAAACTTCAGGAAGAGTGGCCACAGGCCGATCCGGGTGGGCGTGGCCATGATGCCGCAGCCTTAGCCGACAGGGTGCCGGCAGGGAACCTTGACCGACCCGCGCGCGCTTCAGGGGCTCCTCCCCCAATCCCTCGCATCAGGAGATTTTCCATGACCGATCAACGCATCCACGGCGCCGCCGACCAGGTTGCCGGCAAGACGAAGACGGGCCTCGGCAAGCTGACCGGAGACGCCAAGCTTCAGTTCGACGGGCGCTTCGACGAGTACAAGGGCAAGGCGCGCGACGCCTATGGCCGCGTCGTCGACGGACTGGACGGCCTGGTCGCCAAGGCCCCGGCCGAGTACCGTGACTATGGCCGCAGGGGCATCGACTTCGCTCGCCGCAAGCCGCTGCTGACCACCGGCATCGTGGCCGGCCTGGCCATCGTGCTGGGCGGCCTGGGCCGTCGTCGCTGATCAAAGCGACCAGCTGACACGATGAAGGCCCGGACGGGATCGTCCGGGCCTTCTTCTTTGTGCGTCGCCTGGAGGGTTATTCCGCGCCTTCGTCGGCCCGTTCCGCCGCCTTCACGGCCGCCCCGGACAGGGGCGTGACGTCGAAGTCGATCTTGCCGTCGACCAGCCGCACCTTGACGTGACCGCCCTTGGTCAGGCGACCGAACAGGATGTCGTCGGCCAGCGGCTTCTTGATCGACTCCTGAATGACCCGCGCCAGAGGGCGTGCGCCGTACAGTTCGTCGAAGCCGTTCTTGGCCAGCCAATCGGCCGCCTCGTCAGTGAGCTGGATGGTGATGTTCCGGTCCGCCAGCTGGGCCTCCAGCTGCAGGATGAACTTGGTCACCACCGACTTGATCGTCTCGGAATCCAGCGCCTTGAAGGCCACGATGGCGTCCAGACGGTTGCGGAACTCCGGCGCGAACAGACGCTGGATGGCCTTGTCGTCCTCGCCTTCCACCTTGCCGCGGCCGAAGCCGATCGAGGCGCGGGCGTTGTCGGCGGCGCCCGCGTTCGTCGTCATGATCAGGACCACGTTGCGGAAGTCGACCTTCTTGCCGACCGCGTCGGTCAGCATGCCGTTGTCCATCACCTGCAGCAGGATGTTGTAGACGTCCGGGTGGGCCTTCTCGATCTCGTCCAGCAGAACCACGGCGTGCGGATGCTGATCGACGGCGTCGGTCAGCAGGCCGCCCTGGTCATGACCGACGTAGCCCGGAGGCGCGCCGATCAGGCGACTGACGGTGTGCCGCTCCATGTATTCCGACATGTCGAAGCGGAGCATTTCGATGCCCAGCGTCGCCGCCAGCTGTTTGGCCACCTCGGTCTTGCCGACGCCGGTGGGACCGGAGAACAGGAAACAACCGATCGGCTTCTGGGGATCGCGCAGGCCGGCGCGGGCCAGCTTCATCGCCGCCGAGACCTGCTCGATCGCCGCAGACTGGCCGAAGACCACCCGGTTCAGATCGGTGTGGAGCTCCTTCAGGCTTTCGGTATCCGACTTGGACACCGACTTCGGCGGGATGCGGGCCATCTTGGCGATGACGGCCTCGACCTCCTTCTGGCCGATCACCTTCTTCCGCTTCGATTCCGGAAGAAGCATCTGGCCCGCGCCGGCCTCGTCGATCACGTCGATCGCCTTGTCGGGCAGTTTGCGGTCGGTCATGTAGCGGGCTGACAGCTCGACCGCCGTACGGATGGCGGCGTCGGTGTAGCGCAGCTTGTGGTGCCCCTCGTAGCTGGTCTTCAGCCCCTTCAGGATCTTCACCGTGTCCTCGACCGTCGGCTCGTTGACGTCGATCTTCTGGAAGCGGCGGACGAGCGCCCGATCCTTCTCGAAATGCTGGCGGTACTCCTTGTAGGTCGTGGAGCCCATGCAGCGCAGGGTGCCCGACGCCAACGCCGGCTTCAGCAGGTTGGACGCGTCCATCGCGCCGCCCGAAGTGGCGCCGGCCCCGATGACCGTGTGGATCTCGTCGATGAACAGGATGGCGTCGTCGTGCGTCTCCAGCTCCTTGACCACCTGCTTCAGCCGCTCCTCGAAGTCGCCGCGATAGCGGGTGCCGGCCAGCAGCGCGCCCATGTCGAGAGAGTAGATGGTCGCGCCCTTCAGCACGTCTGGCACTTCGCCCTTGACGATCTTGCGGGCCAAGCCCTCGGCGATGGCCGTCTTGCCGACGCCCGGGTCGCCGACCAGCAGCGGATTGTTCTTGGTCCGCCGGCACAGGATCTGGATCGAGCGCTCGACTTCCGCATGACGGCCGATCAGCGGATCGATCCGCCCCTTGGACGCCTTGGCATTCAGGTCGACGCAATAGGCCTCCAGAGCCTCCCCGCCGGTCTTGGCGGCGGCGGCGTCCTCGGCGTCCTCGGGCGACTGGCCAGCAGAACGGGCCGGGCGCGTCTCGCCCGAGCCCGCCTTCTTGGCGATGCCGTGAGCAATGAAGTTGACCGCATCGTACCGCGTCATGTCCTGCTCCTGCAGGAAGTAGGCGGCGTGGCTCTCGCGCTCGGAGAAGATGGCGACCAGCACATTGGCGCCCGTGACCTCTTCCCGGCCCGAGGACTGGACGTGGATAACCGCGCGCTGGATCACGCGCTGGAAGCCGGCCGTGGGCTTGGCGTCGTCGCCGTCGGCGGTGGCCAGGGCGGCCAGGTCGTTGTCGACGTACAGCGTCAGCGCCGCCTTCAGCGCCGGCAGATCGACATTGCAGGCGCCCATGACGTTGGTGGCGTCAGGGTCGTCAATCAGCGCCAGCAGCAGGTGCTCCAGCGTGGCGTACTCGTGCCGCCGCGCATTGGCGTAGTGGACGGCCCGGTGCAGGGTCTCTTCGAGAGGACGCGAAAACGAGGGCATTGGCCGCTCAGTCCTTTTCCATCGTGCATTGAAGGGGATGCTGGTGCCGGCGGGCGGTTTCGATCACCTGGGCGACCTTGGTTTCGGCCACCTCATAGGTGAAGACGCCGCACACCCCGACGCCATGCTGATGCACATGCAGCATGATGCGGGTGGCCGCCTCGCGGTCCTTCTGGAAGAACCGCTCCAGCACGTAGACGACGAATTCCATCGGCGTGTAGTCGTCGTTCAGGATCAGCACCCGATACAGCGAGGGCTTCTGAAGCTTCGGCTTCGTCTCTGTGACGGTGGCGACGCCCTGGCCGCTTCCCGTCTCTCCTGAACGTCTCGTGGGCATTCTTCGTCCGGTGGGGGGAGTCGATGGACTAGATGGGGAATGATGGCCTGATTTGAAGACGCGGCAAGTCACAGGTTTTTGCACGCGCGAATACGGGACCTTGGGCAGCTGCCGTATCAGTGTTATCCGGTCGTCCTTCGGGTGGGAGATCGTGATGCGAGCAATGATGGTCGGCTGCTTTCTGGCCCTCGCTCTGTCCGGCTGCTCCCCTTCCGCGGAAGCCCCCTCCCCGCCCCCGCCGCAGTTCGAGCGGACGAGCCTCGATCTGGTCGAACACGGCCGCAGAGTTTCGGCGGTGCTGGGCTGCACGGGCTGTCACGGTGCCGATCTGACGGGCCAGGACTGGAGCGAGCCCGGGTTCGGTACCCTGTGGACCTCGAACCTGACGCGCGCCGTTGCTGGCTACACCGATGCCGAGCTGGAGGCCGCGATCCGAGACGGCGTCCGACCAGATGGCTCCGCCCTCTGGGGCATGCCGTCGTTCACCTTCGCCGGGTTGAGCGGGGAAGACATGGAGGCGGTGATCGCCTTCCTGCGGGCCGCGCCGCCGACCGGCGACGCCCGTCCGCGGCCGGTCTTCGAGGCGGGCGCGCGGGCCGAGATAGCCTCGGGAGCCTTCAAGTCAGCGCCGGTCGAGGTCGGGGAAGCCCGCGCCGGGGCACCCGACCTCGGCCCGGACTTCGCCCTTGGCCGACACATCGCTCAGGCCACCTGCGCCGAATGCCACGGCATGGACCTGCGCGGCGGCACGCCCTACCCGGGGGCGGCCGAGCGGCCGGACCTTCGCATGGTCACGGCATATGACCTTCCGCAGTTCGAACGTCTGATGCGCGCCGGTGAACCCATCGGGGGGCGAAAGCTGGGCCTGATGGGCGAGGTGGCGCGCGGACGCTATGCCGGCTTCACCGACGCCGAGCTGCGCGCCCTGCACGCCTATCTCCAGGAGCTGGGCAGCCGGGCGGAGTGAACGAAAAGGGCCCCGGCGTTTCCGCCGGGGCCCTTCGTACGCTTACGGAACTCTACTGACGTTCAGGTGCGCTCAGCGAGCGGCCTGGAACTTCTCGACCGAGGCGGTGACGCGCTCGTTGATCGGCTTGAAGCTGTCCTTCAGCGAGGCCGTGAACAGGTCCGTCGCCTTGGTGACTTCCGACAGATACGACTCGGTGGCCGACTTGGCCCAGGTCGTCTGCAGCTCGATCAGCTCCTGCACCGAACGGGCCTGCGCCATCGACTGGGCGGCGGCGACGTTCTCTTCCCAGGTCTTCTTGGTGAAGGCCAGGGCGTTGTGCGACAGGGCCTCGGCGCCCTTCTGGGCGGCGGTCGCCGACTCGACGACGGCTTCCAGGTTCTTCTTGCCGTGGGCGTTCAGTTCGCTCAGCGAGGCGACCGACTTGTCGACGCCTTCACGGAACGCCTGGGCGCCGGCGGCCTGGAGCTTTTCGGCCTGGGCCTGGGCTTGCTGGGTCGAGGCCTTGACCTGGGCGGTCGCGGTTTCGACGTTCTTCTTGGCGGCGGCGGTGATGGTCTCGGCGGCGTCGGCCATGGTGTCTCTCCTGAACCAGTATGCGGCGTTGATCGCCGCGAATGATGTCCGGGCGGGGCGGTCCCGCTCGCGAGGCTCATATGGTGCAAGTGCGAACGAACGTCAAGGGAATTTGTGCAGTGCACAATCATCTCCCGGGAGAAGCCGTTCAAATCTGCGTTGACGCGCCGTTAAGGACCACGAAACTGAAGCAGGTCATGCTAGCCCTTGCGTGGCCGGGGGGCGTCCGGGCAACCGGAAGCAGCTGAAGTGAGTTTGCGATGGCTTTGATCCTGCGTCGGACGTTGGCGGTCCTCTCCATTTTGCTGACCCTGTCGCTGACGGCCGCACCGGCCGCCACACCCGTGGTCGCGCAGGACAACCTCCGCTACGCCGCCATCGTCATTGACGCCGAGTCCGGCGAGGTGATGTTCGCCCGGCACGCCGACGCGCGGCGCTATCCGGCGTCGATCACCAAGGTGATGACCCTGTACCTCGTCTTCGAGGCGCTGGAGCAGGGCAAGATCAAGCTGGACGACATCATTCGGGTCTCGCCCCACGCGGCCAGCCAGCCGCCGTCGAAGCTGGGGCTGGCCGCGGGCCAGACCATTACCGTGCAGGACGCGATCCACGCCACCGCGGTTCGCTCGGCCAATGACATGGCCGTGGCGCTGGGCGAGCACGTGGCCGGATCGCATGACCGTTTCGCCGCCATGATGACGTTGAAGGCTGAGGAGCTGGGCATGACCCAGACCCGCTACGTCAACGCCAACGGCCTGCCCGACAGCCGCCAGCTGACCAGCGCACGCGATCTGGCCATGCTGTGCCGTGCCCTGTTGCGCGATTTCCCGCAGCACTACCGCTATTTCGGCGTGAACAGCTGGTTCTACGGCGGCCGCGAGTACCGCAACACGAACGGCTTGCTGTCGTCGGGCCAGGGCTACGACGGGATCAAGACGGGCTTCACCAACGCCTCGGGTTACAACCTGGCGGCCTCGGCGGTGCGCGACGGCCGGCGGATCATCACGATCGTTCTGGGCGGGCGTTCCACGGCGACCCGCAACGACCACGTGGCCGAGCTGATGAGCACTGGATTTGAGCTCGCGGCCCGGCGTCACGGGGGCGAGCGCATCGAGGTGGCTCAGACCTTCTTCGAACAACGCGGTTTCGGCATCGGCCCTGACACCGGCGAAGGTGCCATTCTCTACGCCTCGCTGCCGGGGGACGCCGCTGCGGGAAGCCGGGCGGAGCCCGAGGATTCGGACGTGCGACTGGTGTCGGCCCCGGCCCCGCGCACCGACCGGACCAGCGAGCTGAACCGCCAGCCGACCGCCTCGACGACCGCCACCAGCCGCCGTACGGCCCCGCCCGTTCCCGCGGGCCTGTGGTCGGTCCAGGTCGGCGCCTTCCGGGACGAGTCCGTGGCGCGCGACTGGCTGGACGAGGTCGGTCGCCGCTTCCGGGGGCAGTTCGGCAGCGCCGACCGGCGCGTGATGAGCGCGTCCGGCTGGTTCCGCTCGCGGTTCACCGGTATGACCGAGGACGCCGCCCGCGCGGCCTGCGAAGCGCTGGCCGCCCGCAACGTCACCTGTCAGGTCGTCCGCCCGGACTGATCCTCCGGCCAAGCTTGACGGGCCGGATGGGGCGGTGAAGGCTGTCGCCCTGCCCCATGTTCAGTCCCGAGAGTGCCCCCATGACGCGCGCCCACCCCAACGCCCGCATGGCCGCCGCCTGCGTGGCCGCCCTGCTGACCGCCTGCGCCGGGGGCTCCGCCTGGGCCCAGGCCGGAGTCCAGAGCCTGCCGCGCGACGTCCCGGCAATTCCTGCGCCGACGATCGACGCCTTTCCGGGCGTGATCCGGCATGAGGTCGACGCCACCGATCTGGATCGCAAGATCGTCTGGGTGAAGCAGACCATCCCGGTGCCGGCGGCCGGGCCGATGACCCTCCTCTATCCGAAATTTCTCCCCGGCAACCACGCGCCGACGGGCCCGATCCAGCTGATCGCGGGCCTGACGGTCACCGGGGACGGGCGCCGCATTGAGTGGCTGCGCGACACCCTGGATCCCTACGCGTTCCACATCGACGTGCCGGCGGGCGTGCGCGAGATCGAGGTCGAGTTCCAGTGGCTGACCCAGCCCGAGAACACCACCTGGCGCGTCGTCATGACGCCTGATGTGTCGAACCTGCAGTTCGAGAAGGCCATCCTCTACCCCGCCGGGTATCGCCATTCGGGCATCATGGTGCAGACCTCGGTGAAGCTGCCGGACGACTGGAACTACGGCGTGGCACTGGACACCCGCTCGTTCGAGGACGGTCTGGCCGTGTTCGAACCCATCGACCTGGAGATGCTGGCCGACAGCCCGATGTTCGCGGGCCGCCATCATCGGGTCGAGGATCTGGATCCGGGCGGCCGCTCACCGGTCCGTCTGCACATCCTCGGCGACACTGCGGAAGCGATCGCCATCACCGACGCGCAGCTGGCGGGCTTCCGCAATATGGTGACCCAGGCCGATCTGCTGTTTGGCTCGCGCCCCTTCGACCGCTACGACTTCCTGTTGGCCAACTCCAACCAGCTGGGCGGGATCGGGCTGGAGCATCACCGCTCCAGCGAGAATGCGGTGCCGGCCAACTTCTTCCAGAACTGGACCGCCTATCACGGGGCCCGCACCCTGCTGCCCCACGAGTACGTGCACAGCTGGAACGGCAAATTCCGGCGCCCGGCCGACCAGATCACGCCGAACCTGAACACGCCGGTCCAGAACACCCTTCTGTGGGTCTATGAGGGCCAGACCGAATACTGGGGCGAGGTTCTGGCCACCCGCGCTGGCCTGGTCACGCCGGAGGAGACGCTGGTCAACATCGCCGGCGTCGCGGCCTTCTACGAAAACCAGGCGGGGCGCGGCTGGCGGCCTCTGCAGGACACGACCAATCACAACCTGCTGGGCTATCGCGCCGTCACGCCGTGGTCGTCCTGGATGCGCGGGACCGGCGACTACTATCGCGAGTCCCTGCTGGTCTGGCTGGACGTCGACTCCAAGATCCGCGAGCTGACAGGCGACCGGCGCTCGCTGGACGACTTCGCCAAGGGCTTCTTCGGCATCCAGGACGGCGTGTGGGAGGCGACGCCGTACACCTTCAACGGCCTGGTCGAGGCGCTGAACGCCGTGGCCCCGTTCGACTGGGCCGGCTTCCTGCGCGAGCGGCTGGACGCGTCGGGCCCGGAGGCCGAGGCACCGCTGGACGGACTGGAACGGTCCGGCTGGCGGCTGGTCTACGTCGACGCGCCGACCGAGGTCGAGCAATACGTCAACGGATCCGGCGGCGGCGAATTCCAGTACTCGCTCGGCTTCAACCTGTCGGGCTCGCGGATTACCGGTGTCCGCTGGGGCGGCCCGGCCTGGGAGGCGGGCATCGGCACGGGTTGGACCCTTGCGAGCGTCAACGGTCAGCCGGGCAACGCCACCAATCTGGCCGCCGCCATCACGGCGTCCAAGGGGAACAGCCAGCCGATCAGCGTCGTCATCCGCAACGGCTCGCGCGAACGGACCGTGCAGTTCGACTACCACGACGGCCTGCGTTACCCGCGTCTGGAGCGCATTCCGGGGACGCGCGACCGCCTCAGCGAAATCCTGGCACCGCGGACGAACTAGGGCTCGACGCTTACTTGGGCCAGCACTCGCGGGGCATGGGGGTGGACTCCAGCTCCGCGTAGCGGGTCGAGCAGGTGGTCTCAACGGCGTCGGGGTCAAGCGCCTCCAGTTCCGCTCGCAGAGCCACGAGATCGGCCAGAAGCTTCGCGTCGTCGGGCAGCCCCTCCGGCGTCGTGTCCATGCACCGGCTCATGTCGAACCGGATCACCGCGATCGACTTGCACTGCAGCGGCATGCCGTCGAACACCTGCACCGCCTTGGCCGAAGTCATCGGCAGTTCGGGCAGCGGTGCCCGCTTCGGCGGCGTCGGGGCGGTGGGCTCCGGCGTCGCGACCCCCTGGTCGCAGGCGGCGACGAACAGCAGCGCGGCGGCCGCCAGTAGATTGCGCGTCATGGATAAAGTCCTCCCTGCGGCCACGCTATTCGGGGGCCGGTGAGCGCGCAAACGAAACGGGCCGGGGATCGCTCCCCGGCCCGTCGCAGTTCAAGCGTGAAGCCCGATCTTACTTGATCTGGACCTTGGCGCCGGCTTCGGTCAGCTTCTTGGCGACTTCTTCGGCGTTCTGCTTGGAGACGTTCTCGACGACGTTCTGCGGAGCGCCTTCGACCAGGTCCTTGGCTTCCTTCAGGCCGAGGTCCGAACGGACGCCGCGGACTTCCTTGATCACGTTGATCTTCTTGTCGCCGCCGTCGATCAGGACGACGGTGAACTCGGTCTGCTCTTCGGCAGCTTCGGCGGGAGCGCCGCCGCCGGCGCCGCCCTGCGGCATGGCCATGGCCACCGGAGCGGCGGCGGAGACGCCCCACTTTTCTTCCAGCAGCTTGGACAGTTCAGCGGCTTCCAGCACGGTCAGCTTGGACAGGTCTTCGACGATTTTGGCGAGATCGGCCATTTTTCAGTTCCTTCGGAGGGATTTGGATTGAGGAGATGCGGAGATGAAAGGGCGGCTTACGCCGCGTCCTTGGTGGCGTAGGCGTTGAACACCCGGGCCAGCTGGCCGGCCGGGGCCTGGACGACGCCGGCGATCTTGGTCGCGGGGGCGTTCAGCAGACCCAGCAGCGAGGCACGGATCTGGTCCAGCGACGGCAGCTTGGACAGGGTTTCGATACCCTTGGCGTCCAGAACCTTGTCGCCCATGAACCCGCCCTGGACGACGAACTTGTCGTTGCCCTTGGCGAACTCGGCGGTCACCTTGGCGGCCGTCACCGCGTCGTCGGCATAGGCGATGCCCACGGGACCCTTGAACAGGCCGTGATAGTCGCTGCCTTCGTCGGCTTCGAGCGCCTTCAGCGCTAGGCGATTCTTGATCACCTTGAACGCGCCGCCTTCTTTGCGAAGACGGCCACGCAGGTCTTCCATTTCCGCAACGGTCAGACCCAGGTTGTGGGTCACGACCACGGCGCCGGCGTCGGCGAAGACGCCCTTCAGCGTCTCGATCGACTCGGCCTTTTGTGCGCGGTCCATTGCGGTCTCCAGTCTTGGTATTCGCCGCCGGGGTCATTCCCGACGACGGATTGGCCAAAGCGCCGCGCGTCGCCGCGAAGCGTTCAGGCCGGTAGCGATGTCCGAAGGAAGCTCAGGCCCCCGCCGCGCCGAAGCGCAGGAGGATCGTCTGCGACCCATCTCCCCACGGCGCCGGGGGGCTCCCCGACATTTATGGCGTGGGTGGCCCCCACGCCCCGAAGTTCTCGGACAGGACCGTCACGGGCGAACCCATAACGGCAAGGCGCGCTGCATACACAGAGGCGCGGGGAAACTCAAGGCCTCAGCGCTTGGAGGTGCCGGGCACGATCTCGGGGGCGTCGCACGAGAACGCCTGACAGTACTTGGTCGCGAAATCCTCGAAGAACTGGCTGAGTGCCACGGCCAAGACTTCTTCCTCCCGGGCGGCGACCTCGAACTGTTTGCGCGCGATCGTCTGGCCCAGCGGCGTGGCGTAGAAGTCGGCCAGCGCCTCAAGCTCCTCGAGTGTGAAAGTCTCCGCGTAGATCGGTGCCAGGTCGCGCGCCATCCGCTCGATCGCCGTCACCAGGAGTGGTGGCATGTTGGCGCGCATCCACGCCCGCTCCTCGGCGGGGATGTCGCTGGACGTAGCCAGCTCCTGTTCGATCAGATCCCCGACCAGTTTCTCGACGTTGTCGCCCATCGACAGGGTGATGTAGCGCTCAGCCAGTTCCAGGCGTCGCGCCGCGTCGCGGTCCTGCGCCAGGGAGGGCGCGGCGAAGGTCAGGGACAGGATGAGAACGAGGGCCGGAAGACGCATTGCGGGCTCCAAGGTCAGACGAGCCCCACCGTCCCGGCGGCGCAGGCCGGACGCAAGGTCGCCCGCGACACGCTGCAAAAGAAAACGGCGGCCCCGGAAGAGGCCGCCGTCATCGAAGTGGCGATCTATAGACCGATCAGGCGCCCAGCGAAGCCGGGTCGACCTTGAAGCCCGGGCCCATCGTGGACGACAGGCTGATCTTCTTCACATAGGTGCCCTTGGCACCCGACGGCTTGGCCTTGACCAGGGCGTCGACGATCGCCTTGACGTTGGCTTCCAGAGCGGCCTGGTCGAACGAGGTCTTGCCGATGCCGGCGTGAACGATGCCCGCCTTCTCGACGCGGAACTCGACGGCGCCGCCCTTGGCGTCCTTGACGGCCTGACCGACGTTCGGCGTCACGGTGCCGACCTTGGGGTTCGGCATCAGGCCGCGCGGGCCCAGCACCTTGCCGAGACGGCCGACCAGACCCATCAGGTCCGGCGTGGCGATCACGCGGTCGAATTCCATGAAGCCGCCGTTGATCTTCTCGAACAGATCCTCGGCACCCACGATGTCGGCGCCAGCCGCGGTGGCCTCGGCCGCCTTGGCGTCCTTGGCGAAGACGGCGACGCGGACGTCGCGGCCCGTGCCGGACGGCAGGTTGACCACGCCGCGGACCTGCTGGTCGGCGTGACGCGGGTCGACGCCCAGGTTGACGGCGATCTCGATCGACTCGTCGAACTTGGCCTTGGCATTGTCCTTCACGGCCTTGATGGCGTCGGCGAAGGCCATCGGCGTCTCACGATCGCCGGTCCAGGCCTGGATGCGCTTGGCTTGCTTGGCCATCTTACTTCTCCACCACGTTCAGGCCCATGGCGCGAGCCGAGCCTTCGATGATCTTGGCGGCCTGTTCCAGGTCGTTGGCGTTCAGGTCCTTCATCTTCTTTTCGGCGATCTCGCGCAGCTGGGCGCGGGTAATCTTGCCGACGGTCTCGCGGCCGGTCAGCTTGGCACCCGACTTCAGGCCGGTGGCCTGCTTCAGGTACCAGGTCGCCGGGGGCGTCTTGGTGATGAAGGTGAACGACTTGTCCTGATAGACGGTGATCACGGTCGGAAGCGGGGTGCCCTTGGCTTCCTTCTCGGTCCGCGCGTTGAACTCCTTGCAGAAGCCCATGATGTTGACGCCGCGCTGACCCAAGGCCGGGCCGATCGGCGGCGACGGCGTCGCGGAGCCGGCGGGCACCTGCAGCTTGATGTAGCCGAGAATCTTCTTGGCCATTGGTCTCTCCTATGAAGTCCCGAACTCAATCGGAACGGATGAGCCGTGGTGCGGCATGGCTGCCTCCCACGGATTTGCCCTCATCGCTGAGGGAGGCGGGCGTGTATCAGAGCCATTCCCCGAAAGCAAACGGCGGCCCCGCAGGACCGCCGTCCGAACGTCCGGTCTTTGGCGCGGATCAGCCCGAGACCTTCTCCACCTGGCCGTACTCCAGGTCGACAGGGGTCGGGCGGCCGAAGATCGAGACGGCGACACGGAGGCGGGCGGCGTCCTCGTCGACGCTCTCCACCTGGCCGTCGAAGCTGGCGAAAGGTCCGTCGACGACCTTGACGGTCTCGCCGATGTCGAAGCGGATCGTGGGCTTGGGACGCTCGACGCCCTCCTCCACCTGGCCGATGATGTTCTTCACTTCACGCTCGGACACCGGCAGCGGCTTGGTGCCGCCCGCGGCACCAAGGAAGCCGGTCACCTTCGGCGTGTTCTTGACCAGGTGATAGGCGTCGTCGGTCATCTCCATCTTCACCAGCACGTAGCCGGGGAAGAATTTCCGCTCGCTGTTCACCTTGCGGCCGCGACGGACCTCGACGACCTCCTCAGTCGGGACCAGGATTTCGGAGAAGTTCTCGGCCAGACCCTGACGGGCGGCCTGCTCACGCAGGTGCTCGGCGACCTTCTTTTCGAAGTTCGAGTAGGCGTGGACGATGTACCACTTGTGGCGCGGGTTGGCGGCGACTTCGGGCGCGGCGTCAGTCATGGGCGCGGTTTCTTCTTATGATCCGAAGGAGATGATGCGTTCGAAGCCCATGCCCAGCAGCAGGTCGACGATCCAGAAGAAGGCGGCGGCGATCACCACCATGATGAAGACCATCACCGAGGTGATCCAGGTCTCCTTGCGGCTGGGCCACACGATCTTGCGACCTTCGGCACGGACCTGGCTGAAGAACTGGACCGGCGAGGTGCGGACCTTGGGGGTGGTCGGCTCGACCGTCACGGTCGCGCCAGCGGCGGAAGCCTGCGCCTTGGCGCCGGCGGCCGGGTTGCCCGTGCGGCGGCCGGGGAATTTGGGCTTGGCCATCTGTCCTGTGGTCTCTTCTCGATCGCTTGTCCTGCCCCGCAGATGGGGAGGCCCAGGCTGCGGCGACAGGGGGGAATGGCAGGAGTTGGGGGACTCGAACCCACGACCCCCGGTTTTGGAGACCGGTGCTCTACCAGCTGAGCTAAACTCCTAGACAAATCGCGACGGGCCGACGGATCGGCTCGTGGTCTTCGCCAGACGCGGGGCTATGCCCCACCCCGCCCGTCATTTCAAGGGCGAAGGGCCCAAGGACCGCGCTTCATTCCTGATGCTCGGCCACCGCGCGGGCCTCATCCTCGGGCTTCACGACCTGGCGGAACAGAAGCTTGTCGATGCGGCGGTCGTCCATGTCGATGACCTCGACCTCGAAACGGCCCAGCTGCAGCCGTTCGCCCTCGTCTGGCACCCGCGACAGCTCGTGCAGGACCAGGCCGGCCACGGTGTGGAATCCCTCGGCATCGCCAAAATCCTCGCCCAGTTCGTCGGACAGCTCCTCCAGATCGGTCTGGCCGTCGACCAGCCAAGTTCCGTCGTCGCGCTGACGGATCATGGCGTCGGCCTCGTCGTGGCCCTCGTCGAAGTCGCCGGCGATCATCTCCAGCAGGTCCGTGGCGGTGACCACGCCCTCGAAGGCTCCGAACTCGTCGACGAGGAAGGCCATGTGGACCTTCGACGACTTCATGATCTCCAGCGCCTTCAGCACCGAGGTCGACTGGGGAATGAAGGCCGGAAGCTGGACATGCTTCTCGATGTTGAACTCGCCATTGTCGAGCAGGCTGTCCAGCAGGTCCTTCTTGTGGACCACGCCCAGCGGATTATCGACGTCGTTCTCACGGGCCACGACGATCCGGGAATAGGGACAGGTGCGGACTTCTTCCCGCAGCTGTTCCTCGGTGTCGTCCAGCGCGACCCAGAAAACTTCGTGCCGCGGCGTCATCGCCACGCGGATCGGCCGGTCGCCGAGGGTCAGGATCTCCTCGATCATCTCCTGCTCCTCCGGCTCGATCAGACCGGCGGACGTACCCTCCGCGATCATGGTCTCGACCTCTTCCTGGGTCACGTCGGAGCCGTCGCGGTCCTTGACGCCCATGATCTTGAGGATGCCGGACGTCGACGCCGTCAGCAGCACCACGAAGGGATGCAGCACGATGGCCAGGGTGGAGATGGGCGCCGCCATCTTGGCCGCGATCGATTCCGGGAAGATCAGCGCCAGCCGTTTGGGCACCAGCTCGCCGACGATCAGCGACACGTAGGTGATGAAGACCACGACCACGGCAGTCGAGGCGACCTCGGACCACGACGCAACGGCCGGGAAGGCGGCCTCGATCATGCGGTTCAGTTCACCGGCTATGGCCGCCTGGCCGTAAGCACCGGCAAGGATGCCGATCAGCGTGATGCCAACCTGCACGGCCGACAGGAAATGCGTCGGCTCCTCGGCCAGCTTCAGGGCCGCCCGGGCACCCCGATCGCCCTTCTCGGCCCGGCTCTGCAGTTTGGATTTGCGGGAGGACACGACCGCGAGCTCGGTCATGGCGAACAGGCCGTTGAGCACCACGAGGAGCAGAACGACGACGATGGCGACGGCTAACATCTAAGGGGGAAAGGCCCGGCGCGGCGCGACGGTCGGCGTCCGCGGGGGTGATGATAGGGGCGAAAGGCGCAGCGCGCCATGGATTCGTGCGGCGGGTTCAGTCCCGGTCGCCGCGGCCGGCGTCGCCGGAGCCGTACCAGCCACCCTGACCGTTGCCAGAGGGTGCGGTGGCGCAGGCGCTGGCCCCGATCAGGGTGCCGATGAACAGGCCGAGGCGAAGCGCCTTCATCATGGTTGACGAAATCCTAACGAACCGGGAGCGAACGCTAGGCCTTCGTCAGGGGTTCCGCGCAAGCGGCCACACCGGGGCGGACGCGGATTAACCGCGTCCTTCGCCGGATCGGGGAACGCCGCGACGCATCAGACGGTTAGGAGCCCCATGTTCCGCCTCCATCGCGCCGCGCCGGCCGCCGCCCTCGTCCTCGTTCTCGCCGCCTGCGGTGCCCCGGATCCGGATCAGACCCGATCCGCCAACGCCCCGGCGTCTCCGGCACCGGGCCTTGACGTCGCCGGGCTGGAGAACGCCGTCCCGCCGACGTCCTGGACCGTCCCCGCCGCGGCCGACGCGCCCGTGCAACCCGACCCCGGCCTGATCCGCGTCCAGATCCTGCTGGACCGTTCGGCCTTCTCGCCCGGCGTCGTCGATGGGCTGCCAGGGGACAACACCCGGCGCGCCGTCGCCGCCTGGCGCGAGGCCAACGGCATGACCGGAGACACCGTCGACGCCGCCATGATCGAGGCTCTGTCTACAGCCCACGGCGGCCCGGTGCTGCGGCGCGTGGTTCTGAGCGCTGCGGACGTCGCCGGACCGTTCGACCCACCGGCCTCCGGGGACCTGTCGGAGCTCGCCCGCGATGGCGTCGGCTTCACCAGCGCGCGCGAACGGATCGCGGAGCGGTTTCACGTCACGGAGAGTCTGCTGGAGGCGCTGAACCCCGGGGTCGACTTCCGCCGCGCGGGCGCGGAGATCGTCGTCCCCGCCGTGTCCGACGCCGCCCTGCCGGCAGTGGCGCGGATCGTCATCGACAAGTCCGAGACCTCCCTGCGGGCCTATGACGCCGGGGGCCGGCTGGTCGCCTTCTACCCGGCCACCATCGGCTCTACCGAGCGCCCCGCCCCGACCGGCACGCTGAAGGTCCTCGGCGTCGCACCCGAGCCGAACTATACCTATGACCCGGCCAGGCTGAGCTACGACCGCGGCGACAGCAAGGTCGTGGTGCCCGCCGGGCCGAACAATCCGGTCGGCACGGTTTGGATCGACCTTTCGGAGGAAAGCTACGGCATCCACGGCACGCCCGACCCGTCGAAGATCGCCAAGACGGCCTCCAACGGCTGCGTCCGCCTGACCAACTGGGATGCCGAGCAGCTGGCCGCGGCCGTGAAGCCCGGCGTGACGGTCGAGTTCCGCTAGGCCTCAGTAGCGGTAGCCGTAGTCGCCCCGGCGCGGCACGCGCTCATAGCCGTAGCGGCCGTCACGGTTGTAGCCGCCGAAGCCGTAGCCGCAGGGATCGTCGCGCTCCGACAGCTGGTTGCCGATCAGGCCGCCCACCACGGCACCGACCGCCGCGCCCGTCTCGCGGTCGCCGTCGCCAGCAATCGCGGCACCCGCGATGGCACCGAGCGCCGCGCCCGACGCGGTCGCGTACTGGCGGTTTTCCCAGTAGTCGCGCTCGCACTGCGAGGCGTAGTCGTCACCCATGGACGCGCAGGCGCCCAGCAGAAGCGGTGAACACAGGGCCAGTCCGGTCAGGGCGCGTCGCATGGGAACTCCTTCAGGGAAATGTCCCATCTGAACGTGGCCCTTGCCGGGCTGTTCCGACGGGTCACCGCGGACTCTCTGGCGGCCGCGCTGCGATGATCCCGGAATGCAGAAAGGCCCCGGGTTTCCCCGGGGCCTTTCCTTTGGCTGGCCTGTGCTCGCCTCGCGGAGGCTCGCGTCCCCGCTTTCGCGGGGATGACGGCCATTGCTTTTACGCGATGATCTTGGAGACCACGCCGGCACCGACGGTGCGGCCGCCTTCGCGGATGGCGAAGCGCAGGCCCTGGTCCATGGCGATCGGGGTGATCAGTTCCACGGTCAGCTCGGCGTTGTCGCCCGGCATGATCATTTCCACGCCTTCCTTCAGGTGCACGATGCCGGTCACGTCGGTCGTGCGGAAGTAGAACTGCGGGCGATAGTTGGTGAAGAACGGCGTGTGACGGCCGCCCTCTTCCTTGGTCAGGATGTAGGCCTCGGCCAGGAACTTGGTGTGCGGGGTGATCGAGCCCGGCTTGCACAGAACCTGACCGCGCTCGACGTCCTCACGCTTGGTGCCGCGCAGCAGCACGCCGACGTTGTCGCCCGCCTGGCCCTGGTCCAGCAGCTTGCGGAACATTTCCACGCCCGTGCAGGTCGTCTTCTGGACCGGACGGATGCCGACGATCTCGACTTCCTCACCGACCTTGACGATGCCCTTCTCGACGCGGCCCGTGACCACGGTGCCGCGGCCCGAGATCGAGAACACGTCTTCGACCGGCATCAGGAACGGCAGGTCGACCGGACGCTCCGGCTGCGGGATGTAGGCGTCGACGGTTTCCATCAGGGCCAGAACCATGTTCTCGCCGATCTCGGGGTTCACGCCGTCGGTCGCGGCCTTGGCCGAGCCCTTGGTGATCGGAATGTCGTCGCCCGGGAACTGGTAGCTCGACAGCAGCTCGCGGACTTCCATCTCCACCAGCTCCAGCAGCTCCTCGTCGTCGACCAGGTCCACCTTGTTCATGAACACGACCAGCGCCGGAACGCCGACCTGGCGCGCCAGCAGGATGTGCTCGCGCGTCTGCGGCATCGGGCCGTCGGCCGCCGACACCACCAGGATCGCGCCGTCCATCTGCGCCGCACCCGTGATCATGTTCTTCACATAGTCGGCGTGGCCGGGGCAGTCGACGTGGGCATAGTGACGGTTGGCCGTCTCATATTCCACGTGCGCGGTGTTGATCGTGATGCCGCGGGCCTTCTCTTCCGGTGCCGCGTCGATGTCGGCGTAGTTCATCGCCTTCGCGCCGCCGGCCTTGGCCAGCGTCATCGTGATCGCCGCCGTCAGCGTCGTCTTGCCGTGGTCAACGTGACCAATCGTGCCGATGTTGCAGTGCGGCTTGGTGCGTTCGAACTTTTCCTTGGCCATTTTCTTCTCTCCGGCCCCGACGGGGCTTGGTCAGTTTCAGGTGTGAAGGGCGAGGTCCGCCCCGATTATCCAGGTTTGGGCAGAACTCAGGCGCTGTGCTTCTTGATCACTTCGTCGGCGACGTGCTGCGGCACCGGGTCGTAGTGGTCGTACTGCATGGTGAACTGTGCGCGGCCCTGCGACATGCCGCGCAGCGTGTTCACGTAGCCGAACATGTTGGCCAGCGGCACGAAGGCGTTCACGACCGTGGCGTTGCCGCGCATGTCCTGACCCTGGATCATGCCGCGACGGCCGTTCAGGTCGCCGATGACCGAGCCGAGGTATTCCTCGGGGGTCACGACTTCCACCGCCATGATCGGCTCGAGCAGCTTGGGCGCGCCCTTGTCCTTCAGTTCGCGGAAGGCGGCGCGCGCCGCGATTTCGAACGCCAGGACGCTGGAGTCGACGTCGTGGAACTTGCCGTCCGTCAGGGTCGCCTTGAAGTCGATCAGCGGGAAGCCGGCCAGCAGGCCCGAGTCCTTGATGGAGTTCAGACCCTTCTCGACGCCCGGGATGTACTCCTTGGGCACCGCGCCGCCGACGATCGCGCTCTCGAACACGAAGCCCGAACCCGGTTCGCCGGGCTCGAAGGTGATCATGACCCGGGCGAACTGGCCCGTACCACCGGTCTGCTTCTTGTGCGTGTAGTCGATGTCGACCTTGCGGCCGAGCGACTCCCGGTAGGCCACCTGCGGGGCACCGATCGTGGCGTCGACCTTGTAGGTGCGGCGCAGGATGTCGATCTTGATGTCGAGGTGCAGCTCGCCCATCCCCTTGAGGATGGTCTGGCCCGACTCATGGTCGGTCGAGACGGTGAAGGACGGATCCTCCGACGCCAGCTTGGCCAGGGCCACGCCCAGCTTCTCCTGGTCGGCCTTGGTCTTGGGCTCGACCGAGATCTCGATGACCGGTGCCGGGAATTCCATCTTCTCGAGGATGACCGGCGACTTCAGCGGATCGCACAGGGTGTCGCCGGTGCGCGTCTCCTTCAACCCGGCCAGGGCGACGATGTCGCCGGCGTAGGCTTCCTTGATGTCTTCGCGGTTGTTGGAGTGCATCAGCAGCATGCGGCCGACGCGCTCCTTCTTGTCGCGGCTGGAGTTCAGCAGCGACATGCCGGTTTCCATCTTGCCCGAGTACAGGCGGCAGAAGGTCAGCGAGCCGACAAAGGGGTCGTCCATGATCTTGAAGGCGAGGACCGACAGGGGCTCCTCGTCCGACGCCCTGCGGGTGATCGGCTCTTCGGTCTTGAAGTCGATGCCCGGGGTCGGCGGGATGTCGACCGGCGACGGCAGGTAGTCGACGACCGCATCCAGCAGCGTCTGCACGCCCTTGTTCTTGAAGGCCGAGCCGCACAGGATCGGATAGAAGGCCCCGGTGAGCACGGCCTTGCGGATGCACTTCTTGATGACATCTTCCGAGGGCTCGTTGCCCTCGAGGTAGGCTTCCATCGCCTCGTCATCCAGTTCGACGGCGTTGTCGATCAGGTACTGGCGCGCGGCGTTGGCCTTCTCGACCAGGTCGGCCGGAATCTCTTCGTCGCGGAAGTTGGCACCCAGGGCGTCGTTGTCCCAGATCACGGCCTTCATGCGGACCAGGTCGACCAGGCCCGACAGCGACGATTCCGACCCGATCGGGAACTGGATCGGCACGGCCTTGGCGCCCAGACGGTCGCGGATCGACTCGACCGACTTGTCGAAGTCGGCGCCGATCTTGTCCATCTTGTTGACGAAGACGATGCGCGGCACGCGGTACTTGTCGGCCTGGCGCCAGACGGTCTCGGTCTGAGGCTCGACGCCGGCGTTGCCGTCCAGCACGGTCACGGCACCGTCGAGGACGCGCAGCGAACGCTCGACCTCGATGGTGAAGTCCACGTGGCCGGGGGTGTCGATGATGTTGAGGCGCTTCTCTTTCCAGAAGGCGGTCGTCGCGGCCGACGTGATCGTGATGCCGCGTTCCTGCTCCTGGTCCATCCAGTCCATGGTGGCGGCGCCGTCGTGGACTTCGCCGATCTTGTGGGACTTGCCGGTGTAATACAGGATCCGCTCGGTCGTCGTCGTCTTGCCCGCGTCGATGTGGGCCATGATGCCGAAGTTGCGGTAGTCTTCGATTTTATGCGTGCGGGGCATTGGGGAGCGTGCCTTGCGGTCGATGCGGACCGGCTGGATGCGCGGCCCTTGGAATGGGGGTCTGGTCGGAGCGCGGGCGGTCTAGCCCAATCCCGCGAGGCCCGCCAGTGCGGCGAGCCTCAGCAGGCGAAAGCCCTTACCAGCGGTAGTGCGAGAAGGCCCGGTTGGCTTCGGCCATCTTGTGGGTGTCTTCGCGCTTCTTGACGGCGGTGCCGCGGTTGTTAGCGGCGTCGAGGAGCTCGGCGGCCAGCTTTTCCGTCATGGTGTTCTCGCCGCGCTTGCGGGCGGCGTTGACCAGCCAGCGGATGGCCAGGGCGCGGCGACGGTCCGGACGGACCTCGACCGGCACCTGGTAGGTGGCACCGCCGACGCGACGCGAGCGGACCTCGACCGACGGGGCGACGTTGTCCAGGGCGGAGTGGAAGGTCGCGACCGGCTCCTGGTCCTTCTTTTTCTCGGCCAGGATGTCGAAGGCACCGTAGACGATGTTCTCGGCGACGGCCTTCTTACCTTCGTACATGACGTAGTTCATGAACTTGGTGACGATCAGGTCGCCGAACTTGGGATCCGGCAGGACTTCGCGCTTCTGTGCGCGGTGACGACGGGACATGGGGTTGGCCTTCTAAAGCGGTGTCGGACGGCCGGCCCGGTCCTCCTGGACCCGGCCGGCGAAACGGATTGGGGCGAGCCCTTACTTCGGACGCTTGGCGCCGTAGTGCGAACGGCGCTGCTTGCGGTCCTTGACGCCCTGCGTGTCGAGCACGCCGCGCAGGATGTGATAGCGGACGCCCGGAAGGTCCTTCACGCGGCCGCCGCGGATCAGCACCACCGAGTGCTCCTGCAGGTTGTGGCCTTCGCCGGGGATGTAGCACACCGCCTCGATGCCCGAGGTCAGACGGACCTTGGCGACCTTGCGCAGAGCCGAGTTCGGCTTCTTCGGGGTCGTCGTGTAGACGCGCGTGCAGACGCCGCGGCGCTGGGGGCAGCCCTTCAGGGCCGGCACCTTGTTGCGGGCCACCTTGGGCTGGCGGGGCTTGCGCATCAGCTGGTTGATCGTGGGCATTCGAACTCGTCTCTCTTCTCAATCGGTGGAGGCGTGTGCCTTTCGGCCGGAGCGCCTCGATGCCTTCTTTTCGGACGGAGCCGTGTGGCCCGCCCCGGGGTGATTTCGAGCGGTCGCGACAAACGCAAAAGCCGGAACGCGCGCTGAGGACGTTCCGGCGGGCACAGCCCGTAGAGCAAATTGTCACGATCGGAGCGGACGCGGACGCCCTCTCGAAGGTGGGCGGCTTCTACGCGCGAGGCGGCCGCGGGTCAAGGGTAGGGGCCAAGGCCGTCTGTCCGACGGAAACACTGCGGCCGCGCGTTGGAGCCTGACAGTTCGCACGAGAAGACGAAGACCCCATGACCACCACGCCGCTCGCCGCCCCGAAGACGACGAAGCCCCGGTTCCGCCGCCCCGGACGCGGCATGTTGCTGGGAGTCGGTGCCGTGCTGCTGGCGGCGCTGGCGGTCTGGTTCTTCTTCCTGCGCGGCGACGGCAATGCCGAGCCCTATCGCACCGAGGCCGTCCGGCGCGGCGAGATCACGCGGTCCGTCGCCGCCTCCGGCACGCTGGAGGCGCTGGTGACGGTCGAGGTGGGGTCGCAGATCTCCGGCCAGGTGACGCAGGTCATGGTCGATTACAACGACCGCGTCCGCCGCGGCCAGGTGATGGCGGTTCTGGATCCGCAGAACCAGCGCAGTTCGGTGGAGCAGTCGCAGGCCCAGATCGCCTCGGCCCAGGCCGGGGTGGCCCAGGCGCAGGCGCAGGTGGCGCTGGCCCAGGCGGAGTATGACCGCCAGAAATTCCTGTTCGACCGCCAGATCGTCGCCCAGGCCGCGCTGGACACGGCGCAGGCCTCTCTGCGCACGGCGCGGGCCAACGTGCAGAGCGCCCAGGCGCAGGTGCGGCAGGCCGAGGCGGCGCTGCGCTCCAATCAGGCCAATCTGGGCCGCACCACCATCACCGCGCCCATCGACGGCGTCGTCATCGACCGCCAGATCGAGCCGGGCCAGACGGTGGCCTCGGGCCTGAACGTCGCGGTGCTGTTCACGCTGGCCCAGGATCTGGGCCGGGTGCAGGCCCTCGTGAACGTGGACGAGGCCGACATCGGTCAGGTCCGCGTCGGTCAGCCGGTCCGCTTCACGGTCGATGCCTTCTCGGAAGACAATTTCGTCGGCGAAGTGACCCAGATCCGCGTCCTGCCGACGTCGGAATCAAACGTGGTCGCCTACACGGTCGTGGTCGAGGCGGACAATCCCGGCGAGCGCCTGCTGCCCGGCATGACCGCCAACGCCGACATCGTGCTGGAGGAACGGCGCGGTGTGCTCCGTGTGCCGAACTCGGCCTTGCGCTTCACGCCTGCGGACGTGGAGACCGGCCAGCAGGCGCGTCAGGGCGGCGGCGGGGCGTTCGGTCCCGGCGGGGGCGGCCAGCAGCAACGCCGTGCGGGCGGGTCGCCCGGCCGCGGCAACATGGCGGCGGCGGTGATCGAGGAGCTGGGTCTGGACGCCGCCCAGCGCGCGCGGATCCAGCCCATTCTGGACCGGGCTCAGCAGGAAGCCCGCGCCGCGCGCGGTGCAGGCGGTGGACAACAGGGCGGCCAGCGTCGGCGCGGGGGCAACCCGGCCGCGGCGGCGGCCTTCAACACCGCCTTCGACGAGATCAAGCCCCTGCTCCGCCCCGACCAGCAGGTGAAGCTGGAAAGCCTGCGCCTGCGGTTCGCCGGCGGCGGCGGTCGCGGCACGGTCTGGGTCCTGCGCGACGGCAAGCCCGTCCAGGTCTCGGTCCGGACCGGAGCCACCGACGGCAGCTACACCGAGGTCCTCGGCGGCGAGCTGAAGGAAGGCGATCAGGTCATTACCGGCGGCGGCCCCCGCCGGACCGACGAACGCGCCCAGCAGCAGGCCCGGCGCATGACGGGCGGCGGGTTCGGCGGATGATCGAGATCGAACGCCTGACCAAGACCTACGTGATGGGCGACGAGGTGATCTCTGCCCTGGCCGGCGTCTCGCTGACCATCGGGCGGGGCGAGCACGTCGCCATCGTGGGCCCGTCGGGGTCGGGCAAGTCGACGCTGATGAACGTGCTGGGCGGCCTCGATCGGCCGACCAGCGGCCTGTACCGCTTCGAGTCCGAGCCGGTGGAGGATTTCGACGACGACCAGCTGGCGGGGTTCCGCAACCGGCGCATCGGCTTCGTCTTCCAGTCGTTCCAGCTGCTTCCGCGACTGACGGCAGCGCAGAACGTCGAACTGCCCATGATCTATGCCGGGATCGAGCCGGCCGTGCGCCGCGAACGCGCGGTCGAGCTGCTGACGCGCGTCGGGCTGGAGCACCGCCTGAACAACAAGCCCACGCAGATGTCGGGCGGCCAGCAGCAGCGCGTGGCCATCGCGCGTGCCCTGGCCAATGCGCCGGACCTGCTCCTCGCGGATGAGCCGACCGGTGCGCTGGACACCGCGACAGGTCAGGAGGTGCTGGCCCTGTTCGACGAGCTGAACGCCCAGGGGCTGACGCTCTGCATCGTCACCCACGACCAGGAGGTGGCGGCGCGCGCGCGGCGGCGCATCGCCTTCCGCGACGGTCACATCGTGCAGGACGACGCCCATGCAGGATAAGACGACAACCCGCGGCACGACGCTGCATTTCTCGGCGGGCGGCATGAGCTCGATGGAGCTGGTGCGGTTCGCGGTCGGCGCGATCGCGGCCCATCCCATGCGGTCGGCCCTGACCTCCCTGGGTGTGGTCATCGGCGTGGCCGCCGTGATCATGATGACCTCGATCGGCGTCGGCGCGCAGCAGCGGGTCGAGCAGGCCCTGTCCAGCCTCGGCACCAACATGCTGGTGGTGCGACCGGGTGCCCCCCGGGGCGGCGGGGGCGGCTTCGTGCGCGGCGCCGGCGGATCAGGAGCGACCCTGACGGTCGACGACGCGGAGGCGATGCGGACGCTGGACGGCATCGCGGCCGTCTCTCCCGCCATCAATGGCGGGGCCCAGCTTGTCTATGAAGGCGCCAACTGGTCCAGCCGCATCGAGGGGGTCACCCCCGACTATCTGATCGCCCGCGACCTGGAGATCGCTTCGGGCCAGATGTTCGACGAGTCGGCCGCCGAGAGCGGGCGCAAGGTGGCCGTGCTGGGCCGGACCGTGGTGACCGAGCTGTTCGGCGAAGGCGTCGATCCGGTCGGGCAGCGCATCCGCGTGGGCCCTATCCCCTTCCAGGTGATCGGCGTGCTGGCCCCGAAGGGACAGTCAGGCTTCCAGGACCAGGACGACATCGTGGTGATCCCGCTGGACGCCGCCCGCAGCCGCGTGATCGGCCGCGGCCCCAGCGCCCGCGGCAACAGCGTCAACCAGGTCTATGTGAAGGCGGTCGACGAGGACGCGCTGTTCCAGCTGGAGCAGGACGTCGCCGAGCTGCTGCGCCAGCGCCACCGCATCCAGCCGGGCGAGGACGACGACTTCAACGTCCAGAACCTGACCTCGGTGCAGGAAGCGGCCCAGAGCTCGACCCAGACCTTCACCATCCTGCTGGCGGCGGTGGCCGGTGTGTCGCTGGTGGTCGGCGGCGTCGGCATCATGAACATCATGCTGGTGTCGGTCACCGAACGGACCCGCGAGATCGGACTGCGCATGGCCATCGGTGCCAAGCGGTCGGACGTGCTGACCCAGTTCGCGCTGGAGTCTGTGGCCCTGTCGCTGCTGGGCGGTCTGATCGGGCTGACGATCGGTGTCGGCGGGGCGCTGTTGATGTCCCTGCTGGGCGACTGGCCGTCCGTCATCCCCGCCTGGGCCGCGCCGCTGGCGATCGGGTTTTCCAGCTTCGTGGGCGTGGTCTTCGGGGCCTATCCGGCCTGGCGGGCGGCTCAGCTCGACCCCATCGAGGCCCTGCGGCGGGAATAGGCCCCATCTTCGCCATGCTTGACCGGTGTCCTCGCCGGATCGGCGGTCGAGCGGGGGACGGATGACGACGGGCGCAGCACGCATGCGATGGCGGACGCCGGCGATTCTCGTCGGCTCTGTCGTCGTTCACGCGATCGTGCTGGGCGTGCTGGGCATGCGGGCCATCCAGATGGAGTCCTGGTCCGGACCGGAGCGGCCGGTCGTCCTCATCCAGATCGAACCCCGGCCCATGCTCGAGGGCGAGCGCCCGAGAGAGCCCGTATTCGCCGCGCCGCAGCCGTCGTCCGAGCCAACCGCAGAGAGGCGCTCGCTGACCGCACCCGAACCCGGGGCGATCCGGCGCGAAGACGAGGACGAGGCGTCAACCGTCCCCCTCCCCCGGACGCCGCGGCCGGGAGCGCCCGGGCCGTCCGCGGCCGATCAGGGCATCGACGACGCCTGGCGCGTGCCGACCTCGCCCACGCGTCGCCAACTGGGCCGCACCCTGCGCGGCAGCATGATCGGCTGCGACGTAATGAACGGGAACCTCACGGCCGGCGAGCAGGCGCAATGCGACGAAGCCTTCAATCGCGTGGCCGGAGCGGCTGCCCCGATCGCCGGCAGCGGGGACGCGCGCCGCGACGCCCGCTTTGCCGCCGAAGGGGCCCGCGAGATGGAGGCCTATGAGGCGCGCCGCCGCCCGCTGGCCGGCGGAACCGGCCTGGGCGAGCACGGCGACTGTCCGGGGTCGAACTTCGGCACGGGCTGCCCCGGCCAGCATCTCGACCGCGGCTGGCGGCGCGACAACAACGACGTCATGACCGGCGCCCAGGGCGGCAAGTCGCGCTGAGCCACGAAAAAGGGCGGCCCTTGCCGGACCGCCCTCTTCCATTCTGACGGTGACGCCGGGGGTCAGCCCTCGGTCGTCTCCAGCTCCGCAGCCAGATCGGCTGGCAGGGCCTCGACCGCCGCTTCGCGGGCGTCGGTCAGCACAGCATCGCGCTCGTTGGCAATCTTCTGGAGAGCCCGCAGATAGGCACCCGTGCCCGCCGGGATCAGGCGGCCGACGATGACGTTCTCCTTGAGGCCTTCCAGCGTGTCGATCTTGCCGTTGACCGAGGCGTCGGTGAGGACGCGGGTGGTCTCCTGGAAGGACGCCGCCGAGATGAAGCTGCGGGTCTGCAGCGACGCCTTGGTGATGCCCAGCAGGACCGGCTGCGTGGTGGCCGGACGGCCGCCGCGCTTCTCGACCTTCTGGTTCTCCAGAACGGCCTCGGCGACTTCGACGGTGTCGCCCTTGATCAGGGTGGTCTCACCCGAATCCAGGACTTCGACCTTCTGCAGCATCTGGCGGACGATCACCTCGATGTGCTTGTCGTTGATCGGCACGCCCTGCAGTCGATAGACCTCCTGCACCTCGTTGACGAGGTACTCCGCGAGGGCCTCGACGCCCTGGATGCGCAGCAGATCGTGCGGATCCGGGTTGCCGTCGATGATGTAGTCGCCCTTCTGGATCAGGTCGCCGTCCTGCACCGAGATGTGCTTGCCCTTGGGGATCAGGAACTCGACCGCTTCGCCCTGCACGCCGTCCGCATTGGGCTCGGGCGTGATCTTGATGCGGCGCTTGTTCTTGTAGTCGCGTCCGAATTCGACGCGGCCGTCCATCTCGGCGATGACCGCGCAGTCCTTGGGACGACGGGCCTCGAACAGCTCGGCCACCCGCGGCAGACCGCCGGTGATGTCGCGCGTCTTGGCACCTTCGGTCGGGACGCGCGCGATGATCTCGCCCGGCTTGACCTGGTCGCCGTTGGACACCGACAGAACCGCGCCCACCGGCAGCAGGTACCGGGCGTCGCCGCCCGAAGCCAGCTTGGCGTAGCCTTCGCCGACGGTGACGCCCATGGCCGGACGGAGGTCCGAGCCGCGCGGGCTGGCGCGCCAGTCCGAAACGACGCGGTTGGCGATGCCGGTGGCCTCGTCGGTCTCCTCGCGGACGGACAGGCCCTCGACCAGATCCTCGAAGCGGATGGTGCCGCCCACTTCGGTGAGGATCGGGGTGGTGTAGGGATCCCACTCCGCCAGACGCTGACCCTTGCCGACCTCGGAGCCCTCCTTGACGCGGATGCGGGCACCGTAGGGGATCTTGTGGCTCTCGCGGTCCTTGCCGTCGACGACGATGGTCACGACGACGTTGCGGCTCATGGCCACCAGGTCGCCGTGCGCCGCCTTGACGGTCGGGCCGGCGATCCGGGCAGCGCCGGCGTTGGTCGCCTCGAAGAACGAGGTCTCCGCCACCTGGGCCGTGCCGCCGATGTGGAAGGTCCGCATCGTCAGCTGGGTGCCCGGCTCGCCGATCGACTGGGCGGCGATGACGCCGACCGCTTCGCCGATGTTGACGTTGGTGCCGCGCGCCAGGTCACGGCCGTAGCACATGCCGCAGATGCCGGCGTCCGCCTCGCAGGTCAGGCCCGAGCGGACCTTGACCGACTGCACGCCGGCCTGTTCGAGCACCTCGATTTCCTCTTCCTGCAGATAGGTGTCCGCGGGGAACAGGACGGTGTCGGTGCCCGGCTCCTTGATGTCCTCGGCCGCATAGCGACCCAGAACGCGCTGGCCCAGCGAGACCAGGACGTCGCCGCCCTCGACCACTGCACGCAGGGTGATGCCGCGGGTGGAGCCGCAGTCTTCCTCGGTGACGATGGAATCCTGCGCCACGTCCACCAGACGGCGGGTCAGATAACCCGAGTTGGCGGTCTTCAAGGCGGTGTCGGCCAGACCCTTACGGGCGCCGTGGGTGGAGTTGAAGTACTCCAGCACGGTCAGGCCTTCCTTGAAGTTCGAGATGATCGGCGTCTCGATGATCTCGCCCGACGGCTTGGCCATCAGGCCGCGCATGCCGCCGAGCTGCTTCATCTGGGCCTGCGATCCGCGGGCGCCGGAGTGGGCCATCATGTAGACGGAGTTGACGTCCGGCCGCTCGCCTTCGTGCAGGACGCGCGGCTGGGCGATCTCGGCCATCATGGCGTCGGCGATCCGGTCCGTGGCCTTGGCCCAGGCGTCGACGACCTTGTTGTACTTCTCGCCCTTGGTGATCAGGCCGTCGGCGTACTGCTGCTCGTATTCCTCCACCTGGGTGCGGGTGTCGGCGACCAGACCAGCCTTGGCGGCCGGGATGACGATGTCGTCCTTGCCGAACGAGATGCCGGCCTTGGCGGCCTCGCGGAAGCCCAGCCCCATCATCTGGTCGGCGAAGATGACCGTCGCCTTCTGACCGCAGTGGCGATAGACCTGATCGATCAGGTTGCCGATCTCTTTCTTGGTCAGGTTCTTCTCGAGCAGCCGGTAGCCGATGTTGACGTCGCGCGGCAGCAGGTTGGCCAGCTTCATGCGGCCCGGGGTCGTGTCGATCACCTTGGTGACCAGTTCGCCGGACGCGGCCATCTCCGTCCAGCGCGCCTTGATGCGGCTGTGCAGGGTCACCACGCCGGCGTCCAGCGCCGCATCGATCTCGCCGATGTTCGCGAACAGCTTGCCTTCACCCGGCTCGCCGTCCTTGACCAGCGACAGGTAGTAGAGGCCGAGCACGATGTCCTGCGAGGGCACGATGATCGGCTTGCCGTTGGCGGGCGACAGGATGTTGTTGGTCGACATCATCAGCACGCGCGCTTCCAGCTGGGCCTCGAGGCTCAGCGGAACGTGCACGGCCATCTGGTCGCCGTCGAAGTCGGCGTTGAAGGCGGCGCAGACCAGCGGGTGAAGCTGGATGGCCTTGCCCTCGATCAGCTTGGGCTCGAAGGCCTGGATGCCGAGGCGGTGCAGGGTCGGGGCGCGGTTCAGCAGGACCGGGTGCTCGCGGATGACCTCCTCGAGGATGTCCCAGACCTGCGGCTGCTCGCGCTCGACCATGCGCTTGGACTGCTTGACGGTGCCCGACAGGCCCTTGGCGTCAAGGCGCGCATAGATGAACGGCTTGAACAGCTCCAGCGCCATCTTCTTGGGCAGGCCGCACTCGTGCAGCTTCAGCTCGGGGCCGACGACGATGACCGAACGGCCCGAGTAGTCGACGCGCTTGCCCAGCAGGTTCTGGCGGAACCGGCCCTGCTTGCCCTTCAGCATGTCGGCCAGCGACTTCAGCGGACGCTTGTTGGCACCCGTGATCACGCGGCCGCGACGGCCGTTGTCGAACAGGGCGTCGACCGACTCCTGCAGCATCCGCTTCTCGTTGCGGATGATGATGTCCGGCGCCCGCAGCTCCATCAGGCGCTTCAGGCGGTTGTTCCGGTTGATGACCCGGCGGTACAGGTCGTTCAGATCGGACGTGGCGAAGCGGCCGCCGTCCAGCGGCACCAGCGGGCGCAGTTCCGGCGGAATGACCGGCACGATGGTCAGGACCATCCACTCCGGCTTGTTTCCGGACTCCAGGAAGGCCTCGATCAGCTTCAGGCGCTTGGACGCCTTCTTGGCCTTCATCTCCGACGGGCTGTCGGCCAGTTCGCCGCGGTGCTTCTCGGCCTCGGCGTGAAGGTCGATGCCCATCAGCAGGTTGCGGACGGCCTCGGCGCCGATCTCGGCGGTGAAGCCGTCGTCGCCGAACTCTTCCTGGTAGCGGTAGTATTCGTCTTCCGTCAGCAGCTGGTTCTGCTTCAGCGGGGTCAGGCCCGGCTCGGTGACGATGTAGTTCTCGAAATACAGGACGCGCTCGACGTCCTTCAGCGCCATGTCGAGCATCAGCGAGATGCGCGACGGCAGCGACTTCAGGAACCAGATGTGGGCGACGGGCGAGGCCAGCTCGATGTGGCCCATGCGCTCGCGGCGGACGCGGGCCAGGGTGACCTCCACGCCGCACTTCTCGCAGATGATGCCCTTGTACTTCATGCGCTTGTACTTGCCGCACAGGCACTCGTAGTCCTTGGTCGGGCCAAAGATGCGGGCGCAGAACAGGCCGTCACGCTCGGGCTTGAACGTGCGGTAGTTGATGGTCTCGGGCTTCTTGATCTCGCCGAACGACCACGAGCGGATCTTTTCCGGCGAGGCGAGCGCGATCTTGATCTGGTCGAAGGTCGGGGCGACCGGGACCGGGTTGAAGATGTTCAGGACGTCCTGGTTCATCTTGATTCCTTGCTGCGGGATCACCCGCGAAAATCGATGAGGAGTGGGGTTCAGGGAGCGGACCGCCCTCCCCCGCCGTGCGGGAGAGGGCTCAGGATCCGGATCAGCTGTTCTCCAGCTCCACGTTCAGGCCCAGCGAGCGCATTTCCTTGATGAGCACGTTGAAGCTCTCGGGAATGCCGGCCTCGAAGCTGTCGTCGCCGCGGACGATCGCCTCGTAGACCTTGGTGCGGCCGGCCACGTCGTCGGACTTCACCGTCAGCATCTCCTGCAGGGTGTAGGCGGCGCCGTAGGCTTCCAGCGCCCACACTTCCATTTCCCCGAAGCGCTGACCGCCGAACTGCGCCTTGCCGCCCAGCGGCTGCTGGGTGACCAGCGAGTACGGGCCGATCGAGCGGGCATGGATCTTGTCGTCCACCAGGTGGTGCAGCTTCAGCATGTAGATGTAGCCGACCGTGACCGGGCGCTTGAAGCGATCGCCTGTCTGGCCGTCGTACAGGATCGACTGACCCGACTTGTCCAGACCGGCCTCGACCAGCAGGCGCTCGATGTCGTTGATGTGCGCGCCGTCGAACACCGGCGTGGCGAAGGGCACGCCCTTGGACAGGTTGCGGGCCAGTTCGATCAGGTCCGCCTCGTCTTCCGGCAGCGGCGTGGCCTTGCCGTAGATGTCGGTCAGACGCTCGATCAGCGCCTTCTTCTGTCCGCCGTGCTGCCAGTCGTCGAGCAGGGCGGCGATCTGCTTGCCCAGACCCGCCGCGGCCCAGCCAAGGTGGGTCTCGAAGATCTGGCCGATGTTCATGCGCGAGGGCACGCCCAGCGGGTTCAGCACGATGTCCACCGAGGTGCCGTCCTCAAGGTACGGCATGTCCTCGATCGGCAGGATCTTGGAGATGACGCCCTTGTTGCCGTGACGGCCGGCCATCTTGTCGCCGGGCTGAAGCTTGCGCTTCACCGCCACGAACACCTTGACCATCTTCATCACGCCGGGGGGCAGTTCGTCGCCGCGCTGCAGCTTCTCGACCTTGTCCTCGAAGCGACGGTCCAGAGCCTTCCGGGCGTCCTCGAACTGGCGTTTCATCGCCTCGAGCTCGCCCATGGCCTTCTCGTCGTCGAGCGCGATCTGCCACCACAGGCCGCGCGAGAGCTCGCCCAGCTTGTCTTCGGTCACAGCGCCGCGGCCCAGGCCCTTCGGACCCGAGGTCGCGGTCTTGCCGACCAGCAGCGGCTTCAGACGGCCGTAGACGTTGCGCTCCAGGATGGCGAGCTCGTCGTCCCGGTCCTTGCCCAGGCGTTCGATCTCGGCCCGCTCGATGGCGACGGCGCGCTCGTCCTTGTCGACGCCGTGGCGGTTGAACACGCGCACGTCGACAATGGTGCCAGCCACGCCCGGCGGCAGGCGCAGGGAGGTGTCACGCACGTCCGAGGCCTTCTCGCCGAAGATGGCGCGCAGCAGCTTCTCTTCCGGGGTCATCGGGCTTTCGCCCTTCGGCGTCACCTTGCCGACCAGGATGTCGCCCGGCTGGACCTCGGCGCCGATCGCCACGATGCCGGCCTCGTCGAGGTTGCGCAGCGCCTCCTCGCCGACGTTAGGGATGTCGCGGGTGATCTCTTCCGGGCCCAGCTTGGTGTCGCGGGCCATGACCTCGAACTCCTCGATGTGGATCGAGGTGAAGACGTCGTCGCGCACGATGCGCTCGGAGATCAGGATCGAGTCTTCGAAATTGTAGCCGTTCCACGGCATGAAGGCGACGAGGGCATTGCGGCCCAGGGCCAGCTCGCCGAGATCGGTCGACGGGCCGTCGGCGATGACGTCGCCAGCCTTCACCTCGTCGCCCACGCGCACGATTGGACGCTGATTGATGCAGGTCGACTGGTTGGACCGCTGAAACTTCGACAGGCGATAGATGTCGACGCCCGAACGGCTGGCGTCCTGCTCGTTGGTCGCCCGCACGACGATGCGAGTGCCGTCGATCTGCTCGACGACGCCGTCACGTTTGGCGACCACGACCGCACCGGAGTCCACGGCCACGATCGCTTCCATGCCGGTGCCGACCAGCGGCGCGTCCGACTGGACCAGCGGCACGGCCTGACGCTGCATGTTGGCGCCCATGAGCGCGCGGTTGGCGTCGTCGTTTTCCAGGAACGGGATCAGGGCAGCGGCGACCGAAACGACCTGTTTCGGCGACACGTCCATCATGTCGACCGCGTCCTTGGCCAGCAGTTGGGAGTCGCCGTTGACGCGGCCCGGGACCAGGTCGTCGACGATCTCGCCGTTCTTCAGCTCGATGTTGGCCTGGGCGATGACGTGCTTCGCCTCTTCCATGGCCGAGATGTAGACGACGTCGTCGGTGGCCTTGCCGTCCTTCACGCGACGGTACGGGCTTTCGATGAAGCCGTACTTGTTCACGCGGGCGTGGGTGGCCAGCGAGTTGATCAGGCCGATATTCGGGCCTTCCGGCGTCTCGATCGGGCAGATGCGGCCGTAGTGGGTCGGGTGCACGTCACGGACTTCGAAGCCGGCGCGCTCGCGCGTCAGACCGCCCGGGCCAAGCGCCGAAAGGCGACGCTTGTGGGTGATCTCCGAGAGCGGGTTGGTCTGGTCCATGAACTGCGACAGCTGCGAGCTGCCGAAGAACTCACGCACCGCGGCCGCGGCCGGCTTGGCGTTGATCAGGTCGTGCGGCATCACCGTGTCGATATCGACCGAGGACATGCGCTCCTTGATGGCGCGCTCCATCCGCAGAAGACCGACGCGGTACTGGTTCTCCAGCAGCTCGCCGACCGAGCGGACGCGACGGTTGCCCAGGTTGTCGATGTCGTCGATCTCGCCCAGGCCGTCCTTCAGGCCGACCAGGATCTGCAGGACCTTGAGCACGTCTTCCTTGCGCAGGACGCGGATGTCGTCGGCGACTTCCGGGGTCTCCAGACGCATGTTCATCTTGACCCGGCCCACGGCCGACAGGTCGTAGCGCTCGCTGTCGAAGAACAGCGACTGGAACATGGCCTCGGCGGCTTCCGGCGTCGGCGGCTCGCCCGGACGCATGACGCGGTAGACGTCGAACAGGGCGTCCTCGCGGCCGGTGTTCTTGTCGATGCGCAGGGTGTTGCGCATGTAGGCGCCGACCGTGACGTGGTCGATGTCCAGCACGTCGATGGTGGTGAAGCCGTGCGACTCCAGCAGCTCGATGGTCGGACCGTCCAGCTCGTCGCCGGCCTCGGCATAGATCTCGCCGGTTTCCATGTTGACCGCGTCGGCGGCCAGATACTTGGTCAGCAGGGCGTCGGCCGCCAGCGACAGGGCCTTGGTCGTGTCGCCCAGCTTCTTGGCCTGACGGGCGCTGATCTTGGTGCCCGCGGGGGCGATCACTTCACCGGTGTCGGCGTCGACGAGATCGAACTCCGGCTTCACCCCGCGCCAGCGCTCGGCCTTGTACGGCGTGACCCAGCCTTCGCCGCGCTTCTCGTAGGGGACGGTCTCGTAGAAGGTCTTGAGGATCTCCTCGCCGTCCATGCCGAGGGCCATCAGGAAGGTCGAGGCCGGCAGCTTGCGACGGCGGTCGATGCGGACGTAGACGATGTCCTTGGCGTCGAACTCGAAGTCCAGCCACGAGCCGCGGTACGGGATCACGCGGGCGGCGAACAGCAGCTTGCCCGAGCTGTGCGTCTTGCCCTTGTCATGGTCGAAGAAGACGCCCGGCGAGCGGTGCATCTGCGAGACGATCACGCGCTCGGTGCCGTTGACGACGAAGGTGCCCTTGTCCGTCATGAGCGGGATGTCGCCCATGTAGACGTCCTGCTCCTTGATGTCCTTGACCGAGCGGGCACCCGTTTCCTCGTCGGCCTCGAACACGATCAGGCGCAGCTTGACCTTCAGCGGCGCAGCATAGGTCATGTCGCGCTGGATGCATTCCTCGACGTCGTACTTCGGCTCCTCGAACTCGTAGGAGACGTATTCCAGGACGGCGCGCTCGTTGAAGTCCTTGATCGGGAAGACCGACTTGAAGACCGCCTCGATGCCCTCGTCCGTGCGCGTGCCGGGACGACCGTCGCGCTGCAGGAACTGCTCGTAGGAGGCGCGCTGCACCTCGATCAGGTTCGGCATCTGCACCGCTTCCGGGATGCGGCCGAACGAGTGGCGGATGCGCTTCTTGCCGGTGAACGAGGTGGCGGAGGCGATCTGGGCGGCGAGCGCGAGACCGTCGATGGACTTGGCCATTCTGTCTTCCCAATGGGGGACCCGGGCAGGCCCCTTTTCAATGCGGCGGCCCCGGCCCGCCGAACGGCGACCCGGGACTTCGGTGTTTCGGCGTCCACCCTCGACCCGATCCGGGCCTGGACGCCTGAAATGTGAGGCTCCCTTGGGGAGGAGCGCGCCTTCGCACCGGTCTGAGGGCGACGAACCGGGCCTCGGCGCTTTCGCGCGTACTCTTCTGAGAGAATGCGGGAGGCGCTGATATACTCGCTTTGACGGCGAAATAAAGGCCCCGAAAGAAAAGTCAGCCCGTCTGTCGAAATCGGCACCTCTGGCGCGTCTCCCTCATGTCGGACAGGATCGGGAAGGCCGGTCCGCGACGGGGAGATGAGACCATGCAGTACGCGCTTCTGATCTATGAGACCGAGGCCGAGTCCTATCCGAAGGGCGAGGCCGACGACGCCTGGCGGGATATTCTGGCCGCCCATACCGCGTTCGGGGGACAGGCGGCGCAGGCCGGCGTGATGCGCGGCGGCGCCGGGCTGAAGTCCGCCGCGACCGCCACGACCGTCCGGGTCACGCCCGAGGGGCGCACGGTCCACGACGGTCCCTTCGCCGAAACCCGCGAGCAGCTGGGCGGCCTCTACATGATCGAGGTCGACGATCTGGACGCCGCCATCGACTGGGCGAAGAAGCTGCCCATCGCGCGGAACGGGTCGATCGAGATCCGGCCGATGTTGCCGGCACCCGAGGATCTTTGACGCCGCTCGAACGCGCCTTTCGGGAAGCCGGCGGTCGGGTCGTCTCGGCCCTGGCCGCCGGCTTCCGCAATCTCGATCTGGCCGAGGAGAGTTTCGCCGAGGCGTGCGCCCGGGCCGCCTCGGCGTGGGGCGAAGCGCCTCCGGCGGACCCGGCGGCCTGGCTGTACGCCGTCGCCCGCCGGATCGCGCTCGACCGCCTGCGGCGCGCGGCGACCGCCGGCACCCATCGGCCCGATGAGCCGGAGCCCGAGCTGACGCCCGAGGACCATGTGATGCGGCTGGACCAGCCCATTCCCGACGAGCGGCTGCGGCTGATCTTCGTCTGCTGCCATCCGGCCATCGCGCCGGATGCGCGGGCGGCCCTGACGCTGAAGACCGTCTGCGGCCTGACCACGGCCGAAATCGCGCAAGCCTATCTCTTGCCCGAGCCGACGCTGGCCCAGCGACTCGTCCGGGCCAAGCGCAAGATCGCCGAGGCCGGCGTGCCGTTCGAGGTGCCCGGCCCGGAGCGCTGGGGTGAACGGCTGGACGCCGTCCTGTCCACGATCGAGATCGCCTACGCCCAGGCCCATGCCGACGCCGCGCTGAGCGGGCCTCATGCAGAGTTCGGGCGGGAGATGCTGTCCCTGTCCGCGCTGCTGGCGCGACTGACGCCTGATGAGCCGGAAGTCGTCGCCCTCGCCGCCTCCCTGCATCTGACCGAGGCGCGGCGCGGGGCGCGGCTGGACGCGGAAGGGGCCATGGTTCCCCTGACCATGCAGGACGTGCGGGACTGGGGTGCCGCTCTGTGCAACGCGGGAGAGCGGCTGCTGGCGCGGTCCGCGGCGCTGTCCCGGGCAACACACCGGCCACCGGGGCCCCGTGCGCTGCAGGCGGCGATCCACGCAGCGCACGCCTCGCGGCGCCGCTCGGGCGTGATCCCATGGGATGACGTGCTGGGCCTCTACGATACCCTTCTGAGCCTGCGCGACGATGCGGTGATCCGGACCAACCGGGCGGTCGCGCTGTCGGAGGTGACAGGGCCCGCCGCGGCTTTGATGGAGCTCGAGGCGGTGCGCGCACCCGGCTGGCTGCCGCTCCACGCCGCCCGCGCCGACATGCTGGCCCGGCTGGGCCGCCACGGCGAGGCGGTGGCGGAATACGACGCCGCGCTGTCCCTCGCGCCGAACGCGGCCGAAGAACTGTTCCTGAAGCGGCGCCGCGCTGCTAGCCTGGCCGCATGATCCGCGCCCTCGCCCCCCTCGCCGCCGTCCTGACCCTCGCCGCCTGCGCCACCGCGCCGGAACCGGCCGCCCCCCTGCCCGCGCCGACCCAGGCCGAGTGGGAGGCCAACCAGGCCGAATGGCTGGCGTACAACGCGAAGCAGCCGGGCTGGAACGTCACCGAAAGCGGCCTGCAGTGGCGGCGCGTCGGCCGCGCCAATCCGTCGGGCGCGCAACCGCGGCCGGAGGATACGGTCAAGGTCCACTATCGCGGGGTCTTCACCGGCGGGCAGGAGTTCGACAGCTCGTATTCCCGCAACGAACCGACGGAGTTCCCGCTGAACCGCGTCATCAAGGGCTGGACCGAGGGTGTCGGTATGATGCGCGAAGGCGAGACGTTCGAATTCCTGATCCCCGGCGCGCTGGCCTATGGCGAGCGCTGGGTCGGCGGCGAGATTCCGCCGAACTCGGCACTGCGATTCACCGTCGAACTGCTGGAAGTGAAGCGCGCCGACTAGCGCCTGAGCAGCCGGTCACGGGCGACGTTCAGCCGCGCGGCCAGACCGTCCGTGCCGCCCTGATCAGGATGCGCTCGCGCCATGAGACGGCGCCAGGCGGCGTTGACCTGATCGGCCGTTGCGTCGGTGCCCACACCCAGCAGCGAGCGCGCCTCGGCGTCGTCCATGTCCGTCCGGCGGGGTAGATCCCTGCGGCGGGAAGCGAGCGTCAGCCACAGCCCGCCGGCAGCCAACGCGGCGGCCGCGATCCACGAGCCCCGCGCGCCGGCGACGGCCGCGCCGCCCAGCATGACGGCGGCCAGGATGGTGGCGCTGACCCTCCAGTGACCCCGCCCCGCGCGTTCGGTCTGGCGGCCGAGGCGGATCAGGGCCCAGAGCGCGATCGCCGCCAGAGCGAGGATGATGAGGGTCACGGACGGTTCAGGCCGCCTCGTCCGGCACGATCCCGGAGCCCAGATCCAGCGCCATCATGAGGCTGCGCATCTCCTGCCGCGCCGCGACGTGAGCGAGGGACACGGCGACCGGGCGCACCTCGGCCGACAGGTCGGCGACCGTCAGGCCGAAGGGGAACAGTTCGCGATAGATGACCCGATCGCGCAGTCCCGGCCCGACGCGGAAGCCGACCCGACGCGCCAGGGCGGCGATGCGCTCGTCCAGACGCTGGCGATTACGGGCCGCGGCGACGGCGAGCCGGTTGCTGAGGACGATCCAGTCGATCGGCTTGCCGCCGGCCATGGCGCGGCGCTTGCGCGCCTCCCACACCGTCTCGGCGTACATCGAGGGGCGTTTCACCTCGAGCGTCACGGGATCGACCTGCCCCAGCATGTCGAAGTCGACAAAACTGTCGTTCATGGGGGTGACGATCTGGTCGGCGGCGACGTGGGCGGCGCGGGTGATGGGCGTGTCGCCACCGGGCGTGTCGACGCAGACGAAGTCCGCGACCGACCGGGCCTCGGTCAACGCCTGTTCAAACCGCGCCAGTTGCGTCGCCTCGTCAGCCTTGGCCAGCGCCACCCCGTCGCCCATGTCGGGTGCCGCCGGCTGGGCCAGCGTCACGCCGTTGGCCTGCGCCCAGGCGGCGCGGTTCTCGAAGAAGCGGCCGAGCGAGCGCTGGCGCAGATCCAGATCGAGGATCGCCACCCGCTTGCCGGCGTCCAGCAGCGCGCAGGCCACGTGAATGGCGAGCGTGGACTTGCCCGCCCCACCCTTCTCATTGCCGAAGACGATCACATGGGCGGACATGCCGCGAACCCCCGAACGCGTGGCCAAGCGCGGGGAGTGACCGGAATTGAGGGGGACTTCAAGCCCCGCGCGCGCACCAGGGCCCGTCGACCCGGGCCGCCGCGCAGATGGCGGATGCGGCCTCGGCCGGAGCGGCTACCTTCAACCGGACCAGCTGCCGCCCGCCGACGGTGACCGGCTCGAAGCGCGGGGTGAGGCCCGACAAGGGTTTCTGACCCTTCAGCTTCGCCCAGGCCGCTTCTGCGCCTGCGCGACTTGAGAAAGCACCGAGCTGGACCAGGCGGGTCCCCCCGGCCCTCGTCGGCAGGGTAGCGGGGCGAAGGTCGGCGGTCCGGCGTTTGACCTCATCCACCGCCGCCTCGGCGAGGACCGGCGTCGCCGCCTTGACCACGGCGGGCGCGAGCCCGTCGCGGGCGTCCCAAAGATCGTGTGGATCCAAAACCTGGACACGCAGGGGCTCCGCCTTGCGCAGGCCGATCTCTGCAGCGCCGCGGGGAGGCTTCACCTCGCCCGGCCGCTCAAGCGAGACGGGCACGTCGGAGACCATGCGGGCGAGGTTCTCGAAGCGCGCGGGATCACTCTCCACCGCACCGCAGGCGGAGAGAGCCGAGCCAGCGAGCGCGACCAGGACTGGACGGATCAGGGAACGCAGGACCATAAGCCCACCCTAAACGCGGGTCTTTGAAGCCCGGTTCACGAACAGGCTTAAGCGGCGGGGTTAACACGGAAACCATGATCGCATCGGACGCCCCCCTGCCCGTGGTCCGGTCGATCGCCGGACTGCGGGACGTCGTCCAGGGCTGGAAGGCCCAGGGGCGCACCCTCGCCTTTGTGCCGACCATGGGTGCCCTGCACGAGGGTCATCTGGATCTGGTGAGGGAGGCGGGGCACCACGCCGATCAGGTCGTGGCCAGCGTCTTCGTCAATCCGACCCAGTTCGCCGCGCATGAGGACCTGGGCCGCTATCCCCGGCAGGAGGCCAGGGACGCGGAGTTGCTGACCGGCGCGGGGTGCCACCTGATGTACGCACCGTCGGCGGAGGAGATGTACCCGGACGGCGCGACGACGAGGATCTCGGTCGGGGGCCCGGCCGAGGACCTGGAGGGTGCCTTCCGGCCCCAGATGTTCGGCGGCGTCGCCCTGGTGGTGGCCAAGCTGTTCAACCAGGTCCGGCCCGACGTCGCCGTGTTCGGCGAGAAGGACTGGCAGCAGCTGGCCGTGATCCGGCGCATGGTCCGCGATCTGGATTTCCCGATCGGGATCGTCGGCGTCGCGACGGCCCGGGACGGGCACGGCCTGGCCCTGTCCAGCCGCAACGCCTACCTCGACCCGACCCAGCTGGAGGTGGCCCGGCGCCTGAACGGCGCTCTGGCCGAGGCGGCGATCAAGGCACGGTCCGGCACGCCGCTGGCCGCCGTCGAGCGCGAGGCGCACGCCGCCCTGCTGAAGGCCGGCTTCGAGCGCATCGACTACGTCTCCGTCCGCGACGCGGAGACTCTGGCCCCGTTTCGCTCCGGCGTCGTCGAGGGCCCCGCCCGCGTGCTGGCCGCCGCCTGGATCGGCACGACGCGCCTGATCGACAACCTGGCGGTCTAGTCGTACCGGCCGCGGCCGGTTTCGTGATAGTTGCGCCACCAGCTTTCGTCACGCGACCGCTGCTGGGCGCTGCGGTTGTCGCCGCCGGAAGAACCGATGCCCGAGAACGGCAGGGTCCAGTTCTGGATCACCGGGCTTGAGGCCTGTGCGCGCTCCGGCTCGGCGCACACGTGGGGGTTCAGCTCGCAGAAGGCCATGGCCCAACGGTCGTCGACGAAGGCCTGCGCCCCGACACGCCCGACGGGGTCGGTCCCGATGTCCGGGATCGCCGGATCGTCGATCGTCGACCGGACCGCGTGCACGTAGAGGACCTCGAAGGCGTCGGGGCTCTCCTCAATGTAGATCATCCGCCCGCGATCGCCCTGATAGGCCTTCATCAGCGTGCGCCGGGCCCCGGGGCGGCGAGGATGGGGGCTGCGCCTCGCCACGACCTGGTAGGCCGGAGTGACGCGGGCACCGAACCGCACCATCGTGTCCAGCAGCCCGTCCGGTTCCGCGAGCGGCGGCAAGCGCCGGCTCCATGGCGTGTCGAGCCGCGGTGCCAGCACTGTGACGCGACACGCGGGCTCGGGCCTCCCTCGAGCATCCGGGGCGTAGTCGGCCGAGAAGGTCACCACACGATCGCCGAACGCCCGGTAGAAATAGTTCCCGCGGGCCCCGGGCATCAGGGTGAAATCACTGTCCCGCGCCGCTCGTCGCACATCGCCGCCCTCCTCCCCGATCCAGCAGGCGTTGAGCGCCTCGAGCACCGCCGATTCCGGCGTGACGGCCCGCTCCTGCGCGGCGGCCGCGGAGGCAACCGTGATGACGAGACCTGAGAAGAGCGCGACGATCCTCTGCATGGGCGACCCCCTTTGGTTGGGCCCAACCTTAGCCGGAGCCCCACTCGTCGGGACTGACCGTTCCTGACGGTCAGGGCACGGTCCCGACCAGACCGTCGATGCGGTCCTCCGGCACGGCTGCGTCCACGAGGGAGAGAGTCCAGCCCCGGTGGGTGGCGAGACCCCAGCGGCCGGCGCCGGGGCCGAAGTCGGCACCGCCGCTGGAGACGACGACCCGCCGGCCGGGGGCCAGCGACGCCGGATCGATGCGGCCGACGGCGAGGGCGCGGGGGGCGGAGCGGCCGCAGCCGTCGAAGACGCGCAGGTCCGACCAGTCCGAGCGGAGCCCCAGCCACCACGGATGGTCGGCATTGAGCGCCAGCACGGCGACGCCCCTGCCCTCGGCGGCGAACGCGAGAGCGGCGTCGGCGTCGGGGCTTTCGATCAGGGTCGCGGCCTGGCCGAAGCGGCGGCGCGCGGCATCGACGGCGCGGCCGGAGCCGTCGGGGGCCCAGACGCGGACCTGGGTCTCGGTCTGACGGGCCAGGCCCCAGCCGACGATCTCGCGCCAGAGGCCCTCGACCGCGCGGGTCTGGTCGGGACGGGCGTCGGCGGTCATGCGGGCGAGGACGGCGGCCTCGCGGTCGGGGCGGAGCGGAAGGTGCGCGCCGGACGGGGCGTCCTTGGCCTTGCCGACACGGTCGGCGAGGGCCAGTCGGCGCTGGAACAGGGCCAGCATCTGGTCGTCCAGCTGGTCGATCTCATGGCGCAGGGCCCCGAGGGTCATGTCGTCGGCGGTCTGCGGGCGGGCGGAAGCGAGGGAAAGGGTCACGGTTTCGGCTTTCGATGAGGAGGGAGATTACCTCGCCGCTTCGTCAGAAGCGGTCGCCGGCGAGACGTGCGGGTCAGACCCGCGCCTCAGCCGGCGCGTCGAAAGCCGTAGGCGTAAAAGGTCGCGGCCGCGGCGAAGGCGCGGGCGACGGAAGCGCTGACGATGGCGGAAGCGCCGGTCATGAGCCCATGAGGCCCGAGGCCGCCGCCCGCGTCAAGCGGGCTCGCGGCAGAGGAGAACGAAGCGGGTGCGGTTCTCGGCCATTTCCTGCATGTCATTGCGCAGGATGGTCAGTCCGTAGATCTCGGCGGCCGGCGGCGGAGCCAGGGCGGCGCGGCTGCGGTCCTCGGCCTCGGCCACGGCGCGGGCGGCGCCGGCGGTGTCGAAGGCCTCGATCTGGGTCAGCTTCAGCGCCTCGATCTGGGGCTGGCACTGGGCCAGGGCCACGGGGTGGCTCTCGACCGTCTTCAGGTCCGACAGGCGCGCGCCTTCCACGCCCATCAGCGCCAGACGGATGGGGCGCCAGACCTCGGTGATGCGGTGCAGGCCGGACTGTTCCACAAGCGTGGCCGCGGGTTCGACCCGGCCGACGATGGCGTTCTCGACCGGGATCAGGGCGCAGTCGCAGTCGCCGGAGCCGACGGCGTCCAGCGCCTGCTGGAAGGTCTCGAAGCCCACGGCCTGATCCCACGGCCGCAGGGCACTGCACGCCTCGTGGCTGAAGGCACCGGGCGCGCCCTGATAGGCGACGCGGCCGGGTCGGGCGTCGGGGGCGGGATCGCTCATCTCAGGCCGCCTCGGCGTCGGCGCGGCGGCCGGACTTCAGCCGCTCGGCGACGAGGAAGGCCAGCTCCAGCGCCTGGTCGGCGTTCAGGCGCGGGTCGCAGTGGGTGTGGTAGCGGCTGCTGAGGTCGTCCTCGGTCAGGGCCTGGGCCCCGCCCAGACATTCGGTCACGTTCTGGCCGGTCATCTCCAGGTGCACGCCGCCGGGGTGGACGCCCTCGGCCTCGGCCACGTCCACGAAGGTGCGGACCTCGGACAGGATGCGGTCGAAGGGCCGGGTCTTGTAGCCGTTGGCCGCCTTCAACGTGTTGCCGTGCATGGGGTCGATCGACCAGACCACGCGCTTGCCGGCGGCCTTCACCGCCTTCATCAGGCGCGGCAGACGGTCGCCGACCTTGTCCGCGCCGAAGCGGCCGATCAGGGTCAGGCGACCCGGCACGTCGTCGGGGTTCAGCACGTCGATCAGGGGCAGCAGGTCCTCCGGCTCCATGGTCGGGCCGCACTTCAGGCCGATCGGGTTCCGGATGCCGCGGGCGAACTCGACATGGGCGCCGTCCAGCCGGCGGGTGCGCTCGCCGATCCAGAGCATGTGGGCCGAGGTGTCGTACCACTCGCCGGTGGCGCCGTCCTGACGCGTCAGGGCGCTTTCGAGGTTCAGCAGCAGGGCCTCGTGGCTGGTGAAGATCTCGACCTGGCTGAGCTCCGGGTGGGTCTGCGGCGTGATGCCGACGGCCTCCATGAAGGCCAGGGCCTCGGCGATCTTGTCGGCCAGCTCGCGATAGCGGGCACCGGGGCCGTGGTCGGCGAAGCCGAGGGTCCAGCGGTGCACGTTGTAGAGGTCGGCATAGCCGCCGCCGGCGAAGGCGCGCAGCAGGTTCAGGGTCGAGGCGGACTGGTGATAGGCCTTCAGCAGGCGCTGGGGATCGGGCACCCGTTCCTGCTCGGTGAAGGCCATGCCGTTGACGATGTCGCCGCGATAGCTGGGCAGGGTGACGTCGCCGATCGTCTCCAGCGGCGACGAGCGCGGCTTGGCGAACTGGCCGGCGATGCGGCCGACCTTCACCACCGGCTTGCGGCCGGCGAAGGTCAGGACCACGGCCATCTGCAGGATCAGGCGGAAGGTGTCGCGGATGTTGTCGGTCGAGAACTCCTTGAAGCTCTCGGCGCAGTCGCCGCCCTGCAGCAGGAAGGCCTGGCCCGCCTCGACCTGGGCCAGGCGCTCGCGCAGGCGGCGCGCCTCGCCGGCGAAGACCAGCGGCGGCAGGCCCGCCAGCTCATGCTCGACGGCCGACAGGGCGGCCGCGTCGGGCCAGTCCGTCGGCATCTGACTGACGGGTTTGGTTCTCCAGCTCTCGGGCGTCCAGCGGCTCATGCCGCCAAGATAGGCTGGAGATGCGGGCGGAACAATGAACGACGGGCGCGTGATTTCGCCCGTCGTTCCTCAGGGGGTCAGCCCACGCGGCCCGTGGCGGCGGTCAGGGCGTCGACGTCGGCCAGCATCAGCACCTCGTCGCCCAGGATCATCACGCCGGGCGTGGTGGCAAAGGCGGCCGGCGCGCGGTCCAGAGCCTTCAGGGCGGCGGCCACGCCTTCACCGAAGGCGAAGATCGGAATGCCCGCCGCCTGCGCGCGCCCGACCATGTCGCGCAGCACGTCCAGATCCGCTTCCGGAGCGCCCGCGGGCACCACCAGCGCCTTCAGCGAGCCGTCGGACAGGTGTTCGACGGTGGCCGTGGGCATGACCAGCACGCCGCCATCCGAGATCGGGCCGTCGGACATGGCCATGGGGGCCAGGGACAGACCCTGGGCGCGCAGGGCACCTTCGGCTTCGCCCATGTGGCCGAAGCTCATGGAGCGACGCATGGCGAGGCCGACGCGGGCGCGGACGGGCGCGGGGCGGTAGGCCTGACGGCCATAGGGACGGGCGGACGGGGCTTTGCGTTGGGCGTGCAAGACGACTCCTTCAAGGTTCACGATGCGCCGAAAGCCGATCGACCGGCCGCGCAGGCGCGCGGTCGGCGAGAGAGATCGAAGGTTCGGATGACGGCAAGATAGGGAGGACGGTGCCGAATTTCAAATCGGGGCCGGAATTGCGGCCGCGCTCCGTCGCGTGACGACGGAGTTGGAAAGGGCGGGCGGAGCGCCGGGCGCGGAGCCCGGAGGCTGTGATGTGATTACCGTTTCGGCTTCGCGACGACGCTCCGCGCGGTTCGTCTGATCGAAAGCTGTCCGAGGTGGACGTATCCACCGCATAGGGCCGCTGCTTGGCGACTAACGGACGCGCCTTCGGCGGGCGGGCGGGAGACTTGCGAACCCCGTACCCGGACGCGCGCCTTCCCGTGACGCGCCATGATCGCCGGCCTGATCCTTCGTGCCGAAGCACGCAGGCCCCCGCGCCGCCGCCCACCTCCGATGGCCACGACCTTGCAGGTTCACGCCGACGCCGGCCGGTCGTGGACATATGAGCCCCCGACACCAACCCCCGCTCAAACCGCTCCCGCCGCGACAAGCTCGCAAGGCCTTGCGCCCTTCCCCTGCGACGGAACCGGCAAAGGGATGGCGCCTCGGGGGACTGACGTCGGCGTTGAGGCTGAAGTTTTTTGCAGGCCGCGGATTACGCGCGGGTTTCCGGCGCGGATCGTCACAATGAAGCGCAGTGCGCCGACGCAATCCTTCTCCCGCAAGGGGAGAAGGAAGATGGGGAGCGGGTCGTCATGGCTTCCCATGGCCGACGGGGCGGGTCAGGATCGGGGCGTGAACGTGCTGACCATCCTGCGCTCGGTCGAGGAGCTGCTGTACGAGGTGATCTCGTGGCTGCTGTTCTATCCGCTGACGCTGTGGCGCACGCTGACGCGGCCGCTGGCGATGATGCGCTATTCCGATCAGGAGCAGCGCGACAAGCCCGAGAAGCAGTATCTGGAGATCCTGAGCCCGCCGCTGTTTCTGGTGCTCAGCGTGGTGGTGGCGCACGGGGTGGAGCTGGCCGTCGGGGTCGGCGTCAGCGGCCTGCGCTCGCCGGTCGGCGCCTCGATCGCGGCCAACGACCAGACGCTGCTGGCCTTCCGCGCCGTGCTGTTCAGCACCCACGCGGTCGCGTTTGCCTGGGTCTCGCTGCTGCTGGCCGGCAGGAAGGTGGACCGCGAGACCCTGCGCGCGCCCTTCTTCGCCCAGTGCTGCCTGTCGGGGACGACGACCATTCTGGTCAGTCTGGGCGGCATCGCCGTGGCCTATCCGGACGAGACCGCCACCCTGATCGGCGTGGCGGTCATCGTCGCGGCGACGATCTGGTATCTGATCGTGCAGCGGACCTGGCTGATGCGCGTGGCCGGGGTGGGCGGGATTTCCGCGGGCCTGACCGCGGTCGCCACCTTTGCCGGCTCGACCGCCGTGGTGATGACGGTCGGGGCGCTGTTGTCCTGACGCTCGCCGATCAGCGGCGCAGCATCATGCCGATGATCACGCCGACTCCCAGCGCCGTGAAGGCCGAGCGCAGCGGGTCCTCGACCACCGCCTGACGCGCGGCGATCGCGCGCTGGCGAGCCTGCTCGCGCGCGGCGGACAGGTCGCTCTTCACCGTCTGGCGCAGCGAGGGACGCACCGGCGCGGCTGGATCCTGCCGCAGCCCGTCGTCCACCGTGCCGTACTGGCCTTCGGTCGCGGGGATCAGGGTGGTGTCGGTCTCGTCGAAACGGGTCGCGTCGGTCATGGGGAGGTCTCCTGCGAGGGGCTGGGGGTCGCAGGAGACAATGAGGCGGAGGCGGAGGGGTTCCCGCCCGTCAACGCAGATGCGGCCCCACCTTCTTCTCCAGCAGGGCCACCAGTTCCGGCTGCATGAAATCGTAGTCGTCGGGGATGCCCAGCACGATCACGCGGGCGCGCTTCAGGTGCGGGCCGAAGCGGCGCTGGAGTTTGGCCTTGTGCGCCGCCTCCATGACGAAGATCAGGTCCGCCCACGCCAGCATCTCGGGATCGACCGGCACGTCGGCGTCGGGCGCCAGGCCGGCGGACGCCGTCTCCACCCCCGGCCGGTCGGCGAAGACCCGCTCCGCCGTGGGCGAGCGGAGGCGATTGCGAGCGCAGAGGAAGAGGAGGTTGGTCAGGGAGCGTTACGCTCGGGCAGATGGGCTGCCATGCGATTCACAACATCAATACAAACCCCAAACAGATCCTGAACCTCAGACATGTCGTACTTTTTCTCAGGATGTTGTGTCGGATTTCGAAAATTTCGTCGAATGCTGTCCAGATGATCCAGCAAAGCTACGTCTGTCTGCCGAGGCCTAGTTCTCAGGTGAGCGACGATTGGGGCCCACATCAAGCTTCCACGACCTCGCTTCACTACCTCACAATAATAGGTTCGGAGAACCGACTCGGTCGCCCGCATCAAGTGAAATGCAGCTGCCGTCGGCCGCTGAAGCGCAATGCACTTGCACGCCTCCTCAATGTCCGAAATTGCAATGTCTTCGATCCTGTTGGCCACACCGTCAGCGAAGAATTTCCATGCGTTCTCAAGCAAATCCTCAGAGCCGAACCGCCCTTCGGAGAGAACGTGCGCGAATATGCACTTGGCTTCAGCGTCAAACGTTAAGCGAACATCGTTGGCCATAGACTTGATGCGCTTCGCTCTTTCTGAGCCGACCCGCTCAGAGGAATCAAGAACATCTATATGTTCCTCAAAATATTTCTTAAGCTTGACGGCCGCTTTTTTCGTAATTTTGAAGCCAAAAATGTCTAGCTTTTCGTAAAAGGAATTGAAGTTTGGTCGAACTCCACCATTTCCTTCTGTTTCTATGACTTGATACTCAGAAAGCGCCTGCAAGAACCAAATATTGGTTCCCATATATGTGTAGTGATAGACTGAGACAGATCGCACGCCGCTCCCCCATTTCCTCGTTTAGTCGCTCACAACGGAATATTATCGTGCTTCTTCCACGGGTTCTCCGCCACCTTGCCCTTCAGCGTTCTTAGGGCGCGGATCAGCCGCCGCCGCGTCCCATGCGGCATGATGACGTCGTCGATGTAGCCGAGCTTGGCGGCCACGAAGGGGTTGGCGAAGCGCTCCTTGTACTCGGCCTCCCGCGCGGCCAGGGCCTCCGGGTCGCCGGCCTCCTTGCGGAAGATGATCTCGACGGCGCCCTTGGCGCCCATGACGGCGATCTCGGCGGTGGGCCAGGCGTAGTTGACGTCGCCGCGCAGGTGTTTGGAGCTCATGACGTCATAGGCGCCGCCATAGGCCTTGCGCGTGATGACGGTCAGTTTCGGCACCGTCGCCTCGGCATAGGCGAACAGCAGCTTGGCGCCGTGCTTGATCAGGCCGCCGTACTCCTGCTTGGTCCCCGGCATGAAGCCCGGCACGTCGACGAAGGTCACCACCGGGATATCGAAGGCGTCGCAGAAGCGGACGAAGCGGGCGGCCTTGCGGCTGGAGTCGATGTCCAGCACGCCGGCCAGGGTCTGGGGCTGGTTGGCGACCACGCCGACCGACTGGCCGTCCAGCCGGCCGAAGCCGGTCACGATGTTCTTCGCGTAGTCGGCACCGATCTCGAAGAACTCGGCCTCGTCGACCGTCTTCAGGATCAGCTCCTTCATGTCGTAGGGCTGGTTCGGGTTGGCGGGGACCAGGGTGTCCAGCGACGCCTCGTCCCGCTCCGGATCGTCATAGCTGTCGCGGACCGGCGGCTTCTCGCGGTTCGACAGGGGCAGGAAGCCGATCAGGCGGCGGACCTCGGACAGGGCCTCCAGATCGTTCTCGAAGGCGCCGTCGGCCACGCCCGACTTGCCGGCGTGCACGCGGGCGCCGCCCAACTCCTCGTGCGTCACGACCTCGTTGGTGACGGTCTTCACCACGTCCGGGCCGGTCACGTACATGTAGGACGTGTCCTTCACCATGAAGATGAAGTCGGTCAGGGCCGGCGAATAGACGTCGCCGCCCGCGCAGGGGCCCATGATGACGCTGATCTGGGGAATGACGCCGCTGGCCAGCGTGTTCTGCAGGAAGATGTCGGCATAGCCGGCGAGGCTTTCGACCCCCTCCTGGATGCGGGCACCGCCGGCGTCGAAGATGCCGATGATCGGCGCGCCGTTGGTCAGGGCCATCTTCTGGATCTTGACGATCTTGGCCGCGTGCGCGCCCGAAAGAGAGCCGCCGAAGACGGTGAAATCCTTGGAGAAGACATAGACCAGCCGCCCGCCGATGGTGCCGCGACCGGTGACCACGCCGTCGCCGGGGATGCGCTGTTTGTCCATGCCGAAGTCGTGGCTGCGGTGCTCCACGAACATGTCGGTCTCCTCGAAGGAGCCCTCGTCCAGCAGGACCTCGATCCGCTCGCGCGCCGTCAGCTTGCCCTTGGCGTGCTGGCTGGCGATGCGGGCTTCGCCCCCGCCGAGACGGGCCGCGGCGCGACGGGCTTCGAGCTGTTCGAGGATGGATGGCATGAAGAGACTCCCTTGACGCCCGACTTAGACCGTCAGTCGCGGGGGGAGAAGGGTCAGGCCCGATCGACGGGCGCCGCCGGCGCTTCCGGCGTTCGTCCCAGCCAGATCGCTCGCGCATTGAGCAGGAGCCAGACCAGGATTGCGCCTCCGGTCGACAGGGCCCATCCGCCGGCGGACGGGATCGTCGCGAGACACAGCAGTCCCAGCAGGGTCGGCACCAGATAGATCAGGGTGACCGGCACGGAGGCCAGCCAGCTGCGCCCGCGGACCGAACACAAGGACGCCGGCGCGCGTCGCGTGAGGAGGATCGGCGCCAATGTGAAGGCGAGAACCACGGGAAGAAGCATCAGGCCCATCAGCCCGGCGCCCATGAGGGGGATCGCCAGCGTGTCCGCCCACTCCGGCACCTGACGGCGCTCGAAGGGGTGAATGGCCGAAGCGGCGGCCCCCACCACCAGCAGACCGACCGCCGCGAGAGATGCCGGAAGCACCACGATGCCCCTGCGGTCGGGCGCGAGGCGGGGATTGAGAACCGCGACCGCAAGGGCCAGCAGCGACCACGCGAAAGCGGCATAGCCCAGATCGGCGTACAGCCATTTGGACGTCCGGTAGCGATCCTGAAGCGCGTGGAAGTCGCGTGAAGCCTGATCGAAGGCGTTCATCCCGCCGCGCACCGCAGTGTCGTCGTAAAGCTCGGCCCGGATGAGCGTGAGGCCGGCAAAATAGGCGTCCGCATCCGTATGCCAGGGCGTCGCCACCGCCATCACGATCAGCCCTGCGCCGAGGCAGGCCAGGAGCAGCGAAGCTCTGCCGAACCAAGTTTCCGCGCTCCGCGCCGAGTTTGCCGCCATCCCCCCGCTCCCCTGATTGAGCGTCCAGCCTGCGGGGAGGCGGCATGAGCGCCATGAGGCGGTCGTGAGGATTCGCCGCGATGAGCGGGCTACTGCGGCTGGCCGCTCTTCTGCGCCCGCAGCTCCGCCCAGCGCTCCAACCGCTCGCGCACCTTCGCCTCGTGGCCCTCGCCGGGCGGGTCGTAGAAGGTGCGGCGGTCCATGCCTTCGGGGAAGTAGTTGGCGCCGGAGAAGCCGTCCTCGGCGTCCGGGTCGTACTGGTAGCCCTTGCCGTAGCCCAGTTCCTTGAGGAGCTTCGTGGGGGCGTTGCGGATGTTGGCGGGCGGCATCAGGGAGCCGGTCTCGTGGGCGGCCTTGGTCGCCGCCTTGTAGGCCTTGTAGACGGCAACCGACTTGGGCGCGGTGGCCAGGTGGACGACCGCCTGGGCCAAGGCCAGTTCGCCCTCGGGCGAGCCGAGGAAGTCGTAGGTGTCCTTCGCCGCGTTGGCGACCAGCAGGCTGAGCGGATCGGCCTGGCCGATGTCCTCGACCGCCATGCGGACGATGCGGCGGGCCAGATACAGCGGATCCTCGCCGCCGTTCAGCATGCGCGCCAGCCAGTACAGCGCCGCGTCAGGATCAGACCCTCGAACCGATTTATGCAGCGCGGATATGAGGTTGTAGTGTTCTTCTCGACTCTTGTCGTAGGCGGGGGCACGGCGTTGCAGCGTGCCGGCCAGCGCCTGCACGTCCAGCGGGTCGGTCGCCGGCAGGGCGAACAGCACCTCGGCCATGGTCAGCAGATAGCGGCCGTCGCCGTCGGCCAGGGCCAGCAGGGCCTGGCGCGCCTCCGGCGTCAGCGGAAGGGTCTTGTCCTCGGCCGCCTCGGCGCGAATCAACAGTTGATCGAGGGCCGGATCGTCCAGTCTTTTCAGGACATAGACCTGGCTGCGGGACAGCAGGGCGCCGTTCAGCTCGAACGAGGGGTTCTCGGTCGTGGCCCCGACGAGGGTGACCACGCCCTCCTCCACATACGGCAGGAAGCCGTCCTGCTGGGCGCGGTTGAAGCGGTGGATCTCGTCGACGAACAGCAGGGTCGACTGGCCCGCGGCGCGGCGGCCGCGCGCGGTCTCGAACGCCTTGCGCAGATCGGCGACGCCCGAGAAGACGGCGCTTAGCGACTGGAACTCGTATCCCGAAGCCCGGGCCAGCAGGCGGGCGATGGTGGTCTTGCCGGTGCCCGGCGGCCCCCACAGGATCATCGAGCCCAGACGGCCCGCCTCGACCATGCGGCGGATCGGGCCGCCCTCACCCAGCAGATGATCCTGACCCACCACCTCGTCCAGGGTGCGCGGACGCAGACGCTCGGCGAGCGGCGCGTCGGGCGGATGGACGCCGGAGGCTTCGAACAGGTCGGACATGCGGTTCAGATAGGCCCTAGGCCCCCGCGCGGCGAGACCCCATATTGGCCGCCATGACCGATCCGAACACGATCCAGCCCGGCGGCGTGACGCCGTATCTGACCATCCCGTCCGGCGGAGGGCAGGCGGCGGTCGAGTTCTATCGCGCGGCCTTCGGCGCCGAGGAGCAGTTCCGCAATCTGGCCGAGGACGGCGAGCGGCTGATGCACAGCCGGCTGGTGATCAACGGCGGCCTGGTCATGTTGTCGGACGAATTTCCGGAGTACGGCAATCCGACGGACGTCGAGCCGCAGGGCGTGGTGCTGCACCTGCAGGTCGACGACGCCGACTTCTGGTGGGAGCGGGCGCTCAAGGCCGGCTGCGTGCCGATCATGCCGCTGGCCGACCAGTTCTGGGGCGACCGATACGGCCGCGTCACGGATCCCTTCGGCCATACCTGGTCCATCGCCGCCCCGATCCTGCGCGGCGGCGGCTGAGGCGGGGTCCAGAGGCCCCCGCCTCATCGACCCGTCAGCCGCAGTCGACCTGCCGGATGATGCCCGTGTCCTGATCGAAGCGCACGTTCAGCCGGTCCGGGCGATAGTCCCGGGTCGTCGGACAGGTCGTGCAGACCACGCGCACGTTGGCGTCGGCCGCGAAGCTGACGGCGGCGACGTTGCGGCCGATCAGCGACTGTGAGCCCGCCGCGCCGCACTGATCGGGCGTGCCGGGGCCGTCGGCCGCGGGCATGGGTGCGCAGGCGGCCGCCAGCGCCAGCGACGCGGCGGAAATCAGCGAAAGGGTTCTCAACCGCACGACACGGTCTCCACGATGTTGGTCCGGGTGTCGAAGGTGACGTTCACGCGCATGGGGTTGTAGTCCATCGTCACGGCGCAGGTGTCGCAGACGACGCGGCGGACCTCGCCCGGCGCGGCCGCCGGCAGGGTCGACTGGTTGCGACCGATGTACGGCTGATACTTCGCGGCGGGGCACTGGCCGCCAGGATCGGGCATGCCGGGATCGGTCCCCTCCATGGGGGCGCAGGCGGCGAGGGCGAGAAGGCCCAGCGGGGTCAGGAAGGCGAGACGGATCATGGCGGTTTCCTTCGGTTTCGCCGCAGCTCAGCCGCAGCGGACGGTTTCGACCTTGCTCGTGTCCTGGTCGAAGAAGATGTTGAGCCGGGTCGGCGAATAGTCCTCGGTCACCGCGCAGGTCGTGCAGGTGACGCGGCGGGCGTAGGGATTGACCGGGACGGGGATCTCGCTGCGGTCGCGGCCGACGAGCCACTGAAGCTCATGCGCGCCGCACTGGTCGGGGCGGCCGGCCACGGTGGCGGCGGTGGCGGGGGTCATGTCGTCGACGGGAATGGCCGAGACGACGACGGAGGGCTGGACCTCCCCGTCGCGCGCGTTGGACGCCGACGTGGTGGGTGAGGCGCAGGCGGCGAGCGCCAACGTCAGGGCGATCACGCCGCCTTTTGCCAGGCGCCTTCCGGAGACTGCTTCCAGTAGGCGAGGTTGGCGCCCTGCCCCTTCAGCGCCTTCCAGCGCTCGCGCTCGGCCTGCACCGCCAGATCGTCGCGTCCGTCGAACAGGATGAAGCATCTTTCGTACCCTTCCGTGCGGCCAAGCTCTGCGCCGTCCACGATGAACAGCGCCTGAGCGCCGTTCAGGTTCTCCGCCGATTGCGACAGAAGAATGGGCTGGCGCTCGGCATGCGGCTTGTCAGCACGCCCGTGGGCGAGGAACGCGTCGTCGCGATACGTCCACAGGTCGCGGTCGACGGTGTCGAGGCGGTCGGGCGACCCGACGCGGACCAGCGCCTTCCAGCCGCGCTCGCGCGTCTTCTCCAGCAGGCCGGGGAGCACCTGCTCCAAGCTGGATCGCTCGAGGTGGTAAAACCAGATTTCGGGGGCGACGGTCACGGCGTCATCGTGACGGACGGCAGGTTCGGAAACAACTGCTTCGGCTCAGCTTGCATCGAAAGGAACGCGAACATATCAAGAACGCATGGCCCGTCTCGATTTGCGCATGAAGTTGGAAATATTGGCGGATGCGGCGAAATATGACGCCTCGTGCGCCTCTTCCGGCACCAGCAAGCAGAACTCCGTCGGCGGCAAGGGAGTCGGCTCGACCGAGGGGATGGGCATCTGTCACGCCTACACGCCGGACGGGCGATGCGTCTCCCTGCTGAAGATCCTGCTGACCAATTTCTGCATCTTCGATTGCGCCTACTGCATCAACCGCACGAGTTCGAACGTGCCGCGGGCGCGCTTCAGCGTGCAGGAGGTCGTGGACCTGACGCTGAGCTTCTATCGGCGGAACTACATCGAGGGCCTGTTCCTGTCTTCCGGCATCGTCCAGTCGGGCAATCACACGATGGAGGAGATGATCCGGGTCGCGCGGTCCCTGCGCGAGGATCATGACTTCCGAGGCTACATCCACCTGAAGCTGATCCCCGAGGCCGATCCGGCACTGGTCGAACAGGCCGGACTGTATGCCGACCGTCTGTCGGCCAATGTCGAACTGCCGCGCGACGAGGCGCTGGCGCGGCTAGCCCCGCAGAAGGATGCGGGGATCATCAAGAAGGCCATGGGTCAGGTGCGGCTGAAGGTCGACGAGGCCAAGGGCAGCAAGAAGGATCGCAGCAAGCCGCCGCGGTTCGCGCCGGCGGGTCAGTCGACCCAGCTGATCATCGGCGCCGACGGTGCGCCGGACGCGGAGATTCTGGACCGGTCGTCGTCGCTGTACGGCGGATACGGCCTGCGCCGGGTCTACTATTCCGCCTTCAGCCCCATTCCGGATTCGTCATCCGCCCTGCCCCCGTCGAAGCCGCCGCTGATGCGCGAGCACCGGCTGTACCAGGCGGACTGGCTGATGCGGTTCTATGGCTTCACCGCGCCGGAGATCGCCTCGGCCTCGCCGGACGGCATGCTGGATCTGGCGGTGGATCCCAAGCTGGCGTGGGCGCTGGCCAACCGGGATCAGTTCCCCGTCGACGTGAACCTGGCCGGCCGCGAGATGCTGCTGCGCGTGCCGGGCCTCGGGGTGAAGTCGGTCAACCGGATGATCTCCGTGCGGCGTTACCGGACGCTGCGGCTGGAGGACATCCAGAGGCTGACGCGCGGGATCGACAAGGTGCGCCCCTTCATCACCGCGCTGGACTGGACGCCCGGCGGACTGACGGACGCGGTCGACTTGAAGGCCCGGCTGGCCCCCGCGCGCGCGCCGGAGCAGTTGAGCCTGTTCTGATGCGGACCGTGCGCCTGACGTCGGAGACCGACTTCGCCGCCTGGCGCGAGACGGCGCGTGGCCTGGTGCTGGCGGGGGTCGGGCCGGACGCGGCGCGGTTTCGCGTCGGCGGGCAGGAAGGACTGTTCGAGGCCGCCACGCCCTTGCCCGCGGCGGTGCCGACCAACCTGCTGTCGGTCCCCCGCGCCTTTCTCGATCTGGGCGCCGAGGTGGTTCTGCATCGGTCGGAGGATCGGTTCGACCTGCTCTATCGCCTGCTGTGGCGCCTGCAGTCCGAACGCGACCTGCTGAAGGTCGTGTCGGACCGCGACGTGGCCGACGCGATGGAGCGGACCAGGAACGTCAGCCGCGCCAGCCACAAGATGAAGGCCTTCGTCCGGTTTCGGCAGGTCGAGGATGATGGGGGCGAACGCTGGATCGCCTGGTTTGAGCCGGCGCACCGCGTGCTGGCGAAGACCGCACCCTTTTTCCAGCGGCGGTTCACGACGATGCGGTGGACCATACTGACGCCCGACGGCACCGCAGACTGGGTTCCCGCCTCCACGGGAATGACGACGGGCGAACTGTCCTTCGGCCCGCCCGCCACGCGCGACATGGCCCCGCAGGAAGACGAGATCGAGGAGTTCTGGAAGACCTACTACGCCTCGACCTTCAACCCGGCGCGGCTGAAGACGAAGACCATGCAGGGCGAGATGCCCAGGCGGTACTGGGCCAACCTGCCCGAGGCGGCGCTGATCCCCGGCATGATCGCCCGCGCCGAAGCGCGCGAGACCGAGATGGTGGCGGCACCCGCCACCGCTCCGAACGCCAGGCTGGTCCGCGCGGTCGCGCCCGTGGTCGAGCGCGCGGCGCAGGACGCGCCGCCGCCCGAGACGCTGAAGGCGCTGGAGCGCGCCGTTCAGGGCTGTCGCCGCTGTCCGCTGTGGCGCGACGCGACGCAGGGCGTGTGCGGGCGCGGACCCGCGCGCGCCGACCTGATGATCGTGGGCGAGCAGCCGGGGGATCAGGAGGATCTGTCGGGCGAGCCGTTCGTCGGCCCGGCCGGGCAGGTGCTGAACGCCGCCATGGCCGAGGCGGAGGTGGATCGGACGGACGCCTGGGTCACCAACGCCGTGAAGCATTTCAAACACGAGCCGCGCGGCAAGCGACGCATCCACCAGACGCCCGACGCCGGCGAGATCAGCGCCTGCCGCTGGTGGCTGGATGCCGAGCGGGCGATCGTGAAGCCGAAGCTGATCGTGGCCTTGGGCGCCACCGCCGCCTATGGCGTGCTGGGACGCAAGGTGGCGGTGACGAAGGAGCGGGGACGGCCGATCGGGCTGGAGGACGGATCATCCGTGCTGCTGACCGTTCACCCCAGCTATCTGCTGCGCATCCCCGACAAGGTCGCGGCGGCGGCGGAGCGGGCGCGATTCGTGGAGGACTTGACCTCGGCGTTTAGGCGGCTTTAGCGAAAACCCGCTCACCGCATATCCTTTGTTAGCCACCGCAAACGACGCAGCTGACATGCGTTGTCGAGGCAGGTCACAACTTGGGCCGGGCTGCACAATGCGGTTCCAACGTCGCCCGCTCCGACGTCAATGCGCGTGAACTCGACGTCAGTACGGGTCCCACCCGTAAAATTTTGCGCAGTCCAACGGGACCATTCCGTCAACTGGTGCGCATCTCGCTCGCTCAAAAAGATATGATGTAAAGAAATACAAGCCAACGGCGACTGAAGCGATTACCGCAAAACCGACCAACAAAGTTATGGCTCGGACCCTCGAGCTCACGTAATTCATCATTGTACGATCGTTGTTTTTTTGGACTTGTTCTTTCCGAAGATCGTCTAGGATATTTTGCAATGCATCCAGTTCTGGGACTTTCTGCTCGGGACTTAGGCCATGCAGCCGTTCGTCGATATTGGCCAGAACTTCGGCCGCATCCGGGGCGCGCCGTAGCGCTTCATAGAACGACATCTCTCCAGTCGCATACGCTGAAAGCACGCTCAGTTGGCGGTCACTAGCCGCATCTGATTGGGAGCCGCGCCTTCCCGCGAGAAGAAGATCCTTGATTTCACTGACGTCGATCCTCAGTACACGCGAATCCTCACGAATTACTTCGAGGTGATCTAAGGCCTGCTTCATGTCAGTCGACAGCGCGGCTGTGGCCTCAACAATGCCCGCCCAGACCTCGGCTCCGGACAGGTGTCGATCACCGAGCTTGACCAACTGCCCGGCGAACAGGGCGTCACGGAAGCGCGGCTGCGTCTTCAGTCTTTCCGTAAGCGACGCGCCGAACGCCACCCACCATGAGGTGGCACCCGTCTCTCCGAAAAAGCGCTGACGAAGATCCTCGGGCGCGCCGGCGGGTTCGAGCCATGCCTGCATTTCTCGCCATGACTCGGCGACGGCACGATCAACGGCCGGGTCGGTGCCCGATTGGTCCCCAGAAGGCGTGGCGAGGGCTCGTTCGAACGACGCGAAGAGCGCGCGCTCGGCATCCTCATCCCAGGCGAGCTGCTCCACCTCCTTCCTGGCCGCAGACAGTTTGGCCCTGAGGTGCCCTCGCGAGATCGGCAGAGGTGTAGCGCCTTCCCGCCTTTGGTGGCGGGACAGCACGTACTCGATTCCGTCGAGTTGAGCGCTGCGAAGGGCTTTCGCGACGTCGTGATTGGAGGGCAGCTCCCCCTGCAGGCCTCGCGTACGCTGAGCAATCGCGGTCTTGAGGCCTTTGAGGCCATCGTAGGCGATGTTTCCGGCCACGCCGCCTCCGACGGCGTTTCCGACCCAACTGCCGACGACAGCGAGCAGCCCGCCGACTGCGGCAACTTCCAACATCCGCCACCTCCCTTAGGCGAGAGAACAGCGATCCCGGAGCCGCTCGTCAAGGTGCCCCCTGCCCGCCTCATTTGCCCTTCGCCGCCCCAGTCGCTACATCCCGCGCCGACCTCCCCACACTCCAGACGACAGGGCGCGACGCACCTCATGGCGCAGCAATACATCTTTCAGATGCAGGGCCTGACCAAGGCCTTTCCCGGCGGCAAGAAGATCTTCGAGAACATCTGGCTGAGCTTCTACAACGACGCCAAGATCGGCGTCGTCGGCGTCAACGGCTCGGGCAAGTCGACCCTGCTGAAGATCATGGCCGGGCTGGACAAGGAGTTCCAGGGCGAGGCCAAGGCCGCCGACGGGGTCAAGCGCGGTTACCTGGAGCAGGAGCCGCACCTCGACGACAGCCTGAACGTCCGGGAGAACGTCGAGGCCTGGTGCGAGGAGAAGCAGTGGGTCAACCGCTTCAACGCCGTCGCCGCCGAGATGGCGGAAAACTACACCGACGAGCTGATGGAGGAGATGACCGCCCTCCAGGAGAAGATCGACGCCGGCGATGTGTGGGACATCGACAGCCGCATCGAAATGGCGATGGACGCCCTGCGCTGCCCGCCCGACGACTGGGCGACGACCAACCTGTCGGGCGGTGAGAAGCGCCGCGTGGCGCTGGCGCGGCTGCTGCTGAGCAAGCCCGACATGCTGCTGCTGGACGAACCGACCAACCACCTGGACGCCGAGTCCGTGGCCTGGCTGCAGCACCACCTGGAAGCCTTCCCCGGCTGCGTCATCCTGGTGACCCACGACCGCTACTTCCTGGATCTGGTGACGAAGTGGACGCTGGAGCTGGACCGCGGCAAGGGCCACCCGCACGAGGGCAACTACTCGTCGTGGCTGGAAGCCAAGACCAAGCGCGTGGTGCAGGAGCAGTCGGAATCCGAAGCCCGCCAGCGCGCCCTGACCCGCGAACTGGAATGGGTCCGCTCGGGCGCCAAGGCCCGTCAGGCCAAGTCCAAGGCCCGTCTGGCCGCCTATGAGCGGATGGTGGCCGAGCAGGAAGGCATGCGCGGGGCCCAGACCCACGCCGTCATCCAGATCCCGCCCGGGCCGCGTCTGGGCAACGTCGTGCTGGAGGTCGAGGGGCTGGAGAAATCCTACGGCGACAAGCTGCTGTTCAAGGACCTGACGTTCAAGCTGCCGCCCAACGGCATCGTCGGCGTGATCGGCCCGAACGGCGCCGGCAAGTCGACCCTGTTCCGCATGATCACCGGCCAGGAACAGCCCGACGCCGGCAAGATCCGCGTCGGCGAAACGGTCAAGCTGGCCTATGTCGACCAGTCGCGCGACGACCTGAAGCCGGACGAGACGATCTGGCAGGCGATCAGCGGCGGCACCGACGTGATGATGGTGGGCAAGCGCGAGATCAACACGCGCGCCTATGTCGGCAGCTTCAACTTCAAGGGCGGCGACCAGCAGAAGAAGGTCGGTCAGCTGTCGGGCGGTGAGCGCAACCGCGTGCATCTGGCCAAGACACTCGCGACCGGCGGCAACCTGATCCTGCTCGACGAACCGACCAACGACCTGGACATCGAGACGCTGCAGAACCTCGAGGAGGCGCTGGAGGAGTTCGCCGGCTGCGCCGTGGTCATCAGCCACGACCGCTGGTTCCTGGACCGCCTGGCCACCCACATCCTGGCCTTCGAGGGCGACAGCCACGTCGAGTGGTTCGAGGGCAACTTCGAAGCCTACGAAGAAGACAAGAAGCGCCGCCTCGGCGCCGACAGCCTGATCCCGCACCGGATCAAGTTCCAGAAGTTCGGACGGTAGGTACGACGGGACGTCGTTTCGCGGTTCCCGCGAAGCCCGAGCGCACATAGGCTGCTCCCGACCTCTGGAGGGAGTGCGTGGACATGGGACAGCAAAACATCGGCGCAGAGCCGGCGTTCGGGCAAGGTGACGGGACCCTCGCCGCATGGGGTGCGGGTCAGGTCACGCCCCAGGCGGCTTTCTATTCGGAGCGGTGGAACCTGCACGACGCCGACGACCGGGGCGGCCTGGGCCCCAACGGTCGGCCATCGCTGACCGTCGACCAGGCCGCCGCGCAGCTGACGCGCTCCAACCTCAGCTGGTCGGCGGGTCCGGGGCAGCCCGTCACCGTGACGTTCGCCTTCCGCAGCACATCCGGAACCATGCCCGACGGGACGAGCGTGTTCTCGCAGTTCACGACGGCCCAGATCAACGCGACGCTTCTGGCGTTGCAGTCGTGGTCCGACGTGGCCAACGTCACCTTCGTCCGGGCGCAGGACGGCGGCAGCGAGTATTCGAACGACGCCACCCTGCTGTTCGGCAATTACCGGTTCGACAGCCGCCAGGACTACCAGTCCCAAGGCCTCAGCTACGCGCCGGGTTCGACGGCCGCGTCGTCCCGCGACGGCGACGTCTGGATGCAGTGGGAGCCGGGCAATACGGCGACGCTGCAGACGTTCCAGTACGACCAGTTGGTGCTGGTCCGCGAGATCGGCCACGCCCTCGGATTGAGCTACGGGTCTTTGGACGCCCTGCCCACTTCCACGCTTCCCTATTTCACCGGCCTCAACGACCCGGGCCTGACCCCGGCCTGGTACGAAGACACCCGGCAATATTCGATCATGAGCCCGTTCTCGGAAGAAAGGTCGGGCGCGGACTGGATGGTCGGCTCCATCTACAGCATGGCTGCGGCACCGATGCTGGATGACATCGCCGCGGCTCAACGCCTGTACGGCGCGAACATGACCACGCGCACGGGCGACACCGTGTACGGCTTCAACTCCACCGCCGACCGCCCGTGGTTCGCGCCGTCGTCCGCGGGCGTTCTGGTGTTCGCCGCCTGGGACGCCGGCGGCATCGACACCTTCGACTTCTCCGGCTTTTCAGTGAACGGCTGGATCGACCTGCGTCAGGGGGCCTTCTCCAGCGTCGGACCGCGGCCGAACGTCGGCCCTTTCGTCGGCAACGTGGCCATCGCCATGGGGACGGTCATCGAGAACGCCATCGGTGGATCGGGCAATGACGACATTCGCGGCAACTCCACGGACAACCGGCTGACGGGCGGTCTGGGCGACGACGCTATCGATGGAGGACTGGGTTCGGACACGGTGATCTTTGCCGGCAACCGCAGCCAGTACACGATCAGCTGGATAGGCCAGCAGGCGGTCGTGTCCGGTCCCGACGGAACCGACACGGTCACTAACGTGGAATTTCTGCAGTTCGACGACCAGATCGTCGTCGCCACGCCGTCCGGCGGCCTCACCGTCGGCGGCGACACGACCAACGACGTGATCAACGGCACCGCCTTCAGTGACGTCATGGGTGGGCAGAGCGGCAACGACACCCTGAACGGGCTGGGCGGTGCCGACAGCCTGTACGGCGGCCTGGGCGACGACGTGTTGAACGGCGGTGACGGCAACGACGTCATCACCGGCGGTGCCGGCAATGACGCGATCGACGGCGGCTCCGGTTACGACGTGGCCGGCTACGCCGGGGCGCGCAAGAACTACGGCACTGTCAACTCCACGACGGTTACGGGCGGCCGCGAGGG